>Ga0335074_10000063_pt1 | contig 205414 bp, 185 predicted proteins | sample Lox_Sample_23_FD_206715 | JGI IMG/M metagenome (GOLD analysis project Ga0335074, IMG submission 206715) | Soil microbial communities from Loxahatchee National Wildlife Refuge, Florida, United States - Lox_Sample_2.3 | ecosystem: Environmental > Terrestrial > Soil > Wetlands | place: USA... | reverse complement strand
CGAAGCGGGAGCCCGCTGGCGAAATCCTGAGCGTTTCGTGCGAAGGATCTAAGGGGGTAGAGTTGGTGCGAAAGGGGGGAGTCGAACCCCCACGGTTTTACCCGCCAGATCCTAAGTCTGGTGCGTCTGCCAATTCCGCCACTTTCGCAAACAGTTTTTCTTCCGCGGGCGCAGTCGTCTTACCCGACCGGATCGTACCGCGGCGGCGGCATCAAGCCGGATGCCGTCCGCAAGAGGCTACGCCGCTACTGGACTTCGTTGAGTTTCTGGTAGATGAGCAGCGCCAGGAACGCCAGCAGAAATACTCCCGATCCGATGCTGAATACACGCACCGGAAGAGTGAGCTTGTTCACTTTGACCAGCAACTCGGTCTGCTCCTCCTGCATGTGCGAATTCGCGTCATCCAGAAAGAGCTGATCGTCCTCGTGCATGGTGAGCGTGCTCTTGTAGATCAGCAGGACGATCAAACCAATTGCGAAAACTCCAAACAGCGCCCCGACAATTTCAATCGGCGTCATAAGCCACCTCGGCAGATTCCAACAAGAACTGCAGCCATTCCACTTCGCGGTGGGGCCAGGCAGTAGTACCCCGATCCAGTCCCGGGGAAGGCTCTAACGGCACGATTATAGCCCCGTTGGCAAGCCTTGCGACGAATAAATGCCTACGCTCCGGAAAACCTGACAGGATAAGGAATCGAGCGACTTTCGCACCCCCGCAGCATCCAACGAATAAGAAAAGGGTTGCGCGTTCGCCGCTATTGCGGAAAGCGCGCATGTTATAATTCAAAAAGCTTTCAAGCCAAGGAGATACGAATGGCCACCACAACCGTCCCCGAAGTAACCAAAGACGTAACCAAGAAGGTCGCGCCTATTACCCTCACCTCCAACGCCGTTGCCAAGGTGAAGGACATCATGGGGCAGCAGAATCCCGTTCCCGCCGGTCTGCGCATTGGCGTGGTGGGCGGCGGATGCTCCGGATTTTCCTATTCCATGCAGTTTGAGAATGGCGCCGGAATGATGGACAAAACCTTCGACATGGACGGCCTGAAGGTGTTCGTGGACGCCACTTCTGTCATGTATCTGAACGGCTGCATCGTCGACTACGTCGAAACGCTCGAAGGCGCCGGCTTCAAGTTCGAGAATCCGAACGTGAAGAGCACTTGCGGCTGCGGCAGCTCGTTCAGCGTGTAAGAGTTCTGGCCAGGAATTTTTGCAAGCGAAAACGGCCTCATCGTGTGCGATGAGGCCGTTTGCATTTGCTGAACGAGTCCCTACTGCTGCTGCGGCGGACTGCTCGGTTGAGTCGACCCTCCGAACGCGCCGCCCGAAGGCGCATTTGGACCGGGGCTGCTTTGAAATCCCGAAGACGAGTTGCTAAAGGGGCTCGAACCAAGGCCGCTGCCCGTCCCATTCGTGCCGTTCTGTCCGTTCAGATTCGGGATGCCCTGTCCCGATCCCGGCGCCTGCGGTTGGTAGGGCGTCGTGATCAGCCGTCCCTGATCCTGCGTGGGATCGTAGATGAACATCCAGTCCTTATATTTCTTCTTGTGATTGAACTCGCGGATGGTGTTGTCATCGATCTTCGTCGCGCTGGCCACGCCCACGATCGGCCCGCCGATCACTTGGCCGGAGCCGATCTGACCGCTTCCAGAACTCCCGCCGTTCGGGTTGCTGCTGCTGTCCTCGCTTCCATTCCCCGCCGATCCCTGCGATCCGGTTTGCGACGAATCCGTGCCCGCCTGGTTATTGGATCCTTGTTGATTCTGACCAGATGTCTGCTGGCTCCCGCCGAAAATCGAATTCGAACTGCCGCCGAAGCTGCTGCTCCCCCCGAATGACGAGCTCTGCCCGAACGAGCTTTGCCCACCGAAGGACGACGATTGCCCAAAGGCACTCGACCCATTCTGTCCGCCCATTGCGCTGACCGCGGTTGCGCCCGCAATGCCTGCGCCTCCAAAGCCCGTGAGCATCGCTTGCACGTCAGAAAAATACAGGAGCTTGAAGTCCTGGCATTTTCCCGCCTTGCAGTTCATCGGATCTTTGTACCGCTTGCGCAGAAAGCGCATGTTGTTGGAGCTTTCCAGATCCTCGATCTTGGTCGGGTAGCGGCCGAATTTCTTGTAGAAGCGCCGGATTGCGTTCGAATACTGCACGCCGCGGTGAATCATTTCTTCCTCGCGATCGCGGCGCATGTTGAATTTCAGGGTGGGCACGATGGCCATCGCAAAAATAGCCATCAGCGCAAAGATCAGAAGCAGCGTGAGCATGATGTAGCCCCGCTCCGGATCCTGCGAATGTTTTAGTCGCGTTCGTCGATGCAATCCCATGAAAAAAATCGACCAATCGGGAATTAAGTAATTGTGTCATTGAAGTGACTGAACGACTCAATGACCCAATCCCTTCTTCTTCATCCCTGCGTGAGTGGGATGCTCTGCGGCGGCCCGCTGTTTAATACATCTTGAATCTCGACCGCTGTGTTCGAGATGCGGATCACTTTGTAGCGCCGGTCGACGATTTCACCTTCGGCCGCAACCCACACGTCCTCGCCCTGCTCCAGGAAAATTTTCTTGGGCTCGCCCGGCTGGCTGGCAAAGCCGAAAAACTTCAGCGGAATCGGCGGGGCCACGGGAATCGGAGGCGCGTGATAGGTCTCCTCGGTCTTCGCGTCGGGCGATCCTGGGGCCAGCGGCTTCGGTATCACCACGTCATCCGGCTGCGACACAAAAATATTTCTGCCGCTGCCTTCGTATTTCGTCTGCTCGCTCGCCGCCAGCAGGTCGAGATGCAGCGTGGGGTCGAGATTCTCGGTTTTCAGTTTCTGCGCTTTTCCGCCGGTATGTGCCGTTACCCGGATCGCGGCGGGAGCCGCGGCCTGCGCGCTCGAAGCCGATTCCGAAGACGATCCCATGAACATGGGAATGAACTCGTAGGCAAACACCACCACGGCCAGTGCGCCCAGCGCGGCCGCCCACATCGTCTTCTTTTTGTTTTCCAGTCCCAGCTTCACTACGTTCCTGCCTTCAAATAGGCTTCGAGCTTCACGTTCAACTTGACCGGTCCTTGCCCCTGCCCGCCCAGCGTCACGCCGTTGATGATGAAAAACATGTCGTCGCGCTCCATGGCGTTGATGAACTTGGCCAGCGACGTATAGTTGCCGGAGAGGTCGGCCTGCATTTCCACCGGCATCAGCCTGCCTGGGCCCTCGTCTTTCACTTTGGATCGGATCTGCTCGATGTTCACGCCGTCCTCAGCCGCCAGCTTGCCCAGTTCGGCGTAAATCTCCGAGTTGTGGTCGGGGAAACGTTTCTTGTAGAACTCGGCGATCTGCTGGCTCGCGAGCTGCACCTTCTGCGGCAGATTCTGCAGCGGCGCCACCTGCCGCGTCTTGAGAATCAACTCGCCCTGCAGCCGGTTCAATTCCATCCGCCGCGTTTCCGCCGAACCGACCAGCGGAGAAAAATACACGATCAGCGTCACCAGATCGATCACTGCCATCACCGCCAGCGCGGTCTGGATATTCTTCCGGGTATGCCGCAAATCGGGCATCAGTGCTGACTTCCTTTCGGGGTCGCGTGCTTGGTCTTGGCCGCTGTTGCCGGAGTCTTCGCGTCGGTCTTGCTTCCACTCTTGCGTTCGGGTTCGCTCTTCGGTTTCGCTTCCGTTTTCTCCGCCGGGGCCTCGGGCTCGGGCAGTGCCTCCGGGATGTAAAGCGCGAGAATGTCGAATTGTTCCGTATCGCCGTTGGTCGATTGAACGGAGCGTTCTCCCGTGATATTGGTCTGCGCGAAGCGCCGCGACTCCTCCATGTGCCGGGCCAGCTCCAGCGCGCGGTCGCGGGAATTGCCCGCGATCGTCATCTTCAGCAGCAGCTGGTTATCTTCGTCCAGGTCGGGGCTGATCGAGACCAGGTGCACCCGCGGCGGCATCACCTTTTCCAGATTCTCCAGCACCTGCGTCCACGAGAACGCTTTTCGTTCAATCAGCTCATTCAGGAACTGCGAAGTATCGCGCGTGCTGCGATTCTGCGGAAGATTGAGGATGCGCTCAGCATCAGCTCGTTTCTGGTCGCGCTCGGCAATCAGCGCGCGCTTCTGCTCCATCGCGATGTAGTCGCGCCGCGCGTTGAACCAGCCCGTAATCGTAAGCGCCAGCAGAGTCAGCGTCAGAATTCCAACTGCGACCAGGGCTGTGCCCCAGCGCATCCAGAACTGCCGCGCATCCTCGTAGGGCTGACTCGCGAGATTGATCTCTAAACGCATCGTTACTGTTTACTCTTTGCGTCCTGCCATCGTCAGAATCGGCCGCCACTTGGGAATGATGTTACTCCGAGTGGTGCGCGACCCGCACCGCGAGGAACGCGCTTGTCCTCGACGGCGCTACGAAATCAAAGCGCCCACCACTCCTGCCATCCTCCAGCGCGGCGCGGCTCCGCCCGTGGACGCGCCCAGTTGGCTCGATGCCACCAGTTCCAGCACTTCGGCCTCGCTCTGCGTGCGCAACGCCGCCGCGGCGCTGGCCGAATCCGGCAGCCCGGCCACATAGATCCGCTCAATATTTAGATGGTATGTATCCTGAAAAAAGACAACCGACGGATACACTTCTTCGGCCAGTTGTTCGCCGGTAATCGTCACCCCGCGGGGATTTTCCAGCGTGCGAAATAGTTGCAGCTGATCCTGGTTCAGAATCGCGAGGCTGGTGGTGTGCGCATCCACCTTGACCACCAGCGTCGGCCGCTTGCCATCGGCGCTGCCCAGCGCCGCCAGCATCGAGGGCAAGACCACCCCAGGACTGAATCCGGCATCGCGGAACAGCGCTTCGTACTCTTCCACCACGCTGGCCAGCGCGACCGCCGCCACCACCCGCACTTCATCGTTGAATTTCTGCGCGTGGAAAGAAACCTTTGCCTTGTCCACATCGAAGGGCAGGGATTTCTTCAGCCGGAAGCGGACCACCCCGAGCGCCTCCTCATGATCGGAGGGAAGCGTGTCGAACTCAATCAAGGCCACGCGCACGGCCGCATCGGGTACGATCGCGATAACGTCTTTCGAGCGCCCAGCCACGGCGCCCAGCGCCGCTTCAATCGCCGCCCGCACCGCTTCCCGCTGGCGCAGGTTGTTCTCGACCAGGTCGGGGACAACGCTGCCCGGCGCCAGTTCGCGCGCCGTGCAAACTTCCAGCCCATCGCCGTTGTCGGCGAAGCGCCCGGCCAGCACGCGGTCGGCCGCGATCTCGCAGGCCAGTTTCGGCTTGGCTGTATTTGAATTCGAACTCATTCCCGAGAACGCCTTTTGCCAGACAACTTTCTATAAATCAGAAACCGTACCGCACGAAAATGCAATAGCTGAAGGGGCACTTGGCGACCGTAGCGCCGGCATCTTGCCGGCTGTCGCGGGGCATCTTGCCCCCGCCAGGCGGGACGTGACACCCCGGCCTGTCCTGAGCCTTCCGAGGGACAGCCGCAGGGACGGGCGTCGTTACCGCATCGCCTCGATGAACGTGACCTTGTTGATCTCTTTCAGCGTGGTCATGCCCAGCCGGACTTTGTCGAGCGCCGACTCGCGCAGAAATCGCATGCCTTCCTCACGCGCGGCGCGGCGAATCTCCGACGTCGGCTTCTTGCCGAGAATCATCTCCCGGATGCGGTCGCTCAGATCGAGCAGTTCGTGAATCGCGGTTCGCCCGCGGAATCCCGTGCCCGCGCATTCAATGCAGCCCGGCCCTTCGTAGAGCGGAACTTTTCCCCACTGTGCCGGATCGAGGCCGCTGGCTTCGAGAACTTCCGGCGCGTAATGCACCTCGGTGCGGCAGGAGTCGCAAATCAAGCGCACCAGGCGCTGCGCCAGAATGCAGTTCAACGCTGAAACAAAGTTGTAAGGCTCGACGCCCATGTTCAGGAAGCGTCCAATCACGTCGACCACGTTGTTGGCGTGCACGGTCGTGAACACCAGGTGCCCGGTCAGCGCCGACTGAATCGCGATCTGCGCTGTTTCCGAGTCGCGAATCTCGCCGACCATGATCTTGTCCGGATCGTGACGCAAAATCGATCGCAGTCCGCGGGCGAACGTCAATCCCTTTTTCTCGTTCACCGGAATCTGCGTGATGCCGCGCAGTTGATACTCGACCGGATCTTCAATGGTGATGATCTTGTCTTCGTCAGTCTTGATCTCGTTGACCGCGGCATAGAGCGTGGTCGTCTTGCCGCTGCCCGTCGGCCCCGTCACCAGCACCATGCCGTAAGGCTCTTTGATGTAGCGGCGGAACTTGCGCAGGTCTTCCTCATCAAAACCAACTACTTCCAGAGTCAGGCTGCGGAACTTTTCGCTCATCGACTCCTTGTCGAGCACGCGCAGCACGGCGTCTTCGCCGTGAATCGAAGGCATGATCGAAACCCGGAAGTCGATGGCGCGCCCGTTGTACTTCACGCGGAAGCGGCCGTCCTGGGGTACGCGGCGCTCGGAAATATCGAGCTCGCTCATGACTTTGATACGCGAAATGACCGTCGAATGATGCTCCTTGCCGATCGGCGGCATGGCCTGCGTCAGCACGCCGTCAATGCGGAACTTGATCACCACCGAATCGTCACGGGTCTCGATGTGAATGTCGGAAGCGCGCCGCTGCAGCGCGGTGAAAATCGTGGTATCGACCAGGCGGATAATCGGGCTGGTGTCGCCCTGCGCCGTCAGCTTGTCGATGGTCAGCGTCTCTTCCGCGCCCGTCGCTTCATCCTCGCGAATGATGGTGAAGCCTTCGCTGGCTTCTTCGAGCACCCGCTGCGACTGCTCGGTCTTCTTGAGAATGTCGGAGATCTGCTTCAGCGTGGAAACTTTGGTGACGATGCGCTGCTTGAGCAGCAGGCTGATCTCGTCGATCATCATCAGCTGGCTGGGATCGGCGATGGCGATGGCCAACTTGCCGTCTTTCGTCTCTTCCAGCGGCACGAAGTTGTAGCGGAACATCAACTCGACGGGAATCTTCTTGAACAATTCGTGATGCAGCTCGAAGCCGCCCAGGTCCACGAACTCGCAGCGATAGCGCCGCGCGATATCCTGCGCCCGTTCCAGATCGGTGACCGGATTGCCGGTCGGCGAAAGCATCTGCCCGCCATTCCCGCCCACGAAAACCGACTTTTTATCAGCCGTTGCCATTCAAACTCCAAGCTATGAGCAGTAAGCGATGAGCAGTGAGCAAGCTAACCCGCTTTGCTCATCGCTCATTGCTCATAGCTCATAGCTCACTAATGCACTCCCAACGTGAAGATCGGCAAATAGAGCGAGATCAACACTCCGCCCACAAACACCGCCATGATCATCAGGATCAGCGGCTCGATCAGCGCCATCGCCGCGCCCAGCGCCGTCTGCACGTCTTCTTCATAAAACTCGGCGACCGAGTTGAGCATCTCCGCCAACTTGCCGGTCGATTCGCCCACTTCAATCATTTCCACGGCCAGTTCGGGAAAAATCTTCTGCTCTTCCAGGCTGCCGGCCAGACCTTGCCCCTCCCGCACTCGAATCCCGGCTCGCATCACGCCTTTCAGGATTCGCCGGCTGCTCATCGAAGAGCCCGCCGTTTCCATTGCCGGAACCAGCGGCAAGCCGCCCTGCAGCAGCGTGGCCAGCATGCGCGAAAAACTCGCCACCTGATGCTTCAGCCGAATCTCGCCCAGCAGCGGCAGGCTCAAAATCGTCCGGTCGATGCGGTCTCCGCCGCGATCCGTATCCTTCCAGCGCCAAAAACCAAACGCCAGCACGATCAGCCCGACGAACACAAACGGCGCGTACTTCTGTGCATTCTGTCCGACGGCCAGCATGAATACCGTAATCGCCGGCAACTTCGCGTCCAGGCTGTTGAACAGGTCGGCAAACTTGGGCACCACGTAGGTGAACAGGAACGTGACCATGACCATCACCACGCTGACCAGCAGCGTGGGATAAATCAGCGACACGAACAGCTTCTTGCGAAACGTCATGGCCATGCGCTGAAAGCCGATGTAGCGCGTCAACACTTCGTCCATGTTGCCGCTCTTCTCGCCCGCCATCAGCGTCGTCGTATAAATCTTCGGGATAATCCCCTGCGCCGCGAACGCGTCCGACAAGAACTCCCCGCCCTTGACCCGGTCGCGCACGTTTTCCAGAATCTGCTTCAGTTGCCCGTCTTTCTGCCGCTTGATCAGCAACTCCAGCGCCTGCAGGATCGGCATCCCGGCGCGAATCAGGGTCAGAAACTGCTGGTTGAACACCAGAAACGTGGCCTGCTTCAGCTTGCGCCGCCGCCGCAGTCCGCCCGACATCATCCCCTGCGACTTCACCCAGTAAACGTGATAGCCCTGCGACGAGAAGCGATCGCGCACTTCGGCTTCGGAATATCCCTGCTCCAGATGCTGCTGGACATTCCCCCGCTCGTCCGCGATTTTTACTACAAATTCCGCCATTTGCCGGTTTTTCTGCCGCTGTTCTGGAGGCGAGTCCTACGCCTCAGTTTAACATTCCCAACTCGCTATTCTAAGCCGCCAATCCACCGCAAACCCCTGCCTGCCAGCACCCAAGTAACTAAGCACAGCTCGTGTAGCACAGCCCATGTGGCGACGGCCGCCTCGGCCGTCCCGCCCAGCGAAGCGGGCGGAACGTTCGATGAACTGTGCGAAACCCCGATGACCCGTGAATCGCCCCATGCCCCATCTTCCCAAAACCCTTGTCATTCCAAGGTGAGCGAAGCGAAACGGAGGAACCTGCTGTCGCTATGCTCCGCCCAAACCCTTTACGGTCCCATCACATCGTCAATCGTCTCCGTCCCCGCCGGCGGCACGAACTTGAACTGCCCATCCCCCACCGCCACATCTTCCTTCTGCTCGCTAAAGCGATATTCCGTCGACGATCCATCCACTTCCTGAATCACGATTCGAACAATCTGATGGTCCGGCGTCACTTCCAGCACGATCTCGCTGACCTGGTCGGCCATGGCCAGCGGCACACCCCGAAAAACCAAGTCCCCGGCGCTTAGCGGAGTCACATCCGGCGCCAGTGACAATCCCTGTAACTCCTTTTCCAGCTTGGTCTTGCCCAGTAAAAACGCCAGCGGGGAACGCACATCGTCCAGCTTTCGTGCCGCCATCTTCCGCGCCTGCCGGTCGTCGGGCACGTAAAACCACGCATTTCTCCCGTCGCTCACAAAGAGCTTCTCCCTGGGAGAACGATACTCCCAGCGCATCTTGCCCGGTTTTTTCAGCCACAGCGTTCCCGACTCCGTTCGCTCCATGCCCGCCCCGCGGTACAGTTCCGTAAACTGCGCCTCCAGCGAATGCAGATGGTTGTAATGCGCGTCCACGGCGGCGGCGGCTGATTTCACGTCCAGACTCGGCGCGGCAGCCTTCGCCCAGACCGCGATCATGCCAAACGCCAGGGCGAATGGAATAAGGGCAATCGGAATGGATCGTCGCGGCATTGTGGGTTCGGTCGGCGGCTCCAGTTCTTCCGTCTGCATGCACGGCGAAGTTTTCATCGGGAGCAATGCCGGAGAGAAGGTTGAAAGACTCCAGGAAATATTCTATGCGTTCCGAGCCGCCAGTGTCGTTAAGGAAGTGTGAATTGGCTGTAACCGGAAATGCACGGCAGAACGATTTCCCTTCCGTAAACCGGACCGCAGCTTCTCAGCGAGAACACGTAATCCGACGAAGGCGTAAGAAACGAAGGCATAAGAAACGAGGGCATAAGACGAAGGCATAATCAGACGGATGCGTAAATCGAGTACTGATGCGTGGCGCCGATCTTCTGCAGCGCCCTGCTCTCGCCCAGCACCTGCTCCAGCAGCGGATTGTGATACAGCACGTACGCCGGCCGCGGGTGAGCGCTCAGACTCAGCTCAAGATTTGCCATCACGCGCTGCAGACCCGCTTCCGGGAACGGGTTGAACAGATAAATCACCAGCGGCCCGTCGGGAAGCGGAAACCCGGTTGCATCGCCGCAGAGGGATTCGATTGCGAAGCACCTCTGTGACTCGCTCTTGTAACGACTCAGATTCTCCCGCGCAATTCGGTCGAGCGACGGCAGCAGTTCCACCCCCACGATGCGCCGAAAGGGATAATCCGACGCCATCAGCAGCGTACGCCCCTTGCCCGAACCCAGATCGACGAAAGTGAAGTCTGCGTAATTGAGATTGCCCCGCTCCCGCAGCCCATCCAGCATTTCCTGAAACAGCGCCGGATCGGTCGGCTGATATGGCGAATGAAAAACGCCCAGCAGCCGGTCGCGCCATCCCACCGCCGCGCTGGTCGTGTTGACTCGATGCTCCCAGTCGTAGCCGGCATCGCCGTAGCGCTGGCGCAGCCGCGCCGGCGTCGAGTCGCGAGCGAACTCCCACACCTGTCCGAGCAGAGTGCGCGTAGCCGCGAGGCGGCTGGTGCGTGCAGCGAGGTCGCGCCACGATTGCCGCGCCGCGCAGAGCACGCGAGGCGAGGATTCAAAGGAATTCATTTCCGGCGTCCTAATAATACGAGACGCCGCGCTAGCCCTTGCTGTGAAACTTAGGCGGCGGTGGCTTATATCCCGGCGGCAGGCCTTGGGTGATGAAAGGGAAATTCTCCGGATTCTTGACCAGCACGCGTCCTTGCGGCGAAAGCTCGTAAGGCGAACCGTCGGGATCGACCGGAAGCCCGGGCCAGTGTTCGGCTTCCGCAAGTTCTGCCAAATCGGCCGGAAGGCGTCCTGCGCGCTCTCCGAAAGCCGTGACTGCATCCTGTAAATGGGTGACGTCCTCGTCCACTCGAATCGACCGCAGATGTTCGATCGCGTTCTGCCGGATACTGGTTTCGTGGCTGGTCTGGAGAGTCGCACTCCACAACATACGTGCCGTCTCCAAGTCGCCTGCGTGCTCGGCCGTCTGCGCCGCCATGATCTTCAGAAAAGGGTGCGCATTCGGAACCTTTGAGCCGCGCGCGAAAGCTTCCGACGCTTTGCGGTAATCGTGCAATTCGGTGTAGTAGACGAACCCGAGGTCGTAATAAAGCTGCCAGTTGTCAGGGTTGTGCTGAATGCCGTATTCCATCAGGCGAATCGCGCGCTCGGGCTGCCCGGCGCCGTTGGGCGGCTTGGGCGCCAGGAAACTGGCGCCAAACTCGTAGGCCGGCAGCATATGCGGGTCGAGCGTCGTGGTGATTTCCAGCAGCGGCGCCAGTTCGTTGTAACTGTGTTCGAGATTGAAATGCCGGTGGCCGAAGTATTGCACGGCGCGCGTCCAGTAGATGCAGGCCATCAGGCCGTCGAAGCCCAGGCTGGCGCGCTTCACCATCTTGGGTGAGTCGACATAAAGCACATCTTCGATGCTGGCCTTGGGGCGGATCTGATCGAGATGGCGGAGCAGCAGAACGCTGGCGGCCAGAGAAATCACCAGGCAGCAAGCCGCGGCCAGCGTTGTGCGGCGTGTCGCGGTCATGGTTCCACCCGCAAGCATTGCCGCTGCGCCTTGTCATCGTGAGCAGCGCGTTCTCTGCGCGGCGAACAACCTATGCAACTCGCCTCAGGCAGCGCGAACGCTCGCACCGAAAACTCGGTACCCGGTGCTCGGTACTCGATACCGGTGTGCCTCATTTCAGATTCCTGCGCTCGAAAATCAGCACCGCGCCGCTGAGAGCCATTGCCGTATAGAACAGCGCGTAGAGCGTATTTTGCGCGATCAGTTGCGCACCCAGCGCTTGCTGGTGCGCCACCGCGCTGATCACGTTGAGCGCAGAAAAATTCGGCACCAGATACGCCGCGCTCGTGGCGATCCACCGGGTAAAGCCGTGGCTCATGGCAGCGAATCCGCGGAGATCGTCGGCGAAGCTGCCGATCACGAACAGCGAGAACGCGAACACCGCCGAGAGCAGCGGCGATGAGAACGAGGAAAACAGCAGCGCCAGCGAACAGATAATCAGAAATTCCAGAATGATGAAGTAGAGCGCGACCAGGATCGTTGCGTCCCCAGCGGAAAACTTGTGCGCCACATACAGCAGCGCGCCGAAAACCCCAATACCCATGAAGAACGTGTTCACCACCAGCGTCCCGGCCAGCCCGAAAAATTTGCCCACAATAAATTCCCAGCGTCGCACCGGCCGCGACAGAACCGTATACAGCGTGCGCTTCTCGATTTCTTTCGAGACCAGGCCGATGCCGATAAAGATCGCAATCACCACGCCGAATAGCGAAACCGCCGTCAGGCCGAGATTCACCACCACCAGGCGTTCGATGTCGATCGAAATCTGTCCGATAAGAATCGCCGCGCCCGAAAGCAGCAGCGCAAAGGCGATCAGGTTATAAAGCACACGGTCGCGCACCGCCTCGCGAAACGTGTTGCGCGCAATGTGGACGATACGCGCCGTCATATTTTGCCTCCCGCCGTCTTTCCCGCAGTCGCGCCGGCAGCCGTTCCCGCCGCCGTTTGCGAGTGCTGCAGCTTTTCCACAAAGTAGGCTTCGAGCGAAGTGCGCAGCGGAGTGATGGCAATCAGCCGGATGCGCTCGCGGCGCAGCGCGTCAATCGCGGGGTCCTGCTGCTTCTCGGCGATCACCGCCCGCACCGTATCTCCCGTCACGTGGCATTCCGCGCCCAGCGCCTTCATCGACGCCGGAACCTGCGTCCCCTGCCAGATCACCTCGACCTTGCCTTGCACGCTCGAGGTCAATTCCTCCACCGCTCCCACCCCGCGCAATTCTCCCTTGTGAATGATGGCCACGCGGTCGCACAGCGCTTCCGCGTCGGAAAGAATGTGAGTCGAAAAGAAAACCGTCTTGCCTTCCTGCTTCAACTGCTCCATCAGGTCGCGCACTTCGCGCCGCCCCAGCGGATCGAGCCCCGACATGGGTTCGTCGAAAAATACCAGCTTCGGATTATGCAGAATCGCCTGCGCGATACCGGCCCGTTGCAGCATGCCTTTCGAGAACTTGCGCAGTTGCACGCCCTTCACGTCAGTCAGTCCCACTCGTTCCAGAACTTCTTCGACCCGCCGCTTGCGGTCTTTCGCCGGAACCCCGGAAAGCTGCCCGTAGTAGTCGAGCAATTCGTGAGCGGTGAGGTAATCGTAAAAATAGGGCTGCTCGGGAAGGAATCCGATCTGCGCCTTGATTTCAGGATCGGTCCAGTCACGCCCCAAAATGCGGGCCGACCCGGCAGTGGGGAAGACCAGTCCCATCAGCATTTTCAAAGTTGTGGTTTTTCCCGCGCCGTTCGGTCCTAGAAAGCCGAAGATCTCGCCTTCTTCGACCGTCAAATGGAGGGGAAGCAAAGCGCGCTTGGGCCGCTTGCGCCAGAACCCCAGCATGTAGGTTTTTTCAAGACCAAGAATTTCAATTGCGCTCATCGTGTTACTGGGCCACTCAGGAGATGTCCAACAAAAATTATAAGCAATATAGCCTGCGGGAAGAATATTGGACCAGTTACGACGGTCACAGCCGGCGCGGAAAAGAAGAACAAGATGAGAAATGCCGGAGCGGAAAATCAGGATGCCGATCCGGCAGATTCTCAAATTGACATGAGACGTGAGATCGTTATTGCGCCACCGGGAACGCCAGACAGGTGGCGACGACGGTGACGGGTGTGTCCCCTAGGTTCGCCGTTTGGGAGCGCAAAACGCCATCGATGACCGAACAGAAATCGCGGTTTCCCGTGGAGTGCACTGCCAGCGGAGCCGCTCCCAGAGTGTACGCGTCGTTGTACATGGCCCCACCCGTAACGCTGCCGGTTGCCTGAAAATAGTAGCCGCTCTTGCCGACGCTGCCGGGCGTCGAGGTCGCCAGAAAATTGTCAATGATGCACGCCGATGTGGACGAGGGCGTACACGGCGCAGCCCCACCCAGCTGTCCGATGTTTGCGGCATAGCCAACCGTCGGGTAAGCATTGAAGTAGGTGATTTCGGCGGTGGTCATCGTGCGAATCGCTGCCGTCGCCGACGACTCGTTCGCAGCCTCCCGCGATTGCAGTAGGTTGGGGATCGCGATGGCCGCAATGATGAGGATAATCGCCACCACGATCAGCAGCTCAATCAGCGAGAATCCTTTTAATGAACGCATAGCCTTCCTCAAAGTTGTTTTAAAGGTCTCCAGCCCACAGAACGTCCACCAGATTCGTAGCAGTTTCGGCACCATTCCCGGATAGATTCGTTCTCTTTCGTAATCCCGCCGCCAGGTTTTTGAATCAGCAACTTACCGTCGGCAAGTTTGGCGAGACATCAGTACAAATGACCGGACTGGGATATCCATTGACAGAAAATGTCACGGGGTGTGCGCTGCAAGGCGGTGAGTGCGGGAGGAAACCTAGGCGCAGCCGGACCAAACCATAAGCGATGGCAGCGAAAATGGCGGGGCAAAAAAACAAAGGAGCAGCGAACTTGCGTTCGCTGCCCCTTCTTTCTGTCGGTCTGGCTTGTACCCTCCCCAGGTACTTTGCCAAATCGTAGGTGATTACTGGTTGAGCGGGTTCAGAACCTGGCAAGCCGCTTCGGCTCCGGGCGCTGCACCGGTAGGCTGAACGCGTACAACCGCGTCTTCCACCGCGCAGAAGGCGCGGATACCAGTCTGGTTCACAGTGATCGGAATGGCGTTGATGTCGTACTGAACGTACACGCCACCCGCCTGCGCCGCACCGGCAGGAATCGAGAACAGGTAGCCGCTCTTGCCGCTGCCCGCCGGGCTGCCGTTGTTGGCCAGCACGGAGTCAACCAGGCAAGCCGTCGCCGAGCTCGGAGTGCAAACTGCTCCCAGAGCGCCGCCCAGGTCAGCCAGCGTCTGCTGGAAACCGACCGTCGGGTAAGTTGTGTCGTAGGTGATTTCCGCGGTGTTCAGCGTACGCACCGAGCCCACAGCAGATGACTCGTTGGCCGCCATACGGGCGCGGAGCAAGTTCGGAATAGCGATAGCTGCGATGATCAGGATGATTGCCACCACGATCAGCAGCTCGATCAGTGAGAAACCCTTTTGTTTCCGCATCTCTATTTTTCCCCTCGTTGTGTGTTTTGAATTTTTGATTCTGGTCACGGATGACGCAGTCGTGCCTGATATTTGCACTTGCCTCGCCAAAGAGCGAGTTACTTTGGTTCTGGGCAGTCCCCTGGGAACGGCTTTATTTTCAGCGTAGGGTTGCACTTCGGTCTCATTCCCAATACGCCGCGTTCCTTCTCGGCTGGCAAAAAGCGGCTTACAGCTGACAATTCCTGTCATTGGGCATACTTACCGGCGAATGGTTACCTGCGCATGGTTACCAAAAAATGCTGATCGACAAACGCTGACCAAGAAACGCTGGCCGGAACTGCTGACCGGGAACTGCTGGCCGGAACTGCTGAGCGATGAATGCTTCACGATTGCCGCCGGCGCATTCCCGGTAAAATGTTTCGCGCATCACAGATGCGGTAATCCTGATGCTCCGATCATGAAACCTTTGAACGATGCTTCCTTCATCGAGCCTGACCTTTTCGAGCCTGACCTTATCGATCCTGATATTGCGCGCGCCTGGTCGCTCCCGGCGAATCTGTATACCGACGCCGCGGTCTTCTCCGCCGAGAAGGAAAAAATCTTCTCGCGGACCTGGCAAGTGGTGGGGCACGCCAGTCAAGTGAAAGCCCCGGGCGACTATTTCACGACTGAACTGGTGGGCGAGCCGCTCGTGTTCGTGCGCGGGCTCGATGGCAGGTTGCGCGGTTTTTATAATGTCTGCCGCCATCGCGCCGGGCCTCCTGCCGAAGGCTGCGGCTCGCGCAAACTGTTTCGCTGCGGCTATCACGGTTGGACGTATGGGCTGGATGGCGCGCTGCTCAGCGCGACCGAGATTGACGGTGTCGAGGGATTCCGCGCCGCAGACTTCGCGCTGGCGCCGGTGCGGACCGAAGAATGGTTCAGCCTGGTGTTTGCCAATCTCGATGCCAATGCGCCGCCGCTGCGCCAGACGCTTGGCGAATTGCCTGGGCAGGCGGAGAAATTTCCCTTTGCCGCGATGACGCTGTTCGAGCGCCGCACCTACGACATGAAGTGCAACTGGAAAACTTATGTCGACAACTATCTGGAGGGCTATCACCTGCCCAGCGTGCATCCGGGCTTGAATCGCGAACTCGATTACAACGCGTACGTGGTCGAGCCGCATGTGCCGGCTGAAGGCAGCAGCCCTGAGCGGTTTTCAGGATACGTCCGGCAGTTCAGCCCGATCCGCGGCGCGCAGCCGGGAGACGCGACGCCGCGGCGCTATCCGGAATCGCAGGAAGGCGTGACCACCGATTACTTCTGGATTTTTCCCAACTGGATGCTGAACTGCTATCCCGACAATGTTTCGCTGAACATTGTGCTGCCCGTCGAACCGGAACGCTCGCTGGCCATCTTCGAATGGTATCTGCCGGAAAAGGATCACGCCACGCCCGCGGCGAAGGCTTCGGTGGAGTTCAGCGATCAGATTCAGATCGAAGATGTAGGCATCTGCGAAATCGTGCAGAAAAATTTGCGCTCGCGAAGCTACGCCCGAGGACGCTACAGCGTGAAGCAGGAAAAAGGCGTGCACGCCTTTCACAGAATGTATGCCGGCTGCATGCGAGCGCGGTAGAACAGTTGCATAGATCGTTCGGCGCGAAAAAACGCGCGCCTCAGGATGACAACGATGAGCTGGAATGTTTCATCTTCGTATTTCGTTTGTGCATACATTTGGGTGGTGACAATATCGTACTTAAAGTGTATCAAAATGAGACGATCGGCCGGCGAATTGACCGCCGGCGGCTCAGTAGCCTTCCGGCCGTTTCGTACGATGCCCATTGCGGAGCCGGAAACGGCCCTGGCGTCGCGAATTATCCCCGTGCTCGTGGTCGGGGGCCATCTCGCCAAAAATTATTCGTCCAGCGGCTCGCTAGAGGCCCTCTACGACTTTTCAATCACTTGCAACAATCTTCAACGACTTGCACGAAGACTCAACGACTTACGAAATCCGGTCTCTCTCCGCTTTTCAATCCTCACTTGTCATCCTGAGGAAGCGGAGTCGCTCGCGAAGCGAGAGACTCCCGACGAATGGATCTCTGCACTTTGCCCGCACTCTCGCGCTGCCAGCGAGCTGCATAGATCCTTCGGCGCAAACCGCGCGCCTCAGAATGACAACGTAAAAGATGGCAATGTCCAAAGCAGACGGTTTAGAATTTTTCCGCCTTCAGCAGCATGCAGGTGACGTCGTCGTGCTGCGGAGTCGAACCGACGAAGGCGTCGAGGTCGAACATCAGGCGCTTAAGCAGGTCGGCGGGAGTGCCGGAAGCGGCCGCTTCCAAAACTGTCAGCGTGCGGATCTCGCCATACTCTTCCTGGCGCGCGTTTTCGGCTTCGACTAATCCATCGGTAAAGATGATCAGCCAGTCGCCGGGTGCCAGCGTGACCGTGGCCGATTCGTATTTGGCATCGGGCAAAATGCCGAAGGGCAGGCCGCCGACGCCGAGGCGCTCGAGTTGTCCGCTGGCGCGGCGCAGGATGGGATTGTTGTGGCCGGCGTTGATGTAGTGGAAGGTGCGGCGCGCGGCATCGTACTCGGCAAGAAAGGCGGTGGTGAAGCGCAGCCCGCCCTGGCTGTTCGAGCAGGCGTACTTGTTCATGTTGGCCGCCAGTTCGGGCAGCGCCACTTGCGCCGTGGAAAGGGTTTTCAGGCTCGCCTGAAACGTGGCCATCAGCATGGCCGCGGGAATGCTCTTGCCCGCCACGTCGGCCACGGCGAAGACCACGCGGTTTTCTTCCGGCGTGCGGCCGGGCCGCGGGAAGACATCGTAATAATCTCCGGCCACGGTGTTGGCCGGGCGGGTGGCGTAGGCCAGCGACAATCCGGGAATTTGCGGCGGTGCGCCGGGCAAGAGCCAGGTCTGAATCTCGCGCGCGATCTGCAGGTCGCGCTTCATCACCACGCGATCGCCGATTTCGAGGATGAGCAGGATCAGGAGCAGCAGTCCTCCCCAGAAGTGCAGATCGAATTCGCCGACGTAGACCTTGCCGTTCTGGCCTTCAAAGTTGAAGCCGGCGCGCGGCAGGACCAGCATGATGAGCGCAGCCAGCAGCAGCACGCGTCTCGCCGGCGAGAGCTTTTCGAAAACCGCCCAGAAAAATTCTTTGATGACGTGCAGATGCCGTCCGCGCCGGGTGAGACCCTCGGGAGTCTTGGCTTCGACGTCTCTCGCATACAGGCGATAGCTGGCTCGGGCTTCGGTTTCAAACTGCGACCAGAGCTGGCTGACTTCGAGGCCCTCGGTCACGCGCCGCCAGAAACGATGCAGCCGCACGCCCAACGTCATAGGCTGGGATGGCTGTCCGGCAGGAGGATAAGCAGTGGCCATGGCGTCAAGAAGATTATAGCGGGGGAAATTGAGTCAGTGAGTCACCGAGTCAAAGTGCGTCGACGCGAGGGTGCTCAATTCTCAATGACTAGAACAGGTTCAGTTGTTCATCGAACGCCTGCACCGGCCATTTCGTGGCATAGGCTGGACGGTCGCGACGGGTGAGTTTGTATTTCTCGCGGAGGCGGTGCACCAGTTCGGAGAGGCGCTTCGAGTAGGACGTTGGCAGAAACGCGCGATCCCGATAGCGCTGGCGGTAATTTTCCGCGAGGTGCGGAAAATTCTGTTCGAGGAACGGAAGGAACACGGCTGCCGAGCAGGGTTTCAGAAAAAGTGGGTTGGCGAAGACGTAGTCGGCGCCCGCATCGGCGGCAGCTGCGATGACTGCCTCCAGGTCTTTGGGAGCGTCGGTGATTCCGGGGACGACCGGACAGCAGCTTACGCCGGCGCGCAAGCCGGCCTGGGTGAGCGCGCGCACGGCGTCGATGCGGAGATCGGGGCGGGGAGCGCGCGGTTCGAGGATGCGCGCCAGTTCGACGTTGAGCGTGGTTACGGTGATGTGTATCGAGAGGCGATTCGAGCGCGCTACTTCTTTGAGCAGGTCGAGATCGCGCACGACGAGATTTGATTTGGTCACGATGCCGAGTTCGTATCCGCGATGGCGGGCGAATTCTTCCAGGATGCCGCGAGTCACCTCGTAGCGGCGTTCGGCGGGCTGATAAGGATCGGTGGCAGTGCCCAGTGCGATGGATTCATCGGGCTTGACGCGGCGCAGTTCGTGGCGGAGCAGTCCGGCGGCGTGCTGCTTGACGTAGATCTTCCGCTCGAACTCCATACCGTCGCGCATCTCCATGAATTCGTGGGTGTAGCGCGCGTAGCAGTATTTGCAGGCGAATTCGCAGCCGCGGTAGGGATTGATGGTCCAGGCGAAGGGCATGTCTCGATTGCTCACGCAGCGGTTGAGCAGCGATTTCGCTTCGAGCGTGAAGTACTCGACGTTGTGGCCCTCGCGCATCGACTCGCCCTCGGAGGCGAGGCGGGCGATGCCGACAAGACGCGGCTTGTCGCCGTTAGTATCAGCGTCAGCAGCGGAGAGCGGAAGCAAAGGCAAGGACGGCATATCTGTATTCGCTTTTTGTTCGCCTATCATGCGCGCTGGAGCCGGGAGTTGTCAACCGTGCCCCGAAGCCTTGTATCCCATCGAGTCGCGGCTTGAGGAAGAGTTGCTTCGGCAAAAAGTCCACACTCTAGGCGCAAAAGACGCGCTTAGAAATGAGACACCCTCTGCCTTTATCCAGGGACGCCACTCTTTTTAGAAGATTTCCAGGACGAAGGTGTTGCTGGAGTTCAGTATGTCGGCGTAGAGATAGGTCCCGGCTGTGTTGTCATTCATATTGAAGTAGTCGGTGTTGCTCTCGAAGCCGAGGCCGGTCAGCGAGCCGGTGACGGCGCAGCTTGCTCCGGCGAGAGTGATGGAGACATCGAAGACATTATCAGTGCTTTCCTCGGTGAACGTTCCGCTCGCGTTGCAGCTGACACCATCCGAACCGGAGAAGCTCATGCTGGCGCCGGTTCCTGTCGGCGCGAAGGTGAGGTTTAGCTTGAGAAGGGCGAGCATCTCTCCGTTGGTGAACGCCCCCTGAGACTGCGCGGTTAGCGTGCCGGACAGGGCGACAGGAGAGCCGCTCAACGGAGTTGAGGGCGCCATGGTGAATTTGCCGGAAGTGGTGCCGCTGAAAGTGCCGGTGATGGACGTGGCGGAGGTCACGTTGCCCTGGGCGGAATCGGTGACGACCGCAGTACTGCCGGACTGAACGCTTCCGGGCTCGCCGTAGGAGATAAAGCTTCCGGAAAAATAGCAGGCGCCGGTGATGCTGGGGAGTTCCAGGGTATCTCCAGTTTGGAATCCAGGGGCGGAGTTGTCGAAAAAGAGTGCCAGGCCGGAGGAGTTGATTACTCCGTATCCCGTGAGTGAAGCGCTGCCGGAAGTGAAGGTGGTTTGCCAGTCGCCGGCAACGTTGTAAGGACCGCCGGCGCAATTCGCATTGGGGGCGCTGGAAGAGCCACCACAGCCGACGGCGATTGCGCACCAGGCGGCAAGGCAAAGCAGGCAGAGCGAGAGCAGGCACGTCCGCAACATATCGGTTTCTTATTGTGGCACGGAATCGGCGGGAACTGCGCTGCATCGCGCGCTGGCTGGCAGGTGCGCGGCCTTACGGCGTTCCCGGCGAGGCGCGAGTATAAGGCGCTCCGCAGACGACGCTTCCGGGGCTCCGCTAAAACACCTTGCGGAAGGCCCAGAACAAGAAGCCGGAGAGCATCATGGACGCTGGCAACGTCAGCACCCACGCCATGGCCAGATTGCGCACCGTGGACCATTGCAGGCCGGAATGATTCGCGGCCATGGTGCCGGCCACGCCGGAAGACAGAACGTGGGTGGTGCTGACGGGGAGTCCGAAGCGGTCCATGGTGCCGATGGTCAGCATGGCAACGATTTCAGCGGCCGCGCCCTGGCCGTAGGTGAGATGTTCTTTGCCGATTTTTTCTCCAACCGTGACCACGATGCGCTTCCAGCCGATCATCGTGCCCAGGCCGAGTGCCATGGCAACCGCGACTTTCACCCACGTGGGAATGAATCGGGTGGCGGCATCGATGTAGTTGGTCTTGTAGTTGTCGAGCACGGCCCAGTCCTCGGGGGAGAGAGCGGGCTGCCGGCTCTTCTTCATCAGGCGCAGGGCTTCGCCGACCAGGTACATGTCGTTGCGGAAGTTGCGTACGCGGTCGGTCGGAACTTTGGCCAGCTCGCCAAATATGGCGGTCTCGTTGCCGATGTCGTTGACCATCTGGCGCAGGGCCAGCATGGTATTAGGAGTGAACTCTTTGGTGCGGATGTAGTCGGTGACTTCGTCGCGGTCAACCCCGACCACGGCGTTCGGGCTCACGTACTTGGTAAGAGTGTTCGCCGCTTGCTGCGAGACGGCGATGAAGTCCTGCGACTGCTTGTGAGTAATCGCGTGGTTCAGGGCGTAAGCGGTGGGAACGGTGCCGACCAGGATGAGCATGATCAGTCCCATGCCTTTTTGCCCGTCATTGGAGCCGTGGGCGAAGCTGACACCGGTGCAGGTGAGGACGAGCAGGACGCGAATCCAGAATGGCGGTGGCTCGGTGCCTTCGGGAGCTTCGTAGAGTTTCTTGTTCTTGATGATGGCCTTCATCAGCAGGAGCAGCAAGTAGGCGAACGCGAAACCGACGATGGGAGAGAAAAACAGCGACTTGCCGACATTGGCCGCCTGGCTCCAATCCACGCCGCTGGTGCCAGTCTTCACGGCCATAAGCTGGTTGGCAATGCCGACGCCGATGATGGAGCCGATCATGGTGTGGGAACTGGACGCCGGCAGGCCGAGGTACCAAGTGCCGAGATTCCAGATGATGGCGGCGACGAGCAGCGCGAAGACCATGGCGAATCCGGCTTTGCTGCCGACTTGCAGGATGAGTTCGACCGGCAACAGCGAGATGATGCCGAAGGCGACCAGACCGCTGGAGGTCATAACGCCCAGAAAATTCCAGAAGCCCGACCAGACGACGGCGACGTGGGGCTCGAGCGAGTGGGTGTAGATCACGGTGGCGACGGCGTTGGCGGTGTCGTGGAATCCGTTGACGAATTCAAAGCCCAGAGCGACCAGCAGCGCGATTCCCAGCAGAACGTAGGGCATGGCCGAGACGGCATGGACAGTGGAGAGGTCGGAAAGAAGGTGATCGGCGGCGTAAATGATGCCGATCACGAACACAATGCCGAATCCGATGATGCCGATCATTCCCGGACGTCTGCCGAGTTTTTCCTGGATTGCCGGTGTCGCTGTCGCCATAATTTTTTCTCCCGTCCGTGGCCGTGATCTGGGCGTGATCTGCGTGCGGAACGCTAGGTCGTTCTGTCTTCGGTAAGGGCGGAACTATAGCGAAAGATTGTTACAGCAGTATGAAAACGCGGGGGTGGGTAGTGTCTTAATTTAGTGTTAAGGCACTACCGCGGGGGTTGTAGTGTCTGAAATCAGCGGCAGCTTTCAGACACTACCACGGGGGTTGCCCTAATTTCTAGGACAACGCCACTATCCGGAGGCCGATCAAAAGTTGGGTGAACAAACGCGGCGGAGTCACCGCAGCGGGCATACAAAAATCCGCCCTTGGACGATGTGGATGCGACTTGCGGCAGAGAGAAGGGGTGGCGTTCGCCACCCCTTTTGTTTCCCGAGGCCCAGGGTCGGAGAGATGCTCGTCGGTCATTTCCAATATCAGGCACCCCCTGAGGTTGATTCTGCGCCAGCTTCGCCAAGCCGAAATCGAGGATCTTGATGCGCCCGTCCTTGGTAACGAAAATGTTTTCGGGTTTCAAATCGCGGTGGACGATCCCCTTTTCATGTGCCGCTGCCAGCCCGCGCGCGATCTGCACCCCATAGTCGAGGGTTTTGCGCTGCGGCAAAGCTCCTTGGCGAGCGCTGCGCGCACGCTTTCGCGATCCAGGTACTCCGTGACGATGAAAGGCGAGCCGTCGTGCTCCCCAAAATCATGAATAGCCAGAATGTTGGGATGATTCAGCGCGGCCACGGCCTGCGCCTCCTGCTGGAACCGTCGCAACCGTTCCGCATCGCGAGCGAAAGCCGCAGGCAGGACCTTAATCGCAACGTCACCGTTAAGCCGCGCGTCGCACGCCCGATACACTTCGCCTATGCCGCCCGCGCCGAGCGGAGACCGAATCTCGTAAGGACCGAGTTTTCGTGCCAGAGGCAAGCGCCATGCGTGGGCGTAATTGTAGCCTGTGCATCACGTGCGCGCGGATGCGACGACTCTGGGTATGTTATCGGCAGCTGGAGGTTATCCAGGAATGGGGGAAATCAACGGACATCTCCGCGAAGCCGACTTCTGGCTCACGATAGCTTCCGGATCGCCCGCGACTCGGGCAAGGCCTGCCAAGCGTTGATCTTGCCCTGCAAGGAGTAGGACCCACCCCACCATGGGTGCGATAATTTCGGCAACGAATCCTGCTGCAACTTATGAAGCGCCACGTCCTCATGTACGGGTTGATCGGTGGAATCTTGATTGCTCTGCTCCAGTGGACCGAGTATCAGTTCCTGGTCGTCGAACATTCCATCGAAATCTACGGCGGACTGATCGCCGCGACCTTTGCCGTTCTTGGCATCTGGCTTGGCCTCAAGCTGACAGCAAAACGCCAGACAATTGTTGTGCGGGAGGTCCCCGTCCCTGCCCAGGGACCGTTCATCCCCGACGAAAGAAAACGTGAGGACCTCCATATCACTCGCCGTGAGCTTGAGATCCTTGAACTGATCGCCCAGGGCCTGAGTAACCGCGAAATCGCCGAGAAGCTTTTTGTGAGCGAGAGCACGGTGAAGACCCATTCCAGCCGTGTTTTCGACAAACTCGGGGCGAGACGAAGAACGCAAGCGGTGCAACTCGGCAAGGAATTCGGCCTTCTTCCCTGATTTACTCGTGCACGAGCACGGTTCGCACGAATAATCATTCCCCCAAACGAATGATTTTTCTCTCCCCCGCCAAAATCAGCCAAAAGGATGACGACACCGACCCCGCCTCATGCAGTATGTTGAGCCGGTCGACGCTCAATACGAGCGACACGAAGTTTTTGAAAACACGAAGTTCATGAAAAGCGAACTTCCTGAAAAAAGGAGCGAACATGAAGTCTCTGAATTCGATGAAGGTCTTTGTCGTGGGTACTCTGTCGATCGGCTTGTTTTCAAGCACTGCGCTCATTCCCGCAACCGCCGCCGCCCAGGAACAGGAACTTCCCCGGGTCTACGACTCCTCCATGCCACGTGACCAGCAGATCAGACTCGCTGAAAGCGCCGCCCCGGCCGAGGTGTCCAGTAAAGCCACCGTTTATGTTCTCGGCCCCAAAGGCTACGAGAAAACGCGCGAAGGCACCAACGGCTTCAGCTGCGTCGTCACCCGGCATTTCGTAAAGCCCACAGAAACGACGATTGAGCCGCAGTGCTTCGACGCCGAAGGCAGCCGCACTCTCTTGCCTGTCTACATGCACGGTGAAGAGCTGCGCACAAACGGCAAGTCCGAGGCCGAAATCAAGGCAGACGCCGCTAGCGGATATAAGGAAGGCCGTTACCAGTATCCCAGCAAACCGGGATTCCTCTACATGATGTCCAGCCAGAACCGCTTGAGGGCCATCCCTGAGCACGGCACTGGCATTTTTCCTCCGCACTTGATGTTTTATGCGCCGAACATGACAACCAAAGACATCGGGTTCGACAAACCGGGGCTCGACAAGCTCGACTATCTTGGGATGACTCACCCCGGAGCAGGCGATAACCTTATTGTCGTTATCCCCGTGGCGCCCAAGTCGCCAGCTGACGTGGCTGGTCGCTGAGTCCGTATGAGCATGGCGCCGGCATCATACGTGGGAAGGTCAGAATCGGATAAAAGACGATCGGATAAGAGAATGAAGAGAATATGAGAAAGATCATTGTCACCTTCGGGCTGATTTCCGGCGCTATCTCGTCGCTGATGATGATCGCGGTGGTGACCTTCGGCGGCAGGATTGGCTTCGACCGCGGCGCGATCATCAGCAACACCTCCATCGTGCTCTCGTTCTTGATGGTGTTTTTCGGCATCCGAACCTACCGCGACAACATCGGCAACGGTCAGATTACGTTTTCAAAAGCTTTTGCCATCGGCCTCTCTATCACTCTGATTTCCTGCATCGTCTATGTCGTAACCTGGGAAGTGATCTACTACAACTTCCTGCCCGGTTTCTGGGACGCATATGGCGCTCATTTGGTTCAGAAGCTCACCGCCTCGGGCGCGAGCTCGGCAGCCATCCAGGCAAAACTTCAGGAGGTCAGAAGATACAAAGAGCTGTACAAAAACCCATTCTTCAATGCAGCGCTCACGTTCATTCATCCCTTCCCGATTGGGCTCGTCATCACGCTGTTCTCCGCGCTGGCCCTGAGGCGTAAGCCGCAACCACAACCCGAGCAATCACCCTAACCGGAATCCTGTAGCTGTTCCTGGTCGGCAAACAGGAAGTTATCCAGAAACGGCTTGGAGGAGACCTGTGTCAATTTCCGCGAAACCGCTCTCTGGACCGGCATAATTCCCAGGGGTGCTCGTCATGCAGAAATGTAGGTGATCGGTGCGTGTTTGTATATACAAATCAACTCTTGGGAACATCCGGGCGGTTCCACCATCCCCCGCCCAGCGCTTGGAACAGTGCGGCGGTGTCGGAGTAGCGATTTGACTGAGCTTGTACCAGGTTTATCACTGCTTGTTGATAACTCTGCTCTGCGTTTAACAGGGCCAGATAACTCACATACCCGACCTGCATTTGCCGCGTGGTGAGGTCGAGTGTAACCTTGGCCGCATCTCTTGCAGCTACCGCGGCCTTTAGACCGTCGGCGTCTTGTTCGAGAGCATGCAGCGTGTCGGCGACATTCTGAAACGCGGTCAGCACCGTGCTGCGATATTGTTGGTCGGCCTGAACGTAGGCTGCCCTGGCGGCTCGCTCTTTGTGCATCAGAGTGCCACCCTGAAAGATGGGTTGCGTGACGCCAGCCGTTGCATCGCGAAAGCCATTGCCGGCGGAGAATATGTTGCCGAAAGCCAAGGCCATAGTCCCTATGTCTCCGGTCAGGTTGAAGCTCGGTAGGCGATTCGCGCGGGCAACTCCGATCAGAGCGCTCGCTGAATGCAAATTCTCTTCGGCCTGGAGCACATCGGGGCGCTGCTCCACGAGTTTCGACGGGAGGGTCAGGGGAAGTTCCTGTGGAAGCTGCAAACTGGAAAGTTCAAACTTCTCGATCAGATCCTGGCCCGGGAATCCACCGGACAACACTGCCAGCAAGTCGCGTTGCTGAGCAAGCTGCTTGAGTAGCGGCGGCAAGGTGGCAACTACTTGCGCAAGCTGTGCTTCCTGCGCGGCAACGTCGAGCCGGCCGACATAGCCTTTCTCGAACTGCTTGCGCAATATATCAAGCTGCTTTGTGTTGATTTCGATGAGCTGATTCGTAGCGTCAATCTGCGCCCGCAAAGATGCTTCTTGGATGGCGGCAGCAGCAACGTTTGAACTCAACGTGATATTCGTTGCGGCCACAACGTAGCGGGCCTGCTCCTGCTGTGCCTGCAATGATTCCACTGTCCGACGGTTCAAGCCGAAGACGTCGGGGGAGTAAGAGACGCTAACCTCCGGCGTGAACAAGCTGTATTGAAACGAGGTGACGCTCGGAACCGGCGAAATTTCTTCCGAGGTCTTTGCGCGAGTGGCGGAAAAGCTGCCTGAAACCTGAGGATAGTAAGCGCCGCGCTGCGCCAAAGTGTTTTCACGTGCAACCAGCAATGCAGCCTGCGCCGATTTCAGATCGGGATTGTTCTTGAGGGAGCGCTCGATCAGGTCATTGAGCGGCTTCGAGTGAAATAAAGTCCACCAGTCTCCGGGAATGTCGCGCCCTTGCGCAAACGTTTGTGCCTCCCCGCCGGGGACATTCGGACTGCTGCTCGTGGCCGTGGGCAGACTAGGCGCATAGCCAGGAACATTCGGTGCAGCCGGTCTTTTGAAGTTCGGACCGACTACACAGCCGGCGGTAATTAGTAACGCCAGGGCCGCAAAGAGAGCCGAGGTGACAGCAACGACGCGTGATGTGCGAATAAGAGTCATAGCAACTTAAGGCTTGCGCTTCATGCTAGTTCCGTTGATCGCTGCTGTACCTCTCTCGGCTGTCAGTGGCCCGCCGCTGATCGCAAGATGCGCACCCGGATCGCGGGAATTCTTAAACTGCTGCCCGTTTACGGAGACAGCAGATGAGGGAGCAGACAGGCTGCGATGGCTGACCGCCTGGTTCGGAACAGGAACAGAGGTCTTTAAGCTTGTCTCCTGAGGCCCGGTGACGGTGCCCGGAGTATCGATCCGAGGGCCATTCGTTATTGGCGTTTTGTTGAGACGCCGCGGATGACTGACTGCCGGCTGGGAGTGGTTTGCGCTCGAAAGACTTTTCGTTGTGGTTTTCGTCAGATATGCTGAGCGTTTTGAGATCTGATCAGCTACGACATGTCTCTGGTAATCACCATCGGATTTGTCGCCGCTCTGCGAAGGCGCTTGTTGCGATGGATGATCTGCCTGGCGCGCGAGGCTTGTGACCGGCAGCGAGACGGCTGCGATCATCATCACGAAAAAGAAGCGCACCGTCTTCATTCTGATTCCTCTTGTTCCCTTGGTTCCAAGTAATCAACGGTCAGGTGATGTTCCCCGCCGAGGAAGATCAGCCGCAGGGCAGGCACCGCGAGAAGCAGCATGACCGGCCCGACCAACATGCCGCCTACGATTACGGTGGCGAGGGGGCGCTGGACCTGACTGCCGATACCGGTGGAAATAGCCGCGGGAAACAGTCCAATGCAGGCGGAAAGAGAAGTCATCAGCAACGGCCGCATTCGGGTTGACGCGGCGCGATACATGGCATCGATGTGTGTCAGTCCGTGAGTCAGTTCCTGATGGTAGAACGTGATCATCAGGATCCCGTCCATCACGGAAACACCGAAGAGGGAAACGAATCCAATGGCGGCGGAGATGCTGAAATGCAGACCGGTGACGTAAAGTGCAAGAATTCCGCCGACGATGGCATCAGGAATGCCTGCGAGAGCCAGGATCGAGTCTTTGAAATTGTTGAACAGGCTGTAAAGAGCACCAGCAATCAGGATGAAGCTGATCGGCACGATGATTTCCAACCGTTTCTTCGCCTCTTGGAGATCGCCGAACTCGCCCGCCCACAGCAGATGGTATCCAGAGGGAAGCTGGACGTTTTTCGCGATGCGCGCTTGAGCCTCTTCAACCGTGCCGCCGAGGTCGCGGCCACGGACGCTGAACTTGACGGGAATGAACCGCTGCACGCTCTCGTGATAAATCCACGACGCTCCAGTGTGGAGAGTAATTGTGGCCAGTTCACTAAGGGGAATATAAGCATTGGTGCCGGCGGCCGTCGTGTATGCAACCTTGATGTTGCGGATTTTGTCGATACTGTCGCGGTAATCCGGCGTGTACCGAACCACCAGATCGAATTGCCGGTCGCCTTCCAAAACCTCAGTCGCGACCGCGCCTCCCATGGCTGCTTGAATTACCGTATTTACATCACCGGAGTTGAGACCATAGCGTGCGGCTTTTTCGCGATCAACTTTGATATTCAGGTTGGGCTGGCCGAGGACCGGGAAGATGCCAAGATCGGTAACGCCCCGAACTTGGCTCATCTGGTCGCGCACCTGATTAGCGAGATTCGTCAGAACTTCGAGATTGGGGCCGACGATCTTGACCGAATTCACGCCTTTCACGCCGGAGATCCCCTCCTCGATGTTGTCCTCAATATATTGCGAGAAATTGAACACGATTCCCGGCAACTCGTTGTTGAATTCAGCTTGAATCTGGTTGGTGAGTTTGTCTTTGTCCATTCCTCTCGGCCATTGATCAAAAGGCTTGAGCGGCGCGAACAACTCCACATTGGAAAATGGCGAAGCGTCGCTGCCGTCATCTGGCCGGCCATGCTGCGAAACGACGGTGATGACTTCAGGATGCCGCAGAAGAATCTCCCGCATTTTCCTCGTCGCGGCTTCACCATCTTCGAGCGAAAGCGTAGTGGGCATGGAGGCGCGAATCCAGAAGTTGCCTTCTTCCAAGTGAGGAAGAAACTCGCTGCCGAGGCGTGGCGCGATCAGAAAAAAAGTCCCAAGCGAAATAGCCAACTCGATTCCCACAACGAGAGCGCGGTGAGTCAGGGCAAACCGGAGAGCGGGATTGTATAGCCGGTGCAAGGTGCGAACAACGATCGTCTCAACCTCTTTCACGTGGGCAGGCAGCAGATACGAAGCGATCACAGGTGTGATGGTGAAGGTCGCAATCAGGGCTCCTGCCAACGCATAGCCGTAGGTTCGTGCCATAGGGCCAAAGATCTGGCCCTCTACTCCCTGCATGGTGAATAGCGGCACGAAACCGGCCACGGTGATGAGTGCAGAGAACAAAACCGCCTTGTCCACCTGAACCGCGCTGACCAGAATGAGCCGCAAGCGGTCCGTCCAGCCTTGCGCTTCCGTGATATGGTCCGGTGCCCGCGTCGGATCATGACCCCAGAAACCGTCCGATAAACGCTGGAGCAGAACGTTCCGCTCTTCGGGAGGGCGTTGAAAGTTCTTAAAAATGTTCTCGACTAGGATTACGGCCGAGTCCACGATGATGCCGAAATCAACTGCGCCCACGGAAAGCAGGTTCGCGCTTTCTCCCATGACGACCAGAAGAATAGTGGCGAAGAACAAAGCGAAGGGGATGTTGATTCCTACAATGACAGCACTACGGAGATCACCGAGGAATATCCATTGGATGAGGAAGACCAGCAGACATCCGAAAATCAGGTTGTGCAGGACTGTGTGCGTGGTTAACGCAATCAGCGATGAGCGGTCGTAGAACGGAACTACTCTCACTCCCGGCGGGAGACTGCCGTCGTGATTCAAGGTGCGAATGGCCGCCTCGACCTTGGGAATCATGTCAGCGGTCTTTTCTGTTCGCCTTTGCACCACGATGGCGCCGACTACGTCATCGTGCGTATCGCGGCCCAAAATACCGAGCCGTGGCCGGTATCCAACTGAAACCGTGCCAACGTCCTTGACCAGCACCGGAACGCCGTTCTCCTGGCTCAGCACGACATTTTCAATGTCCTGAACTTTATAACCTTGCCGCAAATCGTCGTTGCCACCGTCGTCGATCAGGCCGACGCCACGAATGTTGATCGATTGCTGGCCCACAGTGATCTCGCGACCACCGACGTTGATATTTGCATTGCCCAGCGCGGTCAGAATTTGAGGAACCGTGACGCTGTAGGCTTCGAGCTTGTGCGGATCGACCTCGACCTGAAATGTTTTGGTGGGACCTCCCCAGCTGTTGATGGCAGCAATGCCGGGGATGGTCAGCAGGCGACGGGCAACGATCCAATCCTGAACCGTGCGCAGATTTGTAATTCCAAAATGCGGCGGGCCGACCACTTGATAACGGTAAATCTCTCCGGTTGAACTGTTGGCTTGGATATTCGGTGACACTCCGCCGGGCAGGCTGACGTTCTGCTGCAGGGCGATCGCAGCCTGGCTATACGCGAAGTAATAGTCGATCCCGTACTTGAAGCTGACGCGAACGAACGAGAGCCCATAGAACGAAGTGGAGCGGATGACTTCAATCCCGGGCGTCGTGTAAAGCCCGATCTCCATCGGAATCGTGTAATAGCGCTCCATCTCTTCCGCCGAAAGGCCTGGAGCTTGCGCCGTAATTTCCAAAATGACGGGAGTGGGATTGGGATACGCCTCGATGTTCAACAGTTTGAAAGCAACGAAGCCGGCGCCGGCAAAGAGAAGCAATCCCATCATCACGATGGGCCGGCGGCTGAGGCAGAACGAGATGAGTGACTTGAACATGAATGATCTTGTGAATGAAGTGGTATCGGCGATACGGTCTAGTCGCTCGGCGGCGCTTGGAGCATATTGCTCAGAAATACCGCTCCGTCGCTCACCACCAGTTCTCCCCGCTGTAAACCGTCGAGAATCTGAACCCTGCCGTCATTGCGCAGGCCCACTTTGATGATTTTCTCTGTAAACGTGTGGCGATCGGTTGTTACCCACGCGCCCATGGTGCCGTCGGGTTCACGCACGACTCCGTTTGCCGGGATCGCCGTGGCTTCGACCGGAGCGTCGACGCGGATGACAAAGTTAGCCAGCATTCCGGGTCGCAAGTCGTTCTTCGGGTCAGAAATTTCGGAACGGATCGTAACCCGGTGTGTATTCGGATCGACGGTCTCGTAGATCTTCGAGACTTTTCCTTTAAAGACTCGCCCGTCGTAAGCCAACGTCCTGACCGCCACTGGCTGCCCCACGTGAAAAAATCCGCTGTCGCTTTCCGGCACATTGGCCAGCATCCACTTCAGGTTCACATCGGCGACCGAATACGGCGCCGGCGGATTTCCCGGCTGCACCAGAAATCCCGGCTGCGCGACCTTATAGGTGACCTTGCCAGTAATCGGGCTGCGCACGACCAGCGCAGGGTCGATCTTGCGCGAGGCGATCATTTGATCAATTTCAGCATCCGTCTTGCCAAAAACCAGAACCGCATCTCGTGCGGCTTTGAGGGCTCCTTCCGCAGTTTGTTGATCGGAAATGGCCTGCTCCAACTCCCGCTGGGGAACTCCGACGCTGGTCGTGTACAAATCCCTCGCACGCGCCAGCTCTTTGGTGGTCAGTTCGTAGGTAGCGGCAGCTCCGATCAGGTTTGACTCGGCTTGTATGAGATCCGGGCTCTTGATCGTGTAGAGAGGTTGATCCTTATGAACTTCGGCCCCAAGTTCCGCGAAAGTTTTGATGATCGTTCCCTGATAGGTAGGAAACACTTGAACAGAAAGGTCTTCGTCGTAGTCAATGTTGCCGACTGCCTCCTTCTCAACGGGAAATGCGTAGCTCCCAACCGGCTCGATCTTGATCGAGTTCAGTTGGCTGGGCGAAAGGTCCACAGTCGCATCAGCGGTCGAATTCGTGCTCGGCGCAGCCTTGACGTTTGTGGCTTCTCCCCGACTACAGGCGGATTCCAGAAGCATTAGGACAACAACCATCGCCACGGCAATAGCAACCGCCGAACGGACCTCGGTGCGAATGTGAACTGGATATTTCATGATTTTCTTCGACCGTTGTTCCCCTGTTCCTGACGCCGGGTCAAACAGACCCTCGTTGGTTTGGAAATTCACGATTCCGAAATCTACGAGCCCGCGCATTCCGCCGTCGCCTCTCACGGTTATCTTTTCTTGATACGCGTCCGATAAACTCAACCAGGCCCGCGTAGAGCAAACCGATATACAAAAGCACTCCGAAAAGACCAATTGCCGTCAAGACGTAGCCATTCCATGATTCGTAATTCAAGGAGTCGCCCCCATCGTTCGCCCCTGCGTCTCAGTTTGATTCACTGCTTCACGGACGGCGCCTGTCCTCGTTGAAAGAAAAATGTGGACCGTGAAATCCTTTCTACGGGAAGTATTCGGTTTGGGGGAGACACTGAAACGGCCAGGGCGAGTAGTATTTCGATCCTGGCGCGAGAGCTACGCAGCCAATCGTTTGATTGGGCTCGCGGAGTGGATCATTTGATTAGCAGCCCAATCTTATGGACAAATCGTTTTATTAGATTCCTCGCACAAGAGCTCGCGTGAGATAAGGGATGTGCGAACTAAATCTATGCCTCACTTGGAGATAATCTGGGATCGCCGGAACCGGACGAGTGTTCTGTTGGCCAGCAGCGTCCTTGTCGTGGCGATCGCCGCAGTGGATTGGTGGACGAAGCCCTATTTCTCATTGGGCTTCCTTTATTTGTTTCCCATCATGCTGGCAGCAGGATTCCTGCCGCGATGGGCAATCGTTTTATTGGGACTGGCATGCGCACTGCTGAGTGAACGTTTCAGCAACCTCGACCCGGCGGATGCGAATATCCGGTTGGGATTCGAAGCCCTCGCTCTTTGTGGCTGTGGATTATTGACTTCTGAGGTGTTGCGTAACCAGCGTTTACATCAGGAAGCTCGGGAACGAACGCGCATACTCGTGGAAACCAGTCCGGCGGCCATCCTTACGGTCAATGAGGGAGGTCTGATCGAATTAGCCAACCATGCCGCGACCGAATTGCTGGCTCCACGCGATGGGCTTCTGATCGGGGAACCAATCGCGGCGTTCCTGCCCGAGCTGCATCGCGCGCTGCGCCCCGAAGAGGGACCTCAGTTCCGGGCTTCGATGCAGTGCCGTGGGCATCGCGGTAATGGCGAGTCCTTTCTGGCCGAGGTTTGGTTTTCCAGCTACAAAGAAGGGGCGACCCCCAAGCTGGCAGCCATTATCGCGGACGTTAGTGAGGAACAGACCATCCCGGCGGGAACGGGTTTGGCGCCTCTGGATCAGAAGGAGCGGCCCTCCCTCAATAGCCGGGAGCTGGACGTACTCCGGCTGGTTGTTCAAGGCTTATCGAATAAAGAAATTGCGTCAAGCATGAACATCTCGGAGAGCGCAGTCAAGAACACCCTGCAGCAGCTGTTTGGCAAGACGGAAGTGCGAACTCGGAGCCAGTTAGTTCGCGTGGCTTTGGAACGCTACAGAGATTTGCTCTGATCTTGTACTCGGTAGGATAAGCGCTTATTCAGAAGTAGGTCGATTCTTGGCGTTAAAGTCACCAGCGGCGGCAAACCATGCAGTGTAGGAGTCTTGCGACTGGAAGGCCGAAATGCGTGTTTCCGTAGTACGGTTTAGTCCCGAACCGAGAGGGGTTTGCGGCCATCACTTCTTCGGTCGCGTTTTTTCTTCTCATTGCTTCTGGTACTCCGCTTCCCGCCTGAGTAGCTCTTCCTTTGATACGCTTAGAGAGTTTGCTGTCCGCGCTGGCTCCAACCGTTGACATTAGCAACATCAGTTAGAAATTCGTGCCTCATTCTTTGGTCAGCGGATAGCCTTTCTCGCGCCAGCCGCGAATGCCGCCGTCCATTGAGATCACGTTGGTGTAGCCCATCTTTTGCAGGTTGTCGGCGGCAAGTGCGGAGCGGAATCCGCCGCCGCAATAAAGGACCATTTCCGTGTTGAGATCGGGGACACGCGCCTCGATATCGCGCTCGATGATTCCCTTACCGAGGTGAATCGCGTCCGGCAGATGATCCTTGGCGAATTCGCTTTCCTCGCGCACATCGACGAGCAGGAACTTTTCACGACGATCTATTCTCGCTTTCACTTCGTCCACATTCGTTTCGCGCACGCGTGTCTTGGCATCGTCGACGATCTTCAGAAAACGGGGAGGGTGCTGGTGAGCCATGGGAAATCCTCAAAGTGCAAAAAGACTCGTTACCTCAACATGGTAACAAGCGCTAAAAGATTATGCCTGCGACACTGGCGTGGCTGGTTTGCACGATCGGGTAGCATGAATGGGATGCCAACGCACGAAACGGCGCGCAAGATTGGCCTGGCCCGCGCCCTGTCGAAACTGGGATATTGTTCGCGCTCGCAGGCGGCGCAGTTGATTCGCGGAGGCCGCGTAGGTTTGAACGGAGGCGTGCGCCGCGATCCGGAAACGCCGGTTCATCTGATTCGCGACCAGATCATGGTCGATGGGCTTCGAGTCGAAGCGCGACAGAAAATCTATCTCATGATGAACAAGCCGCGCGGCTTGGTAACGACCACCGCCGACGAGAAAGGCCGAAAGACAGTGTATGAAGCGCTTCGCAATCGCGACGACTCCCTGCCGTGGGTCGCTCCCGTCGGCCGATTGGATAAGGCCAGCGAGGGACTGCTGCTGCTGACCAATGATTCCGAGTGGGGCGCGCGAATCGCCGCACCGGAGACGCATCTCGAGAAGATTTACCACGTGCAGGTCGGGTCTGTGAACGGAGAAGAACTCGCGGAAGCGATGACGAGAGGCGTGCGCGACGAACAGGGCGTCTCGCTTTGTGCGCGGCGGGCCCGAATGCTGCGTTCGGGCGAGAAAAATTGCTGGATCGAGATCGTTCTGGATGAAGGCAGGAACCGCCAGATCCGCCGCATGTTGGCCGCGCTCGGAGTGAAAGTGTTGCGCCTCGTCCGCGTGGCGATCGGTCCGCTGCAGTTGGGAGATATGGCGAAGGGAACGTACCGCGCCCTAAACGCACAGGAGAAGCGAGCGATGGATCGTGCCATCGCCCGGAAGATCGGGCGGTGAGCCCCTGCCGGCTTCACCGCTTGTGCGTGCTACACTCACGAAAAACGAGCGTGAATCTGAAGCTGCATGGGCGAGCTTAATTTCCTCTCCGCCGTCGCGATGGCGGAGCGAATCCGTGGAAAGAAAATTTCTCCACTCGAACTTGTTGAGGCGCATCTTTCGAAAATCGAAAAGCTGAACCCCAAGCTGAACGCGTTCGTCCACGTTGATCCGGCACGCGTTCGCCGTGAGGCGCAGGCCGCAGAGGCCACCGTCAGGAGCGGCAATGCTCTCGGGCCGCTGCACGGGGTGCCGATCAGCATCAAGAGTTCGCTCGAAGTTGCCGGCTTCCGCTGGGAGTGCGGTACGCGCCTGCGGAAAGGATTGATCGCCGCGCGGGATGCTCCGCTCGTCGCCCGTTTGCGCGCGGCCGGGGCCATTGTGCTGGGCGTGACCAATGCGCCCGAACTTCTCATGGCCTGGGAAACCGATAACATTCTTTACGGAAGAACGAACAACCCGTGGGACCTCGAACGCACGCCGGGAGGCTCCAGCGGCGGCGAAGCGGCGGCAATTGCTAGTGGCATGTCGGCCGGCGGGGTAGGCAGCGACGGCGGCGGGTCGATCCGTGTGCCGGCGCATTTCAGCGGCATCTGCGGGTTAAAGCCAACTCCGGGACGAATTCCGTCAACAGGTCATTTTCCCGAATCCGGCGGGCCATTCGCGCTGATTGGGGTGGTCGGTCCGATGGCGCGCAGCGTCGCGGATTTGAAAATCTTGTTTGAAATGATGCAAGGTTCGGATGATGGTGACACATGCGCCGCCCCGGTGCCGCTGCGCTGGCCTGGCGAAGAAGAACTACACAAACTGCGCATCGGATATTTCGAAGACGATGGCCGCACGCCGGTCACTCCCGAAACCCGCGCGGCCGTGAGAGCCGCAGCAGAAGCCTTGCGGCACGCAGGCTTTCAAGTCGAGCCGTTTCGCCCCGACGGTCTCGAGGAATCACGCAAACTTTGGATGAAATTTTTCGTCAAGGCCGGCGGGATGATGATTGGACCGATGTTTCAGGGACGCGAAGCTGATGTGAGCCCGATCCTGCAGCAATTTCTCGAATGGTCCGAGGCTGAGCCGGAATTGAGCGCGGAATCGCTTCTCGACGCGTGGATTCGCCGCGACATACTGCGGGCGAAATTTCTGGCGCAGATGCGCCGGTATCCGATCCTGCTGAGCCCAGTGGCCTCGATTCCTGCCTTCCGCCACGGCGAGCGCAGTTGGACGATTGACGGAAAAACAGTGAATTATCTCGACGCCTGGAGCTACACGGAATGGTTCAATCTGCTGGGCAATCCGGCGGCAGTCGTTCCCGTAAGCCACTCGGCGGAAGGATTGCCGATCGGAGTGCAAATCGTGGGCAGACCGTGGGAAGAGGAACTGGTACTCGCCGTCGCGGCCGCGCTGGAAAAGCAATGCGGAGCCTGGAAGATTCCTCCCATCCACTGAGAGCAGGGCCGGCGGCGAGTAGTATTTTTTGACTATTCCTCAACCAACATCGCATGTGTAACTTTATCCCGCGTGAATTTCAGCCACTGTGGGGCTTAAGTTCATTTCTGGCAATCGAACGCTCGGGGACATGCAGAAAAATCCAACATCCGGGGGATTCTCCAGGCGCGCTCTGTCGTGGCTGGTGCCATTTCTCGCCGTTTCCGCCGCATATCTTTACGCGTTTCCTCAGCCAACCATCTTCTACGCCGGCGTGGTTCTGCTGCACGCGGCTGCCGGACTTCTGGCGACGCTGCTGTTATTGCGGGCGCTATTCCGCCTGCTTCGCAGCGGGAGCTTTTCGTCGCGCGCCGGCTGGTTCCTGATTGCGCTTGGAGCCATCGTCGGCGTGGTGCTGATCAAAACCGGCACTTCGCGTGCGGAGTGGAACAAACTCTATCTTCATATTGTGGTTTCACTCGCGGGCGTCGGATTGTTGCTGGCAGATTGGCTGAGCCGGAAAGGAGCGTCGCAAGCTTCGGTAGAGACTCGTCCGGCGCAGTCGGGCGCGATTTTCGCCGCGATGCGTGTGGCTCTTTGCTTCGTCGTGCTTGCCGGCCTTGGCTACGGAGCGCAATACCTGCGGGACACCTGGCAGACTCGCAATCGCATCGAGAATCCGGCCATGCCTCCCGACAGCATGAACGGCGAAGGCGACGGTCCTGAGGGATCGTTCTTTCCCAGCTCAGCGCAGGTTTACGGCAAGCAAAAAATTCCCAGCAAGTTCTTCATGGAGTCGGATTCCTGCAAGCGTTGCCACGAAGACATCTACAACCAGTGGTTCAGCTCGGCCCACCATTTTTCTTCGTTCAACAATCAGTGGTACCGCAAATCGATCGAGTACATGCAGGATACGATCGGTACCAAGCCCTCGAAATGGTGCGGCGGATGCCATGATCCCGCGGTGCTCTACAGCGGCTTGATGGACACGCCCATCAAGCAGATCGTGCATCGCCCGGAATCGCAGGCCGGGCTGGGCTGCATGATGTGCCACTCGATTGCGAGAGTGAAAAGCACGATGGGGCAAGCCGACTTCTATCTGGAATATCCCAAGCTGCACGAACTGGCGGCTACGAAAAATCCGGTCATGCGCGCGCTGCACGATTTTGTCATCCGGCTGAATCCGGAGCCGCACCGGCGCGTATTTCTCAAACCATTCATGCGCGATCAAACGGCGGAGTTCTGCTCCACCTGCCACAAAGTTCACCTCGACGTGCCGGTTAATCACTATCGCTGGCTCCGCGGCTTCAACGAATACGACAACTGGCAAGCCAGCGGAGTTTCCGGGCAGGGCGCGCGGTCATTTTATTATCCGCCCAAGCCGATGCAGTGCGCCGATTGCCACATGCCCATGACCGCCTCGCAGGACATGGGGAACATCAACGGGTTTGTGCACTCGCATCGTTTTCCCGCGGCCAATACGGCCGTGCCCACGGCTAACGAAGATCAGGCGCAGCTGAAGTTGACCGAGGATTTCTTGAAAAACGGCATCGTTTCGGTCGACATTTTCGCGCTGTCGCCGGCGCAAGCGCCGCTGCAACCCGGCGCGAACTTACAGTCGGACCTGTCTACGTCATTTGCCGTCGGCGAAGAAGCCGAGAGCAAGGTCCCAACCGCCGAGACTGCGGGCGAAGCTGCTCCCATCACGGCTCCGTTGAACCACGTGCTTCCCCCATTGCGCCGTGGTGATACGGTCCGCGTTGATGTCGTCGTGCGCACGAAAAAAGTCGGCCACTTTTTCCCCGGCGGCACGGTCGATGCCTATGACACCTGGCTCGAACTAAAAGGTACTGACGATAAGGGGCAAGTCGTGTTCTGGAGCGGCATGGTTGAGGACAACGGGCATGGACCGGTGGAAAAAGGCGCGCACTTCTACCGGTCGTTGCAGATTGACGAACATGGCAATCCCATCAACAAGCGCAATGCCTGGGCTACGCGCGCCGTAGTGTACGTACACTTGATTCCGCCCGGAGCGGCCGACACGGTGCACTACCGCATGCATATCCCGGAAAATGCGGGGAATAAAATCACGCTGCATGCACGGCTGTGCTACCGGAAGTTTGCCTGGTGGAACACACAGTTTGCGTTTGCAGGCATGCCGGATCCGACGAAGCCCAACCAAGTCACCTCCGACTACGATGATCGTGCGGTGACGTTCACTGCGCCGTTGAAGGGGGTTTCCGCGAAAGAAGAAAAGATTCCAGACCTGCCCATCGTTGCCCTGGCGGAAGATGAAGTCACACTTCCGGTGATCGCGCACGGCGCTTCGGAACCACCGCCGAAAACGATTGCCCTCAAAAAGGAATGGCAGCGCTGGAATGACTATGGGATCGGCCTGCTACTGCAGGGAGATCTTAAAGGCGCGGCTGCGGCATTCCAGAAAATCACCGAGGCCGATCCCGATAATCCGGACGGCTGGGTCAACATTGGCCGGTGCGCGGTGCAGGAAGGAGATATGGCGCGCGCCCGCACTGTGCTGGAAAAGGCGCTGGCCCTCGCTCCGAATCTGGCACGGGCGAATTTCTTTTACGCCAAGGTTCTGCGCGCGGACGGAAATTATGACGGCGCGGCGGCGCGACTGAAAATCGTGCTGGCGCAATATCCCCGCGATCGCGTGGCGCTGAACGATCTGGGACGCATTCTTTTTCTGCAGCGCAAGTACGATGAAGCCGTGAAAGTCCTGCAATCCGTGCTGGCGGTCGATCCCGAAGATTTAGAGGCGCACTATAACCTGATGCTCTGCTACAACGGCTTGGGCAACGAGAAATTGGCGAAAGAGCATGAGGCGCGCTACCTGCGCTTCAAAGCCGACGAAGCGTCGCAAGCCATTACCGGCCCTTACCGCCAGCTTCATCCCGAGGACAACAACGAACGCCAGGCCGTGCATGAGCACGTTTCGGTGCCTCTGGCGTCGATCCCGGAGAATCATTGGAAGACGGAAGCCTTGTCCGGTTCGGCCAACGCGGGGGCCTCCAAGTAATGTCGCAAGGGCATATCACCACAGAGCCACAGGGCCGCAGAGAAAACTCTGATTTTTTTACCTCTAGTTTTCTCAGTGCCTCTGTGTTTCTGTGCTTGATGTGTTGCGTAGGCGCGTCGGTGAGCGCAGCGCAGCAGATTCACTTTCGCGACATCACCGAGCAGGCGGGAATCCATTTCAGGCACAATAACGGCGCGTTCGGAAAGAAATGGCTGCCCGAAACCATGGGCCCCGGCTGTGCCTTCATCGATTACGACAATGACGGATATCCCGACATCCTGCTGATCAACGGCGAGGATTTTCCCGGACATCCGCACGAAGGCGCCACCACGCTCAAGCTTTACCACAACAATCGCAACGGAACGTTCAGCGATGTAACGCGCAGGGCGGGCCTGGCCGTGCCCATGTTCGGCCTTGGGGTTGCGGTCGGCGACTATGACAACGACGGATTCGACGACATCTTCGTGACTGCGGTGGGCCAGAGTCATTTATTTCACAACAACGGCAACGGCACCTTCACCGATGTTACGAAGTCCGCGGGATTGTGGGGCCCGAACGAGTTTTCGACCAGCGCCGCATGGGTCGACTACGACCGCGACGGCAAACTTGACCTGGTGGTCGCGAACTACGTGCAGTGGAGCGAGCAGGGCGATTTGTATTGCACGATCGACGGCGCGCACAAATCATATTGCACTCCGGAATCGTACAAGGGAACGTCGGTGCGGCTGTGGCACAACCTCGGCAACGGCAAATTCGAAGACGCGACGCAAAAGGCAGGGCTTGGCGATCCGACTTCGAAGAGCCTGGGCATCGCGATTCTCGACTACAACGGCGACGGCTGGCCGGACATCCTCATCGCTAACGACACGCAGCCCAACAAACTTTATCTCAACAAGAAAGATGGAACGTTCGAGGATCGAGGCGTTGCTGCCGGCATCGGTTTCAGCGAAGATGGCGTGGCGCGCGCCGGCATGGGCGTTGACGCCGCCGACTACGACCGCAGCGGTCACCCCAGCGTCATCATCAGCAACTTCGCCAATCAGATGGTCTCGCTCTATCACAACGAGGGCAACGGCCTGTTCGTCGACGAAGCTCCGCAATCCGAAGTGGGCCGCGCTACTCTGGTTACGCTCGGATTCGGTTGCTTCTTTTTTGATTACGATAACGACGGCTGGCCGGACATTTTCGTCGCCGACGGCCACATCGAAGACGCCATCGAGCGCGTGCAGAAGCGGGTCCACTTCGCCGAGCCTCCGCATCTGTTCCGCAATCTGGGTGGAGGGAAGTTCGCCGAAGTCACGGCGGACATGGGCCAATCCTTCGCCGCGCCCAAAGTGGCGCGGGCCGCGGCTTATGCCGATGTCGACAACGACGGCTTCCTCGACATTCTGCTTACGACGAATGCTGGGCCGGCATACTTGTTTCACAACGAAGGTGGCACAAATCACAGCCTGCGCATCAAATTGGCCGGAACGAAATCCAACCGCGATGGCATTGGGGCGGTGGTGCGCGTAACTTCTGGCGCCGACCATCAATGGAAGATGCTGCGTTCCGGATCCAGTTATCTCTCGCAGAGCGAACTGGTCCTCACCTTCGGCTTGGGCGCTCAAACCAAAGCCGATACGGTTGAGATTCATTGGCCCAGCGGGCAAGTCGACAAACTCTCGAATGTGAATGCCGGCCAGACCGTCACGGTGCAGGAAGGGAAGGGAATTGTCGCCAACCGTTCCTACGGCAAGGCGGCCGCGGGCAGGTAACGACGTACACAAGTAAGGACTATAAAAAGGTGGTTGTCATTCCGGAGAGCGCAGCGACGAGGAACCTGCTGTTTGCCGCCCCGCCACAAGAGCAGTCTTTGTGATTAAATCCTTGTGATGATTCCGCGAATCTCTGCCGCTGTTCTCGCCGTTATCGCGGCCGTAAGCTTCCTCGCTCCCGCCTCGCAGCCAAATCCCGTCGAGGCTGCGCGTCTGAACAATCTCGGCTGCGCCTACATGAACCAGCAGCTTTTCGAGAAGGGACTGAAATTCTTCCAGCAGGCCGCCGAAGCCGATCCCAAGCTGGCCATCGCACGATTGAATGAAGGTGTCGCCTATCTGAACCTGCAGAAGATTGACGAAGCCAAGGCCGAGCTCAATGACGCGCTGAAGCTCGATCCAAAGAATCCCAATGCCTGGTACAACCTCGGTCTGCTTGCCAAGAACACCGGAGACTCGCAGAACGCGATTGACGCCTTCAAACGCGTCACGGAGCTTGATGCGAATGACGCCGACACCTGGTATTTCCTGGGCACGGCCTACGCGCAAGCCAAACAATTTCCGCAGGCGATCGAATCCTTTCAGCACGCTCTGCAAATCAATCCTCGGCACGCTTCGGCAGAGTTCGGATTGTCGCGCGCCTACCAGCAATCCGCCGACGTGGATCGTGCTAACTTGGATCACGCCCGCGAGCACCTGAAGAAATTCCAGTACATCACGCAAAATAAACTCGGCGCCCCCATGAGCCTCGCCTACGGCGAGCAGGGCCAGTACTCCCGCGCGGTAGAGTCGCCGCAAGCGCAGCTGAAGCCGCCGCCGCAAATCAAAGTGCGGTTTGTGGATGTTACGAAGGAATCGGGATTGATCTCGCAATCATCACCCTCGCCGGGCAAAGATGTGAGCGCGTATCTCAGCGCCGGAGCTTGTTTCCTTGATTATGACAATGACGGCAAGATTGACATATTCTTGCCCGACAACGGTGCACAGGGCGGCCTTTCGCTATACCACAACCTTGGCAATGGCAAGTTCGAGGATGTGACGAAGCAGGCGGGGCTGGACGGCAGCCTACATGGAACAGCGTGCACCGCAGCTGACTACGACAACGATGGCGGAGTTGATCTCGCTGTGAGTGCCGACAAGGGAGTCTTGCTACTGCACAACGAGAGGAACGGCACGTTCAAGAACACCACCGAACCTGCCGGGATCACAAGCGGCGGCACTGCGACGGGGCTAACGTTCATCGACTACGACCATGATGGCGATTTGGATCTATATGTTGTCGCCGGTTCCCGAAGCGCCATGCCGCTCGGAGAGCATCGCGGAGTCACCGACATTGAGGTGCATGCGATTCCTTTCAATGCGATGTGGCGTAACAACGGCAACGGGACTTTCACGAACGTAACAGAAGCCACCGGGCTTGCCGCTGTTGGATACAACGAAGCCGCCATTGGCACGGATTACAACAACGATCGTGCTGTGGATCTGGTTCTGACGGGAACTCGGCCCCTCGTTTACGAGAACCCCAGAGAAGGCCAATTCAGTCAACGTGAGTTTTGGAGAGAGCATTCCGCAATAGGGGTCGCCGTTCTAGACTTCGACCACGACGGCTGGATGGACTTGGCATTCACAAGCATGAGCGCCCCTGCCCTTACCCTCTGGCGCAATAATCACGGCAAGAGTTTCGAGCAAGTAAAGCTCCCCGAGACCAACTGGGTGCGTGCTTACGGCGTCGCAGCCTTCGATTACGACAACGACGGCTGGGTCGATCTCGTCGCCGTCGGCGAAACCAAAGACGGCAAGGGCGAAATAAAACTTTTCCGCAATCTCGGCCCCGACGGATTCAAAGACGTCACCGCCGACGTTGGCCTCGACAAGATTCATCTCGAAAGCCCGCGCGCCATCATCACCGGCGACTACGACAACGACGGCGCGGTGGACCTGCTCATCACGCAGAATCACGGACCGGCCGTGTTGCTCAAAAACGAGGGCGGCAATCAGAATCACTGGCTGCGCCTCGCGCTCAAGGGGTTGGCCGACAATAAATCCGCGATCGGCACGAAAGTTGAAGTTTTCTCCGGCGGCAACCGGCAGAAGTTTGAAATCTACGGCTCGAATGGATATCTCGGCCAGAACTCGCCCTACTTGACCGTCGGCCTCGGCGACGCCAAAGAAGCCGATATCGTGCGCATGCTCTGGCCGACCGGAGTGTTGCAGGACGAAATCAATGTTGCCGGCGACAAACAGCAAAATTTCCTTGAGATCGACCGCCGCGGCAGCTCCTGCCCCACGCTCTTCGTGTGGAATGGCGAACGCTACGAATTTGTCGCCGACATGCTGGGCGCGGGCGTCGTCGGCCACTGGATCGGCCCCAACCAGCGCGATATTCCGCGGCCTGTGGAGTGGATCAAGATCGATCGCAGCATGATTCGGGAAAAAGACGTATCGCTCGGACAAACGGCTTGTCATCCTGAGCGAAGCGAAGGACCTATGCACTTCGCATCCAGTTGCACAGATCCTTCGCCGCAACGAGCCGCGGCTCAGGATGACAAGTCCGTCAGAGGAGCGGTTCAACCCTCGAATAGAGCCAGACCAGCTCTCAGTTTCCGCTTCATGGAGCCGCTCGAAGAAGCCGTCTATCTCGATCAAGTGCGGCTGCTCGCGGTCGATCACCCCGCCGATCTCGACGTTTATCCCAATGAATATTTCGCGTCGAATCCGCCATATCCAGATTTCAAAGTGGTGGTCAGCCGCGACGCGCGCCCACCGGCCGCAGCCTGGGACGATCATGGGCACAACGTTCTGCCCGATCTGCTCGCGCATCGCTATTTCGGCGATTTCGCGCTCACACATTTCCTGGGATTCGCCAAACCCCACACTCTCACGCTCGACCTCGGCGAACCCTACGGCGGCGGCCCGCTGTGGCTGTTACTGCACGGCGAGGTCGAATATTTTTCCGCCAACAGTATGTACGCCGCATCGCAAGCGGGAATTCAGGCAATCGCCCCGTACGTTGAAGCGGAAGATGCCAGCGGAAATTGGAAGCGCGTGGTCGACGACATGGGATTTCCCGCCGGCGGTCCACGCACCATGACCGCTGATCTGACGGAAAAGTTGCCTCCGGGTACGCGGAAGATCCGCATCACGACGAACCTGCAAATCTATTGGGATAGCATCCTGATCGACCGCACCGAACAAGTAGCGCCGGCGTCTCGCCGGGGCTCCGGCAGTCTCGCCCGCCGCGCCGAGAGCGGCGCATCCGATTACCGTCTAACCTCGGTCCCGCTAATCCGCGCCGATCTCCAGCCCCACGGCTATCCTCTGAAAATCGAAGGCACGCCGCCCGGCAACGTGAACTATATCTATGAAAAGGTCAGCGCGACGGGCCCGTACACGCGCCCGGCGGGAACTTATACGCGCTACGGCGATGTGCTTCCGCTCCTCACTGCGACCGACGACAAACTCGCCGTCTTCGGATCCGGCGATGAAGTTCGCCTCGACTTCGATCCCACGAACCTGCCCACGCTTCCCCAAGGTTGGATCCGCGATTATTTCTTCGCCGCGAACGGCTACGAGAAAGACATGGACTTCTACGCCGCCGATGGCAATTTCGTCGCGCCGCTGCCGTTCCTGAGCATGGGAGAGTATCCCTACACTCCGAAAAAATCTTTCCCGCTCGATGACGAGCACCTGAACTACCTGCTCGAATACAACACTCGCCACATGTCAGGAAATGAGCAGCGCGGATACTGGTTTGACTACGGACCATCTTCTAGAAGCCATGAGTGAAGTGATTCACTCAAAAGCGGCGGGCCATTTGCGCGAGCCGTGAAGCAGCGCGATGATTTCAATCTTGCTGCGTCGAACACGATATCCCAGAATAAAAGGCAAAGGATGAAGCACAAGTTCTCTGGTTGAATCGACGCGGCCGGCGCGACTCAGTTCGGAATGATGTTCCAGCAATTCGACTGCGGAGAAGATGCGATCGAGCATCAAGTCCGCCGCATCCTCGGATTTTTCTCTTGTCCAGTACTCATAAGCGGCACGCAAATGCCGCGTAGCACGCCGGGTCCAGACGATCTTCATTTTCGGCGGCGCCACTTGCCAGCCATTGCTTTGACCTTGCGATGGTCGATCACCCGGCCGGCGTCAGCGTCTGCCATCCCGGCTTCGATTTGTGCAAGGTGCCACCGCTGAGTTTCCAGATACGCCTGGACAGCTTCGCCGAGCAAGTAAGTGCGGTCGCGATCCATAGAGCCTGCCAGAGCATCGAGGGCGGCAACTTTATCGGATTCCAGGCGGAAGCTGATGGTCTGTTTTCCCATAATTCAGCATAATACGCGGCCATATGCGGCAAGACAATGGCTTCCGAGCTCGCCCCCGCGTGATTCGCAGGAAATTCCAAATGGTTGAGCGGACGAATTGTTCTTATAGAAACGTTTTAATATTGACAGTTTTGCCTCTTCCATAATCCAATAGCCGGACCCATGGAAAATGCCCCCGCCGTAGTTTCAGCCTCCGCGCCTCGCCTGCGCCGCACCCTTACCCTTTGGGATCTGATCCTCTACGGCATCATCGTGATTCAACCCACCGCGCCCATGCCTGCCTACGGAGTGTTCAGCAACGCCGGCCAGGGGCATGTGGTCACCTCCATTCTCATCGCGATGATCGCCATGGTCTTCACGGCCATGAGTTATGGCCGCATGGCCCGGGTTTATCCCAGCGCGGGTTCGGCTTATACCTACGTCGGCCGCGAACTGCATCCTTCGCTCGGCTACGTTACCGGATGGAGCATGACCATGGATTACATTCTCAATCCGTTGATCTGCACCATCTGGTGTGCCAAGGCGATGGCCGATCTGTTGAGCGGAACACGCTTCCAGATTCCATATCCAGGGCTGATGTGGCCGCTGATTTTTGCCGCATTGTTCACGCTGCTCAACCTGCGCGGGGTGCAGACTTCGGCGCGGATCAACAAGACGCTGTGCGCCATCATGGGCGCCGTGATCCTGGCTTTTTTCTGGTACACGATCCGCTACATCTTCCGCCTGCCGCAATTCCCGGAAGCTTATTTTCTGCGTCCGTTCTACAACCCTCAAACGTTCACGTTGAGCCGGGTGTTTCACGGAACGTCGGTAGCGGTGCTCACCTACATCGGATTCGACGGCATCTCGACCCTGTCGGAAGAAGTGGACAATCCCAAGCGGAATATTTTTCTGGCGACGGTGCTGGTCTGTGTGATCACGGGATTTCTCGCCGCCGCCGAGGTCTACGGCGCCCAATTGTTGAGCCTCAGCCGCTTTGGAAAGGACTTCGGTGTCTTCTCGGACCTTGGAGATGAGGTCGTATTTAGCCACGTCGCCGGGATTGCCGGCGGCGTTCTCATGACCAAGGCCATCAGCATTACTCTACTGATCGCGACGATCGGCTCCGGCATGGGGTCGCAACTCGGCGCGGCTCGCCTGCTTTATGGCATGGGGCGAAGCGGCGCGATTCCCAAAGGGTTTTTTGGCGCCATCCATCCCCGAACCCACATTCCCGCCAACAACGTGATTTTCGTGGGCATAATCGCCCTGGCTGGGGCTTTTCTGATCAGCTATGACAACGGCGCCAACTTGCTCAACTTCGGCGCGCTGATCGCATTCATGGGCGTCAATCTAGCGGCGCTCACGCACTATTACATCCGTGGCGCGGACCGCAGCCTGGAACAATTGATTTCGCCGCTGCTCGGCTTCATCATCTGCTTCCTGCTATGGATCAGCCTGAATCGGAAAGCCATAATCCTCGGCGTGATCTGGATGACGGCCGGCATCGCCTACGGAGCCTGGAAGACCAAAGGCTTTCAGAGCAATCTTGTGAATTTCGACGTGCCGCCGGAAGACGAGTAAGCCGGCGGCAGGTCTCGTTCAAAGATCCGGTCCCGCAATAACCCGCGTGTCTAGTCGGCGTTCCAACCCTGCACTTCGACGGCCGGTTTCTCCGCGCCCAATTCGCTGGCCCGGTAGGTTGCAGTCACCTCGCGTCTTTCGCCGGGCAGCAAGGAAATGTAGTTATCCTCCCAAACCACCGGTAGGATTTCTTCTCCCTTCAAGCCCCTGTCAACTTTCACGCGCACGAAGAACGCCAAACTCTTGCTCGGATTCTCCAGCGTCACGTGCGTGATCTCTTCTTCGCCTCGGCGCTCGCTGCGCTCTGTAACTCTCAGCTTTACTTTTGGCAACTGGGAGAGCGCGGTGAAATCGGCGTAGGAAGCGGTTGGTGTCATCCACCAGGTAGTCTTGGTCCAGTCCAGAGTTTCGGGCTTTGTGGAAAGCCAGTAGAAATTCGAGCCCACGACTTTTCCGGAAGAATCCTCCAGCCGCAGCGCCAGGAAGTAAGTCGGGCTCAGCCCTGCAATCTCGGGCAGCGCGAAAATTTTCGCGGTGCTGTCGGCGGGCGCGTCCAACTTATTTTCCTGCGTAAATTTCTCGGTCATGTCGAGGTTGTAAATCTTCGTGGTGAGTTTCAATCCCTTCGCATCTTCATATTGGCTGCTGACTACCCAGATGGAATGATCGTCGTATCCATAAATCGGATGCAGCGCCTCCATCGCACGCTTGGCCCCGAAATACCCGCCGCCGGGACGCAGATAGTAGTCGTACAGGTGCCAGATCATCGAGGGCCACGCATTATTCAGCATCCACTGAATCACGCCCGTCGATTCATATTTGTTGCGGCTGTAGGCTTCGTACATCGCGCGCACGCCTTCATAAGTTTGCATCTGCGACTTCATGGCGAAGTCTTCGACGTTGTCGGACTTTCCGTAGCGGTTGGCGAGCGCGTCGCGGAAGACGCCGATGGTTTTGAACTCGCCGCCTCCCGCGTGATAGTTCCAGACATCGTCAATCGGCCACATGTGGTCCTTGCCCACCATGGCGCGAATGCTCTCGACCGGAGGAACCGCCGGCCCCATACTGGTTTCGGTGTTGAAGCCATAGGCGCCGCCGCAGCCTCCGGCGTTGCACTGCCGCCGGCCGGGCTGACCCGCGGGCGTATCGACTTCCCAATAGCTGGGAGCAATATATTCGTACGGCCCCGTCATTTTGACGCCGCTGACTCCGGTGACGCTGGTCTTTTTTCCCGTCGCCGATGAAACCACAGGATTCGGCCACAACAATTCTTTCTCGATGTCGAGATACATTCCTTCCACGTCGGGCGGCGGAGGGTTGTCGCTGCCATTCAGCCACATCACTAGGCTCGGATGGCTGCGCAGTCGATAAATCTGATCACGCAGAGATTGCTTAGCGATCTCGAAGTCCTGCGGCTTCCAGCGTGGCCAGCGTTCCCAGAAGTCGCAGCAGCACCAGCCGGCCATCACCAGAATCCCTTCGTGATCCGCGATGTCGAAAAACTCTTTCGTCTCTAGCTTTCCTTCGAGGCGAACCGTGTTCAGGCCCATGTCGCGAACGTAGCGGAATTCGTCATGCAATCGTTGCGAATTCTCTCGCAGCATCATGTCAGGCGTCCAGCCGCCGCCGCGAATCAGAATATTCTTGCCGTTCACGTGAAACTCGCGCCCGCCGACTGAATTGAAATCCGAAGTGATCTCACGGATGCCGAACTCGGTAGTTGAGCGATCGCTGATCGCGCCGTTCACTTCAAACTCCATGCCTAGCGAATAAAGATTCGGCGTGCCCATCTGCGCCGGCCACCACAGGCGGGGATTCGAGAACACGAGTTGCTGAAATTTAGCCGGCGTGAACGTAACATCTTTCGATTGGTTGGGCCCGAGCTCGACTTCCTGCTCGAAGCTGACTTTTTCGATGATGCCTTTCAGCGTGCCCTTCACCGGCTGATCGGTTCCGTTCTTTACCTGCGCCGTGACCGTAAGCTGCGCCTGATCGTTCGCCGGCGAATTCACTTTCGACACCACCGTCGCGTAGCGCACCGCAACCGGCCCGCTCGCAGTCAAGTAAACGTCGCGCCACAAACCCATGTTTTTGTCGGGAGGCGCCGGATTCCAGTCGACGAACGTGATGGCGAGATCGTTCTCCGTGGGCGAAAAAACCTGCACCGCAAGAACATTCTCGGCGCCCGGCTTCGCCGCGTGGGTTACGTTGAATTCGTAGGTGCGCCACGCGCCAGCGACATCATCCGAGTTGGCAATCTGCTTTCCGTTCAGCCAGATGTTGGCGCGATAGTTGATGCCGTCGAACTTCAACCACACCGTCTTGTCTTTGTACGAAGATGGCACTTCGAACTGCTTGCGATACCACCACGACACCGCGTAAGGACTATCGGGCGCCATGGCGATATTGGAAAAGTTCGCGCCAATGGGATAGTGCATGCCGGGGAAGTTGCGCAGGTTCGTGCCAAAGAAAGGATCGGGAAGCGTCTTGTCTTTGACCAGCGCCGCCACGACGGTCGTGGGCACGGTTGCCTCATGCCACCCTTTGGGCGAGAACTTCGACGTCGAAATGACTTCGCCCTTGGTTTCCACCTTGGCCGAGGTTTGCACCGCCCAGCCCTGGTGAAGAACGATTCTGGTTTCATCAGCCTGCCTCGATTTCACCGGCTCCTGCGCGGCAGCAGAGATGACTGAAGCGACTACAGCGAATTGCGCCAAAGCTAAAATGCCGACTGTCCGCCTGCTGCCTGATTTCATGAAGCTCCTCATTCCATGGCAAAGCTGTAATCGAGATTGATGAGTCGGGGACACCGCAGAACTTCCCCGCAGAATGGATAACACTTCTATTAATTCGTTTCAATAGACGAATTTCAACGATTCTCCCGGAGTTTTCCGACCAACATCCCGAGGCCTCACACGCCAGTCAAAGCGGCTGCCTTCCCGGCGCCTGACCGCGGCATCTCTCTCCGCAGCTAGTTTATAATGACTGATTCGCCTCTCTATTCTGGAGCAACAAGAAAATGATTCGATTTCTGCAAAGTTCCGGGCAGGCCACCAAGATTATTCTGAGCGGAGTACTGCTCGTTGTCTGTGGCGCCATGGTCATCACCTTTATTCCCGGCGGTCTCACCAGTGAAGTGTTTGGCGGCGGCCAGCTCGCCGCCGGCATCATCGCGAAAGTCGGGGGCGCCGACATTACGGCCGACGAAGTCCGCCAAACCGCCCGCCAGATGCTGCAGCAGCAAATGCCGCAGGGCGGCGGCAACATGGGGATGCTGCTGCCGTTCTTTGCCCAACGTGCGGCCGATCAACTCATCACCCGCCAGGCGTTGCTGGTTGAAGCCGGCCGCATGGGCATTCACTCCACCCCTGAGGAAGTGAAGGACGAACTGCAGCACGGCCGTTATGCTGCGACATTTTTCCCCGGCGGCAACTTTATCGGCGAGCAGGCATACGAAGACATGCTGCAGAGGGCCGATCTCACTCCCGTCAAATTCGAAGAGGCCGTGGGCAACGATCTGGTGCTCACGAAATTGCAGGCCTTCATTTCCGGCAGCGCCACCGTGAGCGAGGCCGAAGTTCGCGAGCAGTTCATCAAGCAGAACTCCAAAGTCAAGTTCGACTACGCCGTCCTCAAGCAGGATGACATCAAGAAGGGTCTGCACCCCACGGACGAGGAGCTGAAGGCCTTCTACGACAGCCACAAGGCCAGCTACACGAATTCAATCCCGGAAAAGCGCAAGATTAAGTACGCAGTGGTGGAGACGGCCAAGGTGGAAGCCGGCGTGCAAGTGACGCAGGACGATCTGCGCACCTACTACGATCAGCACCGCGACCAGTACAAAACTGCCGAGCAGGTGAAGGTAAGCCACATCCTGATCAAGACCCCGCTCCCCGGCCCCGACGGCAAGGTCGACGAAAAGGGCGTGGCCGAAGCCCAGCGCCGGGCGGAAGATTTGCTGAAGCAGGTAAGAAGCGGCGCCAATTTCGAGGAACTCGCCAGGAAATATTCGGAAGATCCGGGCAGCGCCAAGCAAGGCGGATCGCTCGGCTGGATCGGCAAGGGCCAGACGGTTCCGGAATTCGAGAAGGCCGCGTTTTCGCTTCCCAAGGGCCAGATCAGCGATCTGGTGAAGAGCAGCTACGGTTTTCACATCATTCGGGTCGACGACAAGCAGGAGGCGCACACCAAGTCGCTCGACGAAGTCAAAAGCGAGATCGAGCCCATCGTGAAACAGCAGATAGCGCAGCAGTTGGCGCAGAAGAAAGCCGACGACTTGCTAAAGCAGGCCCGCGCAGAGGGTTTTGACGCGGCCGCTGCCGCCGCCGGCGTTCCCGTGATCACCTCAGATTATTTCTCGCGCAGAGATATTCTTCCGGGGCTCGGGCCGGCGACACAGCTCATGGACGCGGTCTTCACCGAGCAGGAAAAATCCCCGCCCGACATGGCATCCTCCTCGCAGGGGATTGTCGTGTTCCAATTGCTCGGCGTGAAGCCTCCGTCCACTCCGACGTTTGAAGAAGCCCACAACCGGGTCGAAGAGGAATTCAAGAACGAACGCTCCAGCGCCCTGCTCGCGCAGAAAGTTCAGGAACTCTCTGACCGCGCCAAGGCCGAACACGACCTGAAGCGCGCCGCGAAAGAATTGGGCGCGACGCTAAAGACCAGCGATCTGGTTCTGCCCGACGGTCAGGTCCCCGACATCGGTTCGATGACCGGGCAGGCCTCCGTTGCGTTCACCATGAAGCCGGGTGAGATCAGCGGACCAATCATGAGCGGCGCGAACGCCGCGGTCATCCAGTTGTTGGAGAACGAAAAGCCCAACGATGCCGACTTTGCCGCGAAACGGGATCAGATCCGCGACCAGCTGCTGCAGGCCAAACAGCAGGAACTTTTCGGTCTTTTCGTTTCCAGCCTGCGCGATCAAATGGAGAAGTCGGGCAAGATCAAGATCAACCAGGAAGAAATGAAAGCGCTGTCCCGCACTGGAAACGAGCAGGGAATGTAGCGGGCAGCGACATGTCCTTTCCGCGCGCTGCAGGAATTTTGTTGCATCCCACGTCGCTGTCGGCGCGTGGCGGCATCGGCGATTTCGGCCCCGCCGCCTATCAGTTCGTGGATTTCCTCGCTTCTGCCGGCCAGGGTGTGTGGCAGGTTTTGCCGCTCGGCCCGCTCGGCTATGGCAACTCGCCCTACTCCTCGACCTCGGCCTTTGCCGGAAATCCGCTGCTGATCAGTCTCGATCGACTGGCCGAGCGTGGTTGGATCGAGTCATCCAAGCTGGACGCGTCCAACCTCGACGCACCCGCCTCGTCCCATGTCGAATACGAACAGGTTTTCGCGCGGAAGATGCCGGTCCTGTTCGAAGCAGCGCGAAATTTCGTGCGTTCGGCCTCCGCCGAGGCCCGCCAGCGTTTCGATAAATTTGTCGCAGAAAATTCCTGGTGGCTCGACGATTTCGTTCTCTTCGACGCGCTCCGTGCCCGCCACAAACTCGCTTGCTGGAATGAGTGGCCGGCCGGTCTCGCACACCGCGAGCCAGCGGCTCTGGACCAGGTCAAGGACGAACTGCAAGCCGACATCCAGATTCGCAGCGCGCTCCAGTTTGCGTTCTATGAGCAATGGCGCGCCCTGCGCCGCTACTGCTCCGAACACTCGGTTCGCATCGTGGGCGACGTCGCGATCTTCATGAATCACGACAGCGCCGACGTCTGGACGCGCCGCGAATTGTTCCGCCTGAACGACAATCTGGAGCCTGAGGTTGTCGCCGGCGTCCCTCCCGATTTTTTCAGCAAGACCGGGCAGCGCTGGGGAAACCCCCTCTACCGTTGGGACGTGATGAAGCAGCGTGGCTACCAGTGGTGGATTCAGCGCCTGCGCTGGGCCACGCAAAACTGCGACTACATCCGGCTCGACCATTTCCGCGGATTCGACCAGTTCTGGGAGATCCCCGGCAACGACTCAACCGCCGTCAACGGCCGCTGGGTCGACGGCCCGCGCGACGATCTTTTTATCAAGCTGCGCGAGGCTCTGGGGGGGCTGCCGTTCTTCGCCGAAGATCTCGGCTACATCACTCCCGAAGTCAACGCGCTGCGCGACCGGCTGCAGATTCCCGGCATGGCGGTTCTGCAATTCGGTTTCGGAGACGAAGGAGCGCACATCTATCTGCCGCATCGTGCCGCCGGCAAAGTCATGTACACCGGTACGCACGACAATGACACCGTCGCCGGCTGGTGGCATTCCGGCGCCTCGGAGCAGGAGCGCCGCAACGCCGAAGCGTATGTCGGCCGCTCCGACGATGGCATCCATTGGGGATTCATTCGCGTCGCACACTGCTCGCCGGCGAGTTTGAGCATCGTCCCGCTGCAAGACGTTCTCGGTCTGGGCAGCGAAGCCCGCATGAACACACCCAGCGTCTATGGCGGCAATTGGCGTTGGCGCTTCGAGCCCAAGCAACTCACCAGCGATCTGGCCTCGAAGCTGGCTCATCTCTCTGATATGAGCGATCGTGTGCCCAAGCCGTTCCCACCCTTTCCGCAGGAGAATTTCGCCGCCTGAAACGATTGCAAGTAGCGCCGGCGTCCCGCCGGCTGTCGGCACCTGCGTCTCGCGTCAGCCCCCGTTTGTGTGAATGCAACGTTACAGCAACTTCCCTTTGCGGTTCCTCGCAGATCGTGTATAGAAAGAACGGGAGCTTTGCGTGAGTGACGCGATCATCGAAGCCGTGGCCATCGAAAAATCCTATCCGCAGCCGGATGGCACGCGGATTCAGGTGGTCAGCCCGACCAATCTCGCCATCGAGTCGGGCAAGATCGTTGCCCTGCTCGGTCCCTCGGGCTGCGGTAAATCCACCCTCCTGCGCATGTTGACCGGCCTCTCGCAACCCACCTCCGGCATGATCGCCTGGCATGGCAAACCCCTCGACGGCCAGACGCCCAACGTGGCTATCGTTTTTCAAAGCTTCGCGCTGTTTCCCTGGCTCACCGTGCTTGAGAACGTTGAAGCGCCTCTCGAAGCCCGCGGCGTGCCTGCCGTGGAGCGGCGCAAGCGAGCTCTGCGCACGCTCGACACCGTCGGCCTCGACGGCTTTGAAACCGCTTATCCCAAGGAACTTTCCGGAGGAATGAAGCAGCGCGTCGGCTTCGCCCGGGCTCTCGTCGTCGAACCCGAAGTCCTGTTCATGGACGAGCCCTTTTCCGCGCTCGACGTTCTCACCGCCGAGAACCTGCGCGGCGAACTTCTCGAACTTTGGCTCAACAAAAAAATGCCGACCAGCGCCATTTTCATCGTCACCCACAATATAGAAGAAGCCGTCATGCTCGCCGATCGCGTGATGGTTCTGGGTAGAAACCCGGGGCGCGTTCGTTCCGACTTCAACATTCGTCTTCAGCATCCCCGCGACCGCAAATCCTCGCGGTTTGTGGAACTGGTCGATTACATCTACAAAGTCATGACCGAGCCGGATGTCGAGCACAATTTGCCGGACGCGGAAACCACGGCGGAGATCATCGTGCCATCCGGCGGCCTCACCAGGAACGCTCTGAAAAAGCAGGCCGCGCCCATTCGCACCGCTAAATATCAGATGCTGCCTCACGCCCGCGTCGGCGGCATCGCCGGCCTCGTCGAACTGCTTCACGATCGCGGCGGCCGCGAAGATCTGTTCCGCCTCTCTGAAGAATTGGTCATGGACGTCGAAGATTTGCTCCCCATCCTCGAAGCCTGCGTCCTGCTCGGGTTCGCGTGGCTGAAAGAAGGCGACGTCCAGATTACGCCCCAGGGCGTGATCTTCGCCGACGCTGACATCCAGCAACGCAAGGTTCTGTTCCGCCAGGCCGCCCTCGACCACGTAACCATCCTCAAGCAGATTGACAGTATTCTGAAACGCAAGTCCGATCACTCCATCGCCGATGAATTCTTTCACGACATTCTCGACGAACACTTCGCCGAAGATGAAGTCCAGCGCCAGTTCGATACCGCGATGAACTGGGGCCGCTACGCCGAAATCTTCGATTACGACCGCGACAACGGCCGCCTGGTACAGACGGAAATTCCGGCATCGGCCGAGGCAACCGCCGTCGAGAATCACAATTCCATCGCGTCCCCGAAGTCCTGAGAAGGCAAACGCACGCATGACCCCCTTCAAGAGATCGCCTGGCCCTCGCGGCTTCTCAGCCCATCGCCTGTGGGCGCAATTGCCGGCCATCGAGATTTCCTATCTGCCCGACGTCCTCATGTTCGGCGCGGGCATCGCCTTGTTCTACGGCGTGATCATGGTCAGCCGCACCTGGCTCGGCCCGTTCACGCCGGAAGTAGAAATTTCCTCGAGCCTTTGGGCGCTGCCCGCCTACGCAGGATATTCGCTGCTCCGCATCACCATCGCCTATGTCCTGAGCCTCGCCTTCACGCTGGTCTACGGCTATATCGCGGCCTACAACCAGCGCGCCGAGCGCTTCATGATCCCGCTGCTCGATGTTCTGCAATCCATCCCCGTGCTCAGTTTTCTCCCCAGCGTCATGCTGGCCATGGTCGCGCTCTTTCCCGGCAGGCAACTCGGAGTCGAAGCAGGCGCAATCCTGCTGATCTTCACCGGCCAGGTCTGGAACATGGCGTTCAGCTTCTATGCTTCGCTGAAAAGCATTCCCGCCGAAATGCGCGAAGCCGCAAAAGTCTACGGATTCAGCTGGTGGCAGCGCTTCATTCAGATGGAGCTTCCGTACTCCGCCATCGGCCTGGTCTGGAACTCGATGATGTCCGTAGCCGGCGGCTGGTTTTTCCTGATGGCCTGCGAAATGTTCGTGCTCGGCGCGCGCGACTTCCGTCTGCCCGGCCTGGGCTCGTATCTGCAGACCGCGGCCAACAACGGCGACACCCGCTCCATCCTGTGGGGCGTTGCAACCATGGTTGCAGTCATCGTGCTGCTGGATCAGTTCATCTGGCGTCCCATCATCGCGTGGGCCGAAAAATTCAAGTTCGAGCAGGTCGAGAGCACTGACACTCCGCGCTCCTGGGTGCTCAACGTGTTCCACCGTTCGCGCGGCCTGGCCCAGATTCGCGCCAAGACCATCCAACCCCTGAGCGAGCGCTTGATGCTCTACTTCGCCAGCCGCCACTCGAGCGACGAACCCGCAAAACCTACCCTGGCGAAAACCTGGATCACGCGCCTCCTGGCTTTAGCCGTTCTTGGGGCCATCAGCTACGCGGTCGTTCGCGTCGTTATCATTCTCATCGGCCTGCAGCCTTCGGAGTTGCACGAGGCCGGCATCGGTCTGGGCGCAACGTTCTTGCGCGTGAACCTCACCCTCCTGCTCGGCGCGTTGTGGACGATTCCTGCCGGCGTGACCATCGGCTTCAATCCCCGCCTTGCCCGCATCGCGCAACCGCTGGCGCAAATCGCCGCGTCGGTTCCGGCAACGGCACTGTTCCCGGTCGTTCTGCTCCTGCTGATTAAGGTCGGTGGCGGGCTCGGCATCGGCTCCATCATTCTCCTCCTGCTCGGCACGCAGTGGTACATCCTCTTCAACGTCATCGCAGGCGCGATGGCGATTCCAACAGACCTCAAAGAGGCCTGCTCGGTTTTCGGTATGAAAGGCCTAACGCGCTGGAAGAAACTGATCCTGCCAGGAATTTTTCCCTATCTCGTCACCGGCATGGTGACCGCATCGGGCGGCGCCTGGAACGCCAGCATCATCGCCGAATATTTTCACTTCAAAGGCCAGATCTACACCACCGTCGGCCTCGGCGCGACCATTTCTCAGGCCACCGACACCGGCAACTTCCACCTGCTCCTCGCCGCTACCATGATGATGGCCGCGACCGTGGTAACGATCAATCGCCTCGTCTGGCGCAAGCTCTACGCCCTGGCCGAAACCCGCTTCCGCCTCGAAACTTAATAAGGTTCGCTCGTTTACGCGAGCACAGGAAGACCTCTGGCTGAGACGATCCTCGGATCTCCGTGCCCTCCGTGGTCGAAAGACGTTCGGGGCTACTAAATCGGAACTCCATCAGGGGGAATACCCCCTTCGCGCAGGTTACCTTCGATTACTATTTCGCTTCCTCCACGCAGATTTCATCAGCTTTTAACCTTCCCGTCACGTCGCTGCAAACTCCATCCGCTAATAGTGTGGAATGCCGTTAAACCACTCGTCCGAGGATCAGGCGCCGCCGGAAGTCTTGTCGCGCGTCGCCGGCTTTCCCGGCCTCGCCGCGAAGTTCGCTCCGGTGAACAAAGTCCGGGATCTGTACAAGCGCGTTCAACAATCTCCGGATGGATTCCTGCTGGAAAATCTGCTCACCGAAATGCGAGTCGGCCTGCGCTTCGATGCCGCCGATCAGCAGCGCATTCCCGCCACCGGCCCGGTCGTGGTTGTGGCCAATCATCCCTACGGAATGTTAGACGGCGCGATTCTCGCCACGCTGCTCACGCGTGTCCGCCCGGATGTAAAGGTGCTCACCAATTTTCTTCTCGGCGACGTCCCTGAGCTGCAGCAGCACTGCATCTTTGTCGATCCTTTTCGCACCGGCGGTTCTGGAGATTCCAATCGCCGCGCTCTGCGCCAGTCTCTGGCGTGGCTCCGTCAGGGCGGCATGCTCGCAATCTTTCCCGCGGGCGAAGTCTCGCAATGGCAAATGCCGGCCGCACAAATCGCCGACCCGGAGTGGAACGACACCGCCGTGCGCCTGATCCGAAAAAGCAAAGCCTCCGCCTTGCCCGTCTATTTCTGCGGCCACAACAGCGTCGGCTTCCAGCTTCTCGGCATGAGTCACCCCCGCCTGCGCGCTGCATTTCTCCTGCAGGAGTTCCTGCAGCAGGAAGGCAAGATGGTGGAGGTCCGCATCGGCGGGGCCGTTGCGCCGGACGCGATTGCCTTTATCGCGGAAGACCAAAAGGCCACGGAATATCTGCGCTGGCGCACTTATTTGCTCTCGCGCCGCGCCAAGCCAGAAGTGTCATGGCCAGCGGCCCTGCGCAGCATCGCCGCGACCAACATCGCGAAGAAAATCGCGACCAAACTGCAGGAACCACTCACTGTCGCCGCCTGCCCGGAAATCCTGCAGGAAGAAATCCGCCAACTCCCCGCCGGCCGTTGCCTTGCTCACGGTGGCGATCTTGCCGTCTATCTCGGCGCAGCCCGCGAGTTGCCGCACTTGCTGCACGAGATCGGCCGCCTGCGCGAGTTGACATTCCGCCAGGTGGGCGAAGGCACCGGCAAAAGCCTCGACCTCGACCGCTTCGACGATTATTACGATCACCTCCTGCTCTGGCATAAGGCAAAACGCGAATTAATCGGAGCCTATCGCGCCGGCAGCACAGCCCAGATTCTTCCCCAACACGGCATCGGCGGCCTCTATACCAGTACGCTCTTCCGCTACGACGAAAGATTCTTCCAGAAGCTCGGACCGGCCCTCGAACTCGGACGTTCCTTCATCCGTCCCGAATACCAGCGCCAATATGCCCCGCTGTTGCTGTTGTGGAAGGGAATCGCCGGACTCGTCGCCAGGCGACCCGAGATTCCTGTCCTGTTCGGCGCGGTCAGCATCAGCAACGACTACAACCAGGCGTCCCGCGAAATGATTTACCGCTTTTTCGAAGAGCGTATGAAAGGGAGCTTCCCCGGAGACGACCTGTCTGAGTTGATCGCGCCACGCCGCCCATTTCGTCTCGCAACGCTGGGCCGGCGGGATTATCGCGGCATGGGCCACGCTCTACGCGATCTCGATGAACTCTCGCAGCCAATCGCCGACGTCGAGTGCGACGGCAAAGGTTTGCCCATTCTCCTGCGGCAATATGCCAAAATCGGCGGCAAGCTGATCAGCTTCAATGTAGACCGAAAATTTTCCGACGTGCTCGATGGCCTGGTCGTAGTCGATCTGCGTCGCACCGACGCCTCAGTTCTCGACCGTTACATGGGCCGCGAAAGCGCTGACAGATTCCGCGCTATGCACTCTGCCGCGACCGTTCACTAAGAGGCGTGAGGCCGCAACCCTCTGTGTCCTGGTGATTCAAGGTTTCTTCCAGCGCTGAATCAGAAGCAGTCTTGATACCGAGACTATCTGGCCGGTCGCAGCGCGGTCGCCGAATTCGGCAGCACGCAAGCTTGCGCCGCGTCTTTGAGCGAGTCCGCAACTTCCTCCCCCAAAGTGCCGAGTTCCTTCTGACTCATCAACTGCTGCATGCGCTCGAAGAGCTGGCGCTCTTCTTTGCGGATATGACTCGAGAGCCGCTGCGCGAACTTCAACAAATCCTCCACCGCGATCGTTCGCGATGCTGCTCCCGCAAAGCTTTCGCGCAAAGCTGTGTGATCCGCAAGCAACTCCTCGACCAGCGGAACCAACTCGCCAAACCCGCGCGCGGCCGGGAAAACCACCTGCTCCTCCGCCGCAAAATGAATCGCAATCTCCATTTGCCCGAGCTGCGCAACTTCGCTCTGCCACGCCTCCAGGTCGCATCCGGCAATCGGCGACGCCCGCTCAATCCTCACACACAGCGCCAGCGCGTGCTGGTGCTGATGAGACAGCGGAATCAGACTCTTGTCGCGCAGCATATTAAAACTTCCCAACTACTGGCGAGCAGACGACGGCACCATCTTTACCACTCCCTGAGCCTCAGCCGCCTCGCCCTTGGCCGGAACCAATTCCGTCGGACGCAGCGTCAGCCAGTCCGTGCGCACCCGTTCCCACTCCTGAATCAGCATCCCGTTCGCTTCAAAGAAGCTGCGAATCCGGTATCGCTCCCATCCCGCAACTTCTTCGAGAATCGGAGCCAGCACCGCCAGCGCGCTCGTGCTCAGCACCGTCCGCTTCGCAATCTGCGAAACGTCGCGTGATTCCGAAACCGCAATCGTCAGCCCATCCCGAGCATTGATGTGCAGCATGACGTGAATATCCGAACTGCCGTCGCCGGTATAAATCACATGATCCGGACCGGCAACCTGCTGCTCGATCAGCCGGTCGAGCACCGCAACCTTCCCATATCCCGCCGTCGCCCGCACGATCGTGTCAATCTCCCCCGACGCCTTGTAACGGAATTCAGTTCCGAAAATGTGATCGACCGGAACAATATCCTCCAGCGCAGACTGAATCACCTCCACCGGCGCCGCCGACAGCACGTAAAAATCGAACTCATGTCCATCGATTCCGTTTTTCAGAATCTGATACAGTAAATTGATCTCGCCCTTCAATCGGATCCGCTTGCCCACCTCGTGCAGATGTTCCTTCCGCACCTTGGCCTGAAACTCCGGATCGTGCAGCAGCAGATAAGCCAGCTCCGCGCCCTGCTGCACCAGGTTAATCTTGGCCATCCCCTTGGCCTTGCGCTCGAACTCTTCCGTAGGAATGCCGACGAGTTCGGACAACACGTATCCGGAATCGTTGAAAGTGAGCGTTTTGTCGAAATCGCTCGCGAAAATGTAACGTCGCAAAGGTTTGTCTGCCATGACTATTCGATTCTGGCCGCGCCCCAACGCCCCATAAAAAGATTTGATTGCGATTATATGGGCGCTTGGCAACTCGTTGTGAATAAATGAAGAGAACGAAGCCGCTTTTCAGGCGCAAAGACGATCCTGGTTGGCGCGCCAGCCTGAGGCTCAAACCGCACCCGCTCGCCTTTACTAAATTCCCAACCGCGTCCAAAATAGAAAGTTCGGCCTGTGTCTCAATCGACGCAAGCAGCCGATGACACATTCACGGCCTCAAAAGAACAGGAGCACTCATGGTAGCCACTGGCGAACTGATCCGGGCAATGAACTACGTCGAAGACATGACAACCACTCTCCGCCGCATCTGCCTTTACATTCCGAATATGAACACGGAGGAACGCCAGCGTCTCGCCGAAGCCCTGCGGGGCGCCGGAACTGCGATCAGCGCTGCCGTCGCCGATCTCGAAAAGGCGGCCAAGTAAGTGGCTCCGATCAACACCGTCGCCGTCATCGGCGCCGGCATCATGGGACGCGGCATCGCCCACGCTGCCGCTCTCGGCGGCTATCGCACCATCCTTGAAGACCTGTTGCCCGCCGCCCTGCGCAAAGCCGAATCCGAAATTCGCACCAATCTCGACCAAGCCGTGGAACTCGGCAAAGTCACCGCCAATGACGCCGACTCCGCCTTCCGCCGCATCGAGTTCGCCGGCTCCGTTGGCGACGCCGCCCGCGAAGCCGATCTCGTCATCGAAGCCGTTCCCGAAGAGATGGAGTCGAAGATCGAAATCTTCACCCTGCTCGACAAAATCTGCCGCCCAACGACCATTCTCGCTTCGAACACGTCCTCGCTCAGCGTTACCGAAATCGCCAGCGTCACCTACCGCGCGAAAAAATGCGTTGGCATGCACTTTTTCAATCCCGTGCACAAAATGAAATTGCTCGAAATCGTGCGCGCCCTCGAGACCGACGACGACACGCTCGCAACTGCCGTCGAAGTCGGCAGGCGCATGCACAAAGAAGTCGTGGTGATCAAAGAATCTCCCGGCTTCATCACCAGCCGCATCAACGCCATGATCGGCAACGAAGCCTTCTACATGCTGCAGGAAGGCATCGCCTCGGCCGCTGACATCGACAAAGCTCTCAAGCTCGGACTCAACCACCCCATGGGCCCGTTCGAGATGGTCGACCTCGTCGGCCTCGACACCCGCCTCAGCATCCTCGAATACCTCCACAAATCGCTCGGAGAAAAATACCGTCCCGCCCCGCTCCTCGTGCAATACGTAAAAGCCGGACGCCTCGGAAGAAAATCCGGTCGCGGCGTCTACGAATATCCCGAATCGCCCCCAAAGTAGCCGGGTGCCCCACTTCTGGCCGGTTTTGCCAGAAGTGGGGATTTTCGCGTACCCGTCGAGCATCCAGACTGCGCAAGAGGACTCTTCCACGAATTACCGCGCCACTCCAAAACTCAATCCGGCCAGCCGCGCAACTTGCTCTGGTTCAATCCCTTTGCTCGCCACCAGCACGTGAAAGCTCTCGCCCATCCCCGCGGGTGTAACCAGATGTTTAAGTTGCAGCGCAACCTTTGCCCGCTCCTGCGGCAAGCGGCAATCTTCAAACGCGTCCGCAAACTGATTCGCCTCGCCGATCCCCATCAGAAACTGCGACTGCGTGATGAGTTTCTGCACTCTCCAGCCCTGCTCCTCCGCGACCGCAGCCAGCGCCGTAAAGTTCACGTCGGCAGTAATATCCTGCTCGCCCGGAGCTTCATAAGGATTTGCGCTCACCGAATGCTGCCGAATCGCCTTCAGCGTTCCGCGATGACGGCCCGCAAGCTGCTCCTCGCGCGTGTAACCATAGTCGATAGCGATGAAAAAGCCTTGCTCAACCCCGCGCAGCACGCTCTCCGCGCATCGCTGCGCAGCCAGCGGAACCTCGATCCGCTCTTCAGCTTCCGGATGCACTGAATACCGATCCATAAATTCCAACTCTTCGTCAGAGGCCGGAACCCAAACTTCGCCGCCCCCCCCCTCGCGTGCATCAATCCGAAGCGAACCGCCCGCACTAACAACGTCGACCGGAAGCGCGTCAAAGAACTCATTGCAAAAGATCAAAGCCGGAAAATTGTCGGGTGCCCCACCTCTGGCCGGTTTTGCCAGAAGTGGGGATTTCGCATCCTCAACCGTTACCTTTCCAGAATCCAATCGATGACACAGCCTCTGCTCAATGCGTTCGCGCAAAGCTGGAGACTGTTCAACCAGAACATAACCTAAGGCCCGAAAGAAATCCGGAAACTTCTTTTCTGACCAATCCAGCACGTCCTGCGCGAACAGTCCGCGCCCCGGCCCAAGTTCTCTTACCTCGACACGTGCAGGAGAGCCGAGAACCCGCCACATCTCATCGAACTGCCGCGCCATCAGCCGTCCAAAGACGGCGTGAACGTCGCTCGAAGTGTAGAAGTCGCCGGCTTTCCCAAATTGTCCAGCATTGCGCGAGTAATAACCGCGTTCGGGATCGTACAGGCACATTTCCATATAGCGCGAGAAGGGAATCGGCCCGCGCTCGCGGATCTCCTGCTCAATCTTCTGCCGGAGTTCGATCACAGGCCCTTCTGCTGGCGGTCGAGGCGATCCTGCGGAGTGCGAACGAACATCTCGACAAAGTAATCGTGCAAGGCATCGTAAAGCTGCCGCTGGAAGCTCCACTCGAACTGCGGATCATCCAGATCGCGCGGATGCAGATCGAAATAGTAGGTATGGACGGGAAATCTCGCGTCCTTGAACTGAATGGCGACTTCGACGCCCTCACCCTTCGCGCGAGCGGAGAAGTTCAGCAGCGGATGCTCGTAGAGGCGCAACTGTCCGAGGACGCGATCGAGCCGGGAATCGGTGGTTTCAGGCACGAACTGGGATTGTAAAGCACCATTGCGGCAAGTACAGGAATCCTGTACATTCTGAGCAGCGAGGCAATTGATGACCGAGACGACCTATACCGATTTGCGGCAAAGCTTGGCTTCCGTTCTCGACCGGGTGACCAACGACCATGAGGTCGTAATCGTCCGCCGCAAGGGCGATAAAAGGGTCGCGCTCGTCCCCGCCGACGAACTCGCCGGACTGATCGAGACCGCGCACCTCCTCAGGTCGCCCAGAAATGCCCGGCGATTGCTCACCGCCCTTCGACGAGCAACCTCCCGAAAGGGAAGACCGGAACCGTTGGAAAAGTTGCGTCGGGAGATGGGACTTGGCCCGCAACGTTGAGCGGGAATCCGTGTTTCATCCAGAGTTTCGGCAGGACCTTCGTTACTGGGTTGAAACTGATCGCAAGGTTGCGCTCCGCGCCTTTGAACTCATCGAAGGCATCTTGCGCGACCCATTTGCTGGAATCGGAAGGCCCGAGCCTCTCAAATATATGCTTGCCGGATGCTGGTCTCGCCGCCTTACTCAGGAGCATCGTCTGGTATATCGGGCAAGTGAGAGAAGAATCGACTTTCTGCAGGCGCGTTACCACTACTGACGTCTATTCGTATTGCAATGCTTCAATCGGATTCAGCCGCGCCGCTTTGCTTGCCGGCGACAGCGAGCCCACGCCTCAGGCTATTCCGAACATTGTGAGGAACGATCGCAGCTTGTGCGCCCACAGCGTAGACAGAGACTGCCGCACGATGTCGAGAAACATGCGCATGGACAAATTCCTACAATAATGCCCCCACGCCTCCGGGGAGGAGCGTGGGGGCACCCGGGTAACGTTCAGGCGAGGGGTCTCAATCCCGCCTAACCATCTGATCAGAAATACGCAGCCGGGTTCTCAAAAGTTCCCTGCTGGCATGTACCTAGTTAGACCCTGGGAATCGCCAAAAGGTTAGCTGGCTACCGAGACTGGTTTTCCATCAAAAAAGTTTGTCATTCCGAGTCGCCCGCAGCCGCACCACGGCTGCGGTTTTACCGGCCGCCGAACCAGCCCATTTTGAATCGGAATCACAAAGCCAAATCAATAACGACCGCTATTGCTGCCTATCCTTCGGCCGTTCATACGCCTTCTGCAGATACTTCCGCGCTTCTTCGAGGGCGTTGAATGTGTTGTCGTTGGTTTGCAGAGCTTGCCGGTATTCGTTGACGGCGCGCTCACGCTGGCCGGTAATGTCGAAAATCTTGCCCAGCTGAATGCGGCTCCAGACCTCGGTCCAGCGCGGCTCTCCGTCGCCATCGAGCGAGGCGCGGTAAGCGTTAGCCGAGGACTGGTAGTTCCGCTGATAGTAAAAGACCTCGGCAACCCGGTAATGGGCGAGTGAACTATTCCGGTTGAGGTCGAGGGCCTTGTTGAATTCGGCAAGAGCCCCCGTAAGATCGCCCTGTTGCTGCAAGGCCATGCCGCGCAGCACGGCGGCGCGCAGCTTGATGTCGCTGGTGTTGGTCAGCACGTGGTGGTCGGGATCGATCGAGATGCGGCGCGGTCGTCCGAAGGTCTCAATCGAAAAAGGCGAAGTCGTGCCCACCACATCGATGCGCTTGTTCTCGGTCTGTCCGTCAGTGTCGATCCGGATGTCAACCGGCATGCGGAACAGGTCAAGATCCTGCGAAACTTCTCCGGTAACCCGGAAGCCGGGAATTTTCTCTCCCTTGGGGGTCTGCGCCGCCTCGCCGCCCAGACGATAGGTGGTGTATTTCAGCTTGAACTCAGGGGCGCCCGTGGAATCGAGCCATTGCGAGAAGAACCAGGTAAGCTGGTCGCCGTAATTCTTTTCCGCAATGGCGCGAAAATCATCGGTCGTCGCCGATTTGCCGGCGAACTCGGCGGCGAACTCGCGCATGGTCTTGTTGTATTTGTCCTCGCCCAGCACCCAGCGCAGCATGTGCAGGATCATCGCGCCCTTGTCAGTGGTGAGCGACTGAAATTCGGTGGAGTAGAGATCGAGCTTGCTGCAACTCGATAGCGGGACGGTGTCATATGCCAGCGCCCCGACCGACATATCTTTCACCGCTTCTTCCAGACCAGCCGCTCCCGCCGCATTCTCCACATACATGGCTTCGGAGTAACGCGAGAACCCATCGCTCAGCCACCAGTCGTCCTTGCTGGCCGGACTCACAGAAACTCCCCACCACTGGTGGGCGATAGCGTCGGCTAGCAGGCGATAATTCGTTTTCTCGGTGATCGACGGTCCGGCGATGCCCGCGATTTCCGGCGCCCAGATGTAAGGAACCGTGTCGCCCGGAATCTCTACGATGTTGAGCTTCTGCGACTGTGGCAACCCGTAGAGTGTGATGAAGTAAGTGAACTCCTGCACTGCGGTATTGGTGTAGGTGGGAGCCAGACTCTGGTGCGTCGGCTTGAAAAAGACGTGCAGATCCATGCCCGCTTCGTCGCTTTTGTACTCCTCAAAGATGCCGGCAATGATCGTCCCGGGGAAGCTGGGTTTGTCGGAGACGAAGGTATAGGTCTTCGTCGGCAGAACACTGGCATTGGGTTTGTCGGAAGCGGCGTGCTCCACCGAAGTCTCCGTCCCGCTGCCGATCACGGCCATGTGCGCGGGCAGCGTAATGCTGATGGTCGAGGTGAAGCGGTTGATGCCGAAGCCGCTGACCGGGAACCAGCGTCCCGCATAAAGCAGGTAGCTGGTGTCATCGCCAATGTAGGCCAGGCTAAGCCCGGGGACGGGGCTGTTGTCGGCGTTCTCCAACTGACCTTCATATTCGAAAGTCAGCGTGGTCGAGGAATCCTTGGAAAGCCCGGCGGGCAGCGGCACGCGGACCGTGGAATCCTGGGTGACGCGCTCGGCCGAAAGCGGCTGATTATTTTCGTCGAGAACTTTAGTGACCCGCAGGTCGTTGTGCAGCTCAAAAACGGCGACGCTGAGATCCTCAAGAGCCGTGAACTTGACCTTGGCGCGCGCCGTGATCTGGTGGAGATGCGGATCGAGTTCGGCCTGAATCTGATAATCGTCAACCCGCAGATGGGCCTTTTCGGCCGCCCATGAGGGGAGCGCGAACAGCAATACCAGGAGCAGAGTCAGGGAACTCGTGAAGACGCAAAGAGCGCGCCGCAGGTCAATGGGCATTCAGGAGAATCTCCAGGAAATGATAACCCATTTCCTATGATGAAGATTCTGACGCAAAAGATGTAGGAAGCACAAGCGAGAGGGCGGCCAGCGTGTCAGGATTTAGCCATCCCCCACAAAATAGTCATTCCGCGTTGTCACTCCGAGCCCGGCCAGGTCGTCATTCTAACCCTCACAACGTTTGTCATTCCGAGGAGCACAGCGACGAGGAACCTGCTTCCCGCTTCCAGCTTATGAACTCATACGACTTCGCCATCAGCGAAAGAGCGAAAGAATGATCTGGGCGGCCCGCTCGGCAGGATGTGCATCCCCGGAACCAGCCTGCGGCGCGCGCAGCCGCCCTTTGACGCCTGCCAGCCCCTCGAGCATGCGGTCCCGGGCGGGACCGTCGCGCAGGATTTCTTTCAACTTCGCGACCACGTTCGGCACGGTGAAATCCTGCTGCACCAGTTCGGGGACGACTTCTTCTTCGGCAATCAGATTGACCATGGCAAATCTAGGCACCTTTACCCGCGGCCTGCCCAGAAGATAAGTCAGCCGCGAAACGCGGTAGACCATGACGAATGGCGTGTTCATCATCGCGGCTTCGACCGTGGCCGTGCCGCTGGCCACGATGCCGGCCCGCGAGTGAAATAGCGCCGGCAGCGATTCCGGAACCAGCGTAACTTTCTGCCCTCCAATCAGCCCGAGAAGAAAATTCCGGTCGAGCGTGGGCGCAACCGGGAGCAGGTATTCGTATTCGTCCCCAAGCATCGCGGCGGATTCGAGAATCGCCGGCAGGTTCATGCGGACTTCCTTAACCCGGCTGCCCGGCATCAGCGTGATCCACGGTTTTGCTGGATCAAGTTGAAATTGCGCCGCGTAGTCGGCACGCCCGACCGCAGGCAGCGGCAATTCCGCCAGAGGATGGCCCACGAAAGTCGCGTCCACGCCGCGCTCCCGATAAAACTTTTCTTCAAACGGAAAGATGACCAGCGCCTTGTCGATATAGTCGCGAATCAGCCGCACCCGTCCCTGCCGCCACGCCCAGAATTGCGGCGCCACGTAATACACGGTAGGAATGCCGCGTTTCTTCATCGCGCGTGCCACGCGCCAGTTGAACGCCGGCGAATCGATGACCACGGCAAGATCGGGCTTGCGCCGGTCGGCTTCCTCGATCAGATGTTTGTAGAGGCCCCAGATTTTTGGCAAGTGGCCGAGAATTTCCGTGATCCCGACCACCGAAAGATCCTTCGCATCGACCACGGTCTCACATCCGGCAGCCCGCATCCGCTCCCCGCCCACCCCGAAAAATGAAGGCGGCGTCACCGAAAGCGGGTGCCCCATTTCAACCGCGCTCTTTGCGGCAGAAGTAGGGCCTTTGACCTGTGTAGGGACAGCCGCCCTCGGCTGTCCAGCGGAGCGAAGCTCCGCCGGCTTCCGCTCGTCAGCCCGCCGCAGCGCCTCAATCAGCTGCGCCCCATACATTTCCCCAGAAGCTTCGCCGGCTGAGATCAGAACTCTCACGCGGACATTGTACGGGAGGAGTTTGAGCTGCTTGGGATCTCCAATACAGGACGGACATGTTCAAGGCTAGCATTGGCCGCGGCTGGAGTTTTTGTTACGCGAGTAATGCGCGGAGGCGTATCGTTCGCCGCCCAGGCTAATCATCCGCGCTAACGGTCGATTCGGCCGCCCGCGAACTCCCCACCGCTATCTCCTGATCCTTATACTGCAGCTGATAAAGCTTGTAATAAACCCCGCGGTTTGCTAGCAGTTCCTGGTGCGTCCCCATTTCGCGCACCTGGCCCTTGTGCATCACGATGATCTTGTCCGCGCGCTGGATGGTCGAAAGCCGGTGGGCGATGATCAGCGAAGTGCGTCCTTCCACCAGGTGGGCGAGCGCGTCGCGCACCCGGAATTCGGTTTCAGTGTCCACGCTCGACGTAGCTTCGTCGAGAATCAAAATCTTCGGTTCGTGCGCGAGAGCTCGCGCGAACGAAATAAGCTGCTTCTGCCCGGTCGAAAGCGTCGATCCACGCTCGCGCACTTCTTCGTCAAATCCCTTCGGCAACCCGCGGATGAACTCGGCCAGATTCACATCTTCGGCCGCGCGCTCGATGTGCTCATCGCGAATCCGCTCGGTACCGAGGCGAATGTTGCCGCCGATTGTGCCGGTGAACAGGAACGGGTCCTGCAGCACCACGCCGAAGCGGGCGCGCAGGTCGGCGAGGTCCATGTCTTTGACGTCGACTCCATCAATACGAACCGCGCCTCTCTGCACGTCGTAAAAGCGCAGCAGCAGCGAAATCAGCGTAGTCTTGCCCGCCCCGGTGTGGCCGACCACGGCGATCGTTTCTCCGGGATCGATCGTGAAGCTGACGTCGCGCAGGACCCAGTCGGGACCTGAGCCTGCAGCATTTCCGTTGGCTGTTGAAAGGCCCGTCGTCCCCACATGGTTTTCGCTGGCTCCTGACGGCCCGCTCTCGCTCGGCACATCTCGATAGGCGAACCAGACATGGTCGAACTCGATGCGCCCGGGGCCTTCGGGCGTCTTCGTGACCGCGGGCGAAACGATCTCCACCGGAGCGTCGAGCAGCTTGAAGATGCGCTCGCTGGCCGCCATCGCCGATTGCAAAATGTTGTATTTCTCGCTGAAATCCATGATCGGGCGGAAGAAGCGCAACGCGTATTGCGTGAACGCGATCAGCACGCCGAGTGACGCCGCCGTCGCCACCAGATGGAACGCGATCAGCGGATGACGGTGAAATTCGACGCTCACGCTGCTGGAAACGACGCTGCGGATAATATCCTGCCCGCCGTACCAGATCACGCAGGCGATCGCGATGGCCGAGAAAAAGTCGACCACGGGATAGTAGACGGCATAGGCCAGAATCGCGTCTTTATACGCGTCCATGTGATTGCGGTTGATCTCGGAAAACTTCTTGTAGGCCCGGCGCTCGCGGTTGAAAAGCTGCAGCACCACCATGCCGCTGACGTGCTCCTGCAAATATGAGTTGATGCGGGCGATGGCCACGCGAATACGCCGGTAGGAGTCGCGCACTTTGTCGCGGAAAATCTTGGTCGCGACCACGATCAGCGGCAGCACGGCAAACGTAATCAGCGCCAGCTTCCAGTTCATGCACAGCATGATGCCGACAATGCCGGTGAGCACGAAGAAGTCTTCGAAAATCGAGACCACGCCCGAGGTAAACATTTCGTTCAGGGCGTCCACGTCCGTAGTGACGCGCGTGACCAGCCGCCCCACTGGATTCTTGTCGTAAAAAGCCACGTGCATGCGCTGCAGATGCCGAAAGATCTGGCTGCGCAGGTCGAACATCACTTTCTGTCCCGTCCACTGCATGAAATAGGTCTGCAGAAACTCCAGCACGAAAGTGAAGAGAAGCAATCCGAAATAGATGATAGAAATCTGCGCCATGCCATGCAGCGGCTGCGGGCTCAGCCAGCTCCACAGGCCCGACGCCGCGCCGGGCACCGGCGCCAGATAGCGGTCCACGGCAACTTTCACCAGATACGGCCCGAGCACATCGGCAAACGACTTAAAAATGATGGAGACGATGGCGATCGTCACCTGCAGCCGGTAAGGGCGCAGGTAGGTGAGCAGCCGGCGCATCAGCCGGCTGTCGTACGCTTTCCCTAATATGTCCTCTTCCTGGGCCATCGTTTCTCGTTTGAATTTGTCGGGCAATGCCGCTCTGCCCACGTGCAAAGCGCGCTGGGACCGCTCCCCAACAGGGTACCTCAAATAGATGGCCGAGCCGGCGGCGAGGATGGAAAAGGTTTCAGGTGGGATAATAAAGGGGGAATAGCGGCTGTGGCTCTGGGCATCTACATTTCGGTGCCGTTCTGCAAGACGAAGTGCAGCTACTGCAACTTCGCGTCCGACGTGTTTTCGCGCGCGGTGTTCGAGCGCTATGTGGATCGCGTGTGCGCGGACGTAGCCAAAGCGCGCCAGACCGCTGACGACATGGGCGGCCAGATCGAGGCCGAAGTGGACTCGATCTATCTCGGCGGAGGAACTCCAACCGTCCTTGCCGCCGAACAATTGCGCCGGGTGTTTGAAGCGGTGCGATCGGAATTTTCGGTGCAGCCCAACGCCGAGATTACGGTCGAGTGCGCTCCGGGGACCCTCACGCCCGAAGTGCTCGCCACGCTGCTGCACTGCGGCGTAAATCGCGTGAGCCTGGGCGCGCAGTCGTTTGTCGACGCCGAGGCCGCGGCGGTGGGCCGTCTGCACAAACGCGCGACCGTGCTGGATGACATTGCCCGCCTGCGTGCCGCCGGCATTACCAACATCAATGTCGATCTGATCGCCGGACTGCCGCACCAGACCGCCGAGAGTTGGCAAGCCTCGCTGGAAGAGGCAATCGCGACCGGCGCCCCGCACCTGAGCGTCTACATGCTCGAAGTCGACGAAGATTCGCGTCTCGGCCGTGAACTTATCGCGGGCGGAACGCGCTATCACGCGCACTTCGTCCCCGACGAAGACGCGACGGCGGATTTCTATCTGGCGGCCTGCGACACGCTCCAGGCAGCGGGAATCACGCAGTACGAGATTTCCAACTTCGCCCGCGCAGGTTTCGAGTCGCGGCACAATCTGAAGTACTGGACGCGGCAGCCCTATGTCGGCTTCGGCGTGGACGCGCATTCCATGCTGGCATCCGCCGCGCCTGAAGCCGAGGCCGTGCGATTCGCAACCGCCGATGCGCTGGAAAAATATGTAGCCGGCTCGCCCCTGCGGAAGACGCTCATTTCCCGCGAAGCCGCGCTCGAAGAGGCCTTCTTCCTCGGATTGCGCCTGAATCGAGGCGTGAATCTCCACGAAGTCGCCTCGCGCTTCGGCAAAGCAGCTTTGGAAAATGTGCAGCCGGTGGTTCGGGAGCTTGTCGCCGATGCCTTGCTGCAACCCTCCGGAGATTCGATTCGCCTCACCTCGCGTGGACGCTTGCTCTCGAACGAAGTTTTCCAGGCTTTTCTGACGCCGGTCCCGGTGTCGAACGAAGCCTAGAACACGAAGCCTAGAACAACGAAGGCTATGATTCCCCCATCAGCCAAACCATCCGGTCGGTAGGGCGGAGACGCGAAACATGCGGAATCGGCAGTGTTCATGCAGTTGTGAGCTCCCGTGCCGTTTTCTTCCGGCGGTAACTTCTTCCTCTGTCCGCGCTATGTTCTAATCGACTTTCAGGATGGCTGATGGCTCTTGATGCCGGCTGCAGTGGTCGCCGCGCAGGAGCGCTGCCGGAGGCACAGTGGATTTCCAACTGAACGACGAGCAACTGCAACTGAAGAAAAGCGTCCGCGAATTCGCCGAGCGCGAGATCAAGCCGCACGTCATGGAGTGGGACGAGGCCGGCGAATTCCCCCTCGCCACCATCAAGGAACTCGGCAAGCTCGGCCTGCTGGGAACGATTTTTCCGCCGGAATATGGCGGCGCAGGCATGGGCTACGTGGAGTACGTCACGGCGATCGAAGAACTCTCGCGCATTGACGGATCGGTCGGAATCATTGTGGCGGCGCATACTTCGCTGTGTACCAACCACATTTTCCTGGCCGGCAACGAGGCGCAAAAAAAGAAGTACGTCAGCAAGCTGGCCACCGGCGAATTCATCGGCGCATGGGGCCTGACCGAGCCCTCGTCGGGATCGGACGCGGGCAGCGCGCGCATGACGGCGCGGCGCAAGGGAAATAGCTGGGTGCTCAATGGCACCAAGACATTTTGCACCAATGGCCACTACGCCGACGCGATCGTCGTGCTCGCGGTCACCGATCGCACCGCGCACACCCACGGAATTTCGGCGTTCATCGTCGACAAAGATACCAAGGGATTTCGTCCCGGCAAAAAAGAAAACAAACTGGGTCTCCGCGCCAGCGATACGGCCGAATTGATCTTTGAAGACTGCGTCATTCCGGCGGAGAATCTGCTCGGCGCCGAGGGTCAGGGATTTCCCGACGCCATGAAAGTGCTCGATGGCGGCCGCATTTCGATTGCGGCTCTGTCGCTGGGCATGGCTGAGGGCGCCTATGACTGCGCCCTGAAATATTCCAGGCAGCGCCGTCAGTTCGGCCGGGCCATCAGCGATTTTCAGGCGATCCAGTGGAAGCTCGCTGATATGGCCACGGAGATCGACGCAGCCATGCTGCTCACCATGCGCGCCGCGTCGATGAAAGATGCCGGCATGAAGACCACGCAGGAATCTTCCATGGCCAAGCTCTACGCCAGCGAAGTGGCCGTCCGGTGCGCCAACGAGGGCGTCCAGATTCATGGCGGCTACGGTTTCATCAAAGACTACCCGGCTGAAAAGTTCTACCGCGACGTCAAGCTCTGCACCATCGGCGAGGGCACCAGCGAAATTCAGCGCCTGGTAATCGCACGCCAGTTGCTGAAGGATTAGCTGCTGACCTCAATATCGACGTGATTTTTCCAAACCTGATCTCCAACTGTGTGATAGCCTTTCCGGCCATGGCCGAAGCCACATCTTCGCAGCCCCCGTCGTTCCAGGCGGAAACTACACCGGATGATCGCACCATGGCAGTGCTCGCACATGCGCTGCAGATGGTTGGCGGATTCATCGCGCCCCTGATAATTTTCTTTGCGAAGCGGCAGTCTCGATTCGTCGCGTTCCATTCTCTCCAGGCGTTGCTTCTCGAACTCGTCTACATAGCAATCTCTACGTGCATCGTCGTGCTTCTCATAGTGGTCCTGATGCTGACAGTGGTCACTCATGGGGTCGATCACAGCACGCCGCCTGCCGCGATCTTCATCTTGTTTCCCTTCTTTTGGCTCTATTTCATGGGGGTGTTCATAGTTAAGATCGTGATCGCTGTTGTCTATTCCGTCAAAGCCGGACGTGGCGAGTGGGCGGAGTATCCTGTGTTGGGAAAACTGGCAAGGAACATTCTGAAGATCGGGCCCGGTGGCGGACCTCTTGCATGATCTATTGTTTTTCCGTATTTCGTCGGTCTGTGCGGAAGTTCCCTCGCGGTTGACTAGCTCATGACCTGAGCCAGACCTGCCACACGAGCAACCCCCAATAGCTGCCCGCCAGTGCCACAAACAAACTTGTCAGCAACATGTGGCCGATGACCAACAGCTTTCCCTCTGGCCAGTCCTCGTGCGAGAAGTAGAACGCATCCACGAGAATGCGTGCCGTCCAGTAAGTCGCGATAAAACAAGCCAGCCCCATGGCAGCGCGGTCGCCGCGCAACAGTTCCGCATGTAGCGCCAGCGTCAGCGTGCCGAATGCAATGATGGTGAGCACCGTGAAACTGCTCTGCACCCACAGCAGCTTGCGATTCAGCGGCATCAATTGGGCCAGATCCTGCTTCCAGCGCAGCCGCGAAGGTACCTGGAAGCTGGCAATCAGAATCACAAAATGTCCAACTCCCGCGAACCATAGAATCAGATCGAAGCATCGTTCTGCGAGTGTGCCGGTCATAAAGTGTCGGTCATAAGGCGCGGATGGCGTGCATGAACGGAACGATCACCCGCAGCACAAACGGCGGATGAAACAGCCAAAAAGCCGGCACAGCGGTCACCACGAACGTGAAAACGCGCGCAGCCAGTTCTTTTTGCAATCCGAGCCGGCCCGCCAGACCGGATCGCTCCAACAGCACGCCGAAGCCTTGAAGAACGAAGTACGCGGTCGGCAGGCCGTATCCGCCGCGCGCCGGCAACGAAATCACCAGGTCGTGAATCAGGCCCGACACCACAAAAACCAGCAGTCCCGCCACCGCCACGCCAGTGCGTTTCTGCAGAGGCCGAAAGATGAACTCATGCGCTAGCTGGCGAAAGCCGAGATTCCAACGCTTGCCCCAGAACTCGGCAAGCGTCTTCGAAAGCATCGGCTTCGCCATGATCGGTTGAGCGTCGATGCCCATCGTCTGCCAGAACAGCGCGATCAGGTGGAAACTGCCGAAGTGTAAAAGAAAAATCAGTCCAAACAGTCCGATCCATCCCCGCGCCAAAGCCTGTTCGGCGGGAACCTGGCGTGCCATCACCCACATCAGCAGAACTCCCAACGCAGTCTTTGCCGCCGCCCAAATCCATTCCCGCAGACGCGGCCGTTCGCCGCGCCGGCCTCGGTCGAGAAAGGATTCAGCGTCCATCCCCGGCCACGCCAGAAGATAAGCGGCCGAGCGCGCCGCGCTGTGCGCAATCCGGCTGCGGGCCGACCACCAGGTTATCCACTTGAGCCCTGCAAATATCGCAAACGACAACGCCCACATGAACACCCACGCCGCCATCCGATCGCGCAATGCAAGCGTGGCCGCTGGAAGGGCAAGCAAGGGAAGCCATCCCGGCCAAGCGATCGCCCTGGCTGGCGCCGAGACCGGACTCACTGAAACCGCATTCAATCCCTATGCTCCGGTCTCAATCTATCGCGTAGAAAGTTACCAGGCAATGGCCCTAGGCAATGCCCCCAGGCAATTCAGCGTCGTCAGAAGTTTCGGCGGGACCGACGCCTTCGGTCTCGAAAACTCCACCCCACCCTGCGCACCCGATCTCTGGTTTGAAACCCGTCCCGAGTGTGGTAGCTTTCGGCAGATCACCCGCGCGGCGTCGGGCGTCTGAGTCGAACCGGCCTCGCAAATCGCCATGCTCCTCATCCACGGCGTATACCACTGGTGGCCGAAGCGAGTGGGCTTTCGCAATGACTACTGCCGGTCGTGCCAAGGGCCGCGGCGGTCGATTGCAACCCGCACGTTCGATGTCGGCCACATTTTCTTTGTTCCAATTCTGCCCGTCGGATTCTGGAAGCATTGGTCGTGTACGGCGTGCCGCCGCAATCCGCATGCACCAGCGAGGACTCGCCGTGTATTCAAATGGATTGGTCTTGTTTGCCTGATCCTGCTGGCCGCCATGTTCTGGGCCACTCCGGCCGATCCCGCGGTTTCGCTCATCGCCTGGGCGTTGCGCATTCTGCCCACCGGCGGCGCCATCGCTCTTTTCATTCATTTGATGGTGACTCCGAAAGATGCAAAGCTGGCCGAGTTGCTGGCGGCGATTCCGCCGGCCTCGGACTCCGCTTGTCCCTTCTGCGCGACTCCACTCATGGCCGGTGATGGTGGGCGCTGGGCGTGCCCGGCGTGCGGCGCCGTGCGCTACTGATCATGCTCGCGGCAGGAAGCGCCTGCCGTGCTTTACACTGTTCCCTTGGAAACTGCTCACGACATCCATTCCTGGATCGAGCTCCTGCGCTCCGGCGACGTGCGCGCTCTGGCCCGCGTCATCTCGACCGTCGAGAATCGCGCGCCAGGATGGTCGGATCTGCTGAAGGCCCTGTTTCCGCACAGCGGGCGGGCGCGGGTGATCGGGCTGACCGGCGCGCCGGGAGCCGGCAAGAGCACGCTCGTCGATCAGCTGGCGCGCCTTTATCGCAAGCAGAATCGTACCGTCGGAATCATCGCCGTCGATCCCACCAGCCCCTACACCGGCGGAGCGATTCTGGGCGACCGCATCCGCATGCAGGAGCATTTTGCCGATGCCGGGATTTACATTCGCAGCATGGCCACGCGCGGATCGCTGGGCGGGCTGGCGCGCACCACGGCCGATGTCACCACCGTCCTCGACGCCTCGGGCCGCGAGGTGATTCTGATCGAGACCGTCGGCGTCGGCCAGGATGAAATCGACATCGTGCGCCTGGCCGACATCACGGTTGTAATGCTGGTGCCGGGCATGGGCGACGACGTCCAGACCATCAAAGCCGGCATCATGGAGATCGCCGACATTTTCGTCATCAACAAAAGCGACCGCGAAGGCGCGGAGAACGTGGAGAAAGAGATTCGAGCCCTGCAGTCGCTCGCCATGCGCGGCGACGGCTGGACGCCGCCGATCGTGAAAACGGTAGCCAGCGAAGGTACGGGCGTGGAAGACTTGGCCGAGGCGATTGCCGCATACGAGTCCTATCTGCAAAAAGAAAATCGCGCCCTGAAGAAGAGCGTCGAGAATTGGCAGGAACGATTAGTCGAGATGCTGCGCGACGCCATGCTGGAAAAAGCGCGCCAGCAACTCGGTGACGGCAAGGTCGCGCGGCTCGCAGCGGAAGTCGCCGAACACAAGCGCGATCCGTATACGCTGGTGGAGGACTTGGCAAGTGAGGCTGGAAAGTCGAGACAGCATTAACCAAAGCGGTATCGCGACCGTTCAACTCGATCCAGTGGAGGCGAGGGCTCTACGAGCTGCCTTGGGCGAGGTATGTTTTGGTTTTACAGTTCCTGAATTCAGCAGACGTATTGGCGGAAGCGAGGAGGATGCCCAGCGCTTATTTGCCAGATTCGATCAACTTGGCGACCAGCCTGCCACTATCGTACTGACGGAGCGCGAGATTCGCCTCCTCAAGAACGCCCATGCGGCGACCCTCAAAGAACTGGGCAATGAAGAGTATTTCACGCGAACCGGCGTAGAGTTTTCATGCGGTCAGGGCGTTCTGGCAGCGCTCGACTCCGTTTTGAATGGAGGGATTTAAGGTGTGAAAAGAGCTAATGTTTCAGATTGACCATCTCGGCATCGCGGTAAAGTCACTGGCCGCAGCCAAGTCGATTTACGAAAAGCTGGGCCTGACCGTCTCGCCCGAAGAAACCGTCGAGCACGAGCAGGTCCGCCTGGTCATGGTCCCCGTCGGCGAGAGCCGCCTGGAACTGCTCGAAGCCACGTCGGAAGACTCGACCATCGCCAGATTTATCGCCAAGCGCGGCGAAGGATTGCATCACGTCTGCCTGAAGGTTCCGGACTTACCCGCAGCGGTTGCTCGCCTGAAGAAAGACGGCGTGCGCCTGGTCTCGGCCGAAATCAAGACGGGCGCGGGCGGCCATCAGTATGTGTTCGTGCATCCCGCAAGCACCGGCGGCGTGCTGCTGGAACTGGTGCAGGCTTAAAACCACCGCGGCCACGGATTGTCACGGATAAACTCGCAAATGCTTCTCCTCGTCACCGACACCTCGGGCAAGCAGGGCAGCGTAGCCCTCGTGCGCAACCACGAAAGCGCCAAGCCGCAGGACGCCAAGCCGCACCAAGCCAAGCCGCACGAAGCCAAGCCGTACGACGCGAAGCTGGACGACGTTACGGTCATCGAAGAAGTTCCGCTCGAAGGTGGAACTTTCTCCGCCCAGCTCGTTCCTCAGATTGCGTCTCTGCTCGCCCAGCACCATTTCCGCAAGACGGACCTTGATGCATTCGTCGTCGTCTCCGGTCCCGGTTCATTCACCGGACTGCGCGTGGGTCTGGCGGCGATCAAGGCGCTGGCCGAGATTCTCCGCAAGCCGATTGTTCCCGTCTCGCTGCTCGAAGTAGTAGCGCTCGCCAGTCGCGCCCAGGGCAAAGTCCTGGCCGCGCTCGATGCCGGCCGCGCTGAGGTTTTCGCGGGCGAATATCACGTCGCCGGCGAAACGACTCAGCCTGTAAAAGAGCAGCTGCTTTCCCGCGACGCATTCCTGACTCTCGCGCGGGACTTTGCCCTGGCCATTCCGGATCAAGCCTTGGCGGCAATGGCCAAAGACGCCGGTCTTGAATTTGTCCCGCTCGACCGCCCCCGCGCTGCAACCATCGCGCGGCTCGGACTAAGAAAGCTTAGAGCGGGCGAAACAGTTGACCCCGCGCATCTCGAGGCCAACTACATTCGCCGTTCAGATGCCGAAATTTTCGCCAAGCCAACCGCAACTCTCAGCGGTCGCACCTGACTCGACCCCACCACCGGCAATCCAATGTCCGCGCCAATCTCAGCCACAATCCGATCCGCTACCGAGGGCGATATTCCACGCATGATCGATCTGGAACGCCAATGCCCTGGCGCCGCCCACTGGAGTCACCAGCAATATCAACAGTTGCTAAACCGCGGCGGCGGTCCCGAGCGCTTGGTTCTGGTGGCTGAAGTCGCGCCCGCCATAAACCCCGCCTCAGCCGGTCTTCCATCAGCCGATTCATCAGCCGATCTTGCAGAGAATGGCCCCAGCGAAATGCTCGGGTTCTTGGTCGCAGCCCACGTTGCCCACGAATGGGAACTGGAGAGCATCGTCGTATCGCCGCCTGCCCGCCGGAATCGGCTTGGAACGCGGCTTTTGAACGCCTTCCTCGATCGCGCCCGAGCAACAAACAGCGAGGCAGTATTTCTCGAAGTCCGCGCCTCGAACGCCCCAGCCCGCAATCTCTATGAAACAGCAGGGTTTGAGCAGACCGGCCGCCGCCACGGCTATTACCCAGACCCGCCCGAAGACGCAATCCTCTACCGCAGGCGCCTTGGCCAACGGACCGTCTCATACTGAGATTTGCACCACTTTTTTGGCATTGAACCGCCTTTGGGGCTGTGCTAGCGTGAGCTTATATCCCGGTTTGGAGGTCTGCTGGATGCTGACTTCGAGAGACGAACTCCTGACCAATCATGAGGAATTCCGCAGATTGGCCCAGGAGCACACACAGTATTCACAACGTCTTGATTCACTTACCCAAAAAAGATATCTCAGCGAAGACGAAAAGCTGGAAGAGGTTCGTCTGAAAAAGCTGAAACTCCGTCTGAAAGATCAGATGGAGTCGATTGAGCGCCAGTTCCGTCAGCAATACGGCGTCAACGTAGCCTAATCTCTGGCCAGCCTTCGCGCGGTGTAAACCGCAATGGCCAAAAACTATCTTCCGCAGGGCGCAACCAGGCGCCTTTTTTCATTTGTACTTGCAGCCAGCCTGCAAGTTTGCAAGCCTCCTTCCCAGATCAATCTCCACCGCTCGTCGAAAAGGCGAAGCAGGAATAATTCTGTCACACTGACGAAGCGGAGTCGCTCGCGAAGCCAGCGACTCCCGACGAAGGATCTCTGCAATTGATCTCCGCAAGTGATCTCTGTGAAGGATCTCTGCAAAATGATCTCCTCAAATGATCTCTGCACTCGGCGAATGCCTGCCCTGCTGCCGGGCCAGGCCCCGGCTCCAAATCGTCCCACCCGCTCACCGTGCTCTATAATGAAAAGCTCCCATGGTGCGTGACGGATATTTCTATGCTTTGCCCCTGGTTGCCGCCGCGGTCGTCATCGGCTGGCTGACCAATCCCGCATGGTCCGTCATCCCGTGCCTGCTCGCGTTTTTCTTTCTGTGGTTCTTTCGCGACCCGGACCGCACCATCCCGCAGGATGCCGGAGCCCTGGTTTCTCCCGGCGACGGCAAGGTCACCGATGTTTCCAAGGTAAACCTCGGAGGCCAGGAACAGACTCGCATCAGCATCTTCCTCAGCGTCTTCAACGTTCACGTCAACCGCTCGCCCATCGCCGGGATTGTCCGCGACGTGCGCTACCAGCGCGGCCAATTTCTCAACGCCATGAATACGGCTTCCGCCGAGCAGAACGAGCAGAATATTGTCACCGTGGAAAATGACGCCGACGGCCACACCGTCATCTTCAAGCAGATTGCCGGGCTGCTGGCGCGCCGCATCGTGTTTCATCCCAAGGTTGGCGACAAGTTGCAGCGCGGCCAGCGCGTTGGCCTGATCAAATTCGGCTCGCGCGTGGATGTCCTGTTCGACGCATCGGCTCGGGTCAACGTGAAAATCGGTGACCGCGTGCAAGGCGGCGCCAGCGTCCTCGCCTATCTGCAGCCGCAGCGCGAATTGGCTGCCGCGGGCAGTTCCGTCGCCGAGAGGGCGCGCTAATGGATCAACCCCTCCCCAAGCGCCGGCGCTTCAACAAGGGAATGTACATCCTCCCGTCGTTGTTCACGACCGCGAATATGGCGCTGGGCTATTACGCCATTCTTGAGGTCCTGCATTCCACCGCCATCGATTACTTCCACCTCGACAACGCCGCCATCGCGATCGGCTTTGCCGTGCTGTTCGACGGTCTCGATGGCCGCATCGCGCGCATGACCGGCACCACCAGCGATTTTGGCCGTGAACTCGATTCCCTTGCCGACGCCATCACCTTCGGCGTGGCTCCTGCCATGCTGGCCTGGACCTGGGGTTTTTTCCTGATGCCTCCGGTTGTATTTACCGGGTGGCAATGGCACGTCAAGCTCACCCAACTGGGCGCCATCGCCAGCTTTCTTTTCCTGATTGCCGGGGCAAGCCGCCTGGCGCGATTCAACATCACCAGCAATCCCCAGCCTTCCAATCCGGGACGCCCGGGAAAGAAATATTTTGTCGGCATGCCGATCCCCGCCGGCGCGGGCGTGATCGCGGCGGTCGTTCACTTCGAAGCCGGGGATCCGATCGCTTCCTGGTATACCGCGCTCACCTGGCTTGCCATGGTGGCCACCGTCGGCTATCTGATGGTGAGCACATGGCGGTTCTATAGTTTCAAGGATATCGACTTCCGATCGCGCCATCCCTTTCGCCTGATCGTGTTTCTGGGCCTGCTCTTTGCTTCAATTGCGCTTTTCTCGCGCGTGGTCCTTTTCGCGGTTGCGCTTATATATATGGTCTCCGGTGTGTTCTGGCGGCTGCAGTGGATTTTTCGCCGGCCCAGCGATCCGCCGCCTCCGCCGTACAAGCAGGCGTCGCAGACCTCTTGACTGAATCGGGATGGGTGAACCAGTACGAGTGAATCAGTACGGGTGAATCAGCATGGGTGAATCAGCACGAGTAAGTCGGTATGAGCCACTCGCGATGAGCGAATCGATACGAGTGAATCAGCATCTGTGAGTCAATATGACTGAATCGGTAAAAACTGCTGTCGCCCACTCCGCCGCTGCCCGCGGGAACTTATACCGGGCCGCGATCGTGGGCGCTGCCTCGCTCAAGGGCAAGGAAATCGCCGAGATGCTGAACGAGCGCAATTTTCCCGCGGCGGACGTTCGCCTGCTCGACGACGACGAGTCCCTTGGCCAGCTCGAAGCCATGGGCGATGAAATCAGTTTCATCCAGAGCGTGCGCGCCGAGCAGTTCGAGCACGTCGACTTCACTTTTTTCGCGTCCGATGCCGCATGCACGCGCAAGAACTGGAAACGAGCTCGCGACGCCGGCAGCGCCATCGTCGATTTGTCGGCGGCCTTGGAAGACGAACCCGGAGCCAGCGTGCGCTCGCTGTGGATCGAGCGGGAACGCGGGCAGGTTGCGGCTCCCGACCTGCAACCGGGACCATGCATTGCGGCGCATCCCGTGGCCGTGTTGCTGGCGCTGTTGCTGTTGCGGGCGCGCAAGGCGGCATCCGTCCGCCGGGCGACGGCCACAATATTTGAGCCGGCATCCGAGCACGGACAGCGCGGCATGGACGAATTGCATCAGCAGACCGTGAACCTGCTCTCCTTTCAACCCTTGCCCAAAGATGTGTTCGATGCGCAGGTCGCATTCAACATGGTCGAGCGTTACGGGCAGAGGTCGGAGCCGGCTCTCGATTCGGTCGAGTCGCGCATCCTGCGGCATTACAAAAAGATTGCCGGCGAAGACGCCCTGCAGCCTTCGCTCCTTCTGGTGCAGGCGCCGGTCTTCCACGGTCATGCGCTGGCGGTATTTCTGGAGACGGCGGGCGCGGTCGATATGCAGGCTCTCGCGCAGGCGCTGGCCGGCGATCATGTCTCGATCCCCGGACCGGAAGAAGATTCGCCAAGCAACGTCAGTTCCGCCGGCCAGCCCAATATTCTGCTTTCTCTGAAGAGCGATCCCACCCAGCCCAACGGCGTATGGCTCTGGGCGGCTGCCGACAATGTGCGTATCTCCGCCCTCACCGCCGTGGAATGCGCCGAGAGCATGACCGCCACCCGCCCCACAGGGAAGATTCAGTGATGCGAGTCGTGAGTCCTGAGTCCCGAGTTGTGAGCCGCAGTCGTACCTGCCTTTTCTCGAGACTCGCGACTCGGAACTCGCGACTGCTTGGTTTTCTCTGGGTACTGGGTACTGGGTACTGGGTACTTGTTCTAAGCTGCGGATATCACACTGCCGGCCACGGCGGTCAGCTTCCTGAGAACGTCAAGACCATCGCCGTCCCCGCTTTCAAGAACGAGACCAGCACCTATCGCCTCGATCAAATGTTGACTGCGGCAGTCGTGCGCGAACTCACTACCCGCACTCACTACCGGATCCTCAACGATGCGGGCGAAGAAGCCGACGCCACTTTGCGCGCGACCATCCTTTCTACCGTCGCCTCTCCGCTGGCCTACGACACGGCCACCGGCCGCGCGGCCAGCGTGTTGGTGGTGGTGAGCGCGAAAGTGTCGCTTTCCGACCGGCAAGGCAAGGTGTTGTATCAGAATCCCGCCTACCTGTTTCGCGAGCAATACGAAGTCTCGCAGGATCTGGCCAGCTTCTTCGAAGAAGACTCGCCCGCCTTCCGCCGTCTTTCACAGGATTTTGCCCGCACCCTGGTCTCTAACATTCTGGAAGGGTTCTGATGGTAGAGTGACAAGTGATTAGTGGCTAGTGGCCAGTGGCTAGTGGCCAGTGGCTAGCGATCAGCGCTCAGTGATCAGAGGAAAAGCTTCTACTCTGGCCGCCGCTCACTGACCACTGACCACTGATCACTGACCACTGATCACTGGCCACTGACCACCGCTAATGCGCGCCTTTGCCCAAGCCGAACGCTTCGTCACCGAACTCGAATCGCGCAAGCTGCGTGCCGCCTACGTGTTCGTCGGCGATGAAGCCTTCTTCCGCAAACGCTTTCGCGACGCCATTCTCGAACACCTCGTCCCCGCCGATCTTCGCGACTTCAGCCTCTTCGAATTCGATCTTTCCGAAAACGATCTCGCCGAAGTTCTCGACCGCGCCCGCACCCCGTCTCTGATGGCGCCTTTCCAGGTCTTCTTCGTCCGCGGCGTAAAGAATCTCTACGGCCGCGGTTCCAACGAAGAAAAGCTCGCCGCCATCGAGGAATACTGCAAAAATCCCAATCCCGACGCGCTCCTCGTCTTCGTCGCCGACCACATCAGCATCCCCGCCGACGTTCGCCGCATGGAGATGCAGGACAAAGAGCGCTACCAGCGCATCCGCGACACTCTCGGCCAATACTGTGGCATCGTCGAACTGGCGCGCGTGGAAGAAGGCGAAGCCGTACGCTGGATCGCCGACTACTGCTCCAGCCAGGGAGTCAAGATCGAACCCGACGGCGCCCGCGAACTCGTCGACTCTCTCGGCGGCGACATGATGATGATCTCCAACGAAATCGAAAAGCTCATGCTCTACGTCGGCGAGAAAAAACGCATCACGCTCGGCGACGTCGAGACCATGGTCCTCGCCGCCAAACAGCGTTCGCTCTACGAACTCACCGACGCCATTTCCAGCAAAGACCGCGTCCGTGCCCTCGAAGTTCTCGACGCCATTCTCTCCTCCGGTGACGGCGAAGAAGCCGCCATCGGACACATCTACATGCTCGCCAAAACCTTCCGCCAGATGCTGGTCATCCTCGAACGCAACGTTCGCGACCAGCGCATGCTGTGGGCCGCGCTCTGGCAGGGATTCCGCGTCCCTCCCTTCGCCGCCGACGACATCATCAAGCAAGCCCGCCGCTACAAATCCCGCCGCGAACTCACCCGCGCCATCCGCCTCGTAGCCAAAGCCGACCTCGCCCTCCGCTCCAATCCCGTAAGCAAGCGCATGGTCCTGGAGCGCCTCGTGATGGAACTGACCGCTGAGCCCAAGCTTGAAGCGCCAGGCTGGATGCAGGATCATCTGCCCGTGTAAGGAAGACGCTTGCAGCTTTCAGCCGTCAGCCCTCAGTGTCACGCTAACCATTGATTCTGCGAAGCGTCCAAAGCCCTGCGTGACCGTTGCATGAGCGACGCCATTTCCCCAACTCTCGCTTTGCCGCCCCACCCCACCCCGGTATACATTATCTGCTTGCCATTTCGGAGGACCTACATGCCTCATCCTTTTTCCCGCGCGAAATCTGCCGTCGCCACGGCCGCCCTGTGCCTCACTCTAACCACCCTCGCGTCAGCCCAGACCCCCGGCCCGCAACCCGCGCCCATGCCGCCGCCCATCGCCACGCCACTCGACACGCCCTATCCCGGCACGATCTCTCTGCACGTCGATACCACCAACATCACCGACCGCATCTTCACCGTGCATGAAACCATCCCGGTCAAAGGCCGCGAGATCACGCTGCTCTACCCCGAGTGGCATCCCGGCGCGCATTCACCCTCCGACCCGGTCGCCGAACTCGCCGGCCTCATCCTCACCGCCAACGGCAAGCGCATTCCCTGGATGCGCGATCCCGTCGACATGTACGCCTTCCACGTCAATCTGCCCTCCGACGCCAAGTCGCTCGAAGTCAAATTCGACTACCTCGCCCAGCAGGATCCCAAGAAAAGCCGCATCTCCTCGAAATTCGCCGACGTTACCTGGAACAGCGTGCTTCTCTATCCCGCCGGATATTTCTCCCGCGACATCAAATTCGAAACCACCCTCCATCTTCCCGAGGGATGGAAATTCGCCTGCGCCCTCGACGTGAAATCGCAGGAAGGCAATGTCGTTCATTTCAAAGAAACCACGCTGAACACCCTGGCCGACTCGCCCCTCTACGCCGGCGTCAACTTCGAGCGCGTCGACATCTCCAGCGGCCCCGACAACCCCGTCTACCTCGACGTCTTCGCCGACAAGCCTGCCGATCTCGAGATCACTCCCGAAGAACTGCAATTCCACAAGAACCTCGTCGTCGAGGCGCAAAAGCTTTTCCATTCCCATCACTACGATCACTACGACTTTCTTTTCTCCGTCAGCGATATCGTCAGCGGCAAAGGCCTCGAACACCACCAGTCCAGCGAAGACGGATCGCGCGCCAACTACTTCACCGACTGGGGCGCCGGCATCCCGGGCCGCGCTCTTCTGCCCCACGAATACACCCACTCCTGGAACGGAAAATTCCGCCGCCCCGCCGACCTCTGGACCCCCAATTACAACGTCCCCATGCGCAACAGCCTGCTCTGGGTTTATGAAGGTCTGACCGACTATTACGGCAACGTGCTCACCGCGCGTTCCGGCATGCGCACGCCCGAGCAGGCCCGCGATACCTGGGCGCAAATCGCCGGCGCTTTCGAAATCAGCCCCGGACGCAACTGGCGCTCTCTGGAAGACACCACCAACCAGCCCATCATTTCATCGCACGGCGCCATTCAGGACGCCTGGCCGACCTTCCAGCGCGGCTACGACTACTATCCGGAATCTGATCTGATCTGGCTCGACGCTGACACCAAAATCCGCGAACTCAGCAACGGCCAGAAATCTCTCGACGATTTTGCCAGGCTCTTCTACGGAATCGACAATGGCAGCTACGTCACGGTCACCTATACTTTTGAAGATTTAGTGAAAGCCCTCAACACCGTGCAGCCCTACGATTGGGCCGCATTTTTCAAGACGCGCGTTTTCGACGTCCATCCCGAAGTTCCGGAAAATGGTTTCACCCAGGGCGGCTACCGCCTCGTCTACAACGATCACGAACCGGACTCGGTGAAGAAGCCCGACCCCATGCGTCCAACCGGCTTCGGATTTTCCCTCGGCTTCATAGTCAAACCAGACGGCGGCCTCGATCAGGTCGTCTGGGATAGTCTCGCCTTCAAAGCCGGCATCACCCCCGACATGCAGATCCAGGCCGTTAACGATGTAAAGTTCAGCATCGCCGGCCTGCGCGAAACCATTCTGGCCGCCGAGCACAACAACAATCCCATCAAACTCCTGCTGAAGCGCGGCGACGAGTTTCTCACCGTCTCCCTCGACTACCACGGAGGCCTGCGCTACCCCCACCTCGAACGAGTCGAGTCCACCCCCGACCGCCTCGACGAAATCCTGGCCCCGGCAAAATAGATGCAGAGCGCATAGATGCATGGGTCACCGTGGAAGAGCGGACCCTTTAGGGCCGCGTAAAGCGCCAAAAATACTCCGGGGCTTTAGCCCCTGCGCCCTTGCCGCCGCCTCTGCCGCGCAAAAGAACCAAAAGCACCACCCCTCACCCTCCCTCCCGTAACCGTTGACAAGGGCTCTACACTAAACTCCCCATGAGAAAATAAACGATTGGAATCCCTCGATCTATCTCACCTGTCCTCGGACATCATCATCGTAGGCGCCGGCCCCGCTGGCGCTGCGCTCGCCTCCGTCTTAGGCCGGAGTCGCCGCGTGATTCTCGTCGATCCTCACGCCACCTGCCCGCCCCTGTTCCGCGCCGAAAAAGTCGAACGGGAACAGGTTCGGTTGTTGCGCAAGCTCGGTCTGCTTGAATCCCTGCTTCCTTATTCCGGGCTGGTGAGCGAGGTCCGCGCCGGCTACGACGGCCACATTTTCAAAGCCACTCCCATCGAGCAATACGGTTTCCGCTTCGCCGACCTGGTGAACGCTCTGCGCTCCAAAATGCCTTCTGAGGTCGTATGCAAGGTCGGCCGCGTGGAAGCCGTCGCCAACAGTGATCAGCTGCAGCGCGTAAAACTCGCCGGCGGCGAGGAACTAACCGCGCGTCTGGTCGTGCTGGCCTGTGGTGGCAGCGCCGAACTGCAAGCCGGCCTGGGCATGCGCCGCCGCGTCCTGCAGCACGATCAATCCCTTGGGTTCGGATTCGATTTCGCTCCCGAATCGCAGCCTTTTCCCTTTGACGGGCTGACTTACTACGACATGAGTCCGTCCACCATGATCGACTACCTGACGCTGTTCAAGTTTCCCAACACAATCCGCGCCAACCTCTTCGTTTTTCGTCCCGCCAACGACCCCTGGGTCCGTGAGTTCATCCAGCAGCCCGCTTCTATGCTCCAGCGCTATCTGCCAAAGTTGACCCGTGTGACTGGCGAGTATCGCGTGACCAGCAAAGTTGAATTTGGCCGAGTCGATCTCTACCGCGTAGACTCCGACCCGAAGCCGGGCATCGTCATGATCGGAGACGCACTCCAGAGCGCCTGTCCCGCCACCGGCATGGGCCTCGACAAAGTCCTCACCGACGTAGACGTACTCTCCGAGTGCATCCCAGGCTGGCTGGCCACTCCCGGCATGGGCGCCGAAAAACTCGCCGGTTTCTACCAGCATCCCCGCAAGCTAGCCATGGATACCGAAGCCCTCCAGCGTTCCCAGGACCATCGCCGCCTGGCCATCGACCCCTCCCCCCGCTGGCGCATTCACCGCTTCCTGCTGCACCTAAAATGGCAGATGTTAGGCGTGTCCGCCCATTTGCCGGCGCGCTAAGCCGGACACCCACTTCCAAGGGTGCCCCGTTCAAGCTCCGCTTGAGCGTGGACTTTGAAGTCGGGGTCAGGAGGGTGCCCCGTTCAAGCTTCGCTTGAGCGGGGACTTTGAAGTCGTGTCAGGAGGGTGCCCCGTTCAAGCTCGGCTTGAGCGGGGACTTTGAAGTCGTGTCAGGAGGGTGCCCCGTTCAAGCTCGGCTTGAGCGGGGACTTTGAAGTCGGGCTCCGCTTGAGCGTGGAGTTTGAAGTCGGGTCAGGAGGGTGCCCCGTTCAATCTCCGCTTGAGCGTGGACTTTGAAGTCGTGTCAGGAGGGTGCCCCGTTCAAGCTCCGCTTGAGCGTGGACTTTGAAGTCGGGGTCAGGAGGGTGCCCCGTTCAAGCTCGGCTTGAGCGTGGACTTTGAAGTCGGGGAGGGTGCCCCGTTCAAACTCCGCTTGAGCGTGGACTTTGAAGTCGGGGAGGGTGCCCCGTTCAAGCTCCGCTTGAGCGGGGACTTTGAAGTCGGGTCGTCGACCAGCACATGCAGTTTTCCACAGCCCAAAACGCAGATCGTGTGACGAACAACCTTTACTGAGAATTCTGGATGAGGAAGACTCCAAGCATGTCACCAATGCCTTGCGAACAGACCGCTCGTCCCCAACCGATGGCCGGGTCCCGAATCCACGGAACTCAGAAATTCAAAGCTAACTCCTTATTCCGCAGTATTTTACCCGTAACTCCTTGCGGCTCAATATTTTGCCGAAATTCGTCCGGATCAGAAGTCGGGAACTCGATGAAAACAGGGATTTTAGAGATTTCGAAAAGAAAATATTTTGATTACTACTTGGTTAGCATGGCGCGCCCGAGCAGACCCATCCCCCGTCCACCCAAATGACCTGCCAGAGACAACTGCCGGAAGCCGACGGTAGGAAGGAGCGGGAGTGTCCGCCGAACCGTCTACTTCATCGCCACAACGCGCTTGCCCAGGCGGGACTTGTAGCGCGATGCCGTGTTCTCGTGCAGCGTGCCTTTCTGGATGGCCTTGTCAAGCGCCGACACGGTCTTACGATAAGCCAGTTCCGCTGCCGCCTTGTCGCCCTTCTCGATGGTTTCGCGCAGATCGCGCAGTTGGGTTCGCAAGGTGGAAGTGTTGGCGCGGTTGCGCGTGGTCCGGCTTTCGGTCTGGCGGGCGCGCTTCTGCGCGGAGAGATGGTTTGCCATGTCTTTGTTCGTTACCTTTACTCAGGGAATATTCGGGCAGGTCCGAAACATCAATTATAGGGAAGCATGTCTCCATGGGTCAAACCCACGCCCGCAGATTCGACTGGTGCAGCCTGAAGGAGGATTCGTATCAGGGCATGCCTTCAGGCACGCCGTCCCGTATGACGAAAGATTCGTATCCGCGCACGCCTTCAGAGTTCGCGGAAAAAGGCACGGACGCGTGCGCGACCGTGGAAGAGCGGCCCTTCAAGGGCCGCGTAAGGCGAGCTGAATCTGTTAGGGCTTCAGCCCCGGCGCTCCTTGTTGAGCCGTGCGGCGCGCCTTTTTCCGCAGCCTCTTCAGGCACGCCGTCTGAAGCACTTCCCGTTGAGATTGACGACTGCTTCCCAGCCGGGGTAGGCTTTATGCAATGCCAGTCGTTCGCCCGATGGGCGCGAACATTTCGTTTCTTCCCGTCTCTAAGCGTATTCCTGTTTTGCCCGCGACCTGCAACACGACTGCATCAGCATGAAGAAGAGCATCGGAATCAGTCCTAACATCGAAACCCTGTTCGGCACGCGCGACGAGAACGTGCGCCTCTTGGAAGATGGGCTGAACATCACCATCAACCTGCGCTCCAACGCCATTGAACTGGAAGGCTCGGCCCGCGACGTGGCTCGCGCGGAACAGGTCTTCACCGACTATGAGAGCCTGCAGCGCAGCGGCTACAGTTTCAACAACGGCGACCTCAACAGCATGTTGCGCGTCCTTACCTCAGATCCCAACTCCACGCTGCGCGGCCTGGCCGACGCCGGACGCCAGCGTTCTTTCGGACGCCGCACCGTGCAGCCCAAGAGCAGCAATCAGCGCCGCTATCTCGAAGCCATCGAGAAGCACGACATGGTTTTCGGAGTCGGCCCAGCCGGCACGGGAAAGACCTATCTCGCGGTGGCGATGGCGATTTCGGCGCTGCTGGCCAAGCGCGTGAATCGCATCATCCTCGCGCGCCCCGCGGTCGAAGCCGGCGAGCGCCTGGGATTCCTCCCCGGCACGCTGCAGGACAAGATCGATCCCTATCTGCGGCCGCTCTACGACGCGCTCTACGACATGCTCGACCCCGAGAAGGTCGACCGTTATCTCGAGAAGAACGTCATCGAAATCGCGCCCATCGCCTTCATGCGCGGGCGTACGCTGAACGATTCGTTCGTGATTCTCGATGAGGCCCAGAACACCACCTCCGAGCAGATGAAGATGTTCGTCACCCGTCTCGGCTTCAACTCCAAGGCCGTCATTACCGGCGATATCACGCAGATCGACTTGCCCAACGCCCGCCGCAGCGGTCTGCTGGAAGCCATCGACGTTCTGAAGAGCGTGGAGGGTCTGGCCTTCGCCTACTTTGACGAAGGCGATGTGGTGCGCCATCACCTGGTGCAGCGGATCGTGCGCGCCTATGACGAACACAAAGTACGCGTCGCCGAGCAGCAGATGCTGTTGCTGGCCGAGCCCAAGAGCATCGACCCGGCGGCAGCCGGCGAGAAGCCTTCGGCGGGAAGCGAAGGCAGATCGGCCTCTACAGAACTCAAGCAGTAGGAAGACTGCCGGGAAGGCCGTGCCTTTGGCCTTCCTTATTTATTTTGGCGGCAAGGGGTTTCAAGCTTGGCGCGCGACCGGGAGAGGGCGCCGTATTTGATCATTCTGCACAAGAGAGTTTCGGGACTGAGCGCGAGTTCGCTCGAACGGTTCGTGCTGAGGGCGCGGCGCGCCGCAAAGCTGCCAGGCGCGGTCAACGTGATGGTGACCAGCAGCGCGGCCCTGCGCGCGCTGAACCGGGAGTTTCGCGGCAAGAACAAGGCTACGGATGTGTTGTCGTTTCCCTCCGCTTCGACGCAGGCAGTGCGCAGGCCGTTTGCGGGCGAGATCGCGATTTCGGCAGACATGGCGGTACAGAACGCCCTGCACTTGGGGCATTCCACAGCGCAGGAGGTGAAGGTTCTGGCGCTGCACGGGATTCTTCATCTGGCGGGCTTCGACCACGAGCGCGATAATGGAGTGATGGCTCGCAAAGAAGCGCAGTTGCGGCGGAGGCTGCGATTGCCTGTCGCTCTTATCGAGCGGACCGAAGGCGCCAGCCCGAGTTCGGTTCGGCCGCTCAAGTCCCGGCGTGGCAACCCGCCTGCAACCCGGAGCCGGGCATGAATCTGGCCGTCGCCACCGCTCTGTTTCTGTTACTGGGACTGCTGACTCTGGTCTCCTACGTGGACCGGGTCTATCAGGAACTGGGGCGATTTCTTTCCCGCGAATTTCAGGACAACATCGACGTCTTCGAGCAGAAGGTTGAGCCGGCGCTCGGCATCGGCCGCGCCCGCTCGGCGCTTTCGATGGCAGTTCTGACGCAGTTGACCATGGCGGCGATCGCGCTGCTGGTGGGCTTTATTGTGTTCGGCGATCAGCGCTGGAATATCTACGAAATCCTGCAGGCAACCATCAGCCTGATTCTGATCGTGGTGGTGTGCAACCGCTTCCTGCCCTTCGTATTTTTCTCGCGCACGAAGGGCGAGTGGCTGGTTCACTGGATCATCGTGTTGAGAGTTCTGATTTATTTGGCGTTACCAGTGACGCTCGCTCTCGGTTTCCTGCGGTCGGTGACGTCTTTGACCCGGCAAAACACCAACGAGCAGCCGGAGAGCCCCGCCGAAGCCGTCGACGCGCTGATCGAAGCCGGGCAGGAAGAGGGCATCATTCAGGAAGGCGATCGCGACCTGATCCAGTCGGTGGTGGAATTCAGCGGCAAGACGGTGCGCGAGGCCATGAAGCCGCGTCCCGCCATGTTTGCCGTTCCCGCGGACACCACGGTCGAACGTTTCATCGAAATGTTGCGCCCGAAGCACTACTCGCGCGTGCCGGTGTATCAAGGCAGCATTCACAACATCAAGGGGATTGTTTATGCGCAGGACGTGCTGCAGGTGCCCGACACCGAAGCGCATGTACGCACGCTGGATACCCTGATGCGGCGCGATGTGTACTTCGTTCCCGAGAGCAAGCTGGGAAGCGACCTGCTGCGCGAAATGCAGAAGCAGAATATCCGCATGGCTATCGTGGTGGATGAGTATGGCGGCGTCGCCGGGCTGGTCACGATTGAGGACCTGGTGGAAGAGATCGTGGGCGAGATTCGCGATGACCGCGACAAGCCGGAGATTGTGCGCGAGGGCGACCGGTCGTTCATCGTGGCGGGAGGCATGGATGTCGATCGACTCGACGAACTTTTCGGGACGAAACCGGAAGGGAAAGAGTCGGCGACCATTGCGGGCCTGGTGAGCGAACTTGCAGGACGCATCCCGCGCAAGGGAGAGGTTGTTGAAGAGGACGGCTTGCGCTTTGAAGTGCTGGATTCGACCGATCGCAAAGTAGAGCGCGTGCGGGTGAGCGCGGTGCAACCGCAGCAGCTGAAGCTGATATAAGAGATGTGAGCTATGAGTCGCGAGCCTCGAGCTTGGAGCTTGGAGCTTCTGAGCTTCGACGATAGCTTTTGAGACCCGCACCCTAGTTCAAAGGTCGAAGCTCACAGCTCATAGCTCATAGCTCCTGATGCCATTCCGCTCCGGTTTCGTTTGTATTCTCGGACGCCCCAATGCGGGCAAGTCGACGCTGCTCAATGCGCTCGTCGGTGAGAAGCTGGCGATCATTTCACCCAAGCCGCAGACTACCCGCAATCGCATTCAAGGCATCGTCCATGTTCCGGGGAGCAAAGGCAAGCCAGGCGGGCAGATTGTTCTCATGGATACTCCCGGAGTTCACAAGCCCGACAGTTCGCTGGGCCGCAAGATGATGGTCGAGGTGCGGGAGGCGCTGGAGGGTTGCGATCTTGTGCTGATGATCATGGACGTCACGCACAAGCTCGATCCCCGCGACCAGTTCGCGCTGGACTTGGTGAAACAGTCGAAGACGAAGACGTTCCTGATCCTGAATAAGGTCGACCTGATTCGCGAGAAGCCGAAGCTGCTGCCGCTGATCGAGGATTACCGTAAACTGCATGCTTTCAGTGAAGTAATCCCGATTTCGGCACTGAAGCGCAAGGGCCTCAACGTGCTGCTGGATCTGGTGATGTCGGCACTTCCATCCGGCCCGGAGTATTTTCCCGAAGATCAGATTACCGACCAGCCGGCGCGGTTCATGGCGGCGGAAATCATTCGCGAACAGATCCTGCTCAATACCAGCGAAGAGCTTCCGTACGCGACTACGGTGATCGTAGATGAGTTCGAGGAAGGCGCAAGGCTCACGCGCATTGCGGCGACGATTTATTGTGAACGCCAAGGCCAGAAGGGAATTCTGGTGGGCAAGGGCGGCAAGATGCTGAAGAAGATCGGTACCGCGGCGCGCCTGCAGATCGAGCGCATGCTCGGCACCAAGGTCTTTCTCGAACTTTACGTCAAGGTTGAGGAGGGATGGCGCGAATCGCGCCGTTTCGTCGAGGAACTGGACTGGCGCCGCCAGTTGGAGCACCGCATGCAGGAAACCGGGACGCCGAGCGGTCGACTGTGAGCCGAACGAGTGCGGCCTGTAGAGTTTTGTCTGCGGCAATTGCCCCTGAAACGCGCGGCCATTGCCGGATTTGCCGCTTGCGACTAGAATCCTAGGGACTGGCAGCAGGTGGGGGCAGCAGGGCGCAGTAGGCGGGGCAAAGATAGCGAGCCGATCATGGAATCAGGGGCTTCTTCCGAGGAACACCTCCCGGGTTACGACTTCGATCCAGAAAAGCTAAACCTGCGCGTGCGCATAAGCCTTGCGGCCCGTCGCGAGTCGGTGGACATGGTGGTCGCCCAGGTCATGGATTCGGTCCGGCAATTGAACTGCGTCAATGGCAAGGCGGACGCCATCGAACTGGCCCTGCAGGAGGCGCTGGCCAATGCCGTGGTCCACGGCGCCAAGGAAGATCCCAGCAAAATTGTGGAATGTTTGGTTGCATGTGAAGAGGAACGCGGCGTTCTTATCATTGTGCGCGATCCCGGCGAGGGCTTCGATCCGAATGCGATCCCCAGTTGTACGGTGGGCGAAAATCTCTATTCGAATCACGGCCGGGGGATTTTCCTCATCAATCAACTGATGGACGAGGTGAAATTTCACAAGAACGGCACTGAGATTCACATGGTGAAGCGGTAGGTGAAGCGGTCATTCCCAGGTCCTAAACGGAGGTAGGTTTCTATGCGAAAGCAGAAAGGTTTTTCCCTGATCGAGTTGCTGATTGTGGTCGCAATTATTCTGATTATTGCCGCCATTGCCATTCCCAACCTTTTGCGCGCCCGCATGGCGGCGAACGAATCGTCGGCAGTGGCGTCGATTCGCACCATCACCACAGCGGAGATCACTTACAGCTCGACTTATCCGACGGTCGGCTTTGCCCCCAGTTTGTCGGCTCTGGGCGGGGTGTCACCGTGCGTGCCGAATTCAGCCGCCGCCTGCCTGATCGATAGCGTGCTGGCAGGTGGGAACAAGAGTGGATACAATTTCACCGCGACGGGGGCGGGTGGTCCTCCAGCGGCAGCGTATTTCACCACGGCTATACCTGTCACGGTGAATCAGACCGGCATCCGCAGTTTCTGCTCGTTCGAGGATGCGGTGATTCGGGTGCAGCCCACGGGCGCCGCCATTGGGAGCGAAGCTGCCTGCGAGGCGTTACTGCCCCTGAACCAGTAAGTGGGCTTGGTTTTCGCGGGAGAGACGCAGCTTGCTGCGTCTCTCTTAACTTAGTATTGACCGGCTTAGTATTGACCGGCTCGCATTGTTCTGCTGATATTGAGAAGCGGTTTCCGGCCACGTCTGTGTGGTCGTTCTTGGTTGTTCTTCCTTCGTTCTTCTTTACTCTTTCGCTGCAATCCCCAGCGTCTTCATCTTTCGATACAGGTGGCTGCGTTCTAGGCCCAGGGTTTCCGCGGTGCGGCTAACGTTGCCATGATTCTGATCGAGCGTTTTTAAGATGTAATCGCGCTCGTAGGCGTCGCGGGCCTGATGCAGCGTGGAGAATTCGCTCTTGGGCGTGCGCCTTGTGCCGTCGCGGTAAACGAGCGGCGGCAGATGTTTAGAGTCGAAGCGGGTCGTGGTGGGATTCATGATCACGATGCGCTCGATCACATTGCGCAGCTCGCGCACATTGCCCGGCCAGGAATAACGCAGGAGCACTTCAATGGCGTCGTCGGTAATTTCCCGCGGACGGCGTCCATACGTTGCGGCCAGTTCTTTCAGGAAATGCCTGGTGAAGAGAGGGATATCCTCTTTGCGTTCGCGCAGCGGAGGAACGAAGAAAGGAATGACGTTGAGCCGGTAGAAAAGATCTTCGCGGAAGTTGCCGCGGGATATTTCTTCATCGAGGTCTTTGTTGGTCGAGGCAATGACGCGGACGTCCACGGTAATCGTCTCATCGCTGCCGACCGGGGTGAAGCGCTGTTCTTCCAGCGTGCGCAGTACTTTGGATTGCGTCTTCAGACTCATGTCCCCGACTTCGTCGAGGAAGAGCGTTCCGCCGTGGGCTCTCTGGAATTTGCCTTCCTTGTCGGCGGCGGCGCCGGGAAACGAACCCTTGCAGTGACCGAAGAGTTCGCTCTCGATCAGGTCTTCGGGAATTGCGGCGCAGTTGACCTCGACAAAAGTTTCGTCTTTGCGCAGACTCTGGGCATGAATGGCGTGAGCCACCAGTTCCTTGCCCGAGCCGGACTCGCCATAAATCAGGACTCGACCGTTGGTCGGCGCCATGAGGCCGATCTGCTGGCGCAGCGCTTTCATGGGGATGCTTTCGCCGACGATCATGCTCTTGGGCTGTAACTGCTTTTTCAGGTCGACGTTTTCGCGCCGCAGTTTCTTGGAATCGATCGCGTTCTTGAGGACGATGAGGGTCTTCTCGATGGAGAGCGGCTTCTCGAGAAAATCGTAGGCGCCGAGCTTGGTGGCGCGGACCGCAGTCTCGATGGTGCCATGGCCGGAGATCATGACGACTTCGGGAGGATTGTCGGTTTCGCGAATCTTCTGCAGCGTCTCCAGGCCATCGCCGCCGGGCAGCCAGATATCGAGCAGAACGACGTCGAAGGCAATCCGGCGCAGCAGATCGAGGCAGGCTTCGCCACTGCCTACGGAGGAAGTGGAATAACCTTCGTCCGACAGGATGCCGGCCAGGGAGTCGCGAATTCCGGCTTCGTCGTCGACGATCAGGATGTTATGCATGTTGGGCAGTCGCGGTTGCCGGCGCGGCCTCGGGCGCGAGCGGAAGCTCCACGATGAAGCGCGTGCCGACGGGGCGGTTCTCCTCCACACGGATGGAGCCGCGATGATCCTCGACGATGCGGCTGACGATCGCCAGGCCCAGGCCGGTACCGCGCTTCTTGGTGGAGAAATACGGCAGGAAGAGTTTCTCTTTGAGTTCGCGAGTTACGCCATGGCCAGTGTCGGCGACCGTGATCTCGATGGCGTCGCGGCTGGCCACCAAGGCGGTGGAAATTTCAATTTCGCGCACAATCGAATCCTGCGAGGCTTCGGCGGCATTATCGACGAGGTTGGCGACGGCGCGCTTGAGGGCTTCGCTGTCGGCCAGCACCTTGGGCAGATCCGGCCCAAGAGATTTGTGCAGGCCGATTCCATCCAGCCTGCCGTTGAACATGGCCAGCGCGCTCTCGATGATCTCGTTGATATCGGCGGGCCGCGGCTTGGCGACGGGGAAGCGAGCGAGGGTGGAGAATTCGTCGACCAGGCGGCGCACGGTCTCGACCGCTCCGGCGATGGTGTCGGCGCAGGAACTCACGATGGCGAGCGAAGCTGGATCGGTCGCGGTGGAGCGCTCGAGATGGCGCTGAATGCGCTCCGCCGACAAAGCGATGGGCGTCAGAGGATTCTTGATCTCGTGGGCGACGCGGCGGGCGACCTCCCGCCATGCGGCCTGTTTTTGCGCTTTCAGCAGATCCGATAGATCTTCAAACACTCCGACATAACCGGATTGCTCGCCCTGATGGCGAAGCGTGGCCACGGTGACCGCCACGTTCACCGAACCGCGGGGCAGTTGCACCTCCATCTGGCTGGTGGTCATGCCCATGCGGTCGGCGCGGCGCAGCAGGAGTTCGAAGTCCTCGATCAGTTCGGCAGGAAAGACGTCGGCCAGAGGCGCGCCGCGCAGAATCAGACTCGCGCTCTCGTGTCCGCCCTCAGGATGGAACATCCGCAGCAGTGCGTGATTGAGGTGGGTCACGCAGCGGTTCGCGTCGAGCGACAGAACGCCGGTAGGGATGCTTTCGAGGATGGTTTCCATCTGGCGGCGGCGTTGCTCCAGTTCCGCGTTGGCGGCGCTCAGGTCGCGGCTGGAAGCTTCAATTTGCCGCCGGGTGTGCTCCAAATCCTCGGCCATGCGGTTGAACGAGCGGACGAGGTCGCCGATCTCGTCGGCTGAACTAACGTCGACGCGATAATCCAGGCGGCCGCGCGAGATTTCCTGCATGGCTTCGGCCAGGGCGGAGAGTGGCCGGGTGACGATCTTCGAAAGGAATAATGCAAGCCAGGTGGTTACGAACAGAACAATCATTGTGAGCAGCAAAAGCAGGCCCATGTAAGTGCGGCGAACCACGCGACGTTCGCGAGCCAAGTTGTAATAACGTTGCTGGCTTTCTTCGACCTGGTGTACGGTCTCGGAGAATTCGCGTGGCAGTGGCATCGCCACCAGAATCAGCCCACCGCCCGCGACTGGAGCGCTGCCCAGGGTGTAGTCGGTTTGCTGCCAGGTGAATTGGGCGGGGCGCGCGGCTGCGGCGTCGGCCATCGGCAGACGAGCTTTCAGAACAGGCCAGGCCGCCGGCGCGTTGAAGCTGGCCTCGGCGTTGCCGTCGCGAACCGCGACCGCGAATCCGCCCTGCAAGGTGAGTTCATGATGCTGAAATTCGATTACGGCCTCGGAAAAGCCGTGTCCAGCAAAAGCGCGCTCCATCTCAGGCGACGAAGCCATTGCCGCTGCTTCGGCGCGGGCGTTTTGCATGGCATAGCTGGCCAGCATAGTTGCCATGGCGTGCGTGTCGGTGCGGACTTCCTCCACCGGCGTGGAAAACCATTTGTCGATCGAGCGGTTCATCAGGCCGTAGGCGAACCAGTACATCACCATTACGGGCACAGACGAGAGCAACAGTGCGCCCACCACCATGCGGGTACGAAACTTCGATCCCAGGACTCCCAGGCGGCGCTCGGTGAAGAGCTTCAGCAGATTGCGCATCAGAACGAAACTGAGCGCCACGAAGAGCAGGAAGATGAGCGCCGAAAGCGCGGCAAAAACCGCGATGTCCTGATTATTGCCAGGATGCAGGAAGTTGAGGTCAAAGGCGGTTTCCGAAACCAGAATGGCGAAAAGCAAAAAGACGGAAATGGCGAGCAGAATGATGACCTGCTTACGGTAGGTCTTGGTGGGACGGGTTGGAGTTGAAGTCGCCACGAGTCAGCCGTGGTCCGCGCGAATGGCGCGGAAGAAACAATCCCCTGTGCCGCGTATTAACGCGCACTCATTATAGATGCGCCGTTGAAAATGAAGACGCTCGACCGGCGCGAGGCGGCTAACCGACTGGGTGCCACCTATTGTCGGGGTAGCCGGGCCGCGGCGATCGCTTCGAGCACGGCGTCGTATGCGGGTTTGGGGCGGTAAGCGCGGTCAAAAAGCAGAGCTGCGCCGCGCGTGCCGTGCGAGTGCGAACCGATCCACGAGTATTTATCGGTGAATCCCCAGGTTTGAATCGCGGTGCAACCTTTGTTTTCGAGGCAGGCGCGGACCACTGCGCGATAAACCTCGGCTTGGCGAAGTAAATCATCGTGGCTGGCTTGACCGTTCGCGTCGATCGGCAAAGACACGTCAAGTTCGGTGATGTGGACCTGCAGGCCCAGCGCCGTCAGGCGCTTGATGTTGGCGGCGATCGGTCTGGTGTCGAGGTCGAGCCTCGAAATGTGCATCTGCAGTCCGACACCGTCGATGGGGACGCCGCGGCGCTTGAATTTCTTGACCATGGCATAAATGGCGTCGGACTTGCGATTCAGGCCTTCGCCACTGTTTTCGTTGTAGAAGAGCAGCGCCTGGGGATCGGCGTCGTGCGCCCAGCGAAAAGCCTGCTCGACATAAGCTGCGTTTTTTCCGGCGAAGCCGATGCCGGGCCGGTTGTACCAGAGCGAATCCTTGAATTGGCCGTTTTCGTCGAGCGCCTCGTTCACCACGTCCCAGGCGAAGACCCGGCCAGCATAATGTTTCATCACCGTGGTGATGTGCTCTTGCAGCAGATGCGATAACTGCGCCGGTGTGAATTGGCCCTTGGCGAGCCATTCGGGATTGTTATGGTCCCAAACCAGGCAATGGCCGCGGACTTTCATGCCATGAGCCTGGGCGAAGGCAACAATTGCGTCACCCTCGTGGAAGTCGAAAGAATCTGGATTACGCCGCATCGCCGCCCACTTCATGGCGTTTTCCGGTTCGACCATGTTGAATTCGCGCGCGAGCGTCTCGGAGTAGGCCGCTTCGGAAAATATAGACGGGCGAACCGCGGCGCCGACCAGGATGCCGGCCTGGTCCGCTGCTTGCCGCAACGTCGGGAATGACGTGGTTGCGGTAGCCGTGAGAAGTACGAGCAAGAGTTGACCGCACCTGGCAAAGTTCTGCATGGCTTTCGCGAGCGTTATGCAGACCATATTACAGCTACTGAGAAACTAGTTCCCGTCCAGTTGCTAACCGCGTGGCAGGAAGGGTTGTAAAGGGCATCCGTCACATTTCGCTTGTGATTTTCCACAGAAGTGCTTCCCCACACCTACGATGAGCCCGTGCATCTCGTTGTAGAGCTGGACCAGTTCTGTCCGGGCCGCCGTGCTCATCGCGGATGGTGGATGAGAGGCTCCCCGGAAGCCTGATTCAGCCGGAGGCGTAGGATCCGGCGGTAGTGGCCGCCCGCCAGCGATCGGCGACAAGGCCCGCTGAAATAATTTGCGAATGTCTTCGTAGTCTGTCCTCTCTGGAAGGATCTGGTGACGCGCCAGGATTCGCCGGGTGTAGGCATCCACGACGAACACGGGATGATTGCCGGCGTAGAGCAGAATCGAGTCGGCGGTCTCCGGGCCGACGCCGTTCAAGGCAAGTAATTGTTCGCGGAGTTTTTCTGTCGGTTGCGAAAAGAGCTGGTCCAGCGAGCCGCCATATTCTTTGTCGACGAAAGCGACGAAGGTCTTGAGCCGCCTGGCCTTCTGGCGGAAATATCCAGAGGGACGAATCAGCCGTTCCAGCCGGGAGAGCTTCACTGCGCGAATTGCTTCGAAGCTCAAGGATGCAGCCGACCGCAGGTTGGCCAGGGCGCGTTCGGCGTTCGTCCAAGTGGTGTTCTGCGTCAGATAGGCGCCGACGATCACTTCGAATTGCGTTTCTGCCGGCCACCAATGTTGCGCACCCCACGCACGAGAGAGGGTCGCATAGTACTGGCGAAGGTCGGGTTCGTGGTGTGTTCGGGGCACGTTAGGAATTCCTAAGTGACCAGTCTAATCGAGCGCCCATTGCGGGGTTGAGCGCTGGAGCGGCGCCGGATTTTGCTTACCGAAGTGCATGTACCTGAGCCGAAACATCTTCCAACAAAAAGCGCAAAACTGCCATTTGGCGTGGACTTGAAGGTTTGGGTCACGTGGTCATGAGTTCTCAACGTCAAGGTCAAGTACCAAAGTTACTGGTACCGTAATCCGCTTGCGGTGACAATTTGTGTCAACGCGAACGAGCTGTGTTTCTCTCCCAATGATAGGCAGCGGTTTGCGTCAAGCCTGCACGACTGTCAGGCATCGTTCCACCCGCGTGGATAGGAGATCGACGTATGTCTCAACGGCTGGGTGACCTTCTGGTCAAAGAGAAGATCATTACCCCAGAGCAGTTGGAACAAGCGAATAAAGTCCAGAAGGAGCAGAGCTGCCGGCTGGGGTCCGCCCTGGTGAAGCTCGGATTCCTCACGGACGAGGATGTCACCAATTTTCTCTCCCGGCAGTATGGCGTCCCAGCCATTAATCTTTCCTACTTCGAGATCGATCCCGCGGTGGTCAAGCTGATTCCGTTTGAAACCGCCAAGCGTTACCAGATTCTTCCTTTGAGCCGCGTGGGCGCGTCGCTGACCATTGCCATGGTCGACCCGACGAACGTCTTCGCCATGGACGACATCAAGTTCATGACCGGCTTCAATATCGAGCCCGTGGTGGCGTCGGAAAGCTCCATTCTTGCGGGCATCGACAAGTCCTACGGCGCGACCAAGGAAGAAGATCTCGAAACCGTAATGCAGTCGATGTCGGAGATGAGCGATGAAGACGTCGAACTGAACGAGCAAAACGAGCAGGAACTGGGCCTGAAGGAGCTGGAGCAGGCCGCCGACGAAGCTCCGGTGGTGAAGCTGGTCAACGTGGTGCTGGGCGATGCGGTGAAGCGTGGAGCCAGCGACATTCACATCGAGCCTTACGAAAAAGAATTCCGTGTACGGTTCCGAATTGACGGCGTGCTGCAGTCGATCATGTCTCCGCCGATGAAATTAAAAGACGCGATCACCTCGCGCATGAAGATCATGGCCAAGCTCGACATCAGCGAAAAGCGCTTGCCGCAAGACGGCCGCATCATGCTGAAGATGAACATTGGCGGGCGCAAGAAGCAGCTCGATTTCCGCGTCAGCACGCTGCCCACGTTGTGGGGCGAGAAAATCGTGCTGCGGCTGCTCGACAAAGAGAATCTGCGTCTCGATATGACCAAGCTCGGTTTCGAGCCGGAGTCGCTGGTGAAATTCGAGAAGGCGATTCTCAAGCCCTACGGCATGGTGCTGGTGACCGGGCCCACGGGATCGGGTAAAACCAACACGTTGTACTCTTCGATCTCCCGCCTGAACCAGCCTGACACCAACATCATGACCGCAGAAGATCCGGTCGAATTCCAGCTGGGCGGCGTCAATCAGGTCCAGATGAAAGAGCAGATCGGCTTGAACTTCGCCGCCGCTCTGCGATCGTTTCTGCGGCAGGACCCCAACATCATTCTCGTCGGCGAAATTCGAGACTTTGAAACCGCAGAAATCGCCATCAAGGCCGCCCTCACCGGTCACCTGGTGCTGTCTACGCTGCACACGAACGGCGCGCCCGAGACCATCACCCGTCTGATGAACATGGGCATTGAACCGTTTCTGGTGGCGACCTCGGTCCATCTCATCTGCGCGCAGCGTCTGGTTCGCCGGGTTTGCAAAGACTGTACCGAGACGGTCGAGGTGCCAGTGCAGACGCTGATCGAAGAAGGGTTCACGCCCGAGGAAGCCAAGACCGTCAAGATTCAGAAAGGCAAAGGCTGCGGGGTTTGTAACAACACAGGCTACAAGGGCCGCTGCGGTCTCTACGAAGTCATGGAAGTCGACGACGAGATTCGTGAACTGGTGTTGGTGGGCGCTTCGGCGGTCGAACTGAAGAAGAAAGCGATTGAACGCGGCATGATCACGCTCCGCCGCAGTGGACTGATCAAGGTTGCGGCCGGCATGACCACGCTGGAAGAAGTGGCGCGCGAAACGATTCATTAGAAGCATCGTCGGCCTTCGGTCGTCAGCCAGCCGATGTCCGAAAGCCGACGACTAAGGACCGACGACTAAGGACCGACGAGTTAAGAGATTAAGAACCGGATCAAGGAAGGATCTAACCATGGGTTTGTCGTTAAGCGATCTGCTCAAAAGAATGCTGGAGATGAACGGCAGCGATTTGCACATCACCACCAATTCGCCGCCTCAGATTCGCGTGCATGGCCACCTGGTCCCGCTCGACCTTCCTCAGATGACGCCGGCCGAGACCAAGCAGTTGGCCTACAGCGTGATGACCGATTCGCAGAAGCACCGCTTCGAAGAGAGCCTCGAACTCGACTTCTCTTTCGGCCTGAAAGGACTGGCCCGATTCCGCGCGAACGTCTTCAATCAGCGGGGCGCGACGGCTGCGGTTTTCCGTTTGATTCCTTTCGAAATCAAGTCGTTCAATCAACTCGGTCTGGCGCCGGTCGTCAGCAAGATGTGCGACAAGCCGCGCGGCCTGGTGCTGGTTACAGGTCCGACCGGGTCGGGCAAGTCGACCACGCTGGCTTCCATGATCGACAAGATCAACAGCGAGCGCCACGACCATATTCTGACCATCGAAGACCCCATCGAATTCGTGCACATGAACAAGAACTGCGTGGTCAACCAGCGCGAATTGCACGCCGATACCAAGAGCTTTACCGACGCTCTGCGCGCGGCCCTTCGTGAAGATCCGGACGTGGTGCTGATCGGCGAAATGCGCGATCTGGAAACCATCGAATCGGCTCTGAGAATCGCCGAGACCGGCCACTTGACCTTCGGTACTCTGCACACCAACTCGGCGACTTCGACGATCAACCGTATCATCGACGTTTTCCCGGCGCACCAGCAGCCGCAGATTCGAGCCCAGCTCTCGCTGGTGCTGGAAGGCATCATGTGCCAATCGCTGCTGCAGAAAATCGACGGTAAAGGACGGGCCATGATTATGGAGATCCTGGTGCCCAACGCCGCCGTGCGCAACCTGATCCGCGAAGACAAGATTCACCAGATTTACTCGGCCATGCAGTCCGGACAGGAAAAGTTCGGGATGCAGACCTTCAACCAGGCGCTGGCCACGGCGTATTTCCAGAAGCAGATTTCGCTGGAGACAGCCCTGGCACGTTCCAGCAATACCGACGAATTGCAGGAAATGATTAACCGCGGCGCCAGCCTGCTGAACCGGCCCAACACGGCCGGAACGGCCCTGGCCCGCGGCGCGGCTCCCTCCAAGCACTAGCGCGGAGGTTTGCAAGAGTCAAAACAGAATTTGAACGAACGCAGTTGGCTACAGGCACGACAAGTGAGGAGAGACTAAAACCATGCCAGTATTTACATTTTCCGGCAAGGACGCCTCTGGACAGAAGGTTTCCGGAGAGCGGATGGCGCCCAACAAACAGTCCCTGGCACAGGCCTTGCGCCGTGATCGCATCACGCCGGGCGCGATCCGCGAAAAAGGCAAAGAATTCGTAATGCCCACGTTCGGCTCGGGCAAGGTCGCGGTCAAAGACATTGCCGTCTTCTTCCGCCAGTTCTCGGTCATGATCGATGCTGGCCTGCCGCTCGTACAGTGCCTGGAAATTCTGGCCGCGAACCAGGAAAATCCATCCTTCCAAAAGACGCTGACCGGCGTGCGGACCACAGTGGAAGGTGGCGCCACACTGGCCAATGCCATGCGCGGGTTTCCCGCTGCCTTCGACGACCTCACCACCAACATGATTGAGGCCGGCGAAACCGGCGGTATTCTTGACGTCATCCTGCAGCGCCTGGCGACTTATGTGGAAAAAGCCGTCCGCCTGAAAGCGGCAGTGAAGTCGGCGCTGATTTATCCCGTGGCTGTCGTCAGCATGGCGGTGCTAATCGTCGGCGCGCTGCTGAAATGGGTCGTGCCCATTTTCGCCAACCTGTTTGCCGGACTCGGAGTTAACCTGCCTCTCCCCACCCGAATCGTCGTGGGACTGAGCGCGTTTGTGCAGTCTTTCTGGTGGATCTTTGGTGTGGTCGGCATATCGGTGTTCTTCGGCCTGAAGCAGATCCGCAAGAATCCGACCGGCCGCTATTACTTTGACAAGGCGCTGCTGTACATCCCCATCATCGGGTCGCTGCTGCGCAAGATCGCTGTCGGACGTTTCACCCGCACCTTGGGCACCTTGATCACTTCCGGTGTCCCGATTCTCGAAGGTCTGAGCATCACGGCCAGGACGTCGGGCAACGCGGTGCTGGAAGAGGCGTTGATGAAGGTCCGCAAGGCCATCGAAGAGGGCCGTACCATCGTCGATCCGTTGCGCGAATGCGGAGTGTTTCCGAACATGGTGACGCAGATGATCGGCGTCGGCGAGGCCACCGGTGCCATGGATTCGATGCTGCAGAAAATCGCCGACTTCTACGAGGAAGAAGTCGATGCAGCCACCAAAGACATGCTGGCCATGCTGGAACCCGTCATCATTGGCTTGCTGGGCGTCATGATCGGCGGCATCGTGATTTCGCTGTACATGCCGTTGTTCGCCATGATTGCCAAACTGGCTGGATAAAGGCAGGTTCCAAGGGGACAGGGTTTCAAAGTTTCAAGCTTGAACGCTTGAAACTTTGAGACCGAAACCTTGAGGACATTGAAACTGCGTTTTCGTTTTCACAATCACCGGGACCGCGATGCAGACGACGTTCGATGAGCGCAATTGGCTGGCATGGCTGGTCCGGGTTCGCATCTTTATCCTGACCCTGCTGCTGGGCATCGAACTGGCGGTGGTGCAGTTCAGCCCGGCCCGGTTGCCTACCCGGTTGTTCGTCAGCACGATCCTTTTCTGGTACAGCCTTTCGCTGTTCTACGTCCTGCTGCTTTCTTTCTGGCAGGAGCATCGCCTGCAGGCTGCGCTGCAGGTTCTGACAGACCTGATTCTGGTTTCGCTCGTCGTCCACGAAACCGGCGGCTGGGACAGTTCGCTCAACTTTCTCTACCCTCTGGTCATCATCGTGGCCAGCGTGCTGCTGCCGCGGGCGTGGGCGCAACTTATTGCGGCGCTGGCATTCATTCTTTATGGAACCGTTCTTGAGCTGAATTACTACGGGGTGGTGCCTTCGTATTGCACGACGCATCCCGGCCTGAAGGCGCTGCAGGCGATCATCTTCGTGAACCTGTTCGCGTTTCTCGCGGTTGCCTACCTCGCGGGGCTGCTTACCTCGAAGCTGCGTCAGGTGGGGGTGCAGCTGAAGGATGCCAGCGGAGCGCTGGAAAGCCTGCAGGTACTGCACGAGAACATCATTCACTCCATCAGCAGCGGGCTGATCACCACCGGGCTGGATGGCCATATCACGCTGGTGAATGCGGCGGCAGAGAAAATGCTCGACCGGACAGCTGCGGATCTCGCCGGAAAACCGGTTCATCGCTTGTTCATTGATGCCCTGCCGAATGTGGAGTTGGGCCACACTCATGCCGAGATTCGTTGCGACACGCCCACCAAGTTCCGCAAAACCTTTCGCGTGCGTGTGTCGGCGCTGACCGTGCCCGACCGCGCCCCGCTGGGCTTTGTCTATGCGTTTGACGATCTCACCGAAATCCGGCGGCTGGAGCGCGAAGTGCGCATCCAGGACCGGCTCGCTGCCGTCGGACGCCTCGCCGCTGCCATCGCCCATGAAATCCGCAATCCGCTGACTTCGATCGCGGGCTCGGTGAGCATGCTCTCGAACGTTCCGGAAATGAACGAAGATCATCGGCGGCTGCTCGACATCGTCACCCGCGAATCGCAGCGGCTGAACGCCATCATCACCGATTTTCTGGCCTACTCCCGCACCAAGCAGTATCACTTCGGCAAAGTCGATGTGATCCAACTGGTGGAAGACACGCTTACCCTGATGGACCACCGCATGGCCGCGGAAAAAACTGGGATCACGATTGAGCGCAGATTTGCCGTGCACGAGGCGCAGGTTCTGGCCGACGGAGACCGGATCAAGCAGGTGTTCTGGAACCTTTGCGAGAACGCGGTCCGCGCCATGAAAGAGGGGGGAACGCTCACTGCCGGAGTCGAGTTTGTGGGGGAAGATTGTCAGATCGCGATCACCGACACCGGCACCGGCATGACGCCGCAGCAGATCGAGAAAATTTTCGAGCCTTTCCAATCCGAGTTTGAAGGGGGCACCGGACTGGGTCTCGCTCTGGTCTACCAGATCGTGCAGGCGCACGAAGGCAAGATCTGGGCGCGCTCCAAGCCGGGGCAGGGAACGACGTTCATTCTGAGATTGCGCCGGCTCGACGCCGAGCGGGCCGAGCCGGCGAATGCAGCGCCTTCCGTGGCAGCGGTCAAAGCTGCGTCGCCTGTTTCCACGCCATCTCTAGCCGCCTCAGCCGGAGGGAGGTCGAATGGCTAACATCCTGGTCTGCGACGACGAACGCTCCATCTGCGAAATGCTCGATATCTCGCTGCGCCGCGAGGGCCATCGCGTGGAGACGGTGCAGTCGGGGCAGACGGCAAAGAACAAAATCGACGGAGCCTTGTACGACGTCATCATTACCGACATTAAGATGCCGAACGTCGACGGCATCGAAGTGCTGCGCCACGCGCACAAGGTTTCTCCCGATTCCGCCGTAATTCTGATCACCGCCGTCGACGATTACGAAGCCGCGGTCGAAGCGGTCAAAGCCGGAGGAGCCACCGACTACATTCGCAAGAGCCCCGGACTGGTGGACGAAATCAAACTGGCGCTCAACCGGTCGCTCGAGAAACTGAACCTCAGCCGGCAGAACTTTGCCCTGCGGCGCGACGCCGCCACGCGCAACTCGCTCGACAACATCATCGGGTCGAGCGCAGCGATGGAGAAGCTGAAACAAACCGTTCGCACGGTTGCCTCGACGGCCAGCACGGTGCTGATACAAGGCGAGAGCGGCACGGGAAAAGAACTGGTCGCGCGGGCGGTTCACGTCTGCTCGCCGCGAGCCACCGAGGCATTTGTCTCCGTCAACTGCGGAGCCTTTCCGGAAACACTTCTGGAGAGCGAACTCTTTGGTTACCTGAAAGGCGCGTTTACCGGAGCCAACCAGAACAAGCGCGGCCTGTTCGAAGTGGCTGACGGGGGCACGATCTTTCTCGACGAAATCAGCGAGATGACGCTGGCCATGCAGGTCAAGCTGCTGCGCGTGCTGCAGGAGCGCACGGTGCGTCCGGTGGGCTCGACCAGCGAAATCGCGATCGACGTGCGCGTGATTGCCGCGACCAACCGCGAACTTGACAAAGCGGTTGCCGAGAATCTGTTCCGCGAAGATCTCTACTACCGGCTGAGCGTGATTCCGGTTCGCGTGCCGCCACTGCGCGAACGCCGCGAGGACCTGCCTTTGCTGGTGAATCACTTCCTGAAAAAATATGCCACGGCGGCCGGGCGCAGCATTCTGCGTGTCAATGCGCCGTCGCTGGCCGCACTTTGCGATTACGAGTGGCCGGGCAATGTTCGCCAGCTGGAAAACACCGTCGAGCGCGCCGTCGCCCTTGAAACCACCGACGAGCTGCACGTGGAACTCCCCGCGGAGCGGCCCAAAGCCCGCGCCGCCGCCGCGGCGGCTGGCGGAGGATTGCCTGAGATTGGGGGTGATGTCGTTCTCCCCGAGGGGGTATGCATGGAGAACTACGTGGCCGGCATCGAACGCTCACTGCTGCAGAGCGCGCTCAACCAGAGCGGAGGCGTGCAGACCAAAGCCGCCGACGTGCTCGGCATCTCCTACCGGTCGTTTCGTCATTTGATGAAGAAGTACGGACTGTGAAAGGGAGCGTTAGCTCTTAGCCTTTGGCTTCTGACGACTGCTCTGGCGATCCGTTCTTTTGACGCCGCGTTGCCAGCCTTGCACTCTGAGTCCGATGCCACGAGTCGAGAGATGTTTCAAGAGGGCTGGAGCGAGATAAAGCTCGAAGCACTTGTCTCCTGCTTCCTCTTGTGGATTTATCGTATGGTTGAGAATCAGTTCCACTTCTCCATTTCCACCAATGAAATCAGTCCAGAAGGTCGCTTTCTTATCGAGAAACGAAACGGCGTTCGCCAATGCTCCCTCAAACTCGGAAGCATAGTCACCCTTCTCCAAACAGGCGTAGAAGTAGGTCCATTTAGCTCGCCACTTAATGAATCTCTGGCCAGCCGAATGGGACCATTCAGGCTTGAGGGACAAGGCCTCTGATATGCGCTGCGGGCTATACGAGGGGTGGCGAAGAGCTATTTTGATGCTGAATGGATCTTTGGTGGTCGTCATTAGGATCTTTCCCCAGCTAATACTCCGCGAGGCTAGCCCAAGGTCTTAGCTGAAACGGCTGACAGCAGTCAGCTAGCTCTTTTTCAACTGCTGTTTCCATCCCAGCACGCGCGCCTTTGCGCCTTCCGCCTCGGCTTCGGGGATCATCCCCTTTTTCATGTACAGCACCGACAAGCTGGTGTGCGCCAGCACGTCGTCGGGATCGATTTCCGCCAGGCGCTGCGCTACGGCGATGGCGTCGTCGTAGCGTTGCAAATCCTGCAGCGCCCGCGCCAGCCCGTGCATGGCCTCGGTGAACGTGGGGTCGGCGGCCAGGGACTCGCGATACGCTTCCACGGCTTTTTCGAGGTGCCCGTCGGCCATGAGATCGAGCGCGGCGTAGTAGCGATCCTCAGCGGTGTGGCGGGCGTTGGTTGGAGGGATCACGTCGTCAGGCATGCTCGGAATTTCCGGCGGAGACTGGATTTTAACATGACGCGATGTAGCGCCAGCGTCCCGCCGGCTGTCGCGAGTGCATCTCGCGCTCGCACCTGCCTCCGCTCAGCGAAAACCGGTTTGAGATAAAAACTGTAAGCCTCTGAGGCGCCGCCATCGCGGCCGGCGGGACGCCGGCGCTACTCTTGCGTGGTCAACGGACGCCTTCGCGGGTATCATTCTGGCATGCGCTACACGCTGCGCTTTCTGTGGAATGCGACCAAGGGCCATCGGCTGGCTCCGTGGCGCAGCCCGTATCTTTTGTGGCGCATCGAGACCTATACCGGCGTCAAGATGACCCAGATCGGCTTTCTGGAATTCTGGGAATTCATGTGGCGCGAACGCCACGACCTGTGGCGGTTTCTCCGGTGGACGGGAGAGATGGAGCGGTACGTCCATCCCAAGCCGAAGAGTTCGTGAAGCAGTACTCAGTACTCAGTACTCAGTTGATGCCGTGGCGCTGAGTACTGAGTACTGAGTACTGCCTACGCCCCTTTACCCGCGGCCGCGCTCCCGCCCAGCATGATGCTGACCTCGCTGCCTTTGCCCGCGCCCGTGATCTGGGCTGCGGCGGCGCGGTTGGCGACGATTTCCAGATAGCCCATGCTCCCGAGAATGCCGAAAACTTCTCCCGGAGCACCTTCGGCGAAAGCGGTGCGAATCTCGGTAATCTCACGGCTGCCTACCGTGATTTTGAACGCCGTGGGGTTGGCCTTGAACAGCGCGGGAACGTCGGCTGGCGTCACGTTGGTGACGAGGTTGCCGAAGCGGTCGATTTTCAGCACCACGGCGCGAATGCGGTTCTCACCGGCAGGTTTGGGTTTGGGAGCGGCGAACTTCACGTAGTCTTCAATCTCGTCGCCGAATTTGTGCGAGTCCACCTGCTTGGCGAGATAGGCGGCCACGGGAGCAAAAATATCGCGTCCATGAAAGGTGTTGCTGACCGGCTGGCGGAAGTAATGGTCGGAACTGATGTGCCGCACATGGATGCGGTCTTCCCTGGCGTAGACCATCGAGAGCACGCCATTATCGGGCGCGACGAAATGAAAGCCGTCGCTGGAAGCCAGAATCGGCCGGCGCGCCGTACCGACCCCTGGGTCGACCACCACCACGTGGATGGTGCCATTCGGGAAGTAGGAATAGGCCTGGGCGATGGTCAGGGCGCCATCGAGCACGTCGAAGGCCTGCACGGCGTGCGAAATGTCGACGATCTGCGCCTCGGGTACGATGTCGACGATGACCCCCTTCATCGCGCCCACAAAATGATCATTGGTTCCAAAGTCGGTGGTGAGAGTAACGACCGGACGGTATGGCAAATTCCCCTCGCTGGGTTACAGAATATGAAGACAGAATATGACGACAAGATTCGGCAGACAAAACGACGTACAGCGAAGGTAATTCGCCAGGAATCTTCGCGTCAAGGCACGGAGGTAATGGCAAAGGGCCTGCGCTGACGTGGAGAATACGGACATCATGTGATGTTATGGCACCTGCTCGGGCCTGCTAGCATTGCCGCATGTTCAATTTTGGGAAACCCAAAACAGCCGGTGATTGGATCGTCCATATCGCGGGCGCCATCGTTGCGTTACTGCTTGTCTGGTGGATGCTTCGGGTGTACGTGCTGTAGATGCGGTCAAGCGCTTCGAGCATGAGCGTAAGCAGATAACGCTGATTGAAGAGTTTTGAGCATAATGGCGATTTTCATGAATCCTCAGCACCATCGATTCAGATTCGATTAACATTTGGCAGGATCGTTGCCGGACGCGAGAACCTCGTCAATCAACGAAGGAGCATTGTGCAAACTACGAAAGTGAAGCACGCTTGTTCTAAGAGCGCGAGAGTTCGAGCGCTGGGTATGGCGTTCTCTGTTTTGACTGCAATTGCGGTCTTCGGTGCGCCTTCCTGCTTGCGCGCTCAGGGCAGAGATCAGGCCGAGCGCGTCTTCTTCAACGCCAAGGTGTTCACCGGCGTTCCGGAACATCCGTACGCCGAAGCGGTGGCGATCCGCGGCGACAAGATCGTTGCAGTCGGGAACCTGTCCGAGGTTTTGCATGCTGCATCACCGGCGGCGGAGAAGATCGATTTGCAGGGCAAGTCACTGCTTCCTGGTCTGATTGACAGCCACGTCCATCCGATCATGGCTGGACTTACCCTGGTTGGCGCAGATGTCGGCGATCATGTGCATTCGATTGACGAACTCGCCAGCTTTGCTGCTGATGCGAAGAAGTCCGGAAAAGGAATGCGCGGGGAGATCCTCTATATCAGCGGCATGCCGCTGGAGTTCTGGTCGCACACGGATGAACTGAATGCTCGATTCAACACGGGCGTTTTCGGAGGCTTGCCGGTATTTCTCGCGGGATCCGACGGGCACACGGGCTGGGGCAATCGCGATCTCTTACAGCGTGCTGGAATCACAAAGGACTTTTTGGCGCATCTGTCTGCGACGGAGCGGGCTTACTACGGGATCGGTAAAGATGGTGAACCCAATGGATTCGCCGTCGATGCCGGCCTGGAGAAACTGAATGCCGCGATTCCTCCACCAACTGGAGAACAGTGGCTTGCAGCCGGGCGCGCGGCCGTGCAATATCTCCACAGCCTCGGCATTACATCGTGGCTCGATGCTTGGGCCGACGAGTCGGTCCTGTCGACCTATAAAGCTCTGGCTGAACACAACGAATTGACGGCGCACGTCGCTGCATTTTGGGTGGTGAATCCGCGCAATGATCCGGCGAAAGAATTGGAAACCGCTCAAACAATTCGTCAAAAATACGCTGGCATACCGAACCTGACGATCCCTGGAATCAAAGTGTTCGCCGACGGCGTGCTGGAATATCCTTCGCAGACGGCATCTTTAAGCAAGCCATATCAGAATACCGGCAGACCTGGAGACTTGCTGTTTGATCCGGCGCGATTCGCGCAGCTGGTGACCGCCGCCGACAAGCAAGGTCTCATCGTTCACGTGCATGCCATCGGTGACCGCGCGGTAAAGGAATCGCTCAATGGAATCGAGGCAGCGAGAAGGGCAAATGGGAACAGTGGCCTTCCCCACACGCTCACCCATATCCAACTGGCAGATCCCGAGGATTTTCCACGCTTCAAAGAGCTTGGTGTGATTGCCGCGTTGCAGCTTCTGTGGGCCACTGCCGAACCCGACACGATCGAACTGGTAAAGCCTTATATCGATCCGGAATTGTATCGTTGGCAATATCCCGCACGGTCTCTGCTGGATGCAGGCGCCACCATCTCGGGCGCCAGCGATTGGTTCGTCTCCAGCCCCAATGTCTTCTGGGCGATTTATGAGGCGGAAACGCGCAAGGGGGTTGAAGGCGTGCTGGATTCGAGCCAGTGCATGCCCCGGGAGGCGATGCTTTTCGCATACACAAGAAATTCGGCGCGAGCCATGAACGAGCAGGATAAAATCGGCTCTTTGGCGCCAGGCATGCAGGCGGATCTGGTGTTGGTCGATCGGGATATCCTCACAGTTTCTCCGGAAGAGATGCGGGACTCCAGAGTTCTGTGGACCATGGTAGGGGGCAACACGGTTTACCGCTTGCAGCCCTGACCGCGCTCCACTAATCTTTTCTTGACGAGGCCTCATTCATCTCTGGCCGCTGACTTTTCTTTACTCCTCCTCTCCTTTTCTCGGCCTTTTCCCATTCGGTTGGCCTTTCCCCATGTATTAGCAAAGTCTCCTGTTCTACACAATTTTTGAAACCAAGGCGTTTGCAGTTGTCATGCGGGTTCTGTGCTCTTTCCGCGTTTTGCCTGAATGACGCGATCATGACCTGGAAGCCTGAACATGAATAAGCCCGGGCTCGAAAGCCCGGGCTTGGTTGAGGTTGCGAGCGGATGAACGCCGGCTAGTTCTCTCCTAGTTCTCGCCCACCAGCGCGTTGATCAGGCCCTGGCCGTTGGGGCTGCCCCATCCGGTGACCAGATCGTATCCGGTTACGGCTGAGTAGCTGCCCGACTTGCCGCTGGTGATGTCGTGGAAGTCGGTGTCATAGCTCGAACTCACGCCGAATGAGTAGAGATACGGATCGATGAACCCGAGCGTCGAATAGCCGTTGGCGGCCAACTGCTGGTTGACCAGCGCGACGTAGCCCGCCCACATGGGAGTCGCGAAACTCGTGCCTCCGTATTCGTTGGCGGTGCAGGTGGTCTGATCGGCGCAAACGTAGAAGGTGAAGTTGGCATTGGCCGAAACGTCCGGTCCGTTGCGGTAAGTGGTTGATCCCTTGTTGCTGGAGTTGATCACGCCCGCCAGCTGCTGCCAGGAGGGAATCGCGATCTTGTCGGGAGAGATGCCGCCGCCGCTGTCGCTCCACGCGGTTTCTGATTTCCACGGGCCGGCAGCGCTGGAGGTGGTCAAGTCTGTGCCGCCGACGGAAACGACGTAGGCCGCGTCCGCGGGCCAAGCCTCATTTCTCGACGACCAGGTCGAATCGTCTCCAGAGGCGGCGAAGAAGTTCTGGCCCTGAGCAGCCATTTTTTCCCAGTAAGGATTCAGAGTGGTTGGATCGGCGGGAGTCCATCCCCACGAGCAGCCAATGGTGGTCGGCAGCGGGCTGTGGGTGGTCATGGCGCTGATGATGGCAGTATCGGTCGAGCCGATGTACATCACCAGGCTGGCCAGACCCGACGCCATGCCGATGGCTTGGGTCATGTCCAGCGTCTGCTCGGTGTCGTCGCAGCGCCCGCCGGCCCTGGAATCGACGCAACTGGTGCTGGTGCCGTCGGTCGACAGCAGCGTGATAGGCACGTTGTTGGTTTGCTTCACATTGGTGAAGTAGGTGGTCAGGTCGGCGAGATCGGTGCCGTAGTACTCGAGCAGGCCGAGGTTCTGGCCGGAGCCGGTGAGTGCCGTTCCGCCGTAATAAGCGGCACGCATGTCGCTGCCCAGGAACGAAGCCGATGGGCCCGAGCCGGTGGTGGCATGGCTGACTACTTTATCGGGACTGATGCCATGCGCCATGGCGTAGTCGCTCTTCTTCACGAACATGGGATGCGGGATGGAGTAGTTATCCAGCCCGGAGATGTGCCACAGCGCAAAAGGCAGATCGGTCGTGGGCTCGCGATCCGGGCTGTAGAAGATGCGATTTTCGGTTGGGTGCTGGTAGGTGAGAAGGCTCACATGAAAGGCCGCTTCAACCGCGCCGACCGTTCCCTTAACTTGAACTTCCATGCCGTCGCGCGAGCCGCCGACGACCGTCAGGCCATGATCCTGAACGTAGCGCACGACCGCGTCATAGTCTTTCTGGGTGGGGCCAAATCTTTCTGTGAATTCGGCGGGAGTGAGAAAGTGCAGGTGGTTTGGAACGGTCGAGCTGTAAAGCTCGGCCAGGAAGTTGTGCAGGCCAGCGGGATCCCGCAGCGGCAGGACGACGTCCAGTTGCATGATTTGAGTGACGGGAAGGCGGCCAACCACTTTCGCCTGACCGTTGAGCGTTACTTCGCGCACATGGTGCGTCATCAGCGTTTCCGCGCGGCTGGGCACGGCTCCGGCGGAGACCAAGGTTGCGATCGAGACCAATAGTACGCAGATTTTTCGATTCACGACTCCTCCTGGACATTTTTTGGATTGGTGGGGCGAGAGAATCCGCCGCCCGTCCCGGCGAAGGCCTTCCCCAGTTGCACATACAGGTTCGAGTAAATATAGGGAGGAATAACACACTGTCAAGACTAAACAGCGGAGACAGTTTGTTAATTTACGAAATCAGAACAAAGAGGAGATCGTCGCCGAATGCGGCGTCCGGCAAGGCGTTGAGAGTGACGGGTTTTCCACAGGCAGTTTCGGAAACGGCTCGCCATTCCCAAATCGGAAAGTAGCGCAGGTGGTCGTCGTGCATGGCAGATTAACCGAAACTCGGAATAGAAAGCGCCGGTTGCGGCTACTCGTAGCGTAGCGCTTCGATGGGGTTGAGCCGCGCCGCTTTCAGGGCGGGGAAGAATCCGGAGACGATTCCCACCATGGAGAGAATGATGAACGAGATCATCATCACGCCCATGGAAGCGTGCAGGAAGATCGCGCCCTCGTGGTCGGCAGTTTTATAGAACTCGTCATAAAGCGGCATGGGCGGAATGACCCAGGTGAAAAATTCGGCGACGGCCATTCCGATCAGTCCGCCGACAAAGGTCAGCACCAGAGCTTCCAGCAGAAACTGCGCCAGAATGTGGCGGGGCCGCGCTCCAATTGCCTTGCGCAGGCCGATTTCGCGGGTGCGCTCGGTGACCGAGACCAGCATGATGTTCATCACGCCAATGCCGCCCACGGCCAGCGTACACATGCCGATCAGTCCGAGCACCGCCTGCAGGCCGTAGGAGAACGCGTTGATCATGGCGCGATCTTCGATGGTGTCCCACTCGGGCGTGGCCTTGTCGTCCCTGGGGTCGAAGTGATGGCGGCGCCCGATTACCTCGCGCGCGGCCATGAGCGCTTTCTTGTTTAGCTCGGGCGCGGTGGGCTGGATGATGATCTCATCAGGGTCGCGCAGATTTTTCAGATCGCGCATCAGCCCGAAGGGGATGAATCCATCTTCGTTGTCGGGACCTTGATACATCGAGTCCTGAATCTTGTTGCGCATCGTGCCGATGACTTCAAAGTCGAGCCCTCCAATTTCGACGTGCTGCCCCACGCCTGGGGCGCCCTGAAAGACTTTCTTGGCCGCCTCGTAACCAAGAATGACTACGCGGCGGTGGTCGGAAAAATCGCTTTCGCTGAAGTAACGGCCGTCCGCCAGAGTCAACTTGCGCATCTGGCCGTAGGGCATGTCGACGCCGCGCACCATCACGGAGACGACGCGAGTACCGATTTTGAATCCCAAATCGCGATCGATCTCTCCGCTCACCGCGCGAATGATCGGCACTTCGTCGCGGATCGCTTCGACGTCTTCGAGCTCATATTTGATCGCCTTGCCCGCCCGCTGACCTCCAGCCTGCATGCTGGTCTGCCCCGGCCAGAGCACGATCACGTTGTTGCCCATGTTCAGGAAGGCGTTCAGCACGCAGCCGCCCAGCCCCTGACCGTAGGCCAGCAGCAGCACCACCGAGGCAAGCCCCCACACAATACCCAACATGGTCAGCGCCGAGCGCATGCGATCGCGCAACAGCGCCTGCCAGCCTTGCGAAACGAGTTCTTTCAGGAACATGGTTTTCTAGTGGACAGTAGCTAGTGATCAGTAATTTTGGATCAGCGGCCAGCGAGCAGCTCGTCATCACTACCTACTGATTACTGACCACTGACCACTGCCACTGAGCACTGACGACCAGCCGCTGGCCACTCACTTTCAATCAACCTGAATGTCCCCCGAACCTGTGCGCACCGAGAGCGTCGGTCCGCCGCCGCGCACTTTACCTTCGATGTGCCGCCGCATCTCCTGCACGCGCCCTTGCACCGTCATCTCGATCGGCGAATTCACTTCGATGGTTCCTGAACTGGTGGAGATGTCGGCGTCGAAGGCGGCATTGGCCTGCAGCCGCACCCGCACATTTCCCGATCCGGTGTGGATTTCCCATGCGCTGGTTTGTGTGCCTTCGGCGGTCACATCGCCGCTTCCGGTCTCTCCATGGAAGCCGCCTTGCACGCCTCGGACACTGATGTTTCCGGAGCCAGAGTGCAGGTCGACGTCGCCCGCGGAAGTCTCTTCGACTTCAATGTCGCCGCTTCCCGCGCCGCCGTGCACTGCGCCAGCAATCTCACGAGCGCGCACGTCGCCCGAACCGGTTTGCAGATGAATCTCGCCCGTAAGGTTGGCGAGCTTCACGTCGCCGGATCCGGTCTCGACGTCGACGTTTCCGCGGGTTCCTTCAATGATCTGATCGCCCGATCCGCTGTGCGTGCGAATCGACGTATCGGCGGGCACCGTGATCTCGTAGTCCACGGAAATGTTGTGTGCATTCACGTAGTCGATGTGGACGCTGTTGCCTTCCTGGCGGATCGGGGGATTCTGTTCGATGGCGTGCACATCGCCCTGACGATCGCCGGCGAGCCAGTGATCGCCAACATAAATCTTGCCGTGAATCTGAACCGATCCAGAAGCGCCGGCACGAATGGTGACGTCGCCGGAGTGAGTGAGGACTTCAAGATCGACCGGACCGTTTACGGTGAAGCTCCGGTCGAAAGTTCCCTGCGGGGTGGACGCGAACAGTGCGGTGGCTGCGAGCAGCACGACCAGCGCCGCCGAAAACACCAGCCGGCTGGACACGATGATGGGGCGAGGAAAAGCTGAGCGAGAGACAGTTGAGTTGGAGATTCGAGTGTTATTCATATCGTAGCGACTCCACGGGCGTCATTTCGGCGGCGCGCTGGGCGGGATACATGCCTGCCGTCACCGTGATCAGCGAAAGCGTCAGAATTGAAGCAATGATAGAGATCGAAGAAATGATGGGGTGCGGTACAAAGTCGGGCAGCGGCAATGCTTCCATTCCGACGCAGATTCCCATGCCAATGGTGAGTCCGATGACTCCGCTCACCACCGTCAGCATGGCCGATTCGGCGAAAAACTGCCGCAGGATGTCCCGCTTGGTGGCGCCGATCGCTTTGCGCGTGCCGATCTCACGCGTGCGCTCGGTGACCGAGACCAGCATGATGTTCATCACCCCGATGCCGCCCAGGCAGAGCGTCACGATGGCCACGCAGCCAAAGAACAGCGTCACTACGCCGAAGATTTTCGCCAGCTGCTTGGCGCCTTCCATCGTGTCCCAGATGAAGAGCGCGTCTTTATCCGTGGGATCGAAGTGCCGCACCCGCGCGATGGTGCGCCGCACCTGCATCACCGCCGCTTCATGCTCTTCGGGATTGACCACTTCAAACACAATATCGTCGAGATAGCCGCGGGTAATTCCGACGCCGGGCTTTTCCGGTGGAGGGAAGTCGCGCGATACCGCCGAATACGGTGCAAACAAGTAATCGTTGTCAGGCCCGCTGTAGTTCGAATTCTGTTTTTTCTCTTCCAGAATGCCGATCACCAGGTAGGGCATGCTTTTCACCAGCACGGTCGCGCCAATGGCGGGCTGCCCTGGGAACAGCTGTCGGTAAGCTTTCGACCCCAGCACCAGCACGCGGCGGCCTTCACGCTCGTCGTCATCGCTGATTAGACGTCCCTCGGAAAGTTTTAGTGAGCGGAATTCCTGATACGACGGCCACATGCCCACCACACCGCGGTTGGCCAGGTTGAACTGGCTGACTTCAGGGATGGTCCGCCGCAATTCCGGGCTGACGTTTTTGACCAGGTAGCATTCGTCGCGAATCAGTTGGGCGTCGTCGACATTGAGCTGAATCTCGCGCCCCGCGGCCCGTCCGCCCACCTGCGCACTGGTGCGGCCGCCCCACACGATCACCAGGTCTTTGCCCAGCGTCTCCATGTGCTTTTTCTGATCGGCGACGAACCCTCGCCCCAGTCCCACCAGAATAATGACCGACGAAATTCCCCACACTATTCCACACATGGTGAGGAAAGTCCGCATTTTGTGGGCCCGGAAAGTGGCGAGCGCCTGGCGCAGGATTTCGGAGAGAGTCATGGAACCCTAGACCTCAGACTTCGGACCGCAGACAAACTACGCCGCTACAACTCGACCTCGGAACGAGTGGCAGGAGGTCCGAAGTCTGAGGTCTGAAGTTCAACGCTACTGCAGAACGACTTGATCGCCTTCCCTGAGCCCGCTCAACACTTCGGTTTTCGCTCCGTTGGAGATTCCGATGTTGATTGCGACCTTCTTCATGCCGTCCTTGCCCTTCGGGTCCGGAATGTCCACCGAGGCCTTCTTGTCTTTGTCGTACATGATCGCGCCTTCCGGAATCTGCAGCACATTCTTGTGTTCGTCCAGAATGATTTCGGCGTTGGCGGTCATCTCGGCCTTGAGTTCGCCGCCCGGATTCTGGATCGACACGCGCACCTCAAACGTGGTGACGTTATCTTTCTCCACGCCCATCGGGGAAATCTTAGTTACCTTGCCTTCGAAGGTTTTGTCCTTGAACGACTCGACCTTGATTCGTGCCCGCTGCCCTAGATACACCTTGCCGATATCGCTCTCGTCGACTTTGCCCTTCACATAGACTTCGCTGGTATCGCCCAGAGTCATGACCAGCGTGGCCGACGACCCTAAGACGAGAATCGAGCTGACCGCGTCCCCGATTTCCACGTCGCGCGAGAGCACGATGCCGTCGATCGGCGAAACGATGTCGGTGTAGCTGAGCTGCTCTTCGAGCTGCGTAAGGTTGGCCTGATCCTGAACGACCTGCGCCTGAGCCTGCGCGATCTTCGCCTTCAACACCGTGACTTGCGCCTTGGCGACGTTCTGCTTGTTCAGCGCGAGTTCGTAATTCTTCTCCGCGTCATCGAGAGCCGAGGCGGAAACGACTCCATCCTTTGCCATGCCGATGGCGCGATCGTAGGCACGTTTGAGCAGCGGCACATCCGGACCCTCCGCATCGACCTTGGCGCGTTCGAAATCGGCCTTGGAACTCGTCAGGTTGGCCTGAGCCGCCTCGAGCGCGGCGCGCGACTGCGCGACCTGCGCCTCGATCTCGACCTTGTCGAGCTGGGCCAGCAACTGGCCTTTCTTCACACGGTCGCCGTAGTCCACATACAGCTTTTTCACAATCCCGCTGGCCTTGCATTTCACTTCGACCTTGGTAATCGGCGTGACTTTCCCGGTCGCCACCACACTCTTGGCCAGGTCGCCGCGCTCCACTTTGGCCAGCTTTGAGGGATCAATCTTGGTCCCGCCGCGAGTCGCGGCGAATACTCCGATGGCGATCAGCAATACGATCGCCAGCCCTACGCTGCCCCAAATGATCAGTCTGCGACGCTTCTTCTTATGATTGCTATTTCCGTTCACAACGCCTCCTCGGGGATTTTCCAGGTGGAGATTGGGAGCCAGGCACCCTCACTCCTATCTACGCGGCCAGACTCAGTTTAGTTCCGAGCTTCTCAACAATTGTGGCTTGCGACCGAGACCTATGATCTAAGAGTCAATAGTGGCCGGGGCAGTTGCCCAAGTCCCTTGCCGCCTGCCAGTTAGACAGACCACCCATAAAAAGGATAGCGGATCGCGGGAGCGAATTCCTAAGAAGCGGACCATAAAAGTAGCGCCGGGTCAGTAGCGCTGGCGTCCCGCCGGCCAGTTCCTGGCGGCACTGGTTACTGATTACTGGGTACTGGCAAGTGTTTGTTAGAATTACGGTTCCATGATCGCCTTTGTGCTGCTCCGGGTCTTTCTGATCCTTCTCCTGGTGGCAGCCAATGCTTTCTTCGCGGCTGCCGAATTTGCCCTGGTCAGCGTCCGCGATACCCGCATCCAGCAGCTCATTTCCTCCGGACGCATCGGCGCCCGCATCGTGCAGCGCCTTCACCAGCATCTCGACGAAGTCGTCAACGGAGTGCAGCTCGGCATCACCATCGTCAGCCTGACTCTTGGCTGGATCGGCGAGCCGATGGTTGCCAGCCTGGTCGGCAGCCTGCCCATCGTGCAACGCCTCCCGCACGTCGCCATCTACGCTCACACCATCGCCATCGCCATAGCTTTCAGCCTGATCACGTACATGCACGTGATTCTCGGTGAATTGGTTCCAAAGACTCTCGCCCTGCAGCGCGCCGAGCAGGTCGCGCTCGCGGTCGCCGCTCCCATGGAGGCGTTCCTTACCGTTACGCGGCCGGTTCTCTTCTTTATGCGCCGCTCCGGCGGCCTGGTTCTGCGCCTCTTCGGAGCCCAGATGACACGCCGCGGGGGCGCTATCCACTCTCCCGACGAACTCAAGCTCATCGTCACCGCCAGCCGCCAGTTCGGGCAGATCCCCGAGTTTCAGGAAGAAATGATCCACAGCGCCATCGAACTCGACAGCATCACCGTCCGCGAAGTCATGGTCGCACGGCCCGACATTTTTTCCCTGCCCTCCGATCTCCCGCTCGACGATGCCCTAGCCCGCGTGGTCGAGGGCCAGCACTCGCGCATCCCCGTCTACGACCCGCAGCGCGGCCCCGAACATATCGTCGGCGTGCTCTATTACAAAGACCTCATGCGCTGGATGCGGCTCCGCCTCAGCAATCTTGGCCAGAGCACATCGATTCGCATTTCGCGCATGCAGATTTCGCAGATCATGCACGACGTGCTGGTCGTTCCCGAAACCAAGGTATTAGCGGAGCTTCTAGCGGAATTTAAAGACCGCCGCCGCCATCTCGCCGTTGTCGTGGATGAATTCGGCTCAACCGCCGGCGTGATTACGGTGGAAGATATCCTTGAGCAACTGGTCGGCAATATCGAAGACGAATTCGATGTTTCGCCCAGTGAGCCGGCTCTGGAAGACGAGTCCGTCATGGTGCTGGAAGGCTCGGTCAACATCCGCGACTTGGAAACCGAATACGGCCTGACACTGCCCCGCGACGCGGGATTTGAAACCTTGGCAGGATTTATTCTCGCCCGACTTCAGCGCATCCCGAACCTGCGCGACTCGTTCGAATACGAAGGCCGCAGATACACCGTGGAAGAGTTGGAAGGGCACCGCATCGCCAGAGTGAGAATCGAAAAGACCGCAAAGGTTGAAGGCGAAGCCGAAGCTGCGAAACAAGGCGGAGACTAACTTTGAGAGGATACTATTCAGCAGTACCGACCGTGGAAGAGCGGCGCTTCAGCGCCGCGCCTGGGACCACTTATCATCCGGCTTTAGCCGCTGAGGGCCAGCGTGAGCATCGATCATGAACAGCAATTGATCAGAGCGTTTTTCGTTCCGGCCAAACGCGACCGCTATATAGAGATGATCGCGAGGACAAGAGGACGGCAGAAATTCCTCCGCGAGCTGTCCCACTTCAACTCATTGGACCCGCGGTATTGCGTCGGCTTGCCAAACGCTGTACATACTCCAGGACAGATCGCGAGCTTCCTGACTGAGAAAGGCGCACCACCAACCTGTTGGGTGACCTCGGAAGATCGCGATTTGGACAGGCAAGCGATGCCTCTCGCAGAAGCCTTGAAGAGAATTGTGGGATATCAAATGGGAACGTTTCTTTCATGTATTCCGGGAAAGCTCGCCTACTTTGAGGATGAGGAAGATCGCTGGGTCCTTGAGCGCCACAACTAAGAACTGAAAATTGAAACCCCTCCTCCAACGCGTACTTTACACCCTCCCAGTCATCTGGCTGGTGGTCAGCATCGTCTTCCTCTTAATTCATCTCGTCCCCGGAGATCCCATCCAACAACTTCTCGGCGAAGGCGCGCCGCCCGCGGATATCGCCGCCACGCGCCACGCCTACGGACTCGACGCCCCGCTCGGCGAGCAATATCTCCGCTACTGGAAAGGGGTGCTGCACGGTGATCTCGGACGCTCCTTCCGCTACAACCAGACCGTCACGCAACTCATCGCGCAACGCTATCCCTACACGCTGCGCCTCACGCTGGCGAGCCTGTTCGTCGCCATCGTTCTCTCCATCCCCGCCGGAGTACACTCCGCCCGCCGCCGCAACCGCTGGGACGATCGCCTGCTCTCTGTAGTCAGCCTCTTCGGCCTGTCATTCCCCAACTTCGCGCTCGGGCCAATTCTCATCTTGCTCTTCGCCATCAAACTCGGCTGGCTGCCCGTCTCGGGCGCCGGATCGTTCGCCAATCTGGTGCTGCCCGCCGTCACCATGGGCAGCGGGATGGCGGCCATCCTCACCCGCATGGTGCGCACCTCCATGCTCGAAGAACTCAGCCAGGACTACATCCGCACCGCCCGCGCCAAAGGATTGCCCGAGCACACCGTCGTCTACCGCCACGCGCTGCGCAACGCCATGATCCCTGTGCTCACCGTGCTGGGCCTGCAGTTCGGCGCGCTCCTGGCCGGAGCCATCGTGACGGAGAAGATTTTCTCCTGGCCAGGAATCGGCCGCCTGACCATTGATGCGATTTCCAACCGCGATTATTTCGTCGTGCAAGGCTGCATCCTGGCCATCGGCTTGACGTATGTAGCCGTAAATTTCCTGACGGATGTGCTGTATTCGGTGGCGAACCCAAGGATTCGACAGTAGCTTGTGCGCTAAGATTTCGCGATCCTCACTGAAGGGAAGAAGAAAACAAAAAAGGCGGGGCGTTGCCGCCCCGCCTTTGATGCGAGCGATGACCTTTTCAATCGACTACGCTGCCTGTCTTACTTTCTTTGCCCGCTCTTCCAGTTCTTTGGGCGCTACATCTTCCACGTGCGTCGCGACGCCCCATAGGTGGCCGAAAGGATCTTGAATAAATCCGGTGCGGTCTCCATAGAACTGATCCTCAACTGGCTTCAGGACCTTGGCGCCCTCGGCAGCGGCGCGCCGAACTACCTGGTCAACATCGGGAAGATAAATATAGAGGCTCACCGGGCTGCTGCCGATGGTGGCCGCGCTGGTGTGTCCCTGGCCCATGCTGGGATTTTCGTCGGCCAGCATGATGCGGGAATCGCCGATCTTGATTTCCGCGTGACCGACTTTGCCGTCCGGGCCATTCATGCGAAACACTTCCGTGGCGCCGAACACTTTCTTGTAATAGTCGATCGCTTGCGCCGCGCCCTTGATGACCAGATATGGAGTGATGGAATTGTAGTCTTTGGGAATGTAAGGGACTTTGCTCATGATTTTTCTCCTTAGAAATGTAGGCTTAAGGGTGGAGGGTTACGGCACGCATGTGGAGCGGGCACGCGGTCAGCTTGCTTTTATGAGAACATAATCTCCGGCCGTGCTCAAGGCCGCCGGCAAAGTTTTTTCTATTTTCTTCATGTCGAGCGACTTCATCATCCCGTTGCGCGGTCGCGTTGCAGGGTGGGTTGTCGGAAACGCGCGCCACAATCCGTTGGCCGCGATCGGCCTGGTGCTGGTCGTCATCTTCGTGATTCTCGCCGTATTTGCGCCCTGGATCGCGCCGCACGATCCTGCCGCGATCGATTTGCCCGCGCGTCTGGCTTCGGTTTCGCATGCGCACTGGCTCGGCACCGACGAATTGGGCCGCGACATTCTTTCGCGTGTCATTTACGGCGCGCGCATTTCTTTGCTGGTGGGCAGTTGCGTGGTGCTCACTTCGCTGGGGCTTGGCCTCATCGTCGGTTCGATCGCCGGCTACTACGGAGGAGCGATCGACCGCTTCGTCAACGTCGTGTTGATGAATGCGTTTCTTTCCTTTCCTGGCATCCTAATCGCCATTGCGTTTGTCGCCTTCCGAGGCCCTGGAATTTTCAATCTCGTACTCGCGCTCTCGCTTGGCGGGTGGGTTGGCTACGCGCGGCTGGTCCGCGGACAAGTCTTGGCGGCGCGCGAGCGCGAGTTCGTCGAAGCTGCCCGCGCTCTGGGCGCGAGCGACCTGCGCATCATCGTGCGCCACATTCTGCCGAACATTATTCAGCCGGTGGTGGTGCAAGCCGCAATCGGCATGGCGGGAGCAATTCTTGCCGAAGCGACCATGAGCTTTCTTGGTCTGGGAGTTCCTCCACCTACTGCCAGCTGGGGAGCGATGCTCAACGACGGCCGCGTACACCTGTTCGACTCGCCGCATCTCGTGCTCTTTCCCGCAGCGGCGGTCATGCTGGCGGTGCTGAGTTTTAATTTCATTGGCGATGCCCTGCGCGACTATCTCGATCCGCGCTCGCGGATCGAAGCCGGCCTGTAACCTGGCGCGCGGAGTTGCTTTCCGCTTTCTGTACCTACAAATCATTGAAACCGCGGCGGTTACAGTTCTTGACATCAATCGCAAATTGCAATAACATTATATCGATTTGGAATAACGCTGGAGCGGGATTCGTGAAGCTGGGCGAAAAAATTCGTTACCTGCGCGAGGTCGAAGGATCGCTTCGCGGTCTCGGCCGCCCAATGACGCAGCTGGAGTTGGTGCGCGCCATGCGGGAGGAATCGGACAAGGGCAAATCCAGAACGGGCAAGACGATCAGCCAGTCGTATTTGTCGCAGATCGAAAGCGGTGCGCGGCCGCACATGACGCAGTCGTCGCGCGCGCTGCTGGCAAAGTTTTTCAAAGTGCATCCCGGATTTCTGGTCGATGACCCGGAGGGCTACCACACCGAGCTGACTTCCGATTTGCGCACGACGGAGGGTCAAATTGACGTCTGGTTGCTGCAAGGCTCGGAGCGTTTTGCCGCGGATTCGGAAGTGAGCCAGGTGCTGATCAAAGCTGCGCGCGAGAAAGATACGCGGCGCTGCCTGCTGCTGCTGGGCGCGATTCTCGACACGCCAGGGTTGGCGGAGCGGTTGCTGGAGGCGTTGCGTCCGGACTTGGCGGGCGGGGGCAATCATGCTTTGGGAAATCGGCATCACTCTCAGAAAACCGGGGAAGGGAGGCGAATCCGATGACGTCAGGTTTCGGCTGGTCAGAGTTTTACCTAATCTGTTTTGCGATCGGCTTCTGCTTCAGCTTCATTTCGTTTGTGTTCGGCAGCCCGCGGATGGGTCACCTGCATTTGCCTCACTTCCACGGACACGTTATGCCGCATGGGGGCGTGGGACATGGACTGTCGCACGGGTTGCCGGGACATGGGTTACCAGGACATGGCGTCGGGGCGCACGCACCGGCGGGACAAGCTGGCGCCGCAGCACGGGCCGCGGGACAGCAGACGGCGCACGGCAGCGGTGTTTCTCCGTTCAATCCGCCGACGATTGCGGCGTTTTTGGCCTGGTTCGGAGGCACCGGATATTTGCTGACTCGCTACTCCGCTCTGCGCGTTGGAATCGAGCTGCTGATGTCGATCATGGTAGGACTAGTAGGCGGCGCTATCGTGTTCGTGTTCCTCACGCGAGTGCTGATCTCGGAAGACGAAAACATGGACCCCGCGGACTACGAGATGGTCGGCGTGCTCGGCCGGCTTAGCGTCCCCATCCGCAAGGGCGGCACGGGGGAACTGATTTATTCGCAGGCCGGAACCCGCCGCGTGTGCGGCGCGCGCAGTGACGATGGCAGCCCGATGGCGAAAAACACCGAGGTCGTGGTCACGCGCTACGAGAAAGGAATTGCGTATGTGCGCCTGTGGAGCGAAATGTCAGGCGAGGAGGACGACGCGACGGTCGGCGGTTCTAAGCAGGAGTGATTGGCCGGTAGTTGAAATGGCGAAGTGATGGCAACTCGGTTCTCAGACGGAAGTGGTAGGAGGAGGCGATATGCCGGAGATTTCGAAGATGATGGAAATTTGGATCTTTATTGGCCTGGGCGTGATGGTCATTCTTTTCCTGGTGAGCACAATGGCCAGGCTTTACCGCAAGGCGGGGCCGCACGAGGCGCTGATCGTTTACGGATTTGGTGGAACGCGCGTGGTGAAGGGCCATGGCACGATGGTTCTGCCGATGGTGCAGGTCTGCCGCGAGCTTTCGCTCGAACTGATGTCGTTTGACGTAGCGCCGCAACAGGATCTCTACACCAAGCAGGGCGTGGCCGTAACCGTGGAAGCCGTGGCGCAGATCAAGGTGAAATCTGATACGGAGTCGATCCTGACGGCGTCAGAACAATTCCTGACCAAGACTGACGACGAGCGCCAGGGGCTGATCCGGCTGGTGATGGAAGGACATCTGCGCGGCATCATCGGGCAACTTACGGTGGAAGAAATCGTGAAGCAGCCGGAGATGGTTTCTGACCGTATGCGCGGCACCTGCGCCGACGACATGAACAAGATGGGGCTGGAAGTCATTTCATTCACGATCAAGGAAGTGCGCGACAAGAACGAGTACATCACGAACATGGGCCGGCCTGATGTGGCACGCATCAAGCGCGATGCCGATGTAGCTGCGGCCGAAGCCGACCGCGATACGGCGATCAAACGCGCGTTGGCTACGCGAGAATCCGCAGTGGCAAAGGCGCAGGCCGATCAGGAACGCGTGTTGGCGGAGACGCTTTCGCTGGCCAAGCAGGCCGAGGCGCAGCGCGATCTCGAAGTGAAGAAGGCGCAATTTCTCGAAGTCACCAAGCGGCAGCAGGCGCAGGCCGACAAGGCGTACGACATTCAAACCAACATCATGCAGCAGCAGGTGATCGCCGAATCGGTGAAGGTGCAGCAGATCGAGAAAGAGCAGCAGGTCAAGGTGCAAGAAGCCGAAATCAATCGCCGGGAGAAAGAACTGATCGCAACCGTATTGAAGGGTGCGGAAATCGAGCGTCAGCGAATTGAGACTCTGGCCGCGGCCGAGAAGCAGCGGCTGATTGCCGAGGCGGAGGGACAGGCGTCATCGATTCGCGCGCAGGGCGAGGCCGAAGCCGAGATTATTTTCAAGAAGGGCGAAGCCGAAGCCAAGGCGATGAACGTGAAGGCGGAGGCGTATCAGGAATACAACCAGGCGGCGGTGATCGACAAGCTTTTTGCCAGCATGCCGGAAGTCGTGAAGGCATTGGCGGCTCCGCTGGCCAACGTCGACAAGATCACCATCGTGTCGACCGGCAACGGCGATGCTTCGGGGATGAACAAAGTCACCGGCGACATTACCAAGATGGCGGCGCAGGTGCCCGCGCTGTTTGAAACGCTCTCAGGCATGCCGCTCTCGGAGTTGCTGGGCAAGGTGCGGCAGATCGGCGATAAAGCGCCGAAGCCGCCAAAACCGCCGGTGGTTGACGGTCACTAACACGGGGGTATGGGGACGGGCGCATTCGCCCGTCCCGCCACGTGCAGCAAGGCGGAAGCATTGGAATTCGGAGCAGCGAGTATGACGACCAAATCACAGCACGCGGGATGGGGCATCGCGCTGGGAGCCCTGCTGGGCGCGGTGTTCGGAGTTCTGGCCGGGCATATCGCGATCTGGCTTGGTATGGGCCTCGCCATGGGTATGGCGATCGGCGCCACGCTTCGCCGGAAAGAAACGGATTGCCCCGAGTGCGCGGCGATGCATCGCGCGCACGAGGCTAAGAGTTTGAAATCGAGAGCTTCAAGCTAGAGCCACGAGCGGGTGATCGTAGCTCACAACTCACAGCTCATAACTTGGAGCTTCAAGCTGCAAGAAAAAGGGGGTTCGATATGGCACTACTGGAGCGCGTTTCGACACTGGTTCGAGCCAACCTCAACGACCTGATCGACAAGGCCGAGGAGCCGGAAAAGATGATCAAGCAGGTGATTCTCGACATGCAGAACCAGCTTCTGCAGGTCAAGACGCAGGTGGCGATTGCCATTGCCGACCAGCATCTGCTGGAAAAAAAGCAGAAAGAAAACGAAGACAAAGTCGCGGAATGGATGCGCAAGGCCGAACTGGCCGTCGACAAGAAAGAAGACGACCTGGCGCGGGCGTCGCTGCTGCGCGTGGAGAGCTATCGCGAGCTGAAAGAAAACTTCACGCAGCAGGTCGCCGACCAGAAGGCGCAGGTGGAAAATCTGAAGTCGGCCTTGCGGCAATTGGAGCAGAAACTGACCGAAGCTGAGGCCAAGGCCGACGTGCTGATGGCGCAGCATCGCCGCGCCCGCGCCGTGGGCAAGGCCAGCGACGCGCGTCTGGCGTCGGGGGACGGCTCGAAGGCTGCCGCGTTCGACCGCATGAAGCGCAAGGTCGCGCGCTCGGAGGCAGTGAGCCAGGCGAAGTCAGAAATCGCCGGCGAAAACCTAGACGACCGTCTGGCTGCGCTCGAAAAAGAAGACCGCATCGAGCAGTTGCTGGCGGAGTTGAAAACAAGGCGGGGAGCGTGAATACATCCGGTTGCCAATAATGGGTGTCCCAACCCTTGGGAAGATGGGCGACCGGTTCATTGGAGTGTGAGCTAGTATGGACGAAAGCGTTCGGAAGGCCTCGTTTTGGCGTGTTTACCAGGCGGAGCTTCTCATCATCCTGGTGGGCGTGGGCTGCGCTGGCGCTATCTTTGTTGCTAAAGCGCTTCTAAAGATTGACCTCCAGGCTGCTGGGGAAATTGGCTCCTTCGTAGGCGGCTGCGTTGGGGCGCTGTTTGCGCTCGGCGGCGTTGCTCTACTTCTCAGTACTCTGAGGACCCAACAGAGTGCGCTCCAGCTCCAAACCAGTTCGCTGCGCCTTCAGAGCTTTGAGAGCAGGTATTTCGAGTTAATTAAGCTGCACAGGGACAACGTGTCTGAGTTGGAAGTTGGACATACGGCCCACAACCCAGGGGTGACGGGCAGGAAGGTGTTCGTCTGGTTGCTACGGGAATTCCGGTGCTTGCTCGGGATTGTCCGGGAGGTCGCGGAAATCTGCGGGCAGTCCCTGTCCAACGAGCAGCTGCTACAAGTTGCGTACTACTGCCTGTTTTTCGGTGTCGGCGCGAACTCGTCTCGTATGCTTAAGATTTCGCTCTCCGAATTCGATCCTAAGTTTGTTGATGCAGTCGAGGCTAAAGTGAACGACGACAGCACGAAGCAGAGAATTCGCGTGGAGCGGAAACTTCCCTACATGCCGTTCGATGGGCACCAATCCCGTCTGGGCCACTACTATAGGCACCTATATCAGATGATCAGCTACGTTGACCAACAGCCGTCTGATCTTGGGATTGACAAATATGAGTACGTTAAGACAATGCGCGCTCAACTCTCGACGCACGAGCAGGCAATGTTGCTCATAAATAGCCGCACCCCCGTCGGTAAGAACTGGTGGAAGAAGGGGCTGATCGAAAACTACTACCTGGTTAAAAACATTCCACCTAAATTTTTTACGGAGTCTGAAATCGACCTGACGAAGCTATTCAAGCCTGGTTACTTCGAGTGGGAGGATTGATCTTGCGACAGCTCAGGAGCTCTTCGTCCAGTCCTTGATCTTCAACTGCTTGACGCGGCGGAAGACGCGGTCGTGGGTGACTAACGTGGCTCCGACGGCGAGCGCGTGCGCGGCGATCATCAGATCGAAATTCGCAATCGGAGTGCCAGAATCCTCGAGTGCGCTTCGCAACTCGGAGTAGCGTTTTGCTGCTTCGGAGTCCCACGGAAGAATTTCGACGCGCAGAAGAAACTCCTCCACCGCCAACTTGAGGTGCGCCGATGCACCTCTACGCGCAACGCCGAAACGCAACTCGGCTTCGGTGACCACAGAGACGCCTATTTCTGACATAGGAACGGAGAGCAAGGCCACGCGCACCTGGGGTACGTTGCGCTTGATCGCATAGCTCGCGATATTCGTATCGAGCAGATAGCGAACGGGCATCAGAATAGTTTTCGCTTTTGCGGCGGGCTGACGTCCCGGTCCGACATGAAGTCGTCAGGAATGTCGAGCGTATCGACGAGATCGAAGAAATCCTGCCAGGAATCAGGACGGCGCGAGAGAACCACGTCGCCGGTGGCAGGATCACGGCGGATATAAACTTCCGAGCCGGCAAACCGGAAATTGGCAGGCAGGCGAACGGCCTGACTGCGGCCGTTACGAAAGAGTTTGGCGGTATTCGGCATGGGGCTCTAGCTTGATCGATACCATAGTATATCACCGATCAGGTTCATGGTATATACCACCTTGCTGATACCTCACAGGCACCAGGAGGGCCAACGGCGCCGGCGCTATCTTCGAGTTGCCCCTAAGTTTGTCAGCGCGGCCCTGTGACGGAGTCGTTTCCCCTCGTTAAGGTTCTTTTAGCCCTTCGGTTGAAGAATTTGGCGGCTGGGCTGTCCCCTCCGGCAGGCCTTGCATCCCTTGACGGGCCTGCCCGCATCTCTCTATTCTCAATAGCGAAACCAAACTAAGAATTCGGCGAATCAGGGACGGGAAATGAAGAAGCTTGCAATGGTTGCGCTGCTGGGCCTGGGAATGTGGCTGAGCAGTTGCGCCACCAGCACGGTGGTTCCCCCGGTCACGACCGGGGCTGGCGGAAATTGGGAAGCACAGCTCCTCGGGGGCGTCGGCGAAGCCAGCCTGCTGGACTTCACCTCAGACTTCAGCGTGGGCCCCGGCGGGGGAAGCCTTGATATCCATTTCCCTCCCAGTTTCTTCAACACGAACAGCGGGTCGTGCTTCCAGACAATTGCGAGTTATAACGGATCGGCCGTACTGACCACCAGTACGGCGAATCTGGTAACCGGCTCCCTGATGTACACGGTCACCTCGGGCTCGGGGAACACGCTTACGCTGACGGCCGGGCCGGGTTCGGACCCGCCGACGATTGGGTTTACGGGCACCTCGACCGGCACCGCGGACGATGGCGTGCTCTCGAACGGCATGGTGCAAGGGGTTTGGACCCTGACCGAGGGTTCCGGGGTCACTGGCTGTGCCGGTTCTGGAACTTTTGTCATGTGCCAGGAAGCCGTGCCCAAGAACGGCGCCTGCGGCCCGAACTAAAGCGGTTCAACTACCCAGCCGCGCATCCGTCCCTCTCTTCCTTCCAGCCGCCCCGCTGCTATACAGTGGAATCCATGCCGTATACGGGAATGCCCCGTCAAACGCCGCGCTCGTTGGGCCAGATTGCCGAAGAGGTCGGCGCCCGACTGATTGGCGACGGCAGCGTCGAGGTGATCGGCGTCGCGAGCATCGCGTCGGCCACGCGAAATGATCTAGTTTTTGTCGAGGACGAAAGGCATCTCCCAGCAGCGTTGCAATCGCACGCAGGGGGCGTAATTGCAGGAGAATTTGCGGCCGCCATCTCCTGCCAGAAACCGGTGCTCATCAGCGATCATCCCAAACTCTCTTTTGCGCGGGCGGCGCGAGTGCTGCAGCAGCGCGCCTCGCCCGATGGAGTTTTGTGCGCCGGAGGAATTCATCCCACGGCAGTGATTCATCCCTCGCTCGTGATGGGGTCTGGCGTCTACGTGGAAGAGCGGGCCGTGATCGGCGGAGGGGTGAAGATCGGCGAGAACTCGCGGCTCGGCGCGGGCTGCGCGATCGGCGATGGAGTGAAAATCGGGCGCGACTGTGAAATTTACGCCAACGTCACGATTTATCCCGGAACAACTTTGGGCGATCGCGTGATCGTGCACGCGGGCGCGGTGCTGGGCAGCGATGGATTTGGTTATGTGCGTGACCGCAAGACCGGACATTACGAGAAATTTCCGCAAGTTGGGCGGCTGGTGATTGAAGATGACGTCGAGATCGGCGCCAACACAACCATCGATCGCGGAGCGCTCGACGAAACCCGAATCCGGCGCGGCGCGAAGATCGATAATCTGGTGCACATCGGGCACAACTGCCAGATCGGTGAGGACGTCGTCATCGCGGCGCAAACTGGACTCTCGGGAAGCATTGTGATTGAAAAAGGCGTGGTGCTCGGCGGGCAGGTCGGCATCGGCGAGCACGCCCGCATTGAAGAAGGAGTGATGCTGGGCGGCCAGGGCGGTGTGCTTCCCAACAAAATTTTACGCGGCAAGGGCGTGGCGTTCTGGGGAACTCCAGCGCAGCCGGTGCGTGAATATTTGAAGCAGCTGGCGATGCTGGCGCGGCTGGCGAAGAAAGATCAGGCGTAGCGCCGGCAGCATCTTACCGGCCGTCGCGAAGGCGCTCCGCCGTCGCAGGTTGAGCGAAGGATTCGTCAGATGGCACTGGTCGTGATCGGCGGGCACTCGCGCAACGTGGGAAAGACCAGCGTGGTTGCCGGACTGATCTCCGCACTGCGCGATTTTGACTGGACCGCCGTGAAGATTACCCAGTACGGACACGGCATCTGCTCGGCGAACGGCGAGGCTTGCGACTGCGCCACCGGTGATCATTCGTGGGCGATCTCGGACGAGCGTGACCGGTCGGGCGAGTCCGACACGTCGCGGTTTTTGGTCGCGGGTGCGAGGCAGGCGCTGTGGCTGCGGACGGAGCAGGGGCGGCTGGCTGAGGCGATGCCGACATTGCGGCAGCGGCTGGAAGGCGCCGGCAATGTGATCATCGAATCGAACAGCGTGTTGAAATTTCTTCGGCCGGATTTATATTTGACCGTGCTCGACCCCGCGACAGCCGATTTTAAGAACTCAGCTCAGGAGTTTCTGGATCGCGCCGACGCTGCGATCCTGCACGACGGGCGCGGCGAGTCTGCGTGGGCCGCCGTTTCTTTGAAATCAGTGGCCGATCGGCCAATTTTTCGCATCACGCCGCCGATGTATGTGACTCCGGAGATGGTTGAGTTCGTTCGCGCAAAAGTGCGCCCGCAAGTCGCGCAGCCGACTGACTGATATCTGCTTTTGCTATCCTTGCCCGTGCGGCAAATTCACTTCAGTGCATGGATGTTGGTGCTCCTGTCGGCGCTTCTGCAGGTGCTCATCTTTCCTCTGCCCGCCGTTTACGTTCTTTCCTGGTTCGCGCTGGCCCCGCTGATTGTCGCGTTGTTGCGCGCGCGTCCAGCCGGCGAACTCGAAGTTGCCGGAGCTGTGCGGCTGCGACCCGCGTCTCCGTGGCAGGGATTTCTGCTGGGCTATGTCTGCGGAATTTTGTGGTATGCCGGGACCTGTTACTGGATTTACGACACCATGCGCCTTTATGGCGGGCTCAGTGCTCCGATGGCGGCGCTGGCTCTGTTTTTGTTTTGCTGCTACCTCGGCTTGTATCACGGACTGTTCGGCCTGCTCATCAGTTTGCTCGCGGGATCGTCGAGGGATTATCGACGCCCTCTGGTAGCCGCTCCGTTTTTGTGGGTCGCGGTGGAACTGGCGCGCACGCGCATCACCGGATTCCCGTGGAACTTGCTCGGCACTTCGCAGGCGGGAAACGTTTCGTTGTGCCGCATCGCAGGGTGGACGGGCGTTTACGGGATCTCGTTTGAGATTGTGCTGGTGAATGTGGCGCTGGCCGCGGCATTTCTGGTTCCGAAAGAGAAACGCTTTGCCTTGCTCACTGCGGCGCTGGCGGCTGCGGCAGTCTTGCAGGCTGGGCAACTCATCGAGGCTCCCGCGGCGAAGAGCGATCGCGCGGCCCTGCTGGTGCAGGAGAATCTTCCGGTCGCGGCGAATTGGACTCCGATTTATTTTCAGGAGACGCTGCGGGAACTGACGGACCTGAGCGTGAAGTCCGCCTCGGCTCAGCCGGCGGCGCGAATCGATTTGATTGTCTGGCCGGAGTCGCCGGCGCCGTTTTTGACTAGCGACGTGCGATTTCGCGAAGCCATCAGCGACATGGCCCGCCAGACCAACGCCTGGATCGTGACCGGAGTAATCGGGAGTGGAAGCGCACCCGCGCGGAACTCGCCGATGTTCAACTCCGCGGTCCTGGTAAGCCCGAACGGCGACTGGACCGCGCGCTACGACAAGGTTCATCTCGTGCCCTTCGGCGAGTATCTGCCGTTCCCAAGTCTGTTCGCGTTCGCCGGCGGCCTGACGAAAGAAGTTGGTGAGTTCGAGCATGGCTCTTCGCGCACTCCGCTGGACGCGGGCGGCGAGGGGTTGGGAGTTTTCATTTGCTACGAATCCATCTTCCCCGATGAGGTCCGGCAGTTCGCAGACCAAGGCGCGCAGGTCCTCGTGAACATCTCCAACGACGGATGGTACGGTGACAGCGGCGCTTACGCACAGCACCTGAATCAGACGCGCATGCGCGCAATTGAAAATAATCGCTGGCTGTTGAGCGCGACCGATACCGGCGTCACCGCGTCGATCGATCCTTTGGGCCGAGTGGTGGCGCGTGTTCCGCGCAAGGAACGCACCACGCTGGTCGCGCCCTACGCACTCACTTCCGTAACCACTTTCTATACGCGGCATGGCGACTGGTTCGCGTACACGTGTGCGATAATTTCGATGGGAGCGCTGATCGCGCGCTTCACATATTCTAAGAATCGTAAACCGGAAACACAGCGGGAAGGCTGAAACGTCCTCATGAATCAGGAATTGGAAGTTGCGTACGAAAAGCTAAGCAAGAAGGTGCACGAACTCCGGGAGTATCTTTGACGCGGGAAAAGTCCGTCCGCAGCTAGCCGAAATTGAAAAGCAGGCCTCCGACCCGAATCTGTGGTCGAATCCGCTGCGATCCCAGCAGGTGATGCGCGAGAAAAAGCGCCTGGAGCACCTGCTCTCCACCGACTCTGACCTGGCTCGCCGCAGCGAAGATATTGCCGCATATTTCGATCTCGCAAAAGAAGGCGAGAATGTCGATGGCGATTTGCAGCATGAAATCGACGCACTGACCGTGCTGATCGACAAGCTCGAAACCGAGACTCTGCTCAGCGGAGAAAACGACCCGCGCAATGCGATCGTAACCATCCATCCGGGTGCGGGCGGCACGGAATCGCAGGATTGGGCCGACATGCTCTTGCGCATGTATCTGCGATGGGCTGAGCGTCAAGGCTTTGAGACCGTTCTCTACGATTATCAGCCGGGCGAAGAAGCGGGGCTGAAGTCGGCCACGTTCGCGGTGAACGGCGAGTATGCCTTCGGACTTCTGCAGAGCGAGATTGGCGTACACCGACTGGTGCGCATTTCACCGTTCGACCAGGCGAAGCGGCGGCATACTTCATTCGCCAGTGTTTATGTTTCACCGGAAATCGATGACAACATCGAGATTGTCATCAAGCCGGAAGATATCCGCATCGATACGTACCGCTCCAGCGGCAAGGGCGGACAGCACGTCAATACGACAGATTCTGCCGTTCGCATTACGCACATTGCCACGGGTCTAGTCGCGAATTGCCAGAATGAACGTTCGCAGCACAAGAATAAAGATCGCGCCATGAGTATGTTGCGCTCGAAACTCTACGAATTCGAAATGGAGAAAAAGCGCGCGGCTACGAAGAAGATTGAAGACTCGAAACTCGACATTGAATTCGGATCACAGATTCGCTCGTACGTCTTGCAGCCTTACCGGATGATCAAAGATCATCGCACCAAGACTGAAGTCGGCGACGTCGATCGCGTGCTCGACGGCGACCTGCAACCGTTCATTCGGGCATATTTGCTCGCGCGGCGGGGGGAGAAGCAGTGAAGAGAAAAGCCGCAAAGAACGTTTCTAAAGTAAAGCTCGCCAAAAATCTTGGTCCCCGCTTTCTGCAAGCGTTCGTATTCGCCGCGGAGAAACATAAAGGCCAGACCCGCAAGGCTTCCACGATTCCCTACGTCGCGCACTTGATGGGGGTCGCCTCGCTGGTGCTCGAGGCGGGTGGTGACGAAGACCTGGCCATCGCCGCGCTGTTGCACGATGTGGTTGAAGATTGCGGGGGTGTGCCCATGCTGAAGGAAGTGCGGCGCCGGTTTGGCGGGAGGGTGGCGAAGGTGGTGGACGGCTGCACCGATTCCTACGCCGAGCCCAAAGCTCCGTGGCGCGAGCGCAAGGAAAAATACATCGCGCGTCTGAAGGAAGAAGACGCCGGCACGCGCCTGGTCTCTGCCGCCGACAAGCTGAATAACGTACGCTCCATTCTCAGCGACTATCGCGCGATTGGCGAATCCATCTGGTCACGGTTCAGCGGCGGACGCGCGGGCACTCTTTGGTACTATCGGACTTTGCGGGATGAATTTCTGCGGCATAAGGCGAATCGCATCACGCGAGACTTGGATCTGGCAGTACGCGAACTCGAATCATTGACTGCAGAAGATATGAGCGTGCGAGATACAACCAAGCAGAGGACGACCGCAGGCAAAACAGCTGATCCGGTTGAGTCATAAACGTTATGCCACGCATGATCGATCAAATCCGCGCTTCGAAGCTGCCCTCCGGGATGATGCAATTTGCCGCCCGCGGCGCGCTGCAGGTGTCTCCGGCGGAAAACATCGAAATCCTGGTGTATCTTGCCACGCACAACAAAGTTTTCGGCGAATTAGCCCGCATGACGTTTGCGGGGTGGGACGAGAAATCCTGTCGCGCGGCTGCCGCCGATCCGCAAACTCCGGCCGAAGTGCTGAATTACATGATTTCTCTGGACAATCTTCGTCCGGCCCTGGCGCCGGCATTGCTCGAAAACCCCTCCGTGCCTGAAGGCCAGATTGCGAAGCTGGCGCTTTCGGCCGGACGGGAAACAATCGAAGCGATGCTCAAGAGCGCGCGCGTGCGATCCTGCGCCGCGGTCCTGCAGATTCTGAAAGCGAATCCCTATTTGAAGAAGCAGGAAGCGGAAGAAATTGAGAAAATGTCTGCGGGCAAGGAGAGTGAAGCATCTGCCAAAGTTGACGATGCCCCCTCCGAGGTCGTGGAATCGCCGCTTGCGGCTAAGGATCCGGTGGCTCCGGATATCCCGGCCGCTGCCGCGGACCCTGCGGAGGAAGAGGCTGTCTCCGCTTACGTCAATGAACATGCTGGCGAAATCGCGGCGGACGCGAACAAACCTTTTCAGGCAGTCGGGGGGATTGTCGAACTTCTCGGGTCCGGTTATTTTCCGGTGACAGAGGCTGCCCCTGCGGCGCCCGCCCCGGCGACGCCCGCTGCCACTGCCGCAGCGCCTGGTCTGAAGGCGACCGCTGCGGCTAAGAAGCCAGACGGGCCCAAACGCGAAAATGCGCTGCAAAAAATCAGTCACTTGGATGTAAAGGGCCGCATTCAACTGGCGTTAAAGGGCAATAAAGAGGAGCGCTCGCTGCTGATTCGCGACGGAACCAAAGTCGTGGCATTAGCCGTGCTCGAAGCTCCCAAGCTTTCCGACGGGGAAGTGGAGAAATTCGCCAGCCAGAAGAACGTGCTCGAAGCCGTGCTGCGTCAGATTCCGTTGAAGCGGCGCTTCATGAAAAATTACATCGTGGTGCGCAACCTGGTGGCGAATCCGCGCACCCCGCTCGATCTCGGGCTGGGTTTGATGAAAAATCTCCTGGCCGCGGACCTCAAGAATATCTCCGCCAACAAAGACGTTTCCGAGACGATTCGCAAGCTGGCGCTCAAGATGTACAAGCAGAAACTGGATGCCGCCAACAAGAAATAAGGGGGAGGAACGTTGCCATCGCAGCTGCAACCCGATCCCATCGCCGAATTGTTGAAGCGCTCGAAAGCTATCGCCGTCGTGGGGCTCTCGTGTAATCCTCTGCGCCCAAGCCACGGCGTTTCCGCCTACATGCAGCAGCAGGGCTACCGCATCATTCCCGTGAATCCACGGATCGAAGAGTGCCTGGGGGAGAAATCCTATCCCTCGCTGCTCGACATTCCGGAAAAAGAGGCGTCGGGAATAGACATCGTAAATATCTTCCGCCGGCCGGAATTCGTCGGAGAAGTCGTGGACCAGGCGATCCAGCTGAAAATGCCCGCCGTCTGGATGCAGGAAGATGTGATTGACGAACAGGCTGCGCAGAAAGCACGCGAGGCAGGAATCTTCGTGGTCATGGATCGCTGCATTCTCAAGGAACACCGCGCCCGGTTCCGCTGAGTTCCAGAGTTCCAAATAGAGACTCACCGAGAAAATACTTCCGGAACGCGAGATAACCTGAACCCGTCTGGACAGATCGCCGAGATCGGGCGGGCGGATTCTTCGCGGATACGATGAATTAGCGGCCGACGCCGACGAACACCACGCTGGCGTCATCATGCACGCCCGTCCCGTTGGCGAACGATTGCACGTCGTCTATTATGCTGACTGCTGAAACTCCGGGCTTGATGGCGTGCTCCACCAGCCGGCAGAGTCCAAATTCTTCTTCGGTCGCGTTTACCGCCTCGGTAATGCCGTCACTGTAGAAGATGAGCTTCGAGCCTTCCGACAACTGCACCTGCGTCTCGGAATAATCTCCATAGCTCAACCCAAGCGGCAAGCCGCGTTCGGTGTCGAGAAAATGCTCGCCCTGATCGTCGATGAAGAGCGGCAGCAGATGTCCTGCGTTGGCGAACGTCACCATCCGGTTGGACGGATCGAGCACGGCGTACACCATGGTCACGAATTTTCCAGCCGGGAAATCATTGACCAGCAGCTCATTCAGTTTGCTCAGCACTTCCGCTGGCGTGGAGCAGGCTTCCGCCAGTGAACGCAACATGCCGCGAGTCGCTGACATTAGCAGCGCGGCGGCAGTGCCTTTACCGGAAACGTCAGCCAACACAATTCCCCAGCGTCCGTCGGGAAACGGAATAAAGTCGTACCAATCTCCGCCCACCGCCCGAGCCGGCACGCTGTGGCCGGAGATAGCGAATCCGGGAATGTAAGGAGAACTCTTCGGCAACAGTGCTTGCTGAATGGCTCGCGCTTCCTGTGCTTCGCGCTCGAGAGCGGCGCGTTCCGCGCGTTCCGACTGCAAACGCCGCGCGTTGTGCACGGCCACGGCAACGTGGTCGCACAATGCCTGCAGAATTCTCAATTGCTGGCGCGGAAACGCATCGAGCTCAGGATGCGACGCCGTAAACACTCCCACCAACTGGTCGTCCACGCGCAGAGGAATCGCGACTTCGGAGAGCGGCTTATGCTCGCAGGCAATGTAGTATTTGTCCTCGCGCACGTCGGGCGCATAGCGCATCTGGCCGGTCGCGGCCACGTATCCAACCATTCCTTCGCGGCCAATTTTCAGGCGATACCCCTTGCCGTGCTGCGTGCATCCATGCACTCCAGCCATCACCATGTCCCCGTGCTCTTCGTCGTGCAGGTACAAGCTCGCTTCCACGCAGCCGAACGAGCGGGCTACTTCATTGACCACACTGTCAATCAACTGGTCGAGATCGAGAATCGACGTGATTTTCTGCGCTGCCTTCTGCACCCGCTGCAGGTCGTCCACTAGATCAAAGCGGAGGGGTGGGAGGGTAAGTTCGTTGCCGGCGATAGTGGGGAGCGTAGCCATCGGAGTCCGGTCCTGTTTGCGAAACACAGCCCCACAGATGCCGCTCACAGAGGGCAGTCTGCGAGATTCGCTGCTTTGTTATCAGATGATCTGCGGGAAGGTTACGACTCTTTCTCTTTCTCTTTTCGGTCCGGCCTGGAGGCTGGCTTTTCCGCATGCGAACGCTGCTTCTTGATCTCTTCCAGGCGCTCGCGGATCCGCTTTTCGATGCCTTCACTGGTCGGCTGGTAGTAGACGCGGCCGCGCAGATTGTCCGGGAGACACTGCATGTTCGCGATCTTTCCTTCTATGTCGTGCGCATACTGATATCCCTGGCCGTAGCCGAGTCCCTTCATCAGTTTCGTAGGCGCATTGCGCAAATGCAGGGGCACCGGATCGGCCGCCGTTTGTTCGACATCCTGCTGAACGTTGCCATAAGCCGTGTATAACGCATTCGATTTCGGCGCGACCGATAGGTAGACCACGGCCTGGGCCAAAGCCAGATTGCCCTCGGGCATACCGATGAAATCAACCGCGTCGCGAGCCGCCATGCACAGCGAGAGAGCGTTGGGATCGGCAAGCCCAATATCTTCGACCGCCATGCGCACCACGCGTCGTGCGACGTAAAGTGGATCCTCACCCGCTTCGAGCATGCGCCCGAGCCAGTAGAGCGCCGCATCGGGATCGCTGTTGCGCACCGACTTATGCAGCGCAGAAATTAAGTTGTAATGTTCCTCGCCGGTTTTGTCGTAGAGCAAAATGCGCTTCTGCAGCGCGTCACGGACGATCTCGTCGGTAATCTCGCCGGTTTTATTGTGTGTGGTTGCCCCACCCTTCTCGCGTTCGTTGCGAGAGGGTGGGGATTTTGCCAGCCCGGCCGCGACTTCCAAAACGTTATAAGCGCTGCGGGCATCGCCGCTGGTGTAGCTGGCAATTTTCTTCAACACATCATCCGAAGCGCTCACCTTCATTTCACCGAGCCCAGGCTCGCGGTCGGTGAGAGCGCGCCGCAGCAAAGTCACGATCTGATCCTCGGTAAGCGGCTGCAGCACATACACTCGGCAACGCGAGAGCAAAGCAGCATTAATTTCAAACGAAGGATTCTCCGTGGTCGCGCCGATCAAACGAATATTGCCTTTCTCGACGTGAGGCAAAAACGCATCCTGCTGCGCTTTATTAAAACGATGAATTTCGTCGATGAAAACGATCGTCCGCGTCCCGTACTGCCGCGCCCGTTCGGCATCGGCCATAACCTGCTTGATCTCTTTGATTCCGGCGAGCACGGCGGAAAATTCGATGAACTCCGCCTTGGTCAGGCTCGCGATGATCTTGGCCAGCGTAGTCTTGCCCGTGCCCGGAGGTCCCCAAAAAATAATTGAACCGGTATCGTCGCGCTCGATCTGGACGCGCAAAGGTTTGCCCGGCCCGATCAGATGTTCCTGCCCAGCATATTCTTCCAGCGTGCGCGGACGCATGCGGTCCGCCAACGGGCGAGACTGCTCGGTCGCGCTGCCCGCATTCGGAATCGGCTGGAAAAGGCTCATGAAACTAGCACCGTGACTTGCGGCGATGCAATTGTTGAACCTGCAATTGCCTAACCTAGAGTGCGGCTGCCCGTGTGGTTTCCACGAATCGTAATTCCGGCGCTGGGGGCAGAGCGCCGATCTCCGCAGCGCATTGATAGAACAAGTGCAGTCCCTCCAGGCAGCCCGCATCGAGTTGGTAGTGAATATTTTCGGTCAGATAGGCGCGGACATCAGCCTCACTGATCCCCAGGCGCGGAGCCCATTCGCGTGCGATCTGGTTGAGGCTCGCAGCCTGTAGCCCGTGGTCCCGCGAATTCCGAAAGATCGCGGCCAGATCCAATGCCGGATCAGACTCAGTCAGCGCCGCGCTCCGCACTGCCCAGAACGCAAATACAAACGGCTTGCCGGTATGGCGAATCCATTCCTCCGCCAGATCGAAAGTTAGATAGCGCGCGCGATCGACTTGTAGTGCAGGGTCTCCAATCACCAAACCAGCGTCATGCTCAGCCAGCATGTTCTCGACATCAGGAGCCATTGGCGTAAACGTCCGCCCTCCGCCCAGCCACTTCTCAAACAAAATTCTCGTCAGCGCTACCGAGGTCATCGAAGACGTATCGAGCGCAATGGTACGAATCTCTTCCAGCGGCACTTTACTGACCAGCAGAATCGAGCGCACCGCACGCCGCGAGGCGATTGCGACTTCCGGCAGCGCTTCCAGCCCCGGAATCTGCGCGTATGCCGCCGCCGGAATGATCCCGATATCGGCCGTGCCTTCCGCCAGCGCCTGGGCGCAAGCTGAGGGCAAAGTGTAGGAAATATCGAACTGGGTGCCCACCGCACCATGCTCGAAATCCCACATCAGCGGGGCGGTATTGAGATAAGAAATGGCCGAAATACGCAGACGTCTCATAGTTTTCCTCAATATTATCAAACCAATTGTGACGGATGACCTTGACACGGTTCTTGGGTCGTAGTTACAGTCCGCTCGGAGTTCACAAGTGTCGATTACTGTTGCCTCTCCCACCGCTACCCATCTGCTGGAATGGCTCGCCATTTCGCTTACCCCCGGCCTCGGCCCTACCAAGGCCAGAAAACTGGTGGAGCATTTCGGCAGTCCCGAAGCGGTGTTCCGCGCCTCACTGACTGAACTGGAAGGCACTGGAATTCAAGCTGTTTCCGCGCAATCCCTGGCCACTGGCAAATCGGCCGAACTGGCGCGGGAAGAGATCGCCCGCGCCGCCGCGGCCGCCGTGACCGTCATCTCCATGGACGACCTGTCCTACCCGCCCCGTCTGAAGGAAATCTACGATCCACCGCTCATCCTTTATGTGCGCGGCAACCCGGACGTACTGACCAAGCCCGGCATCGCCATGGTTGGAACCCGGCATCCCACGCCTTACGGGTCGGGCATGACGGAACGCCTGGCCTGCGATCTCGCTGCACAAGGATTGGTGATCATCAGCGGCATGGCGCGCGGCGTCGACACTGCCAGCCACCGCGGCGCGATCTCAGCGAAGGGCAAGACTATCGCGGTCTTTGGCACGGGGGTCGACGTGATTTATCCCAAAGAAAATTCGCGGCTCTCCGAGCAGATTCTCGCTCTCGGCGGCGCGTTGATCTCCGAGTTTCGCCTGGGCACGTTTGCGGCGCCGCAGAACTTTCCCATCCGTAACCGAATCTTGAGCGGAATGTCGGTCGGGGTGCTCGTAGTCGAAGCCGCGGAATATTCCGGCACCCGCATTACGGCCCGCTGCGCGCTAGAGCAGAATCGCGACGTCTTTGCCGTGCCTGGCAACGTCACCAACAAAAATTCCTGGGGACCGAACACACTGATCAAACAGGGCGCCAAGCTGGTCGCGACCTGGGAAGACGTGTGGGAAGATCTCCCGCCAGAAGTACGACTTGCGCTGACTCCCGCCTCCTCGCCTGAATCTCCGGGCGCTAAATCTGCATCTCTATTCCCGGACGAAGGGCTCCCTCCTCACGAAAAGCGCATCCTGAGCCTGCTGAAGGCCGACGAATCCACCCACATCGATGAACTGGTGGAAAAGCTGGAGACGGAAATGTCGTCTTCAGAAATTTTCGCCGCGCTCTTCGAGCTAGAGCTCACCGGCAAAGTCAGGCAAATGCCGGGCAAGAATTTTGTGAAGAGCTTCTAGCTGTTAGCTCTTAGCCTTTAGCTTGACCCTACGGCCCGACTTGTCGTTGGAGGATACATGAGGAACTATAAAGATCTGCTGGTTTGGGAGAAAGCGCACAAGCTTACTCTGGCCCTATACAAAGAGACGAGTACATTTCCGAAAGACGAGCGCTTCGGATTAACGAGCCAGGTCCGGCGCGCTTCTTCTTCGATTCCGGCCAACTTGGCAGAGGGTTGTGGGCGGAGATCGGACGGCGAGATGGGAAGATTCGTTCAGATCGCGATGGGCTCAGGCGCCGAACTTTCCTATCACTTGCTCTTGTGCCGTGATCTGGGCATCCTCGGAACGGCAGAATTCTCTCGTCTTTCGTCGGATCTGGAAGAAGTGATGAGGATGTTATCGGCGTTGTCGGGGAGGGTGAAGGGCAGTGAGCGGCCGAGTATGTTTGAGCTAAAAGCTAAGGGCTAATAGCTAAGAGCTTCCTCCCCGTAACTTGTTGCCAGCTTGACATTCGTGCTAGCTTCAAAACGGAATTCAGAGCAACTGAGGGAACATTGTCTAAAGGTTTAGTCATCGTCGAATCGCCCGGCAAGGCCAAGACCATCCAGAAATATCTGGGTAAGGGATTCACTGTCGAGGCCTCGCTCGGGCATGTCAAAGATCTGCCCAAGAGCACCCTCGGAGTCGACACCTCGAACGGTTTCGAGACCGACTACGTGGTAATCCCCGGCAAAGAGAAAGTTGTTGCCAGGCTGAAGAAGCTGGCGGCTTCGGCGGATTGGATCTATCTCGCTCCTGACCCGGATCGCGAAGGCGAAGCCATTGCCGCGCATCTGGCCGACGAACTCGACGAGAATGGCTCGAAGAAGAAGAAAGCTAAGAAAGCAAAAAAAGGCGAGCCCCCAACCCCGCCGCGCATTCAGCGGGTCACGTTCAACGAAATCACCAAGCGCGCCGTGCAGGCGGCATTCGAACATCCCCGTGCCATCGATCAGCACCTGGTCGACGCGCAGCAGGCCCGCCGCGTGCTCGACCGCCTGGTGGGATATCAGGTTTCCCCACTCCTCTGGGATAAAGTTCGGCGCGGGCTGTCCGCCGGCCGTGTACAGACGGTCGCTCTTCGCCTGATCGTCGAACGCGAACGCGAAATTAAGGCGTTCGAGAAAAAAGAATATTGGACGATCGACGCGCATCTTGCCGCTAGCAAGCCGCCGGCATTCGACGCCCGTTTCCTCGGCAAGGGCGAAGAGAAGATCGAAATCACGAACGGCGAGGAAGCCGAGAAAATCCGCACGGCTCTCGAAAAGGCCGACTGGGTCGTTCGTTCCGTCGACAAAAAAGAACGCCGCCGCAACGCCGCTCCTCCGTTCACCACCAGCAAGCTGCAACAGGATTCTTCCCGCAAGCTGCGCTTCAGCGTGAAGCGCACCATGATGATCGCGCAACGGCTCTACGAAGGCGTGGAACTCGGCGAAGAGGGATCAATCGGCCTGATCACCTACATGCGTACCGATTCGGTCCGCGTTGCGCCCGAAGCCATTGCGGAGGTCCGTGAGTACGTCGGCAAGGAATATGGCGCGACCTACCTGCCCGAGTCTCCGAACACGTATAAGGAGAAAAAAGACGCGCAGGGCGCGCACGAAGCGATTCGTCCCACCTCGGTCATGCGCCATCCCGAACAGATCAAGCAATATCTGAAAGAAGATGAATTCAAGGTTTACAAATTGATCTGGCAGCGCTTCGTGGCTTCGCAGATCAACCCGGCCGTCTTCGATCAGACCACGGTCGACATCGATGCGAAAAACGGCAACGACGTGTTCTGGTTCCGCGTGACTGGGTCGGTCCTCAAGTTCGACGGTTTCCTCCGTGTCTACGAAGAATCGAAAGAAGGCAAAGACGAAGAAGACGAGGAACTCAAGCATAAGTTGCCCGCGCTCGAGGCCGGAGAGAAGCTCACGCTCAGGGAACTGAAGCCGGAGCAGCATTTCACCGAGCCGCCGCCGCGCTTCAATGAAGCGTCACTGGTGAAAGAACTCGAAGAACGAGGCATTGGCCGTCCGTCAACCTACGCGGCAATTCTTACCACCATTCAAGAGCGGCAGTACGTGCAGAAAATCGGAGGCAAGTTCACGCCCACAGAGATCGGGCTGGTCGTCACCGACCTGCTGGTGGAAAACTTCCGCGACATCTTCGATCTGCAATACACCGCCCGCCTCGAAGAAGAACTCGACGAAATCGAAGAGGGCAAAGAGAAGTGGCAAGACGCTCTCGGCGACTTCTACAAGAAATTCCAGAAAGATCTCAAATATGCCGAAAAGCATATGGAGAACATCAAGCGGATGGAAAAGCCCACAGACGAGAAGTGCGAACTCTGTGGCTCTCCGCTGGTGATCAAGTGGGGCAAGCACGGCTCCTTCTACGCCTGCAGCACCTACGATAAGGACGATCCCAACACCTGCAAGTTCACCAAAGAGAATCCGATCAACCTGCCCGATCTCGACTCGGCCGATATTCAGGAGACCACGCAGGAGGAATATTGCGAAAATTGCGGCCGCGTGATGGTGCTCAAGCGTGGGCGCTTCGGCCAGTTCATGGCCTGCACGGGCTATCCCGACTGCAAGACCACGCGGCGGCTCGATCAGGGCAAGAAAGTTCCCGACATTCCGCTCGACGAACTCTGCCCGAAATGCGGACGCAACATGATGATCCGCCACGGCCGTTTCGGCGAATTCACAGCCTGCAGCGGATATCCCGAGTGCAAATACGTCAAGCAGAACTTCATCGGAGTGAAATGCCCCGACTGCAAAGACGGCGACCTCGTCGAAAAACGCGCGCGCAAGGGCAATACGTTTTACGGCTGCGGCAATTATCCCAAGTGCAAATTTACTTCGGCCCACAAGCCGATCGCCGAGAAGTGCCCCAGTTGCGGCAGTGAATATCTGGTCGAGAAAAACCTTAAGGCCGGCCCGGTCATTGCCTGTCCCAATAAAGAATGCGATTACGAGCGGCCCGCGCCCCCGCCCCCGGAGGCCGCAGCCAGCGTCGCGGCTCCGGCGCATCCAGCCTGAAAATTTCTGAGTCCTTCGAATCGCGGCGTAGTCTAATCGTGTCGGTCGTTTCCAACCAAACGACGGTTCAACCACATGGAGGATAAGAAATGGCCAAGAAGCCAACCGCCGAAGACGCTCATCTGATTCTCAAGCTCTACGATCTGCGCCGCGAAGCCGAGCTGCGCAAAGCGCGCAATTGGTGGCTTACCGAATTCTGGCCCGCCAACGCGGACGATTTCGCCAAAGTCGCTGGCGCCATGGGCACGCAAGAAAACGCATGGCTTCGTATGGCCGCGGGTTATTGGGGCATGGCCGCGTCTCTTGTTCTTCACGGAACCGTGAACGCCGAACTGTTCCTGCATCCCGGCAACAGCGGCGAGATGTATTTCTTGTTCGCCAAGATCCATCCCTTTCTCAAGGAACTCCGCGAAAAGATGGGCGATCCCAGCATGTTCGGAAACATCGAAACCGTGATTCATAGTTCGAAGTTCAGCCGCGAGAGACTCAAATTCACGCTGAATCGCGTGCAGACGATGCGCGAGAAGCGAGCGCAAAAGGCCAGCTGAATTGCCCTGCCATATCCGAAACAGTTGAACTCTGTCTTATCTTCATCTGTTATCCTACTCGGCTGTGCGGATGATCTGGTGGTTCCTGATCCTGGGCTTCAGTACGCTGGTCGTGGTGTGCGTGGCGATTGCGATCTACCTTCACCTGCGCCGAAACTTGCAGAAAGCACACGCTACGCACGACGGCGCTCTGAGCGAGGGGGAACGGGAGCGCCGATCGGGCGGGATCGAACACTGAAAATCTTTTACGCTTCCGGAGATTGAGCGATGGCAAAACCGGCGATTCAGATTCTGGGCACGCCGCAAGAGCGGGCGATTGAGGCATCGCGGCAGATTGCGCTAGTGGTGGGCGCGAGCCTCTTTGTGGCGTTATGCGCACACGTCACCATTCCGCTGGTGCCGCTTACGCCCGTTCCCCTCACCGTGCAGAATTTCGCGGTGCTATTGGTTGGCCTGATGCTCGGCAGCCGCCGCGGGTTCGCGGCTCTGACACTGTACTTGTTTGAAGGCGCAGTCGGATTGCCGGTTTTCAATCCCACCGGTCCGGGCGGAATCGCGCAGTTGTTCGGCATCACCGGCGGATTCTTGCTAGCCTACCCGTTCGTCGCATTCCTGGCGGGTTTCATCTTTGAACGCAGCAAGAAGAGTTTTGCGCGCGCCGCGATTGCCGGCCTGCTCGCTGAAATCCTGCTCTTTGCCGGAGGCCTAAGCTGGCTCTACCTTTTTACGCATTCGCTGGCGAAGGCAGCTTATCTCGGCCTCTACTGGTTCCTCGCCGCCGAAGTCATCAAGGTAATGTTCGCCGCAGCGCTTGCCGTTCGCTGGCGCCGTAGTTCAGCTGGATAGTGGATCTCGCTGCAGTTTCGAGCTGAAGTTCAAAGAAGTGAAGCGCAGAGGTGGAGTGCGAACATGACCGCAATCTCAGAAACCGCGAAAGCGCCGGCCCCCGGTTCTTCAACCCAACTGCGCGAAATCGCCGTGGCTCACAGCCCCGACTCCGACGACGCTTTTATGTTCTACGGCCTGGCCACGCACAAGGTTCGCACTCCCGGCCTGCGCTTCACTCACACGCTCTGCGACATCGAAACGCTGAACCAAAAGGCGCGCGAGGGTGTTTATGACATTACCGCGATTTCATTTCACGCTTACCCTTACGTGCAAGACAAATATGCGCTGATGGCTTGCGGCGGCAGCGTTGGCGAAGGCTACGGACCGATGATCGTCTCGCCGCGGCCGTTTACTCCCGGCGAGGTCAAGACCAAGCGCATCGCCGTGCCGGGAACGCTCACCACGGCATATCTCGCGCTGCAACTTTTTGCGCCCGGAGTCGAAACCGAAGTCGTTCCCTTCGACCAGATCATTCCCCAGGTTCTCGAAGGCAAATACGAAGCTGGACTCATCATTCACGAAGGCCAGCTCACCTACGATAAGTCTGGCCTGCACCGCATCGTCGATCTCGGACGCTGGTGGCAGAAAGTGACCGGCTTGCCGTTGCCGCTCGGCGGCAACGCTATTCGTCGCGCACTCGGCAGTGAGCTGATGGCAGCCGCGTCAACTGCTCTGCGCGAAAGCATTCAATATGCCCTCGACCATCGCGAAGAAGCGCTCTCCTACGCCATGCAATTCGCCCGCGATCTCGATACCCAGTCCGCCGACAAGTTCGTCGGCATGTATGTAAACGAGCGCACCCTCGACTACGGCCCCGACGGCCGCGAAGCCGTCCGCCGTCTGCTCGACATGGGTCACAAGGCCGGCATCATCGGCCCCGAAGCGAAAGTGGATTGGGTGTGAAGCAAGCCTCTAGCTGCTAGCTCCTAGCGAACCCAAAAACTCGATTCAGCGATGACCAAGACGTACTTAAGTCCTGACGAACTCGCCGGTGCTTTCCCCGCCAGCCTTCGGCAGGATGCAGTTACGGCTTGCGCCACATTTCCTGCTGTGAGGGTACTCGGCGAGAAGTTTTCGGTCCGCGTTGACGACGAGATTCTGTTTATTCCCAAGCGGTTGCACTTTGACCCCACTCCAATTCACTTCAACCTTCTGACCCCAACTCAACGTGAGATTGTGGACTGCTTGTTGACACGGCACACCGACGGATTCGTACGCGAACTGCATCTGGCTCGCATAATCGGACTGAATCGCCCTTGGATTCCACCTTTCGTTCTCCAACTTTCAGGCGAATATGTTGTCGAAATTCTGAATGTGATTTACCACAGTCTCCCGACCCTGGGCAGGCCTATCTACCGAGAATTCCTCCACAACAATCCCACTTTTTTGGATCTCACTGGACAGAGAGTTGCCAGCTATTGGGACTGTTATTATCGAGGGCACAGCCGACAAGAATACGTTGGTTTCAAGATTCTGGAATTCTTTCGATCACTGCAAGGGCCGGCGTAAGAATCGTGCCTTTCTATAATTCTGTTTTGGCTGGTAGCTAGGAGCTAGAAGCTTGTCCTCCCTCACCCTCCTCATCGACGCTGACGACACGCTCTGGGAGAACAATGTTTACTTCGAGCGCGCCATCGCCCGCTTCATTTCGTTTCTGAATCACCACGAATTCTCTCCCGAGCAAGTGCGCGCCGTGCTCAACGACGTCGAGCGCGAATGCATCGTCACCCACGGCTACGGCCTGCACAGTTTCGCGCACGCTCTCGTCCGCACTTTTGAGCGGCTCAGTCCGCAGCCGCTCACACCTGAAGTGCACGCGCAGATCACGGGGTTCACTCACGCCATCACCGATCATCCAATCGAGTTTTTGCCCGATGTCCCGGCAACTCTGGAGTATCTTTCCAAACCGCATCGTCTGATCTTGGTGACCAAGGGAGCCGTTCCCGAACAGTCCGGGAAAATCGAGCGCTCCGGCTTGCGAAAATATTTCGCCGCCACCGAAATCGTAGCCGAGAAAAATCCGGCAGCCTACGCCAGCCTGATCCAGAAGCACGATCTCAAGCCCGATTCCACCTGGATGGTCGGCAACAGCCCCAAGTCCGACATCAACCCCGCTCTCGCGACAGGATTGCACGCCGTCTTCATCCCCCACGGCGAAACCTGGATTCTTGAGCATGAAGAACTGAATCAAGCGCCGCCACAACAAAAGTTGCTCATCGTCGGCCGCTTCGCCGAACTGCGCGAGCATTTCTAAACCTGTGGAGGTGACAAACGCATCCTTCCGTAGCGCGAGGCGCCAGCTGTCGCGGAATCACTTCCTGGCAGCGGTTTCCGGGGTTGAATCCTTTACGCTGTGAAAGTAATTTGCGCCATAGCACGCGAGTGCAGGAATCATCCTCGTCATCACCGTTTCATTTCGGTTACGACAGCATCAAACTAACCAACAACACACTCTCGCATCCGGCATTTCCCGCATGGTACCCTCATTTTGCTCTGCGATCTGGCTCCCACTTCGTCTGTGGCGGTTCAGACCAACAATTTACGGCGGCTGTTGCACACGGTTGAGGCGCTTTCCGAACTCGGTCCCGCGCTAACGGCGGAGCGCGAGTTCTCGGAAACTTCCCGCCTGATGCTGGCTGCCATCACAGAAGCGGCGGGCGCGCGCGAAGGTGCGCTTTTCCTGTTCAACGACAAGCCCGCCATGCTGACCACCGCGGCCAGTCAGGGATTTGCCCTGATCCCCGACCCCGCGTTCATTCCTCTCCTCCCGAAACATGTTCACGCGCTCACCGCCGCGCGCGGCCCGATCGTTCTGAACGCTTCCACCTATTCGGTATTTTTGAGTTCCAACGGCAACGTCGCGCCCGAGCTTTTCAAATGCCTCGCACCGCTGAAAGCTGCGGGACGCCTGGCTGGCGTGGTCGCTCTGGGCCGCCGTCCCGGGGACGCCCTCTACGAAGACAGCGAACTCGACGCCCTCGAACTGCTCTGCAGCTATATTGCGCTGGCCGTGCAGAATCATGCGTTGACGCAAACCATCGCGCAACGCGTGTCGGAAAATCTGCGACTCATGGCCTCGCTGCACGGCTTCTACGACAACGCGCTCGAAGCCTTCGCCACCGCCATCGACGTGAAGCACGTCAACATTCACGGCCACTCGCTGCGTGTCGGGCGCTATGCCGCCGCCATCGGCGAAGCCATGGGTATGGAATCCAGCGAAATTGCCGCCCTGCGCAGCGCCGGATATCTTCACGACATCGGAAAAGTGGCCGTCGACCGCCGCCTGTTCGGCAAACCCGGAGCGCTCGATCCCGAAGAATTTCGCGAGATGGCCGACCACACCACCGTCGGCCACCAGATCGTCAGCAGCGTGCAATTCCCCTGGCCCAAAATTCCCGAGACCGTGCGCTGGCACCACGAGCGCAGCGATGGCTCCGGTTATCCCGATAGACTCGGTCTCGAAGATGTGCCTCTGGCGGTCCGCATTGTCGGCCTGGCCGATTCCTTCGATGCCATGACCAGCGCCCGCCCGTATCGCGCTCCGCTTTCCGTGGGCGGCGCCCTGAGCGATCTGGTGCGCTTGACTCCGCTGAAGTTCGATCCCAGCGTGGTGCAGGCTTTGCTGATTCAGATACGCCGGGAGGCGGTCGGCAGCAGCCGCGTTCCGCTGCTCGACGCCATGCCCGTCAACATCGCCGCGACCGATATCGATCATCTGGCCGCTACTTTGCAGCACAAAGTAACTCGCAGCAAAGTGTTTCTAACCTAAGAGTGCCGCCGCTGGCTGGCTCTTTTCCGCGACCTGTGATGCCGTTACTCGGCAGAAGTTTCGGGATAGCTCTTCTGGTGCGTGAGCGCACCGCCAAGTCACTGTCCGGCAATCACTTCCGTACCTATGATGGATCAGCGAACCAGCAACTTTTCCGCTCCTTCGGGTTCATAATAGAGAGACTCGATCCTTCCGGAGATTTCATGCGATCCAGCCTGACCCGATCCAGGGCCGTCAAGCCGGCAGCGTTTATTTTCGCCTTAAGCCTCGCCTGCGCTACTCCGCAGCTCCTCGCCAAGAAAAAGCTGGCGGCGCCTGGCACGGGTGCGAACGAACAGAAGCGCGCCGTGCACGCCTTGAATCGCCTTGCCTTCGGCCCGCGTCCCGGCGATCTGCAGCAAGTGATAGCTATGGGCGTCGATCAATGGATCGAACTGCAACTGCATCCCGAGAAGATTTCTGACACTGCGCTCGATGCGCGCCTGGCTCAGTTCCGCACTCTCCGCATGAGTTCGCGCCAGATGGTCGATGAATTTCCCGACAACCAGATCATCAAGCAGGTGATGGATGGAAAGCGTTCCATGCCTTCCGATCCGGCAGAACGCGCCGTGTATGAAGTCCAGGTCGCCCGCCTGGAAGACCGCCTGGAAGAAAAGCTGGAAGAAAAGAAACAGCAGGGGAAGAGTTCGCGGAATACTGAGGCTGCGCCTTACGCGCCCGCCTCCATGGCTGCTCCATCGTCCTCGCCTGAGCCGCGTTCGACCGAGCAGGCGGCGATGTCCGCGCCGGCAAACGACACTGCCAAGACCGCTGAGGAACTCGCGGCGGCGGCCTCCGCCAGCTCCGATGCCCTGCCAGCCACGCCCGCGGACGCGAATTTGGCAAGCCCGGCCGGCGCGTCGAACGCCATGCCCGCCAACGGCATGTCCATGCCCGCATCCACGGGGAACGCGTCCACCGATGCCGCACCGGCAGAAATGAAATCCACGGAAGCAAAGTCGACGCCCGCGAACGATCCTGAGGCGCACCTCCGCGAAGAGAATCTCTACGCCGATCTGAAAGTTCAGAGCCTCATCGACCTTCCTCCCGGCGAGCGCTACCGAAAAGTGATGGCCATGCCGGTCGATGAAAAACTGGCTTTCGTCGACTCCATGCGCGGCGGCAAAGCTGACGCCTTTCTCGCCGGCATGGACCCGAAGCAAAAAGAGACTATGATGGCCCTGAAAAATCCGCAGGCCGTGGTCGTGGACGAACTCGTCCAGGCCAAGCTGCTCCGCGCCATCTACAGCGAGCGTCAGCTCGAAGAAGTGATGACCGATTTCTGGCTCAACCATTTCAACGTCTTCATCAACAAAGGCGCTGACCGCGTGCTGCTCACCAACTACGAGCAGGACGTCATTCGGCCGCATGCTCTTGGCAGGTTCGAAGATCTGCTCGTCGCCACCGCCAAGAGTCCGGCAATGCTGTTTTATCTCGACAACTGGATGAGCGTTGGCCCGAATTCCATGGAGGCGCTCGGCATTCGTCCCGGAGCCTACGGCCGGTATCGACGTTATCCGGTGCCCTATCCCGGGAGTCGCAACGCAAATCAGAGGCGCCGCAACGGGCTCAACGAAAACTATGGCCGCGAATTGCTCGAACTGCACACCCTCAGCGTGAATGGCGGCTACACCCAGCATGACGTTACGGAAGTCGCGAAGGTCTTTACCGGTTGGACGATCGACAAGCCCGCCCAGGGCGGTGATTTCAAGTACGAGCCGCGCATGCACGAGCCCGGCCCTAAGTTCGTTCTCGGCAAAAAGATCAAACCCAATGGCGAGGACGAGGGCAAGGAAGTCCTGCACATGCTCGCGACCAGCCCGAAGACCGCACACTTCATTTGCTTGAAACTCGCCGAGCGTTTCGTCTCTGACGACCCTCCGCCGGCCCTGGTCGATCGCATGGCGAAAACGTTCCTGAAGAAAAAGGGCGACATCCGCGAAGTCCTGACGACGCTTTTCCATTCGCCGGAATTCTGGGACGACAGCGCTTACCGCGCGAAAGTGAAAACGCCGCTGGAGTTCGTTGCCTCCGCGGTGCGCGCCACCGGCGCCGATGTCGAAGACGCCATGCCGCTCGCGCGCCAGATCGCCAATATGGGCATGCCTCTCTACGGAGCGCAGCCGCCGACCGGCTATTCCATGAACGCGGAAACCTGGGTTAGCTCTTCAGCGCTGCTGAGCCGCATGAATTTCGCGCTCGCGTTCGCCGCCGGCAAGGTCCGCGGCGTGAAGGTCGATGCCGTGCAATTAGCGGGCGGCTCGCCGGCACCGGCTGATCCAACGCTCGCCCTCTCGACGCTCGAAGCAAAGCTGCTCGACGCCGACGTCTCCAGGCAGACGCACGACTCGATCATGGCGCAAATTGGCCCGCCGGCGAAGAATCCCGTGTCAGACATGTCCGGCACGCAAGATCAGAAAAACCAGCGCAAGCCGGCAGACAAGCCGCGTCCATCCGACGCAAATATCATCGCCGGCCTGCTGCTGGGTTCGCCCGAGTTTCAAAGGAGATGAGCGTAGCGCCGCCGTCCCGGCGGCTGGTCGGTGGGCCGTTCTCGTCCGCCGCTCCGAGAGCGAGACGCCCTCGGGACAGCCGGCAAGATGCCGGCGCTACAAGCTTAGGAACGAACTGCGGTTAGGAGTCGTTTATGTCCATCACTCGTCGCATTTTTCTTCGCAACAGCGCTCTCGCCGTGGTCGGCACAGCCGCCGTCCCGAGCTTCCTTACGCGCGCGGCATTCGGCGCCGTCGAAAGCAGCGGGCGCACCAAGCGCTTGGTCGTCATCTTCCAGCGCGGAGCAGCCGACGGACTCAACATCGTCGTGCCCCACGCCGAGCGCAACTATTACGCCATGCGTCCCAGCATCAACATTCCGCAGAACTCCGTGATTGATCTCGACGGATTCTTCGGCCTGCATCCCGCGCTCGCGTCGTTTCAGCCGCTCTGGCAGCAGCGCCATCTGGCCATCGTGCATGCCGCCGGATCGCCCGACCCCACGCGCTCGCACTTCGACGCGCAGGACTTCATGGAAACCGGCACGCCTGGCGTCAAGTCGACCGACGACGGATGGCTCAACCGCTCACTTCGTCATCTGCCAGGTCAGAATATGCCAGGTGCAAATCTGCCAGGTCCCACGCAGATCTCCGCCTTCCGCGCCATCGCGCTCGGCCCATCGTTGCCTCGAATTCTCAGCGGAAACGAGCCCGCCGTCGCCATGAACAACATCAACGACTTCTCCGTCGGCGGCCGAAATCCCAAAGCCTCGCCCGCCGCAACCGCGTTCGAAGCCATGTACGATCATTCCTCCGACACGGTACTTCACGGCACCGGAGAAGAAACCTTCGACGCGGTCAAAATGCTGAAGGCTGCCGACCCTAACAAATACACGCCTGCGCCCAACGCCAACTATCCCAAGGGACGCTTCGGCGACAGCCTGCGCCAGCTCGCGCAGCTCATCAAAGCGAATCTCGGAGTGCAGGTCGCTTTTGCCGACATCGGGGGATGGGATCACCACGTCAACGAAGGCGCAACCGAAGGCCAACTCGCCAACGTGCTCGGCGATTTCTCGCAATCGATCGCGGCATTCTGGAACGATCTCGGCGACCTCGGCGAAGACACGGTCGTCGTCACCATGTCGGAATTCGGCCGCACCGCCCGAGAAAATGGCAACCGCGGCACCGACCACGGCCACGCCAACGTCATGTTCGTTCTGGGAGGTCCCGTCAAAGGCGGCAAAGTCTACGGACGCTGGCCCGGCCTCGACCAATCCCAGCTTAACGAAGGCCGCGACCTCGCTCTAACCACCGATTTTCGCCAGGTGATCGGCGAAGCCGTCGCCCGCCACATGGGCAACAAGAATCTAGCGGAAGTTTTCCCCGGCTACGACAACCAGCCGGGAAAATTCCTGCGCTATCTGGGATAGAAGCAGCGGCAACCAAAGGTCTCATGTAGGGACAGCCGTCCTCGGCTGTCCAGTCGAGCGAAGCTCGACGATTTTGGACTGTGCTACATCTAGCGCTGGGAGGATGACTGCTTGCGCGACCGTGGAAGAGCGGCCCTTAAGGGCCGCGTTAGGCGTTTTTGAAATTTATCTGGGCTTTAGCCCCGGCTGTCCTGAGGTACGTCTAAATCTCAACCATCACATCCCCACCCTCAATCTTCATCGGATACACGGCAACCTTCGCCTTCGCATCCTGCTCGGCCACGCCCGTCTTCGGGTCCCACGCCCAGCCATGCCACGGGCACACGACCTTGCCGTTCTCAATCATCCCTTGCCCAAGCGGGCCGCCGCGATGCAGGCAGACGTTATCCATTGCGCTGTAGACGCCATTCACGTTGGCGATGCAGATCGTCTTCGAGCCGCAAGGAAACTCCTTGGCTTCGTTGTCGGACGGTAGCTCCGATTGAGTTGTTAGCTTGATAAAGTTGGGCATGGTTCGAATCGAACGGGAAGGGCACGGCTTAGAGCCGTGCCGATAAGCCTTCCCACAGAAATTTCCGCTTTAGCCGCCGCGGTTCGCTGACAACTGATACCTAACGGCTGGATCCTTCGGCTCATTCTCGCTGGCGCTCGACTTTCGCTTAGGATGACCGCAGCGGGCTCCCGCTTCGCTCACGCCCGCGAGGCGCGGTCACTTCGGCTGCAGCGTCTGCGCGATCATCACCTGCCGCTTGAAGTTCTCCACCATATTCGGATCCAGCCGAACTTCCGTCGGCTTCTTGGCCAGCGTCATGGTGTCGATCTTATCCTGCAGCTTGAGCAGCGCATAGAACAGATTCTCCGGGCGCGGCGGGCACCCGGTCACGTACACATCCACCGGAACAATCTTGTCCACGCCCTGCAGCACCGCATACGTATTGAACGGCCCGCCCACCGACGAGCACGCGCCCATCGAAATCACCCACTTCGGGTCGGGCATCTGGTCGTAGATGCGCTTCACCACCGGCGCCATCTTCAGTGTGACCGTCCCGGCGACGATCATCAGATCGCTCTGCCGTGGCGAGGGACGAAACACCTCCGACCCAAAGCGTGCAATATCAAACCGCGAAGTCGATGACGCGATCATCTCGATCGCGCAGCATGCCAACCCAAACGTCATCGGCCAAACCGCCGATTTTCGCGCCCAGTTGAACACGTAATCGACGGTCGAGATCAGAAAATTCTTTTCGAATTTATTTTGCAGCCAGCCCATGATTTCGGCCTCATTCGGAAAAATCTCGTTTGGACAAGACCTTCGCAGAAGCTCTACTCTGGCAGTCTAGGTAACGCGGGGAAGCAGTGTCAAACGGAGGCTGCGAAGGAGTTGGGTCAATGAGCGTCAGGCCAGACCGGAATCTTGATACCTGGAACCAAATTGACGTCGCATCGTACTACGCATCCCTGAGTTATCTCACGCCGTGTGAGCAATTGTTGTTCGATGAATATCTGGGTCCAGGCATGGCGATTCTCGATCTGGGCGTCGGCGGAGGCCGAACAACTTCGTATCTCTCTTCGATCGCCAGCCGGTATGTAGGCGCCGACTATGCCGCTGAAATGATTGCCGCCTGCCAGAAGAGGTTTCCCCATCTCGAATTCAAAACTGTCGATGCCGCCGACCTTTCCATGTTTCCCACGGCCACCTTCGATGCTGTGGTCATGGCATTCAACACCATCGACAACGTGATTCCCGAAGAAGCCCGCCACCGTGCCTTGCGCGAGATTCACCGCGTGCTGAAACCGAACGGCGTTCTGATTTTCTCTTCGCACAACATACGCTCGATTTTCGCGCGGCCGGCATGGAAATCTGCGCGTCTGGCAAGCCTTGCGAGACACTTGGCTGGCGACGGTTCGGCTTGGTATCGGCCGCTGCTGGGCGCGCTTACGGCCGCGCGCGTACCCCTTGCGGTCTATCGGGCGGTCGTGCAGTCAATCGGGCGCATCGCTCGAAGGTGCACCACCCCCGGCTTTTGGAGGGGCGAAGGATACCTGACGGACTCGTCTCATGGAGGGACCACAATCCACTTCGGGACTCCCGATAAAGTCGAGGAAGAGCTGGTTCAATTCGGTTTCCGCCTGCAGCGTTATCTCGGAGACGACTATCCTCGGGTCAGCCGGATCCTGGTCACCGGCTGGTACTACTACGTTTCCTCCAGAGTGGAAACCGCCGGGTTGAAAGTAATCTGTAAGTAGGTTTTCTCATCATCCATTTTGTGGGCAGCTCCGTTACAATAAGTGCAGGTTCTTCGAGTCTCATGTCTCTGACCAAATCCCAAGCCCTCGACCTCTTCAACTCCGATGACCTGATCGGCATCGGCATGGAAGCCGACGCAGTTCGCCGCGCCAAACATCCCGAAGGCACCGTCACCTACATCATCGACCGCAACATCAACTACACCAACTTTTGCACGGAGTACTGCACCTTCTGCGCCTTCTATCGCCCGCTCAAAGGACCGGCAGCCAAAGAAGGCTACATCCTCGACTTCGACACCATCTACGACAAGATTCGCGAGACCGCCGAACTCGGCGGCACCGGTGTGCTCATGCAGGGAGGTCTGCATCCCGATCTGAAGATCGACTGGCACGAGAAGATGTTGCGCGGCATCAAAGAGCGTTTTCCGAGAATTCACCTGCACTGCTACTCCGCGTCGGAGATCATCGCCATTGCCGAGTACAGCAGTCTGAGCATCCGCGACACCATCCTGCGCCTGCGCGACGCCGGACTCGATTCCATCCCCGGAGGCGGAGCAGAAATTCTCGACGACGAGGTCCGCTACAAAATCGCCCGCCTGAAGTGCCTCACCGACGACTGGATCAACGTGCACCGCACCGCCCACCAGATCGGCATGCGCACCACCGCCACCATGATGTTCGGCGTCGGCGAGAACTACGAAAACCGCATTAACCACTTTCAGCGGCTTTACGATCTGCAGGAAGAGACCGGAGGATTCACCGCCTTCATTCCCTGGAGCTTCCAGCCGCAGCACACCGCGCTCGGCGGACGCCACTGGGACGAAGCCACGGCAGTCGAATATTTGAAAGTGCTCGCGATCTCGCGCCTTTACCTTTCAAATTTTCTCAACGTGCAATCGAGCTGGGTCACGCAAGGATTGAAAGTCTGCCAGATGGGCCTCCGCTTCGGCGGCAACGATGTGGGCAGTGTGATGCTAGAAGAAAACGTAGTCCGCGCCGCCGGCGTCACGAATTGCACGACCGAAGAAGAGCTGCGCCGCATCATTCGCGACGCCGGTTTCCGCCCCGCGCAACGCGACACACTGTACCGCCAATACTTTCTGAACTAGCGCACAACCTTAACTAGTCAACACGCATGGCTTCTCCTCCCCTCAGAAAACACGCAGGTCCCGCGCCAGCTAGCGGCGAGCCGCCGGTCGCCGAGCCCACTTTCGCCGAGCGCGTGCGAACTCTGGTCTACCTCGGCCGCCTTGGCAGTCTTTCAACCCTCTCCCGTAAGCAGCCTGGTTTCCCTTTCGGATCGGTAATGCCCTACGGGCTTGACGACCTGGGTCGTCCGCTCTTTCTCATCAGCACGATGGCCATGCATACGCAAAACTTGAAGGCGGATCCGCGAGCCAGCCTGCTCGTGACCCAGAACTCGGCTGACGGCGATCCACTGGGAGCTTCGCGCGTCACGCTGGTGGGAAACGCCCTGCCGGTTCCCGAAGCGGAGATTCCCGCCGCCCGCTCGCTCTATCTCGCACGCCATGCGAACAGCAAATATTGGGTTGAGTTCGAGGACTTCTCCTTTTACCGGCTCGACATTGTCGATATTTATTTTGTCGGCGGTTTCGGAGTGATGGGATGGGTCGCCGCGTCAGACTATGCCGTCAGCCAGCCGGATCCTCTGGCTGACTCGACAAGCGACATCATCCAGCACATGAACGCGGATCATAAAGATGCAATGGTGCTGCTGGCGCGAAAATTTGCTCACATCGAGGCCCAGGAAGCGGCCATGACCGCGGTCGATCGGCTCGGATTTCATCTCCGCCTGAAAACTCAAGATGGAATGCGAGGCACCCGCATCGCATTTTTGCAGGAAGTGCGAAGCGCCGCAGAGACTCGGAACGCACTGGTCAAAATGGTGCAACAGGCGCGTGCAAGCAGCGATTGACGATTTTCAACGACGATTTCAATTTGAGAGTTGCAGAGCACCCACGCTCGATTGCTAAGATAATTGGCATGGCATTCCCAATCAAAACCTGTGCGGTCTGTGGTGACGAATTCGAGCTGAAGCCCGGCAAGCCCGGTTTCGCCAATCGCTGTCCGTCGTGCAGTGAAGAAGAGTCGGTGTCGAAGTCGCAGCCTGCGGACGTTCTAAAAACCGACAGGGGAGCTAATGCCGCCCGCCGTGAAGCCATGCGCAACCTGCTCTACCGCAAAGACAGTTAGACGATCTCGCGCGTTTTAATCGTTCGCGGCCGCTCAACAATGAAGCGATTCCTCCAGGCGTTCGCGGTTCTTGTGCTCCTCGGCCTTTTCGTCGTCATCGCGCTGCATCGAATTCCCCTCCACGTCTATGACGGCTTCGAATCCTCGCGCTTAAGTTGGAGCCGCTGGTCAAGATGGCGCTTCGTTCCCGGAGCCGTTGCACCCGAGCAGGCGATCGTCCGCTCGGGTTACGGCGCGCTGGCGATTACGGTGCACTCGGGTGACCGCTATGAAGCGGCCAGCGATACTGGAGCCGCTACCGAGCGCGACGAACTCATGGAGTCGTGGTGGCTGTATTCGCGGACCGGCCGCACTTACGCCTATTCATTCAGCCTTTATCTCCCGAAAGATTTCCCTCAGACCTCGGAGCGCTTGGTGATCGCGCAGTGGAGGCAGCTGTGTGAGGCGCGTCGCTGTCGCCCGGACTATCCCATCCTCGCGCTGCGCCTGGAAGACGCACGCCTCCGGGTCACGCGTCGCAATGAGAAAGGCAGCGAGATTCTGTATCAGGGCACCGAAGACGTGCGCGGTCGCTGGCTGGATTTTCGTTTTCTCACTCGCTTCGACTCCACGGATCAGGGCAGCGTCGACGCCACTTTGGACGGCCGCCCGATCGTCCGCTATCGCGGACCCACGGTCTTCCAGCCGGCTCACGGATATCCATCCCGCGGTCTCGTCTATTTCAAAACCGGCCTTTACCGCGACGCGCGTGGAGAACCGCCGTGGACGATCTACGTCGACGAATACCGCAAGGATCAATGTGCGCCCAGCGGATGCGATTAAGTTTGCGTGCGCAAAGTGCCGAATGGCGGCCGCGCAGAAAAGGTTACCGCTTACTGCTTTCCCACCCACTCCGCGATCTTTTCCAGAGCCACGGGCGACATCGTCTCCTCAATCTGCGCGTACTCCGTTGGAGACCCCGTCTTCGCCGTCTGGAACAGATGATTCAGTCCCGGCAGCTCGTCGATCTCGACCTTCTTGTTCCCGGCTTCCTCCAGCGCCTTGCGAATCGCCGGCAGATTCTGGTCCGGCAAAACCTGCTTATCGAGCGAGCCATTCAGCACCAGCACCGGGCAAGTCACGTGACGCAGCGCCGTTGCCGGATCGTACGTCAGGAAATAACGGAACCAGGGCGACGTGAGTTGCTTGATCTGCATTCCAATCTGGGCGTCAGGAACGTCGCCCTTCATCTTTTCCCGCAATTCCTTATCGAGAGCGGTTTCATCTTTTTGAGTTTCGACCAGATGGATGAGTTCGCGTTCCTTGTCAGCTTTCTTCGCCGCCTCATCCGGCTTCTCGCCGCTCGCGACTTCAATGGCCTCGCTCTGCGCCACAATGACCTGATCGCCCCGAACTCCGGTACCCGCCATCATCACGATGAATGCGACGTCTTTGTCGCGTGCCGCAATCATCGGCGCGATCACTCCGCCTTCGCTGTGCCCGATCAGGCCAATCTTATGTGGATCGACTTCCACCCGCGTCTTTAGAAACGCAATTCCGGCCTCGGTGTCCGTGGCGAAGTCCGCCGTGGTCGCCGTGGCGAATACTCCAGTCGATTTTGCTGTGCCGCGGTCATCGGCGCGCAGCACCACAATTCCGTGCCGCGTCAGATAGTCTGACAAAATCAGAAACGGTTTATGCCCCAGCAGAGTCTCGTCGCGATCCTGTGGCCCCGAGCCCGTAATCAGCACCACGCCAGGGAACGGTCCTTTGCCCGGCGGAATGGTCAGCGTCGCGGCCAGCGTGACGTTCTGCACTTTGTTTTCGTACGTGACTTCTTCCTCGCGATACGGATACGGCTTCTTCGGAACCTGCGGCCGCTTCGGCTCCTGCGCTGCCACGTCCTTGTCCGTCACGCGCTTCAGCAGCAGCGGCATGGCGCCGCCGCCTTGCGTCCAGTTGCCGTCGATCGACGTAAGATCGGCCGCGATCTTGCCCTCAAACACTCCGCCAATCCTCCTCGCCTCAATCTTCAGCGACGCCCCGTCGCGCGTCACCGCGGAAGTCGCCATGCCCATTACGCCCTGGTCGAGACTGTCCAGAGTGGCCGTCAAACCTTCGGCAGTATTCACGATATGAAACACCACCCGCAGCTTGATCGATCCGGTATCCAAAGTTCCCATCCAGGCCCCGTCGATGTCGGAAGGCTTGGCTGGCATGGCCTCGGTGCTCGCCCGCTTGAAGACCAGGGGCAGCGGAGATCCCTGCGACCACGTTCCCGAAATCGCGCGGCCGTCCGCCGCAACCGTTCCTTCATACGTGCCATGCACAGCGTCCACGCCCAGGCTCAGTTTGGAATCCTTCAGCGTGACCGAACTGACCGGAATGCCGTTCGCGCCCTGATCCACACTATCGAGCGTGGCCTTGAGCGCGCCGTCCGGCGCCTTGGTGAGGTGCAGCACGAGATGCAGCGTGGCCACGCCCGTATCGAGCGCGCCGTTCCAGTCGCCGGTAATGTCCTGCGCGTGGGCCAGGCACGCGATCACGGGCAAGATTCCCATCACCATCCATCGCTTCATAGCGACTGCCCCTCCTTTTCGCCCGACGTAAGGCGCGTTCGTAGGGCGCGTTCAACGACATGCGCGCTGCCTTACTGCTTCGGCGCAGCTTGCTTGGGCGCTTCCGCGGACGTGTCTGCTTTCGTGCGCTTCAGGTTCAGTGCCCGCGCCGGGCCGTCGGACTGAATCCAATCGCCGGTCATCGCGTCCAGGGCTTTGTTGATTTTAGCCTCGAAAATCACGCTGATCTGCTTCAGGTTGATCTTGATGGAATTGCCTTTCCGCGTCACCGTCGTGGCCGGCCAACCTTTGATGTTCATCATGTCGGGCAGGTCCACTGTTGCCGTGAGTCCATCGGCCGTATTCTTAATGTAGAAGGTCACGTGATTTTTCCCGATGCGTCCAGTCTCGTCGGCGGGAGTCTCGTAGATTCCTTCCCAGGTGCCGTCGATGTCGGATGGCGGGGCAGGATCATGCTGCAGTTTCAGCGGTGCCGCCGTCTTGTTGAAGGTCAGGGGATACTTATTTGGCGGTGTTCCCTGTATCCAGTTTCCGCTGATCGAGCCATTCCCTTTCAGGTTGCCCTCGAAAGTTCCCTTGGCAATGTTGAAGGTGAAACGCACTTTCGAACCTTCAATACTGATGGAGTCGAGGGGCGCGCCGCCCATGGCCTGATCGGGGCTGTCGATGGTAGCTTTCAACGTGCCATCCGCCGCTTTGGTGATGTGCAGGACCAGGCGTAGTTCGCCCATTCCTGTGGTCCATGTGCCCTGCCAGTCTCCGGTGATATCCTGCGCGCCCGCGAAAGAGACGCAACCGAACGAAATGAGGGCTAGAACAAATGCTGCCGAGATCAGAAGTCGCTTCATAGAGCAGGCGCGCCTCCTTGCGCGCAAAGTACCGGTTTGCCAAACTCCTGATGATACAGCTATAGCGAGGCAAGCCGCTCCAACTGTTTGCAGAAAACCAGTGAATAAACTGCCGGGGTGAGCGCTCCGGTCAGAATCGCTGCCAGCGGCGGCCAGAAGAACGCCTCGGAGCAAGAAACCTTTGGCCCAATCTCTGCCTTCCAAGATAAAATGATTCTTGACGCGACCGTTTCCCACGGTCGGACGAAGTGCTCCCAGCCTCCCCCGAACTGCACCTCGGACCTGCATTCGGACATGAAGACGAAGCCGATCTCGGTATGCCTGACGCTGGTCGCCCTCTGCGCTGGCACCTGGGCGCAAACTGCGAGTGCGGCGAAACCTGCGGCCCGCGCCGCGATCGACGGCATCGTCACCAAAGATCCCGGCAGTGAGCCGGTCAAGAAGGCGCTCATCGAACTGATCGCCGAAAGCCAGACCGAAGGCGGAGACTACACCGCGATCACCGATGCTGACGGAGCGTTTCACATCGAAGGCATCATTCCCGGCCGCTACCACCTTTTCGCTGAACGCACCGGAATGCTCGATCTCGACAAGCGCCGCGCCCGCAGCGAGGGCCGCGTCCTGACCCTCACCGCTGGCCAGGAACTGAAGGACATCGTCATCCGTTTGCAAGCCGCCGCCGTGATTCGGGGACGGGTTACCGACGAAGACGGAGATCCCCTGCCCAATGCCGACGTCACCGTATTGCGCGAGACCTATGTCTCAGGCCGCCGCCGCTGGGAACAAGCCGGGGGCGAGCGCACCAACGACCTGGGAGAATACCGCGTTGCCGGCCTGGCTGCCGGCAACTACTACGTGTCCGTCAGCCCGCCTCCCGATTTCAAGAGTCTGATCGAAAGTGCAGGCGCGGCACCACGCGGCGATACGAACGCACCCGGCACTGCCGCCAGCGGCCGGGCCGCCGAGACCTCGTATCAGACCACGTACTATCCCGATACCGTGGATCGCGGCAAGGCCGCGCCCATTCCGCTACACGCGGGCGACGAATTTCCGGCGGACTTTTCGCTAATCCCGAGTCCCAGCCTGACGATTCGCGGCTCGGTGGTGAACCTGCCGCCGCACACTTCCGCTGTCATCATGCTGCAGTCGCACGATTTCAATCTGGTTCTGAACGGCGCCGACCTTCGCCAGGACGGTAGTTTCACGATTCGCGACGTTTCTCCCGGCAGCTATACGATTCTCGCGACCGTTGACGGAGCGCCCGTACCGATGTCGGCGCGGCAGTCGCTGCAAGTGGCGGGGAATGTCGAGGGGCTGCGTCTGGCGCCGCAACCGGGCGCATCGATTCGTGGCCGCCTCCGTCTGGAGAGTTCGCCGGAAACCAACGCACGCCGAGTCGATCTCAGCCAGATATTCCTCGCCCTTCATCCGATGGATCCGGAAGACGATGGAGTGGTCACGCTCGGAGACCAGTTCACCAACCTGACGCACGTCTCGGCCGACGGAAGCTTTGAATGGAAAGATGTTCCCGCGGGCAGCTACTACGTGCGGCTGACGGGTGAGGGCGACGCGAATGCCGATTGGTTCGTGAAGTCCGTGCTGGCCGGCGGACGCGACCTGAACGATTCGGGCATCAACGTGAACGGCGGCGCAATTTCGCTCGATCTGGTGGTGAATGCCAACGGCGCCATCGCCGACGGCATAGTCGTAGATGCAAAGGGGCAGCCCGTCGCGAACGCCATTGTGGTGGCGGCGCCGGAGGCGCGCCTGCGCTCGCGCGTCGACCGCTATCGCAAGACCGTCAGCGACCAGAGCGGACGGTTCACCCTCCGCGGCATTCCTCCGGGCGACTACACCCTGTTCGCCTGGGACAGCGTCGAGGGCGAAGCCTATTACAATCCTGAGTTCCTGAAGAGCTATGAAGGACAGGGAAGCGCGCTGCACATAAGTGAAGGCGACCGCAAGAGCCTGCAATTGCAGGAGATTCCTGACGCAGAACCACAGCCATAGCTGAACCCAAGACGGACCAAGGTTAAGACGAACAAGGTTTCAAAATTGCCGCGCCACCGGCAGCTCTGAAACCTTGCAACCTTGCAGCTTGCAACCCCGGTCAGTGTGACATGGCTCCGTTCTTGCAGGTCTTGGAGATGTGCTTGACGGAGCTCACTTCCAGAGTCTCCGCATTCGAGTGATTCGACGTGGCGCCGCTGTTGCTGGGCGTATTTTCCGACGTGCTCTCGGTGCCGGTGATCTTTACTTCGTGGCCGATGTGCTCCGCTAGGATCGAAGTATCGCCGGTCAGATCGTACATTTTCCCCTGGCTGTCGGTGAGCATGTACTTGCCGTCGGAACTGCTCAAACATCCCAGAACGGTGGTTTGAGAGCCGGTGCTGGCCTCGGTTTTGCCGGAAGCTTTCGCGGCTGGCATGCTTTCTGCTGCCGCCCAGCATACTCCGAGCAGCAGCACGGAAATCAATAGCAATGTTCGCATTGGGTACCTCCAGATTGGTTGTTGTCGTACCGCAAATCGTCTTGGGTTGGATCGGTTCGTCGAAACGGTTTTGCTCAGATCGGTATTCGCAGTGGCGGCGCAGCTGGCACGGTGGGTGCTCCACAGGCACGGCCAACCGGCAAAGTCAGTCTGAGCGTTGCGGAAAAGAGACGCAATACAGCGTTGGCAGGAGGACCCCCGCCTGAGGGACTTCAAGGTGTTTGCCTTACTGCCCCGAGAAGCAGAAGTTTGCAGCAATTTTCAAATGAAACAACCTTGTGTGGCCCGCCCGCTTACCAGTGATGAGTCTCCACCACTGGTGACTCGGCATCGGCGGGCTTGCTTTCATCGGCGTGAATCTTGCCGTCATCTTCGGCGTAGAAAGAGCGGTGCTCGGCGTCGAGGTTTCTTGGCGTCATGGTCAGCATATAGCTGTCGCTTTTCCCCCTGAAGCCTACGGTGTAATCGCCGCGGTCGGGATTGACCATGCGCTGGGTGAAGGTGCCGGTGTGAATCAGTTGCGTGAGTGTAGTGGCGTAGTGACCGTAGTGCTTGTGAAACTGCATCTGGGCGCGCATGACGACGCGCATGTAGGCGAGCGCGTCGAACTCAGAGTCGGAACGGGCCGGATCGCCGTGGTACTTGGGCGTGTATGCAGGCGCGGTTGGCGGCGCGGGCGCGGGTTCGGCTTGCGGCGAGGGCGGTTGTTGGGCCAGGGAGGAAATGCCGACAAAGAGCAGAAGACAGACGGTCAGGAGTGTAGAGCTCAGTTTCATTGCGGTTTTCTCCGAGGAAAAATCATTGAGTCGGTCGCGGGTTGCGAGAAGCCTCGTCCGTTCTGAAAGAAGCTGCAACGCACACCAAGGGTGGGGCAAACATCGCCGGCCCCTGGAAGCGCGCTGCGGCGCCGGCATTCCCAGCTCCGCGTCGGTCGTTTCAGTCCTCTGATTCGCCTCTTGATCCACTTTGGGCGCGCTTTTTCATGTTACTCCCGTAATTTCCCTTCGGTCACCTTCTCTTTGTTTTGTGACGAATTATTACTATGCTGAGTAGAAGAATTCGAGACCATAGGGAAAACTATGAAAGCAGCAGTTGCCAGAAAACCTGTCATCCGCATCGCCGTTGTGGAGAGCGACCCTCTACGCTTCGTAGGGTTTCGCGCCTTGTTCGACTCCGAGCCCGAGTTCGAACTCATCTCCGCCGCGCTGCCGGAAATCAGCACGCTGCAAGCCATTGATCTTATCCTGCTTGGAAATCGTTCCGGGCAAAACCTGTTTGACGTGATGGCCAGCCTGAAAGCGACGCGGCCGGATTTGCGCATCATCGTGACCGGTTCGGGCATCGACGAAGAAACTATTCTAAAAGCGATCGCATCCGGCGCCAAAGGGTACGTGGACGAGGCGGCGACGCCGGCCGAATTCGCGCAGGCGATCCGCATTGTGAATCAGGGGTCGGTATGGGCGCCGCGGCGAGTGCTGTCGATGTTCATCGAGCGCGTGTCGTCGGCGCCGGGAAGAATTTTTCCGGCGGGCCGGGTGACGTTCACCGATCGCGAAAAAGAAGTTCTCGAGATGCTGGTGGCCGGACGCTCGAACAAAGAAATCGGCGGCCAGTTGGGAATCGAAGAGCGCACGGTAAAGGCGCACGTGGCCAAGCTGATGCGCAAGGTGGGCGTGCAGAATCGCATTGCGCTCTCGGTGCATGCCATTACGCATTCGCTGGTCACGACGAAATAAAGCAGTGAGCAATGAGCAATGAGCTGTGAGCAGTGAGCGAACCCGAACCTGGTGGCTCATCGCTCATCGCTCATCGCTCATGGCTCATGGCTCATGGCTCATGGCTCATCGCTCAGAGTCACTTTAGGACACTTACCTTCGTAATCTTGTGGGGTTCACCTGTCTGCCGCATACTCGCCTCACCTACCACAGAACCTGGGAGACGGGGTTGAGAGTGGCGATTAGGGTCACTACTTTCAGCCCCGCATTTTTTTCTCCGGACTCAAACCTTCGATTGTTTTCACCCTCCTGACTCAGCCCTCAACTTTGTTCCTCCACCATCGCCCAAGCAACGCAACGAATTCATTTACAATCCAAGTAACAGAATCCCAGTGAAATCTATTGGTGGCGAGGAACCATGAAAAAGCTTGTATTGCTGGCGGCAGTAGCATTGGTGTGCTGTTTTTCGTTGTGCTCCGCATATGCCGGAGACGATCAGACGAAAGATTCCAAGGCCGTGGATCGCGTCCAGGCTGCGGCGGATGTGCTGAATGAGATTCAGTCGGCCCCAGATTCCGGCATCCCCGAAGACATCCTGGGGAAGTCCGAGTGTGTGGCAGTAGTGCCGTCGATGCTGAAGGCGGGCTTCATTTTTGGCGCGAAGTATGGGCGCGGGATCGCCAGCTGCCGGACGCCGAAGGGATGGAGTTCGCCCGCCTTTTTCATGATCGAAGGCGGCAGCTTCGGATTCCAGATTGGCGGGCAGGCCGTGGACTTGGTCTTACTGATCATGAATAAAGATGGAATGCAGCACCTGCTGTCGAGCCAGTTTTCGCTGGGAGCAGATGCGTCGGTGGCGGCAGGCCCGGTCGGACGTCAGGCGGAAGGCGATACCGATTGGAAGATGCGGGCTGAGATATTGACTTATTCGCGGGCGCGCGGAATATTCGCCGGGGTTACCCTGAACGGCGCGGTGGTGAAGCAGGATAAAAACTCGACCCGCGAGTTTTATGGGCACATGGTAACGACGAAAGCCTCGCTGACGGGTGAAGTCGATCCGCCGCCGGCAGCCAATGCATTTCTGACTACGCTGGCGAAGTGGGCACAGGAAGCGGCAAAGTAGAGCAGGAGGCGGCAAAGTAGAGAGAGATGGCCGGGTTTTGCCCTAAGACCTCGCCCCTCGGACTTTCGCATCCCGAGATGGGCACCCCCGCTTTGGAGTTGCGACGGATCTGGTCACCGAGGTCGGCTGTCTCCTGCGTCTGATTCATCCAAGTCCTTTGACAAGAAACTTTTGGCGGTGATAGGGTCACGCTTCCCCTCATGCGGCGGAAATTTGAATATGCGGCGGCGTGGCCGTTTATCAAAATCCTGGGGATTCTGCCGCGCTCGTGGTCGCGGGCATTTGCCATTGGCCTGGCGCAGGTCGTGTATCTGCTGCACTTCCGGTTGCGGCAGGTGGGCATGCGCAATCTGGAGCTGGCCTTTCCCGATAAAACCAAAAATCAGCGGGCGCGCATTCTGCGGGGCGAATTTACCTCGCTGGGCCGCCAGCTCGCCGAGGTGTGCCAGTTTCCCCGCTACACGCCAGAGAACATCGACGACGTTGTGGTGTATGACGGATTGCAGAGCTACGAACAAGCCTACGCCCGCGGCAAGGGCGTGCTCTTTCTGACGGCGCATTTCGGAGCGTGGGAACTTTCAGCATTTGCCCATTCGCTGCACGGGCACTGGCTGCATATCGTCATGCGGCCGGTGGATAACCAGTATCTCGACCGGTTGATTCAGGGCTACCGCACCATGCATGGGAACCGCGTGGTGCCGAAGGACGATTTCGTGCGCGGGCTACTGGGGGCGATGAAGGCGGGTGAGACCGTGGGCATCTTGATGGACACGAATATGACTCCGCCGCAAGGAGTGTTTGTGGATTTCTTCGGCATCCCCGCCTGCACGGCGAGCGGGCTGGCGCGGATTGCGCTGCGCACCGATGCGGCGGTCGTGCCGGGATTCACAATTTGGGACGAGGCGATGGGAAAGTACCGCCTTCGTTTCGACCCCGCGCTGGAGTTGGTGCGCACCGGCGATCTGGAGGCCGACATCGTCGCCAACACGCAGAAGTTTACCAAGGTGATTGAAGAGTATGTGAGGAAGTATCCGGAGCAGTGGCTGTGGGTGCATCGCAGATGGAAGACGCGGCCCGAGGGCCAGCCGCCGCTGTACGAGAGAAGTCGCTAGGCTACACGGCAATCTCCAGTAACGACCCATCCTACTGGCATTACATCCGGATGGCGGAAATGCGCCGCTAGTCGTTTCCCGGAAAAAGTAACCCCCACTAGTACTACGACCAACGCTACAACTTGTAGTGCCATTTGTAATCTGCCGCCGCAGTGAGGTGGTTGCTACGGTTTCATGAGAGCCACTTAATCTCGCGCACGGAGCCGATGCATATGTTTCCCCCACTTATTGCACGGAACGCCAGGAGTCTTTTTATTTCCTGCGGCAGTCTGCCGCTCGCAACCCTGTTCTTGTTCTTCTTTCTGCAAGCCAGCAGCGCCGCTAGTTTTGCCGCTTCATCTTCGAATGAAGCTTCGCACCCGGCAACGACCGGCAAGTCAGGATTACGCGTCAGCAATTTCGCCTTTCAATGCGGCATTGGAGACACGCAGGATTGCGAGGGTCCGGGCGGAAACTCAATCGTGTGGCCTTCGACCCAGGCCCAGCCGGGAACGCTGCGTCTTCACGATGCGGGAACACATTGGTCGACAATCGATGAAGGCAACGGCGTTTACAACTGGACTACGCTGGACCAGTGGCTGGATCTGATTGCGCAGCATCAGCCGGTCAAGGTGATCCAGACGTTCACCTGGGTGCCGTGCTACCTGGTCGGCGCAAAGCAGTGCTTGGGGCCACCGACCGCTCCCAGCGGCACGAACGTTCCCCCGGGCGATCTGACGGCGAACGGCAGTCCGGCATTCAACGCGTTCGTGACCGCGTTCGTGCAGCATTGCAGCCCGAACGGCAACTGCGTCAGTAAACTCATCAAGGCCTACGAGATGTGGAACGAGTGGGACATCAACTACCACTGGACCGGAACCATGGAGCAGGTTTATCAGATGATCGCCCCGGCTGTGGCCATCATTCGGGCGAACGTGCCCAACGCCCTGATCCTGACGCCCTCGGCGACACCCGACAGCGACACCGCTGTGGGCTATCAAGCCGATTTCCAGAACTGGTTGAATTACGAGAATGAGCACGGCCGCATCTCCGACTGGGTCGATTGGCACGTCTACCTGAGCGTCAACTCCACTACGACCAACACGCCGGAAGTGCAATGGGAAAAGTACAGCGCGAACTACCTGGCGATTCTGGCGTCGACCCCAGGCTGGGAAACCACTCCCTGGGTGGACACCGAGACGAACTTTAACGGCGCGCCCCCGCCGGGGTTGAACTATACCTGCCCTGCGGCGCAATACACACCTGACGACTGCACTGGACAGATCGTGCGCTGGCAGTTGCTGCACGCCTCGAACGGCGCCCGCGGACTCGCCTGGTACAAGTGGAATTCGACCATCGGCTTGAACTCGCAATACGAAACTGCCTACCAGTACATGATGCAGTATCTGAATGCCGGCACGTTCCCGAGTCCCTGCTCGGTCGCGGCCACGCCAGGGGCTCCGACGTGGACGTGCACCTTCACCGAATCGAATGGCACGAAGGCCTTGTGGGTCTGGACACCGAGCGAGAGCGGCATGAACTATATGGTGCCCTCGGGGTACGCAGACTACCGCGACCTGAAAGGCGGCAAGACCAATGTCTCGGCCAGCCAGATCATCACCATCGGGGTCGAACCGATCATGTTGGAAGCCGGCTCAGTGCACTAACGACGGCTACTATTCTCAGGAGTCGCTAACGCTTGGGTGCCCCATTTCTCGCGCGCCTTCTGCGCGAGAAGTGGGGATTTTGTCTTACGAAATAATCATTTCCCGCCATAAGTTCTCGGGGAACCGATCCCGGTGCACTCGTCAAACCCGACGCCGCACTGCGAAGCGCCCTCGGTGATGTCGTTGAAAAAATCGGCGTACTGAGTTGCATTCTCCAGTTCCTTGTACATCGCCGTAAGTTCGATTACGCTGCTTTTCGCTTTGTGTCCGGCGGCATTCACGATTCCAGCCCAGGTCGGCGTGGCCCAACTGGTGCCGCCCACGGAATACCATGCGCCTTCGAGATAAATCGGCGCACAGCAGAAGTTGGCGGCCACGTCGGGATATCCCCGCTGCGATCCGACCACGTTTTCCACCGCGTCCTGATAGGCGGGCCGGGGCTCGTAAGGACTGATGTCGCCGCCTCCGCCGCCGGTATAATAAATTTCGTTTTCGAAATCGCCGCTCGCATTGCGGTTAAAGTATGTGCCTCCGACCGCCACCACGTTCGGCGACGCCCCGGGATAAATGCTGACTCCTAATCCGCTGTCTCCAGCGGCTGCGAAAAATACCACGCCCTTGCTCGCGAAATATTTATCCCAGGACGTTTCTTCGCTCACCTCCGGGTCGCCCCAGCTCATGCTGACCACGCCCCCTCCAGCTTCGGCGACCAGCTTGGCGGCGAGTTGCACTCCGGCCCACGTCGGATCAGTATTCACCTGAACAGTTTCGACCAGATAGAGTTTGGCCTGCGGGGCCATCGAATGCGCCCACTCGATGTCGAGCGCCTCCTCGACTTCCCAGTTCGAATACACCGGCGGTTTCTGCGTCCCCGGCCACGTCACGGTGAAGTCGGCGGCGGGGATGCCATAGTAAGTTGAAAACGCTGCCAGGTCAGTGGCTGCGGTCGGATAGTCGCCCGCGTCGACGATGGCAATCGCTCCCCATCCCCCCGCAGGTGTAGCTGTGCTGGTCGCGACCGGGCAGCCGGCGGGCCCTTTGACCAGCTTGTAGACGCACGCTACCGATCCCGGCGTTTCCACTCCCGGAGGCGGCTGCGGCGCCGGCTGGTCGGAGTCGACGAAGAAGTAATTCGTGTGATGCCGTCCGGGCTGAGGAATGCTCGATTCCGGAATAATAATTCTATGCCCGTTCAGCGAGCCTTCGACGCTCTGCGCGGAAGCGGGAGCGGCGAAGTTGAAGACTAAGCCCACACCCAAAACCAGCCCTGCAGAAATTGATAATGCTCGATCGAAATGCTTCATGGATTCCTGACTCCAGACTCGATGACTTGCGGCTTCCAGCCCGCGTTTTGCCGTGGGTAATCATGCCGATTGCGAGGCGGAAAAGCAAGTCAGGGCGAAGCGCGGAGTATTCAATCTATTTAGTGGAACGCTGACGGATTACTCATCCGAGAGCGGGTCTAAGGTGCGTTGGCTCCGGCCGGCGGCGCCTTCCGGTAAAATTAAGCTTTCCAGGAGGTTTCCATGAGCACGGCCACTATTTCTCCGACCACTCCCGCTTCGTCTACGACTTTCGAACACATCGCCGAACTGGAACGCAAGTATTTGCTGACCACGTATAACCGCTATCCCGTGGTGCTGGCGCGGGGCAAGGGCGTGTTCTTGTATGACATCGAGGGCAAGAAGTATCTCGACTTTGTTTCCGGCCTGGGAGTGAATGCGCTGGGACATGCGCATCCGCGGATCGTGAAGACCATTCGCGAGCAGGCGGCGCGTCTGCTCCACGTCTCGAATCTTTACTACCACGAATATCAGGGACCGCTGGCGGAGAAGCTGTGCAAGCTTTCAGGTCTCGACCGTGCGTTTTTCTCGAACAGCGGCACCGAAGCGATTGAAGGTTCGATCAAGCTGGCGCGCCTGGCCGGGCATCGCGCCGGCGGCGAGGCCAAGTGCAAGCTGGTGGCGCTTGATGGTTCCTATCACGGCCGCACCTTCGGCGCGCTCTCGCTCACCGGGCAGGACAAGCATCGCAAGGGATTCGAGCCGCTGCTCGAAGAAGTGACGTTTGTGAAGCAGAACGATATCGAGGGCTTGCGCGCGGCGGTGAACGAAAACACCTGCGCCATCGTGCTGGAACCGATTTTTGGCGAAGGCGGAATTTACGAGTGCTCGCCGGAATTTTTGCAGGAGTGCCGCGCCCTCGCCGATCGCCACAAAGCGGCCTTGATCTTCGACGAAATTCAATGCGGTCTCGGGCGCACGGGAACAATTTTCGCGTTCCAGAGTTTCGGAGTTACTCCCGATATTGTCGCGATTGCCAAGCCGATTGCTGCCGGGCTGCCGCTGGGCGCATTCATTGCGAAAGAAGAATTCGCCAACGCGATTTCGCCGGGACAGCATGGCACCACGTTTGGCGGAGGTCCGCTGGCGTGCCGCGTGGCGCTGGAATTTCTGTCGATTGTCGAAGAAGAGAAGCTGCTCGAGAACGTGAAAAAAGTTGGCGCGTACCTGCATGACGAATTAAAAACGCTGGCCGAGAAACGCGGCGCGGGCAACGAAGTGCGCGGCCGCGGATTCATTCAGGGGATTCAGCTCGAAATTCCGGCGCGTCCGATCGTGGATGCGGGTCTGGCCGAGGGCGTTCTGTTCAACAGCACGCAGGACACGGTGGTGCGGTTTCTGCCTCCGTTTCTGCTGGAAGAGAAGCATGTGGATAAAGGGATTCGCGTGCTGAAGAAGCTGTTAAGGAAGCCGCCCAAAGGTCAGTTCTATGTAGGTGGCTAGCCGGGTGCCCCATTTCTGCCGCGCTCTTTGCGGCAGAAGTGGGGATGTTCCGGCCAGCCCGTGACTCGTTCTTACGGACACAAAAAACGGGGAGCCGAAGCTCCCCAAGTGAAGCGACAGAGGCGTTGTTTCACTTAAATAGAAGGTGGGTTAGAAGAAAGAGTTGTCCCGTCGCGAGGAACATTTTTGCGGGCGTTTGAATCTTGGCGATCGACGTAGGCCGATCTATGAATTCTAAGAACCGTCACCACACCATCCACAAATAATCATAGATGAATCCAGTGCAGGCGAATCCGGTGCCGCATGTTAATGTCCTGCCGGGCGCGGCTTTCGGCCCGGCCAACGGCGTTGAAGAATGCTGGATGGATTTCGACGGGGCGCGGATGCGTTATCTGCGGGCAGGTGCAGGGCCGGCGCTGATTTTGCTGCACGGGTTGATGGGCTATTCGTTTTCGTGGCGCTACGCCATGCCGGCGCTGGCGCCTTATGCCACGGTGTATGCGCCTGATTTACTGGGAGCAGGCTTCTCCGACCGGCCTCGGATCAACCATTCGATGCGGGCCACGGCCAACCGCGTGCTTAAGTTTGCAGACAATCTGGGGCTCAAGGCCTTCGACTTGCTCGGCACTTCGCGGGGCGGAGCCGTGGCCATGTGTGTCGCAGCCATGTGTGTCGCAGGAATGTGCTCCACGGCGGAATGCATGAACGGCGGCGCTCCGCAGGTGCGCAGGCTGGTCTTGGTGGCACCGGTGAATCCCTACTCGGCGCACGGGCGATGGCTGGCGCCATTTGCCGGGACGCGTTTGGGAACGGCGATCATTCGGCCGCTCATCGAGCGGGTGCCTTCGCTTTATCCTTTCTGGTACGCGCGCGTGTTCGGGGATCGCAAGAAAATTCCGGCGGGAAGCCTGGAGGGGTACGCGGCGCCGCTGCGGCGGCCGGGATTGCTCGATCACGCGTTCAGCATCGTCAGGACGTGGAGCGCGGACCTGCGGGAACTGGAGGCGCTGCTGCCGAAACTGGCCGGGGTTCCGACATTACTCATGTGGGGAGATAAAGACCCGGCGGTGTACGCTTCCTCGATGGAAGCTCTGGCGCGCTATTTTCCCAAGGCAGAAAAGGTGGTGTTCCTCGGCGTGGGCCACCTGCCGTATGAAGAGTGCGCCGAGGAATTCAACCGGGAATTGATTCGTTTTTTGACCCGCGAGGGCGAGCGGAAGCACTGAGCTTTCGTGGCGCGATCTGATAAGATCGCCCGGACTTGGGCTGTTGCCTGGAGATAGGAGTATCGCGATGAAGTGCGGCGCCTCTCTGTTCCTTGTTGTCCTAAGTCTGGCAGCATTCGCGCCGGCGCTGGCCGCACAGCAGCTCTCGACCTCCGACCCTGCATTCGAGGAGCAGATAGAGCGGGGCCGGAAAGCTCTGCGCGACCACAAATACAGAGACGCGCTTGACGCACTTAAGAATGCCAATAAGTTGCAGCACGACTCCTGTGGCGAATGTAATCTCCTGCTCGCTGTTGCGTATTTCCAGATGCGTGACGAAGGCCACGCGATGGAAAGCTGCGACAAGGCCATCGCGACGGCTAAGACCGACGAGGTGCGCGCGTTCGCTCACAACCTGAAAGGCAATCTGCTGCTTAGTTCCGCCGGGGAGGACGCAAAGAAGATGGCCGCCGCAGAGGCCGAATTTCAGGCGGCGATTGCCTTAGCGCCGAAGTCGCCGGTCTTCCACATGAATCTTGCGAAGGCACTACTGCGGGAATCGAAGGACGACTCCGCCCGCCATGAATTGCAAGTTTGTCTCGAGTGCAGCCCTGACAAAGAGATGAAAGTGGAAGCCGAGAAGTTAATCGCTGACCCGAAGCGCGGGCGGGAAGAGGTTGCTCCAGATTTTGAGCTGACAACCATGCAAGGGCAGCAACTGTCGCTGCAGGGGCTGGCGGGGCGAGTAGTCGTCATGGATTTTTGGGCTACCTGGTGTCCGCCTTGCCGCGCGTCGGTGCCGGAGCTGAAAGATTTGACCAGGAAATATCCAGCCGACAAGCTGGTTCTGATCAGCGTAAGTGCCGACAAAGACGAAAAGGAATGGCGCGAGTTCGTGGCCAAGAAGAAGATGGACTGGGCGCAGTATCGCGACGCGGATAAGAAAATCATGAATGCTTTTGGCGTTCATTCCTTTCCCACGTACATGGTCATCGACGGTGACGGAGTTATTAAGGAACGCCTAACCGGCATGAACCCGCAGGAGAGCGTCGTTTATCGGCTGAAGGCAACGCTGAGTCAGATGTCGCAACTGGAGGGCGAGGAGCGCAAGTAGTTGCGGGTTGTGGATCCCTCGTTTCTTCATGAGCCTGCATATCGTCGATTTCCTTCGTCATGCCATCATCCATTACGGCTATTGGGCCGTAGGCGCGGTTCTGCTGCTGGAAAATATTGGCTTGCCGCTGCCGGGCGAAACGATTCTGCTGCTGGCCAGTTTCCTGGCTTATTCCGAACACGACCTGCAGCTTCCCTGGATCGTTATCGTGGCCACGGCGGTCACAACCATTGGCGGCAGCCTCGGCTTCGCGGTGGGTCAATACGGCGGGCGTGCGCTGCTCGGGCGATATCAATTGGCGTTTCGGATTCCGCAGACCACGCTGGCGCGGGGCGAGAATTTATTTGCGCGGTTCGGCGCGGTCACGGTGTTTTTTGCCCGCTTTGTTTTCGGGATAAGGATTGTCGCCGGGCCGCTGGCGGGCGTGTTGCGCATGCCGTGGGGCAAATTCCTGCTCTGGAATTTTCTGGGCGCGACGGCCTGGGTCACAGCCGTCACCACGGTCGGCTATTCCTTTGGCCGGCATTGGGGACGGCTGGAGCGTGATATGAAGCGTTTCGACATCGGAGTCGTGATTGTGCTCGGGTTGCTGGCGGCAGCGTGGTGGTGGCGGAGCCGGCGGCAAAACGGGACGGTCCATCCTTTATGAAACCGTCGCGCTCCCGGCATCTGAGGAGTTAACTTTTGCACAGCTGCGGGGTTCGACTGTACGGCTATACTGTGCGGGTGTCGCGGAGGAGTTTCGCTGTAGTTGGGGATTGTCCGTGACCCATCGAAATCACACGGCCGCGTCCGAGCCGGAATCGGACGAGGAGGAACGCATGAAAAAGCTCGGGTTACTGAGTCTAGTCGTCATCGTGACATTCCTGTTGGCGATGGCCTTCACCGCGACGGCAGCACCGGTGCCACCGCCTCATCCGCGCGTCGAACACGCGTTAGAGGCGCTGCACAGCGCCAAGGATCACATGGAGCACGCTGAGGGCGAATTCCATGGCCATCGCGCCAAAGCGATTGAGCATATTGACGGCGCCATTCACGAAGCTGAGATTTGCATGCAGGAACCGTAGTCCTACGCATAAAAAGTTCAGGGCAGCGCCCAGCGGGCGCTGCCTTTTTTATTTTTTCGGATGCCGCTTCAATGTCAGATTTTTCTAGCGGCCGAAGGTGTATCCGATCGAGGCGCCAAGGCGCAGGATATTCCCGGAACTGAACTCGGTGTTGTCGACGATGCGGTAGAAGTGCGCTTCCGGGCGAATAAAGAGGTTACGCTTACGCCAGAAGTAGTAACGCATGTCGAATTCGGCGTGCAGAAGCAAGTGGTTACTGCTGATCGAGGCGCGGCAGGCGCCGGAGGGGCAGCTTCCGAATACGTTGTAGAAAAGCAGACTCTCGCCGCCCAACCCGGCCATGAAATCAACCGTGGTTTTGGCCGCGACTTTGCGGGTATACACGCCGTTGACGTCGTAAAAGATCGGGCGAAATTTCTGGTACCCGGCGTAAAGGCCCTGATGGTAGCGGAACATCCCTTCCGCATTGAAGCCGAAGTGATTGTCTAAAAGCACATCGGCGCTGAAGCTGGGATAGACCGCGCCCTCCAGCGGCGGAGGCACGAAGGCCACGGACGAAGAGTAGTAGCTGGGAGAAAACATCGTGCTGCCGCCGGCGGCAATATCGATTTGAGAGACTTGCTGGGCACCGGCGAAGCTTGCCATGATTACCACGGTCGCAACGACAGTGCAGGTGAGCAGAACGAGCTTTCTCAATACACCCCCTTACCCTTCTACAGAGTGAACCTTTAGCTTGCGCATGATGTTGCCGCAGGCAACGCTGGGTTGATGCCTGAGGTCGATGCGTAGTTTGATGCCTGGTTTGATGCTTATTACGCGACGCGGGCGACCAGCGAGCCGGTCGCCCGAACAAGACATGTTAGCGTATCCGGGACGGAATGTCCCAGAGCTGGTTCGCGGGCTGCCATCAGACAGCTTGCCCCACGAGACCCGCCGTTTAGTCTGGGCCGATGGTGTAGCCGATCGAGGCTCCTACGCGAATCACGTTCGAGTTGGTGTAGACGTCGGTATTGTTCAGAATGTGGTAGTAATGCACTTCCGGCCGCACAAAGAAGTGGTCCCAGACGTAGTAACGGACGCCACCGCCAAGATGCACCAGGAAGTGATTGTAGCTGTTGTAGCAGGACCCTAAATCCAGGCAACTGAACGTGTCGGTGTATTCGTAGAAGCGAGTGGTCTGCCAGCCGATTCCACCCATGAGGTCGGCCCCGAACTTCTTGCCAAAACGTGGTTGATAGAGGCCGTTGAAATCAAACAGGATGGGGCGATAGAGTATGCCGCCACCCGTGTTATCGAGGGCCTGCTTGGTTCTCCAGTTTGCCTCAAAGTTAAAACCGATGCGGCGGTGGAAAATCACGTCACCGCTGATGGTGGTGAACAGGCCGCCCTTTTCCGGACCGACGCAGTTGCTGGTGAAGCTGATGGAACACGTTCCGTTCGTTCCGCTGGACACGAGCGTGCCGAAGCCGAACATCGCGTCGCCCTGCTGCGCGGAAGCCAGGCTGGCGACAAGAGAAAAGGCAAAGATGGTTGTGAAGAAGGCAAACTTTCTCAAGGGAACCTCCATGTGTAGTCGTTCTTGGAAGCACGATGCTTGACGGTACGATGCTGCCGCCAAACCGTTTGGATGCAGATGCCTGGGTAACACGTCCATCATAATTTCAGCGCCATCAGGATTTCAAACCCCGAGGAGTACGACGTGTAAAGATTTGTGAAGCGGGCGCGGGCTGATGTTTTGCTGGCGCCAATGGCTGTGCGGACGGATGCCCAGCCACTCCGTTGCAACCCATCCCCGAGCCGGAAGTTGCGGGCAAGCACCACAGTTCTCCCGCGGGGCAGGCGCAACCAGAGTCAGGCCGTCGTTCAACGCAAGTTCGTGGCTACGGGCGCTTGCTGCTGGAGCCGCCGCCGCGAAGGATGTGGTCCAAAGCAATCGGGCCGGCGCCGAAGAAGATCAGGCCAAAGGCCAGAGCGGCCAGCGCCAGCGGGAACTCGAAGCCGGGGCGGTCGGGAGCTCCCAGCAGGCCGTTGTGCCAGTGAACTTTCCAGATGGCGACAAACATGTCGATCGCAATGGCGAAGGCGGCGGCGCGGGTGAACAGTCCAGCCAGGACCAGCAGGCCTCCGAGGAACTCCGCGAACGAGGAAACATAGCCCAGCCAGGCAGGCAGGCCGAGACTGGCCACGAACTGCGCGTGGTGGTGCAGGCCGCCGAAAACGTTGTGATAGCCATGTGCCACCATGACGGCGCCCAGGGCGAGGCGCATCACGAATAGGGCGAGCGGCTGTAGACGATCGAGGTAGCGCACGTGGTTCCCTCCGGAATTAGGACATTAGATTACCGCAATCTGGCCAGGGGAGGGCAGAGCCAAGAAACTAACAGAGAACGATTGCGTGACGGGCGAACTTTTGATAACGTTTGGGCGCCCCAGATTCCAAAGACCGTCACTATGTGGAATCGGAGTGTGAAATCGGGTCCTGTGTCGGTTTTCCCCCTCGGCTGCTAAGAATAAAGACTTCGAAGATCGCGACGAAACAGCCGAGCTGGGGTTCCGTGTTCGTAGTCGAAAAAATTCGCGGTTAGGAGTCGGCGATGAATCTGATGATGAAGGAAGGTATCTTGAAGAAAATGTTTCTGCTCACGCTTGTGTTGCTGGTTCCGTCGTTCGTCCTGGCCCAGCACAAAACCAGTGCACCGTCGCATTCTGCTCCCAGCCATGCGAGCGCGCCGAGCCACAATACCTCGCAGCATACGACGAGCCACACCGGTACGACCACTCACACCGGCTCGACCAGTCATATGGGAAACACGACGTCTCATACCGGTACGACTACTCACACCGGTACGACCAGCCGCACCGGAACCACGAACCGCAACGGCGCCATGGGCCGAGCCGGGACCACGAACCGTTCCACCACCACTAACCGCTCAACCACCACAACCCGCACCAACATGGGTCGCGGCACAACGACCACCCGCACGACGACGACGTCGCGCACCACGAGCATGAGCCATACGGCTCCCGGACGCACCGTCTCGATGCGTGGCGGCGGTTCGGCAAGCGTGCGTCCCAACGGCCAGGTCCGGTCCATCAACGCCCACGGGATGGCGATTCATAACAATCTCCATGGCGGGCGGACCATCGTGAGCACGCACAACGGAGCTCGCATCGTGAGCAACGGAAGGCGCGGCGGCTACGTGCAGCGCGCTTACGTCACGCGCGGCGGACGTTCTTATTATTCGCGCACGTATTACTACCATGGCGCGTATCGCGTCGGCGTCTATCGCGGCTATGGCTGGCACGGCCATACCTACTTCGGCTATTACCACCCGTACTGGTTCCACGCCGGATTCTATGGATGGGGCTGGCATCCCTGGGGTGCGCCAATCGCATGGGGATGGGGCTGGGGTGGAGCGCCCTGGTATGGCTTCTACGCTGGTTGGTGGAACCCTTATCCCGTCTATGCTGCGCCCTACTTCTGGCTGACCGACTACCTGATCGCACAGAACCTGCAGGCGGCATACGCGGCGCAGGCGGAAGCGAATGCGGACGCAGCCGCGGCTGACGCTGCACCGGCGGATAATCAAGCTGGCGGCAGCGGCGGGGACGGACCAGGACAGGTCGCGCTCTCGCCCGAAGTCAAGCAGGCCATTGCCGACGAAGTGAAGGCGCAGATCCAGGCGGCGCAGACTGAGTCGCAGCAGGGATCTTCTGATGGCGGCCAGGCCTCCGCAGCTCCGGCTCCGGCAGCCGCTTCCGGCGACCAGGTGCCTCCGGCGCTCGATCCGGCCCATCGCACATTCATCGTGGCATCGGATCTTGACGTCGTGGCGGATGGGCAAGAGTGCGCCTTGACTCAGGGTGACGTGATCACTCGGCTTACCGACAACCCCGATGCCGACAACAAAGTGAATGTGAGCGTCGCCAGCAGCAAGAAGAACGATTGCGCCGCGGGCAAGAACGTACTGGTTGCGGTCGACGACCTGCAGGAAATGCACAATCACTTCCAGGAGCAACTCGACGCGGGCATGAAGGACATGGCCGCGAAGCAGGGCACCGGCGGGATGCCGAAGTCTCCGGATGCGTCCACCGTGGCTTCGGACGTACCGCCGCCGGCTCCGGACAAGACGGCCGCCGCACAGCTGGCTGATCAGGATAAGGCTGCGGACCAGGCCGAGGCCGAAGCCAAGCAGGACGCCGGTTCGTCGGGCGGGGGATCGCAGTAGCGCGAGCCGACAACTGCACAGTGAACCGGTTCGGCAAGCGGCTTTTGCCGAACTGGTTCGTAAAATCAACGGTTCGCAAAATTAACGTTTCGTAAAAGTAACGTTTCGGAAAATCAACATTCAGGGAGCGTCGCCGCAACGGGACGCTCCCGGTTTTTGTTCTGAATCACTATCCTGCGTCTTTCTCGGGAGAAATGGGGCTTTGACCATGCAGGATCGGTCGCGATCCGGCATGAATTCAACAGGAGAATTCAGTCATGGTATGCAGCAGGAAGGTGTCTAAGCGGACGGGGCGCAAGTTCGAGCCAGTGATTTCTGCGACAGTGTTGGCGATGGTCTTCGCGATGGTGTGGGCTGCGGCCTTTCCTCCGGCCAGAGCGGCTGCGCAAGCCGTTACTCTGCAGGACCAGCTGGTGGCGCAATACAAAGCGGTAAAGATGGGATCCGATACCAGCGGATATTCCGTGGTTGACAAGGGCAGTGTGCTCGAGATCAAGAAGGGCGGAATCATCGGCGTCCCGTATTCCGACAAGACCATCCTCACCACCAAGTATGAGCAAGGGACGGTTCACGGTCCGAGCACCGCGATGACCGAAGCGCGCAAGCGGATCTTCGGACATTTCTCCCAGACTCAGTCGGAAGGCCAGACGACGCATCTGTTCGCGGCCGGCGACAAAGTGTATTCGCAGAAAGTGGAAGTCGATACCGCCAAGGACGAAGTCACGATGTTCATTGTCGCTTGCGACACCTGCAACAAGACCGATCCGCCCACCTACAACAAAGCCAAAGTGATTTTCGTGTTTCCCAAAGGTTCTCTGGTGAAGGCGCAAGCCGGTGAAGTCGAGGACACGATTGGCCAGTTGCTGGCGATGAGCGACGACCAGAGCGGCGGTGGGGGCGATCAGCAGGGCGGCAATGGCGGCGACCAGCAGCAAGGCGGTCAGGATCAGGGTCAGCAGCAGGCCGGCGGCGGTGGTCAGGATCAACAGGCCCAGCAACCGGCGCAGCCGCAGACCATCGAAAAGGGCATGTCTCCCGACCAGGTCACGGGAGTTTTGGGAAATCCCGACAAGATCGTGAATCTGGGCGCCAAGCAACTCTACATCTACAAAGATATGAAAGTGACTTTCCTGAACGGCAAAGTTTCCGACGTGGAGTAGAACGGTCAGACGGGGCACGCAGGGCTTCTGGCGTTTGCATGTCGAGGAGAAACTCACTATGGCAAACAATCACAAGATTGGGTTCGCAGTGCTGGTCCTATGCCTCGCGATAGCCGCGCAGGCGCAGAATCCCTTCGAAGCGCAGAAGCAGTTTTCCGCCACCGTCGTGATGAGCGGAATGCCGGCCGGCAACCCTATGACTCAGGGCGGGATGAAAATTTATCGCTCCGGCGATAAGATGCGCACGACCATGGGGGCCATGGGATACATGATCGTGGATCTGGCGCAGCACACCAATTACATGGTCATGGGCTCCGGCATGTGCATGCAGATGACCGCGACCGGGCAGCAGAACCCTTTTGTCCAGGCAGCGGGCGCGACCTTCGACCGCTCGCCGGCCGGGACTGACACCGTGGATGGGCATTCCTGCAAAGTGGAAAACATGACCGTGACCACGCAGAGTGGCAAGGTGACGAAGATGAAAGCCTGGGAAGCGAACGATCTGAAGGGATTCCCCATCAAGATCGAGGTACAGTCGGCCAAAGGCCCAATCACGCTGCAGTACAAAGACATCAGCTTTGATGAGCCGCCCGCGTCGATGTTTACTCATCCCGACAACTGCCGGCAGATGGGCGCCATGCCGGGTGCCCCGCAGTGAACTGACTCCCGCGCTCCGAGACTGCATCCCGCGAAGATTCTCCAACGCGAGATTCCTGCTCCTGGTAATGCTTAAACCGCACTCTGCTCATTGCTCTGTAAGAGTTGCTGCGACAACGGCTTGGCCCAGCGACGTAGTACCTCCGTACCGTGCGTAGTACTTCAGTTACCGGATTGCTGGTGACTCGGCGGGGGCTCTGCGATGAATGCTGCTAATAGTAGATTCTTCAGAGAAAACCACAATATATAGTTGTCGGGTCCGACCAGCCTTCACCCCCATTCCAGAAAATACCCAAAAAACCCAATAAAAACGGGATATTCGCTTCGAGCCGGGGCTTTTCGGGGCTGATATATGCTCAGGACACCAAGAGCCCTCGGAGTGAGACTGAGGGTGCGGCGTCTCTCAAAGCAAAACCCGCGAGTCGAAGAACCGGGCGGGAAGAATGCGAAAGAGAGTGGCAAAAGGAACTGGTCAGGAACTATGGCCGACTCGCGAGAAGTGATGAATATTCGCCAGGCGTCGCAATATCTGGGCGTGAGTCCGGACACTTTGTACAAGTACGTTGGGGAACAGAGAATCCCGGCGTTCAAACTAGGCAACCGCTGGCGCTTCAAAAAATCGCGGCTGGATCAGTGGATGGAAGAGAAGTCGAGCGAGATGGACCCGCAGGCGAAACGGAAACAGAAGGCGGCTGGCAAAGCCGCCGGTTCACAGTAGCAAGTTCGCAGTAGCAAGTTTGCAGCAGCAAGATCGCAGTAGCAAGCAAGGCCGAAGGCGAGACGCCTTCGGGACAGCCGGCGGGAACGCCGGCGCTACAAAAACTGCCGGCGTAACGCCGGCGCTACAAAAGGTGGGGCACATGTTTGGAATGGGATCGAAGTCGATTGTTGGTCTGGACGTAGGCTCCTCGAGCATTAAGGCGGTCGAACTCAAGAAAAAGGGCGGACAGATCGAAGTCACGCATCTCGGCCTCGAACCGCTGGCGTCCGACATCGTGGTCGATTCGATGATCGTCGATTCGGGCACGGTTTCGAGCGCGATTTCGAAACTGTTCCAGGACAACGCGATCAAGACCAAGGCCGTGGCCACGGCGGTCAGCGGGCACTCGGTGATCGTAAAGAAGATTTCGCTGCCGTCGATGAGCGATCAGGAACTGGCCGAGACCATCGAGAAAGAAGCGGCGCAGCATATTCCCTTCGATCTGGCCGATGTGAGTCTCGACTACCAGATCCTGTCGGATGAAGTGGGCAGCCCGCAGATGGACGTTCTGCTGGTCGCGGTCAAGAAGGACAAGATTTTGAACTACACCAACGTACTCTCGATGGCGGGACGCACCCCGGCTATCGTGGACATCGACGCGCTGGCCCTGCAGAACTGCTACGAGTACAACTACCAGCCGGCGCCGGGACAAGTGGTTGCATTGCTCAACCTGGGCGCGAGCGTGATGAACATCAACATCGTGAAGGGTACGACGCCGCTGTTCCCGCGCGATGTCAGCGTGGGCGGCCATCAGTACACCGACTCGCTGCAGAAGGAACTGGACCTGAGTTTCGACGATGCCGAGTCGCTCAAGCTGGGCAACAAAGTTGGAACCGTGAGCGAGGACGCGAAGCAGCCGATCCTGCAGCAGGTGACCGAAATCATCGTGCTGGAAATTCAGAAGACGTTTGACTTCTTCCGCGCCAGCGCGGCGGGCGAGCACATCGAGAAGATTTATCTCGCGGGCGGATCGTCGAAGGTGCCGGGGCTGGTAGAGGCGCTGCGGCAGGAGTTCTCCATGCCGGTCGAGCTGTTCAATCCGTTCCAGCGGGTGATGCCGCCGACCGAGGGGCACGGAGCAGAACTGGTGGAGCAGAACGCGGGCCAGATGGCAGTCGCGGTGGGCCTGGCTCTGAGGAGCTTTGAATCCCTATGATCAAAATCAACCTGCTGGAAAATTCCAAGGGAAAGAGCAAGCGCGGTGGTGGCGGCGGACCGTCAATGCCCACGATGGAACTGGGCGATATGGGGTCGCCCAAGCTGAAGGTCCTGGTGGTGGTGCTGATCGCCGGACTGTTCAATTGGGGTTACTGGTACCGCCTCGATCATCAGGGCAAAGCGATCGCGGCCCGCATGGTGATCGCCGAGCAGAAGAACCACGAGTTGGCCGACGTGAAGGCGCGCTTTCTGGAGCGCCAGACCCAGGTCGACGCCTACAAGCGGCGGGTGGATGTGATCGACGGGCTGCGCAATAACCAGACCACCCCGGTAAACCTGATGGCCATGATGGGCGAGACGGTGAACAACACCGAAGCCGTCTGGCTGAACAAGATGGACGATACCGGCGGGGCGGTCAATCTGGAAGGCACGGCGTTGTCGGCTGATGCGGTGGCCAACCTGATCGCCAACCTGCAGAAGACGGGCTTCTTCAGGAGCGTCGAGATCAAGGAAACCTGGCAGGACGATCAGATCAAAGACATGCAGGCGTTTCAGTTCGTGCTGACCTGCGATCCGAGTGGGAAGTCATAAAGGCGGACCTATGGCGATGAATTTTGGCGAACTGTCGGGCATCAAGCAGTGGGGCGTAGTGCTGGCGGGAGGCGCGCTGGTGACGGCGGCGCTGTACTTCACCGTGTTCAAGAGCCAGAGCGAGAAGAACGCGACCGCGCAGCACGCCCTCGAAGACAAGATCCGGGAGAACAACGAGCTGGAGTCCTACCGGCCCAAGCTGAAGCAGATCGAGCAGCAGCTGGCGGAACTGAAACAGCAGATGGAAATCGAGGCGCGCATCGTTCCCGACGAGAAGCAGGTCGACGGGTTCATCGAGACGCTCGATGCCGAGGCGCAGAAGGCGGGCGTGTGGCTGCGGCGCTATGCGGCTCGGGACGTGAAGACGCAGCAGTACTACACGGAAGTGCCCTTCGACATCGAGGCGGACGGGCCGTACTACTCGATGCTGAATTTCTTCGACCATGTGAGCAAGCTGGAACGGATCGTCAACATCAACAACCTGCTGGTGTCGACGACGCACAATCCCCAGGGGGCGAAGGCGAAATATACGTACCAGTACGCGTCGAATGAAAGCATAGTGGCGACGTTTACAGCGACCACGTATTTCAGTCACGATGCGCCACCTCCCGCGGCTGCCGGGCATAAACCCGGAGCGCCGACGGCGAAGGCGGCGAAGTAGGCTAACTATGAAGAAGCTGACGACAGGCATTCTGGCAGTGGCATTCATGGCGGGCGGGTTTGCGGCTCCAAAGGCTGCAGCCCAGAATCCGGACGCCATTGACAACGCGCGCAGCATCGCAAAATCGCTGCAGCAGAAGCAGGCCAACGACACCAACGCGGCGCTGGGTGCGGCGGGAGTTCCTTCTCCCGCCAAGCCGGCCCCCGGCGCTCCGGCGCCGGCGGTGAAGCCGGCGGCGATTCCGGGAGCGAGTCAGGCTTCGTCTCCGGTTGCGCCTTCCGTTTCGGCGCATGTTTCGCAGGCGGCCAAACCCGAGGCCGTGGCGAAGCGGGTCTCGGCTCACAACCAGCTTGAGAAGGTGAACGTCGTCAAAGGCGCGGACTCGATTCAGATCGAGATCAGCTCCCGCGAGGCGGTGACGCCGCGCGTCAGCCAGCTGAGTTCGCCGGCCCGGATTCTGGTCGAACTCCCCGAGACGGTGGTCGCCAGCCCGCACAACAAAATTGCGGTGGGTGAAGGCGGAGTCAAGGGCGTGCGCATCGGCATGGACGGCAAGAACCCTCCGACGACCAGCGTAGTGGTCGACCTGGAGAAGCCTCTGACCTATGAACTGACTCCGGGTGCGGCGGGCGAAGAAGTTCTGACCCTGCATACCCAGGGCGGGACCGAAGCCTCGGCCCAGTTCCCGGCGAAATCCACGGAGAAGTCCACGGCGAAGATCCCGGCCCCGGCACCAACGAAGATCGCTTCGGCTCCCATGAAGAGCGCGGCGCACGTGGCCATGGCGACAGCGGTGCCGGCCAAGCCGGCAGTTGCCGCGCCGAAAGTGGCTACGGTGAGAGAGCCATTCTCGAAAAACAAAGCAATCGCGCAGGCTCCTAAGCCGGAGAGCAAGACCGCCGTTGCCGATGCGGCGCTGGCGGGTCTTGGCTTGCCAGCCAAGGCCGAAGACAAGAAGTCGGACGACAAGAAATGGGCGATGACCGGGAAGCGTGATCCCTTCTTCAGCCCCGTCGTGCAGCAGAGCGGTTCGGGTTGTTCGACTGGCAAGAAGTGCCTGGAGATCAACGCCATCAATGTGCGGGGCGTGGTGAAGTCCGATAACGGGTTCATCGCAGTAGTAACCAACGCCCTGAACAAAGCCTACTTCCTGCGGGAGAACGATCCGGTATTCAACGGTTATGTGGTTAAGATCACTGGCGATTCGGTCGTGTTCCAGGAGACAGTGCAGGACAAGCTGGGCAAGAGCTTCACGCGGGAAGTGGTGAAGCGGATCTTTACCCCGGCAGTCTAGATTCCGGCGGTAATAGACGCGGACAGTTTTGCGGGGACGGCAGCCGGGAAACCGGGAGCCGAAATCAAGTTTGACGAAGGACACGCGGACCCCAGGTCCGCGGGTTGGGGAGAGGCGAAATGCGAAAGCAAGAGCTCATTATGTTCGTATCGTTGCTGCTGGTGGCGGCGGTAGCATCCGCCCAGGCACCGAGCCGGCTCGATCGAGTCGACGTAGTCCGGGGTACGGACGATATCCGGATTGAGATGAAATCCAGCGGCGCAATCACGCCGAAACTCAGCACACTGGACACGCCCACGCGCGTCGTGGTGGATCTGCCGGGGACCGTGATGGCCACCGGGCGGAGCCGCATCGCCGTCGGCGCCGACGGGGTGAAGGATCTGCGCATCGGCATGGATGGGCAGACGCCTCCGACCACGCGCATCGTCGTCGATCTCAACCAGGCGTGCACCTACGAGTTGACGCCGGGCCCGGCGGGCAAATTGGTGCTGACGCTGCACTCCGGCGCAACGGCTAAGGCCGCTCCTGCGAGCTCTCCAAGTCCTGTCGCCCCGAAGCATGAGGAAGCGAACGCCGTTGCGGTCAGCGCGCCGGCCTCACCCTTTGCTCCGCGGGTGACGGCAGCCAGCGCAACTCCGGCGCCCAAGGCGGACGCCGCGGCTGCGGCGAAGGCCTCCACCAAGGACTCAGCCTCGCCTAACGGTTTCGTGTTCGTCGAGCCCTCGTATCAGGCCAAGACTGACGCCAAGACCGACGCCAGGACCGAAACGAAGAACTCCACCACCGACGCAACCACGGAAGCGAACAACCAGGCAGTCGATCAGCCTGAGGTTCGCGCCCAGGAAGCGGCCGCACGATTCGCCGACAAAACGGCGGCAGAACTGCTTCCGGTAAGCGCCCATGCGGCCCAGTCGCAGAACCAGCCGGCAGTGAATCTGGCGGCGGAGCAACGGGCTCAGATCGGCCAACAACCGGTGGCGGCGGGACCGAAGTACACAGGCGAGCCCATCTCGGTCAACCTGAAAGATGTCGACCTGAAAGACTTCTTCCGCTTAATCCATGAAATCAGCGGTCTGAATGTTGTGCTCGATCCGAACGTGCATGGAACCCTGACTATCGTGCTGGACGACGTGCCGTGGGATCAGGCGCTCGATATCGTTCTCAAGAACAACGACCTGGCGCGCGAACTGGAAGGCAACGTCCTGCGCATCGCCACGGTCGACACGCTGAAGCATGAAGCCGACGCGCGGCGCGCTCAGATCGAGTCGGAAGCGCTGGCGGTGGAGAAGGTTGAAATTATCCGCTTCCTGAGCTACGCCAAGGCGAAGGATTGTATTGTCACGGTCAAGAAATTCCTGTCGCAGCGCGGCGATGTGGTTGCGGACGACCGTACCAATTCGGTCATCGTCCACGATATTCCCAAGGTCATCCCGGTTATCGACCGCCTGCTCACCCAGCTCGACCGCAAGACGCAGGAAGTCGAGATCGAAGCGCGCGTGGTGGCCGCGACCCGGCAGTTTGCCCGCGACATCGGCACCCAGCTTGGCTTCGCCTGGGGCAACGGACACAGCTCCATCGGCGGAAACCAGACTGCTGGTACGTCGCCGAACACGGTGAACGGCTTAACCCCAGGCTATCTCACGGTGCCGGGATCGAGCGGCAGCTCCAGCGGCGGGTCGGCGATTCCATTGTTCTCGAACTTGGGGTCCACGGCGCCGACCAGCGGTCTTAGCTTCGTGAACGCCAGCAATAACATCCAGATTGATGCCATTCTCTCGATGGCCGAGTCGCGCGGCTTGCTGAAAGTGTTGTCCCGTCCGCGAGTCGTGACCCAGAACAACATCCAGGCCCTGGTGAAGCAGGGCGTGCGCGTGCCGATCGTGACCCAGGCGCAGTTGGGCGGCCCGCCAACCGTTACCTACGTGGACGCGTTCCTGCGGCTCACCGTCACTCCGCAGATCACCTCGGAAAACACCATCTTCCTGAACGTCGACGTGGAAAACACCACGCCGAACTTCGGCCAGGAAGTGCAGGGCAACCCGGAACTGATTACGCAGCAGGCTACCACCCAGGTCCTCGTAACCGATGGCGGAACGGTGGTGATCGGCGGAGTTATCCAAACCCAGAACTCGATCAACATCACGCAGGTGCCATTGCTCGGCAACCTCCCGATCCTGGGCAACCTGTTCAAACACACACAGGTCAACACCTCAAACCAGGAGCTGATCTTCTTCATCACGCCGCGAATCATTCAGACGTAGCCAGCAGCGCGTCGAAGATTGAAACCGCCGTCCTGAAGAACCTGTCAGGGCGGCGGTTTTGTTTTTTAGTACTCAGTACTCAGTACTCAGTACTCAGTACTCAGTACCCAGTTGTTGGAGTCCGTCAAGATTGAGTACTGAGCACCGGGTACTGAGTCCCAAAGTGGGATTCATATTGTTTCTGTGCGTGTTCGTCACAGACTTGACAGCATCGCAATGCGACGATATGGCAAAGGAGCACTGCATGCCCCAATCGTACAAACAGTTAATTGCGTGGCAGAAGGCGATGAAGTTTGTGAGTGAGATTTATCAAGCTACACGAACTTTCCCGCGGGACGAGATCTATGGGTTGACCAGCCAACTCCGCCGAGCGGCGGTCTCGGTCCCAAGCAACATTGCGGAAGGACAAGCGCGTTATTCGCATCGTGAATTTCATCGGTTTCTGACGAACGCGCGCGGCTTGCTTGCGGAAATTGAAACTCAGGTTGCCATCGCGACGGCGCTCGCCTATTTGCCACCCGAAGCGGCCGACTCTTTGCTGGCCAGGGCGGCTGAACTCGGCCGAATCCTGAATGGACTGATTGGTTCCACGAAGTCTGCGGCGTAAGTACTCAGTACCCAGTACCCAGTACTCAGTAGTCAGTGAAGCAACCATTCAGTTGCCCGATTTCTGCCAACCGCTGACTGTGGACTGCCGTTTACTGAGTACTGAGTACTGAGTACTGAGTACCATCCTGTTACACTCCCAGCAATGAACTTCCCCGCGCGCCAGCAAAAACTTCGTGAGCATCTTGCGACCACCCGGTTTGATGCCCTGCTGATCAGCCATCTGCCCAACATTCGCTACCTTTGCGGCTTCACCGGCAGCGCGGGAATGCTGCTGGTGGAAGAGGCGGGCAGCGTGTTCTTTACCGATGTCCGCTATGACACGCAGGCGCATGAAGAAGTGAAGACCGCCAAGGTTGTAATTACTCCCAAATCGCCGTTGGCGGGTTTGGCTGAGTTTCTGGGCCAGCGACGGAAGCGGCCCAGGAAATGGGGGATCGGACTCGAGTCCGAGCACTTCACCATCGCCGAGAAAAAGCGGCTGGCCAAGCTGCGGCCATCGTGGGTGACGCTGAAAGATGCCCCGGCGATGGTTGAGCGGGCGCGCATGGTCAAAGACGCTGACGAAGTGGAGCTGATCCGTGCCGCCGTGAAATTGGGCGCGCAGCTTTTCGACCGGGCGGTTGAAGTGATCCGTCCGGGCGTGAAGGAAGTTGAAGTTGCAGCGGAGATGGAACTGGCGGCGCGGCGCGGCGGGGCTGAGGCCATGTCGTTTCCAACCATCATCGCCTCGGGTGCGCGATCGGCGCTGCCCCATGGCCGGGCTTCCGAGCAGCAGATTGTGCCCGGTGGATTCGTGGTCTGCGACTTCGGTGTTATACTCTCAGGTTATTGTTCGGACCAAACCCGCACCGTATGGGTTGGTCCCGTGGCGGACGATGCCCGCCACGCTTACGAGGCGGTTAAAGAGGCCCAGCAGGCGGCGATTGATACCGTAGGGCCGGGCGTAGCCGTAGGCGAGGTCGATGCGGCGGCCCGCAAGGTATTGCGCAAAGCCGGGTTAGGACGTTATTTTACGCATTCGACCGGACACGGCGTCGGGCTGGAGATTCACGAGGCTCCCCGGGTCGCCGACGGGCAGCGCGAGATTCTGCAGCCGGGGATGGTCATCACGATTGAGCCGGGAGTATACTTCCCCGGCAAGTGGGGCGTCCGGATCGAAGACATGGTAGTAGTCACGGGCGGCGGTTGTGAAGTGTTGACGCCCACCAGCAAGAATTTTTTAGCAGTGTAGTCTTCATAAGGTTTTCAGCTTTTCAGCCGGGCAAGGTCTTTGAGAGTCACGACCAGGGCCCGGCTTCTTCGCGTGTCCCCGCCGGACGCGCGGCAGGGATGGCGAGCGGTCCCACCTTTACACGAATGAATCTAAAAGAGCTGAAGGAACTGATCGAGTTCTTAATCGAAAAGGATATTGCCGAGTTCGAGCTGGAACGCGGCGATGTCAAGGTGCGGATCAGGCGCGCCGGCGAGCACACCGTGGTTCATACCGGGGGCGAGCCGCGCTTCTTTGCCGTGCCCAGCGCTCCGCCGGCTGCGCCTGAGGTCGGCGCGGTGCCGGTCGTTGCCGCGCCGGCGCCAGTTCCGGCTGCGCCCCCTGAGGAAGCCTTGCACGGGGTGAAATCGCCGATAGTGGGGACGTTCTATGAAGCGCCTTCGCCGGGAGCGCCGCCGTTTGTCAAAGTCGGCGACATGGTGGAAGTCGGGCAAGTGCTGTGCATCGTCGAGGCGATGAAGCTGCTGAATGAGATTGAATCGGACGTGGCCGGCGAGATCGTGAAGAAGCTGGCCGTCAACGGCCAGCCGATCGAGTATGGCCAGGAACTGTTTGCGATAAGGCCGAAGAAGTGAGGGCAGTAACCCATTGTTGATTGTTTGATTTTTGATTGTTGATTGAAAACCCGCATCCGCGGAGGATTTTTCAATCATCAATCAACAGTCATCAATCAACATTTTTTTGACAGTTGAAAGCGATTCATGTTCAAGAAGATTCTTATTGCCAATCGCGGGGAAATTGCGCTGCGCGTGATTTGCGCGTGCAAGGAGCTGGGGATACGCACAGTCGCTATTTACAGCGAGGCCGACCGCAACTCGCTGCCGGTGAAGTTTGCCGACGAGGCGATCTGCATCGGTCCGCCGCAGCTGGCGCACAGCTACCTGAATATTCCGGCGGTAATCAGCGCAGCCGAGATTGCGAACGTCGAAGCGGTGCACCCCGGCTATGGACTGCTGGCGGAAAACGCCAACTTTGCCGAAGTGTGCGAGACCAGCGGGATCAAGTTCATCGGCCCGCGGCCGGAAGTGACGCGGCTGATGGGCGAGAAAGAGAAAGCGCGCGCGGCGATGAAGCGGGCGGGCGTGCCGATTCTGCCTGGGTCGGACGGAATCATTGGCTCGGATGGCGAGGCGCTGGAGTGGGCGCGGCAGGTAGGTTTTCCCGTGATCGTGAAGGCCTCGGCGGGCGGCGGCGGGCGCGGCATGAGGATTGTCCGCAATGAAGAAGAACTGCCGGCGCTGTTCAAGGCGGCGTCGGCCGAGGCTGCGGGAGCGTTCGGCAACGGCGACCTCTACATGGAAAAGTATGTCGAGCATCCGCGGCACATTGAGTTTCAGGTGCTGGCCGATGAGCACGGAAGCGTCGTCAGCCTGGGCGAGCGCGAGTGCTCGATTCAGCGGCGGCACCAGAAGTTGCTCGAGGAGTCGCCCTCGACCCAGGTCACGCCGGAACTGCGGGACGAGATCGGCGCGGTCCTGTGCAAGTCGCTGGCCGCGATCGGATACTGGAACGCCGGAACCATCGAGTTCCTGATGGATCAGGACAAGCGCCTGCATTTTATCGAGATGAACACACGCATTCAGGTGGAGCATCCCGTGACCGAGATGGTGACCGACGTCGATCTGGTCAAGAGCCAGATCCTGATCGCGGCGGGCGCGAAGATGAGTGAAGTGCTGATGGGTCCGATCGTGCATCGCGGGCATTCGATTGAGTGCCGCATCAATGCCGAGCATCCGGAGAAGTTCACGCCGTCGGCGGGAAAGATTACGGCGTTTCATCCGCCGGGCGGGACCGGAGTGCGCATCGATACCGCTGCCTATGCCGAGGGCGTGATTCCGCCCTACTATGACTCGCTGATTGCCAAGCTGGTGGTGCGCGGCAAAGACCGCGGCGAAGCCATTTCCCGCATGTCGCGCGCGCTGGAAATGTTTATTGTCGAGGGCGTCTACACGACGATCCCGCTGCATAGAAAGATTCTGGCGGACGAAGATTTCCGGGCCGGGAAGTTCGATACCGGGTTCATTGAGAGATTCCTGAAGAAGAACGGGAAGAATTAGTACCGGGTACCGGGCAGACCTGCATTTCCAGCGCTGCATGCTTCAGCTTCCACGTTTATATTGCATCGTCGATTCGGCATCTTTCCCCACGACGGCGGGGTTGCTCGCTTTTGCGGAAGAGCTGGCTGCGGGCGGATGCCGTCTTCTTCAATATCGGAACAAATCAGGCCAAGCGCGGGCGATGCTCGAGCAGGCGCGGGAGCTAAACAAACTTTTCGTCTCGCAAAGTCAAAATCCCCACCCTGTCGCAACAAACGCGACAAGGGTGGGGCAGCCGCTTTTTGCTGCCCAAGATCAGGATCAAAATCCCCACTTCTCCCAAAATCAGGGAGAAGTGGGGCACCCGGCTGTGCGGCTCATCATGAATGATCGCGCCGACCTGTGCCTGGCCGCTTCGTTTGACGGCGTACATGTGGGGCAGGACGATTTGTCTTCCGAGTCGGTTCGGAAAATCATTGGGCCGGACCGTTGGCTGGGGGTCTCGACGCATAATCCTGAGCAACTTCGCGAGGCCGATCTGACTTCGGCCGACTATCTGGCCATTGGGCCGGTATTTGCGACTTCCAGCAAAGAGAAGCCTGATCCTGTCGTCGGACTCGAGGGGGTGCGCCGGGCGCGGGCTTTGACCCGCAAGCCGCTGGTTGCGATCGGCGGGATTACGCGGGCGAATGCGGCTTCGGTGATTGAGGCTGGGGCTGATTCGGTGGCGGTGATATCCGATCTGTTACGGGAGCCCCGCAAATCAGCAGAGGAATTTTTCCGCATATTGCGGTAAAGTTCTCAGGCATCGCGAATCTTCGGCATTCGTCGCAGCCGTTCGGTTGTCATCCTGAGCGAAGCGAAGGATCTATGCAATTCGCCGGCAGCACCTCACTGCACGCAAGTTGCATAGGTCCTTCGTCGGGTTTACGCCCTCCTCAGGATGACAAGCGAATGGCGGGAGTTCGCGACGGAGTTCGCGACAAGGAGCGCCTCTGAGTACACCGACAACGCAGCCGAGTACAGGCAGCGACTGGGACGTTCACAGTCATCAGGATCAGGAACTGGTCAAAGGCCTCGGCCTGACCAGCGCGACCATGCTGGTCATGGGGTCGATGATCGGCTCCGGCATCTTTATTGTGTCGGCGGAGATTGGGCGCGAAGTGGATTCGCCCGCTCTGTTGATTGGCGCCTGGGCCGTTGCCGGGTTCATGACCATTGTGGCCGCCCTCAGCTATGGCGAACTGGCCGCGATGATGCCGCGGGCGGGCGGGCAATATGTTTATCTGCGCGAAGCGCTGGGGCCGCTGTGGGGATTTCTTTACGGTTGGACGCTTTTCTTAGTCATTCAGACCGGGACCATTGCCGCGGTGGGCGTGGCATTTGGAAAATTCCTCGGTGTTTTCTTTCCTGCGATTTCCTCGACGCACTGGATCTGGCACATCTGGAAGGTTCCGCCGATTCCGGTCGGGCCCATGGTATTGGGCAACATGGATGTGGGCATCAACACGCAGAATCTGATTGCCATTCTGCTGGTGATTTTTCTTTCCATCGTCAACATCTTCGGCGTGAAGACCGGTGCGGCGATTCAGAACGTGTTCACGGCGGCGAAAGTTTCAGCGCTGCTGGGCCTGGTAGTTTTTGGGGTTGCAGTGGGGCGCAACGCACAGGCGATTGCCGCCAACTTCGGCGCGAATTTCTGGCTCAATGCGGTTCACGGCGCGAGGCATGCGGTGCAGGTGGGCGTGGGCGGTCCGGTCGTGATGGTGAGCACGCTGACGATTCTGGCCGTGGCGCAGGTGGGGTCGCTGTTTTCGGCGGACGCCTGGAATAACGTGACCTTCACCGCGGGCGAGGTGAAGAATCCCAGCCGCAATCTGCCGCTGTCGCTCGCGCTGGGAACGGGCGTGGTCATCGCGCTCTACATCGCCTGCAACTTTATTTATTTGAGCGTGCTGCCGCTGGATGGCTCGGCTGCGGGGACGACGATTCTGGCGCGCGGCATCAAGTATGCCGCCGAAGAACGCGTGGGCACGGCAGTGATGACCCAGATGTTTGGCTCGGCGGGCGGATTTCTGATGGCTGCGGCCATCATGATTTCCAGCTTCGGTTGCATGAATGGGCTGATTCTGTCGGGCGCGCGAGTTTATTACGCGATGGCCAAGGACAGGCTGTTTTTCCGCAATGTCGCCAAGCTGCATCCTACTCACAAGACGCCGGCCGTTTCGCTCATGGTGCAGATGGTGTGGACGTGCGTGCTGTGCATTTCCGGCAGCTACGGGCAACTCCTGGACTACATTATTTTTGCTGTGCTGGTCTTCTACATTCTGACCATTGTGGGGCTATTCGTGCTGCGCCGGACGCGTCCCGATGCGGAGCGGCCTTACCGTGCAGTGGGATATCCGGTTCTGCCCATCATTTATATTGTGATGGCTTTGTTCATCGATGTCGTACTATTGCGCTACAAGCCGCAGTTCACCTGGCCGGGGCTGATTGTGGTGCTGCTGGGCATTCCGGTTTACTATGCGTGGTCGAGAGGCGCGAATCGGGGTAGTGCGTCCGCGTAACCGCTAAGGAGAAACCAAACGGATGGCGAATCTGCTGGCAACCAAGCCGCTGAACCTGCTGATGGAAGAAGCCCGCGAGACGGGCGAACATAGCCTCAAACGCACGTTAGGAGTTTTTCAGCTCACCGCCCTGGGCGTGGGAGCGATCATCGGCGCCGGCATCTTTGTCATGGTCGGACTGGGCGCGCACTATGCCGGCCCTGGACTCTCGCTGTCGTTCGTTTTGTCTGGGCTGGGATGCGCCTTTGCGGGCCTCTGTTATGCGGAATTCGCTGCCATGATTCCGCTGGCGGGCAGCGCTTACACCTACGCTTATGCCACGCTGGGAGAGCTGCTGGCGTGGATCATCGGCTGGGACCTCACGCTCGAATACGCCATGGGCGCCAGCACGGTTTCTTCCGGCTGGTCGAACCACTTCATCGAACTGCTGGATATTTTTCATATCAAGATGCCCCTGTGGCTGGCCTACGATTACTGGACCGCGCTGAAGACGGCCGAGACGGAGGTCGCGAAACAGATTGTCCAGACCTCCGACCCCGCGCTGGTTCCGGGCACGCAGGCGTTCCTGGATAAGGTCAGCGCGATCATAGGCGCGCAGTCTCCCGAGTTGCTGCATCGGGCGCATGATCTTCTGGCCGCACCGCATCTGTTTGGGATGGAAATTGGCTTCAACCTTCCAGCCTTCCTCATCGCCCTGATCATCACGGCGATTCTGGTTGTCGGCATCAAAGAGAGCGCGAGTTTTAACGCGACGATCGTGGTGATTAAGGTGGCAGTCGTACTCTTCGTGATCGGGTTGGGCGCTCACTATATCAACCGGGCCAACTGGGGCACCGACTGGCACACTTACGCTCCCAACGGCTTCGCTGGCGTTGGAGCCGGCGCAGCCTACATATTTTTTGCCTACATTGGGTTCGATGCCGTCTCGACCACGGCGCAGGAGGCGAAAAATCCGCAGCGCGATTTGCCGATTGGCATGATCGCCTCGCTGGCCATCTGCACGGTTTTGTATATCGCCGTCGCCGGCGTGCTGACCGGGATGGTGCGTTGGCAACAGATCAACATTGAGGCGCCGGTCGCGGTTGCCTTCCTGGACCGCGGTCTCACCACTGCAGCGAACATCATTACGCTGGGCGCTCTGGCGGGCCTGACCAGCGTGATGCTGGTGATGCTGCTCGGGCAGACCCGCGTTCTCTACTCGATGGCGAATGACGGCCTTCTGCCCAAGAAATTTTTTGCCGACATCCATCCCAAGTTCCGGACGCCGTGGAAGAACACGATTCTGGTGGGTATGCTGGCGGCCGTGGTGGGCAGCGTGACGCCGATCGACGAGATCGCAAAGATGGTGAATATCGGCACACTGCTCGCCTTTGTGATCGTGTCGATCTCGGTGTTGGTGTTGCGCCATACGAATCCTACGCAGCCGCGGCCCTTTCGGACGCCGTGGGTGCCAGTGATTCCGATCCTGGGCGTGATCGCGAATGGATACATGATGGCCAAGCTGGGAATGTGGAATTGGATTCGGCTGATAGGTTGGCTTTTGATTGGGCTGGTTGTGTACTTCACGTACAGCGTGAAGCATAGCCGGGTTCAGGCCCTGGCGGCGGGTAAACAGCCGGAAGCCTGATGCGCTGATTGATGATTGCCTGATTAGTGATTGCCTGATCGACTCTGAAGGCCCTCCGCATGCGCGGAGGGCCTTTATTGTTTTAAGATCGGTCGTTGGTTGGTGACTGGGCGTTGGGCGTTGGCAAATTCTGCTTGTGCCGGCAACGACGAACGAATCGCTGCAACGACTGGCGGCAAACGACGAAAGACCAACGAATAACGACCGGCGACCAACGACTGCTCCCATGAAAATTGTGACTGCGGCGGAAATGCGAGCGATCGATCTCGCCACCAGCGAGCGCTTCGGTGTTCCTTCACTCACACTGATGGAGAACGCGGGGGGCGCCGTCGCAACGCACGTTGTCGAGCACTACTCCTCTGCGAAAAGAATTACTGTTTTCTGCGGCAAGGGAAACAACGGCGGCGACGGTTTCGTCGCGGCGCGGCTGCTGCATGAAAAAGGCAAGACCGTGCAGGTGATCGTGCTGGCCGATCCCGCCGACCTGCGCGGCGATGCGGCTGTGATGTTTGGCAAACTTCCGGTGCCCGCGATCGTCGCAAAGACGATTGAAGAGTTGAAGAGCGATCGCGTGCGGCCGCTGCTGGAGGCTGATCTGTATCTGGACGCGATTCTCGGCACTGGTTTCAAGCCGCCGGTCAGCGGACTTTATGCCGACGCCATTGCGATGCTGAATGCGAGCAAGGCGCCGGTGGTCGCGGTCGATATTCCTTCGGGCGCGGAAGCGGATGCGATGTTTTTGCAGCAGGGAATCGTTGCGCGCGCGGATTCGATGGTCACGTTCACCGCGCCGCGTCCGGCGCATGTTTTCGGATCATTGACCGGCGGGCCGACTCATGTGGCGCCGATTGGATCGCCGGAGGAAGCTGTTGCTTCTTCACTGCATCTAAATGCGATCACACCCCGCGATTTTGCCGCGCTGGTTGCCGACCGGCCTGCCGAATCGAACAAAGGGAACTACGGGCACGTGCTGGTCGTTGGAGGCTCGGTCGGCAAAGCCGGGTCGGTTGCAATGGCCGGGATGGCCGCGCTGCGGGCGGGCGCGGGACTGGCGACGGTGGCAACGCCTAAGTCGATGCAGGCAACCGTCGCCGGATTTCATCCCGAAGTGATGACGGAATCTCTGGCGGAAACGAAGGCTGGGTCAATATCCGCGGGCGCGGCGAAGCGGATCGTGGAGCTGGCGAAGGGCAAAACTGTGCTGGCGATTGGGCCGGGAATCTCCAGGGTTGCGGAGACGGCTGAACTGGTTCGGGTTTTGGTGAGCAAGAGTGAAATTCCGGTTGTGCTGGACGCCGACGGCTTGAACGCTTTCGAGAATCATGCAGATGAGTTGAATGGAAAAGGGCGCGTGCTGGTAATCACGCCGCATCCTGGCGAGATGGCGCGACTGGTGGGGCGCTCGATTGCCGACGTGCAGAAAGACCGGCTGGGCACGGCGCGAGCGTTCGCGCGGGAACATGACTTGATCGTCGTATTGAAGGGAAATCGCACGCTGGTGGTGCAGCCCGATGGCGAGGCCTGGGTCAACACGACGGGAAATCCAGGAATGTCGACGGGCGGGACTGGGGACATTCTGACAGGAATGGTGGCGGCCATGCTTGCGCAGAATATTCAGAACGCGCTCTTGGCGGTTTGCGCGGCGGTCCATCTGCATGGGCTGGCGGGCGACGTGATGCGCGAGTGCGTGGGTGAGCATTCGATGGTGGCTACCGATTTGTTGCGTGGGCTGCCGGAAGCGTTTACACGAGCGCGGCGAGCAGCGGGGGATGAGGTGGTGACGTGGGGTGGGTAAAGCAGCCAGCGTGATCCAGCGCACAAGCCCCGTCATCCTCAGCGGAGTGCGGACTGAGCTCCGCGCAGACCGCACGCAGTCGAAGGATCTCGCGCTTGCTGGCATTGGCACAGGTTCGGCGAGGGGTTTTCGGCAAGGAAGGTGGGGCATCGTGAGAATTCACGGCGAGCTTCGAGGAACTTTTTTGCGGGCAAGGGGTCCTTCGACTCCGCCGACACTTCGCTCCGCGAAGCGTCGGCTGCGCTCAGGATGACAACGTTATCTGGTTGACGGCAGGCGAATTGTCTTTCCTTCCTCCGCAGAACGCCGCGCCGCGTCAAGGATTTCGGTCACCGTCACATTGGTTTCGAGCGACGACAGGCTGTCTTCTTTGGCGCCCTCGAGGATTACGGCCCGGAAGTAGGAAAGTTCGTTGTCGTAGGGGGCGGGCACTACCTTGGCGACGATCTGCTGGTCGTGGTCTTCTCCGTGCCTCCGCACTCGGATGTCGTCGCGCTTCACCGTGAAGACATAGCCGGTCTGCCCGTACACTTCCATATCTTTGCGGTCGAATGGCCAATTCCATGAAGCCTGTATGATGGCCTGCGCCCGCGGATAGGTAAGGATGATCGTCGCCTCGTCATCGACGCGCGGGTAGATTTGCGGCTTGATCTGCTGCGTGACCGCGGTCACGGTGAGTGGCCGCTCGCCGTCCATGAGCCAGGTCATCAGGTCGGCTCCGTAGCAGCCAAAATCGAACAGGGCGCCGCCGCCGTTAAGCTTGGGATCGGTCAGCCAGGCGAGGAACTCCGGTTCGACGCCAATTTCTTTCGGGCCGCTGTGGCCATCGTGCGCCACCACCTTGCGGATCTCGCCAATCGACCCTTCGTGAACCAGGTCGTAGGCCGCGTGATTGCTGCGGTACCAGGAAGTTTCATAATTCACCAGCACGTGAATCTTGGCTTCATGCGCGGCCTTGGCCATGGCTCGCGCGTCGTCGAAGCTGACGGCCAGCGGCTTCTCCATCATGACGTGAACTCCGTGGCGAGCGCAGGTCTCGACCACGCGGCGATGGTCGTAAGTGTTGGTGTAGACCAGCACGGCCTGCGGATGCGCTTGGGCGAGCATGGTTCCGAGATCGGTGAACAACTCAGCTCGATCGAAGCCGTACCGGGCAGCCGCGGCGTCCAGTAATTGCCGGTTGGGCTCGGCGATTCCGACGATGTCGATTTCCGGATTGTGCAGCGAGTGGTCCAGGAAACCGTGCACGTGCCCGTGCACCAGGCCGACGATGCCGACGCGGAGTGGAATGTGTGTTGCTGGCGGGACGTTCTGAGAATATGCCGGCAACAGCAACGGGAAAGTGGCGAGGAATGCGAAGAGAATTGCGCGGATCACGACAGGTCCTCCGAGTGCCGGTAGATATGTTAAATGGGCCGCGGCGTCTCGCAGGAAAATCACGCTGATTGGGCCGCTATAATCAGGAGCGAGACTGTCCTTTAGGCCATTACTCAAGTAGTACACATCATCTATCTCCTTCATACGACAGGATCTCGATGTCTTCAGTTCAGGCTCCCAGCAAGGAATTCGGACGATGGGCCTCAGTAATCTATTACGCAACAAGGGATGGTGCGATAGTGCAGTGGAGCTTATGACCCACTTCCCCCAACCGCACCCTTCGCGGCGCGCGGCCCGGGTCCAGCTTGGAGATTCCGTCCTGGCTGCGATTCGTCTCGAAGATGGCCGCCGCACTAAAGCTAAACTCCAAACCATATCCGCAACCGGCGGATTGTTGCGCCTGGCGCAGTCGCTGGCGCAAGGCGATTTTGTCGAAGTCGCATTTCAGACGCAAGCCGGCCCAGTACACGGCATGGCCGAAGTTCTCAGCCCGATGCGGCATACGACCGACGGCGTGCTGCAGGCGTTCCGCTTCGTGGCAATCGAGGATGACGACCATCGCCGCCTGCGCACCTCGCTCGATCATGTCGTGGACCGGCATCTGCTCGGGATCAAATCGAGCGCCTTCTCGACGTATTAGAAGAAACATGTAGGGACGGCCGCCTCGGCCGTCCGGCGAGCGCAGCGAGCCCCAGGGGCTAAAGCCCGCGTGTTTATTGCCTCTGGGCGGCACGGCTGAAGCCTTACCCTTCCCAGTCCGTGCCCTAAACAGCCTTTATCTCGGCCAGCCTTATACTGGTCGCGTGGACGTTGATACGAAAAATATCCTGCGGGAGATTACGACGCAGTCGGCGGAGGAGACGATTGCCTTTGGCCGCACTCTGGCGGAGTTGCTGGCGCCGCCGAAACTCGTGTTACTGCGCGGCGATCTGGGCGCCGGGAAAACCACGCTGGTCAAGGGAATTGCCGCCGCGTTCGAAGCGGCTGCGGAGGAAGACGTCACCAGCCCTACGTTTACGCTGGTGCACGAGTATCGCGGGCCGCGGGCTAATCTTTATTCCGTCAATCTGTATCACATCGACCTCTATCGCATCGACACGCAACGTGAACTGGACACGCTGGCGCTGGACGATCTGCGCTCGGAGAACAGCATTCTGCTGATCGAGTGGGGAGAAAAATTTCCCCGGTTCGTCAGGGAAAGGGATTTGGAGATTGCGCTGGAGCGCGAGGGAGAGAACGGGAGAAGGATAAGGGTGAGCGGTTGAGTTGGTTCTTCACCTGATCGGTTGTGAGTCTAATGGCATGGTTTCGTCAACTCCGGTAGACAGCCAGTATTTTCGCAGCGTACACTGCTTAAAGAGAGGTAACGCGTGGCTGAGGAATTGTCCCAAGTTCACTCAGAAACGTACGGCAGCGAGCGCCCGCTTGCTTGTCCGCTGTGTCGGTACCGGTTCTCCTTCCGGGACTATGTTGGGGCGGAGCGGACCTGCCCAAGTTGCAAAGTTCCTATCGGATTGCCGTTCTACTATCGGTTTATTCTGACAGCTGCTTCTCTGACAGTGTTCGTATTGATTCTCTGCAAGGGATACTACGATGGAATAGGCGGATTTATGGTGAGTCTGCCGTTCGCTGCGCTGTTCGGTTTTATTGCAAAAGTGGCGATTCTTCGAATGTTCCCCCCGAGGCTTCAGGCATACGCGGAAGGCAGTATATCGCTGGCGCTGAACACATCGAACTCAGACAAGACTCCCGGCATACCGACCAATTCCCGCTAGCTCGCGAAACGGCGCCATAGCACTCATCGGGCCTGCGCAGTTGCAGCGATTTCTAACGCGAGCGTGCCTCGTGCGCACGTGGGTGGGGCGCTCCATTCCCTGACCATCGAAAACAGGATCGCGGCGGCGAAGAGTGCGAAGGCGAGGCGGTTACGCACCGTTTTATTATCCCATGAGGCTAGGCACGACGGGCCGCAGAAACACGCCCTCGGCGTGTGTGGCCGACAGGCAGTAATTTTCTTTCACCCCTTCCGGGGCTCGATTTCACTTGAACGCGGCGCCCCACGGCTTACGCCGTGGACTGCATTCTTTCGCCGCTTTGCGGCTGGATGTTTCGGTCTTGGCCTCTGTTCGTTCTGCTAATCTCCTGTCTATTTCTTTAACTTTCCTGATTCTGCTTGCGACTCGCAACTCACGACTCGCAGCTTGGTAAAACGTTAGGAGTGATCACTCCCACAGCGGGCGTCGAGATCCCGAGGCATTCGGGTTACCTGTCTGCGCCCTGGCTTTCGGATGTCCCAGTCTGTCCCTCACTCACGTGGGGAGGTTGCGGGGGTCGCGAGTTTCCTAGGACTTGCGCGTCGTTGCATCCGGGCCCTACGCGAGTCAGAATATGCACAATGAAATTTTCAGTAAAGGTTATCCGTCACATTCTGAAAATAAAGCTGTGGAAAAGTTTGAGCGAGGCGTTGGCCACTTTGTCATCATGATTCGGAGCGACATCAATCACCGGGGCGACACAAGCGAGATGCATGGATCCTTCGGCGCAAAAAAACGCGCCTCCAGGATGACAACAGGGTGCACGGGCAGAAATGGGTACCACGCGCGTCAGAATTGCTAGAACCCCATGATGTTATAGCCGCAATCGACGTAGATGGTTTCGCCGGTAATGCCGCTGCTCGCGTCGGAGGCGAGAAAAACACCCGTGGAGCCGACTTCCGCCACTTCCACGTTGCGGCCCAGCGGCGCGCGCTCGGCGTGGGTTTTGTGCATGTCGCCGAATCCGGCGATGCCGCGGGCGGCGAGGGTCTTGATGGGGCCGGCGGAAATCGCATTCACGCGGATTCTCTTTTTTCCCAACTCATACGCCAGATAGCGAACCGAGCATTCGAGTCCGGCTTTGGCCACGGCCATTACGTTGTAACGCGGCACAACTTTTTCTGACGCGTAGTAGGTCATGGTCATGATCGATCCGCCATCTTCCATCAGCGGCGCGGCCGCGCGGGCGACTGCAATCAACGAATAGACGCTGACATCAAGCGCCACGCGGAAACCTTCGCGCGTGGTGTTGATGAAGTCTCCCTTAAGCTCGTCGGCGGGGGCGAAAGCCACGGAATGAACCAGCGTGTGCAGCTTGCCGTGACGTTCTTTGAGCGTGGCGAAGAGGCGCGAGATTTCATCGTCTTTGGAAACGTCGCACATATAAGCGTCCGCGCCGGGCAACGAGAGGATGAGGTCCTTGGCTTCCTGCTCCAGGCGCTCGTTCTGGTAGGTGATGGCGAGCTTCATGCCGGCGGCGTGCAGTCCCTGAGCGATGGACCACGCGATCGAGCGCTTGTTGGCGACTCCGAAAACGACGCCGTTACGGCCCTGCAAGTCTGAGGACATGGATGCTCCTTGGAATGGGAAAGGATAACAGCGCAAGGCGTGGATTTACCACAGAGGCGCGGAGGAACACAGAGAAAACCTAACCGCATTTTGAGAAGGTATGTGCCATTCCTGAATTGTCATCCTGAGGCGGGCGTTCTTTGCCCGCCGAAGGATCCGTGCACTTTGCCGGCGGCGCCTCGCTGCAAGCAAGTTGCATAGGTGTGACATTTCAACAGGTTGTCCATTCGATGAAAACCGGAGAAGCTGATTGTGTCGAAGCAATCCAGCACCTCGGAGACATCGAATGGACATTCACAAGAATGCCCGACTCACTCCCA
>Ga0335074_10000062_pt1 | contig 205879 bp, 187 predicted proteins | sample Lox_Sample_23_FD_206715 | JGI IMG/M metagenome (GOLD analysis project Ga0335074, IMG submission 206715) | Soil microbial communities from Loxahatchee National Wildlife Refuge, Florida, United States - Lox_Sample_2.3 | ecosystem: Environmental > Terrestrial > Soil > Wetlands | place: USA... | reverse complement strand
TCAACCGAACCAACACCGTCCCAGACACCGGGCTCACCGTCTGACGCACCCCCACCACCGGCACCGCCACCGATTCCCCTGCAGTGGTTACCTGCGCCGTCGTCGCCGTCGAACCCGAGCCGCCGCCTCCGCCCGAGCCACTGCCACCTTTCGATTCTTCTTTGTGTTCTTCTTCCCCACCGCTGTGGCCTTCTTCGGCTGACTCAGCGCCGCTCAGGATGTTGCCGTTGTCATCGACGGCGACGCAGAGCGTGGTGGCAACGCAGGAGACGCCGGTGATGTTGTTCTCGGGTTCCTCGATGGGCGGGAGTGCAGTCCATGCGGCTTCGCCGCCCGTCGGGGCCGTGGAGGCAGCGGCCTCTCCGAAGAACCCGGCGGCTACGCACCATGTGGGGGAGGAACAGGAGACAGTAGAGAACGAGCCGAGTCCGTTGACATGGGCCTCACTCCACGCGCCGCTGCCCCCTGTCGGGTCTGTCGCGGTGAACACGTTCCCCAAGTTGTCGACCGCGACGCAGAGCGTCGTCGTCGGACAGGACACGGCGGTGAGCTTGCTGGTGTCCACTTTCGCCGGGGTCCACGCGGTTTCGCCGCCAGTTGGGTTCGTCGTGGTTAGCACGTCGCCCTGACCGTCGAGCGCGACACAGAGCGTGGACTCGGGCGCGCAGGAGAGGCCGAAGAGCCCGTCCGTTACGTTGACGCTCGCGACCACCCAAGCGCCGCTGCCTCCGGTCGGGTTCGTCGATGTCACGATCTGGTTGTCGAAGCTCGTGGCCACGCAGAGGTCCGTTGATGGGCAGGATATCGTCTCGAAGTAGACGAATTCGCCAACGGTCGCCTGCGCCCACGCCGCGCCGCTTGTGGGTGTTGTGGTCGTTAGGACGTGGCCGTTGTTGTCGACGCCAACGCATAGGCTGACATTTGGGCATGAGACGCTGGTGAGGTGATTAGCGGGGTCACCCTCGGTCGCCGTGATTTTCCACTCGCCAGCTCCCCCGCTTGGATTTGTGGAGACGACGGCGTTTCGGCTGTTGTCGACGGCGACGCAGAGTGTGGTCGATGGGCACGAGACCCCGGTGAGGCTGTTCGTGTTCCCGGGGTCTATGACCGCCGCCGTCCACGCGCTGGGGCCGCCCGTCGGGTTCGTCGTCGTGTACGCGTCGCCATAGAAGTCGACGGCGACGCAGAGCGTTGTGGAGTGGCAGCCTACGGCGGTCAGGCCGGCTTCGCCGACGGCGGTACCTTTCCATTCGTTCGTGGTCCCCGTCGGTTTCGTTGTCGTGAATACTTCGCCGTCTTCGAGCGTTGCCAGGCAGAAACTCGCACCCGAGCAGGAGACGTTTCCGACCTGGTGGCCGCTGAAGCCGTTGCCCACTTCCGTGACTTTCCACGCGCTCGCAGACCCGGCCGGTTCGGTGCTCACGAGGACCCCGAACGTGGAGCCGTTAACGCCGTGGTCGGCGATGCAGAGCGTGACTGTCGGACAGCTGATGTGGGTAATCTCGCTGTCCTGGACGTTGACGAGTTTCCATTCCGCGGCGCCGCCGGCCGGGTTGGTGCTGGAGAGGATGTTGCCCCCTCCGTCTGTCGCGACGCAGAGGCTTTCCGAGGGGCAAGAGATGCCATAGAGCCCGTTGTGCGTGTCGATTTCCGCGACTTTCCATTCCGCGGCACCGCCCGTCGGTGTCGTCGTTGTGTAGACTTGGCCGTCGCCAGCGACGGCCGCGCAGAACGTCGTCGTCGGGCAGGAGACGCCGGAAAGGAAGTTGTTGTTGCCAGCGATATTCGTGACCGTCCATTCGCTCACGCCGCCCGTCGGGTTCGTCGATGTCAGCACATTGCCTTGGAAGTCGGTCGCGACGCAGAGGCTCGTGGACGGGCAGTCGACGTCGCTGATTTCGTCGACGTCGAAGAATTCGCTTATCCGCGCGACCTTCCATGCCGCGGCGCCGCCGGTGGGGTTCGTTGATGTGACGAGGCCGTCGCTGTAATCGGAGGCGACGCAGAGCGTGGCGGAAGGGCAGGAGACTGACGTCAGCCCCGAAGGGTCGCCGAAGGGCGCCTGGTGGTCAATGAGCGTCGGCGTCGACCAACGCATGTCTGCCGCGGATGCGCTCGAGACCGTTGCAATAGGGATGAAGCCCGCGGCGGCGGCTAGGATCGCAGCGAGAGCAACGACGCTTAGCCGGTGCTCGCTCACGGAACGCCCACAACGGCGGGACGAACGTCTCGCTCGTGCCATTGCAGCCCGCCATTCCCTACCGGCTGGTGCGTCGACGCCACGCTCCCGCTTACAACCTATCGTCGGTGATCCCCTCATGATCGTCTCGTGCGGTGGCAACTGTATGTGTTCTGCAGACGCTACCGACGTGGCGACTTCAACCGCATTCCGATTCCCGAAGTACCGTGCCTTACAGCTCATCATCGCAGTGAGGGCCCTCATCTCGGTCGGTGGTTGATCCTGATCCGTTACCTCGCGTTTCGGCAGGAGTCTTGCTCGCTCTGAGCCCGCCAGGCGACCAAAGCCCCTGTGGGCGCGAACCCGCACGGCTTCACGCTCCGCGCTGCTCGCGCGACGGTGCCAAGAGCCGGTGAAGGCCATCATGAGTTCAACGTGGCGCATGTGCTGCCGAAGGAGAGCCTTGCCCAGCTGGGTCGGACGCACCCGCACCAATATGGCTAGCCGCACGTGCGGACCATGGCGGTTGATGTGGCGCGTCAAAGCGTAATAGGTGGAGCGGTGCACCCAGAGGTTGAGTCGTGATGTCTTGAGACGCGGTCGCATGTGCCTGGCTCCTTTCATCCGCGTCGTTTCGCGGTGTAGTGCTGGCCGGCCGTGAGGATCTTGGTCTTGTGGCTGACGAGGTTCTGGACCTTGACCTTGCCGGCAACAACCTGCACCTCAGACTGGTCGCATCCGTCCTGGGTCAGCCAGTGCGTGCCCTCCACCGTGGTGCTCACATAGCGGCCGTTGGTGCCCCAGCTGCCGCCATGCTCAGAGACCCAGAGGTGGCGAGACTTCGGGCCATGCTTCGAGCTCGCCACCGCAGCGGCGGAGCCGCGCGGCAACGCCACCCGCGGACAGCCCGTCAACGGCAACGACAGCACGAACCGCGTCTCATCGCTCCCCGCATGTTCCTGCTCGACCACGAACCGCCCGCCATAGACTTCAGCGCTCTCCGTACCCGTCGACGTCGCCACCGTGACGACCACACGGCCGTTCGTAGCTTCAACTTCGCTGCCATCAGGGACCGAGCCGGCGGTCGACAGCGCCACGAACCGGCTCGAGCCCTTCAACCGCACCGTCACCGTCCCAGACACCGGGCTCACCGTCTGACGCACCCCCACCACCGGCACCGGCACCGATTCCCCTGCAGTGGTTACCTGCGCCGTCGTAGCCGTCGAACCCGAGCCGCCGCCTCCGCCCGAGCCACTGCCACCTTTCGATTCTTCTTTGTGTTCTTCTTTACGTTCTTCGCCCCCGCCGCTTTCCAGGTGCGGGGTGCCGACGGAGGCAGATTCCTGGTTGTAATCGACGCCAGCGCAGAAGCTCGCTGTCGCGCACGTGATGCCCGACGTTTCAGGGAGACTCCCCGCGGCGGCGAGCGTCCACGCCCCGCCCCCTGCCGTCGGGTTCGTTGACACGTAGAGGTGTCCGACGAAGGATTCTTCTTCTTCCGCGAAACCGACGCCGATGCAGAACGTCGTTGACGCGCACGTGACTTCAGTCGTGTACATGAGGCCGCTTGGCAGTGCCGCGTGCCACGCCGATGCGCCACCGGCTGGTTCGGTGGCTACGAGGAACCCGGTGTGGGACGCGACAACGCAGAACGCTGTGGTGCAGGACGGCCCACCCGTCGCGCCGACCGAAGCGACCGTCCATGCGCTAGCGCCCCCCGTGGGGTTCGTGGACGCGACGACGTTGCCGATTTCGTCCTCGGCGACACAAAGGTGTTCGGAGCCACAGGACACCGAGGCGATCTCGTTCGCGCCGTCAACTTTCGTCGTCGTCCACGCGCCGGAGTCGCCAATCGGATCAGTCGTCGTCACGACGTTGCCCTCCTGATCCACGGCGACGCAGAGCGATTCCGTCGGGCAGGAGACGCCGCGTAGGTTCAGCGACGCGTCTACTTTCGTCAGATGCCACGCGCTCACGCCGCCCGTCGGGTTCGTTGAGTACACGGCGTTGCCCAGGCCGTCCACGGCCACGCAGAGTTTCGTCGTCGGGCACGACACGGCCTTCAGGTACCCGACTACGCCGAACGAGCTGTCAACGTGCGAGATCGTCCACGGCCCGTCAGCGGGTTCGTTGGAGACCGCGACGTTGCCTGATTCATCCACGGCCACGCAGAGCGCGGACGAGGCACAGGACAACGCGGAGATGTCGTCTTTGCCATCGGAGTTGATCGTCGCCTCGGTCCAGGCGGGTTCGGCTCCGGTCGGGTTCGTCGTGACCGCGAGCCCGTCGCCCGCTCCGTAGCCGACGGCCACGCACGTCGTGGACCCGGGTGCGCAGGTGACGCCGGAGAGATTGTTACCGGGTCTGCTCGTCAGCGTCCACGCGCTCTTGCCACCTGTCGGGTTCGTCGCGTACGCGGTCCTGCCGAAGCCGTCAACGACGACGCAAAGCGTGGCAGTGGCGCAGGAGACGCCTTCCAAACCGAAGTTTTCGTTCCCTGGTTCTGGTTCGAGTTTCGCAGCCGACCAAGCTGAGGCTTCGCCCGTGGGTTCCGTGGTTGTGATCACGCGTTTTTCAGCGTCGGTGGCGACGCACAGTTTCGTCGTCGGGCACGAGATGCTTCTGACTTGGTGTGCTTCATCAGCGTCAACGCGGTGCCAAGCACTCGCGCCGCCCGTCGGGTTCGTGGAATAAACGATGCCGCCTTCCGCGTCTGCGGCGACGCAGAGCCCGGGGATGCACGAGATCGCGGTGAGCTGGTGCCCGGCGTCAATCTTTGTCAGTGTCCACGCGCCTGCGCCCCCCGTCGGCGTCGTTGAGGTGAGGACGTATTCTTCGGCGACGGCCGCGCAGAGCGTCGCCGAGGAGCAGGAGACACCGGTGTAGTTGGCCCCGAAGCCTTCGTGCGTGACCGCAGTCTTCGCCCATGCTCCTGCTCCGCCTGTGGGGTTCGTGGCCGTGATCAGGTATCCGCTCTCCCCGAGAACGCAGAGCGCAGTGCTCGGACAGGAGATTGCGGCGCGGCCGATTTCGCGGTGTTCGCCGAGCACGGTCTCGCTCCACGCTTCTGCCCCGCCCGTCGGGTTGGTGGTCGTGATCACGTTGCCGTAGTCGTCGGCGGCGACGCACAGGCCCGTCGTCGGGCACGAGGCGGACACGAGATGCGCCGGGCTCGCGTACGGCGCTTGGTGATCCTTCAAGGTGGTGCCCGCCCAGGAAACCGACGTGGACGCGCTCGCGAACGACGGCGTGGACAAGGACAGAGCCAACGCCGCGAGCGTCAAGCCGATGCCGCCCCAGAGCTTCTTGTGGCCCCGCATAATCCGACCGGCCCGGTGCCGCGACGCTGCGCCGGGGCTCTCGGAATGTGCGCATGCGCGGCCGCGTGCGCCTGCTTGGCCACAGTGGGAGTCGTCTTCGGTGCCCAACATCATGTTCGTGCGCCTCCTGATCGTGGGGTCGTACGCATCCTTGCGCCCGGTCGACCCCTACGCGAGACACCAAGGTGTTGCGTCAGCAACCCCCTCCCTAGCGTCCGGGCAGTTCAGACCCGCCGGAATTACGAGCGCGCATGATCTCGGCGCCGGTACCCTTTGTCAATCGTGTTGGGGGATGTTGGTAGACGACGGGTTCTGGGCTTGCTCTTGGTCGGGGTGCTCGCAGCGGTCGTTGGGCTGGTCGCTCGCAGCACGGGCGTCCTCGGCTTGCTTGAGCGCGACTCGGTCGACGCACGTTTCTCCCTGCGCGGCGACCAGAGCCCACCATCGGACGTTGTCGTGGTCGGCATCGACAACAACAGCCTGGCCCAGCTTCCGCGATATCCGTTCTCGCGGCGCCTTCACGCTAGGGTGCTGCAGAACCTCCACAAGGCCGGCGCGCGCCTGATCGTCTACGACATCTCGTTCGATCGCCCGACCACCGAAGCGGCCGACCTCGCGCTGTTCGAAGCGGCGCGGCAGGCCGCTCCGGTCGTGTTCGCCACGTCTTTGATCTCCCCCTCCGGGGAAACCGAGGTGCTCGGCGGAAACGCCAACCTCACCAGCATCGGCGACCAAGCCGCCGCTGCGAACCTGCTCCCTGACTCCGACGGAGTGCTGCGCCACACGCTCGCCGATGTGAATGGCCTGCCCTCGATCGCCGCCGCGGTCGCACAGCGGTTGACCGGTCACACCGACAAGCACGAGCTGCACGGTGGCTGGATCGACTTCCCCGGACCGCCGGGCACGGTTCGCAACCTCTCGTTCGCGCAGGTGCTCAACGGCCGGTTTGATCCAGCGAACGTGCGCGGAAAGGTGGTCGTTGTCGGGGCTACAGCGCCGGTGCTTCAAGACCTGCACGCGACCGCTGCGGGTAGCCCGATGTCGGGGCCCGAAGTGCAGGCCGACGCCATCTCTACTGCGTTGGCGAACTTCCCTCTGCGCAGTCCTTCGGGTGTCGTGACGGTCCTCTTGATCTTGATGCTCGCATTCCTCGTGCCGTTCTCGGGCGTCCGTCTTGGCACGCTGGGGACCTGCGTAGCCGGGCTGGCGACCCTCGGCCTGTGGTCGCTCGCGACGCAGCTCTCCTTCGACTCCGGGGCAGTCCTCGACTACAGCGATCCGCTCGCCGCACTCGTAGTCAGCGCTGCCGGCACAGTGATGCTCGGGATATGGGCGGACGGCCGCGAGCGCCAGCGGCTGCGTGGACTGTTCGCCGCCGACGCCGGCGGCCTCGTCGAGCAGGTTCTCAGGACACACGGCCCAAAGCCGATCGAGCCCACGGCAATCATCGCCGGCTACCGGATCGAGGAGGTCCTCGGGCGGGGAGGCATGGGAGTCGTCTACCGCGCCAGGCAGCTCGCGCTCGACCGTGAGGTCGCGATCAAGCTAATAGCTACTGACCGAGCCCAGGACCCCGTGTTTCGCGAGCGCTTCAAGTCCGAGTCGCGCATCGCCGCCTCGATTGAGCACGCGAACGTGATCCCCGTGTACGAGGCTGGCGAAGACGACGGGCTGCTGTTCATAGCGATGCGCCTCGTCGACGGGTTCGACCTCGGCCAGCTCTTGGCGCGCGTGGGAGCACTTGCCCCCGAGAGAGCGGCGCGAATCACGCTCCAGATCGCATGGGCGCTCGACGCAGCGCACGCTCGCGGCCTCATACACCGAGACGTCAAGCCCGCCAACGTCCTGCTCACGCTCGGGGACCCCGAGCACGCCTACCTGACGGACTTCGGCCTAGCCAAGCACGTCGAAGCACATACACGGATCACCCGAGCGGACCAGTGGGTCGGCACCCTCGACTACCTGTCCCCTGAGCAGATCCGCGGAGAGCCGCTGACCCCCAGCGCAGACATCTACTCCCTGACATGCCTGCTCTACCACTGCCTTGCCGGCCAACCGCCTTTCACGCGAGAGAGCGAGGCAGCGACCATGTGGGCACACGTGACCGCCCCACCGCCCTCCATCACGGCCGCACGTTCCGACCTCCCAGACGAGCTCGACGCGATCATTACCCGCGGCATGGCCAAGGACCCCCTCGAGCGCTTCCCGACAGCTCGAGAGCTCGCCGAGGCGTCCGCGCGGGCGCTGGGCATCACGATCGGGAGCACAATCGAGCAACCCGAACTCGTCCCGGAACAAGGTCAACCGAGCCAGTCCGCCCCGACCCTCCTCTCGGACTAATCCGCTCCTCAGACCAGATCGTGCTCGGAGACGATGCCCTGCTCAAGCGCCATCTCGGCGAGACGCGCTCGCTTCTGATTCTGCGGCAGCTCGCTCAGCTCGAAACCGCTGAACAGCGCGCGTAGATGCATCTTGACGGCGTCGAGGCTCAAAAACAGATCGTCGGCGATCTGCTGATTGCTGGCCGGCGCCGCGTAGCGGCCACCGTCCCGGTAGGGCCGACAGAGCGCAACTAGAACGCGACGCTGGGAGTCAGTCAGGGTCGGGAGCGCGAGACGCTCGCCGGCCGTAACCGTCTCGCCGACCGCGGCCACATCCGCCGCGTTGTACACGAGCACAGTGCGCCCCACCCGCACGCGATCTCCATCCCGAAGACGTTGCCGACCTTTGGCGCGCGTCTCACCGACGAAGGTCCCATTGGTCGAGAGCCCATCGTCCTCGATCGTCCACTCCCCGCCGAGTCGCTCAAGCTCGGCATGTAGGCCCGACACCTGCCCATCCCACGCGATCGAGAGATCCGTCTCGTGGCGGCGACCGACCGTGACCGTCCGGTCCTCCCGACCCAGCACATATAGCTTCAGGCATCCCTCGCCGTCGCGGTACGCGAGGAAGGGCTCCCCAGCGCGCTCAGCCTCCAACACGGCCTTCAGCTCCCGCGGTGCCAGCGAATGCGGGGCTAGCGGGTCGCCATCGCTGGGGGGTCGCGTCGCGCTCACGGGCCGGACCAACGTATCGGGAATGCGCGACAAGCGCGGCCTCAGACGGTTTGTCTGAGGCTCGGCTCGGCAATGAGATGCTGCCCAGGCGGCGCTGCTCGACCGACGCTCCGAACCCAGTTCGCACGAGTCTGCCCCAACACCGACTGACGACTTACCCACCGCGGATTTAGACGGATCGGGAGCCGCGACTCCCGCGTGCGGCCATGCCCGCGCGATTTTCGCACGCCCGTTGGGCGTGCCGCGCGTCCGGCATCGGCCCCACACGGGGTGGGGCCATTGCGAAAGGACGGCCCATGTCTGGATCGGTTGCGGTCGCAGCTCCCGTCGAGAGCGGCAAGCGCGGCGAGCTCTTCGGCGGTGCTCTGACAGATGAAGCGCTCGATTCCTCCCGCAGCGTGCTCGCCACCACCCGCTTCGGTGACACGCGCGGGCTGCAGCAGTTCTACACGCCGCCCGAGGTCGCGGCGTTCATCAGGCAGGCGATCGACCCGCTGGGGCGTCTGCCCGTGCTTGACCCCACCGCCGGCAACGGTGCGCTGCTTGCGCCCTGGCCGCGCGATCAGCGCTTCGGGGTGGAGATCGACGGCGATCAGGTCAGGGCCGGCGACTATCACGCCATCACAGGCGACGTGCAGCGCGCCTTTCCGATGCTGCGCAAGCTGGCCGTGCAGGTCCCGCAGATCGTCGCCAACCCGCCCTTCGGCCTGACGTGGACGGACGGCGCCGGGCGCCCGGAGAACAGCACAGTCGCGGTGTGGCGCATGAGCCTCGCGCTGCTGGCCCCCCAGGGCGTCGGCGCGTTCATCTGCGGGCGCGACCGCTTCCGCCGCGAGGTTCTCGCGCGCGAGGACGCCGCAGGCGTGTTCGCCACCGTGGAGTGCAACGACCTGTTCGAGGGCGTGGTCCTGCCGTGCCTGATCGCGTTCTTCGTCGGGCCGGATGACCGCAGCGACGACGGCGGCCTGGTGGTGGAGGCGGAGGCTTGCAAGGAAGAGCTCGCCGAGCGTGCGCTCAGCCACCAAATCAAGACCGCGTTGCGCCAGGCGGGCCACTACTACCTCGGCGCGTTCTCAGCCCCGCCCGTTGGCCCGGTCGAGCCGTGGGGACTCGTCGGGCGCGAGCTTGACCGCCGGCGCCGCGAGGAGGGCAGCCAGCGCCCAACCTACGCCGTTGAACTGCGCGCACGCGATCGACTCGCGATCCGGCCCGCTCCGTTCGTGCGTCAGGCGCTCGCCAAGGCCGGGCGGCTGAAGCTCGTGGAAACGCTGCACAACCAGCCGGTCGGGCACTTCGCGCTGAACGCACTGGACTGGCGGCTGCTCGGCGAGCTTGAGCAGGAGTGCGACCTCAGCATCTCCCCCGCGGTGCGCGAGGCCGTCGCACACGTCGCGGACGCAGCCGAGCGCGAGGTCATCCCGCTGTATGAGGTCCGTCCGCAGATGCGCCTCGGATACCTGACCGACCTCGACTCGATCCTCTGCACCAGCTCGGACCCCGAGCGCGGCTTTCAGGAGGGCACCCGCTACCCGCTGCGCACGGACTCCCGGATCAACATCACCAAGGGCAAGAAGGTCACCCGCAACAAACAGGGCGAGCCCGTCGTGCGCAAGTACGAGGAGGAGGCCAAGGTGCTCGTCATCAAAGTCGCCGAGCAGGAGTTCTCGGAGTCAACCGAGGACATCGAGTACCTGCTTGAGCACTTCGAGATCCCCAACCCCGGAGACATCGCGACCCGCTTCCCCGAGGAGGTCGAGCACCAGCGCCAGATACTCGATGAGATCGCCGCCGACGGCCGCGCCAACGGCAACGACCCGGCGTTCAATTGGAAGCGCTTCCAGCGCGAGGACCTGGCTCGCGCGCTGACCAAGACCAAGGATGGTGGCGGGTTCATCCTCAGCTGGGAGCAGGGCGGCGGCAAGACCCTCGGCGCCGCCGGCTACGCCCAGGGCGCGGTACGCAACGGCGCTCGCAACCAAGTCCTGTTCATCGTCCCCCAGGATCTCATCCCGCAGTACCGCCAGGACATCTCCGAGAAGCTCGGGATCGAGGTCGAGCACATCACCACGCCCGCCCACGCGCGCCGCGTCGCCAAGCACCTGCGCGCAGGCGGCGAGGGCTGGTACATCACCCACTACGAGGTGCTCTCGCTGCTCGGCGTCAAGAACGAGCCGCTGCCCGTCCAGAACGTGCCCGTACACGAGGCCGAGGGCGAGCGCACAGTGCTCGACTCCACCGAATTCTGCCCCGCCTGCCACGCCTCCCGCCACGGCGGCTGGCAGCAGGACAGCCCACTCGTCTGCTCCGCCGTCCACACCGAGGAGGTCACAGGCCGGGTCCGCAGCCGCACCTGCGGATACGTCCACAAGAGCCTGCGCATCAAGAGCGCAGCGCACCACCTCGCCCCCGCCTTCCGCCACGGCGTGATCTGCATAGACGAGGGCACGCTCATCAAGGGCGACGACTCGCAGCGCAGCAAGGCGATCCGCGGCCTGCAGGCCCGCAACAAGCTGCTGGCGACCGGCACGCCGATCTCCAACTACGTCTTATGCCGACGTCGGCATAACTCGTATTACCCGGACTCGCGGATTATGCGGAGAAGGGGCTGGATGCGCACCATCGCGGCGGTGCCCGTGTCGATGCGGTCCGCATAATCCGGCCAGGTTCGACAACGTGTCGGGAGGGGCGCCGCGAACCGGAAGTTCGCGTCCTGTGGTTCTTGGATTTCAGAGTTTGTTGAACTGCTTGATGATGTGGCCGTCGGCGGCGCGCCAGGTCATCGTGGGATGGTGGATAGGGCCTCCCCCTGCGCTGCGTGGCACGCGCACCACGAGCTCGTTGTTGACGGGGGCGGCGGTGATCGTGAACGGCGGCGAGATTACGGGGCTGTACCCGCTCGCACGGCCGGCGGGGTAGTGCAGGGTGACGCTTGCGACGCCGTCGGGCACGATCATCGCGATCGTCGCGCTCGTGGCAGAGCCCGGGGGACCAGTATCGGCGGAGGTGCCTTGCTCGATGTCAGACGCGCTCGCGCCGCCCCCGCCCGTACCGCCGATGATGCCGCTGCCGAGATCGATATGCGTCTCGAGGTGCACGATGCCCTGGCGCGCCTTCTCGACCCCGCAGCCTCCGACGATGGCGGGGTATATGTAGTAGGAGCTGCCGTTGATGACGCGGGTACGGCGGACGTAGTGGACGAACACGCCGCGTGTGAGTCCGCGCGCGACGTAGCTGGGTGGGAGCGCGTCGGCCGCGGTCGCGGGGCGGCGCAACACGCCGAGGATCGACAGCAGCGAGCGGCTCGGTGGGCCCTGCAGAGCCTTCCCCTTGGCCGAAAGGCACGCGGCCTCCGATCCGCGTGCGGTCTTCGACAGCGGGTGGCCTGCGGGCACTGGGGCGCCCGTAGGGCGCGACCCGCCGTCGCCGCCCCCGGAGAACGCAAGCAGGATCGCGCCGATCGCGACCGCCGCGAGGGCGGAGGCGGCGGCCATGCCCCGGTGGCGGCGCTGGCGCGTCCGGGCTTCTTCGATCACGCCGGCGTCCGGCGTCTGCAACGGTGTGGGCTCGACGGTCGTCGTCATCGGAATCGGTGCCTCCTCCAACCTCTACATTGAGCTACTATGAATAGCACAATGTTGGGGATGAAGGTCGACCGCGACGACCCAGCCCTCCTGCACGACCAGGTGGCCGCGCAGATTCGCCGCGCGATCGCCGAAGGCGAGGCGCGACCTGGCGAGCGTCTGCCGCCGGCTCGCCACCTCGCGGCCGTCATGCACGTCAACACGAACACCGTCCTGCGTGCGTTGCGACTGCTGCGCGACGAGGGGCTGCTCGAACTCCGCCAGGGCCACGGGATCCGCGTCAGCGGCACACCCAAACGCAGCGCGCTGCTGGCCAAGGCGAGTGAACTCGTGAAACTCAGCCGTGAGAACGGCTGCAGCCGCGCCGAGCTGCTCGAGATCATCAAACAGATCCCGTAGCGGAGGGGGTTGGTTGGGTGCGCCGGCTTCCCATCGGGGGGCCGGGTTGCCGAACCTTCTGCCTTCAAACGCGACCGAAGGAGTTGTTCATGCACGATCCGTCACGGGTCCGGGTGACCGGCCCGCTTGAACAGTTCACCGATGGCTTTGCTACGGCTCTGCGCCTGCAGGGGTACACCGCGCGGGGCACCACCGGCCAGCTGTACTTGATGGCGCACCTGAGCCGGTGGCTGGCCGCCGAATGCTTGGGTGTGAAGGACTTGGCCGGCACGGTCGTCGAACGGTTCGTGGCCGCTCGGCGTGCCGCTGGGTATGCCCAGTTTCGGTCGCCCCGGGCGCTTGAGCCACTGCTCTGCCACCTGCGAGAGTTGGGGCAAGCGCCGCCGCCGAGTCCGCCGCAGCCGACAGGGCCGGTGGAGGAAGTGCTCTTGCGCTTTCGGCACTATCTGGTCGAGGAGCGTGGCCTGAAAGCCGCGAGCGCGACGGTCTATGTCGATGCTGTCCGGCCGTTTCTGGAGAGCCGTCTCACGTCCCAAGGTCTGCAGTTGGCGGACCTCGACACGGACGGTGTTGCTGGCTTTGTGCTCGCCCAGGAGCGTGGTTCGGCGAAGCAGATGGTCAGCAGACTGCGCTCGCTGCTCGGCTTCCTGCATGTCGAGGGAATGATCCCGCGGCCGTTGGCGTGCGCTGTGCCGGCCGTCGCGCGGTGGCGATTGTCTTCGTTGCCGAAGGGAATCTCCTACCCCGAGGTGAAGCGATTGCTGGCTGCTTGCGATCGGCGCACAGCGATGGGGCGCCGAGACTTCGCGATCCTGACCATGCTGGTCAGGCTGGGTTTGCGCCCCGCGGAGGTCGCGAGCTTGCGCCTCGGAGATATCGACTGGCATCGCGGGGAAATCGCGATCTCGGGGAAGGGTCCTCGCCTTGAGCGGCTGCCCATGCCCGTCGATGTCGGCGAGGCAATCGCAGCCTATCTGCATCGCGGTCGACCGCGCTCAGCACAGGATGAGAGTGTGTTCGTTCGTGCCTTCGCGCCGCATCGCGCGTTGGCTGCGTGTGCGGTGAGCGCAATCGCGATGCGCGCTTCCAAACGAGCGGGGATCAGACACGTCCATGCCTGCCGGCTGCGTCACACAGCGGCGAGCGAACTGCTCGCGGCCGGCGCCTCGCTCCAAGAGGTTGGACAGGTATTGCGCCACCGGCATCCAGAAACCACCGCGATCTACGCCAAGGTCAACCGAGAGGCACTGCGCACCATCGCCCGTCCCTGGGCAGGAGGCGTTGCATGAAACCGCTACGCCAAGCACTCGCCGATTACCTCGTCCTTCGTCGCAACATGGGCTACAAGCTCACCAACCAAGAGCGGCTGCTCCGCCAGTTCCTCGATTACTTGGAGGGCCGCGGCGAGGAGCGCATCAGCACCGAGCAAGCACTCATCTGGGCGACCCTACCCGGAGGTGATCGCGCCTGGCATTACAACCGGCTGCAGGCCGTGCGCGGCTTCGCCCGCTACCTACACTCGATCGACCCACAGGTTGAGGTGCCCGGGACGGACCTCTTGCCGCGCCAGCGGCGCCGAGCCGTTCCGTACCTCTACGACGACGCGCAAGTCGCGTCACTCATGGCTGCCGCCGCGACGCTTCGCACGACGCATCGCGCGGCGACCTACCGGACCTTGATCGGACTGCTCGCAGTGACGGGGATGCGCATCGGCGAGGCGATCGGCTTGAACTGCGAGGACATCGACTGGCGCGCCTGTTCAATTACGGTACGCCTCGGCAAGTTCTCAAAGTCACGCGAACTACCCACGCACAAGAGCACCCTGTCAGCGCTACGTGACTATCTGCTGCGAGACGATCGTCCCTCACCCGTCCGCGACAGCGAGCCACTGCTCGTCTCTATGGCCGGAACGAGACTCCTACACGCCTGCGTGGAGAACACCTTCAGGATTCTGATAAAGCGCGCCGGAATTACTCCGCGCACCGGCGCGTGCCGACCGCGACTGCACGACCTACGTCACAGTTTTGCTGTGCAGACACTACTGGACGCCTACCGCCGCGGCGAAGACGCACAGAAGCAAGTCGTCGCGCTGCTGTCCACCTATATGGGCCACGTCGATCCGGCTGGCACCTACTGGTATCTGCAGGCCGCGCCCGAGCTGCTCGCGTTCGCAGGGCAACGCCTCGAAGCCTACGCGCAAGGAGGCACACGATGAGCGCCCTCGCACCAACACTGCAAGCATTCTTCACCGATCGACTTATCGGCCAGCGCCAGGCCAGCCCACACACAATCAGCGCCTACCGCGACACGTTCAAGCTGCTGCTGTCGTTTGCGGCTACACGGCTGAACACCGAGCCCTCCAAGCTGGAAATCAGTGATCTGGACGCGCCGGTCATCAGCGCGTTCTTGAACTACATTGAGCGCGAGCGTGGCTGCAGCGCTCGCACCCGCAACGCACGTCTCGCCGCGATCCGCTCGCTCTACCGCTACGCAGCGCTACAACACCCCGAGCACGCAGCAGTGATCCAACGGGTACTCGCGATCCCGCCGAAGCGCTTTGACTCCAAGCTCGTCACATTTCTGACCGAGCAAGAGCTCAACGCGCTCATCTCCGCACCGGACCGCACCACCTGGACAGGCCGGCGTGACCACACCATCATTATCCTCGCAGCACAAACCGGGTTGCGCGCATCAGAGCTCGTGGCGCTCACCCGTCGCGATGTTCACCTGGGTCGCGGCGCGTATGTCAGCTGTCTCGGCAAGGGCCGAAAGCAGCGAGTTACACCCCTCATAAACCCAACAATCGCCGTGCTCGAAACCTGGCTCTCAGAGCGTGGCGGAAAGACCGACGACCCACTGTTCCCCACGAGTACCGGCCGCCTACTGACCCGTGACGCACTTGAGCGCCGCCTGACCAAGCACGCACACAACGCAGCCGCTCACTGCCCATCGCTGCACGGCAAGCCGATCACACCCCACGTGCTGCGTCACACCGCCGCGATGCGCCTACTTCAAGCAGGCGTCGATACCACCGTCATCGCGCTGTGGCTCGGACACGAGCAAGTCGACACCACGCGCATTTACGTACACGCCGATCTCACGCTCAAGGAACAAGCAATCATGAGAACCACACCCTTGAACGGGAAACCCGGCCGCTACCGTCCCCCCGACGCACTACTGGCCTTCCTTACCCGGCTGTGATTATGCGGACCGCATCGACACGGGCACCGCCGCGATGGTGCGCATCCAGCCCCTTCTCCGCATAATCCGCGAGTCCGGGTAATACGTCAACCAAATCTTCTGGCTGATGTGGTGGTGCCTGGGCGACTCCAGCCTGCGGTTCCCCTACAGCTACGACGGCGGGCTCGCCGCGTTCGAGGTCGACTTCTGCGTCCTTGAGTACACCTACGGCCGCGAGGGCTCAGAGACGGCCCACCGGCGCGAGAAGCGCAAGGTGCTCCCGCAGATCACCAACGTCAGCCGCTTCTGGCGGTTGAGCGCCGCGGCGATGATCCGCCGGCGCAAGCGCGACTTCGGCGAGCCGATCGTCCCCTGCACGCTGAAGACCGTCAGCGCCCCGATGGGCGTCGCCCAGCGCGAGCTCTACGAGAAGTGGCTGAGCAAGTCCACGTTCGCGTCGTTCTTCACCTGGAAGTACCCCGACCACGCACTCGTGGCAAGCGGCCAGATTGAGCGGTTCGCCGCGGCCTGTGGTCAGCTCACCAAGCTCGAGTACGCCACCACCGCCCCAGGAGGCAGCGACCGACCGCGACTGGCCAGGGCTGGCCGGACTCGAGCATTCCAATTGGACACCGAAGAACATGAAGACGCTTGAGCTGATCCTCCAGCACGTCAAGGCGGGCGAGAAGATCCTCGTCGGCTCGGACCTGATCGAGACCGGCCGCTGGCTCTGTGACCGCCTCAAAGAAAAGGGCGTGCGCGCCGGGCACATCGTCGAGGAGCGCAACGGCACGCCCGCGACGGTGAACCCGAAGAAGCGCGCGATCGTGATGCGCGACTTCCGCCACGGCAGCCTCCAGGTGCTGCTCTGCGGCATCCCCGCGATCCGCCTCGGCCACAACCTCGACACCGCCTCGGTCGTCGTCGTCGACGGGCTCGTGTTCTCCTACGAGATGTTCGACCAGTTCATTGCCCGCGCCCACCGGCTGTCCTCCCGCAAGCCCGTCACCGTCTACGTGATGCTCACCAAGGGCTCGCTCGATGAGAAGAAGTGGGCGCTGCTCTCAGCCAAGGCAGCCGCCGCCGACCTCGCCCTCGACGGGCAGCTCATGGACGAGCGCGAGGAGCCGATCTCACTGGAGCAGGTCCTCAAGGAACTGCAGGCGAAGGGCGTGCCGCTCACCGGCGAGGAGATCGCCGAGGCCGAGCTGCGCGCCGCGTGGGAGGCCACCAGCAACGTGATCCCGTTCCTGCCGCGTCCCAAGCCGTCGGCGCCGATCCAGCCGCTCGGGGAAACCGAGCAGCTGGAGCTGTTCGCGGCATAGGAGCGGTGGTCCGTTGCGATCATCCGCACCCGTGCGTACACTGGTTCTTGAGGACGCGACCCAAGTTGCCGATCCTTCCACTGGACTGATAGCGATGGCTACCCGAACCGACAACGAGATCCGCGAGCTGACCCCCGAGCAGGGCAAGCAGCTGCTCGACGACAAGGCTCGCCAGTACCTCGGCATGTCCGGCGAGGAGTTTCGCGCTCGCTGGGAGGCAGGCGATATCGACGCCGACGATGAGCCCGACGTGATGCGGGTCGCAATGCTCCTTCCTCTTGCCGGCTAGGAGTCCCGCAGAAGCCGTCGAGGCTTACCGAGCCCGCGTGTCTCGGCTCCTATCGTGCCTCACGCCGGCACACGTCGACGTCGGCGGCGGCTATGCACCCTCCGCGAGCCCACACGCCCTGATCATGGCCGGCAGCGACGCCGTGGCGCTGCGCGGCACGAGTCGTCTGACGCTCGCCGTCAGCGAGCACTACTTCATCGTGGAGGAGCCTTCCGCCGCCTGGCAGGTCCAACGCGCCGCGTACTTCTACGCCGTGGGCCGTCAAGACACCGGCGAACTGCTCGCCTTCCATTGGCACCCGCGCGGAAAGAGCCCGATCGTGGCGCCCCACCTGCATGTGCGAGCCAACATCCAGGTCGGCGAGCGCTGGCTAGGAAAGGTCCACTTGCCTACCGGCTACTTGGCGATCGAGGACATCGTGCGGCTGGTCATACAAGAGCTGAGCGCCGAGCCACTACGCGAGGATTGGGAAGCACTCCTGACCCAGCACACCCAGGCGTAAGCACCCGCTTGGGCGTCGCCTATGCTTCGTGGTGGAAAGCCCCGGTGGACCGCTGGCCTTGGTCATGTCGCCGGGGCTAAGTCGTTCTCGAGGCGCGTGTGGGCTACCGTGCATCGCTGCGATGACGGCGGAGCGTGCTCGTCACCGCCAGCTCATGATCGAGCTTCGCGCTGACGCGGATCAGCGCGTGCGCCGCCGTGCGGGGACCGAGCCTGAACATCACCGTCAGCCGTCCGTGGTTGAGCGCGACCGTCTTGGCGCCAGAGGCGACGGTTCGGCCTCCCAGCAGGCCGATGAAGCCCACGCGAACCGTCCCGCTCGCGGGCCCGCTCACATGCACCACCAGCTCGCGCCCCGCAGCGTCTCCGTGACGTGGATCGTTGGCGTCGTCGCCGTAGCGCTATGGCCTGTGCCCGAACCACCGGAGCTGGACGGGGGGACCACGACGTTGGTGTGCGCAGCGTTGGCGGGACTCGCGTTGCCGGCCGCGTTGGTCAGCCACACGGCGATGCTCCAGCTTCCAGGGCCGGGAACCGTCACCGTCGCCGGGCCTGCTGAGGGCGCCGATGCGGGAGCGCTGCACGCGCCCGAGCCGCTCGCCGGACAGACCTGGTAGAGCGCGCTCGTGATCGGCGCAAGCTGCCCTGTCGGATCGCTCCACGTGGCCGTGAACGTCGAGCCGCCAGGTTGTGTCGCGGTTGCGGACAGCCCCACCGGCGGCGGCGGCGCACCGTTCTCGACGGTGATGATCTGCGAGGCCACCGTCGATTGATTGCCGGCGGCATCCGTGGCCACGAGCGTGAGCGTGTGCGTTCCGTCAGAGAGCTGCGTCGTCGGCAACGTCAAGGTCTGCGGCCCCGCCGACGACGGACACGGCTGGGCGAACGTGAAGTTGCATGGCGCCGTGTACGTCTCGACCGCCCGTCCGTCTGCCGACAGGGCGATGCTGGCTACGCCGCCTCCAACATCATCGGCCGAGACGGTGACGCTTTCGGTGCCCTTGTGAAACCCGCCGGCTTCACCCGGCCCCCACAGGGCGCCCGACGGCGCGCTAAGAGTTGGCGGCGTCGGATCGGAGAGCGTCACCGTGGCGCCGTACAACCGATACTCACCATGCCAGGTCCGTGATCGAGGGCTACGGTACCGAGCCGGGTGCTGGCGTTGGGAGTTTGTTGCCGCAGAGATACGTCGGCCGCCCAAGCGGCTAACGAACCGCCGCGTCGCGATCGGCCTTGGTAGTTTGGGACGAGCGCGCCAGTGCCGCGGTCAGCTCGACGCGGTTGCTGACGTGCAGCTTGCGATACGCGTTGGAGAGATGCATCTTGACGGTGCCTCGCGCGATGAACAGCCGCGCGGCGATCTGAGGGTTGGTGAGCCCTTCGGCGGCGAGCTGTGCGGCATCGCGCTCGGTTGGCGTGAGGCTGTCCACGCCCGCGATCGGGCGGTCGCGTGGTCCTCGACGCCGACGCGTGTAGGCGATCGCGTCGGCAAGCCCGAGCGCCATTCCCTGCCGCCATGCTGCCTGCCAGCGCTCTGAACGGCCGGCGGCTACGATTTGTGCGCGGACGGCTTGCAGCCGCTCGAGGCTGCCGGGCTCTGGCACGCAGCTCAGCCGCGTGCGTACGGATGCCGCTGCGCCCGCCTGCCTGGCGGCGCGTTCGAACTCGCCAGTGCGGGCGGCGAGCAGGGCGAGCTCGTCGAGCACATCTGCGGCGTCACGTTCAAGACGCAGCTCGGCGCAGCGCTCGAGCGCCGCGTGCAGCAGATCCTTCCCGCGGCATTCCTCGCCGGCGAGGATTGCCGCGCATCCGCTGATGTAGTCGGCGAGCGCCTGTTGGCGTGCGCTGCCGGAGCGCAGGGACAGCGCCTGCAGCTCGCCTGCGTGGCCCTCCGCGTCGGCATGATCGCCTCGCGCGAGCGCGATACGGGCGAGCGTCTCACGGGCGAGCGCGAGCGTGTGAAGCTGGGGCATCTGAAGGAGCCGACGCGCCCGCGCGTGCGCGACGTCGTGATCGCCATGCATGAAGTGCGCGACCGCGAGCGCGAGCTCGATCGCAGGAACCGCCTGCGGCGCAGCCGACTCGGTTGCCCGGCTCAGCGCCGCTGCGCCCTCCGTGAGAGCCTGCTCGGCGCGCCCCATTCTGGCGAGCGCGTGAATGCGGAAGCCGACAACCTGGAAGTAGGTCATCGACGGCCATCGCCCCTCCAGTGCGATCGCCCGGTCGACGTTTAGCAGTGCCTGCTCGGGCGAGCCGATGCTGAGCTGCGCCCACGCGGCCATCTGCTCGGCCCAGGTGCGCAGCCGCGGGTGCTCGCACGCCTTGGGGATTGTGAGGAACTCCTCGTATGCGTTGATGGCGGCGTCGAAGCGATCGCATATGCCGGCAGCCACCGCGAGCGCCACGAGCGCATACGCGCGGGCGAGCGGATCTTGGGCGCGGAGGCCGTCCGTCAGCTCCACGGCCCGTTCGGCGTTCGCGAGGCCTTGGGCGACGTTCGCGCCTGTTTGTATCAGCACCATCGAAGACAGCAGCAGGCACACCGCCTGCACAGCCGTGTCACGCACATCGGCGAGGAGCGCAAGACCTGCCTGCGTGCTCTCTATCGCGCCAATGTAGTCCTCGGCCAACATGCCTGCGAGCGCGCCGCCGCACAGGACGATCGCACGCGCGCCGGCATCGGCGTCCTCGCCGGCGCCCGACAGCACGGCGGCGGCGACCGAGCGGGCCTGCTGGAAGTGCTCGGCGAGGATCCAGTGGCGCATCAGCGAGGCGGCGATCTGGAGTGCACCAGGTGGGTCGCGCTCGAGCGCGCGGTCCAGCGCCAGGCGCAGGTTTGCGGCGTCCTGGTCGATCAGCGCATGCTCGACGCCGTCCAGCAGCCGCGTGTCGGCGCGTGCCGCATACGCTCGAAACCAGGCGAGGTGCCGGTCCGCGAGCTGCTCGTCCTCGCGCTCCCGCACGAGTCGATCGGCTGCGTACTCAGCGACGGTGTGCAACAGGCTCCAGCGCTCTTGACCGTGCTCGAGCGCGTGCAACAGCAGCCCCTTCGCCTCCAGCGCTTGAAGGTCGCCGCGGACGGTGTCCTCGTAATCTTGGGGTGCAGAGACCGCGTGCGCCGCACTGGTCGTGAAGCCGCCGGAGAACACCGATACGCGGCGCAGCAGCATCCGTTGGCGCTCGTGGAGCAACTCGTAGCTCCAATCCAATGATGCGCGCATGGAACGCTGCCGGTAGGGCGCCTCGCGGCCGACGGCGGTGGCGAGACGGCCGTGTGCGAGCGCGAGCGCTATCTGCGGCGCGGTGAGCGTGTCCATGCGCGCGGCAGCGAGGCAGAGGGCGAGCGGCAGCCCGTCGAGCTGCCGGCAGATCGCCGCGATCGCTCGCGCAGACTCAGGCGTGAGCGCGAAGTTGGGATCGCTGCGGGCGGCCCGGTCCACGAACAGCTGCCCGGCATCCGAGCACACCACCGCGCCAAGCCCGTCGGAGTCCGGGGTGGCGAGCGGCTCGAGTGCGAGCACCGCCTCACCTTTGATCGCAAGCGGCTCCCTGCTGGTCGCGAGCACACGCAGCGATGGCGAAGCCCACACCAGCTCGTCCAGCAACGGCCTGACGGCGCCGAGCACGTGCTCGCAGTTGTCGAGCACCAGCAGCAGGCTGCCTGACGCCACCCGCTCGAGCAACACCTTCATCGGAGTGCTGCCGAAGCGCTCGCGCGCCTCGATCGCTGCCAGCAGCGCGTCGAGCACCCCGCCCGCGCCGACGCCGGAAAGCAGAACCCTGGCGCACTCAAGCTCGGCGGACGCGACACGATCGGCGAGCTCGAACGCGAGCCGGGTCTTGCCGCAACCACCAGGCCCCGTCACAGTCAGGAGCCGGCTGTCCGTCAGCATAGCTTTCAGCTCTGAAAGCTCTGCCTCGCGGCCGATCAGCGGGCCGGTCACCATTGGCGTCAGATCCTCGCACAACCACCGACAGCGTGAACTCCGGCCACCTGGCAGTCGTTTTCGCCACGGGCGTCTGCCAGTCTCGCCCAGGTGGGGGATACGCGTCCCATTCATGACCTTCACGCGCCACGGGGGCTGCCGCTGATCGGCAACGCCCACCAGCTGCCGACCGCGCGCTTTCACGCGGTCGCGGAGTGCTGGTGTGAGCGTTACGGCCAGATTTTCCGCTTCGACGTGGGCCGCAGGCGAATCGTCGCGATCGCCGACGCGGATGTGATCAACACGATCCTCAGAGACCGCCCGGATGGATTCCGGCGCTGGCGGGAGATCGAGACGGTCGCTGAGGAGCTCGCGGGCACAGTCGGCGTGTTCCACGTCGAGGGTCACGACTGGCGCCACCAGCGGCGCTTGGCCGTCACGGCTCTGAACTCCAACCACCTGCAGCGCTACTACGAGATCGTGCGGGTCTGCACCGCGCGGCTGTACGGCAGGCTCGCACGGGCGGTCGGCGGCGGGTCGCTGGACATCGGCCGCGACCTGACCGCGTTCACCGTCGACGTCACCTCGGCGCTGGCGTTTGGACACGATCTCAACGCAATCGAGCACGGAGAAGGCGAGCTGCAGGAGCACATCCGACGGATCTTCGACGTGACCGGCCGGCGGCTGACGTTCCCCGTCCCCTACTGGCACTATCTCAAGCTCCCCTATGATCGCGCCGCCGAGCGCTCGATGGCCGCCATTCACGACGCGATCAACACGTTCATCGCACAGGCGCGCGCGAGGATCGCATCGAGGCCCGAGTTGCGCGACGCGCCTGAGAACTTCCTCGATAGCATGATCTGCGCCCAGGACGCCGACGGCGCGTTCACCGATCGGGAGATCGTCGGCAACGTGTTCACGCTGCTGCTCGCCGGCGAGGACACCACCGCGCACACGATGGCCTGGACGCTGTGGTTGCTTGCGCGCCACCCGCAGGTTCAAGAGCGCTGGGCCGCCGAGGCCGATCGGGTCCTCGGCGGCGAGTTCTACCCCAGCGCCTACGACACGATCGGCGAGCTCCGCTACGGCGAGGCGGTGCTCAGGGAGTCGATGCGGCTGAAGCCGGTCGCGCCGTACATCGTGGTCGAGCCGCTGGTGGACACAACGCTCGCGGACACGCGCATCCCGGCGGGCACACGCCTGCTCTTGCTCACGCGCCAGGCCGGTCTTCGGGCGGTGAGCCGCGCGAGCGAGTTCGACCCCGAGCGCTGGCTCGAGGACAGCGTGGACGGGCCAGATCAGAAGTCGTTTCTCGCGTTCGGCGCCGGCCCGCGCTTCTGCCCTGGGCGCAACCTCGCGTTCCTGGAGTCAAAGACGGCGATGGCGATGGTCGCCCGCAACTTCCACATCGACCTGGATGAAAGCGCAGGCCCGGTGACGGAGCGATTTCAATTCACCATGGCCCCAGCGGGGCTGCGCGTGAGGTTGCACGAGCGAGCGGGCGCCGCGGGGCGCACGCCGCTTGGCGTCGCTGAGGTTGGGGGCGTGTAGCCGAATGGCGTCGCTCGAGGTCGACCTTGAGAGCGTGCTCGTCGCCGAGCGCGAGCTTTGGCGTAACGGCCCGCCCGACGAGCTGTTCGCGGCGCTCAGGCGCGAGTGCCCGGTGCACTGGACCGAGCGGATCAGCGAGTTCCCCGACCAGGATGGGTTTTGGTCGGTGACAACGGCGGAGGACGTGCACACGGTCAGCCGCGACTGGCGCACCTACTCCTCGGAGCTCGGCGGCGTGACTGCGACCAACGTCGCGTTTCCGCTGGAGCTGACCCAGGCGATGTTGATCGGCATGGATCCGCCGCAGCACGACCGCGTGAAGGCCCTTTTCCAAGCAGGGTTCACACCGCGGCGGATCGCCGCCCACGAGGACTCCATCCGCGCGATCGTCATGCGCGTGCTGGACCAGCTGGATGGACGTGACGCGTGCGATCTGGTGTGCGATGTCGCGCAGCCGGTCGTCTCGCGGGTGATCGGCAGCTTCATGGGTATCCCCGAGGAGGAGGATGGGGCGTGGGCGCGGTTGATCAACGCGACGCTCGCCGTCACTGATCTCGACCTCAACCCCGATGGGGTCGAGAAGGGGGTTCAGCGCAACAGAGCGGAGCTGTTCGAACGCGCCGGCAAGCTGATCGCGCGGCGCCGTGAGCACCCGACCGACGATCTGACGAGCCTGCTGGTGCACGCCGAAGTCGATGGCCAGCGCCTGAGCGAAGACGAGATCGTGATGGGCTTCTTCCTGCTGATGGCCGCCGGCAACGACAGCACGAAGGCCACCTACTGCTGGGGCATGCGAGCGCTGATGGAGAACCCCGACCAGCGCCAGCTGCTGCTCGACGATCCGTCGCTGATCCCCGACGCCGTCGAGGAGTCGCTGCGCATGTACCCAGCGTTCGCGCACTTCCGCCGCACCGCCACCAGGGACACACAGCTGCATGGCCAGCAGATCAAAGCTGGCGAGAAGGTGGTCATGTGGTACGTGTCCTCCAACCGCGACGAGAGCCGCTACGAGGACCCTGCCCGCTTCGACATACGCCGCAAAGCCGAGCACCAGGCGTTCGGCGCCGGTGGCCGGCACTTCTGCCTGGGCACCGCCCTCGCGCGGCTGGAGCTGCGCATCTTGCTCGAGGAGTCGCTCAGACGCCATCCCTCGATGCGCCTCGCGGACGGGACAGACGGGGCCGTGCCCGTCGAATCCATCTTCCTCAACCAGCTCAAGACGCTCCCGGTCCGTCTCCACGGTTAGCCTGCTGGTCAGCAGCAGATGAGCTCCTCGAACGTCGAACTGCTCCTCCACGCTTTCGCCGGCTGGGGAAAGCGCAGCGCGGCCAACATGGCGGATGTCGTGAGCGCCGATTGCGAACTGATCGTACCCGCGTCCCTTCCCTACGGAGGCACGTTCCACGGTCCGGAGGCTTGCATCAACTGGTTCACGCACGAGCTGTGGCACTGGTTTGACGAGTTCACCTCCACGCCAGAGGGCGTCATCGACGGTGGCGAACAGGTCGTGGTGCCGGTCAACGTCAAAGCGCGCGCCAAGAACGGCAAGACGATGGACGTCCACAACCTGTGGGTCTACGAGTTCAGCGACGGCAAGATCGCCAGGGCGCGTGTGTACGCGGACACCGCCGTGCTGCGCGACACGGTCGAGGGCTTCACCCCGTCATCACACCCAGCTGGGCCGAGGCGCGCATGAGCAGGCCGAGCGAGCCGGACCACGACCCGCGTCACGCGCAGAATGACCGCGGACCGGGGTGAATGACCGTGGATTGTCCGAGCTGCGGCAACAGCAATCTGGGAGAGGCTCGCTTTTGCGGCGAGTGCGGCGCCTCCCTACAAGCCGCCGTCAGCTGCCCAGGGTGCGGCGCGATGAATTCGGGCGTCCAGAAGTTCTGCAGCGCCTGCGGGCACACGCTGGATGGCGCCGATTCCCCTGATGGCGCGCCGGAGCGGGCGCTCGCTCCAGCAACTGCGGGCGCACACGACCCGCGCGCGTACACGCCTGCGCACATCGCCGAGAAGCTCCTCAGAGCGCGCGCGGACCTCGACGGCGAGCGCAAGCAGGTGAGCGTGCTGTTCGCCGATGTGATGGGCTCGATGCACCTCGCCGAGCAGACCGACGCGGAGGTATGGCGGGGCGTGATGGAGCGCTTCTTTCAGATCCTGTGCGACGGCGTGCACAGATTCGAAGGCACCGTCGACAAGTTCACGGGCGACGGGATCATGGCTATCTTCGGCGCCCCGGTCGCCCACGAGGATCACGCGCAGCGCGCCTGCTGGGCGGCGCTCGCGCTGCAGCGCGAGCTTGCCTCTTACGCGGCCGAGGTGCGCCGCAACCACGGCCTCAGCTTCTCCGTGCGCATGGGGATCAACTCGGGCGAGGTGGTGGTGGGCGCGATCGGCGAGGACCTGCGCGTGGAATACACCGCGATCGGCCACACGGTGGGACTGGCGCAGCGGATGGAGTCCCTGGCAGAGCCGGGCAAGGCTTATCTCACCGACCACACCGCCAAGCTCGTCTCGGGCTATCTCGATCTCGACGACCTCGGCGAGTTCGAGGTCAAGGGCGCGAGCAAGCCGATCCGCGTGCACGCGCTCACCGGTGCCGGCGCCGCGCGCACGCGGCTTGACATCTCACGTGCGCGCGGGTTCACGCGTTTCGTCGGCCGCGAGGACGAGCTGAAGGTGCTGGAGGCGGCGCTCGAGCAGGCGCGGGGCGGCAACGGCGTCGTTCTGGGCGTCGTCGGAGAGGCGGGAGTCGGCAAGAGCCGGCTGTGCAGCGAGTTCGCGGAGCGCTGTCGCAAACGCTCGATCCCGCTGTACGAAGCGCAGGGACAGGCGCACGGCCGCGCGATCCCGTTCCTGCCCGTGCTACAGATGCTGCGCAGCTACTTCGGGATCGCCGATCGGGACTCAGATCAGCAGGCGCGCGAGAAGATCGCCGGGCGTCTGCTGCTGCTGGACGAGGCGTTCGCCGAGGATCTGCCGCTCCTGTTCGACTTTCTCGCCGTGCCCGATCCGCAGCGCCCGGCAGCGCGCGTGGACCCCGATGCCCGTCAGCGGGCGCTGCTGGCGATCGTCAAGCGGCTCGTGCACGCGAGCAGCCAGCGCGAACCCGGCATCAACCTGATCGAAGACGTGCACTGGATCGATCCGGGCAGCGAGCTGTTCCTGACCCAGCTGGTGGAGGTGATACCGGGCACCAGAAACCTCACGATCGTGAATTTCCGACCGGAATACAGCGCCGACTGGATGCGCAAGTCCTACTACCGGCAGATCTCGCTGCTACCACTCAGCGAGGAGGCGATCCAGGCGCTACTCGGCGACCTGCTCGGCCAGGACCCCTCGCTGAACGGGCTGCCCGCCGTGATCCACGAGCGCAGCGCCGGCAACCCGTTCTTCATCGAGGAGCTCGTGCGCACACTCGCGGAGTCCGGCAATCTCGAGGGCAAGCGGGGCGCCTATCGCCTCGTACGTCCCGTCGACGATGCCGCTGTGCCACCGACCGTGGGCGCCGTCCTGTCCGCTCGCATCGACCGCCTGTCAGAACGCGAGAAGGCCCTGCTGCAGAGCGCTGCGGTGATCGGTGCTGAAGTTGCGCAGCCGCTGCTCGCTCACGCTGCTGGACTGGCGGAGGTGGAGCTCGAGCTGACGCTGCGGGCGTTGATCGCAGCGGAGTTCCTGTACGAGCAGGAGCTCTACCCAGAGGCCGTCTACTCGTTCAAGCATCCGCTGACCCAGGAGGTCGCGTATCGATCGCAGCTCGGCGAGCGCCGCGCAGTCGTGCACCGCCGCGTGGCCGAGGCGATCCAGCGGCTGTATCCTGACACGCTCGACGAGCTCGCGGCGCTCGTCGCCCAGCACTGGGAGGGTGCCGGCGATTGCGTCGCCGCTGCGCGCTGGAGCGCGCGCGCCGCCGCCTGGGTGGGCCTGAGCGACGTCTCTCAAGCGGTTCGCCACTGGCGCAAGGTCTCGGAGCTACTCGAGGGCCTGCCCGAGTCGGGCGAGACCACGGGCCTTGCTCTCGGCGCGCGCGTGCGCCGTCTCGACTACGGCTGGCGACTTGGCATCACCGAGCAAGAGGCAGCCGCCCACTACGAGGCTGGCCGTGAGCTCGCGCTGCGAAGCGGCGACCGCATGAGCCTGCTAATGATCACCGCGATGTACGCAACCGTGCGCGGTCTGTCCGGCCACGTGGAGGAGTATGTGGAGCTCGGCGAGGAGGCGCTGCGTGTGGCCGGCGAGATCGGCGAGCCCGGCGTGCGCATGGCGGCTTTGAGCGTGGCGATCTACGCGCACCTTGTCCGAGGGCGGCTGAGCGATGCCCTGGCGCTGACCGAGAACGCGATCGCTCTCGGCGTCGATGACCCACTGGTTGGGAGCGGGCTCGGCCTGGTGTGCCCGTACGCATGGTGCGTCATGGTGAGGGGCTGGATCCTCACCATGATGGGCTACCAGGAGGAGCCCGCATCCGAGCTCGAGCGCGCCCTGCGGATAGCGACCGAGCACCAGGACTTCGAGACACTCGGCTGGACACACGCCTCCTACGTCTGGCTTGCGCGCTGCAGCGGCGAGACGGATGGCGTCATGGCCCACGCGATGCAGGCTTGCGAGATCGGTGAGCGCATCGGCGACGCCTTCTCGCGCGCGAACGCGCTCTACTACCTTGGGCTGGCGCACACGATGCGCGCCGAAACCGGCGAGGCGATCGCCGCGTTTGAAGAGGCGATCGCGCGCTCGCACGAGTCGCGGACCGGCCTCGAGACAGAGGCGCTGCGCCTGGCCGGGCTCGCGGAGGGGCTGCTGGCCGCGGGCAACTACGAGCCGGCGCTCGAGACCGCACAACAGTCGGTGACGACCGCGCTGGAGCGCAGCAACGACATCAGCCTGCCCGTCTCCTATCGCGTCCTGGCCGAGGCGGTGCTGGCCACCGGTGGGGAGGGCAAGACCGCGGACGCTGCGCAAGCTCTCGACAGGGCGGCCTCGGCCGTAGAGACGACCGGCGCGCGCGGCGAGCTGCCCTTCATCGAACGCGTGCGCGAGAAGCTGATACCCGCGAGTGCGAGATAGCCTTGCGATTTCGAACGTGTCGACTGTGTGCGGCTGGACATCGTGCACAGGCGCTCCGGTGCTCGATGCAAGCGGAGCAACGTAAGCGCCTGCGGCAGTCGACTAGCTCCACCAACTACAGCGCGGCCAAGCCCACGTCAGATTCCTTACGAAGATGACGGCGTGAGCGGCACGTCAACGACCACCGCGGCTGTGCTTGACGCCGTCGGCGGGCCATTCGTGCTGCAGGAGCTCGAACTGGAGGAGCCTGCGCGCGCCGGAGAGGTCTCGGTCGAGCTGCACGCCAGCGGCATCTGCCACACCGACCCCAGTGTTCGGGAGGGTGTCATCCCCGTGCCGCTGCCGGTCGTGCTCGGTCATGAGGGCGCCGGTGTCGTGACGGCCGTCGGGGAGGGGCGTGGAGGGTACGGCGGTCGGGGACCACGTTGTCCTCTCCTTTGCCTACTGTGGCGCCTGTCCCGCCTGTCGAGGTCAACATCCAGCCGGCTGCCGCGAGTTTGTCCGTCGCAACCTCGGAGGGGCGCGGCTCGATGGCAGCACCGCGCTGAGTCGCAACGGGACGCCGGTGCACTCCCACTTCTTCGGGCAGTCGAGCTTCGCCACCCGCGCGGTCGTCGACGCACGCAGCGTGGTGGTCGTCTCGGATGATGTCCCGCTCGAGGTCACCGCAGTGCTGGGCTGTGGTGTCCAGACTGGCGTCGGCAGCGTGATGAACGTGCTGCGGCCTAATCCTGACGAGATGCTCGCCATCTTCGGAGCCCCGGAACCGTCGGCTTGGCCGCTGTAATGGCTGCGCGCATGCGCGGCGTTCACCGAACGGTGTGCGTCGATATCCAGGCTGACCGACTCGCGCTGGCACGGGAGCTGGGTGCAACGCACATTGTCGACGCGAGGATCGAGGAGCCGCAGAGCGCCATCTTCGCTCTCAGCGGACTTGGCGCCGAGTGGGTGCTGGAGACTACGGGGGCGCCCGGAGTCGTCCCGCAGGCGATCCGCAGCAGCGCGCCGGGCGCCACGATCGCCCCAGTCGGAGTCCCACCATCCGGAACCGGACTCGGCATAGACGTCAACGAGATCATCGGCCTGGGCCGCACGGTCTGCGGGGTAATCGAGGGCGACGCCGAACCGCAGACCTTGATCCCAAAGCTGATAGGCGATTGGCGTCGTGGTGAGCTCCCGCTGCAGCGGCTCATCAGGGTCTTCGACTTCGACGCGATCGAGGAGGCAGCCGCCATCCCCGCTGGCACCATCAAGCCGTGCTGCGCATGCTCTGAGCCCCACGCTCAGCTGGCATCGGTCTCTCTACGCCGCCTCGACGTCCGGCGACGGCTCCCTGTAGATGGACTGCTGTTGCAGATAGGCGGCGAGGCCCTCGGGGCCGAGCTCGCGGCCGATACCGCTCGCCTTCACGCCACCGAACGGCGCGACGGGATCGAGTGTGTAGTGGTTGATGCCGATGCTGCCGGTTTGAACGCGCTTGGCGACCCGCTCGCCGCGCTCGGGGTCGCTGGTCCAGATACTGCCGCCGAGCCCGAACTCGGAGTCGTTGGCGAGCGCGACCGCCTCGTCGACCCCGTCGTAGGGGATCACGCACAGCACCGGCCCGAAGATCTCCTCGCGAGCGATCGTGTAACTGTTGTCGACGTCCGCGAAGACGGTCGGCTCGACGAACCAGCCGCGGTCGCGCTCGGCTGGGCGACCCCCGCCGACAACCACGCGCGCGCCCTGTGCAAGGCCCTTCTCGATGTAACCCTCGACTCGCTCGCGTTGGCGGGCGCTGGCCACGGGACCGATCTGGGTCGCCGGCTCCAGCGAATCTCCGATCTGCAACCCTCCCGCGAGGCCGGCGAGCACCCCGACCACATCGTCATAGCGCGAGCGCGGAGCGAGCACACGGGTGCTCAGCGCGCACATCTGTCCGTTGTTGAGCAGCGTCGCGGCAAACAGCGCCTCGACCGCGCCCCCGAGGTCGGCGTCGTCGAGCACGATCGCGGCGGACTTGCCGCCGAGCTCGAGCGTGACCGGCCGCAGCAGTTCGCCACAGCGTGTTGCGACCAGACGGCCCGAAGCGCTCGAGCCGGTGAACGCGACCTTGTCGATCTGTGGATGTTCGACCAGGTAGGCGCCGAGCTCGCGGCCGCCAGGAACGAGGTTGACCACGCCCGGCGGAAGCTCGGCCTCGGCGACCGCGTCAGCCAGGAGCAGGCTGTCGAGCACGGTCTCGGGGCTGGGCTTCATCACCACCGTGCAACCCGCCGCGAGCGCGGGGCCCAGCTTGAACATAGCGAGGCACTGCGGGAAGTTCCAGGGCACGATCGCGCCTACAACGCCCACCGGCTTGGAGAGCACCTGGATCGTGCCGCCGAGCAGCCCATCGCGCGTTTCCTCCAGCGCGCTCGCGCGAATCAGCCCGGCGTAGTAGCGAGCGAGCGCCGCAGGGAAGACGGCCTCGGTTTCCATCGCGATCGAGATCGGCATGCCGTTCTGAAGCGACACACGGCGCGCCGTCTCCTGCCCACGAGCCTCGAGCGCCGAGGCCAGCCGCTCGAGCGCCTGCGCGCGATCCTCAACCGCCCACGACGACCAGCCGGTGGGGTCCTCGAACGCCGCCCGCGCGGCTGCCGCGGCAGCATCGATGTCGTCCGGCGTGCCGTCCGGCACCGATCCCACCTGCTCCTCGGTGCTGGCCGCGATCGCGGTGATGCGACTCGAGCCGCGCGCCGGTGTCCACTCGCCTCCGATGAACAGCTCGTCCCGGTCGATCGTCGTCTGCGTGCTCATCGGCAGCCTCCTTGGGCTGAAGCGACGGGGATCGCGAACTTCAGCGCGTTCCGCGACCCGATCGCAATGTTGGCTGTTGCGACCCTACTCGCTGCGCCGCGCTACCGGCCTTTCACGATGTGCCGCGTCACCGGTGCATCCTACGCCACCAATCGCTGACCCCAACGAGAAAATATAGTCCACCTGGCCATATTTTCACTGCTGGTCCCTGAGTGAGAACGTTGCGGCTGAGTTCGCGCCGGCGGCGCCGCCCCGGCGGCGAGGAGCTCTACGCGCTTTGGAAGGGGGCCGAGGAGCACCGCGGGTCGCTCGCGATCTTGCGGCCGCCCTGAGCGTGCGATCGTTGGGCCGCGCACCCGGTGCTGCTGCGTGACGCGCAGAGCCCCGTATCGCGTGAGCCGCCACCACCGAGCTTTCTAGCCACTCGTCGCGCATGGGGGCGCGTGAAGCGGATATGCCAGCCGACCCGACGGCAGGGCAAGCGGCCGGTCCTCAGGGCCTCGTAGACCCAGCTCGTCCTGACATTGAGATACCAAGCGGCCTGATCGGCCGACTCACGAGCTGGCGTGCTAGTCAGGGCCGACAGAGACGCTTCAAAACCAGCCCCGGCGACCGCCGGACGACCGCTGGGGAAATCTGTGGGGAAATCTGGCCGGCCGTCCGCGAGCCCTGCTAAGATTTTTTTCGTTCGTTTTGCAGGGGTTTCCGGGATGGGCCCGGCAGGACTCGAACCTGCGACCTACCGATTATGAGTCGGCAGCTCTAACCAACTGAGCTACGGGCCCGCCGCGTCCACGACCGTCACGGACGCATGCCAGAAGCTACCAGTGCCCGTGCCGCGCGATGCTTGGCGTCTACACGCCCAGTCCCATCGAGGTCGTGCGGGCCACGCGGCGGATGCCCAGCGTTGTGGCAGCTGATGCTTCGCCGTCGCCCGCAGATGTGCCATGCTCCCGCGCGCCGTCCCGCCGGGGCGGACGTTTCCAAGCAGGCCCAGCCAGCGGAGAGGACGAGCGGATGAGAGGAGCGGACACATGTCGGTAGAGCGAGCGGCGATCGTCACGGGGGCCTCCAGCGGCATTGGGCTCGCGATAGCCCGCGTCCTCGGCCAGGAGGGCTACGCGATGACCGTCGCCGCCCGGCGGCCGGAGAAGCTCGAGGATGCCGCCAAGGGCCTCGCCGACGAAGGCTTTGACGTGCATGCGGTCGCGGCGAACGTGGCCGACGAGCAGGAGGTCAAGCAGGTCGTCGACGCGCACCGCGACCGCTACGGGCGCCTGGACGTGCTCGTGAACAACGCGGGGGTCGGCATCGGCGCCCCGGTGGACGAGATCCAGACGAAGCGCCTGGACATGCAGATCGACATCAACCTGCGCTCGATCGTGCTCTTCTACCGCGAATGCGCCTCGATGCTGCGCGAGGCGGGCGCGCTGCACAAACGCGCGATCGTCATCAACACGGCGTCGATCGCCGGCAAGCACGGCGAGGCGTGGCTGTCGGTGTACTCCGCGACCAAGCACGCGGTCGTCGGCTGGAACGACTCCATGAACCGCGAGCTCGCGACCAGCGGCATTCGCTCCACGGCGCTGTGCCCTGCCTTCGTCGACACGCCGATGACCGACTTCGTCAAGGGTCAGGTCCCCGCCGAGGAGATGATCCGCCCGGAGGACATCGCCGAGTCGGTGCGCTACCTGCTGAAGGTCTCCCCCGCGTGCCTCGTGCCGGAGATCATGTTCATCCGCCCCGGCGACAGCCTCGGAGCGACGGGGCCGTAGCTCGCGCAGACCGAAGGTGCAGCTCGACGGGATCTACCCTGCGAGCAGCACCGGCCGGGCGCGCCGCACCGGCGGCCGTCGCAGCCGCCGCGCGATGATCTCCCCGCGCGGGTCCGCGGCGTCCGGCAGCACCCGGCGCACACGGCCGGCCCGGCGTCTGCCGGCGGCGACCAGCTGCCGGTGCGCGGCGATCGCCACGTCGAGCTCCACGCCGCTGGTCTCCTGCAGGCTCGCTTCCAGCTGCGCGACCAGGATGCGCACCTCGCGCTCGCTCGCCGCGCGCGCCTTGCCGCCGGCGCGCGCGAAGCGGTCCCAGGAGCGCGCGAAGGACAGGAAGTCCGTGCGCGCGCCCTGACGGTGCGCGGCGAGCATCGGGCACACGCCGCCGCGTGCGTCCACGTACGCGCCCACGATGATCCGCTCGTTCGCGCGCACGCCCGCGAGCATCGCCTCGCGCGTGGCGGCCGGCAGGCAGTCGATGGCGGTGCGCAGTCGCTCGACGGGGCTCGCGCTGTGGCGGCGGCGGTTTCGCATAGGCTGTGCAGCCGCGTGACTGGCTGTACAGCCAACGTCAGGCGGCGCGCGGCCAAGCGTAGGACACGCGTACGCGGCGCGCAACGGACTCCCTCCCGCTGAAAGGAAACTTGCACATGAAGCTCGGGGTGCACATCGGCTACTGGGGCCTCGGGCTGAGCTCCGCCGACCAGCTGAACATCGTCCAGGAGGCCGAGCGGCTGGGCTACGACTCGGTGTGGGCGGCGGAGGCGTACGGCTCGGACACCGCCACCGTGCTCGGCTGGCTGGCGGGGCAGACGACGAAGATCCGCCTGGGCGCGGGGATCTTCCAGATGCCGGGGCGCTCGCCGGCGATGACGGCGATGACGGCCGCGACGATCGACCAGCTGTCGGGCGGGCGCATGATCCTCGGCATCGGCTCCTCCGGGCCGCAGGTCGCGGAGGGCTGGCACGGCCAGCGCTTCGCCAAACAGCTGCAGCGCACGCGCGAGTACGTGGCGGTCGTGCGCATGGCGCTGGCGCGCGAACGCGTGGAGTTCCACGGCGAGACGCTCGAGCTGCCGCTGCCGGACGGGCCGGGCAAGGCGCTGAAGCTGACGATCGCCCCGGTGCAGGAGCGCATCCCCATCTACCTCGCGGCGATCGGGCCGAAGAACACCGCGCTCGCGGGCGAGATCGCCGACGGCTGGATCCCCACGCTGTTCAGCCCCGAGCACGTGTCCGAGCTGCGCCCGCTGCTGGAAGAGGGCGCGGCACGCTCGGGCAAATCGCTGGACGACTTCGACATCGCGCCGACGGTCAACGTGTTCGTGACCGACGACCTGCAGAGCGCGCGCGATGCGATGCGACCGTTCATCGCCCTGTACGTCGGCGGGATGGGTTCCAAAAGTCAAAATTTTTATAATAAAGTCGTTCAACGCTACGGGTTTCACGACGCGGCGAAGCAGATCCAGGAGCTGTACCTGGAAGGCAAGCGCGAGGAGGCGATGGCGGCGATCCCCGACGCGCTGATCGACACGGTGTCGCTGTGCGGCCCCAAGGAGCACGTGCGCGAGCGCCTGGCGGTGTACCGCGACGCCGGCGTGGGAACGCTCGGCGTCACCCCCACCGCCTTCACCGCGCCCGAGCGCCTGGAGCAGCTGCGCCTGATCGCCGAGCTCGCCGGCTGAGCGCCGTGCGGGTGCTGCTCGGGGCGTTCGGCGACCCCGGCCACGCCTTCCCGATGGTCGCGCTCGGCCGCGCGCTGACCGCACGCGGGCACGAGGTCACCCTGCAGACGTGGCGGCGCTGGCAGCCGCACGTGGAGGCCGAGGGCATGCGCTTCGCGCCGGCGCCCGAGTACCAGGTGTTCCCGTCGGGGCCTGAGCCGCTCGACTTCTACGAGGCGGTCGTGCACGCCACCGCCGACACCGTGCCACTGGTGCGCGGGCTGGAACCGGACGTGGCGGTGGCGGACATCCTCACGCTGGCCCCCGCGCTCGCCGCGGAGATCGTCGGCGTGCCGTGCGCCACGCTGATCCCCCACGTGCACCCCCACGGCCCGCCGGAGTTCCCCATCTACTCGCTCGGCGCGCGCCTGCCGCGCAGCGCCGCCGGGCGCGCGCTGTGGCGCGGGGCGCACCCGCTGGTCGCGCGCGGGCTGGAGCGCGGGCGCGCGGAGCTCAACGACACCCGCGCGCGCCTGGGGCTCGCGCCGCTGGATTACGTGCACGGCGGCATCAGTCGCGAGCTCGCGCTCGTGGCCACCTTTCCACAGCTCGAGTATCCGCGCGCGGCGGGTGAGTGGGATCGGAACACGCACGTGGTCGGGCCGCTGATGTGGGAGCCGCCCGCACGCGATGTGCCGCTGCCCGGTGATCCACACGCTCGCCGCGCGGGCACGCGGGCGAAGCGCGCGCACGAGCCGCTGGTGCTGGTCGCGCCGTCCACCGCCCAGGACGCCGAGCACACGTTGCTGCGCGCCGCCCTCCGCGGCCTGGCGGACGCACCCGTGCGCGTGCTCGCCACGTACAACCGTCGCCTGCCGCCGCGCGCGCTGTCGGTGCCCGAGAACGCCAGCGTGGTCGACTGGGTCTCCTACTCGCGCACCATGCCCCACTGTGACGTCGTCGTCTGCCACGCCGGGCACGGCACGCTCGTGCGCGCACTGTCCTGCGGCTGCGCGGTGGTCGCGTGCCCGGCGGCGGGCGACATGAACGAGAACGCCGCACGCCTGGCGTGGGCCGGCGCGGGGGTACGCGTGCCGCGACGGTTCATCGGCCCACGCGTGCTGCGCTTGGCGGTCGAGCGCGCGCTGGGCGAGCCGGCGATTCGCGCGCGGGCTCGCGAGCTGGCCGCGTGGATGAGCGCGCACGACGCCGGGCAGACGGCGGCGGGGCTGGTCGAGCGGCTCGGGTGCAAACGTGATGAAGCGCGCGCAGTCCTCGGCAGCGACCGGGCAGCAGACCAGGGACATACACAGGCGCGACGCACAGGGTGAGGCGCGACTGTCGATCCAACCCAACAACGGAGGTCAGCATGAGCCCCACCGACCAGGAGATGGTCCTGGCCCATTTCATCGTCTCAGATGACGTCGAGCGTTCCAGGCGCTTCTACACCGACGTGCTCGGCGGCAAGACCGTCATCTCGGGCGAAGGAGATGACTCGGTGACTTACGTGGCGCTGGCCAACAGCTGGGTCATCATCAACGTCGGAGGAGGCCCCACCGACGACAAGCCCACCATCACGCTCGAGACGCCACCCGACCCAGACCGGGTGAGCAGCTTCCTCAACATCCGGGTTGCCGACATCCAAGCGGTGTACGACGAGTGGACCGCGCGGGGCGCCGAGTTCCTGACGCCGCCGAAGAAACACGCAACCGAGTTGCGCTGCTACATCCGCGATCCTGACGGCTACATCATCGAGGTGGGCCAAACGACGCTCGCCAGGGGTTGGCGTCCGCCGTCTTGATCACGGTGAGCAGACTGGTGTCGGTGAACGTCGGCCTCCCGAAGGACGTGCCTTGGCGCGGAAAGACGGTTTTTACGGGCGTCTTCAAGGAGCCGCTGACCGGCCCTTGCCGGGTTGGCAAGCTCAACGTCGAGGGAGACGGACAAGGCGACCTAGCCGGGCACGGCGGCGAGCAACGTGCCGTCTTCGTCTACCAGCTGGCCTCCTACCGGCACTGGGAACAGGAGCTTGAACGCGCCAACCTCGTCCACGGCCAGTTCGGCGAGAACTTCACGATCGAAGGGCTCGACGACGACGAGGTCTGCATCGGCGACCGCTACCGGATCGGCAGCGCGACGTTCGAGGTTACGCAGCCGCGCGTGACCTGTTATCGCGTGGGGATCCGGATGGAAGATCCGCGCATTCCCGCGCTACTCGTCTCGCAGCACCGCCCGGGCTTCTATTTCCGCGTTCTGGAGGAGGGGGAAGTACAAGCCGGCGAGCAGATCGTCAAGCTCGCGACGGGCCCCGAGGAAATGACGGTCGCCGAGGTCAGCGCGCTCCTCTATCTCCCCGGCCACCCACGACAGCAGCTGCTTCGCGCCCTGCGAATACCCGCGCTCAGCGTTGGATGGCAAGCGTCGTTCCGCGCCTTGCTGGATGAGGAAGCCGGGCGTGGCAACGCGGGACTAACCACAGCAAGTCCGCCTCCAGTGTGGGCCGGCTTCCGCCCGCTCGAGGTGACGGCCGTCAAGCACGAGACCGACTCTGTCATCTCCGTCCGCTTCGCGGACCCCGACGGCAAGCCGCTGCCTGCTGCGCGTCCCGGGCAGTACCTCACGCTGCGGATCCAGCCAAACGACGCGACGAGGCCGCTCCTGCGGAACTACTCGCTGTCAGGGCCGCCCGACGCCGGCTACTACCGCATTGCCGTGAAGCGCGAGCACGACGGCGCCGCAAGCGGTTATTTGCACAGTCAGCTCGCCGTCGGAGACCAGCTCGACGTCGCGGCACCGCGCGGCACGTTCATTCTCGACGAGTCGCACGATCCGGTGCTCCTGATCAGCGCCGGCATAGGTGCCACTCCCGTGCTGGCGATGCTGGGCGCGCTGGCTGAGGAACACTCCGCTCGACAAATCTGGTGGCTCCACGGCGCACGCTGCGGCCATGAGCACGCGTTCGCCGCAGAGACTCGGGCGCTCCTCGCAGGATGCCCCAACACGCGCATCCGCGTCTACTACAGCCAGCCGAGTGCCGAGGACCTGGAAGGTCGCGACTTCGACGAAGCGGGGCGCCTCACCCCCTCGCTACTGCTCGAACTCGAGCCGCCGCGAAACGCGGAGGCGTACATATGCGGCCCGAGGAGCTTCATGAACGAAATCAGCGCCGCGCTGGTGTCGATCGGCCTCGACGCCTCGCGCATCCACACCGAGCCGTTCGGACCTGAACCTGGGTCGACGCCGGGCATCGCAGCGACACCCACCCGAACTCCGCACCTGCCTTCCGGCCCAAGCGGAGACGGGCCGACGATCCAGTTCGCCCGCAGCAACCTCTCGGTTCCGTGGAGCAAGGACTACGGCAGTCTGCTCGAGCTCGCCGAAGCCTGCGACGTGCCGGTCCGCTGGTCGTGCCGGACCGGCGTCTGCCACAGCTGCGAGACGACCCTGATCGACGGCGACCTCGACTACAACCCCGATCCAGTGGAACCACCAGCCGACGGGAGCGCACTCATCTGTTGCTCACAGCCACACAACGACATAGTGCTCGATCTGTGAGCCGCCGATACAGCGTCGGCTTGCATGGTCAGCACCGGCCTATAGCCGCTGTGCAAGCGTTTACTCCGGGGGTGGGACTCGAACCCACAACCATTCGGTTAACAGCCGAAGACTCTGCCAATTGAGCTACCCCGGATCTGGGTTGGCCCCGGCTACCAGCCGGAACTGTCCTCCGCATTCTAAGCGGCCGGACGGCCAGTGACCACCGCGAGCCCCACCTCCACCTCCGCATGGCAGTTAGCGCACAGCAACACGCACTTGCGCGCCTCCTCCCTGAGCGTGTCGATCGCCAACGTCACCCCCTTCGCGTTAAGCTCCAGGCGCTTCTCAGCGGGGTCGAGATGATGGAAGTGCAGCGCGCTCATGCTCTCGGCGTATCCGCACCTGCAGCAAGCCCCACCCGCCTCTCCAACCAGGATCGCCTTCATCTTGCGCCTGCGCCGCGAAACGGCCTCAGCCCGGCAGCGCCGGCAGCGATAGTAGCCGCGCCCATCGAGCACGTAGTCGGTCTCGCCGTGACGTGCGCAGCGCATACGCGTCTCGGTGAGACCTGCGTCCCTGGCCTGTCGCGAGCCCGCAGAGCGACGCCGCCCGACAGCGTTGACCGTGTGCAGTCCGTGCCGCTTGAGCCAGTGTCTCACGGTGGCCTTGCTGCGATCCACGCGGTCCGCGATCTCAGCGATCGACATGCCTTCTTGCACGAGCGCCTCCAGCTGGCTGCGGGTCAGCCCGCCGCGCGCCGTGTGCTGATGGCGGTTGACAGCCTCCAACCCATGCTTCTTCACCCAGTAGCCGACCGTCGCTTCATGCAGCCCCACGCGCCTGCCGATCTCCGCCAGCGACAGGCCCTGGCCCAGAAACTGCTCCAACATGGCGCGCTCCATGCACCGTATTGTCGTCAGCGCATCGGACGTAACTGCACGAACACACGTTCGCTTGTCGTCTACCCCTCCCTGTCCCCCGTCTGCTCCAGCACGCTCCCGTAAGCGCGGTCGAACTCGCGTTTGACCGCCGCGCGGCGGCCCGCCAGCTCGCTCACGTCGCCGCTCTCGCGCGCGCGCGCCCGCTGGATCTGGCGGTCCACGTTCGCCAGCTCCAGCTGCAGCCGCTGCACCTCCAGCATGCCGGGGCTGGCCTGCTCGCGCCCGGCTTCCACCACCAGCTCCGCCAGCAGTCGCATCAGCTGCGGGTCTGCCTGCGCCTCGCCTTGCGCGACGATCGGCTCACGCAGACCGCCGTCGCGCAGCTGCCTGGCCGCGCGCCGCGTGAGCTCGTTGGAGAAGTGCTCGTCGAGGTCCAGCGCCGCCAGCGCCGCCTCGCCCTGCTCGGGCGCGGCGATGCACAGCGCAAGGAACGCCCGCTCCGCGTCTTCGCCACCTGACAGGCCCGCGTGCGCACCCGGCTGCGACGCCGGCACCGCGCCGTTGGCGCCGCCGCGACCCCCGGCGCCGCGACCCCCGGCGCCGCCATCGCCGCGCCGATCGCCCGCATCAGCGCGAGCGCCCGCGCCGCGCGTCCCCCCGTCCGCGAGCAGCTGCCCGGCCACGCTCTCCGGCAGCGCCAGGCGCTCGGAGACCACGCGCGTGAGCTCCATGCGCATCGCCGACGGCGCCAGCGTGGCGAACACCGGGCGCAGCTCTGCCAGCATGCGGTCGCGGCCCTCCGGCGTGGAGTCCTCGCCGCGCGCGAGCACCCGCTCGACGCGAAAGCGCACGAACGCAATCGAGCGTGCCACCGCCGCGCGCATCGCCTCCGGCCCCTCGCCCGCGATCACTTCCGCCGGGTCCCTGCCCGCCGGCAGCGGCACCACCCGCAGCTCCAGCTTGCGACTCGCCGCGAGCTTCGACGCGCGCAGCATCGCCTCCTGCCCCGCGCTGTCCGCGTCCAGCGCCAGCAGCACCGTGTGCGCCATGCGCGCCAGCTCGCCCACCTGCTCGCCCGTCAGCGCCGTGCCCATCAGGCCGACAGCGTTCTTCATCCCCGCCTGGTGCAGCGCGATCGTGTCCGTGTAGCCCTCGCACACGATCACCTCGCCCGCGCGCGTCGCGTGCGCGCGCGCCAGGTCCGCCCCGTACAGGTGCAACCCCTTGTGGTAGATGTCGTTGTCGGCCGTGTTCAAGTACTTCGGGCGCTGCTCCTCGCGCATCGCCCGCGCGCCGAAGCCCAGCACCCGTCCGCGCACGTCCGCCAGCGGGAACATGATCCGCGAGCGGAAGCGGTCGTACGGGCGCCCGTTCTCCTTCGAGCGCTGCGCCAGGCCCGTCGCGTACAGCTCCTGCTCGGAGAACCCGCCCCGCCGTGAGGCCGTGAGCACCCGGTCCCACGCGCTCGGCGCGTAGCCCACGCGGAACTCCCGCAGGATCTCCTCGCCCAGGCCCCTGCCCTGCAGGTACTCGCGCGCCCGCGCCGCCTCCTGGGACTCCCACAGGCAGCGCTGGTAGTAGCCGGCCGTGCGCTCCAGCAGCTCCAGCAGCCGCTCGCGCCCCCTGCGCCGCTCGGCCTCGCGCGGGTCCTCCGCCTCGCGCTGCAGCTCCACGCCGTAGCGTTCCGCCAACAGCTCCAGCGCGCCCTTGAAGTCCACGCCCTCCGTCTCCTGCACGAACGTGAACAAGTCACCCGCCGCCTGGCAGCCGAAGCAGTAGTACACCTTCTGCACCGGGTCGATCCCAAACGACGGCGTGCGCTCGTCGTGGAACGGGCACAGGCCCTCGTAGCGGGCCGGCCCCGCGCGGCGCAGCTCCGTGCGCGCGGACACCAGCTCGAGGAAGTCGACCGCGTCGCGCACGCGATCCTTGGACTCCTTCGTGTACAGCGCCACAGCCGCTAGCGTATCCCCACCGCGCGAACCCCCGCGGGACCTAGCGCGCGAACGCCCGCGGGACCTGCAGCTCCGTGTACGCCCTGATGCAGTAGCGGTCGGTCATCCCCGCCAGGTAGTCGGCCACGCGCTGCGCCAGCTCGCCCTCGCCGCCCAGCCGCCCCGCGGCGGCCGGCTCGCCCTCGCCGCCCGGTCCCCCCGGCAGCAGCTCGGGGTGCGCGACGTAGTGCTCGAACAGCCTGCGCACCACCTCCGCGATCTTCGCATGTTCCGAGCGCACCCCCGGGCCCATGTACACGCGCTCGAACATGAACGCGCGCAGCTCCGCCATCGCCGGGCCCGCCTGCGGCCCCTGGACGATGTCCCCCGCGCGCTGCGAGTGCTCCACCATGTCGTGCACCAGCGCGTCGATCCGCGCCGAGCCGCTGCTCCCCAGCACAGCGATCGGCTCGCTCGGCAGCTCGTCCTCGTGCAGGAGGCCCGCCCGCAGCGCGTCGTCGATGTCGTGGTTGATGTACGCCACCCGGTCGATCACCCGCACGATCCGCCCCTCCAGCGTGCGCGGCTCGGGGGTGCGGCTCGAGTGGTGGGCGATGCCGTCGCGCACCTGCTCGGTCAGGTTCAAGCCCAGGCCCACCGACGAGCCGTCGCTCGTCGGCGCCGGCTCCAGCACGTCGACCACCCGCAGCGAGTGCTCGTAGTGGCGGAAGCCGAGTCCGAAGCGCTCTTTCAGGCAGCCGTCCAGCACCTCCTCGCCGATGTGGCCGAACGGCGGGTGGCCGAGGTCGTGGCCGAGGCCGATCGCCTCCACCAGATCCTCGTTCAGGCGCAGCGCCCGCGCCACCGTGCGCGAGATGCTCGTCACCTCCAGCGTGTGCGTCAGCCGCGTGCGGTAATGGTCGCCCTGCGGCGCCACAAACACCTGCGTCTTGTGCGTCAAGCGCCTGAACGCCTTGCAGTGCACGATCCGGTCGCGGTCGCGCTGAAACGGCGTGCGCAGCGAGCAGTCGCGCTCCTCCCGCGCCCGCACCGCCGGATAGGAGCGCGCCGCCAGCGCCGACAGCGTCAGCTCCTCCTGCGCGGCCATCCGCGCAGCAAAACCGGCCGCGACCGTCTCCTGCTCGCTTGCAACGCTCACCGTTCGATTGTGCCAACCAGCGCGGCCGTCTCCGCCGCGCGGCGCTCAGCGCTCGCCGCCGGCCCGACAGCGCTCGCCACCGGCGCGACAGCGCTCGCCGCCGGCCCGACAGCGCTCGCCGCCGGCCCGACGCCGGCCCCGTCGGCGGCGCTCAGCGCTGGCGATCCCAGTCGCCGCGCCCCGTGATCTTGTCCACCCAGTGTCGCCACTTCCCCTGATGGGACGGGTCCTCGCTGAACACCGGCGCCCGGTGCTCGGGCGCCGGCAGGCTGCGCGCGGCGGCACCGTCGATGCGCAGGTCCACGCCGTGCTCGTGCAGCGACGCGATCGACGCCGCCTCCACGAAGCGCACGCCGTGCCCCGGCGTGTCGATCAACAGCCCGTGGAAGATGTCCTCTTCCGGCGCGCTCAACACCGCGCCCACCGTCCCCACCTGCTCGCCGTCAGCCGCCAGCACCGGCACGCCCGCGTCGAGCAGCGCGTAGGAGATCGGCAGGCCCTCGTCCACAGCCGCCCACCATACGCGATCGCGCCCTCCGCGCGCCCTCAGGGCCGCGGCGCTCAGCGCCCTCCCGGCGCCCTCAGGGCCGCGGCGCTCAGCGCCCTCCCGGCGCCGTCAGGCCGCGGCGCTCAGCGCCCTGCCCGCGCCCTCAGGGCCACGGCCCTCAGCGCCCGCCTGCGGGCATCAGGCGCACGTGCGCGTGGTGCTCCAGCGTCGCCGCAATCGCGCGCTCCACCTGCCCCAGCGCCGGCGCGTCCGCCTGCGGCACCTCGCTCAGCGAGCGCCCCAGCGCCTGCGTCATGAAGCCGTGCGCCTCCCGCGCCAGCGCAAACGAGCCCGCCTCGCACGACGCGCACACCACGCCCCCCGCCGCACCCGAGAAGCCCACCAGGTGCTCGCGCTCGCCACAGCTCGCGCACGCACCCAGCTGCGGCGCCAGCCCCGCCGCCACCAGCAGCTTCAGGCGGAACGCCAGCGCGCCGGCGCGTGCACCCGCCGCGCCCGCCGCCCCACCCAACGCGGGCGCGCGCTCGTCCAGCAAGGCCAGCTGGCGGCACAGCAGGTTGAACACGCCGGGATGCGGCTCCGAGGTCTCGAACAGGCGCGACACCGCGTCGCACGCCCGCGCCGCCGCGTCCAGCGCGCGCGCGCTCGCCCGCAGGCGCACGTGCGCGTCGATCGTCTGCGCGCCAGTCACCGTCAGCAGCTCGCCGCGGCCCTCGTGCAGCTCGACGTGCAGGCGAAAGAACGGCTCCAAGCGCCCGCCGAAGCGGCTGCGCGCGCGGCGCACCCCCTTCGCGATCGCCCCCACCCGGCCGCGGTCGGGCGTGTACAGGTGCACGATGCGATCCGCCTCGCCGTAGCGCATCGAGCGCAGCACCACCGCTTCCGTCTTCACCGCCCTGCCAGCCATGGCCTTCATAGTGATCGATGCACGCGACGGTCACCGCGCCAACTCCTACTATATTTAATGAAGTAATGAGCGTGGTAACGGTGTACACGACTGAGCCATGCTCCTTCTGCGCCCGCGTCAAGGGGCTGCTGAAGGCGCGCGGCGTGCAGTTCTCCGAGATCAACCTGTCAAAGGACCCCGCCGGTCGCGTGGAGCTCGCGCAGCAGACCGGCATGATGACCTTCCCCCAGGTGATCGTCGACGGGCAGCTGCTCGGCGGCTTCACCGAGGTCCAGGCCGCCGTGCAGAGCGGGCACCTGGACGAGCTGCTCGCGAGCTGAGCCGCGGACGCGGCTGGCAGCGCTCGCACACGTACGTCCCGCGGCCCGCCACCACCAGCTTCACGACCGGCGCGCCACAGTGCACGCACGGCTCGCCCGCGCGCAGGTGCACCAGGAAGCGATCCTGGAAGGAGCCGCGCACCCCCTCCACGTCGCGGAAGTCATCGATGCTCGCGCCGCGTGCGTCGATGCCCGCGCTCAGCGCCTCGATCACGCCCTCGCGCACGCGCTCCAGCTGTGCGCGCGTCAGCGTCCCCGCCGCGCGGCGCGGGTGCACGCCCGCCCGGAACAGCGCCTCGTCCGCGTAGATGTTGCCCACGCCCGCCACCCTGTGCTGATCGAGCAGCAGCGCCTTGATCGGCCCCCTGCGCCCGCGCGCCAGCTCGCGCAGGTGCTCGCCCGTGAAGCGCGCGTCAAACGGCTCCAACCCCAGGCGCGCCGCGAAGAACGCCTCCAGCGCGTCCGCGCCCACCAGCAGCTCGCCCGTGCCAAAGCGGCGCGGGTCGTCGAACGCCAGGCGCACGCCGCCGCGGTCGGCGGCGCCCGCCGCACCCGCCGCACCCGCCGCGCCGGCCTTTGCCACGCCGCGCCGCGCCGCGCCGGACCGCGCCGCGCCGGCCTTTGCCGCGCCGGGGCTCGCTCGGCGCGCGCCCAGGCGCATGCGCACGCGCGTGTGCGCCGGCTCGGGCTGCGGGTCCGCCAGCACGGCGCCCGTCATGCGCAGGTGCTGGGCCAGGTGCACGTCGCCGTCGAAGCTCCACAGCAGGTACTTGCCGCGCCTGCCCAAGCGCTCCACGCGCCTGCCCTCGATCGCCTGCCGCACCTCCGCCGGCGCCAGCGGGCGCGACCAGCGCGGGTCGAGGATCTCAAGCTCCAGCACGCGCCGACCCTCCACCAGCGGCGCCAGCTGGCGTCTGATCGTCTCCACCTCCGGCAGCTCCGGCATCGCCACCAGCTTACGCGCGGCGCACGAACGGCTCCCCCGGCAGGCCCGGCGCCTCGCGTCCGGTCAGCCACGCGAGCGCCGTCGCGCCCACGTCCGCCAGCGGCCCGTCGTGGCGGGCGCCGCCGAAGCCCCGCCGCCCGGCCGCGCGGGCGGCGAGCATCGCGCCGCTCACCGCCAGCAGCGGCGCGTACTCGCGCGTGTGGTCGGTGCCCGGATGCGACATGTCCACGCCGTGGTCGGCCGTCACCACCAGCAGATCGTCCGCACGCATGCGCCCCAGCAGGGCGCCCACGCGCGCGTCGATCTCGCGCAGCGCAGCGGCGAAGCCAGCGGTGTCCTTGCGGTGGCCGAACACCTGGTCTGTCTCGATCAGGTTCGCCAGCACCAGCCCCGCCGGCAGCTCAGCCGCGAGCTCGTCCACCGCGTCCAGCGCCTGCGCGTTGCTCGCGCCCGCGTGCGTCACGCTCACCCCCACGCCCGCGAACAGGTCGTCGATCTTGCCCACCGCGTGCACCTGCACGCCCGCGTCCTGCAGCTCCTGCAGGTAGCTGCGCGCCGGCGGCGCCAGCGCGAAGTCGCGGCGGCCGGGCGTGCGCACGAACGCGCCCACCGGCCCCGTGAACGGGCGCGCGATCACCCGCCCGACCGCGTGCTCCCCACACATCGCCGCGCGCGCCGCCGCGCACGCGCGGTACAGCTGCGCTTCCGGCACGCGCTCCACGTGCGCCGCCAGCTGCGCCACCGAGTCCTGCGAGGTGTACAAGATCAGCGCGCCCGTGCGCAGGTGCTCGGCGCCGAACTCCTCGATCGCCGCCAGCCCGCTGTCCGCGCGGTTGCAGATCAGCTCACAGCCGGTCGCCTCGCGCAGGCGCGCGAGCACGTCCGGTGGAAAGCCGTGCTGGTAGGTGGGCAGCAGCCGTTCGTGCACCACGCCCATCAGCTCCCAGTGGCCGGCGATCGAGTCCTTGCCCGGCCCCAGCGCGTGCAGGCGCCCGTGCACCGCCGGATCCGCGCTCGGCGCCACGCCCGCGATCGGCACGATCGCGCCAAGCCCCAGCGCCTGCAAAGTCGGCAGCCGCAGGCCCCCCACCGCCTGCGCCAGGTGCGCCAGCGTGTTCGCGCCCCCATCGCCGTACGCCGCCGCGTCCGGCAGCGCCCCCACGCCACACGCGTCGGCCACCAGCACGAACGCCCGGCCGGCGGACAGGTCGGCGCTGTCGCCCATGCTCACATTGTCTAGCGCGTGAGCTGCGCGCGCGGGTGGGCGCTGAAGTACGCGTCCTTCAAGCGGTCAGCCGACAGGTGCGTGTAAACCTGGGTGGTCGCCAGGTCGGCGTGGCCCAGCATCTCCTGCAGCGAACGCAGGTCGCAGCCGCCAGCCAGCAGATGGGTGGCGAAGCTGTGGCGCAGCGTGTGCGGGCTCATGCGCTCCTGCAGGCCCGCGCTGCGCGCGTGCGCCTGCACGATCTTGTACAGCCCCTGACGCGTCAGCGGCGCGCCGCGACTGTTCAGGAACAGCCGTGTCTGTGCGCCCGCCGCGCGCATCAGCGCCGGGCGCCCGTTGCGGCAGTACACGCGCAGCGCGCCCACCGCCTGGCGCCCAATCGGCACGATCCGCTCCTTCGCGCCCTTCCCGCGCGCGCGCAGCAGCGCCTCCTCCAGGTCCACGTCCGCGAGCTCCAGGCCCACCGCCTCCGAGGCGCGCAGCCCGCACGCGTACATCAGCTCCAGCAGCGCGCGGTCGCGCAGCGCCAGCGCCCGCGTGCCCTTCGGCTGTTCCAGCAGCCGCGCGACCTCCCGGCGCGAGAGCACGCGCGGCAGGCGCTGGGGCTTGCGTGGGCCGCGCAGCTCCGCCGTCGGGTCGTGCTCGATCGTGCCCTCGCGGCGCAGGTAGCGGTAGAACGAGCGCAGGCACGCCACCTTGCGCGCCAGCGTGCTCGCCGCCAGGGCGCCATCGCCGTCTGCGAGCCGCGACAGGAACGCCGCCAGGTCGCCGTGGATGGCCTGCGTGGCCGCCAGCCCGCGGCCCTGCAGGAACTCGCCGAACTGCAGCAGGTCCGAGCGGTAGGCCTCCAGCGTGTTGCGCGACAGCCCGCGCTCCAGCTCCAGGTACGCGAGGAAGTCGAGCATCAGCGGCTCGATCGTGTTCGCCGCGCGGGCGGGCGCAGACGCAGGCGCAGCTTCACGCGTGGGCGTCGGTTCGGGCGCGGGTGCGCGGACGGTCGCGCTGGCGGTTGGCGTCATGCCGTCAGCTTCGCTGAGGACCGTGGCGCTCCTGGACGCTGCAAGCGGGCGCCCAGTTGAGGGCGCTCAGGCGGCCAGCCGGCGCGCGAGCCACAGCAGCCCGATGAGCGTCTTCGCGTCCTCGCACGCGGCGATCGCGCCGTCGAGCTCCGCGAGCGGCCAGCGCACGACCTCGATGCGCTCGTGCTCGTCGGCGTGGGCGTGCGCCGGGTACAGGTCGCTGGCGTGGAACAGGTGCACGCGCTCGTCGGTGATGCCCGCGCTCACGTAGTAGGAGAGGATTGGCTGCCAGGCGCGCGCGCCGCACGCGATCTCCTCCGCGAGCTCGCGCTGGGCGGCCTGCAACGGCTGCTCGCCCTCCACGTCCAGGCGCCCCGCGGGGATCTCCAGCAGCGCCGTCTCCGCCACCGCCTCACGCGGCTGGCGCACGAGCCACACGTGCTCCTCGTCGTGCGCGACGATCGCAACGGCGCCCTTGTGCCGGACCACTTCGCGCGTGACCACTTCGCCGTCGGCGTGGCGGAAGCGCTCGATGCGCACGTCCACCAGCCGCCCGTGATAGACGGTCTCACCGTCCAGCGGCGCGAACGGCGCGCTCATCACGCCTCCTGCGCGACGGCCTCGGACAGCTCGGCGGCCAGCTCCGCGAGCACGCTGCCGCCGGCGAGCGCCGCGGCGAAGAACAGCGGATCGTCGGCCAGCGTGCGTCCCATCGTCTGCGCCGGCAGGCCGCTGCTCGCGTATGCGGGCAGATCCACGCGCGCACGACGCCAGTCGTGGCGGGCGATGCGCGCTGGTCGCGCGGGGCCTGTCTGCTCAACCTGCAGCGCCAGCGCCTGCTGGCCGCCGGAGCTCTCGCTGGGCATCGTCCCGCCGGAGCGGAACGCCGACTGCAGGCCCGCGCGCAGGTCGGCGCCAACCGGCGAGCGCATGCCCGCGGGGAGCGCCACGGTCACCGGCTCCAGCAGCAGATCGAGCACCGTCAGCGAATGGTGGGAGAGGCCGCGGTGGCGGCTGCGCTCGTCGCCGGAGGACATGCGCGCGACCAGCAGCGTCGGGCAGCCGAGCGCGAGCGCGACGTGCGCGGAGTCCAGCGCGACCATCCCGCCGTGCCCGAGCGGGGTGCCCGAGCCGACGATCCCCGGACCGGGCCCGCACACGGCGGCATCCCAGCCGAGCACGCCCAGGCCGTGCTGCAGCGCGCCGGCGGTCGTCATCGCCTCCCCCTCGCCGCCGAAGGCGGCGCCCGCGGTGACGTGGCCGGCGAGCAGCCCGCGCTCGCGCAGCGCGCGCACCGTGCGCGAGTGCCCGCCGGGCAGCGCGCCGCCCTCCGTCTGCACGAAGCCCAGGCGCGCGCCGGGCGCCCCCTGGGCGAACGCGAACGCGAACGCGGCCAGCTGTCCGTGCAGCGCGAGCACCGCCGTCGGACGCTCGATCGGCAGCGCCAGCGAGCCGCCGCCGGCGCCCTCGACTGGCACCACCGCGTGCTGGAGGCTCGTGTAGTTGAGCTTCATCACGTTCGCCGCGTCGTCGCCGTGGGACTGCGCGGCCTCGCCGGCGAGGCCGCGCGTGAGGTTGACGTGCACGACGTCAAAGCCCCCCGAGCCGAGCCCCAGGTCGAGGGCCTGCGTGTTCACGATCACCTCGTCGCCCACCTGCGCGTGGCCGACGAGCGCCACGTCGGCGATCGCTTCGCGACGCGCCGGCGCAGCGTCCTGGCCCGCGCTCACCCCGCCCACAGCCGCGAGCTCCACCACCAGGCGCTGCTCGGCCTCGAGCTCGGCCGCGGTCGCGTCCGCCGGCCTGCGCGCGGCCGGCTTGGCATCGTGAGCATGGCGTGTCTCGACGACGGTCGCGCGGCGGAGCTTCAACATCGCTGCCCTCGGCGGAGCTTCGGCATGGTGCTGGAAGCTACAGGGCGCGGGCCGGCCGCAGCGCCGCCGCCTCGTCGACCAGCGCGATCGCCACGTCGAGCATCTGCTCGAGCGCGAGCACGCTGACGCGCTCGTGCGGCTCGTGGTTGCGCTCGGTCCCGTTGGCCAGGTTCACGGCGTGAAAGCCTTTGCCGAGCAGCTCGTTGGCGTCGGACGCCCCGCCGCTGGCGATCCGCGTCGGCGCGTGTCCGCACGCGCGCAGCGCCGCTTCGGCGACGCGCACCGCGGGCGCACCCGCGGCGAGGTGGTAGCCGGAGAACGTCTGCTGCACGCTCACGTCCACATCGCAGTCGCAGTCGGGCATGTTCGCCGCCTCGTGCACGCGGTCGACGATCTCGGCCGCCAGGCTCTCCGCGGGCGCGTCCCCCTGCGCGGAGGGCCCTGGGAACGCGCGCGCCTCCGCGAGCAGCGTGCAATGTTCTGCGACCACGTTGATCGCGCTGCCGCCGGCGATCGTGCCGACGTTCGCCGTGCTCCCATCCTCCAGGCGCCCGAGGCGCATCGACGCCACCGCGCGTGCAGCCGCGAGGATCGCGCTGCGCCCCTCCTCCGGGCGGATGCCCGCGTGCGCCGCCGCGCCACGGAACGACGCCTCCACGCGGAAGTGGGTGGGCGAGTCGGTCACGATCTCGCCGATCGGCGTCGCGTGGTCGAACACGTAGCCGAAGTCGCTGCGCAGCACCGACGCGTCGAACGCGCGCGAGCCCGCCAGCGAGACCTCCTCGCCGACCGTGAACAGCAGCTCCAGGTCAAGCGGCGCGCCCGCGTGGCGCACGTGGCGTGCGAGCGCGAGCAGCACCGCCACCGCCGCCTTGTTGTCGGCGCCGAGCACGCCCTCGTTGGCGTTCTCCCAGAAGCCGTCCACGAGCACCGGCTCGACGGGCGCGGCCAGCGGCACGGTGTCCAGATGCGCGCACAGCAGCAGCGAGCCCCGCTCGCCGGCGCCATCCACGCCGGCCGACTGCGCGCCGGCGGGGACGCGCGCGAGCAGGTTGCCGCAGTCCGAGCCCGCGCGCGGGCCGGCGTCGTCCTCGTGGACGCCCACCCCGAGCCCCCGCAGCTCAGCGATCACGCGCTCGGCACAGCGGCGCTCGTGCCCGGAGGGGCTCTCGATGCGGCACAGCTCGGCGAACGTGCCGTTCAGGTAGCGGCGCTCCAGCTCACCGGAGCGTCCCTGCACCGGCACGGGCGTGCTGGCCGACGGCGCGCTCACGTCAGCCCGGCGCGCTGCGCAGGCGGGGACCCATCGTCATCGGAGGTGGACCCCAGCGCCGCGGCGATGAAGCCGCGGAACAGCGGTGCGGGGCGCTCGGGGCGGGACTTGAACTCGGGGTGGAACTGCGAGGCCACGAAGAACGGGTGGTCGTCGAGCTCGATCACCTCCACCAGGCGCTCGTCCGGCGAGGTGCCGCTGATGCGCAGGCGCGAGCCGGGGTGGGCGGGGTCCGAGTCCACGGCGTTGGTGAGCCGCTTGCGCAGCAGGTTGTTGACCTCGTAGCGGTGGCGGTGGCGCTCGTAGATGACCGCCTCGCCGTACAGCTCCAGCGCGCAGCTGCCCTGGTGGAGCTTGATCGGGTCGGCGCCGAGGCGCATCGTGCCGCCGAGGTCGGCGACCTCCTTCTGCTCGGGCAGCAGGTCGATGACCGGATAGGGGGTCTCGATGTCGAACTCCGTCGAGTTGGCGCCGTCCATGCCGGCGACGTGGCGGGCGAACTCGGCGACGGCCACCTGCATGCCCAGGCAGATGCCCAGGTAGGGGATGCGCCGTTCGCGCGCGATGCGCGCGGCGGCGATCTTGCCCTCGATCCCGCGCCCGCCGAAGCCGCCGGGGATGAGGATGCCGTCGAGCTCCTCCAGCGCGCTCAGCGCCTCGGCGCCTTCCGCGCCCTCCAGCGTCTCGGAGTCGATCCACCGGATCTCCACGCGCGCGTCCTGCAGCGAAGCGGCGTGGCGCAGCGCTTCGGAGACCGACAGGTATGCGTCCTCCAGGCGCACGTACTTGCCGACGAGCGCGATCCGCACGGTTCGCGTGGCGCGCGCCGAGCGTTCGATCGGCTCCTTCCAGCGCGCGAGCTCCCCCTCCGGGGACGGTGCCGGCGTTGCGTCCGCCAGGCCGAAGTGCTCGATGATGAAGTCGTCGACGCCCTGCTCGCGGAAGGTGAGCGGGACTTCGTAGATGTTGGGCACGTCGCACGCCGAGACGATCGCCTCGGCGGGCAGGCTCGCGAACAGCGCGATCTTCTTGCGGATCTCGCTCGACAGCGAGCCCTCGGAGCGGCACATCAGCATGTCGGGCGCGATGCCGATGCGCCGCAGCTCGTTGACCGAGTGCTGGGTGGGCTTCGTCTTCAGCTCGCCCGCGTGGCCGATGTAGGGGACGAGCGTCAGGTGGATGAACATGCAGCGCCGGCGCCCCACGTCCACGGGGAACTGGCGGATCGCCTCCAGGAACGGCAGCGACTCGATGTCGCCGACCGTGCCGCCGATCTCGGCGATCACGAAGTCGGCGTCGCTGAGCTCGGCGATCAGCGCGACGCGCTGCTTGATCTCGTCGGTGATGTGCGGCACCACCTGCACGGTCCCGCCGAGGTAGTCGCCGCGGCGCTCGCGACGGATCACCGTGTCGTACACGCCGCCGGCGGTGACGTTGGAGGCGCTGGTGGTGTTGGCGTCGGTGAAGCGCTCGTAGTGGCCGAGGTCGAGGTCGGTCTCGGCGCCGTCCTCGGTGACGAACACCTCGCCGTGCTGGTAGGGCGACATGGTGCCGGGGTCGACGTTGATGTAGGGGTCGAACTTCTGCAGCGCGACCGTCAGCCCGCGCGCGACGAGCAGGCGCCCGAGCGACGCGGCGGCGATGCCCTTGCCGAGCGAGGACACCACGCCGCCGGTGACGAAGATGAACCGGGTCTTGCCGGGTGCCTGCGCGTGGCGGTCGTTGCTGTGCAAACTCATGCGGGCCTGCCCCAAGAGTCTAGTTGGCGCAGCCCCGGAGTCCGTTCGATCAGCGAAGAAATCGATCGCAACTCGCCGTAAACGGTGATCACGGCGAGCAGCGCGAGCGCGACGATCTGGCCGGTGTCCGACAGCGCCAGCACGAGCCACAGCCCGGCGAGCGCGCCGAGCAGGTTGGCGCCGGTGTCGCCGAGCAGCGCGCGCTCGCGCAGGTCGTACGCGCCGGCGACGAGCGCCGGCGCGGCGAACACGCCGAGCGCCCACAGGGCGCGCAGTTCGCCCGCGCCGACGATCAGGCCGGCGCCGAGCAGCACGAACGCCTTGGTCGCCCGTCCGGGGCGCAGGTCGAGCAGGTTGAACGCGTTCGTCGCCAGCACGAGCACGCCGGCGGCGAGCAGCCAGTGCCCGGTGCGCCGCCCGCCGAGCGCGGTGGAGTCCGCCGCCAGCAGCGCGAGGCCCAGCGAGCCGAAGGCCTTCAGCGTCCCCGTGGACAGCTCGCCGCGCAGGAGCGCCGCGCCGTGCCCGCGCCAGCCGCGCGGGGGTGAAGGCACACCGCGCGCGGGTGGCAGCGCGCCGCGCGCGGGTGGGCGCCCGCCGACAGCGACGCCGTCGCGGCCGAGCGTGTCATCGGCCAGGCCCAACGCGAGCACGCCGAGCGCGTAGATGCAGACCGGGAACACGGGCGCGACGAACACGTGCACCGACGCCAGGCGTTCGAGCAGCGTCAGCGGGATCAGCGCGAGCAGCGCGGCGGCCAGCGTGAGCACGCCGAACGGGCACGGCAGCGCGCGGTCGCGGTAGTTGGCGCGCGTGTGCCCCGCGTCGACGAGCGCGCGCGCCAGCGCAGGCGCGAGCAGAGCGCCGGCGGCGAGCGCCAGCAGGAACGGCAGGGCGTGCATGACGGCAAGCTAGCGGCGCGAGCGGACGCGCTCGCCAGCCCCGCTGGGCACGGCCTCACGGCTACGGCGCGGCGCTGGTGGCCACGCTGGGCAGCAGCGATTCGGCGGTGGACTTGACGCCAAACGTGCCGTGGTTACCGGCCAATGCGTAGTCGAGCGCCGCCTGCCCGGCGAGCTGATCGAGGTCGTCGACGCTGGAGAGGCCCTTGCCCCGGTACCACGCGACCTCGAGCGGTTCGCTGCCTGACAGTTCGACGCCGACCATCGGCACGCCGACGGCGCTCACGCCCGCCAGCAGCCCGGATTCGAGCGCGGCGCTCGTTTCGCTCTGCTGCGCGCTCATGCCGCTCGGCTGGGCGCGCATCACGACGAGCCCTTCCAGGCGCGTGAGCTGCCCGTCGAACGCGCTCAGCAGGCTGGCGCGCACGCGGCTGATCAGCTCGCGGTTCACCAGCTGCCCGCCGGAGACGAGCTGGCGTCCGATCAGCTCGCCGAAGCTCCCCAGCAGCGGGACGGAGCTGGCGAGCGCGGCGTAGTGGGTGCCGCCGGCGTCGTGGGCGAGCCCTTCCAAATCGAGCGGCTCACGCACGGCGATCACGGTGGTCAGCTGTCCGCCGGCCTGGGCCACCGCGTTGCGCACGAGCGCGTTGACCTGGTTGGAGGAGCCACCGAGGAACACCAGCCCGATGGCACGCCCGGCGAGCAGTTCGTGCACCGCCAGCGGGTACAGGCCGCCGGCGAGCGCTTCCTCGCCGGTGAGCTGTTGGTGGAGCTTGCCCGCCTGCGAGCGTGCCTGGTTGAGTTCGGAGCTGAGGTTGTGGACGATGCCGTTCTTGGCGGAGGACACGAGGTTGGTGTCGCCGATCGCCACGCCGAGCAGCACGCCGAGCGCCAGCGCGAACAGCACCGCGGCGAGGGACAGCGCGTGGTAGCGAAAGTCAAACAAGCATCTGCAGTCTGACCCACAGCAGTTCCGCCACGTCGCGCAGCGCGGGGGTCAGGCCGATCACGGCGGCCATGCCGATGATCCCGGCGGCGATCACCAGGAGCAGGGGCGTGAGGCCGGGGCGCGGCTGGTAGAGCCGGCTGACGCCCTTGGCGTCGACGAGGATCTCGCCGATGCGCAGGCGCGTGAGGAACGTCGAGGACATGCCCCGGCGGTTGCGGTCGAGGAACTCCACGAGGTTGAACTGCGAGCCGACGGACACGATCAGGCGCGCGCCCTTCTCGGCGGCGATCAGCATCGCGAGGTCCTGGCTGGTGCCGGGCGCCGGCACGAGCTTGAAGCTCAGGCCGAGTTGCTCCAGGCGCGCTCGCCCCGGCGCGCGACCGTCGGGGTAGGAGTGCACGACGAGCTCCGCGCCACAGCACAGCGCCCGCTCGCTGGCGGAGTCCATGTCGCCGACGATCATGTGCGGTGCCAGCCCCGCCTCCAGCACCGCGTCGGCGCCGCCGTCGGCGGCGACGATCACCGGTCGGCGGTCGCGGATGAACGGCCGCAGTGCGCGCAGGTCGCGCTGGTGGCCGACGCCGCGGACGACCACGAGCGTGGAGCGGTCGCGAAAGTCAGTGGCAAAGCGCGGCAGCTCGAGCCGGCCGGTGAGCAGCTCGCGCTCCTCGCGCATGTGCTCGATCGTGTTGTGGGCGAAGCGCTCCAGCGCCTCCCCCACCTCCCGCCGGCGCAGCTCCGTTTCCGCGCCCACCCGCTCGCGGTCGAGCACTTCGCCGCGCGCGAGCACGCTGCCCTTGCGCACGATCTCCGCGCGCGTGGGCCGCGGGCTCACGCCCAGGACGCGCGCCTGGGGCTCGTCTGCGGCGAGCGCGCGGATGACCAACGGGTCGCCGTCGGCGAGCAGCTCGAACAGCGCGTCGTCCGGGAGGTCGATGAGCACGATGCCCGCCTCCACCAGCAGCTGGGGGCCGAGGTTGGGGTAGCTGCCGCTGGAGGACGGGCTGCAGTTGAGGACCGCGACGGCGCCCGCGGCGATCAGCTCCTCGGCGGACACGCGGTCGATGTCGCGGTGGTCGATCAGCGCGACGTCGCCGCGCACGAGATGCCTGACGAGCAGCTTCGTGCGCCGTCCCAGGCGCACCGAGCCGGCGACGCTCCACGCCCGCGCGCCGACGAGCGCGACCGGTTGCGCGCGTGTCGTGGGCGAGGCGGAGGCTTCCGCACGCGCGGACTCGGGCGCCGATGCCGGCGGCTCCTGCGCGATCGGGCGCGTTGCCACAACTGCGAGGGTAACGCCCGCGCCTGCGAAACGCGAAACGCGATGTTTGCAGGGCGTTCACGCCGCGCGGCGCAGGTCGCGCGCGTGACGGCGCGCGGTGGTGTCGTCGCTGTCGGCGCCGAGCATGCGCACGAGCTCGCTGACGACGTCGCCCTCGCCGAGCTGCACGACGCTCGCGCGCGTGGGCAGGGCGGTGGTGTCCTTGACGATCGAGAAGTGACGGGCGCCCAGCGAGGCGATCTGCGGCAGGTGCGTGATGCACAGCACCTGCCGGCGCTCGCCCAGCTCGCGCAGGCGCGCACCGACCACGCGCGCGGTGTGACCGCCGATGCCGGCGTCCACCTCGTCGAAGACGAGCGTGGCGTCGTTCGGCGTGGCGTCGTTCGGCGGCTCTTCGCCGGCACCGTCTCCAGCATCGTCGCCCGCGGCGCGGTCGCGAGACCGCGAGGGCGCTGCGCTGGCGACGCTCATGATCGCGAGCATCACGCGCGAGAGCTCGCCGCCGGAGGCGATCTCGCGCAGCGGCCCGGCGCCCACGCCGGGGTTGGGGGCGAGCATGAACTCGACCGCGTCGCCGCCGGTGGGCCCCGCGTCGCGCTCGTGCAGCAGCACCTCGAAGCTGGCCTCGCCCATCGCCAGCGCCGCCAGCTGCTCGCGCACGTCGCGCGCAAAGCGCTTGGCCGCCGCGTGGCGCGCGCGCCGCAGCGCCAGCACGCCCTGCTGGAGCTCCGCGCGGGCCGCCTGCAGACGTTCGCCGGTCTCGGCGAGCGCGCCCTCGACGCCGGCGAGCTGGTCGTGGCGCGCGCGGGCCTGTTGCGCGTAGTCGAGCACCGCGCGCACGCTGCCGCCGTGCTTGCGCGTGAGCCGCTCGACGGCCGCGAGCCGCGCTTCGAGCGCATCGAGCGACGCCTCGCCGTGGAGCTGGCCGAGGACCTCCTCGCCGGCGTGCTCGCCGGCGCGCTCGCAGTAGTCGTGCAGCTCACGCGCGAGATCCTGGGACTCGATCAGCAGCGAGCGCATGCGCTCGGCGAGGGCGTCGAGTGCAGGATCTATGGACGCGACCGCATCCATTCGCGCGCCCGCAGCCGCGAGCAGCTGGGCGGCTCCGACGGCCTCGCCGCTCTCCGGGGCGAGCGCGTCGGCGCCGGCGCCGGCGGCCGAGCACAGCGCGTCGAGGCTGCGCAGGCGCCCGCGCGCCGCCAGCAGCCGCTCGTGATCTGACTCGTCGAGCGCGAGCGCGTCGATCTCGCCGAGCTCGAAGGCGAGCAGGTCGAGCTCGCGCTCGCGTTGCGCGGCGAGCTCGCGCAGCTCCTGCAGGCTCGCCTCGAGCGCGCGCGTGCGCGCGAACGCCTGCGCGCACGCGCTGAGCCGTGCGGCGTGCGCGCCAGCGCACTGCCCGTCGAGGATCTGCAGCTGGGCGCTGGCGAGCGTGAGCTTGCGGTGCTCGTGCTGGCCATAGAAGGCGAGCAGCGCCCCACCGATGTCACGCAGCTCGTGCGCGCTGGCCGCGCGGCCGCCGAGGTAGGCGCGTGTGCGCCCGTCGCTGGAGACGCGCCGCGCGAGCGTCAGCTCCTGGGCGTCGGCGCTGAGACGCTCGCCGAGCTGCCTGCGCAGCCCGTCAGGCAGATCGAAGGTCCCCTCGACGTACGCCTCGCTGGCGCCGGGGCGCACGATGCCGCTGCGCGCCTTGCCGCCGAGCAGCAGGTCGAGCGCGTGCGCGAGCACCGTCTTGCCGGCGCCGGTCTCGCCGGTGATCACGTTCAGGCCAGGGGCGAGCCGCAGCTGTGCCTCTTCGATCAGCAGCAGGTTCTCGACGCGAAGCTCTTGCAGCATCGTCAAGTGTGTAGCAGCACGTGGGGATGGATCGCGCCCGTGCACGACTTGCCTGGCGGCGTGGGAAGGAGCATAATCTTGGGGCCGGTCCAGGAAGGACAGCCGCAGGGAACCACCGGCTCGGCCGTACACTCGTCCGCTACAGGCATGGCTGCCAGCGACCCCCATCAGCGCTCCGATCCCGCCGCCACGGGCGACGGCGACACGTATGCGCTGGGCAGCCTGGGCGAGCGCCTGGGCGAAGAGATCGCCCGCGCTGAACGCCACGGCACGGGGCTCAGCTGCCTGCTGGTGGCGTTCGACGACCTCGATCGGATGGCGGGCGGGCACCCCGACGAGCTGCGCGAGCAGACGCTCGAGTACGTGGTCGGGGCGCTGCGCAGCGAGCTGCGCTGCTTCGATCGTGTGGGTCGCACCGCGGAGGGGGATGTGCTGCTGCTGCTGCCCGGCGCGGACAGCCCGCGCGCGGAGGTGGTGGCGCGCCGCGCGCTGGAGCGCCTGCGCACGATCAAGGTGGAATCGGCGGGCACGCGCACGCCGTTGCAGGTCTCAGTTGGGCTGGCCGCGTGGCGCGACGGCCTGGGCGCCCAGGCGCTCGTGTTGCAGGCGCACGCGGCGCTGAGGAGCATCGGCGCGGAGCACGCCCACGACCCGGCGCTCGCGCCGGCACCGCCGTCGACTTCGGCCGAGCCGCCGGCGCAGGGAGCGCCGCCGGCGAGCGCGCGCGAGCGCACGGACCCGGCGACGACGCTGGGCTGCATGGGCGGGCAATAAGCTCCAGCTGTGCTGTCGGGATCGGAGTTGTGGCTGCTGCGGCTGATGGCCGACCGCGGCCTTGCGCTGCTGGACGCGAGCGCGCTGCTGGTGGTGATCGAGGAGCGCGGCGAGCTGCGCGTGGCTGCGGCCAGCGGGGCCTCGCCGCGCCTGCGCATCGCGCCCGTGCAGGGCAGCGCGCTGGGCTCGCTGTACCAGCAGCGCAAGCCGATCTCGCTGGATCGCCCGCGCGGCCAGGAGGCGGCGTGGCTGCACGAACTCGGCTTGGAGGCGCGCGCGGTGCTGGTGGAGCCGCTCGACATGGAGGGCCACGGCGGCGGGCTGGTGATCGCGCTGCGCGAGCACGGCGGTTTTCGCGACCCCGACCGCCAGGCGCTCGCCGCGTTCGCCTCGAGCGTCGCCCAGCGCCTGGCGGCCGAGCGCTCGGTGGAGATCGAACGCCTGCGCTACGGCATGGAGGCGCGCGAGCGCGAGCGCGCGCGCTGGGCGCGGGAGATCCACGACGAGAGCATCCAGGGCATCGGCGCGCTGCGCCTGCAGCTGGCGAATGCGCGTGACCTGGACGACCGCCGGGCGCTGAACGACGCGGTGGACACGGTGCTGGAGGGGCTCGGCACGGAGATCGACGGGCTGCGCCACCTGATCACCGAGCTGCGCCCGGCGGCGCTCGACGACCTGGGCCTGGCGGCCGCGCTGGAGGCGCTCGCCAGACGCGCCCAGGCGATCGACGGGCTGGAGGTCAAGACCGAGATCCAGCTCGGCGACCCGGCCGATCCGGGCGCGGAGGACGGGCGCCGGCGCCTTGACCCGGAGCTCGAGAGCACGATCTACCGGGTGGTGCAGGAGGCGCTCACGAACGTCAGCCGCCACGCGCAGGCGAACAGCGCGGTGATCACCGTGCGCGAGCGCGGTGGTGTGGTCGAGGCGTCGGTGCGCGACGACGGCCGCGGGATGCCGGGAATGGAGCGCTTGGGGCCGCGCGGCGACGGGCTGGAGGGCGGCTTTGGGATGGGTGGCATGCGCGAGCGCGCCGAGCTGGTGGGCGGCGAGCTGGAATGGGCGCCGGCGCCGGAGCGCGGCACGGTCGTGCGCCTGACGGTGCCGCTGGCGGGACGCCCGGCGGCGGCCGCCCACCCGGCGTAGGTCAGTGGCTGCACGCCCGCCTAGAGATCGTCGTTCTCGTTAGACGTCGCCCTCTTCGTCGGCGGGGAGATCGTCCTCCTCGCGGGACGCGTCGTCATCGGAGGTGGATGCGTCGTCGCGGCGCAGCCAGTCGGCGAGCTGCTTGCCGACGGAGTTGACCGACTCGCCGGCGTCGCGGAAGGCGTCGCGGATGCGCTCGGCGTAGAAGCTCACGGCCTCGCCGCCCTCCGCGCGGGCGTCGACGGGATCGCCGCGGCGGGGGTACTCGTGCGCGCCGACGATCCGGTCGAAGTCGCCCGAGCGCACCCACGCCATCAGCTCGTGCGTGCGCTTGACGGGCATCGGATGGGTGACGCCGAGGTCGAGCATCAGTCGCGTGAGGCGCTCGAGGCCGCCGCCCTTCTCTTTGTAGTCGAGCCCCTGGCGCATGAACGCGTCGAGGTCGAGCTCCTCGACCATCGCGCCGCCGGCGATCGACATCAGCGTGCGGCACACCGCCAGCGGGTCGCGCGTGACGAGCGCCGCGGCGCGGTCGGCGCTCAGCTCGGTCGCGCGACCCCACTCCATCAGCGCGGTGCGCACCGGCGTCAGCGGCAGCGGCAGCCGCGAGCTGCGGGTGAGCAGCACGAGGATCAACAGGGCGGTGCGGTAGAGCTGGTGGTCGGAGAGGATGTGCGCGGCCTCGTGCGCGAACACCACCCGCCGCTGGGGGGCGTCGAGCAGCGAGAGCAGCTGGGACTGCACGACCACGATTGGGTGGCGCGCGCCGATGGCCATCGCGTTGGCGACCGGGAACTGGCTGAGATACAGGTCGGGCACGTCGGCCATGTCGAGCGTGGCGTAGGCGATCGCGTGCTCGCGCCAGACGTCGCCGAGCTGCTCTTCGGAGAGGCGCACGGAGGAGCCGAGGAAGCTCTGGCGCAGTGCGCGCTCGTAGCCGAGCTCGATCAGCTTGCGTACGACGGTGTCGAGGTAGGGAATCGAGGACAGCGCGGCGGTGGCGGCGCGGTCGGCAGGGTGCTGGAAGGCCCGCGGCGAGATCCCGGTCAGCCGGTAACCCTCGGCGGGAACGGTCGAGCCGGACGCGTCCATCGGTCCAGCGTACAGCTCCACGCGGAACCCTGTTGCGCGCAAGAGAATCGTCGGGGGCACCAAAAATCGGTGGCCGTGGAAGTGATGTACGCGTACGCCGACGCTGCGATCCGGGGCGACTGTGCCTGACCCTCGATGGCATACGCTCCCGCGCTGTGTCAGGGCCGATTCAAGTATCCGGTTCTTCGGGAGGCAACACCCGCATCACCGTGCGAGACTGGCCCGGTACGCGAGCTCCGTGGCGGGTGAGGACTCTTGACCACCGAGGACGCTTGCTAGAAGTCTTCGGTTGGCACGAATTTGAGCCGAACCAGTCTGTGGGGACACTGCGGCTGCATGTCGAGACCCGCAGGGCACTCCTGATCACGGGGTACACCTTGGCCGACACCCTTGTCACGACAGAGCGACCCGAAGCGTTGGCGGCCCTTGTCCTTTGCGCTCAGGACGTGGCAGCGCACCTGCATTCGACCCTCAAGGTGGGCAATGGATATCTCGAGTGGCGAATCGACAGCGACAAGGTGGGCAACATCTGTCGGCTGTTCCCGATGTTTCGGGCTACCAGCAAGCTCCACCGCTACAAGCGGGGCAAGCGGTATCTGAGGAGCTTCCCCTAGAGACTCTGAGCAGACTGCTCAAACTCTTGGGGCGACATGCCGCGCCAAGAATCAACCAACTGAGTTGCTGCCTCAGCTGTACGTGGCTCCATGTACTGCATACCAGACGCAAGCCGCTCCCCCGGCTCCGGGGCTCCCCCAGCCAGCGCCGGCAACGTCTGACGAGTCTCGGATGGGCGTCTCAGAAGCTCCATAGCAGGCCCACTGTACCAATAAGGCTACGATGTCCACTGAGTAGCGACGGGAACCTTGTCGTGCTTGAAGCGGCTTCCCGTTGACATGGCGGCACGGTCGGTCCAGCGCTGGGCGCTACTCAGCGAGGCCGACGCGCCGCACGTACGCGGTGATCTCCGCGCGCGAGGAGAACCCGAGCTTCTCGATCGCGCGGGCGCGGTATGTCTTGACGGTGCGCTCGGCGACGTTCAGCTGCTCGGCGATCTCCGGGTTGGTGTAGCCGTTGGCGATTAGGCGCACGACCTCGCGCTCGCGCTCGGAGAGCACGACGCCGGCGGCGATGCCGTCCTCGCCGGTGGCCATCAGCGCGCCGAGGCGCGGATGCAGGTAGTTGCCGCCGGCGACCGCCAGCCGGAAGGCCTGCAGCAGCTCGGCGGGCTCGGCCTCCTTGAGCACGTAGCTGCGTGCTCCGGCGCGCAGCGCCTGGCGGGCGTACTCGGGGTCCTCGCGCATCGTGAGGATGGCGACGGCGAGCGTGGGATGGGCGATGAAGCACGACGGCAGGGCGCCCAGGCTCGAGCCGCCGGGCATCGTCAAGTCGAGCGTCAGCAGGTCGGGCTTGAGCTCGCGCACTTCGCGGATCATCGACGGGATGTCCGCGACCTCTGCGACGACGCGAAACTCGTCGGCCTCGCGGTGCAGCACGGCGCGGATGCCGTCACGCACCACCGCGTGATCGTCGGCGATGATCACGCTGATCGGGCGCGTCACCCCTGGCATGCCCGTGTCTGGCGGATGTGTGGCTAGCGACTGCACTTGACCGATCCACCCGAGCATCGGCTGCAGAGGCCGTCCACCTTTAGGGCGGCACGATCGGCACCAACGGGCCTACGCGCGGAGCGTCGGGCAAACGGATCGTGTGGGCGTGCGGCGCAGGTTGCGCGCTCGACGCCATCCCAGCCAACCGCTAGCGTGGCGCCGTGTCATCGACGCTCTCATCGGCGCTCTCTTCGCCGCGCCTGCGCCGCATCGTGGCGGCGTACACGATCAACCGGCTGGGCACGTGGATCGCGGAGATCGCCTTGGCGCTGGCGGTGTACGACCACACGCACAGCGCGCTCGCGGTGTCCGCGACGCTGATCGCGGCGCAGGCGCTGCCGGCGTTCGCGGTCCCGCCGCTGGTGGCCAAGGTCGAGGCGTCCCGCCGGCGGCGGGAGCTCAGCGGGCTGTACGTGTTCGAGGCCGTGTGCACGCTCGCGCTCGCCGGCATCCTGCTGTGGCAGTTCTGGCTGCCGGCGGTGCTCCTGCTGGTGGCGCTCGACGGCACCGCGGCGCTGACGGCCAGCGCCCTGCTGCGTACGGAGGCAGCACGGGCGGGACGGGAGGCGCTGGCCGTAGACGCCCGCGGCGGTGGCGATCGCCAGACATCGAGCGCACGTGACCCCCACGTCGGCGAACGGCAGGCCACGGCGGCGATCAACGTCGCCTTCTCGGTGACGTTCGTGCTCGGGCCCGTGCTCGGCGGCGTGATCACCGCCGGCGCGGGCGCCCCGGTGGCTTTGCTGGTGGACGCGGTCACGTTCGTGGCCTGTGGCCTGTTGCTCGTCGATCTGCACCCGGGCGTGGAGGAGGCGCGCGGCGAGTCCGTGCGTGCCCGCCTGGGCGCCGCCTGGGAATACGTCAGAGGCACGCCCACGCTGCGCGCCATCCTGCTCACGCAGGCGATCGCCTTCCTGTTCTTCGCCGCCGGCGAGCCGATCGAGGTGGCGTATGCGAAGGCCACCCTGCGGGTGGGCGACAGCGGCTTCGGACTGCTCGTCACCGTGTGGGGCGCGGGGACGGTGGTGGGCGCGGCTGCTTTCGCCCGTGCCCACAAGCAGCCATTGGGCGCACTGGTGAGCGCGGGCACGCTCGCGGCGGGCCTCGCGTACATCGGCTTCGCCGCCGCCCCTTCCCTGCTACCGGCGTGCGTGGCGGCGCTCGTGGGCGGCGTCGGCAACGGCATCCAGTGGGCGCCGCTGGTGAGCGCGGTGCAACGGCTCACCCCTGCGCAGCTCCAGGGGCAGGTGATGGGCGGGCTGGAATCGATCGGGGCGATATGTCCGGCGCTCGGCCTGGCGTTGGGTGGCGCCTTGGTGGCGCTCGGCTCGCCGCGCGAGGCGTTTCTGATCGTCGGCTCGGGCGCGGCCTTCACGACGGTGGCGTTCGCGAGCGTGATGCTCAGCGACAGCTCCGGCCTGGAATCCGGGCGCGATGACAGGGGACTCCGCGGCGGGCTTGCCGCAAGCAGGGACGACAGCGATCTGCCCGCGGAGATGCACGCCTCGACACCTTAAGTCCGACATCGCGTCGGTCGATACGTACGGCGGGACATGCGTCTGCAACTCCCCGCAAGGCAAGGCAAGGATGCAGCCGCCGATCGCGCGGTCACGGTTGCGGATGTGACGCGAGCGCTGCGCGCGCAGCTCGGGGGAGTGCTGTCTGCTTCGCTCGCGCAGCAGCTCTTCTGGCTGGCCGAGGCGCTCCTGTTGGGCGGCGCCGTGACGGCGGCGACACTCCTCTCGCGCGCCGAGGAATGGCAGCCGCTGGTGCTCGTGGGGATGCTGCTCGTGCTCGCGCTGGGCGGTGACTGGCTGAGCATCGAGATCCGGATCGGGCAGCTGAGCGCGTCGATGGTGGCGCTCGTGCTCGCGATGAGCCTGCTGGGGCCGGCTCCCGCGGTGGCGTTCGGGCTCGCCGCGATCACGCTCACTTCGGCGATCAGGCGCCTGCGCGCAAGTCAGTGGCTGAACAACTTGGCGATGTTCGCCGTCGTCCCGCTCCTGGGAGGCCTGATGGTGCGCGCGCTGGCGGGCGACGTGCACAGCCCCCACGACCAGCACCTGACGCACAGCGTCACGTTCGGGTTGATCGTGATGGGCATGTTCATGGCAATGGTCATATTGAACTTCCTGCTGTTTGCGCTGGACCACCAGTTCGCCGGCGGCCGCTCGGCCATTCGCCAGACGCGGGAGACCTTCTTTCCGATGCTCCCCGGACAGCTCGCGACGGGCGCGATCGCGACGATCCTCGTGGTCGCCTACACGAACTCCGGGCTCCCGGTGCTGTTCGCGTCGGTCTTCGCCGTGCTGATCTTCCGCCACCTGACGGTGGCGCTGCTGCGCTCTGAGGACCGCGCCGACCAGCTCGAAGCGCGCACCATCCACCTGGTCTCGCTGCAGCTCGGCGTGCTGCGAACGCTGGTGAGGGCGCTGAGCATGCGCGACGAGACAACGGGACGCCACGCGGCAGCGGTCGCCCGCTACGCCCGAGAGCTCGCGAAAGAGGTCGGCGCGGGCGAGGACGAGCAGGACACGGTGCACACCGCCGGCCTGCTGCACGACATCGGCAAGTTCACGTGGCCCGACCAGGTGCTGCACGCCGAGGTGGTCGGCCAGGAGGACCAGGCGATCGTGCGACGCCACCCTCAAGACGGGGCGGAGCTCGTGGGGGCGCTCGACGGCTACGGACCTGTGGCGGACACGATTCTCTACCACCACGAGCGGGTTGACGGGAGCGGCTACCCAGCCGGGCTGATCGGCAAGGAGATCCCACTCGGCTCGCGCATCCTCGCGATCTGCTGCACGTATGACACGATGACCCAGCGGGGCAGCTACCGGCCGCCGATGAGCCCGGCGGAAGCGATGGGCGAGTTGAGGATCGCGGCTGAACGCGGACAGCTCGATCGTGAGCTGGTCGAGACCTTCATCGGCATGCTCGAGCGCGAGGGACCCACATTCGGACATCGCGAGAGCACCGACTTCGACACCGAGCTCGCGTTCGGCCGGCGCGTGCGCGAAATGGCCTCGCCGTCGGGCCGGCACGACAAAGCATAAGGACGTCCGCAGCGGATCACATCCCGCCGCGAAACGCCCTTACGTGGCACAACGGTCACTCGTGACCATTGCTACAAACTCCCTTTAGTGCTTGTAAAATTCCGCCATCGGGATTCTCCTTCTCGTTGACGAAAGGCGGTCACCAGCGACTCCATCCCCAGGACGACCGCTAACCCTTGAGTAGGTTTGGCAAGACTAGCGTACCTGCGACTGAAATGTCCAGTTTGCGCACCTTTGTGCAGGGGTACTGTCAATTGAGGCGCTTTCCCTTTGCTGGACAGGGAAAACTGGCTGCCCAGCTGGCGCCGGCACCGCCGGGCGTGGGCGCCAAACGTCCGCAAAAGTGCGCGGTGCTCAAGTTTTGGGTGGGCAAGGACGACACATAACGCAGCGATCCCCAACCGACTTGAGGCCAGTCATGTCACTTCCCGCCCCACCCCCACCCCGCCGCAGCGAGCGCCAGCTGGTGTTCACGAGCTCTCAGGCAGCCCGCTATCTGGGCGTGTCGCTGGCGACCGTCCGCCGCTGGACGGACGCCGGGCACGTCGCCTGCTACCGCACGCCGGGAGGCCAGCGGCGCTTCTCGCGCGCGCAGCTGGACGACTTCATCGCGTCGATGCAGCGCACGGGACCTGTGGCGGAACCGCAGGTGACCGACCGGCGCGGCGCGCGTGTGGCGTAGCTCAGCTGGCGAGACGCCCGAACTTCTCGCGCAGCCGCCGATAGAAGGAGGAGCCGGGCAGCTGGGCGATGGTGCCGACGTCGTTGACGAAGCGCGCGTGGATGTGCCCGGCGGGCGGGATCTCGCACGCTGGGCGCCCGTCGACGGCGACGTCGAGCGGCTCGCGCGAGCGGTTGAAGATGGTGAGCCGGTCGTCGGGGGCGACGACGAGCGCGCGCGCGCTCATGGAGTGGGGCGCGATGAACGACACGACGAAGCCCTCGACGCCCCACGCCATCACGGGCCCGCCGTTGGCGAGGTTGTAGCCGGTGGAGCCGGCGGGCGTGGCGACGACGAGGCCGTCGCAGCGCACGCTGCCGGCCTCCTCGCCGTCGAGCGCGTACGCGAGCTCGGCCACCCGCTCGCCGACCTTGCGGTGGATGGCGACGTCGTTGACGGCGGTGAGGCCGTCGACGCAGCCCGCGCCGCCGGCTGGCGGGCCGCTGGATGCGGGGCCGCCGCCTGCCTGGCCGCTGGACGCCGGGCCGCCGGCCGACGCGTCGCCGGCTGGCGGGCCGCCGTCCGCCGGGCTGGGCGGGTCGAGCACGATGGCGGGCAGGCGCAGCAGCTCGAACTCCCCGCTGAGCGCGCGGCGCACGCCGTCCTCGATGTCCGTCGGCTCGACGGTGGCGAGGAAGCCGATCTCGCCGAAGTTGATGGCGAACACGGGCACTCGGGTGTGCGCGTAGGCCTGCAGGGCGCGCAGGATGGTGCCGTCGCCGCCGAGCACGACGCACAGCTCGACGTCGTCCTTGGTGGGCGCGTTGACGAACATCCCAGGGCCGTTCACGAGCTTGTGCTTGAGCGTCTCCTCCGCGTCGAAGCGCAGCGTGACGCCGGCTTGGATGGCGCGCGTGACGAGCACGCGCAGCGCGGCGGCGGTGTCGTCGGCGCGGCGGTGCGTGAGCACGGTCATTTCTCTCATGGCTCGACCTGGCGGACGATTGCGTGCACCGCTGCAGCATCGCGCACGCCGCGCATGCTCGCGGGGTCCCCCTCCGGGGGCGCTGCGGTGAGCCACAGGAAGCTCTCGCGGTTGCCCTTCGGGCCGGGCAGGCCGGAGGAGTAGCAGCCGACGACCGCGGCGCCCAGCGCGAGCGCGGCCTCGCCGACGCCGATCAGCGCCTCGCGCCGGTCCTCGCTGGAGCGCACGACGCCGCCTTTGCCCACGCGCCCGCGCCCAAGCTCGAACTGCGGCTTGACCAGCGCGAACACGTCGTAGGGGGGCGCGAGGCAGCTGAGCACGGCGGTGAGGACCTTATTTATAGATATGAAGGAGACGTCGATCGTGGCGAGATCCGGCGGTTGGTGTGCTGGAGCGTGTGCCTTGGCGCTCACGGCGCCGAGCAGCGCGGGTGAGAGAGCGCGGGCGTTGGTGCGCTCGAGGACGAGCACGCGGGGGTCGCTGCGCAGGCGGTAGTCGAGCGTGCCGTAGCCGACATCCACGGCGATCACCGAGCGCGCGCCGCGTTGCAGCAGGCAGTCGGTGAAGCCACCGGTGGAGGCGCCGACGTCGAGCGCGCGCCGGCCGCGCACCTGCAGGCCGCTGGCGTCGAGCGCGTTGGCGAGCTTGATGCCGCCGCGCGAGACGTACGCAGGGCGGGTGGCGAGGCGCACGCGGGCCTCTACGTCCACGAGCTCCCCCGGCTTCTGTGCGCGCCGCTCGCCGGCGGCGGCGTCGCCGACGGCGGGGCGCGCGGACTGCACGAACACCTCGCCGGCCATCACCGACGCGGCGGCGCGGCTGCGCGACGGGAACAGCCCGCGCTCGGCCAGCAGCGCGTCCAGACGGAGCTTGCGCGCGCCGGTCATGCCTGCTCTCTGTGATCGATCTCACACACGCAAACGGACAACGCAGGCATCATGATCGGTGATCGAGAGGGCAGCATCGACTCTCCTGAATCCCTCCTCCCCGAAACGGCCCGCTTTCCCCGGCGGGTCGTTTCATTTAAGCGCCTCGACGTGGCCGCCGCGGCTCGCTCAGGCGCCGACGATCGCGGGGCCGGCCCCCTGCTCCTGCGAGCCCCCGGCGCGCGGCGTGCCGCCGAGGATGCGCCCGCCGCTGCGCGCGCCGACGGCGGCGCTCACGCGCTCGACGATGCGCGCGGCGGTGAAGCCGACCTGCTCGTGCAGCAGCGCGGGCTTGCCGTGGGTCACGTACTCGTCGGGCAGCCCCACGCGCAGGACGGAGGTGCTGCCGGCGCCGGCGTCGCCCAGCGTCTCCAACACGGCCGAGCCGAAGCCGCCGGCGAGCACGCCCTCCTCGACCGTCACCAGCAGGTCGTGCTCGGCGGCCAGCTGGGCCATCAGCCCGGCGTCGATGGGCTTGGCGAAGCGCGCGTCGGCGACGGTCACGGCGATGTTGCGCAGCACGAGCTCGTCGGCGGCTTCCAGCGCCTTGCCGACGCCGGTGCCGTAGCCGATCAGCGCCACCCTGGGCGCCTGGGCGCCGGCGCCCACGCGGTTGGCGCGCGCTGCGGGCGTGGCGGCCTCGCGCAGGATCTCGCCGGTGCCGATGGCGATCGCGTGCGCCACTGTGGGCAGCGGCGTGCCGGTCCCCTCGCCGCGCGGGTAGCGCAGGGCGATCGGGCCGGCGTCGTGGTCGACGGCGGTGCGCAGCATGTGCACGAGCATCGCCTCGTCGCGCGGGGCCATCAGCACGATGTTGGGCAGGCAGCGCAGGTAGGCGATGTCGAAGGCGCCGTGGTGGGTGGGGCCGTCGTCGCCGACGAGCCCCGCGCGGTCCATGGCGAACACGACGTTCAGCTTCTGCAGGCACACGTCGTGGACGATCTGGTCGTAGGCGCGCTGCAGGAACGTGGAGTAGATGGCGGCCACCGGCTTGACGCCCTCCAGGGCGAGGCCGGCGGCGAACAGGATCGCCTGCTGCTCGGCGATGCCGACGTCGAAGTAGCGCTCGGGCATCGCCTTCTGCAGGAGCGACAGGCCGGTGCCGGAGTTCATGGCGGCGGTGATGCCCACGACGCGCTCCTCACGTTCGCATTCGCGCACGAGCGCCTCGCCGAACACCTGCGTGTACTGCGGCGGCGGGGCGGGCGCGCCCTTGCGCGCGCCGTTTCGCGCGGGGCGGGTGGGCGTGCCGTTGAGGATCGACTTGGGCTTGGCGGCGTGCCACTTCTCCATGCCCTCCAGCCCGCCTTCCTCGGCGGGCGCGAAGCCCTTGCCCTTGACGGTGGCGATGTGCACGACGACGGGGCGCTCGGCGGCGAGCGCCTCGCGCAGCGCCTCACGCAGCGCGCGCGTGTCGTGCCCGTCGATCACGCCCATGTACGCCCAGTCGAGCTCCTCCCACCACAGGCCGGGCGCCCAGAAGGCCTTGATCGACTCCTTCAGGTGCGGCCCCAGGCGCTCGAAGGCGGCGCCGATGCCGATCGGCAGGCGGGTGAGCCCGCCCTCGATGTCCGCGCGCGCGCGCCACAGCTTGGGGTTGAGGCGCACGCGGTTGAAGTAGCGCGAGATGGCGCCGACGTTGGGGGCGATGGACATGCCGTTGTCGTTGAGCACGACCACGATCGGCGTGCCGAGGCCGCCGGCCTGGCTGATCGCCTCGAAGGCCACGCCGCCGGTCATGGCGCCGTCGCCGATCACGGCCACCACCTTGCCGGCCTCGGCGCCGCCCACCTGGCGCATGCCCTCCTTGATGCCGACGGCGTAGCCGATGGAGGTGGAGGCGTGTCCGGCGCCCATGATGTCGTGCTCGGACTCCGCGCGTGAGCAGAACGGCGCGAGCCCGCCATACTGGCGGATCGTGCTCAGCTGGTCGCGCCGGCCGGTGAGCACCTTGTGCGGGTAGGCCTGGTGGCCGACGTCCCACAGGATCTTGTCCTTGGGCGATTCCAGCACGGAGTGCAACGCGACGGCGAGCTCGCAGGTGCCGAGGTTGGCGCCGAAATGCCCGCCGATCTCGCCGACGGTGTCGATGATGTGCTCGCGCACCTCCTGCGCGAGCTGGGCGAGCTCCTGCTCGGAGAGCCCGTGCAGGTCTGCCGGCCCGTTGACGCGCTGCAGCAGCGTGCGCCGGGCGAGCGTCTGCCCGGTGGCGGTCGCGCCTGCGTTCGTGTCTGGGTGCTTGCGGCTCATGAGGTGCGGGTGAAGATGAAGTCGGCGATGCCCTCGAGCTCGGCGGTGGAGCTCCCGGCCGGTGCTCGCTCGGCCACCTCGGCGAGCGCGGCGCGCGCGGTGCGGTGCGACTCGCCGGCAAGCTCCCTGGCGCGCTCGATCCCGAACACGCTCACGTACGTACGCTTCCCGTGGCGCTCGTCACTGCCTCGTGGCTTGCCCAGTGCATCATCGGTTCCGGTCACGTCAAGTATGTCGTCAACGATCTGGAACAAAACGCCCAGCTCAGCGGCGAAGCGCTGAAACGGGGCGACGTGCGCTGGATCGTCGATCCCCGTCAACAGTAGTACGCAGAGCACGGACGCGCCGATCAGACGTCCAGTCTTGAGCTCGTGCAGCCGCCTGAGCGCGGTGGGACCGGGATCTTCGGGGGCCTTCACGTCGGCGTACTGGCCGCCGACCATGCCGTCCACGCCGGTGGCCGCGGCGAGCTCGGCGGCGGCGGCGAGCACCCGCTGGGGGGCGGATCGGCGGCTGGAGAGCAGGTGGTGGAAGGCCTCCGCGTACAGGCCGTCGCCGGCGAGGATGGCGACGTCCTCGCCGAACTTCACGTGGCAGGTGGGCGCGCCGCGGCGCAGCTCGTCGTCGTCCATCGCCGGCAGGTCGTCGTGGATCAGCGAGTACGTGTGGATCAACTCGATCGCGCCGGCCAGCGGCAGCACCGCGGCCTGGTCGAGGCCGACGGTGCGCGCGGTCGCCAGCGCGAGCACCGGGCGGATGCGCTTGCCGCCGGCGAGCAGCGAGTAGCGCATCGCCTCCTCCAGGCCGCGCGTGATCGACTCGGCGGAGAAGCGCATGTCCGCCAGGTAGCGCTCGACCTGCTCGCGCAGGTGTTCGGGGAAGCCGGCGCTCCCGGCGGGGAAGCCGGCGCTCCCGGCGGGGAAGCCGGCGCTCCCGGCGGGGAAGCCGCCGCTCGCCTCGCTCATCCCCGCGCACGCCCGTTTCGCTGGGCTCGGGCGCGCGGCGAGTGCAGCCGGGCGGCCACCTCTAGAGCAGCGTGTCCTGGCCTGGCGCGGGCGCCGGGACCTCGACGCGCGTGAGCTGCTCGAGCTCGGCGGCCGCCTGCGTGGCCAGTGAGGCACAGTCCTCGACCATCGTCGCCGCGGCGTCTGGCGAGAGCTCGCCGGAGCGCAGCTGCTCGCCCGCGCGCTCCAGGCGCGCGATCAGCTCGTCCAGGCGCTCGACGCTGCTCATTGCACGGGGTTGGTCATTGGACACGCGCATTCTCGCGCACCTCGCGCAAAGCTGCGGCGAGCACGCCGTTGACGAACGCGGGCGCCTCGGAGCCGCAGAAGGTCTTGGCGCTCTCCACCGCCTCCTCGATCGCCCCCTCGGCGGGTATCGGCTGCTCGGCGGGGACGGCGTCGGGATGCAGCATCTCGACGAGCGCCACGCGCATGATGCTGCGCTCGAGCGGTTGGATGCGCGTGACCGACCAGCCGTGGGCGTGACGGTCGATCACCTCGTCGAGCTCCTCGCAGCGGTCGGCGGCGGCGTGGGCGAGCGCGCGCACGAACAGCGACGCGTCCGGGCTGAGCGTCTGCGCGAGCGGCCGGCCGGTGAGGTCGTGCTGGTAGAGCGCGATCACCGCGGCCCGGCGCTGCTCGGAGCGGCGCGGCATCTACGCCCGCGCTACGTATTCGCCGGAGCGCGTGTCCACGCGAATGCGCTGCCCCGGCTCGACGAACAGCGGCACGTGGACCACCGCCCCCGTCTCGAGCGTCGCCGGCTTGGTGCCGCCGCTGGAGACCGTGTCGCCGCGCACGCCGGGATCGGTCTGCGAGACCTCCAGGTCGACGGCGCTCGGCAGCTGCAGGTCAGACGGCTGGTCGTCGATGAACAGCACGTCCACCTCGCTGCTCGGCGTGATCCAGCGCAGCGCGTCCGCGACCGCCGACTCGGGTATCGCGATCTGCTCGTAGGACTGGCTGTCCATGAAGTGCGCGTCGGAGCCGTCCGCGTACAGGAACTGCATGCCGCGCGACTCCGTGCGCACCGCGCGGAACTTCTCGCCCGCGCGAAACGTCTTGTCGATCACCGCCCCGTCGGCGGCGCGGCGCAGCTTGGTGCGCACGAACGCCCCGCCCTTGCCGGGCTTCACGTGCTGGAACTCGAGGATCTTGAAGACCGTGCCGTCGACCTCGATGTGGTTTCCGTTTTTGAATTGATTTGTTGAGATCGCCATCTTCCCTGCAAATCGGCTAGTTTCGATTTGGTTCGGACGGAGCCGCAGCCATCACGCGGAGGGATCGTCTATCCAGAGCGTGCGTACGCCCAGCAGCTCGCCGAGACGCTCGAAGTGATGATCGTAGTGCAGTACGTCCAGCCCTGACGCTTGTGCCGCGACGGCGACGGTGATGTCGGTCAGAGGCAGGCGGTGGGCTCCATGAGAGCCTTCGTCTGCCAACTCGCGCATCGCCGAGAGCACATCTCGCTGCACGGCGCGATCGACCGCTATCTCCCGCAAACCCGCCAGCGTCCGATCGACTGAGGCGATTCGCTCCGGGTTTGGGGCATCAAAGGTCAGCTCGTAGCGCACGGGCCAGCACCAGGCGAGCTCGCCACGCTCGGCGGCGGCGAAAAGCAGCTCCCGCGCGCGTGGAACCCGGCGCGCGAGCATCCATGCAGAGGTGTCGGCGAGCACCGCGCCCCGTCCGTCCCACAGCTCGACGCTCACACGCTGCTCGGAGGTGAGTTGAGCCGATCGATATCCGCCAGATCGAGATCGAACCCGTCCCGGTCCATCGCGGCGAACAGCGCCTCGATCGCCTCACGACGTCTGCGCCCCGCCTGTAGCTCGACCTCGGCTCCCTCCACCGCAAGCCTCCGCACGAGCGACGCATCGGCCTCCCGCGTGCCCGTCACTGCGCGCACGCGCTCCAACGCCTCTCCGAGCTCAGGGTCCGCTGTGACGGCGATTCGTGGGTGCTTACTTGGCATCGCACCCATAGTGTAGCTCGCAGGGGTTACTCCGGGGCGCCCGATCGACAACGCCGGACATACGAATATTTGGATTCAGCTCTCAACGCCTGGCGGGTGGCTGCCGAACAGGACCGGACGGAATGGTGGCGAGGGATCGCTGGTCAGGCAACATGGTCCACATGTAGTTCGTTCACGTGCGCGCCCAACGTCGCGAACGCAGCGACGCTGCAGCCCTCGGCAGCGACTACATCGACTTGCTTGCGCCGCTGCTCGCGGTCACAGATGAGCACCTGCGCCGTGGACTGTCGCTGTTCGAGAGCAACGAACGCCTCGGGGCGTTCGACGCCGTGCTGGCCGCGACCGCGATGGACGTCGACGCCAGCGCGCTGGTGTCCGCCGACGGCGCGTTCGCCGAGATCGCCGGACTCCCTCACGTCCTCCCCGACGACGACGGCGTCGAGAAACTCATCAAAGGCTGACCGCCGAGCAGCGGGCCTACCGCCTGGACGCTCGGATCTGCCAGCTGAGCTTGCAGCGCCCCGCCCGACGGATAGGCTCTCGCTGGCCGTGTCCGGCAATCCGCACCCACCCCCGGGAGACACCACGGGATGTGCCGCCTCTTCGCGATGAGCGCCGGCAGCGAGCCGGCGCGCGCCACGTTCTGGCTGCTCGACGCCCCGGACAGCCTGCGCGCGCAGAGCCACCGCGAGCCGGACGGGACGGGCCTCGGGTGGTTTGACGCCGACGGGGCGCCCGTCGTGCGCAAGCAGGCGCTCGCCGCGTACGCGGACAGGGCCTTCGCGCGCGAGGCCCACGAGATCTCCTCGCGCACCTTCGTCGCCCACATCCGCTTCGCCTCAACCGGCGCCGTGGAGCTGCGCAACACCCATCCCTTCCAGCAGCACGGGCGCCTGTTCGCCCACAACGGCGTCCTGGAGGACCTGCCCACGCTCGACGCGCAGCTCGGCGCCGCGCGCGAGCTGGTGCAAGGCGACACCGACTCCGAGCGGCTGTTCGCGCTGATCACGCGCGAGATCGACGCCCGCGACGGCGACGTCGACGCGGGCCTCCAGGCGGCGTGCTCGTGGGTGGCCGCAAACCTGCCGCTGCTGGCGATCAACTTCGTGCTCGCCACAGCTGACGACGTGTGGGCGCTGCGCTACCCCGCAACCCACGAGCTGCACCTGCTGGAGCGCCCGCCAGGGCAGCCGCTCGTGCACACGAGCAGCCTCGGCAGCAGGACTCGCTCCGAGCACGGCACCGACCACCCGCTGGTGGTGATCGCCAGCGAGCCGATGGACGACGACCCGCACTGGCGCGCGCTGCGCTCCGGCGAGCTGGTGCGCATCGCGTCCGACCTGCAGGTGAGCACGCGGCTGATGCTCCCCGACCCCCCAGCGCATCCGCTGACGCTCGCCGACCTCGGCAGCCGCGCGCGGGCATCCCAGGCGCCGGCGAGCGCCGACGCCGGCGGGCGATAAAGCCAGCGCCCGCGCGTGCCGATACGAACGCATGGGCCGAGTCCGTGCCCACGCTCGCCGTCAGCTGATCGCGCTCGCAGCCGTCTTCGCGTTGTGCACCGCTGGCCTGTTCGTCCTCCACGCACAGACCAAGCATCGCTACCGGCTGTCCGCCGCCGCCGCGATCGCCGACGCCCGCGCGAACGCGAGCGACCGCGCGTTCCTCGCGCGCAACCCCACCAACCACGCGCGCGTGATTCCCCTCGACGGGAGCCTGCAGCGCGTCACGTTCTTCGCCGGCGCACAGGTGGTGCTCGACGCGGCGGTCGACGAACGCGGCGAAGTCGTGGCGATCGAGCAGCACGACGCCGGCGTGCCCGCCTCCGGCGCCTCGCTGGCCAACGCCCCCTGGCTGCTGGTTCTGCTGAGCGCGGTGTTCCTGGCGGCCACCACGGTCGTGCCGCTGCGCCGCATCCGCAACCTCGACGCGCTCGTGCTCGCCAGCTTCACCGTCACCGTGCCGCTCATCAACGCACGCCTGGCCGGCGCGAGCGTGATCTGCGCGTCAGCCGCGCTGCTGTACCTCACGCTCAGGTGCCTCGCGGTCGGCCTGCGCCCCCACCGCCAGCCCGCCGCCCCGAGCACACCGCTGCTCGCCCACATGTGCAGCAGCTGGCAGCCGCGCCGGCGTACGCGGCTGCTGCGCCTGCTGCTGGCGGCCACCGTGTTCATCTTCGTCACGATCACGCTCACCTCCGCCGGCTACACCGACGTCGCCGCCGCATCGCTGCAGGGAGCCACCGAGCTGGTGCATGGCGTGCTGCCCTACGGCCACATCACGCTCGCGCTGCACGGCGACACCTACCCCCTGCTCAACTACGTCCTCTACATCCCCGGCGCCCTGTGGCAGCCGGTGACCACCGCCTTCAGCAGCCTGGAAGGCTCCCTCGCGACCACCACCGCCGCCGCCCTGCTCGCCGGTCTCGGCGTCCACCGCCTCGCCGCAGCCCCCGGCGCGTCTCACCGACGGCCCGCCAGCGCCACCCAACAGACCCGCTCGGAGCGCGACCGCGCCCTGCGCACCACGCTCGCCTGGTTCGCCTTCCCCCCCGTGCTGCTGGCCGCCTCCGGAGGCGCCAACGACCTCCTCCTGGCCGCCTGCCTGGCGTGGATGCTCGCTCTGCGCAAGCACAAGACGTGGTCCACCCTCGCCCTGGCAATGGGCGTGTGGGTCAAGCTCGTCCCGCTGGTGCTCGCAGCGATCTGGCTCCCCTGCCGCCGCAGCGAGCGGCGCGAGCTGATCCGCGCGTGCGCCGGCGCAGCCGCCCTGTCACTCGCCCTCACCGCCCTGCTCATCGCCCTCGGCGGCCCAGCCGCCATCCCGGCGATGATCAAAGCCATGGCCTTCCAGTTCCAGCGCGGCTCGTTCTTCGCCCCCTGGTACACCTTCAACGTCCAGTGGCTGCAGCCCCCAGTACAGGCCGCAGCGCTAACGATCGTCCTCCTGGTCGCCGTGCGCGCGCAAGCCGACCGCCCCCTGCGCCACGACCTGGTGCGCGTGAGCGCCCTGGCCGCCGCCCTGCTCCTAGCCCTGCAGCTGAGCGCCAACTACTGGACGTGGTCCTACCTCCCGTGGGTGCTCCCGCCGTTGCTGGTCGCGCTGTTCATGATCGACGGCGATCAGCCGGCGAGCACGAACGGCGCAGCCCACCACGCCCGAACCAGCACCCCGACAGCGCGCCGCCTCCAGACAGCAGACGCCGCCGCGCCCACGCGGCAGCCGCGACCCCTGGCTGGTGAGATCGAGCAGCGAGGGCATGTCAGGACACTACGGTCAACGCGCGCGGCAGTCCAGTGAGCACTTCACAGCCGGTGTCCGTCACCACCGCCAGCTCCTCGACACGCACCCCCAGCACGTCGGGGATGTACACGCCCGGCTCGCCTCCTCGAAGCCCAGCCGCCCGCCGGCGTCCGCGAGCGTCTGCGCCAGCTCGCCCAGCAGGTCTTCCGTGACGATCTCGCGCGCGAACGCCTCCGGCACCTGCGCCGCCGACTGGGTGGCATGGCGAAAGTCCGACAGGAAGCGGTGCGCGCCCAGGCGCGCCGCCGCCGACGCAGCGACCGCCAGCACGAGCGCGTTCGAGCCCGTGAAGCCGCTCAGGTAGCGGATGTCCACCAGCGCGTCCACCAGCAGCGCGTCCACGCCAAGCGCGTCCAGCTCGGCGGCGAGCCGCTGCGCACGCGTCGCGTCCGCGCTCACGCAGCGCCCTCGTCGAGCCTCTCGCGCAGCAGCGCCAGCGCGTCTGCGTAGCCCGCCGGCCCGCGCCCGGAGATGGTGGCGAAGCACAGCTCGCGAATCACCGACACCCGCCGCCACGGCTCACGGTGCTCGACGTCCGACAGGTGGATCTCCAGCGCGGGCAGGCCGGCGATCTCGAGCGCGTCGCGAATCCCCCACGCGTAGTGCGTCCACGCGCCCGGGTTCAGGATCAGCGCGTCGGCCCGATCGCGCAGGGCGTGCAGGTGCTCCACGAAGTCACCCTCGTGGTTGGTGTGGAAGAAGCGCGTCACGAGCCCCAGCTCGTGGGCCTGCGATTCGATCTGGCGCTCCAGCTCGACCAGCGTGAGCGTGCCGTACAGCAGCGGATCGCGGCGTCCGAGCTGGTCCAGGTTGACCCCGTGCATCACCTCGATGCGCCACGCGCGCGCGCTCACGGCAGGAGCTCCGCCACCGCTGCGCGCACTTCCGCCTCAGACACCGCGCAGCCATGCTGCACCTCGCCGGGGGCTCGCACCAGCACGAACGGGACCGTGTCGGTCGAGGTGCGCTTCTTGTCCTTCGCCATCGCCCCCAGGATCGCATCCAGCGACACCCCCTCATCATCTTTGTCGTTCTCGAGCGTCACAGGCAGGCCGCGCGCGAGCATCAGCGCGCGCAGCTGCTCACGCAGCTGTGGCTGCCCCGAAAGGGTCAGCGCCGCGAGCAGGCCCAGGCCGACGGCTTCGCCGTGGCGGTAGCGCGCGTAGCCGCTGGCGGTCTCGATCGCGTGCCCTACCGTGTGCCCCAGGTTCAGCACCTGGCGCACCCCTCCGTCGCGCTCGTCGGCCGCCACCACCGCCAGCTTCGTGCGCGCGCACGCGAGGATCGTGCGCTCGTCCACCTGGTCCGCATCGAACGTGGCGCCGCCGGCGCTCACCGTCTCCCACAGCCAGCCGCCGGCGATCAGCGCCGTCTTCACCACCTCCACCCAGCCGGCCGCCAGCTCCGCGGCCGGCAGGCTCGCAAGCGTGTCCGGGTCGACCAGCACCCCCGCCGGCTGGTGGTAGGCGCCCACGTAGTTCTTCGCCTGCGGCAGGTCCACGCCGGTCTTGCCGCCGTACGCCGAGTCCACCTGCGCCACCAGCGTCGTCGGCACCTGCACCACCGGCACGCCGCGCTGGTAGCAGGCCGCGCAGAAGCCCGCCAGGTCGCCCACCACCCCACCGCCCAGCGCCACCACGTGGTCGGCGCGCGTCACGGCCGCGTCGACCATCGCCTGCCACACCCGCTCCGCGCTCGCGAGCGTCTTCTGCGACTCGCCCGCCGGGATCGTCGCCGCGCCCGCCAGCTCGCCGATCCGCCCGCCGTACAGCCCGTGCACCGTCTCGTCGCTCACGCAAAATGCGCGCGAGCGCGCGCGGTCGAGCGGCCAGATGGCATCCAGCCACCGCGCGTCGTCCGCGCCGAGCAGCCCGCGTCCCACGAGCACCGGGTAGGACCCGGAGGCCGCGCTCGCCCACAGCATGCGCGTGCCCGCCGGCGCCGCCGCCAGCGCGCGCAGCGCGCCGAGCGCGCGCACGATCCCGCCGCGCGGCAGGCTCGGCAGGATCGCGTCGGCCAGCGACTCGTACAGCTCCTGGCGCGCGGCATGCAGCGCAAGGAAGGCCGCACGGTCGCGCGCCAGCGGGCGCTCGGACTCCCCCGCCGCCCGCGAGGCGTCCCCACCCGCCGCGCCCACCCGCTCCCACGCCGTCTGCGCGTCCACGTCCAGCAGCACCGTCACGTGCCCCGTGAGCGCCTCGCGCACGCGCCGCGAGAGCACGCTGCCGCCGCCGAGCGCGATCACCGCGCCCGGGCGGGCGTCCGCCAGCATGCCGCACACCAGCCGCTCCTCGCGCGCGCGGAACGCCGCCTCGCCGTGCAGCTCGAACTCGCGCGCCACCGGGTGGCCGAGCTGCTCCTCCAGCAGCGCGTCGCTGTCCAGCGCAACCACGCCCAGCGCCTCTGCTAGCTCGCGGGCGGCCGTCGACTTGCCCGCGCCCATGAAGCCGATCAGGACGTACGCCATCCGATGCGCTTCGTGTACGCGCTCAGCGCCTCGCGCACGTCGTCGATGTGGTCGCCGCCGAACTTGCGCCGGTAGGCGTCCGCCAGCACCAGCGCGATCATCGCCTCCCCCACCACGCCCGCCGCCGGCACCGTGCACGAGTCGGTGCGCTCGCGCAGCGCCTGCGCGGGCGCGTGCGTGGCCGTGTCCACCGAGCGCAGCGGCTTGGTGAGCGTCGGCAGCGGCTTCATCGCGCCGCGCACGATCAACGGCAGGCCCGTGGTCATGCCGCCCTCCAGGCCGCCCGCGCGGTTGGTCTCGCGGAAGTAGCCGCGCTCCTGCGAGTAGAAGATCTCGTCGTGCGCCTGCGAGCCCGGCAGCCCCGCGATTGTGAACGCGTCGCCGATCGACGCGCCCTTGACCGCCTGGATCGAGCACATCGCGCCCGCCAGGCGCCCGTCCAGGCGCTCCTGCCAGGATACGTGCGAGCCGAGCCCCGGCACCAGGCCGAAAGCCTGCACCTCGAACACGCCGCCCAGCGACTCGTTGGCCTTGCGCAGCCTGTCGATCTCCCGCACCATCGCCTGCGAGGCCTCCGCGTCCAGACAGCGCACCGGCGACTCGTCCACGTGCGCGAAGTCCGCCGCGCCGAGCGCCCGCTCGCGCGTGGGCGCGTGCACGGAGGCGATCTGGATCACGTGCGAGTGCACGCTCACCCCCAGCGCGCGCAGGAACGCCTTGCACACCCCGCCGCCCGCCACGCGCGCGGCCGTCTCGCGCGCGGACGCCCGCTCGAGGATGTTGCGCACGTCCGTCTGCTTGTACTTCAGCGTGCCCACCAGGTCCGCGTGGCCGGGGCGCGGCAGGTGCACCTCGGCGGTCGGCTGGGCGGCGTCCGCCACCGGCCACGGGCTCATGCGCTCTTCCCAGTTGGCGAAGTCGCGGTTTGCGACCTGCAGCGCGATCGGCCCGCCGAGCGTGCGCCCGTGGCGCACGCCGCCGGTGAGCTCCGCGCTGTCGCGCTCGATCTTCATGCGCCCGCCGCGGCCGTGGCCGAGCTGGCGGCGCGACATGTCGCGGTTGAGGTCCTCCGGGGTCAGCTCGATCCCCGCGGGCAGACCCTCGACGATGCACGTCAAGCCGGGGCCGTGCGACTCACCGGCAGTTGTCAAACGGAGCTCCACGGCTCCTTAGCTTATTTGCCGGCGATCTAGCGCCCGCGAGAACGCCCGTCACGGCCGCCGAACGGCGCGCGGCCGGCGAGCACGAGCACGCCCTGCTTGGCGGAGTAGCGCAGCCCGGGGATCTCCGTGAGCCCATCGTGCTTGAGCAGCTCGCGACCCGCCTTCGACGCGCCGCGCAGCTCGCTTTCCACCTTCGCGCTCGCTTCCTTGCTCACCGTGATGCTCACCAGCTCCAGCTCGTACACCAGCGACTGCCCGGAGGAGGCGTATTCGAGCGTCTCGATCTGCCCCGGCGTCAGTTCGATCGCTTCGCACTGGGAATCGCTCGGCAGGCACTTCGCGGGGCCGTGCAGGATCGCTTCGCTGACGAGCGTGAAGGTCGCGCTCTTGCCGCCCGCCGTGACGCCGCGGAAGACGATCAGCGCCTGCGTGGAGGACGGCAGCGGCGTGAGCAGCTGCAGGTTCTCGTACGGCGTCAGCTGTTCGACTTCCGGCGTTTCCGCCGGTGGCAGCAGACCGAACAGGATCGCCGCGTGGTACGCGGTCTTGGTCGCAGGCGGCGCGGGCGGCGCGGACGGCGCGGGCGTGCTGGAGCTCGGTTCCGAGGCGGTCGAGCTGCTCGAGCCGGACGAGCTCGTGCTGCTCGGGGCGCTGCTCTTCGCGGTCGAGGTCTTTTCCTTCGCTTCCGGCAGCGGCGTGAACGGATTGCGCGCCTTCCCGCCGCGCTGCTGGGAGACCCCGCCGGTCGTCTCGGCCACCGCCTTGTTCGGGGTGACGCGGCTGACCGACAGTCCGGTAGTGGCAGGGGCGCCCGCGGACGCGCCCGCCGGCGTGCTCGTGTTCGAGCCGCCGCCCAGCACCACGTAGCCGATCGCCAGCGCAAAGCCGACCACCACGACGACCACCAGCGGCAGCAGGCGCCGGTCGAGCAGATCGGCCTTCAGGGAGCTGAAGAAGCTGCTCATGGCGTGCTCGCTTTCACGACTGCGGGCGTCGTTGGCGCGCCCGCGGAGCTACTCGACGCCGGCGTCGCACTCGCGGCGCCCGGCGCGCTCGGGCTCGCTCCGGCGGTGAGGCCCTGGCCGGCCGGCAGCACGTAGGCGTCGGCCGTGATCGTGCCGGTCAGCTCGTTGGAGTTGCTGAAGCCATCGCCGCTGGCGAGCGCGAGCTTCACGCTCTGGACGGTCAGCAGACGACCGCTGACGTCGATGTTTCCAGGCCCGCTCATGGTCGTGAAGTCCGCGAGCTGGCGCAGCAGGTGTTCGAGTTCGAAGAAGCCGCCGTTGAAGGTGAGCGTGAAGGGCAGCTGCGTGAACGCACTGGCGGCCGTGCCGGCAGCCGGGCTGCCCGACGCGCTTGTCGTGCTCGCGCCGCCGCTGGTGCCGCTGGAAATGGCCGCGAAGTTAACCCGCTTGCTGTCGGAGGCCTGAGCGACCTGGTAGATCAGCGACGGGACTTCCTGGGTCGGCGGCACGGCTTTGCCGAGGTTGACGATCGATTCGTAGGCGGCCGCATACCGGCTCTGGGCGCCGCGCGCTTCGCCGAGCTGCTTTTCGGCCGTGCTGAGCTGTGCCTGTGCGGTCGCGATCTGCGCGTTCAGGTTGCTGGCCTTCTTGCGCTCGGGCGAGACGACCTCCAGCCACACGCCGCCAAGCACCACGACGAGCGCGACGAGCATGATCACTGTGCGATCGCGCGTGGTCATCTCGCCTTGACCTCCCCACCAGCGGTGCTCGTCTGGGTGTGGGTGCTCGCCGCCGCGCCACTCTTGTCCGACACCGTCGCAGCCGGCGCGCTCGCCGCAGCTACCGCCGACGCGCTGGGGAGCGCTTCGAAGGTGACCACGATGCTGTACGCGGGGTCGTTTGAGGGGCAGCCGCCGCTGCTGCCTCCACCACCGCTGGTGGCGGACGTGGTGGAGCTCTCCAGTTCGTCTTCCTTCACGCCGTCGATCAGCCGCAGACGCTCGAGCAGCTCCGCCACGGACTTCTGCCCGGTGGCGCAGCCGGAGATCGTGAACGCCGGCACCGCGCCGGGCGGCGTGCTGGACGCCACGGTCGCACTGCTCGAGCTCGCGGAAGCGCTGGAGCTGGCGGAGGTAGTCGAGCTGGGAGAGCTGGCGGAGGTCGCGGCGGCTGTCGATGACGAGCCGCCGACGGAGCCGTCGAGCGAGGAGATCGACGTGCCCGGCGGCAGCACCCGGCCGAATTCGTGAAACACGTGCGCCCAGTCGAAGCGTGACTCCAGCAGCGTTTCCACCGCCTGCAGACGCTGTTGCCGCAGCGCAGCGAACGCCGTGTAGGACGTCAGCCGGTTGGCCTGCGCTTCCGCGCGCTGCGCCTGCGCGGCCAGCGACGCAGCCTGCGCCTGCTTGGAGGAGATCGCGTGATCGGCTTTGCCGTACAGCACGGCCATGATCGCCAGGCCGGCGATGATGGCGAGCAGCGTGTACGCACCGCCCTGCGAGCGCCCGGCGCCGACCGGCGCACCTGTGCGCTGCTCAGCGGGGATCAGGTTCACGGCTCTCATTGCGGCGCCTCCGCAGCCGACAGGCCGGTTGCCACAGCGAGCCGGTGCAGCGAGACCGTCTCAGCGAGGCTCGCGTCGAGCACGCCCACCTCCGCGCAGCGGACCTCCACGCCCAACGTGGCCTTCAGCGCGTCGGCGAAACCCGGGATGTCCTGGGCGCAGCCGCTCATCACGACGTGCGAGACCTCGCCGCCGCCGTCCTGGGAGCGGTGGAAGTCGAGGGAGTTGCGCACCTCGCCGGAGATGTCGCGGATGCCGTTCTCCAGCACCGCCCACAGGTCGGCGTCCGACTGCGCGGTCGCGGCCGGCGCGGGCGCCTCTTCCAGCGCCGTGAGCTCCTCGTAGCTCATTTCACGTTCGCCCTGCTCGGCCTCCTCAGCGCTCAGCGGCTCGCGCTCCTCACCGGGCTCTGCGGCTATCTCGTCATCGTGGGAGCTCGCCTCGTCCGCGCTCGGTGCGACCGCGTCGCTGCCATGCATGCCTGGCGCCGGGGCGGTCAGATCGACGCCCATCAGCAGCGCCCGCGCGTCGGTCAACGCGATGCTGCGCCGCTCGGCGAGCTCGCTGGCCATGCCCTCCAGGCCGGTGCCGACGACGCGTGTGAAGCGACACACGGTGCCCTCGGCGATCGCCAGGTTGGTCAGGCCGTCGACGTTCAGGTACAGCACGCGGCCGGGCTGCTCTCCCTCCGCGGGCGGCGCTGGCTCGGGACGGTACAGCGAGCGGATCAGCGCGAACGCGGACAGGTCGACGCCTTCCGCGCTCAACCCCGCTTGGCGCACCGCCTTCAGCAGCCGTTCGATCATGTCGCGTTGGGCAGCCACCAGCACCACCCGCTGGCGCGGTCCCGCGGGGGTGTCGACGATGCCCAGCGGGTGGAAGTCCATGACGGCGTTGTTCAGCGGCATCGGCACCTGGTCCTGGGCCTGGAAGTTGACGGCCGCGGCGAGCTCTTTGGGGTCTGTGACCGGTGGCAGCTCGAGCGTGCGCAGCACCGTGCGCTGGTTGGCGACGCCAACGCGCACGCGCTTGGACAGCCCGCTGCCGGCGAACAGCTCGCGCAGCGTCTCCGCGAGCGCCCCCTCGTCGAGGACTTCCCCGTCGCGCATCGAGTCCGCTGGCAGCGCCATCGTGGCTGCTCGCTCGGCGAGGATGCGCCCGTTCACGCGCGCCTGCACGGCGGCCACGAACCCCGGCTGGATGTCGAGCCCCACGAGGCTCTTGGCGGAGCCGCGGCCGAGCAGGGACGGAAGCCTGAGCTTCAGCGCCGGGACCTTGAGCTCCGGCGAGGCGATTCGTGAAGGAAGGATCTGCATCTGAGTAGGACGCTTCGGGCGGCGGGCAGATCGCCCGCATCAGCGATATCGGCGCAATGCCTGCGGCGCTTTAGTGCAGGAAGTGGTTGACGTAGACGCTCACCAGCTGCGGGCCGACGAACACCGCCACCACCGCTCCCAGCGCCAGGAACGGCCCGAACGGGATCGCCGTCTTGCGCCCGGCATGCGCGCCGTTGCGCGCGATCACCACCGCGCCCAGCGCCACGCCGCTGAGCAGCGCCGTCAGCAGCGCGGGCGCCACCGCGGAGCCCAGGAACAGGCCCATCACGCCGGCGAGCTTGACGTCACCCATGCCCATGCCGCGCGGGTAGGCGAGCGCCGCGAGCAGGAAGAAGCCGCCGGCGGCGGCGGCGGCGATCAAACGTCCAGGCTCGCCCGCCGGGTCGAGCGCGAGCCCGAGCGCCAGCGCGAGCGCGGCGCCCAGGCCGGTGAGCTTGTTGGGGATGATGCGGTGCTCGAGGTCGATCAGCGCGATCGGCACCACCAGCAGGATCAGCGCGATGCCGAGCGCGATCTCCGAGGCGGAGTGGTGCACGAGCACGACGCCCACGCACAGCGCCGCGGTCAGCGCCTCGACGAGCGGATAGCGCGGCGAGATCGGCGCGCCGCAGCTGCGGCAGTGCCCGCGCAGCAAGAGCCAGGAGAGGATCGGGATGTTGTCGTAGGGCTTGACCGGCGTGCCGCAGCGCGTGCAGTGCGAGGCGGGCTTGACGATCGACTCGTGGCGCGGCAGCCGGTAGGCGACGACGTTCAGGAACGAGCCGAAGACGGCGCCGAGCACTCCCGCCAAAGTGGCCTCCATGCGCAATTGATCGGCCGCTACGGGATCGGGCTTGAGCGGTGGCGCAGAGCGCGGGCGATCAAAGAAGAGAGGCGGCCCGAGGGCCGCCTCTCAGTCTCTGGAGCTCGTCCAGAGCCCGTTGCGATCGGGGGAACTACCAGCTTCCGGTCGGGCAGCCCTTGTCGTTGTTGTTTTCAGTACAGCTGCGGGTCACGACACCTTCGGAGTTCCGGGTAATCGTGAACGTGTCACCTGTCTTGTGGGCTTTGACGGTGACCGAGTATTCGTTGGCTCCAGGCGATGTCCCCGAGAGCCACGCGCCGCCGCCCGATGTTTCTTCGCTTATCGGGATGGCTTTTTCGTAAGCGTGGATTTCTTCGGGGGTCACCTTCAAGTATTCCCCGTTGTTGTCGGTGGCGATCGTCTCCGCGGTCGTCTGCGCAGACTGGGCCAGCGACTTCGCCGACGCGTCGTAGGCCTTGTTCTTCTGGCTCAGCAGCGACGGGATGGCAATGGCGGCGAGGATGCCGATGATGAGAATAACGACCAGCAGTTCGATGAGCGTGAAACCACTCTCATCCGTTGAGCGCTGGCGCAGTCGGTACAACATTGCTTGATCCTCCTAGGATCCGGTTTGGGCGCCAGCCCTTGGTAATCGCCTCTTGCGGCGATGCGTCCCCCTTCGGTGAGGGCCGCCGGCTTTGCTACGCACCTGTCGATGCTTTGCCATGGCACCTCGGCGCTGGCTCTGTCAGCGGCTGGATCGACCGGCGCACGGCGAACCTTTACGGCTGCACGGGGCGTTGGACGGATGGCCTGACGCCGCAGCGGGGGGCTCAGGCGGCCGGCTCGGGCGCCTGACTCGTCGCGTCCTCGCCCGTGTCGTTCCCGGCCCAGTGTGCCTGCGCGTCGACACCCGGCACACGTACGCCGCTGCCCTCGCACCACGGACACCGGAGCGCGCTGGGGCTGGCGCCCAGGTTCGAGATCACTTGGCCGGTGCCGCGGCAGGCCATACACTCCCGCGGCTCATGGGATGCCGACTCCTGACCGCCGCTGGAGCCGCTCTGGCCGTTGTCGGTGCTGTCGCTCGCCACGAGCCGACCACACTAGCGTTCCGCGCGTGAGCACACCCAGACGCATGGCGGAGTGGGCGCTCGTGGCTGCGATCACGGTGGGCGCGGCGGCGCTGCGCCTGGTGCACATCGGCCAGGTTCCGCCCGACCCGTTCTACGACGCGGCGGTGCGCAGCATGTCACTGTCGTGGCACAACTTCTTCTTCGGCGTGTACGACCCCGGCGGCAGCCTGTCGATCGACAAGCCGCCCGTGGACCTGTGGCTGCAGGTGATCAGCACGCAGCTGCTGGGGTACAGCTCGACGACGCTGAAGCTGCCGGAGGCGTGCGCGGGCATCGTGTCGGTGCCCGCGCTGTACGTGGTCGTGCGCCGCATGTGGAGCGCCCCCGCGGGCATCGCCGCCGCGGTCGCGATGGCAGTGCTGCCGATCGAGGTGATCACCGCGCGCAGCGACACGATGGACGCGGTGATGATGCTCGTGATCGTGCTCGCGCTGTGGCTCGCGGTGCGCGCGGTCGAGAGCGGGCGTCTGGCGTTCCTGCTCGCCGCCGCCGCGGCGCTGGGCGTGGCGTTCGACGTGAAGCTGCTCGAGTCGCTGATCGCGCTGCCGGGGCTCGCGGCGTTCGCCTACCTCGGCATGCCCGGCTCGCGCGTACGGCGCCTGCTGGGCCTGACCGCGGCCGGCGCCGTGTATGTGGCGGTGGCGCTCGCGTGGCTCACCGCCACGCTGCTGTTCCCCGCGCACGACCGCCCGTACGCGATCGGCTCGACCAACGGCAGCGCGTGGAACGCGGCGTTCGTGTTCAACGGCACAGACCGCCTGGCCGGCAAATCGCCGGAACCCGGGGCGACCGTGTACGAAGCCGGCCACCACTACCCCGTGGCGACCCAGGAGGAGCGCGACCACATCCCGATCGTGCCGCCCTCGCCGACGCGGCTGCTGGCCACCGTCGGGCCGCTGTCCGGCGAGCGTCTGGGCCTGGAGGTGCTGGTGGCGCTGTTGCTGGGGATGCCGGCGCTCGCCTGGGGGCTGTGGGCCGAGCGCAACGGGCCGGAGCGAGATGAGGCCGAGCGGTACGGGGCCGAGCTCGGTGTGGCCGGGCGCGACGGGACCGGGCGCGGTGTGACCCCGAGCGAGAGTGTTGGGCGGCGCCGGCGCATGCGCCGGGCGTGCGCGGGCGGCCTCGGCGTGTGGATGCTGACGGGCATCGTGCTCTACAGCCACATGATCCGTCTGCACCCGCGTTACGTCGAAGCGTTCACGCCGGTCGTCGCCGCCATGCTGGGCATCGGCCTCGCGTGGGCGGCCGTCCCGGACCGCCCACCGCGAGGCTCTGGGGCGGCGAGTGGACGCCCGGCGAGCGGCGCGTCCCAGCGACCGCTGGGTTGGGAGCGTGCGCGCGTGTTGCTCCTGGTTATCACCCTGGCGGTCGTCGTGTACTACGCCGAGCGCCTCCTCTACGGCGTCGCGCCCGTGTGGTGGGTGACGCTCGCGGCGGCGCTGTGCGCAGTTGCGCTCGCCGCGCTTGCGTGGTCGCGCGGCGCTCCCTCACCGCGCGGCTCGCTGCTGACGAGCGCCGGCGTGATGGCGCTCAGCCTGGTGGCGGTGCTGGCGATCCCGTTGAAGGCGGACTTCACGGCGATCGCCGACCGCGTCAGCGACGCCGGGCTCGTCGGTCAGCTGCCGGGCGCTCAGCAGCACCCGCTGAGCGCATACCTGATCGCCCACCAAGACGGCGCCTACTACGAGGTGGCGTCCGAGTCGGCGACGGCGGTCGGCTCGCTGATCGTCCAAGACGCCCGGCCGATCCTCGCACTGACAACCTACGACGCGCGCGTGTTCACCTCCATACCCCAGCTACGGCGCCTGATCGCGCACGGCAAGGTGCGCTACGCGTTCCTGAACACGTTCTGCGTCAAGGAAGCGGCGACGTCGGTGAACCCCGCGTGCGCAGCGCCCGTGCAGTGGGTGCGCGCGCACGGCACCGACGTCTCGCTGCAGGCTGGCCTGGGGCAAGGCGGCCTCTTGTACCTGCTGCCGGGAGCCAAGACGGGATGAGCGCAGCAGACGATCCGCACGGGCTGCACGCGCTGGCCGACGGGGCACGCGCGGCCGGCCGTCTGGCGCTTGACACGGAGTTCATGGGCGAGGGCCGCTACCGCACGCTGTTGTGCCTCGTGCAGCTGGCGATCCCCGAGGGCGCACACGCCGCGGGGCGCGCGCCGGAGGGCGAGCGCATCGCCGTCGTCGACCCGCTCGCCGAGGACCTCGACGGCGCGCCGCTGGCGGGCGTGCTGGCGGACCCGGCCGTGCAGATCGTCGTGCACGCCGGGCGCCAGGACGTGGCGCTCGTGCGCCGCCGCTTTCAGACGGAGGTGACCAACGTGTTCGACACGCAGGTCGCCGCTGGTTTCGCGGGCCTGGGCGCGCAGAGCTCGTACGACTCGCTGCTCACGGAGCTGCTCGGCCTGCGGGTGGCGAAGACCGCGAGCTTCACCCGCTGGGACGTGCGCCCGCTCTCACCCGAGCAGCTCGCGTACGCGCGCGAGGACGTCGTGCACCTGGTCGAGCTCGCGGATGAGCTCGAACGCCGCCTGGTAAGGCTCGAGCGGCTGCAGTGGGCGCAGGAGGAGTGCCAGCCGCTGGCGCTCGCCAACGACGAGCGCGACCCCGAGACGATCTTCGCGCGCCTGCCGCGCATCGGCAGCCTCGCCGCCGCCGCGCGCCCGGTGGCGCGCGAGCTCGTCGAGTGGCGCGAGCGCACCGCCGCCCGCCACGACCGCCCGGTGCAGAGCGTGCTGGGCGACGCGACGCTGCTGGAGATCGCCAAGCGCCGCCCTGCCTCGCGCGAGGAGCTCGAACGCATCCGCGGCGTGGGCACATCCGCTGGCGCCCGCCGCTTCGAGGAGCTGCTGGAGGCGATCCGCCGCGGGCGCGAACGACCGCCCGAACCACCGCCGCAGCACTCGCGCGGCCCCACGCCCAAGCCGGACGACGCCCCGCTGGTCGCGCTCGGCGAGGCGCTGCTGCGCGCACGCGCACGCGAAGCCGGCCTCGCCTACGAGCTGCTGGCCGCGCGCGCCGACCTGCAGGCGATCGTCGCCGCCGCGCGCGGCGGGGGCGAGGAGGCGGATGTGCGCACGCTGCGCGGCTGGCGGCGCGAGCTGGCGGGGGCCGAGCTGCTGGAGCTGCTCGACGGGAGGGTGGCGCTGTCGGTGGCGCACACCGACGGCGGGCGGCGGGTGCGGATCAGCGAGGCGCCGGAGCGGGGATGAGCGTTTGTAGCCCTCGGCGAGCCCGCAGAGCTCGCAGGCCGAACCGGCTTCTATCTAAGAGGCCACCACGAGAAGATCGTGCAGAGCCCGACATGGGCCAGGAAAGCACCGGCCAGGATATTCAACGCACATGCCATCAATCGAAGTCGATGTACCCGACGACAGCCCGGCCCAGATGTCGCGATCAGGTCCTCTGAGGACACATGGAGTGATACGCGAGCGCGCGCGAAACGAGGAGCAAAGCCAATCAGTGACACTCCGACCACAACAAAGAGAGCGCCCAAGAGGTCTTTCATCCTGAGCACCCACACGCGGAGTTCTGGTTCGAGCTGAGCCCTATCACCGCAGTCTCTGACGGACCGCCTCCGGCGTCAACCCCAAAGCCTGCGGTAACGCCGCCGGTCCCACCGATAACGGTGCGCCCATGTCCGGGGATTCCCGCATTCGAGAACCCCGTCCCATAGCCGGCGGACAGCCAGACGCACGCGAAGAGCCCCATCACCGCCAGGGCCGATCTCAGCTCCAGCCTCGTCCTCATTGCAACCTCACGATCGTGACTCGATGGACAACGCACCGTGGCAATCGCAAGCCGATCGCGGCAGACACGAGGCCGTGGAGACGAGGGCAGCCTACGCATTCCACGGAGCAGCCGTCAAGTGCGATCGACGAAAAGTCCGCTTCTTGGAACTGAACGCGTGCGCGCGCTCGACGGCATCTGCGCGCGGGTCAGCGACGCGCCGGGCTGAGGCCGAGCACATCCGCGGCTTCGAGCACCACCGGGTGCGACGGCGCCAGCGGCGTCGCACCTTTGAATTGCAGGCGAGGCGCCGCTCGGTCGTACAGCGTGACGTTGATGAAGCTCGCCTCGAGCGTCGACCACCAGCGCAGTCCGAGCGCGTCCGGGCGTTCGCCGAAGATCCGCTGCGCGTAGGACTGCGTCAACGCGCGCACACCGGTTGCTACCTGCGAGGGCCGTAGAGCGGCATCCGCGAGCACGGCTGGGCTGTCGAGATCGATGAGCACGCTCGTGTCGTCCAGCTGCAGCTCGACGAGCGCAAGCGGGATCCCACCCCGTACGAGCATCGCCGCCGAGAGCTCACCCGTGCCACGAAACGGCGCCAAGCCCTCGGCAACTGCCGACACCGACCGCTCAGCGGCATAAAGGCATCCGTAGAGCGCGGGGTTGTCGTGACGTCCCGCGCCCTGGAGCTCACGCGGAAACCACAGTCCCCCGCCGGGGCCGCCGACGGGCGCATCGGCCACCCAGGGCAGCAGCCGCCACAGGATCACGCGAAGCTACCGGCGCGCTCCTGTGCGATCGCGTCCAGGAGCTCCTGCGAGCGCCCGGCGCGGATCACGTCCACCGGGCGGCGTCCACCGAGATGCGGGTTCATCCCCCGCAGCCACAGCTCCGCCGCCTCGGGCGAATACAGCCGCAGCAGGCTCGACATCGCCAGCTCGAGCAGATCGACGCGACTGGCGTTGGTCTCATCGATGCCCTGCCCACGCCGCCAGCGCGTAACCTGAGCCGGGCTCACCCCCAACAGCTCGGCGAGCCGCCGCTGCGAGCGAAAGTCCTCGCTCAGAGCGGCCACCTTCTCGGCAGTGCTCACCGGCATACCTCGATCCTAGCGCAACGTTTTACGTTGCGCACTGCCCGCCGCGGAGGAGTGCTCGATCGGGTCGAAAGACCGGATCGAGAATCTCTGCACCTATTCAATCTGATTGTAAACTTCGAACAGCGGCAGGTACATCGAGATCACGATGAACCCGACGATGCCGCCGATGAGGATGATCATGATCGGCTCGAGGATGGAGGTGAGCGCCTTGACCGAAGCCTCCACCTGTTCCTCGTAGAACTCAGCGACCCGGTCGAGCATCTGGTCGAGCGCGCCGGTCTCCTCGCCGACGCCCACCATGTGCGTGACGATCGAGGGGAAGATCGGCTGCTGGGCGAGCGGTGCGGAGATCGTGCCGCCGCGCTTGACCGAGGCGATCACGTCTTCCATCGACTCTTCGACCACGACGTTGCCACCGGTGCGTCCTGTGATCTCCAGGGCCTGCAGCAGCGGCACGCCGGCGGCGGTCAGCGAGGCGAGCGTGCGCGACCAGCGCGCGACGGCGATCTGCTGCACGATCGTGCCGATCTTCATCGGTATGTGCAGGCGGAAGCGGTCCCACTGCTTGCGCCCCCAGGTCGTTTTCTTCCACTTGAGGAAGGTCACGACCGCCAGGATCGAGCCGCCGATCATCGCCCACCAGTCGTGGAGCACGATGTGAGACATGTCAACCGACACCTGTGTCATGGCGGGGAGCTTGCCGCCGAATTCCTTGAACACGCTCTCGAACACCGGCACCAGGAAGGCGACGAGCGCCATCATCACGCCGACCGCGAACACGATCACCATGACGGGGTAGATCATCGCGGATTTGATCTGTTTGCGCAGGCCGGCGTCCTTCTGCAGCTGGTCGGCAACCCGCATGAGCGCGTCCTCGAGCACACCGCCGGTCTCCCCCGCCTGCGCCATCGACACGAACAGCGGGCTGAACACCTTCGGGTGGCGCGCGAGCGAGTCGCTCAGCGAAAGGCCGGCCTCGACGTCCTTGCGCACGGCGATGATCGTTTCCTTGAGGTATTTGCTCTCGGTCTGCTCCTCCAGCACGTACAGCGCGCGCAGGATGCTCATGCCCGAGGAGATCATCGTGGAGAGCTGGCGCGAGAAGATCGCCAGCTCATTCGGCGTAACGCGCTTGAACAGCGAGATCTCGATGTTCGCCGAGGAGTGCTTGTCGGCGATGTCGAGGACGATCAGCCCGCGTTGCTTGAGCTGGTCGGAGACGGCCTGCTTGGAGTCCGCCTCCATTTCGCCGCGGGCCTTGCCCCCGGCGACGTCGAGCGCCTTGAAGACGTACGTGCTCATGCCGCCGCCAGCGATGTGGCGCCGAGCAGACGCCTGAGCTCCTCCGGCGTGGAGGAGCGCGCTTCGGCGAGTTTCTGGGAGATCTTGCCCTGGCGCACGAGCGTGGCCAGCGACGCGTCCATCGTCTGCATGCCCACCGAGGAGCCGGTCTGCAGCACGGAGTAGATCTGGTGGGTCTTGCCCTCGCGGATCAGGTTGCGCACCGCCGGGGTGGGCACCAGGATCTCGGTGGCCACCACGCGCCCGGAGCCGTCGGCGTTGGGCAAAAGCTGCTGGGTCATGATCCCCTGCAGCGCTACCGACAGCTGCACGCGAACCTGGCCCTGCTGGTGGGAGGGGAACACGTCGATCACGCGGTCGATCGTCTGCGCGGCGTCCTGGGTGTGCAGCGTGGCGAACACCAGGTGGCCGGTCTCCGCGGCGGTCAGCGCGGTGGAGATCGTCTCCAGGTCGCGCATCTCGCCGACCAGGATCACGTCGGGGTCCTGACGCAGGGCGGCGCGCAGCGCGTCCCCGAAGCTCTGCGCGTCCGAGCCCAGCTCGCGCTGGTTGACGATGCACTTCTTGTGCCCGTGCAGGAACTCGATCGGGTCCTCGATCGTCATGATGTGCTCCTCGCGGGTGGAGTTGATCTCGTCGATCATCGCCGCCAGCGAGGTGGACTTGCCCGAGCCGGTGGGGCCGGTGACGAGCACGAAGCCCCGTGGCTTGCGCGTGAACTCGTGCACCGCGGCCGGCAGCCCCAGCTCGTCGATGGACGTCAAGTTGAACGGGATCAGGCGGAAGGCAGCGCCGAGCGCGCCGCGCTGGAAGTAGGCGTTGACACGAAAGCGCGCGTGGCCGGGCACCGAGTAGGCGAAGTCGAGCTGCCAGTCGGTCTCCAGGCGCTGGCGCTGGTCGCCGGTGAGGATCGAGTAGATGATCTCCCGCGTGTCCGTCGGCGAGAGCTTGGGGTAGTCCTCGAGCGGCGTGAGTTTGCCGCGCACGCGGACCGTCGGGTGCGCGCCGGAGCTGAGGTGAAGGTCGGATGCACGGCGGTGTACGACCTCCATCAGGAGATCCGCGAAATCGATGTCCATGCGCCCCAGATCGACCGCCGGAGGTGCCCCCGCGCGCCCCGTGGTGAACCGTGGACGAAGGTTCTAGCGCCGGCCGTGCATTGCAACGCGGCTGTCAAAGGCCAGGCCAGCCGCGCCCGCCAAGCGAAGGTCGTCTCGCACGGGACGCCCACGCAGTCGGCGTCGCGTGCGAGACGACCTGAGCGCTAATTGGTGCCGATCACCCGCGCGATCTCCGCCATCGAGGTGCGCCCCAGGCGCACCTTGTTCAGCCCGTCGTCGCGCAGGCGCATCATGCCCTGCTTGACCGCAATGTCGCGGATCGGCTCCGCGGGGCTGCGTTCGAGCGCGAGCGTCTGGATCTCGGGCGACATCTTCATCACCTCATACAGCCCCACCCGCCCGCGGTAGCCGCTGCCGCCGCAACGCCGGCAGCCCACGGCTTCGTAGGCCTCGAGCTCCATGCGTGCCCGGTAGCCGTTCTCCTGCAGCACCTTCGCGGGGATGATCGTGCGCTTCTTGCAGTTGGGGCAGAGCATGCGCGCGAGGCGCTGGGCGACCACGCAGTCGAGCGCGGAGGCGACGAGGAACGGCTCCACCCCCATCTCCACCAGGCGCGTGATGGCGGAAGGCGCGTCGTTGGTGTGCAGCGTGGAGAGCACCAGGTGGCCGGTGAGCGCCGACTCGACGGCAATCTGCGCGGTCTCGCGGTCGCGGATCTCTCCCACCATGATGATGTCCGGGTCCGCGCGCACCATCGCGCGCAGCCCCGCCGCGAAGCTCAGCCCGACCTTCGCCGAGACCTGCACCTGGGTGAGCCCCGCCATTTCGTACTCGACGGGGTCCTCGACGGTGATGATGTTCTTCTCCGGCGTGTTCAGCAGCTGCAACGCGGCGTACAGCGTCGTCGACTTGCCGGAGCCGGTGGGGCCGGTGACGAGCACCGCGCCGTGGGTCTCTTTGCACGCGCGTTCGAAGCGTTCGCGCTCGGCGTCGGCCATGCCGAGCTTGTCGAGCGCCACCACCACGTTGTCCTTGTCCAGCACGCGCATCACGACGCCCTCGCCGTGCACGCTCGGCAGCGTCACCACGCGCAGGTCCACGTGGCGGCCGTCCACGACCAGCCCCACGCGCCCGTCCTGGGGCAGGCGCTTCTCGGCGATGTTCAGCTCGGCCATGATCTTGATGCGCGAGATCACGCCGGCGGCCATCCGCCGCTGCACGGTGGTGACGTCCTGCAGCACGCCGTCCACGCGGAAGCGCACCCGCAGTTCCTTGCCGTCTGGCGCCAGGTGGATGTCGGAGGCGCCGCGCTCGATCGCCTGTGCGACGACCTGGTTGACGAGCTTGACGACGGGCGCGTCTTCGGAGGTCTCGTGCAGCGCGACGACCTCGCCGCCGTCGTCTTCCTCGGGCTGGTCGATCGCGGTGGAGGTCTCCCCGACGACGTCTTCGAGCCTGTCCAGGCGCGCGATCAAGCCGGTGATGTCGTCGGGCGGCGCGACCGCCACGCGGATCTCGTAGCCGGTCATGATCGCGATGTCGTCGACCGCCAGCACGTTCGAGGGGTCGGCCATCGCCACCAGCAGCGTGCGCTTGTCGGCGAACGCCACCGGCACCGTCTGGTAGCGCTTGGCGACGGTCGTCGAGACGAGGTTGGCGGCGTTCATGTCCACCGCGAACACGCCCAGGTCGAGGTGGTCGAGGCCGTAGCGCTCGGCGAGCGCGCGCGCCAGCGCGTCCGGCGTGAGCACGCCCTGCTCGAGCAGCACGCGCTCGGGCGTGGTGCCCGACACGCGCGAGCTGGCGATCGCGTCGTCCACCTGCCGGCGCGTGGCCAGCTCCATCTCGACGATCACGTCGGTGAGGAAGCGCTGCGAGGAGCCACGCCGCGTGGGCTTGGTGATCCCGTTGTAGTCCTTCGCCTGCTCGGGCTTGGCGACGGGCGCGGCGGCGTGTGCCTGCTCGGCCGGCTCGACCTCCACGTGCAGGCCGCCGTCGTCGCCCGGGCTGAGCGCGCGCTCCACGGAGATCACGCCGTCGCCCTGGTCGAGGCCGGGTGCTCCCGGCCCGTCCATGCCGAAGATCGCGTGCAGGTCGGGGTCGGTCTGCTGCGGCAGATCGCTCATGGCGCGGCTCCCGCCGCCGAATGGCTAGCCGGTCGCGTCCTCCCCGTCGCGCGCGGCGGCGCGCATGAGCGCCAGCGGCGCCGCGCGGCCGGTCCACAGCTCGAAGCTGAGCGCTCCCTGGGCGACCAGCAGCTCGAGCCCGTCGACGGTGCGCGCGCCGTGCGCCCTGGCTGCCGCGAGCAGCGGCGTGGGCTCAGATCTGTACACGAAGTCGACGACATAGGCGTAGTTACCGACTTGATCGAACGCCATTCCGAGTTGGTTGAGCGCGTCCTTGTCACTGGCCGAGCGTTGTACGCCGGCGGGCGAATGGAGCCCCACGGAGGTGCAGTTGACGAGCAAGTCGGCGCGCTGTGGCGTGCTGACGGCGCGCGCTCCCAGCTCGTCTGCGAGCGCCTGTGCGCGCTGGGGGGTGCGGTTCCACACCATCACCTCGCTCGCGCCCGACTCGCGCAGTGCCCACACGGCGGCGCGCGCGCTGCCGCCCGCCCCGAGCACTAGCGCGCGCGGGTGGGCGGGCATGGCGGGCAGGGCGCCGAGGATCGACGCGAGCGCCGGGGCGTCGGTGTTCTCGGCGGCGATCGCGCCGTCGGCGGCGAACGTCAGCGTGTTGGCGGCGGCGATCTCGCGCGCCGCGCGCGAGGCGCTGTCTGCGAGCGCGAGCGCGGCCTGCTTGTGGGGGATGGTGACGTTCGCGCCGAGGAAGCCCGATAGCCGCAGCGCGCGGGTGATCTCGTCGAACAGCGCGGGCGGCACCGGCAGGCGCTGGTAGCGCCAGCCCGCCATCCCGAGCGCCGCCAGCGCCGCGTTGTGCATCCCCGGGGAGCGGCTGTGCGCGACGGGCCAGCCGAGGACGCCGAGGCGCGTGCGTGCGTGCGTGGGCGCCGCGCTGCGCTGGGGATCGGCCGCGGCGCTCATGGCCTGTGCTTGCACACCGGTGGGTGCCCGCCGTTGCGCGCGACCGCTTCGCGGTAGGCGGCTGCGTTGCTTTCGAATTCGGCGGCGGTGTCGGAGAACACCTGCTCGCCGCAGCCGTCCGCGCCGGCGACGTAGTACAGGTAGGCGACGTGTGCGGGGTGCGCGGCGGCTTCGATGGAGGCGACGCCGGGGTTGGAGATCGGCGTGGGCGGCAGGCCGACGTGCGTGCGCGTGTTGTAGGGCGAGTCGATGTGCAGCTGCGCTTGTGTGAGTTCGCCGGTGTAGGTGGGCATGCCGGTGGCCTGCTCGACCGCGTAGTAGATGCTCGCGTCGATGCCCAGCGGCATGCCGGCGGCGAGCCGGTTGTAGATGACGGCGGCGATCTTCGGGCGGTCGCCGGGGATCACCGCCTCGCGCTCGACCATCGAGGCGACGATCAGCAGCTGATATGGGGTCACGTGCAAGGCACGGGCGGCGGCGATGTCGTGGGGCCCGAAGTTTTCCTTGAACGCCACGAGCTGCTCTTCCACGAGCCGGCTGACGGGGGCGCCCTTGAGCATGTCGTAGGTGGCGGGGAACAGGAAGCCTTCGAGGCTCGGTGTGCCGGCGGGCGCGCCGTAGGCCGCGGGGTCGAGCAGCGGCGAGCGCGTGGAGGCGGCGAGGTAGTCGCCTGTCAGGCCGTCGGCGGCGACCACCTGGGCGATCTGCGCGCGCGTTTTGCCCTCGGTGACGAGCACCCTGACTTCGGGTGGCGGGGCGAGCGTGGGCTTGGGCGCGGGCTTGTGGTGATGCGTGAGCGCCGCCGCCGCCACGAGCGCCGCCGCGAGCGCCACCACCAGCCACAGCCGTCCGCTGCGCCGCCGGCGCGCGCGCGGACGGGATCTAGCGCGTGCGGGCGGCAAGCCAGTTCTCCAACAGGTGGGCGGCGGCGCGCGAGTCCTCGCTGGCATGGCTCGCGCCGCCCGCCACGCTGAGCCGCTGGGCGATGCGCGTGGTGAAGCGCTCGTCGTAGAGCTCCACGGGGATGCTGTCCCCCAGCTGCTGGGCGAGCACGCGCGCGAACGCGCGTGTCTCGTGCGTCTGGGCGCTGTCGCTGCCGTCGAGCGACAGCGGCAGCCCGACGATCACGCGCTGCACCTCGCGCTCGCGCACGAGCTGGCGCAGGCGCGCGAGGCCGCGTTTGCTGGTCGGGCGCACGACGGTGTCGATCGGTGTGACGATCGTGCCGGTGGGGTCGCTGAGCGCGCAGCCACAGCGCGCGCTGCCGTAGTCGAGCGCGAGCACCCGCAACGCGCTCAAGCGCCGAGCACGGACTCGATCTCGCGGCGCGCCAGCTCGATCGCCTCCGGCAGGCGCTCCGGTTCGCGCCCGCCCGCCTGGGCGATCGTGTCGCGCCCGCCACCGCCGCCGCCGACGACCGCGGCGGCGGCCTTGACGATCGCGCCCGCCTTCACGCCGCGTCCCACGAGCTCCGGTGCGACGCTGGCAACCAGGTGCACGCGCCCGTCGGCCGCCGCGCCGAGCACGATCGCCGCGTCCGGGAGGCGCCCCTTCAGCCGGTCGAGCACGTCCAACAGGGCCTTCGCGTCGGCGACGTCGACGCTGGCCGCGAGCACGTTCGCGCCATCCGCGCGCGTGGCGCCCGCGGCGAGCGCGTCGAGGTCCACCGAGGCGGCGCCGTCCTGCGGCGTGCCCCCCTGCTTGAGCTCCTTCTCCAGCCGCCTGCGCTCCTGCATGAGCGTCGCTACCGCCGTGGGCGCGTCCTCGGGGCGGGTGCGCAGCTGGCCGGCGAGCTCGCGCAGCAGCCGGTCGTGCTCGCGCAAGAGCTCCACCGCCACCGGGCCGGTGACCGCCTCGATGCGACGCACGTTGGCGGCGCTGGAGGTCTCGTGCAGGATGCGAAACGCGCCGATCTCGGCGGTCGAGCGCACGTGCGTGCCGCCGCACAGCTCGCGCGAGTATTGATTCTCCCCGCCGCCTCCCCCGTCGCCGACCTCGACCATGCGCACGACATCCCCGTACTTTTCGCCGAACAGCGCCATCGCGCCGAGCCGCTTGGCCTCCTCCAGCGTGGTGGTGAGCGCGCGGACGGGGTCGTTGCGGGCGATCCAGCCGTTGACGCGATCCTCGACGTCGCGCAGCTCCTCGGCGCTGAGGGCGTGCCCGTGGCTGAAGTCGAAGCGCAGCTTGTCGGGGCCGACGTAGGAGCCGGCCTGGCGCACGTGGCTGCCGAGGCGCTCGCGCAGCGCCGCCTGCAGCAGGTGCGTGGCGGTGTGGTTGCACTCGGTCTGATGGCGGGTGAGGTGGTCGACGCGCGCGAGCACCTGCTCGCCGACCTCCAGCGCTCCGGCCTCGACGATCACCTCGGGGATACGGTCCTGCCCGATCGCGAGCACGTTCTCGACGCGCGCCACACAGTCGCCGTGCGCGCATTCGATCGTGCCGACGTCGGAGACCTGCCCACCGCCGGCCGCGTAGAAGGGGGACTCGGCGAGCTTCACCAGCATGCGCGCCGGCGCGCCGCCGTTGCCCGCCCCGCCGTTCTCGCCCACGGCGCTGTCCAGCGCGCGGACGGCGACGACGCTCGTCGGCTGCACCTCTGTCTCGTAGCCGGTGAACACCGTGGGCGCGCCGTCGTCGAGCGGGCCGAGCGTGCCGGCGCCCGCTCCGGCGCCGGCAGCCGGCGGTCCGCTGACGGCCGCCTCGGCGGCCGTGCTCCCGCGCAGAGCGGCCCCGCGGCCCCGCGCGCGCTGCTCCTCCATCAGCTCGTCGAAGTCGCCCTCGATGTCGAACCCCTGTTCGGCGAGCAGCTCGCTGGTCATCTCGTAGGGAAACCCGTGCGTGTCGTGCAGCGTGAACACGTCCTCGGCGGCCACCGACGTGCTGCCGCCGGCGCGCGCGGCTTCGATGTGCTCCTGCAGGATCTGCAGGCCCTGGGCGAGCGTGCGCCCGAAGCTGTCCTCCTCGGATGACAGCCACATGTCGGTGACCTCGGCCTGCTCGCCGAGTTCGGGGTAGACGCCGCCCATGACCTCGCGCACGCGCTGCGCGTAGCGCGTGAGGAACCCCGGCGCGAGCTCGAGCGCGAGGCCCTGCTGGATGGCGCGGCGCATGATCCTGCGCAGCACGTAGCCGCGGTCCTCGTTGGAGGGGACGACGCCGTCGGCGGTGAGGAAGGTCATCGCGCGCGCGTGGTCGGCGAGGATGCGCAGCGCACGGTCGCCCTCGAAGTCGGCGCCGTAGCGGCGCCCGGAGAGCTCCTGGCCGAGCTCGATGAGCGGCCGGAACTGGTCGGTCTCGAACACGGACTCCTTCTCCTGGAGGATGGCGGCGGCGCGGTTGAGCCCGAGGCCGGTGTCGATGTTGTTGGCGGGCAGCGGCTCCAGGGCGCTGCCGGGCTCATCGGGCGCGGGCCGCTGGTCGTACTGCATGAACACGAGGTTCCAGTACTCCAGGAAGCGCTCGTTCTCGCCCCCCGGCAGGTCGTCGGGCGAGCCGTGCTGGACGCCGCGGTCGATGTACAGCTCAGAGCACGGGCCGCACGGGCCGGTGGGGCCGGCCTGCCAGAAGTTCTCGGAGCGCGGGCAGCGCACGATCCGCTCGGCGGGCAGCCCGAGCTCGCTCCACAGCGCGATCGCCTCCTCGTCGGGGCCGAGCTGCAGGCCGTCGTCGCCTGCGAACACGGTCACCCAGATGGCGTCGGCGGGGAAGCCGAACACTTCGCGGGAGAGGTCCCACGCGTAGCGGATGGCCTCGCGCTTGAAGTAGTCACCGAACGAGAAGTTGCCGAGCATCTCGAAGAACGTGAGGTGGCGCGCGGTGTTGCCGACGTTGGCGATGTCGACGGTGCGGAACACCTTCTGGCAGTCGGTGAGCCGCGTGGCGGGCGGGGTCTCCTGCCCGAGGAAATAAGGCTTCAGCGGGTGCATCCCGGCGACCGTGAGCAGCGCCGAGGGGTCGTGCGCGGAGGGCACGAGCGAGGCTGACGGTATGCGCTTGTGGCCGCGTTCCTCGAAGAAGCTGAGGTAGCGCTCGCGGATCTCGTCGGTGGTCATTGGAGACTGATCTTACGGCGCTGCTGACGGGGCCGAGGGTCGAGCCGGACAAGGACGCAGCGAGCGAAATGTGCTCGGCACATGAGCGAACGAGGACACCGTCCGGCGAAGGCCATCGGCTCCGTCAGGCGATGGTGCCGTGACCGACGACGAGATCGCCGGCGTACAGGCAGGCGAGCTGGCCGGGTGCGGTGCGCTCGGCGGGCGCCTGCAGCTCGATCGCCAGGCTGGCGTGCGCGCCGGCGCCGGCCTCGCCGCGCAGCGTGCAGGCGAAGCGCCGGCCGTGGGCGCGCACGCGCACGCTGTCCACGCAGCGCCCGTCGCGGTGGAGCGTGGCCTCGCGCACGCTGAGCTCGCGGGCGAGCAGCGACTGGCGTGGCCCGACGGTGACGGTGTTGGCGTGCGTGTCGGTGGCGAGCACGTACAGCGGCGCCGGCGCGGAGAGGCCGAGGCCGTGGCGCTGGCCGACGGTGTACGCGTGCGCGCCGGCGTGCTCGCCGAGCACGCGCCCACGGGCGTCGAGGATCGCGCCGGGGCGCGCGCCGAGCGCTCCGTGGCGCTGCAGGAAGTCGCTGTGGCGGGTGCCGGCGAGGAAGCACAGGTCCTGGGAGTCGCGCTTGCGCGCCACCGCGAGGCCCGCCTGTTCGGCGAGCGCGCGCACCTGCGGCTTGTGCATGGCGCCGAGCGGGAAGCGCAGGCGCGCGAGCGACTCGGGGGCGAGCGCGGCGAGCACGTAGCTCTGGTCCTTGCGCTCGTCGGCGGCGGCCTGCAGCAGCGGCGTGTGCCCGGCGCGCTCGGGGCGCGCCTGCGCGGCCTGCTGTGCCGGGGAGGTGGCGTCTGAGTCGAGGCTGCGCTCGGCGACGCGCGCGTAGTGGCCGGTGGCGAGCGTCTCCGAGCCGAGGCGCCGGGCGAGCTCGAGCATGGCGTCGAGGCGCACGTGGCCGTTGCAGCGCACGCACGGGTTGGGCGTGAGCCCGGCGGCGTGGTCGGCGAGCCAGTGCTCGACGACGCCGGCGCGAAACTCGGCGCGCAGGTCGATCGACAGGTGCGCCATGCCGAGCTTGTGGGCGAGCGCGCGCGCGCCGCGCACCGCGTGGGCGGAGCAGCAGCTGGCTTCGCCGTCGTTCTCGGGGTCCGACCACAGTTCGAGCGTGACGCCCACCGCCTGGTGGCCGGCGCGCGCGACGAGCAGCGCGGCGACGGCGCTGTCGACGCCGCCGCTCATCGCGACGAGCGTGCGCTGCGGGTTGGCCGCGAGCGTGGCGCGCTCGCGCGCGGCTGCGCCGAGCGCCCGGTGCAGCGCGTCGGCGGCGAGCTCCGCGGCGTGGCGCTTGGCGGGGGCGAGGCCGCCGAGCTCCGCGGCGATGTCGCCGGCCCCGAGCTTGGCGGCGTCGAGCAGTGGCGTGCCGCGCACGAGCGCCACGCACGCGCTGCCGGCGGCGATGCTCGCACCGCAGCCGCTGGCGTCGAAACCCACCTGGTGGATGCGCCCGTCCGGGTCTGCGTCGTCGAGTGCGAGCGACACGCGGATCAAGTCGCCGCACGCGGCCCCGCCGGCGGCGCCGGTGAAGGCGCCCGCGGGTCGCTGGCCGCGTCCCAGCGGGTGTTCGAGGTGGCTTTGCAGCCGCTCTCCCTGCGGGGAGGATGCGTGGGTGGCGCTCACCTGAGCGAGTGTACGACCCGCTGGCGAGAGTTTTGCGCTATGCGGCGCGGGCTTCGTCGATCGCTTGTTCGATCGAGAATGCGTCCTGCAGCCCGGTGAGCACGATGGTCTTGCCTTGCTTGTTGATGACGAGCAGCGTGGGTGTGGAGTAGATCTGCAGCCCGGCGGTGATCGTGCCGTAGGAGGTGACCTGGCTGGCGGTGGCCTTGAAGATGGCGAAGTTCTTCGTCAGTTCCTCACCGCTCTTTTCCAGCACGCGCCGGACACCGGGGACCTTGGCGTAGGGCGCTACGAGGTGGTGGATGGCCTGTAGGCGCTGGAGTTCGACGGCGTCGACCGTGTCGTCGGCGCCCTTGGGGTTCCAGAACAGGATGACGGCGATCTTGCCTCCCTTCAGCGCCTGTTCGACGAGCACCTGGTTTGCGGGTGTGCGGGCGCTGTTGAGATGGGATTTGACCGGCTGCGCCTTGACGCTCGTGCTGGCGGTCCTTGGCGGGGTGGATGTACGGGCGTGAGCGCTGGCGCTCGTACTCGGGTGCGCGGTGGTGGTGGTGATGGTGGTGGCGGAGCCGTGCGCGGCGGCGGTGGTGGTGCTGGGCGCGGCGGTGGAGCTCTGGTGGGTCGGGCTCACCGAGGTGTGCGCGCCGCTGGGGGCTTGGCTGGGGGCTTCGCTGGTTCCGGCAGCGGCCTTCGCTTGGACTTCGCGTGCTTCGCGCTGCGGGGTCGCCGCCGCTTCGCGCGCCTTGGCGACATCGCGCGTGAGCCCCTGCAATCCGGGGACTGAGCTGTGGTGGGCTCCGGCGGCGGGGTGCGTCGCGCTGGTGCTCGGCTTGGCGCTGGCGGAGCGGCTGTGGGCGGCGGACGTGGAGCCGGTCGAGACGGTGCTGGTGACGACGGGCGTGGAGGTGGAGCTTGTGGTGCTGGGGCTGTTGGAATGCGGTTGGAGCGCGAACAGCCACACGCCTGCGAGCAGCACGACGACGACCAGGGCGAGCTGAAAAGGACGTGGGATCTGCGCCATCGCCCATGTTTCGGCATCTGCGGTGCAGAAGTTGAGCGGCCAATCGCGCGTTGGACGCGCCGTTGGCGTGCCTTCAGAGGGCGTGGTGGCGGCGCAGCACGGCGTGCACGACGGCGTCCGCGGCCATCGGCTCCTGGCCGCCGCCCTGCATGTCCTTGAGCACGGCGCCGTCCGCGTCGAGGATCGCCACGTAGCGTGCCCCGAGCGCGTCCGCGTGGCTCAGCTGACCCTTGAGCGAGCGTCCACCGAGGTCCATCTGCGCGGAGAGCCCGGCCGAGCGCGCGTCGCCCAGCAGGCTGAAGGCGCGCGCGCGCAGCCGAGTGTCGCGATCTTCGCCCTCCGGCGAGGATGCGAGCGCGACGAACAGCTCCAGCGGAGCGCTCGCGGCAGCCGCGCGGTGGCGGCCGTCGCCACCGGCCTGCTCGCCGGCGAGCAGGATGCGCTCGATGCCCGCCGCCCAGCCGACGCCGGGGGTGGGGGGCCCGCCGAGCTGCTCGACGAGGCCGTCGTAGCGCCCGCCACCCCCCACGCCGCTTTGTGCGCCGAGCGCGTCGGAGGTGAACTCGAAGACGGTGCGCGTGTAGTAGTCGAGACCGCGCACGAGCGTGTGGTCGAGCTGGTAGGCGACGCCGGCGACGTCCAGCAGCTGGCGCACCTGCGCGAAGTGCTGGCGGTCATCGGCGCTGAGGTGGTCGGCGAGCTGCGGCGCGCTTTGCATCACCTGCACGGTGCCGGGATGGTCGGAGTCGAACGCGCGCAGCGGGTTGAGCTCGATGCGGTCGATGACCTCCTGGGAGAGGCTTGCTTGGTTGGCGCGCAGGTGTGCCTGCAGCTGCTCGCGGTACGCGCGCCTGCTGTCCGCGGTGCCGAGGCTCGCCAGGCGCAGCCGCAGGCCGCGCACGCCGAGATCGGCGAGCAGGCCGGTGAGCAGCACGATCAGCTCGGCGTCGACGGCCGGGTCCTCGGAGCCGATGGCCTCGGCGCCGACCTGCCAGAACTGGCGGTAGCGTCCGGCTTGCGCGCGCTCGTGGCGGAAGAAGCTGGACAGGTACCACAGCTTGACCGGCTGGCGGCGCTTGTGCATGCCGTGCTCAACGTAGGCCCGGCACACGGGCGCGGTGCCCTCGGGGCGCAGCGTGAGCGAGCGCCCGCCCTGGTCCTGGAAGGTGAACATCTCCTTGCGCACGATGTCGGTGGACTGCCCGACGCCGCGGGTGAACAGCTCGGTGGCCTCGAACACGGGTGTCTCGATGCGCTCGTAGCCGGCGGCCTCGAGGATCGCGCGGGCGCGTGCCTCGAGCGCGCTGCGCCGGGCGGCGTCGGGGCCGAGCACGTCGAAGGTGCCGCGCGGGGCTTTGATCTTGGGGGCGCTCAACTGGCGGGTGCCGGCGAGGGCGCGGCGCCGACGCGCGGGAGGCGTGCGCGTATCTCCGCGAGGAACGGGTTGACGTCGCGCTCGCGCCCGAGCGTGGTGACGCCCATGTGGCCGGGGTAGACGACGGTCTCCGGCGGATAGGCCTTGAGCAGAGCTTCGATCGAGCGCTCCAGCGTCGCCCAGTCGCCGCCGGGGAGGTCGACGCGCCCGACGGAGCCCTGGAAGAGCACGTCGCCGGAGAGCAGCGCCGGGTGGGTGGGCGATTGGAGGGCGTAGGTCAGGTGCCCGGGGCTGTGTCCGGGGGTGAAGATCACCTCGATGTCGAGGCCGGCGAGGCTCAGACGCTCGCCGCCGGAGAGCGTGTGCTCGGCCTGGTAGCTCTCGAACGGCCCGAAGCCGGGCGGCACCCAGCTCATGACGTCGGCGAGCACGGGGCGCTCGATCTGCGGGCAGTACACGGGGGCGCCGGTGGCGCGCGCGAGCGGGGCGACGGCGCCGATGTGATCGAAGTGGCAGTGGGTGATGAGGATCGCCTCGATCTGCACGCCGAGCGCGTCGATCGCGCGCTGCAGGCGCTCGGGCTCGTCGCCGGGGTCGATCAGCAGGGCGCGCTGTGCGTCGCTGCTGGCGCGCACGATGTAGGAGTTCTCCTGCACGGGCCCGACGGTGAAGGCGCGTACGTCGAGCGCGCTCGTCATGACGGCGCCCTGCGTGCGGCAGCCTGTTCGGCTTTCTTGCGCTGGCGGCGGCTGTAGACGAACTTGTCGCTGTAGTAGCTGATCAGCGTGTAGAGGATGAGCACCACCGGGAACAGCGCAAGCACGCTGCCCGACTGGTGCAGCAGGAGCACGAACACCACGATCAGCCCGATCGCCGCGAGCATCCCCTTGATGAACGCGCTGCCCCACGTGGGGGGCCGGTCGCGTCTGTCGAGCTTGCTCTCGCGCTCGCGCGCGATCTGGCGCGCATCGCCGCTCTTCTCGCCGGCGGTCGGCTTGCGCCCGGTGCGCCCGCGCGACTCGATCACGCCGGCGGCGTTGCCGCGGTGCTTGGTCTGTCGTTTGCGTCTGGTTTGCGCCATCGTCACTCAGGAGCCTAGTGCGTTCTCGAGCAGGTGGCGAGCGGGATCGAAGCCGGGAATCGGCAGGTCCTCGGGAAACCCCGCGAACGCGGCGGCGGGCGCGAGACCGACGAGCTCGGCGCTGGCGATGGGCGCGTGCGTGCGCACCGCGTCGACGACCCGCGCGAGCGCCGTCTCGTTGGGGCGCTCGACGTTCGTCGACACCTGCGCGCTGCCGTCGCGGAGCGCCACCGCGATCGCCCGCACGCCGGGCAGGCCCTCCTCGCCGCCCTCGCGGATGCGGGCGGCGATCGCGCGCGCGTCCGCGATCGTCGCGGGCGGCGCGAGCTGGAGGTTGAACGCCACCAGCGGTGGGCGCGCGGCGACGAGCGCGGCGCCGGCGCGGGGATGCAGGCTGTGGGGGCCGAAGTCGGGGACGAGCGGCGTGGCGGCGGCGGCGTCGTTCGTGCGGCCGCGCGCACCCTGCGCGCCGGCTGGTGCGAGCCCATCGGCGATCTCGACCTCGCCCACCATGCGCGCCGCCAGCCCGGCGATGCCGCCTCGCCGCAGCTGCGCGCGCGTGCGCTCCGACCCAGGGTCGGCGCCGGAGAGCTCGCCGTAGAGGAACACGGGTAGGTCCAGCTCGCTGCCGAGACGGTCTGCCACGACCAACGCCTCGGCGCACGCGGCGCCACGGTCGCTCTGGCTGAGGTAGACGATCGGCACCACGTCGATTGCGCCGACGTGCGGGTGCTGGCCGGCGTCGTCAGCGTGACCGTGCGCGCGCTCCATCACGTTGAGCTGTTCGACGGCCGTGTGGGCGCCGCGCAGCAGGGCGTCGGCGAGCTTCACAGGCGGTCCGGCGAGCGTGAACACCGAGCGGTGGTGGTCGCGGTCGGTGTGGACGTCGAGCAGGCGCACGGCCGCCGCGGCCGAGCCTGCGAGCGCTCCGGTCACGCCGTCGGCTGCGGCGGTGCCCACGAACGCGGCGGCGAGGGCGGCGACAGCCGTCTCGTCGCGGCCCTCCGACACGTTGGGCACTGCCAGCAGGATCGGCGGCTTCATCGCGCCAGCAGGCTACCCGCGCCCGGCTCGCCCCGCCGCCGCGACGGCCCGCGCCTCGGCGGCGGCGCCGGGTCGAATCCGCCGCTCGACGGCTACACTCGGGCGTCCCTGCCGGAGTAGCTCAGCTGGTTAGAGCAGCGGAATCATAATCCGCGTGTCGGGGGTTCGAGTCCCTCCTCCGGCATCGTGAAAGGCCTGCAAATACGGTGGTTTGCAGAGTATCAAGGCGGCGGCGGATTTCCCCAGGGATTTCCCTGGAGGGCCGCGCTGAGGGCGCTACACGGCAAATAGCCGCCGTCAAGGCAGCAAGGTACGGAATCAGAACACCCTGTCCGATGCGGGAGTCCTGCGTCGCCTATGGATGAATTGGCAGCAGGCTGCTGCCAAATTCAATCTGGGCTCGTATCGAGCCTTTCGTCGTCGTAGATCACGTTCGCCGCATCAGAGATCCCGGCCAGCTCTGCGGCGAGCTCAGGCAGCTCGGGCAGGGCCGGCCTGAGCGCGGTGGGGGTCTCGTCGGTCATGGTGGTGTCACCAACCGTGTACCGAGCGACCGCGACCGGAGTATCGAGGCCGCGCAGAGCCCACTGAGTCACGGTCTTGTTGCGTCCCGGGCACAGCACGAGACCGATCGTCGCTGCGTCGCCCTCCTGGCGCTCAAGCTCGTCGACGGCATTGAGGTAGAAGTTCATCTTGCCCGCGAACTCCGGCTTGAAATCCTCAATCTTCAGGTCGATGACAACAAAGCGGCGCAGCCTGTAGTTGTAGAACAGCAGGTCGAGGAAGAACTCGGACTCCTCGCCGCTCTCTCCGTCGGGAACCCGAAGCGGGAACTGCCGTCCGACTAGGGCGAACCCTCGGCCCATCTCCATTAGGAAGCTCTGCACGTCGTTCAGAAGCGCTGCCTCCAGGTCACGCTCCTTCGCGTCGGCTGAGAGACCGAGGAACTCGAAGTTGTAGGGGTCCTTGATCGCGTCACGGACGAGCTCGGAGTCAGGCGCCGGGAGGGCGTGATCGAAGCTGGTGAGGGCTGCTCCCTGCCGGCCGCGAAGATCGCTGGCGATTTGGGCCTCTAGGACCTTGCGTGACCAGCCATGCTCTACGGCCGCACGCGCGTACCACGTGCGTGCGTCGGCGTCCGCAACCTTGTCGAGCAGCACCATGTGATGCCCCCACGGCAATTTGGCAGCAGGTTGCTGCAACATTTCGCTGGCGCTCTGCGCCGGCCATGCGCGCGCGAACTCGCGCATGTAGCGAAGGTTACGAGCCGACAACCCTCGCATATCGGGAAACTCCCGTCGCAGGTCTGCGGCCAGTCGCTCGATCACCTTGGCGCCCCAGCCCTCTCGGTCCTCACGCGCGATGATGCCGGTGCCGATCTCCCAGTAGGCAGCGAGCACAGCCGCGCTGACTGCCAACGCAGCCTGCGACCGTGCAGCCGAGACGGCGCGCTTGACCTCCTCGAGGAACCGCGGGTACTCGGTCGGCAGGGTTTCGCCGCGGCGCACGGGCACATTGCGTCTTGCCATTCGAACGATCGTATCCCCACGATCGGGGGGCGACGACAGGGATGAACCGCTCGCGATCGTCGACCCGAGACCGGGGAGCGCATCACGCGCGCCGATGGCGCCGAGTGCCGGGCACGGCTGCTGCCTTTCGGCTACCGCAGCGGAGACCTCCACGTCGAGGTCATCGAGGTCGCCGCGGCCGAGCCGGTCACCGCCAGCTTCCACTACTCCACCGCCGCCACGTGAGCCCCGTGCCACGAACGGCGATATCTGAGCTCCACACGAAGGTCGTTGGCCGAGAGATCAAAGACACGCGCCAAGCGCTCGGACTGACCCAAACCGCGGTCGCCGAGTGCCTGGGAGTCTCCCCCTCCTACATCTCGGCCGTCGAAGCCGATCGTCGCAACCTCACGCTCGGCCAGCTGGCCAACATCGCCAACGCCATGCGACTTGGGATCGACATCTCGTTCATCCGCCCGGATGGTACGCCTGTCCGCGTCCCCCGAACGTGACGGCTGCGATGAGGCATTGACGCGGCAAACGTCGGAGGCGCTCTCCAAAAACACAATTCTTGAGCCTGTCTACGCATGTATGTGGGAGCAATTGGGGAGCGCTTTTGGCCTGTTCCGCGACTACGCAGCGAGATAGGCCACCTCGGAAGCTCGCATCGTTGTCCGGTGGAGTGCCACTCGCGTAGGGAGTGCCTGAAAATCGGTCAAAACTGCGAGATTTTGTGCGTAGACTAGACCGGGCGATTGTGCCTGCTGTTTCGTCAAAATACCTCCCACTATGACAATACACTCACATTCGAGCGTACAGCACACATGCTCCGTCGATCGGTTCACGACCACACGACCATCGTTCCATTCGAGTGAACGTGTCGGCGGAGAGCAACAGGACTTCACCGGAACACATGAACACCGCACGCGACGGAATGACTCACCGTCGCATAACGCAAGCACCGCGCAACCCGGTCGTGCCGGTTGTCGCGTACGCTCGCTGCGTGACCGGCTCGTCGGTCGTGTCTGCGGGACGCGCCGACTCACCGTTGGGTTGGTTCACGACTACACAGCGGCGCCGGGGTCAGCGGGAAGATGTCCCCAGGTCCGACGCGGGGATCAGCGGCTTGTCGCCGAGCCGGAGGACGTTGTTCTTTAGCGAGTCATTCGGCTGCATTCGAGTAGGCTGCATTCGCGCGGCATCCTACTCGGCGGCGCGCCAGAGCTCCCGCAGTCGTTGCAGGCGACGCGCCAGCTCGCCGGAAATGACACTGGGGTCTCGTAGAGCATCGAGGTCTCGCCAAGCGTTGGTTTCATCCCTACGTCCGCGAAGCTCGGCGAGCTCCAAGCCGAAGGTGGCAAGCTCGGCGATGTAGTTGTAGAGCTGGTCGACGCCTCGCTCGACAGCCTTCACGCGGTTGAGCTCGACCGGATCCTCCGAAGCGTAGGCTGCGCGAAAGGCATCCAGCTCGAAGTCCTCGCCGAGCTCCGCCATCGCCGTGCGCAGCGCGAGCAGATGGCAGCGCACGTCGCTCACCCGGTCGCTGATCTTGGCCTTCAACGCCCGCGCACGCGGAGGATCGTTAGCCTCGAGCGGGGCGGGACGGGATCGGGCGCCGTCATGCGGCGTGATCGTCGAGGTCGTGCTCATCGATCGCGGCGGGCGAGGAGCGTTCGACGCGACGCGCGAGACGCCGCCACCTCGCGGCGACCTCGCGCAAGCCAGACCAAAGGTCATCTCGATCGACCAGCACGCGCCCGCGCTCGATCACGTCAACCATGAGGACAGGAGAGCTCCGCGCGTCGGAGAGTCGAACCAGCTGCACTTCGCGACCGATGCGCCGGGAGAGCCGCTCCGCCAAGTCGGCAAGGCGGCCCACGCCCGGGTCGTGCAAGACGACGAGGACATCGACATCCGAGCGCTGGTGATCGCTCCCGGTGGCTGTCGAGCCGAACAACACCGCGAGCCTGACGTTCGGCTCCGTACGCAACGCCGCCCGGAGCGCCCGCAACAATTTCCAATGGCCACGAAGGTACGCCTCCTCCCAGAACGTGACCCGAAACCGGCGCGGGCTGACGCGCTCTCCCCGCACCAGGCCTTCGGAGGCCGCGCGACGCAGCGTCCGCTCCGGGATCGAAAGTTCGGCCGCCACTCGTCGCAGAGAGTCCATGGATCCATCGACATTACACCGTATGGCCGATAAATCCAGCCCGTATGGCCGATAAATTGTGCCCGTGTGGCCGATACATCGCGGTGGGCGAGCCTTGACGCTGGTCATCGAAAAGACCCTCGACCCGACATCCTGGCTGAGCTGCGAGATAGCCGGTAGCGCGACTGGCACTCGCGCGTCGCACACGTACATATCTGCTCGCGCTCGACTGGCCCGCGATCGACGCTGCCGAGAAAGCCCTGGCGCTGCTTGAGCGCGAACCGCTCGCAACGGCGCCCACCCCCAACTCACGGTGTTCTGCTCAAATACCGATAGATGGCCTTGTGAACGGCACGGACATCGAACCGACGACAAACCCAGCCGAGCACTCCCCCGCCCCCGCCCCGGCGCCGGCCGCCGACCCGACCGTGTTGCGCGTAGCGCGCCAGCCGATCCTCGACGCCAGCGCGCGCGTGATCGGCTACGAGCTGCTGTTCTGGGCGCCCCAGGCGGACAGCGCGGTGCTGCTCGACGACCGCGCGACGACGGCGGCGGTGATCCTCGACGGGCTGCTCGACGTCGGCCTGTCCGACCTGGTGGGCGAGAGCGTCGCCTATCTGAACGTCTCCCGCGACTTCCTGCTCAGCGTCCGCCCGCTGCCGCTGCCGGCCGACCGGGTCGTGCTGGAGGTGCGCGAGGACCAGCTGATCGACGAGCAACTGCTGGACGTCCTGCAGGAGCTGGTCGAACAGAGCTTCACGATCGCGCTCGACGAGTTTCGCCTGACCGCCGACACCGAGCAGCTGCTGAAGTACGCGCGGATCGTGAAGATCGACGTGCTCGAGTACACCGGCCAGGCGCTGGAGGACCTCGTCGCCGAGCTGCAAGCGCACCCGTCCGCGCCGACCCTGCTCGCCGAGAAGGTCGAGACGCGCGAGCTGTTCGAGCATTGTCGCGCGCTCGGCTTCCACGCCTTCCAGGGCTACTTCTTCGCTGCCCCGTCGCGTGTGCAGCAGCAGCGCCTGCCGTCCCGCGGCCTCACCGCGCTGCGTTCCATGACCGACCTCAGCGCCACCGAGGACATGGACGAGCTGCACCAGATCATCACGCGCGACGCCGGCCTGAGCATGCGGCTGCTGCGCTACGCCAACTCCGCCTACCTGTCCATACCGCGGCGTGTCGGCTCCGTCCACGAGGCGCTCGTGTGGCTCGGCGCGCGCGAGGTGCGGCGGTTCGCGCTGATGGTCGCGCTCGCAGGCGCTCCCGACATCCCCGACGTGCTGCTCGTGACGGCGCTCGTGCGCGCCAACATGTGCCAGCTGCTGTCCGGCGCCGGCGACAGCCCCACCGGGGACTCGTACTTCACGGTCGGCCTGTTCTCCGTCGCCGACGCGCTCGTCAACGCGCCCATGGAGCACGTGATCGAGCAGCTCCCCTTCCGCGAGGACATCGCCGCCGCGCTGCTCGACCGCAGCGGCGAGCTCGGCGAGCTGCTCGGCGAAGTGATCGCCTACGAGCGCGGCGAGTTCGACGCCGCCGGGACGCTGATCGAGCGCAACCCCAACGTCGAGCAGACCTACCGCGAGGCGACCGCCTGGGCCGACCTCAGCATCCGTGGGCTGATCTGAGCGCCGCAGCCGGCGCCGGCCTCCTACGGGGCTTCGACTTCCGCAGCCAGCTCGACCAGCGTCACTTCCAGCGCCGCCGCGATGCGGCGCACGGTCGTCCACGCGGGGGTCGCCTGGCCGAGCTCGATCCGCGCGAGCGAGCCGGTCGTGATGCCCGCGCGGTACGCGAGCGCTTCCTGTGTTGACCCCCGCTCAACGCGCAGCCGGCGCAGCACCGCAGCTAGCGCGAGATCAGGGCCCCCGGATGACATGTTGAAAACATGTCACGCGATGCACGTCTAGGTCTATACGGTCAACTATCCATTGTTGACAGGGTATTGTAGACAACTGTACGCTGAATGCAGATGTCCGGTAGCCCGTTGCACGTGGTCCAGCTGCGCTTCACCCACGACGAGTGGAGCCACATCAGCGCCATCGCCCGCCTGCGCAATGTCACCGTCGAGGAGCTGCTGCGCGAGGAGCTGCGCCTGAGCAGCCGGCAGGCCGAGCCACCGGAGCGCCAGCGCTCGCACCTGCAGATCGTGGCGCCCCGCCGCGAGCCCGACCGGGGAGCCTGAAGCAAGCGAACCGCCCGCGTTCATCGCGTCGGCGCGGCGTGCCGGGTGTGCGGCGCGCTCGCCGGAGGAGCTTTTAGCCGCAAGGTGCGCGATCGGCAAGCGCGGGCTCTTGCAATCGACGAGCGAGCCGCCTAAGTTGACTACAGACGCGGTTCCGAGCCGTCAAGAGCGAGGCCACTGAGGTGTGAGGCCGTGCCACCAGAACCGGAGGGCCCTCGGGCCGGAAGGGGACAGGTTCCTCGAACGGCCCGGAGCCGCGTCGCTTTGTTGTTCACGCGGCCCCGCGCCGCTCTGCCGCTGCGAGAACGTCTCCTCTCGCCCATGCTCTCGCACGCAGCGCGGCGCGCCGGGTCAGAAGCAGGGCTTGCGGCGCGCCAGGTCAGAAGCAGGGCTCGCGGCGCTCCGGGTCAGAAGCAGGGTTCGTAGCGGCGGCCGTTGAGCGCCAGGTTGAAGCGCGCGCCCATGATTCCCGCGGCTTCATCGGCGGCGCAGAAGCGGCGCTTCTTCAGCTTGTACTCAGCGTTCAGCACCGGCTTGCCAACCGCCAGATACGGGTCGAAGTCGGAGCATTCGTCGAACTGGTTGCATTCCTCGGACAGCGCGCCGTCGAAGTACGGCTCCTGTTCGACGGTCTGTTCGCCGTCGTTCTTCTGCAACACCGCCATCCCCAGCGAGTGCACCTCGCTGGCCACCCACAGGTTGTAGGTCAGCTGCTCCTGCGCGGTCAGCGGGAAGCCCGTCTTGTTGGCGTAGCCTTCCATGTTGTCCGGCTCCACCGCGTCGAAGCCCTTTTCCTTGCACATTTCAAAGCGCTTGGTCATGATCGGCTCGAGGACGCTCAGCTGGCGAATGTCGAGCCAGCGCTCGCCCGGCCAGCCGTTGGGCTTCCCCAGCACCGACTTGGGGAACTCGTCGTAGTCCGGGCGAAACTTCTCGGCGGTGCCGACATCGATGTAACACACCACGTGCTTGCCCTGCGCGTGCAGCAGCGCGACCTCTTCGGCGCTGTTTTCAAAGCCGTCGATGTCGTAGATTTCGACCGGCTCGTTGTTGTTGACCGTGCCCGTGAGCTGCCAGTACCAGGTGGGGTGCGCTGGCAGCGTCCACCAGCTCGCCGCGCGCGCCTGGCCGACGGCGAGCAGCAGCGCAGCGCACGCCAGCAGCGCCGCCGCCACCACCGCCCTCCTTGACACGCCACGCGCGAGCGTACCCATCGGCCAACGATGGTAGACGACCGCGTCCTCAGATGTCGCAGGTGCTCTTACGGCAGCCTTACCCACGGGTAAGCGACCGTTCACGCCCGCCAGCCAGCATGCACGGCATGCTCGCCACCGCCACCGGGCCGTACCTGCTCTGGATCACCAGCCGCGCAGCCGGCAGCGCCGCGCTGATCCTCTCCAGCCTGACGGTGTGCGCCGGCCTGCTGATGGGCGGGCGCACCGTGAGCGGCCACCGCCACGAGCTGCGTGTGACCCACGAGGCGCTGTCGCTCGCGGCGCTTGCGGCGCTCGCCGTCCACGGCCTCAGCCTGCTCGGCGACGGCTATCTGCACCCGAGCCTCGCCGACGTGTCGATCCCTCTCGTGAGCAGCTACAAGACGCTGTGGACGAGCATCGGGATCGTCGCCTTCTGGATGCTGCTCGTGCTCGGCCTCTCCTACTACGCGCGAGCGCGCATCGGCGTGCAGCGTTGGCGCAAGCTGCACCGCTTCGCCGCGCTCGCATGGCTGCTCGGGCTCGTCCACGCCCTCGGCGAGGGCACCGACGCCGGCCAGGCTTGGTTCCTGGCGATGATCGCGCTCGCCGCGGCGCCCGCGCTCCTCCTGCTGCTTGCGCGCCTGCTCGACACCCAGCCGTTCGCCCACGCGCGCGCCCAGCCCACCCAGACGACCCAGCCAGGGGTCGCGCGGTGAGCGCGCGCGCCCCCGCCCCCCGGCCGCGAGCCGCCGCGGGGTCGGCTGACGCGAGGACGCTCGCCCGCGCCCGCCGCGCGGCCCTGCGCCGGCGCACACGCCGCATTCGCCGATCCGTCGCCGCGCTGTCGGTCACGCTGTTCATGCTGGTCTTCGCCGTCGTCTACGCGCAACTGGCCTCCGGGCATGACCCGGCGCTCGTCGCCGCCGCGCGCCGGCGCGCCGCGCTCGCGTCCAGCCAAGCGCGCTCGCAGGCGAGCAGATCATCGACGGCGTCGAGCGCGGGGGCCGACAGCACACAAGCTGGCGGCACGGAAACGGGCGGCGCGAGCTCGAGCGAATCGAGCAGCACCGAAACGGGCAGCACGAGCACCTCTGGCGGCGAAGAAGCGAGCACGGGCGCTTCGGCGGTGACCACGTCGCAGTCATGAGCGGACTGGAGGCGAGCGAGGAGTTCGAGTGCTTCGGCGCGCGTTGCCTGGCGCTCGTGACCGGGTCGGGGCGCGCGGGGTCGGCCTACGAAGCAGCGGCGCTATCGCGCGACACGCTGCTCGCCTGGCACACGCGCTTCTCGCGCTTCCTGCGCGGCAGCGAGCTCTCGCGCCTGAACGCCGACGCGCGGCGCACGGTCCCGGTCAGGCCGCTGATGGCGCACTTCGCGCGCGCGGTGCGCGACGCGGGCACGCTGACGCGCGGGCTGGTCGATGCGACGCTCGTGCGGGAGATCGAGCTCGCGGGCTACCGCGAGGATCTGCGCGGCTCGCTCGCGCTGGCCGACGCGCTCGCGCTCGCTCCCCCGCGCCGGCCGGCGGCGGCGTCGGCTGCGCGGCGCTGGCGCGCGATCGACGTGGACCTGGACGCGCGCACCGTCACCCGCCCGCCGGGCGTGCGCCTGGACAGCGGCGGCCTCGCCAAGGGCCTGTTCGCGGACACGCTCGGCGCGACGCTCGCCACGCACGCGAGCTTCGCCGTCAACTGCGCCGGCGACCTGTTGCTCGGCGGCACGGCGGGCACGAGCCGCCAGGTGAAGGTGGAGAGCCCGTTCGACGGGCACACGCTGCACACGTTCGAGCTCGCCGCCGGTGGCGTCGCCACCAGCGGCATCGGCCGGCGCAGCTGGCTGGACGCGGACGGCGCGCCGGCCCACCACCTGCTCGATCCCGCCAGCGGACGCCCGGCGTTCACGGGCGTGGTGCAGGTCACCGCGCTCGGGCCTACGGCGTTGGCCGCGGAGATCAAAGCCAAGGCCGCGCTGCTCAGCGGGCCCGAGCGCGCGCCGCAGTGGCTCGCGCAGGGCGGGGTGATCGTGTTCGACGACGGCTCCCAGCGGGTGCTCGAGCCGCCGCCGACGGTCACGCTCGCCCAGCTGTCGGCGTTCGCGCGGGCGCGCTAGGCGGCGCGCACCGCGGCCAGCGCACGCGCGGGCACGCGGATGAGACGAGCGGGCGCCGGAGCGGGCGCGACGCCGCTACGCGGCCGGCGCGACGGCGAGCGGCACGGCGGCGGGGATCGCGAACTGCGCGCTCAGCCGTTCGGTCAGCTCGTGGGCGGGCAGCGGGCGCGAGAAGAAGTAGCCCTGGCCGGTGTTGCAGCCGAGCTCGGCGAGGTGCGCCATCACGGCCTCCGTCTCGATGCCCTCGGCGACGAGCGTCAGGCCGAGGTTGCGGGCGAGATCGACGATCGACTGCACGATCGCCTGCGTGCGCGCGTCGGTGAGCATGTCGGTGATGAACGTGCGGTCGATCTTCAGCTCGCTGGCGGGCAGCGCGGCGAGGTACTCGATGGACGCGTTGCCGGTGCCGAAGTCGTCCACCGACACGCCCACGCCGTGCGCGCGCAGCGCCTGCAGCGCGGCGATCGCCCGCTCGGGGTCGGCCAGCGCGGCGCTCTCGGTGACCTCCAGCGTCAGCCGCTGGGCGGGGATCGCGTGGCGCGCGAGCAGCTCGGCGACCCGCGTGGGCAGATCGGGGTCGAGCAGGTTGCGGGCGGACAGGTTGACGGACATCTCCATGTCGATGCCGCGCCAGCGCCAGGCGACCATCTGCACGAGCGAGCGCTCGATCACGTACTCGGTGAACGGGCGCACCAGCGCAGTGGGCTCGATCAGCGGGATGAACTCCCCTGGCGCGAGCAGCCCCCGCTCGGGGTGCTGCCAGCGCACGAGCGCCTCCACGCCGCTGACGCGGCCCGCGCCCTGCAGGTCCACCTTCGGCTGGTAGTGGACGACGAACTCCTCGCGCTCCAGCGCCTGGCGCACCTGGCCGAGCAGCAGCAGCCCCTGGGCGTTGAAGTAGTCGCAGCGCTCGGAGTGCACGTGCACGCTCGTCTGGCGCGAGCGCGCACGCGCGAGCGCGGTGTCGGCGCGCTGCAGCAGCAGCTCGGGGCCGTCGTCGTAGGCGCTGCTGAGCGCGATGCCGATGCTCGCCTCGATGTTGACCGCCACATCGCCCACCGCCACCGCCGGCTCGAGGCTCGCCTGCACGAGCTCCGCCGCGCGCCGCGCGCCGTCCTCGCCGTCCGCGCCGAGGCACACGAGCGCGAACTCGTCGGCGCCCAGGCGCGCGACATGGGCATCGTGCGGGAACGCGCGGCGCAGCCGCTGGGCGACCTCGTGCAGCACCCGGTCGCCGTTGGCCTGGCCGAGCGTGTTGTTGATCTCGGTGAAGCGGTCGATGTCGATCAGCAGCACCGCGATGTCGTCGGGCCGTGAGCGGCGCGCACCCAGCCCGCGGCGCAGGGCCTCGACGAGCAGCATGCGGTTGGGCAGGCCGGTCAGCTGGTCGTAGCGCGCGAGGCGGTAGTTCTCGCGTGCCTGCAGGCGCAGCCGGCGCGAGGCGCCGACGACGATCGGGCACAGCAGCGCCCACAAGAGCGCCAGCCCGATGGCGACCAGCAGCGCGATCGTGCGCTTGTCGTTCGCGATCGCCGCGGCGATCGGGCGGTAGCTGAGGTAGATCTCAAACGCGCCTTCCGGCGGGCCGGAGGCGGCGAGGCGCAGCGGCACGTACACCTCGACCAGCTGCCCGAGGCCCACCTCGCTGGCGGTCTCGGTGCCGGCCATCGGCGTCACCACCTCCGCGTCGTCGGGACGCCCGGCGAGCGCGTTCAGCAGGTCGTCGCTCGGTTTGAGCGTGCGCCCGATGAGGCGGTGATCGTCGGAGTAGATGACGCGGTAGTGGGAGTTCCAGATCTTGATGCGCGCGAGGTCGTCGTTGACCGACCGCCACATCAGCTGCTCGTCGAGCGTGCGCACGCCGGCGGGCGACAGGCCCGTCTGCAGGTCGCGCTTGGACAGATGGGGCTGGATCGCGAGCTGGGCGATGATGCGCGCGGACTGCGTGGCGTCGGCGAGCGTGCGCGAGACGATCTGCGCCTGCAGCACGCGCGCGAGCACGAACCCCAGCACGACCATCGGCAGCAGGCTGAACAGCGCGACCTGCCGCGTGAGGCTGGGGCGCCTGCGGGAACGGCCGACGGTTACGCGCATGCCGAACGCTTCGAGTGCGGGCCGCGCAAACTGGATAGCGAGTGCGGAAAAATGGACCGATTGCGCGGGCACAAGCGCCCTGCCGCACGCTTGCGCGGGCGCCAAGCGCCCTGCGATACTCGCGGGCATGCGCGCGCTCGTGCAGAGGGTCAGCCGCGCGGCGGTGCGCGTGCACGAGGAGACGGTCGCCGAGATCGGGCCCGGCCTGCTGGTGCTGCTGGGGGTGGCGCGCGAGGACGACGAGGCGGCGGCCGACCGCCTGGCGGAGAAGGTGCGCGCGCTGCGCGTGTTCGCGGACGCCGACGGTCACATGAACGCGCCGCTGGGCGCCCGCGAGATCCTGTGCGTGAGCCAGTTCACGCTGTACGGCGACACGCGGCGCGGCAACCGCCCGAGCTTCATCGCCGCCGCCGCCGGCGAGCAGGCCGAGCGGCTGTACGAGCGCTTCTGCGAGCGCGCTGGAGCGCACGCGCGCGGCGTGTTCGGCGCGCACATGGACGTGGAACTAGTCAACGACGGCCCCGTCACGCTGCTGCTCGAAGTGCACGCGGGCGGCCGGCCCCCGCGATCGCGCCGGGCCGGCCTCTGGCCTAGAAGCCGAACTTGACTTGAGTTCGGCTTAGAACTAGCGTTGTACGCGAACGCCAGGGGAGCTGATGCCGTGCAGCTCGCACGGGCAGCCGGCTCGGCGCTCGTTCAAGGCAACTTCGAGGGAGGAATGAGATGCATCGCATGGCTGTGGCGCGGGCTGCGCTCGCGCTTTCGATCTTGGCGGCCCTGGCGCTCGCCGCCACGGCGTCGGCGGCGCCGGTGGAAGGCCCGGCGGGGTCCGCGTTCTACACACCGCCGTCGCCCACGCCGACCGGCAGCGCCGGCGAACTGGTGTGGTACAGGCCGGCGACGATCGACCTCAACGTGACGCTGCCCAGCGTCAAAGCGTGGACGGTCCTCTACCAGTCGACCGACCAGCACGGCAACCCCGACTGGGTGACGGGCACCGTGATCGTGCCCACCGCCAAGTGGAGCGGCAAAGGCGAACGGCCGCTCGTCACCTACGCCGAGGGCACCCAGGGGCTCGCGCACCAGTGCGCCCCCTCGATCCAGATGGCGGAAGGCACCGAGTACGACGGCGGCGCGATCATCGAATCGCTGAAAAGGGGCTACGCGGTCACGGTCACCGACTACCAGGGCTACACCAACGGCGCGATCCCGACGTACACGGCCGGCAAGGCGGAGGGCCAGGCGGTGCTCGACGTGGTGCGCGCCGGCCGGCAGATCCCCGGCTCGGGGATCGGCGAAAAGGACCCGGTGATCGTGTGGGGCTACTCGCAGGGCGGCCAGGCCGCCGGCTGGGCGGCGGAGCTGCAGCCCACGTACGCCCCGGACGTGAAGATGATCGGCCTCGCCGCCGGCGGCGTGCCGGCGAACCTCCAGGCGGTGCGCGAATTCGACAACGGCTCGGTTGGCACCGCGTTCGGGCTCGACGCGCTGATCGGGCTCGACGCGGCGTACCCCGAAGAATTCGGCCTCACCGCGCAGGAGGACGAAGCCGGCCTCGCCGCGGGCGAGAAGCTGCTGGGCGAGTGCGCAATTCAGTCGCTGGCGGAATTCCGCGACATCAACATCGACGAATACACGCTCGGCCACAAGACGCTCGCGCAGGAGGAAGCCGAACACCCGGCGATCGAACGGATCGTCTCCGAACAGGAGCTCGGGACCAAAGCGGTGCCCGTGCCGGTCTACCACTACCACGGCCTCGAGGACGAGTTCGTGCCGGTCAAGCAGGATGTTGAACTGCACCAGAAGTGGTGCGCGCTGGGCGTCAAGGACGACTTCCAGCTGTATCCCGGCGACCACCTGCTGACCGATCCCACGGCGATCGGCAACGTGATGAAGTGGATCGAAGAACGGCTCGCCGGCAAGACCGCGCCGAGCACGTGCGGCGATCACTCGGCGAGCGCGGCGCTGCCGTCCTCGGCGCGCCTGACCCCGGAGACCGGCGATCTGATCATCCCGCTGCCGGGGTGGGAACTGAGCGGCAAGGTGACGGAGGCCAAGAGCGGCCTCTCGGTCGAAGTCCCCAAGGGCTCGACGCTCAGCGCCGAAGGCGACGTGACCACCGGCACGCTCAGCGCGACTCTGTCGATCCCGCCGATCGACCAGACGATCGACATCGGCCTGATCCCGGTCACGGTCAAGGGCGCGCTCACGCCGACCGGCACGATCCACGGCACCGTCGGCCTGACCAACGCCGGCGTGTTCAGCGAGAGCGCCACGGGTTCCGCGAACGAGCTCGTGGGCTCGGTCGGCGTGGGGATCTTCACGGTCCCGATCGGCTGCACCACGGTCGAACCGATCCAGTTGCCGCTCAGCATCTCCGAGCAGGTCAACGCGCTCGTGGTCGGCGGCTTCTCGTTCAAGACGACCGTCACGGTGCCGGAATTCGGTGGCTGCGGCCTGTTCGGGCCGGTGCTCTCCGCGACGATGTCCGGGCCGGGCAACACGATCGAAATGACCGCCAAGCCGCCGGCGCCGATCGACTGGTGATGTGCCCGCAGCGCGCTAGGTAGGCCACATCCACAACCACTTGGGGGGCGGCCACCCGATGGGCCGCCCCCCAAGATCCAGCCGCCGCGCCGCGGCGCGCCGGCGAACGTGCTGCAGTCGCGGCGCGAGCCTGCCTGCCGGTGCCCGGAGCACGGCGAGCGGACGTGATAGACCCCGGTCAATGGGCACCCCGCAGAATCTCCGCGTGCGCGCGCGCGTGCGTGTGCGCCGGCGCTGGGTGGTGGCGCTGCTGGCGATCGCGCTGGTGGCGATCGTCGTGTTCGCGCTCTCGCAGCTCGACCTGGCGCGCGTGGGTCACGCGCTGATCACCGCCACGCCCGGCTGGATCGTGCTGGCGCTCGCGCTGATGGGCAGCTCGCTGGTGATGCGCTCGATCTCCTGGCATCAGGTGCTGCGCGCCGCGCTGCCCGGCATCGCGATCCCGTGGGCGCCGGTGGTGCGGGCGACGATGATCGGCGTGATGGGCTCGGCCGTGTTCCCCGGGCGGGTCGGCGAGGCCGCGCGCGTGCTCGTGCTCTCGCGCCGGCTCGAGGGCAGCACCCGCCAGCGCGTGCCGGTGCTCGCCGGGACGGTGTTCTCGCAGACGCTGATCAACCTGCTCGCCCTGGCCATCCTGCTGGCGGTGACGTTCACCAGCGTGCCGCTGCTGCACGGCCGCCTCGCGGGGTTCGCGGGCGCGCTGCTGGTGCCGCTGCTGGTGTGCGTGCTGGTGCTCATCGGCCCGCGCCTGCTGGTGCGCGCCGGGCGCGCGAAATCGCCGCGCGTCGCGCGCGCGGCCCACACCGTCACGCGCCTGTTGCATCTCGCCCGCCGCGGCCTGGTCGTGTTCGCGCGGCCGCGCTACGGAGCTCCCGCGATCTTCTTCCAGCTGTTCGCGTGGGCGCTGCAGTGGCTCGCCTGCTACATGGTGCTGCTGTCACTCGGGCTGCAGTCGCACGGCGGTCTGGTGGCGGCAGCCGCGATCCTCCTGGCCGTCAACCTCAGCGCCGTGCTGCCCGCCACCCCCTCCAACGTCGGCGTCTTCCAGGCCGCCTGCCTGGTGGTGCTCGCCGCCTACGGCGTCGGCGCCGGGCCGGGGCTCGCCTACGGCATCATCCTGCAAGCGGTCGAGGTCGTCACCGCGCTCGCCCTCGGCGGGCCAGCGCTGCTGCGCGAGGGCCTCTCCTGGCGCGAAATCCGCACGAGCGCGGGGGCCGTCGAGAGCGCGGAGGACGCATCGGTCAGCTGACTACTACTAGCGACTCGATGGCCAAGCCAGGCAAGGACGCAGTGAGCGAAGTGTGCTCGGCACACGAGCGATCGAGGACGCCGCCTGGCGCCGTGCCAGCGAGTCGCTAGCTGGCGAGGGCGCGTAGCGACTGGCGTAGCGAGCGCGTGGTCTGCAGCACGGCCGTCGGCTCGTAGCCGCAGTGGGCCATGCAGTTGTCGCAGCGCGGGTCGCGCCCGCGCCCGTACTTGCTCCAGTCGGTCGTCTCCAGCAGCTCGTGGTAGGTCTGCGCGTAGCCGTCGGACATCAGGTAGCACGGGCGCTGCCAGCCGAACAGCGAGTAGCTGGGGATGCCCCACGCGGTGCAGTCGAATTCGGCTTTGCCTTCCAGGAAGTCGAGGAACAGCGGGCTGTGGTTCAGCCGCCACTTGCGCCTGCGTCCTTCGGAGAAAGCCTCGCTGAACAGCCGGCGCGTCTGCTGCACGCCGAGGAAGTGCTCCTGGTCGGGGGCTTTCTCGTACGCGTACGCGGGCGAGATCATCATCTCGTCGACCTGCAGCTCGTCGTTGAGGAAGTCGAGCACCTCGCGCACCGTCTTGGCGGAGTCGTGGGTGAAGAACGTCGTGTTGGTGGTCACGCGAAAGCCCGCCGCCTTGGCGGCCTTGATCGCGGCGACGGCCTTGTCGAACGTCCCCGCGCGCTCGACGGAGGCGTCGTGGCGCTCCCGCAGCCCGTCCATGTGGATCGCCCACGCGAAGTACGGGCTCGGCGTGAATTTGTCGAGCTTCCTCTCCAGCAGCAGCGCGTTCGTGCACAGGTACACGAAGCGCTTGCGCTTGACGAGCTCGTCGGCGATCACGTGGATCTCGGGGTGGATCAGCGGCTCGCCGCCGGCGATCGAGACCATCGGCGCGCCCGACTCCTCGATCGCGCCGACCGCCTGCGCGACCGGCATGCGCCGGCGCAGCACGTGCTCTGGGTGCTGGATCTTGCCGCAGCCCGAGCACGCGAGGTTGCACTGGAACAACGGCTCCAGCTCGACGATCAGCGGGAACTTCTCGCGTCCCGCGAGCCGCTGGCGCAACAGGTACATACCCATGCGCGTGCTCTGCCTCATCCGCACCGCCACCCGCACACCTTAGAGCGCCGGGGCCCACTCGTGAAGGGCGCCCGCCACGCGGCGCAGCGCGAGCGCCGCCCGCAGCGCGCCGCCGACGGCGCGCACGCGCAGCAGCTCGTGCTGGGGGCTGTCGAGCACCACGCGCACGACGCCGAACGGGCGCCCGCCCGCGCCGGCGGCGAGCCACACCGACTCCATGTCCACGGCGATCGCGCCGCCCGCGTGCAGCTGCGCGCGACGCTCCCCGAGCGCGAGGCGCGAGACGCACACGACGTCCCCCACGCGCACCTTCAGCCCACGCCCGGCCAGCCGCTGCACGAGCTGCCCGCTGAGATCACAGCCGACGCGCTCGGGCGCGTGGCCTTCGTCGTGCGCCGAGTACACCTCGTTGGCGACGATCACTTCGCCGGGCACCGAGCCGGCGTCCAGGCCGCCGCAGAAGCCGAGCACGAGCATCGCGCGCGCCTGCGCGCCGGCGAGCTCGCCGGCGGCGGCTTTCGAGCGCCCGGGGCCCATGCCCGTCTTGCGCACCAGCGGCCATTTGCCTGGGCCCTTCAGGGTGCTCGCTGAGGAGATGAGCGCCGCCTCGATGCGCATCGGCGCCGCCACCAGCAGCTCCCCCGTCATGGGTGCACCAGCGCTCCCGTGGGCGGACGGGCATGCACCGCCCGCAGCGCAGCGTCCGCTGCCGCGTGCCCGCTCAACACGGCGCTCTCGAGCGTGGCCGGCCAGCCGGTGTCAGTCCACGCGCCGGCGAGCACGAGCCCTGGCACGGCGGTCGCGGGACCGGGGCGCAGCGCCGCCGTGCCGGGGGCCGCGCGGAAGGTGGCGGCGTGCTCGCGCGTGACCAGGAAGCGCTCCACGTGCGCGTCGCGCGCCCGCGGGAACAGCTGGGCGAGCGCCGGCAGGTAGCGCTCGCGCAGCTCCTGCACGCTCAGTCCCATCTCCTCTTCGGCGCCGGACAACGACACAGCCAGATACTGGCAGCCGGCGGGGGCGCTCGCGGCGCGCGTGCGCTCGAACACGTACTGCACCGGCGTGCCCACGCCGGCGGCGAACGGCAGCTCACACACGACGCGGTCGTAGACGACGTGCAGGTTGACGATCGGCGAGGCGCCCAGCGCGCGCCACGCCGCCGCCGGCTCGCCCAGCAGCGGCTCGAGCAGCGTGGCGGCGCGCGCGTGCGGGAGCGCGACCACCACCGCATCGGCGCTCAGGGACTCGCCGCGCGCGCACACCTCCAGCTCCTCCGCGCGCTTCACGACCTCATCGGCGCGCCAGCCGAGCCGCACCTGCACACCGGCCTCGCCCAGCGCCCGCTGCGCGGGGTCGCCGATCGTCTGCGACAGCGTAGCCTGGTGAAAGCCGATGTCGCCGGCGTCGCTCGCGGACAACAGCCCGGTGCGAAACACGAACGCGGACAGCGCCAGCGACGCCTGCGCGGCGGGCAGGTTCAGCGACGGCAGCGCGATCAGGTCCCACAGCGCGGCGACGGCCGCCGGCCCCTGGCCGTGCGCGGCGAGCCACGCGCCGAAGCTGACGGCGTCCAGACGCCGATCCTCGGGCGCCAGGCGCATCAGGCCGAGTGCCGCGCGGACCGCACCGGCGCGCTGTGCGAGCGTCAGGTAGGGGTAGCGCGCGAGGGCGCCGGCCAGGTGAAGCGGCGCGGGCAGCGCGCCGCGCCGCAGCTGCGCCGGGCGACGACCTGGCTTCAGCACGGGGATCTGCAGCCGCGGCTGCAGCGCCGTCAGGTGCTCGCTGCCCAGGCGCGCGAGCAGCGCGCGGTAGGCGCTGCAACAGCGCAGGAACACGTGCTGGCCGTTGTCCAGGTGCAGGCCGTCGCGCTCGAACGAGTAGGCGGCGCCACCGAGCCGGCGGCGGACCTCCAGGAGCGTCACGTCCGCGCCCGCCTCGGCGCAGTCGAGCGCGGCGGTGATGCCGGCGAGGCCGCCGCCGATCACCGCCACACGCGGCGCGTCGCTCATCGCCTGCCTGTCCTCCCGCGCGGCGGGTGCCCCTTTGCGAGGCCAGGAACGGCGCCGTTCACGCGCCCACTCCCAGCATGCCCCGCGCCGCCACCCACGCCTTCTCGCGTGCGGGCAACGAGACGCGGCTGCGCGCCGCCTCCTGCGGACGCGCCGCGATGCGTTCGAGCAGCCGCCTGTAGATGCCGGCCATCGCCAGCACGCACGCCGCGCTGCGTCTGTCGAGCATGCGTGTGAGCGCGATGCCGCGGTCGAACCATTCGCGCGCGCGCTCGGACTGGAAGCGCACGAGCGACGCGAGCGACTGCGCCCGGCTGTCCGCGGCGTCCAGCGCCGCGAGCACCGCCGCCGGCGCCGGCTGGCCGTCGGCGAGCAGGCCGAAGCGGCGCAGATCCTCGGCGGGCAGGTACACGCGCCCGTTTTGCGCGTCCTCGCGCAGGTCGCGCAGGATGTTCGTGAGCTGCAGCGCGACGCCGAGTTCGTCGGCGAGGCGTTCGGCGTGCGCGCCGTCCACGGCGGCGCCGCGGCTGGTGCCGAAGATCGCCAGGCACAGCCGCCCGATCCCGCCGGCGACGCGACGGCAGTAGACGACCAGCTGCGCGAAGTCCTCGTAGGTGGTGCCGCTCACATCCATGCGCACGCCCTCAAGCAGCTCGCGCAGTGCGTCCTCGGGCAGCGGAAAGCGCCGCTGCGCGTCGGCCAGCGCGACCATCACCGGGTCCCCGCTGAGCGGCGCTCGCGCGAGCGCCGTGGCCTGGTCCGCGAGCTGCTCGAGCTTGCGCTCAGGGGCGAGCGCGCCGTCGCCGATGTCGTCCACGCGCCGTGCGAACGCGTACACCGCGCACATCGCGCGGCGGCGCTCGCGCGGCAGCAGCCTGATCCCGTAGTAGAAGTTCTTGGCCTGCGCGCGCGTGAGCGCCTCACAGTGGCGGTACGCGCCGAGCACGTCGCCGGACGCCGCGCTCATCGCCTGCCGGCCCTCTCGTGGGGAGGGTGCCCCGTGATGGGGTGCGCACCCCCGCGCGCGGCGCGCAGCGCCGGCAGGAGCGCGCGCGCGCGGCGTGCCTTGCCGGCGCGTGGCGGGCCGGCGAGCACGTCGTAGCCGGCGCGTTCGATCGCCTCCAGCGCGGCGAGCCCACCGGCGAGGAACGCCGCCACCGCGAGCTTCGCGCGTCCGTGCAGCTGGCCGATCAGCGGCGCGCCCTGCGCGAACAGCGCGCGCGCCCGGTCCACCTCGAAGGCGAGCACCTGCCGTAGCGGCGCGCCGGCGTGCGCCGCCGCGAGCTCGCGCTCCTCACAGCCGAAGCGCTGCAGGTCCTCGCGCGGCAGGTACACGCGTCCGCGCGCCAGGTCCTCGGCGACATCCTGGAGGTGCTCGGTCAGCTGCAGCGCCGTGCAGATCGCGTCCGACAGCGCGATCCGCCCAGGGGTCGCGGCCCCGAACACCCCCAGCACGAGCTCGCCCACGGGATCCGCGGACAGCGCGCAGTAGCCGCGCAGCTGCTCCCAGGTCGCGTAGCGCGCCACGCGCTGGTCCATGCGGTTGGCCTCGATCAGACGCACGAACGGCTCGCGCCGAAGGCCGCACGCGCGCGCGCTTTCGCCGAGGCGCCCGAGCAGCGGGTGCGCTGCCTGCGGGGAGGAGGCGGCTTCCCCGCGCAGCGCATGGTCGAGCTCGACTTCCAGCCGGTCGAGCGCCGCCAGGCGCGCGGACGCGTCCGCCTGCGTGGAGACGCCGCCCTGCGCGGGCGCGTCGCCCTGCGCGGACGCGTAGCCATCGATTGGCGCGTCGCCGATTTCATCGACCAGGCGCGCGAAGCCGTAGATGGCGAGCAGATGCGTGCGCACGCGCCGCCCCAGCACGCGGCTGGCGACCGGGAAGTTCTCCCCGCCCGCTCGCGCCATCACCGCCTCCGCGGCGGGGGGGTCGCCGCCCGCCCACCCGAGCGCGTCGGCTGTCAGCATCACCTCGCTCGCTCGCCGCCGCCCGCGCCGGCGTCCACGACGATGCGTGCGGCGACGGCGTCGCCGTCGCCGTTCTCGGCGTCGCTCATGGCCAGGCAGCGGCCGAGCGCCATGATCGGGAAGGTGAGCCTGTAGAGGTGGTAGTTGATGTAGTAGTCCGACGGAAAGCCGGTGCCGGTGTACTGCGGCTCGTCCCACGTGCCGTCGGCACGCTGGGTTGACACGAGCCACGCGACGCCGCGTGTGAGCGCCTCGCTGCACTCCCCGGCCGCGTGCAGCGCGAGCAGCGCCCACGCCGTCTGCGAGGCGGTGCTGGGGCCGCGGCCGATCCATTTGGGGTCGTCGTAGGAGCGCGGGTCCTCGCCCCAGCCGCCGTCTTCGTTCCGGTGGCGCTCCAGCCACGCCACCGCGCGGCGCACGCTCGGGTGCGCCGGATCGACGCCTGCGGCGATCAGCCCTGGGATGACCGCGCCGGTGCCGTACACGTGGTTGACGCCCCAGCGCCCGAACCACGAGCCGTCGGCCTCCTGGTGCTCGAGCAGCCAGCGCACGCCGTCGCGGGCGGCGGGCGTGTGCCCCAGCCCGAGCACGCCGAGCATCTCGACGGTGTGCGCGGTCACGTCGGCGCTCGGCTCGTCGATCACCTCGCCGAAGTCGAGGAACGGCAGCTCGCGCACCAGGGCACGCGTGTTGTCGGCGTCGAACGCGCCCCAGCCGCCGTCTGCGCTCTGCATGCCGCGCACCCATGCGAGCGCGCGCTCGATCGCGCCGTCGATCGGCGCGCGCAGGGCGCCGACGCCGGCGGCGCGCAGCAGCGCGAGCACGACCTCCACGGTGTCGTCGACGTCGGGGTAGTTGACGTTGGCGAACTCGAACGCCCACCCCCCCGGCTGGAGCTTGGGGCGCTTGACCGCCCAGTCGCCGCGCACCGTGACCTCCTCCGCCAGCAGCCAGCGCGCAGCCGTGAGCATCGCGGGGTCATCCGCCGGCAGCCCGGCGTCGGCGAGCGCCACGATCGCGAGCGCCGTGTCCCACACCGGCGACTGGCACGCTTCCAGGCGCCGGCTGGGGCCGGCGGGCGTGGCGGGCGGACGGGCCGGGCGCACGCGCGGCGCATCGGGCTCGTGCTGCTCGCCTGGGTCCTCGACCATGAAGCCGTCAAGACCCTCCAAGCCGCGCTTCATCACCGGATGCTCCAGCGGGTAGCCGGCGAGGTGCAGCGCCATCAGCGAGTACACCCACGGCGGCTGGATGCCCCCCCACGATCCGTCGGCCTCCTGGCGGCGCACGATCCAGCGCTCGGCGCGCGCGAGCGCCAGCGCCCGCAGCGGCGCGAACGGGCGGCGCTCGTAGGCGCGCAGCGCCCGGTCGAGCCACCCGAGCCACGTGCGGCGCCGCGAAGCGGGCTTCTGCGCGCCCGCGGGCGGCGCGGGTGGGGGGGCCTCGGCGCGGAGCTCGTCGAGCCGAAAGGGCAGGACGCGCGCCGGCCGGTGTGCTTTGACGATCGACAGCGCAACGATCGTCTGGCGCGCCCAGCAGGCGAAGTCGTACACGTTCAACGGCACCGACGCGGGCAGCAGGATCACCTCCGGCGGCAGCGCCGGCACCCGCTCCCAGGACCACAGCCCGAACAGCGCCAGCCACACGTGGGTGAACACGCGCGCCTGCTCGAGGCCGCCGGCGTCGCGGACGAACTGCGCGGCGGTGCGCATGTGCTCGGCCTCGACCGGGTCGCCGCACAGCCGCAGCGCCCAGTAGGCCTCGATCGTGGTGGACAGCTCACCGGGGCCGTCGTGGAAGTTCGTCCACGTGCCGTCGGCGCGCTGCTGCGAGCGGATCCAGGCGGCGGAGCGCTCGCTCTGCGCAGCCTGGCGGATCCCCAGGAACTCGCGCAGCAGGATGTCCTCGGCGTCCATCGTGACGTTGGTCTGCAGCTCCCCGCGCCACCAGCCGGCGTCGCTTTGCAAGGCCAGGAGATGCTCGCGTGCGCTCGCCAGCGCCGCCTGCGTCTCGCTGTGCGCCTCCAAGGTCAGCTTTGGCATATGGAAAACCTAAATCTTTTTGTTTCGAGACGAAAGCTGCGCATGCGTGCTCGCACGCACCTACCCGTGTGCAGGCCCAGTGTTACCAATGTGTGCGGCGGGTCTCGGTCAGGAGGCGGGCACGCCCGCCGGCACGAGCACCTCAGGGGGGCCTTCGAGCGCGATCACGTGCCGACGCAGCGTGGCCTCGCTGACGAGCTGTGGCGTGGCGGACACGAAGCGGTAGGCGATCAGCCCGTGCACGTCCAGGCGCGCGCGCAGATGAAAACCTGGGGCCGGCGGTTCGGCGGCGGAGGCGCGCAGCGGCGCAAAGCCGGTCTCGTCGATCTCGCGCACGCGCACGGAGGTGCCGGCGCGCAGCCCGTGCAGGCCGGGCAGGTAGTACTCGAGCGGCGCGGAGCCGAGCTCGACGGTGCTGATCACGCGCTCGGCCGTCGCCGGCGTGAGCGCCTTGGCGAGGCCCCGCCAGTCGCCGCGCTGCAGGCGCGGGCTGAGATCGACGTCGATCGAGATCGCCAGGAACGCGACGGCGATGCCGAGCACGAGCGCGACGCCCGCGCGCCCGGTGCGCGGCCACACGCTCACCAGCGCGATCACCGCGGTGACGGGGATCATCGCGGCGACCAGGTTGCGTGGCGCGAGGTAGTCGGCGCCGCAGGCGACGAGCAGCACCGGGATGAGCACCCCGCAGGCGGCGATCGCGAGCACCAACAGCAACCCGTGCACGGATGCGTCCGCACGCTGGCGGCGCGGTTCGCGCATCCGCCACAGCCCGAGCGCGAGGCCGGCGAGGATCGGCAGCGCGACCAGCAGCTCGATGCCGTGCCCGAGCGGCTTGCCGGAGTAGCCGGTGAGGTAGTACTGCGGGATCGCCTGCAGGCGTTCGCTCAGCGGCCAGCGCCCGATCCACTGCGTGCCGTGGCCGCCTTGGGCGGAGATCAGCGGCAAGAGCGCCGCGCCGACGACGGCGAGCACGCCGAGCGCGCCGAGCGCCGCGCGGCGGGTGCGCGGCTCATGGAGCAGCCACAGCGCCATCGGGATCAGCAGGAACACGGCGAAGTAGTGCGTCAGCAGCGCGAGCGCGCCGGTGAGCGCGAACAGCGCCATGCGCGCGCGGGTGGGCGCGCGCTCGACGCGCAGGAAGCACAACAGCGCGAGCGCGCCCGTGAGCACGAACAGCCCGTACGCGCGCGCCTCCTGCGAGTACCACACGAACAGCGGGTTCACCGCCACCAGCAGCGCGCAGGCGACCGCGGCGCGCGGCGCACCGACGCGGGCGGCGGAGGGTGCGGCGAGGTGGCGCGCGGAGGGCGCACCGACGCGGCGGGCGGACGGCGCGGGGGGGGTGGCGCCGAGCGACGACCGGCCTTCCAGCTCGGCGCCGATCGCCCAGGCGACCGGCACGGTGGCGATCCCGGCGAGCGCCGAGGGCAGGCGCAACGCGATCTCGCCGGTCCCCAGGATGCGCGCGTCGGCCCACGCGATCACGTACCACAGCGGCGGCGTGTTCTCGCTGTGCACGACCGAGCGCAGCGTCGCCACGAGGCTCGGGTGCAGGACGTGCACGGGCGTGAACGCCTCGTCGTACCAGAAGCTCTGCAAGTCGAGCGTGGACAGCCGCAGCGCGGCGGCGAACAGCGTGAGCAGGGCCAGCGGCCACCAGCGCGGCAGGCGGGAGGCGACGCTCGCCATCCGCCCGGCCCGCGCGGCGGGCGCCTGCGGGGCCGCCGCGGTGGGCGCGGGCGCGCTCATCGCGGCTGCGCTCATCGCGGACATCTCCCCTGGCCCGCTGGACCGAAGCAGCCGTAGCGGTTGGCGGGCGTGTCCGGGTGGTAGGGCGGCAGGTACCAGCCGCCGTGAACGCCGCGCAGCCCGTCGCGCACCGGCCCCCAGATCGCCAGGCAGATCTGCGTCTTTTCGCCCGGCGCGCCTGGGATGGTGTTGCCGCACAGGACCTCGCGCCCGCTGTCCAGGCCGAGGGTTTCCTGGTCGATCGAGATGTTCACGTAGTCGTGGTGGGTGTAGTGGCGCCAGGTGGCCAGATCGGCGACCAGGCGGTGGTTGATGTCGACCTCGCGGCCGAGGTCGTTGACCGTGGCGACCGCCAGGAACACGGCGACGAGCACCAGCAGCCAGGTCTCGATCAGCCACGCGCGCCCCTTCTCGCGCCCGCCGGCGCGTGCTTCCGGGAGGGGACGCAGCCACGCGGGCAGCCACCGCCAGCGCGCGTCGGCGGCTGGTAGCGAGGCCTCGTTCATGCGCCCTCGCTCATTTCACCGGCGCCAGCAGCGGCGATGTCTGGTGGACGACGAACAGCGCCTGCACGGCGAGCGTCGCCGCCAGCAGGCGCCGGTCGCGGGTGACGACGGCGAGCGGCAGCGGCCACAGGATGTACCAGGCGAGCAGCCAGGTGCTGGTGACGGAGATCGCGAGCAGCGCCCAGCCGGAGGCGGCCACCCAGTCATAGCCGCGCCACGTGCGCCACAGCAGGTAGAGCACGATCGCCACGAGCGCCGCCTTCAGCAGATCGTGATCGACGGGGAACACGCCGGGCTTGCCGAACAGGTGGGCGATCTCGGTGGCGAAGCTGTCGGTGGAGACGAACGCCGCGTCGCGGTTGAGCGCGGCGACGAGGTCGATGCCGTGGATGCCGAACACCGCGTAGCCGGCGAGCGCACCGAGCGCGATCGCGGCCAGCGCACCGAGGATCGGCGCGAGCCGCCGGCGCGAGAGGATCATGAACGGCAGGAGCACCGCGACGGTGGCCTTGATGAGCGCGCCGGCGACGACCCACGCGGCGGCGCCCGCTTCGCGCCGCGCCCCGATCCCGCCCACGCCGGGCGTGCGCGGAGCGAGCATCAGGCTGACGGCGGCCATCATCGTGAGCATCATGATCAGGTCGTTGTGCGCGCCGCCGAGGCCGTAGAGCACGTACAGCGGGTTGGCGCCGACGACCAGCAGCGCGAGCACCGGGTCGAGGCCCCGCGCGCGCGCGCAGCGCCAGGTGAGCGCGAGCGTGCCGGCGCTCGCGAGCAGCGCCTCGAGCTTCATGCCCCACAGCGCGCCGACCACGCCGAGCGGGGCGAGCGGGTAGGAGAGCAGCGTGTACAGCGGCCCGTACGCGGTGGCCACGTGGATCCAGTCGGTGCCGACGTACTTGAACACCGGGTCGCCGGCGATCGCCAGCGGGCCGTTGAGGTACGGGTTCATCCCGTGCTCGACGCCCATGCGCGCGTAGGCGATGTAGCTGAAGACGTCGGTGGAGATGAGCACCGGCCCGGCGAACACGATCAGCTGCAGCGCGGCCACCAGCGCGATCGCCCAGCGCGCGGAGATCGCGGGTGCTTGCGCGCGCTCGCGGCGCGCGCGCCCTGTCCACGCGCCGGCACGTCCGGCGAGCACGACCAGCCCGCCGTAGGCGCCGGTGGAGGCGAGCAGCGCGATGATGAAGACGCGGAAGCCGAGGCGCTCGCCGATTCGGGCACCACCCCAAACTGGGGTGGTCAGCCAGCCGCTGATGTCTGGCTGCAGCGGTATCTCCGCGGAGTGCCCGAGCGCGCCGTCGAGCACGACCTCGACGGCGGCGGCCACCAGCACGAGCGCCAGCGCGGTGGCCAGCGCGGACGCCCAGCGTGCCGAGCGGACCTCGGCGAGCGGCCGCTCGCCGTGCGCGACTGCGCTCACGAAGCGGCGGGGAGCCCCGGCATCACACGACCGCCCGCACGGGCTATCACAGCGCCGTCCACACGGTCTTGCTCTCCAGGTAGGCGTCGAGGCCATCGTGGCCGTGCTCGCGCCCGATGCCCGAGGCCTTGAAGCCGCCGAACGGCGCCGCCGGGTCGGCGAGCCCCCAGGTGTTGATGTAGACCATGCCCGCGCGCAGCATCGCCGCCAGCCGGTGGGCGCTGGAGAGGTCGCGCGTCCACACCCCCGCCGCCAGCCCGTACTCGCCTTCGTTGGCCCGCGCGGCGACTTCCTCCAGGCTGTCGTACGGGGAGGCGACGAGCACCGGCCCGAAGATCTCCTCGCGCGAGATGCGCAGCTCGTCGGAGGTCGTGCTGAACAGGGTGGGCGCGACGAAGTAGCCGCCGCTGTCGGCGAGCGCCGCCTCGCCGCCCGCGAGCAGCTCCGCGCCTTCCGCACGCCCCGCCTCGATGTAGCCGAGCACGCGTTCCTGTTGCTCGGCGGACACGAGCGGCCCGAGCTGGGTGGCGGCGTCGAGGCCGGGGCCGAGCTGGGTCGCCTTGGCGGCCTCGGCGAGGCCGCTCATCACCTCGTCGAAGCGCTCGGCCGGGACGAACAGCCGCGAGCCGGCGTTGCACGCCTGCCCGGAGTTGAAGTACAGCGCCTGGAAGGAGCCCTTGACGGCGCTTTCGAGGTCGGCGTCGGGGAGGATGATGTTCGGCGACTTGCCGCCGAGCTCCAGCGTCACGCGCTTGAGCGCCCTGCCGGCCTTCGCGCCGATCTCGCGCCCCACGGCGGTCGAGCCGGTGAAGGCGATCTTGTTGACGTCGGGGTGGTCGACGAGCGCGGCGCCGGTGCTGCCGTCGCCGGTGAGCACGTTGATGACGCCGGGCGGAAAGCCGACCTCGAGCGCGAGCTCGCCGACGCGCAGCGCCGACAGCGGCGTCTGCTCGGCGGGCTTGAGCACGACGGTGCAGCCGGCGGCGAGCGCCGGGCCGAGCTTCCACGCGGCCATCAGCAGCGGGAAGTTCCAGGGGATGATCTGCGCGCACACGCCGACGGGTTCGCGGCGCGTGTAGCAGTGCATGTTGGGGGCGCCCACCGGCAGCACGCCGCCCTCGATCTTGGTGGGCCAGCCGGCGAAGTAGCGCAGGTGCGCGACCGCGCCACCCACATCGACGAACTGGGCGAGCCCGACCGGCTTGCCGTTGTCGAGCGACTCGACCTGGGCGATCTCCTGCGCGCGCGCGTCGATCGCGTCGGCGAGCGCGTGCATCAGCCGCTCGCGCCCGGCGGCCGGCAGCTTGCCCCACGGACCTTCGGCGAACGCGGCGCGGGCGGCTTTCACCGCGGCGTCGACATCCTCGGCGCCCGCGAGCGGGAGCTCGGCGATCTCCCCGCCGGTGGCGGGGTCGAGCGTGGCGAACGTGCGCCCGTCGGCCGCCTCCGGACGCTCGGCGCCGATCAGCAGGCGATGCGGCTTTGAGATGAACTCGCGCGCGGGGCCGCTCAGCGCGTCGGGAAGCGTGTCTGCGGAGATGGTTGTCATGAGCGGAGCGTACCTGGCCGAGCGCTCGTGCTGCGCGGATGGCAGAGCGCGCTCGAAGGCGGCTGCGGCGCCCTCACACGCCGACGGGCAGCTGCGGCTGCGGACGCCCCACGGCAAACCCCTGGGCGTAGTCCACGCCGTAGCTTGCGAGCAGCTCCAGGGTGGCCTCGTCGCTGACGAACTCGGCGACCGTCTTGGCGCCCATGCCGCGCACGACGCCGGCCATCGCGCTGACCAGCAGCTGGTCGATGCGCGAGGCGGGCAGGCGGCGGATGAACTCGCCGTCGATCTTCAGATGGCTGAAGGGCAGGCGCTTGAGGTATTGCAGCGAGCCGAAGCCGGCGCCGAAGTCATCGAGCGCCAGGCCGCAGCCGAGCGTGAGCACGCCGATGCAGAACTGTCGGGCGCCGGCCATGTCGGAGATGGCGGCCGTCTCGGTGATCTCGATCAACAGCCGCGCCGGCTCGACGCCGTGCCACTCCAGCTGGCGAGCGATGTGCGCGAGCAGCGTCGCGTCGGTGACGGACAGGGCGGAGACGTTGACGGCAAGGCGCAAGCCCTTGTTCTCGCCGAGCAGCGCGATCACGCGATCGAGCACCATGCGGTCGATGTCGGCGATCAAGCCGTAGCGCTCGGCGGCGGGCAGGAACAGCCCAGGCGCGAGCAGGCGCCCGTCGGGGCGATCGGCGAGGCGCAGCAGAGCCTCGTGGTGGCACACGCGTCGCTCGCGGACGGAGACGATCGGCTGGAAGTGCAGCACGAACAGCCCGTGCTCGATCGCGCAGCGCAGGCGCGCGAGACCTGCGTTCAACGCCCACGCGTCGGCGCCGCCGTGCGCGGCGATCGCCGTGGCGGCGTCATCGAGCCGCTGGTCGGCCTCGGGCAGGGTCGAACTCGGCATCGGCGCAAGTCGTCTTCGACGGCGCCGGGAGCTCCCCTGCGCGCCAGGGCGCCGTTCAGCGCCGCGAGCGCGGCGCGTACGGGCGCCGTGCGCGGTCGGAGATCACGAGCAGCAGGGCGACGAGCACGAAGTTCATCACCACCGAGGAGCCGCCGTAGGCGACGAATGGCAGCGTGACGCCGGTCAAGGGGATCACCCGCGTGACGCCGCCGACGATCACGAACACCTGCAGGGCGATGACGAACGACAGGCCGGTGGCCAGGAGCTTGGAGAAGGAGTCGCGCGCGAGCACGGCCGTCTTCAGCCCGCGGGCGACCAGCATCAGGTACACGCCCAGCAGCGCGGCGGCGCCGACGAGGCCGAGCTCGTTGACGATGACCGCGTAGATCATGTCGCTTTCGGGGACCGGCAGGATCGTCGCGCCGTGCGGGCCGAGTCGCAGCAGCGAGCGATCGAAGCCCGCGCCGAGCAGACCGCCGTCGGCCTGCGCGAACAGCGACTGCGCGAGCTGGTAGCTGCCGCCTTCGAGCTTGTACAGCGATTCCTCGAACGGGTGTTCCCAGGCGAGCACGCGCGCGTGCACGTGACCGACATGGCCGGTCACGTACCAGGCGCCGAGCGCGAACAGCACGAGCCCGATCAGCGGGAACGACAGGCGCCCGGTGGCGACGTACAGGAGCGCCAGGAACGCGCCGTAGAACATCAGCGAGGTGCCCAGCTCGCGGGTGATCAGCAGCGTGGCCATCGCCGCCCCCCACACGATCAGCATCGGCCCGAACTGCTTCATCGGCGGGATCGTCACGCCGAGCACGCGCCGGCCGGCGGTGACGAGGATCTGACGGTTGTCGCGCAGGTAGCTGGCGAGGAAGATCACGATCGCGATCTTCGCGAGCTCGGCGGGCTGGAAGGAGACGCTGCCGACGTGGATGTCCAGGTAGGCGCCGTTGACCTGCTCGCCGATCCCCGGCAGCCGGGGCAGCACGGTGGCGACGATGCCGACCAGCGCGATCGTGTAGCGGTAGCGCTCGAGCACCCCCACGCCGCGGCGGCGCAGCGCGATGATCGTGCCCGCGAACAGCACCAGGCCGAGCACCATCCACTGGGCCTGCTGGCGGGCGAGCGTGGGTTCGATGCGGTAGACCATCACGATGCCGACGCTGGCGAGCACCGCCACCAGCGGGAACAGGTAGGGGTCGGCGTTGGGCAGGGCGAAGCGGATCACCAGATGCGCGGCCAGGCACAGCACGAGGAACAGCGCGCCGTAGGTCAGCGACACGCTGGAGGCGTGGTTGAGCGTCAGGCTGGTGGAGGCTCCCGGTGAGCTGCCCTCGGTCTGGATGAACACCGCGGTGAAACCGCCGGTGACGAGCAGCGCAGCCGGCATCAACCCGAGGAGCTCGCGGTTGCGGGGGCTGAGCACGGATCGAGCGTAGCCGCGCGAGCGGCGCCTTCGCGCCGATCGGCTCGCTAGTCTGATTTGCAGCCCCTGGGAGGAGGCCCGTAGACGACCTCGTGCCCAATGCGCTGCAAAGCAGGCGACACCCGATGATTGACGATCTCCAGCCGTCGCTGCGATGGGGAATGTGGAGGCGCTTCCTGCTGGCGGCCGTGCTGATCGCGGCGATGAGCGGCGCGGCGACGGCGACGCTGGCGCTGAACAAGATCACGACGCTCGCCAACGAGATCTTCCCGAAGACGAGCCACATCAGCGCGCCGAAAGGCCTGGTCACGCCCGAATACGGTGGCGGGCCGCAGACCTTCCTGATCCTTGGCTCGGACCGGCGCTCGGGCTCGAGGAACATCGAAGAACGCGACGCCTCGCCGCACAGCGACACGATCCTGCTGGTGCGCTTCGACCCTGAACAGGGCCAGACCTCGGTGCTGTCGATCCCGCGTGACCTGATGGTCAACATCGACGCGCCCGACGGTCAGGTGTACGAAAACGAAAAGATCAACGCCGCGTACACGATCGGCAGCGAGAACGGCGGCGCGAACGAGGCGAGCATCCTGGCGGCGGAAACGATCAAACGCGAAGTGTTTCCCGAACTGGCGCTGAACGGGATCATCGACGTGAACTTCAAGGGCTTCATCGAAGTGGTGGACACGCTCGGGTGCGCGTACGTGAACGTGGACCACCGCTACTACAACGAGAACGAAGGCACCCCGGAAACCGACTACACGAACATCAACCTGGAGCCTGGCTACCAGAAGCTGTGCTACGAAAACGCGCTCGACTACGTGCGCTACCGCCACGACGACTCCGACTTCGTGCGCGTGGCGCGCCAGCAGGACTTCCTGCGCGACCTGCGCGAGCAGATCGACCCCACCGACGAGCTGGGGCAGATCGACCGCGTGGCCAAAGCGGTGGGCCACGCGATCCGCACGAATTTCCCGGCCACCTCCGAAGAGCTGATCCTGCTGACCAAGCTGATCGCCTTCTCGCAGTCCAAGCCGCTGCGCCAGGTGAAGTTCTTGGCGGCCGACGAGGATTACCAGATGAACAACGTGGACTACGTGACCTCGACGCCGGAACTGGAGAAACAGACGCTGGAAACGTTCTTGAACGGCCACGAACAACTCGAGCTGCCGCCGCCCTCCCCACGCCCGAGGAGCGTCGTCGCGCGCCAGGCCCACCAAGCCCGCCACGCCCACCAAGCCAGCCGCCGCGAGCCGCATGCGAGCTTCAACCCGGCGAGCGTCGGCCTGTTCCCGACGCCGGCAAGCGGCGAAGAAGAACTCGTGAAGGCGGCCAGCGAAATCCCCTTCCCGGTGCTCTACCCGCACCTGCAGACGGGGCCCGCCGAACAACAGCAGGTGCGCGCGTACCCGCTGCGCAACCAGCAGAACATCCGCCATCACGCCTACGTGATCGTGTTCCTGGAGAACCAGACCGAGGATGGCTACTACGACTTCGAGGGCACCGACTGGCTGAACCCGCCGCTGTTCGCGCACGCCCGCACGGAGGTGATCGACGGGGTGGAATACCGCTTCGTGGACGACGGCTCGCACATCCACGTGATCGGCTGGCGCGCGGGCAACGTCCTCTACTGGGTCACGAACACGCTGCTGGAGGAACTGTCGAACGCGCAGATGATCCAGATCGCCAAATCAGCGCTCCGCTTGGCAACCAAGCGACCCTGACGCCGCGCGAACCGCTGGCCGGTGTGTCAGCGGGACGCGGTGGCCGCCTGGTCGAGCGCGGCGTTCACCAGCGCGTCGGCGTCGGCGTTCTGCGCCCGCGGCACGGTGCGGATCGACCAGCGCTCGAAGCCGCGCAGCGCTTGCATGGCCTCCAGGTACAGGGGTCGCATGGCGGGGTGCTTGACCTTGTAGACGCCCTGCACCTGCTTGGCGATCAGCTCGGAGTCGCCGATGACCTCGATCTCGCCGGCGCCGAGCTCGCTCGCGCACGCCAGGCCGAGCAGCAGCGCGCGGTACTCGGCGACGTTGTTGGTGACCTTGCCCAAGAGCTGCGTGCGCTCGATGAGCACGTCACCGTCGGGCGAGCTGACCACGCAGGCGGCGGCAGCGGGACCAGGGTTGCCGCGGGCGCCGCCGTCTACGTGCACGATCAGCTTCATCGCGTGCGAGTATGCAGCCCGCTGGGGACGAAGCGGTCGCTAGGAGACGTTCGCCAGCGGCAACAGGTCGCCGGGGACGCGCGCGCGGCGGCGGTCGCGCACGACGCGGCGCTGCACGTCGCCGTCGGGTGAGATGCCGGCGGCGGCGTAGCGTGCACGGCGGTCGAACTGGCGCCGGTCCACGATCACGGTGACGTTCTCGTCGGCGCTGTAGTGCTCGACGAGCTTCGGGTAGAGCTCATCGGCGAGCGGCCTGGGCACCACGCAGTAGATCATCGCCGCAGCGATGTTACTCCCCGTGCGCGAATCCGCAAGCCGCGCGCACGGAATCGTCACACGCTTTCAGCCGCCGGCGGCGAGCGCCAGCGAGCCGGAGTCGGCCGCCGCGGCGTTTCCTGCGCGTTCTTCGCGCGCGAGCTCCGCGAGCTCGGTTCCCTGCGCGATCACCAGCGCCTCGGCGACCGGTTCGCTGAGGTCAACCTCGTAGCGGTACCAGCAGAGCTCCCACGCGACGACGATCCGCACGACGCTCGCCAGGTGCTCGGCCGAGCGGACGGTCACGAGCGGTGCTCCCAGCGCGCGGATCACGCCGGCCACACGTCGGGGGAACTCGCTGGCGTTGAACACGTCGAGCGCCTGCTGCAGATACGGGGAGGCCAGCGCGGGCGCCGCGGCCGTCGCCGTCTCCGATTGCCCTGCCGGCGCCGCCGGCGCCGGCGCGAGTGGCGGCTCGGGCGCGGGCGCTCCGGGGTCCTGCGCGTGAGCGGGCGTTGCCAGCTCGACGGTCGCGGGGCCCGCCGCCGGCCCAGGCGCGTCGGCGAGCGGCACGGGCGCGTCGGCGTCCGGCGCGGACGCGGCGGCGTGCAGCACGGCTGCGGCGGCGTCCGGCGCGGACGCGGCGGCGCGCGGCACGGGCGCGGCGGCGTGCGGCGCGGCGGCGCGCGGCGCGGACGCGTCCGCCTGCGGCACGGGTGCCTGCACCGTGGCGAAGAGCCCGGCGTCGGCTGCCGCGAAGTCGCCTGCGGGCGCGAGGCCTTCCTGCGCGGACGGCGCTGACGGCGTGGCCGGTGCGCCAGGCAGCCTGTGGGGAACGCCGCCGTTGACGGCCGCGTCCGAGCGCTGCGGCTCGGCATCCCTGCGCACTCTGAAAGGCACGGACACCTTGAACGGCGCGGGCAGCCGCTCGAACAGGCTTCCCGCCCTGCGCGGGCGCCCCGGCGGCAGGCTGACCGGCCGGCTGTCGGTCTCGCGCAGCCAGCCCGCGTGCGCGGCACGCGGCGCACACAGCTCGCACACGATCCTGCGTCGCCCGGCGCCGACGAACACGTCCGGCTGCTCGCCGCGCAGCAGCCGCCTGGCGCACACGTCGCAGGCGACATCTGGCTGGGAGGTGACGATCGTGCGCGTTGCCATCAAGCCGGCAGCCTATCCGAGTCGTCGGTAGACGGCCGAGAGGCGCCGCGTATCGGCCGTCTAGGCGTGTACGGCGGCGCGCTCCTCCCCCGCCTGTTCGACCACTTTTTGTGCGAGGTGCCCTGGGAGCTCTTCGTAGCGCAGGAACTCGAGCGTGTAGTCGCCCTGCCCTTGGGTGATGGAGCGCAGATCGGGGGCGTAGGTGAGCATCTCGGCCATCGGCACCTCGGCTTTGATCTCGGTCATCGCGCCGACGGGCTCCATCCCCTGGGGGCGCCCGCGGCGGCTGTTGAGGTCGCCGATGACGTCGCCGACGCTGTCCTCGGGGACGGACAGGGTGACGAGCATGATCGGCTCCAGCAGCACGGGCTCGGCGTGTTCGAGCGCGTCCTTCATGGCCTGCAGGCCGGCGAGCTTGAAGGCGATCTCGGAGGAGTCCACGGAGTGGTACTGGCCGTCGAACAGGCGTACGCGCACGCCCTGCACGGGGTAGCCGGCGATGACGCCCGTTTCCATCGCCTCGCGCACGCCCTTCTCGACGGCGGGGATGAACGAGTTGGGGATGACCCCGCCCTTGATGTTGTCGACGAACTCGAAGCCCTCGGCGTTCTCCGCGTCGCCCAGCGGCGTGATCTCGATGTGGCAGTCGCCGAACTGCCCGCGCCCGCCGGACTGCTTCTTGTGGCGTCCGTGGGCGGTGGCGCTGGCGCGGATCGTCTCCTGGTAGGGGACGCGCGGCGGCTTCAGCTCGACCTCCACGCCGAAGCGCGAGCGCAGGCGGTCGACGATGACTTCGACGTGCACCTGGGAGAGCCCGGCGACGATCTGCTCGCCGGTCTGCTGGTCGCGGTGCAGGTCGATCGTGGGGTCCTCCTCCTGCAGGCGGCGCAGCGAGGAGAGCACCTTGTCCTCGTCGCCGCGGCTCTTGGGCTCGACGGCGAAGGCCATGACGGGCGCGGGCAGCTTGATGCGCGGCATGTCGATCGGCTGGTCGCGTTCGGCCAGCCAGTCGCCGGCGCGCGTCTCCTTGAGCTTGGCGACCGCGCCGATGTCGCCGGGGCCGAACTCCTGCACGTGCTCGACGTCCTTGCCGGCGAACGTGACGAGCTGGCCGATGCGCTCCTTGACGTGCGCGCGCGTGTTCAGCAGCTGGCTGTCGGTGCGCAGGACGCCCTGGTAGACGCGCAGCAGGTTGATGCGCCCGGCGAACGGGTCGGCGCGGGTCTTGAACACGTACGCGTACAGCGGCTCGTCCTCGCTGGGGCTGAGCGTCACCTCGCCGACCTGCAGCGCGCCGTGCTTGACGGGCGAGGGCAGGTCCTCGACGATCGCGTCGAGCAGGCGCGTGGTGCCGAGGTTGCGCGTGGCGACGCCGCACACGACGGGGAAGATTTTGCCGTGGTTGGTGCCCTCCTTGAGCGCGTCGACGATCTCCTGGTGGGAGATCTGCTCGCCCTCCAGGTAGCGCTCCATCAGCGTGTCGGAGACTTCGCACACCTCGTCCATCAGCTTTTCGCGGTATTCGCCCGCGCGCTCGGCGAGCTCGGCGGGGATCGGGATCTCGTCTGCCGCGCCGCGCTCTGGCGTGGCCTGCGCGCGGAAGGCCTTCATGTCCACGAGGTCGATCACGCCTTCGACGTCGTGCTCTGAGCCGATGGGGATCTCGGTGGCGACGACGTGGGGGCCGAACGCCCGCTTGAGCTGATCGAGCGTGCGGAAGAAGTCGGCGCGCTCGCGGTCGAGCATGTTCACGAACAAGAGGCGCGCGATGTCCAGCTCGCCGGCGCGCGCCCACAGCCGGCTGGTGGTGACCTCGACGCCCATCACGGCGTTGATCACGAACACCGCCGACTCGCACACGCGCAGCGCGCCGAGCGCGTCGGCGACGAAGCTCGGCTCGCCGGGCGTGTCAAGCAGGTTGATCTTGCGCTCCTGCCAGCTGAGCGTGCTGAGCGTGGTGGAAATCGACATCTGCCGCGCCTGCTCGTCGGGGTCGGAGTCCGATGCGGTGCTGCCGTCGGGCACAGAGCCGAGACGGTTCACAGCCCCCGCCTCGAACAGCAGCGCCTCGTGCAGCGCCGTCTTGCCCGACCCTCGGTGTCCGACGAGGGCGACGTTGCGAATACGGTCCGCTGGGGGGTGCATTGGAATCTCCTTCCTCGGTGTAAAAGGACGATACCGCCGCGTCCCAGCGGGCGCCAGTGCGGTTCGACGCCTATCTGCGAGGAGCGCTGCGCGCTCTCGATCCATCCTCGGCGGGCGTCAGCCGGGCGGCTGTCCGACTTTCAGCCGGTTGCCGTCGGGGTCGCTGACGATCGCCTGCCTGACGCCGTCGCCGATCAGCTCCACCGGCCCCGCACGCACGCCCCGCTCGGCCAAGCCGGCGAGGAAGCCGTCGAGGTCGGCCACCAGCAGCGTGTGCAGCGCCGAGCCCGCGCGTGCCGGGTCGCGCTCGATGACCAGCCAGCCCGAGTCGGTCAGCCGCCACGCCGCCTCGCGCGCGTTGGGGATCAGGTCGGGCGGGCGCCCGAGCAGGCGCTCATACCACTCCCCCGCCGCCTGACGGTCGCTCACGGGGATGCCGGCGAAGAGGTGGTCGAACACGCGCCGGACGAGCGATTGGGAGGAGCCCTCGAGCCCGACGCGGCCGGCGAGCGACCGCTTGGAGGATGCCGGCGCGCTCAGCTCAGTCGACGAAACTCGACGCCAGAACTGAACGGCATTCACGCGTACACGAGTTCGGCGCTGGCTGTGGTCTCCACTGGCTCCAGCCGCAGGGGCTGCAAGGTCACGGTGGGGACTTCGCCGTTGGGGCGCTCGAGCACAAGCGCGATGCCCTCCTCGAGACTCCGCCGAAGCTCGTCCAGGTTGTCGCCCGTGGCGAAGACGCCTGGGAACTCCTCTACGGTCGCCCAAAGCGAGTCGTCCTCATGGCGGACGTTGACATGCAACTCCTTAGTCGCGCTCATGGCTCCATGATACGTATCGCCTCAAGTTGCCTCATCCTGTAGGCCGGCCTCTCGTCGTAGCTGTGCCTCAAAGCCCTTCGTGTAAGCGCGACGCTTGTTCTCGGGGAGCGTGATCGGCCGGTGGCCGGGCTTGGTCATCTTGACCTGGTGGTTTCCCCCGCGGCCAAACATCCATCCCTCCCGTTCGAGACGCTTGATCCATTCCTTCTGCGTGGCCGGCACTCGTCGCAGCCTACGCCGCCACCCCGACGGCGCGATCAGTCGTCGAAGGACTCCTCCTGCATCCGCGATCGCAGGCGCAGCACCGCCTTGGTGTGCATCTGTGAGACGCGCGACTCGGTCACGCCGAGCACCTCGCCGATCTCGCGCAGCGTCAAGTTCTCGTAGTAGTAGAGGGCGATCACCAGCTTCTCGCGCTCGGGCAGCTTGGCGATCGAGTCGGCGATGCGGTCCTTGAGGTCGCCGACGTCGAGCGCCCGCGCGGGGTCGGGTGCGCCGGGGTCCTCGATGGTGTCCATCAGCGACACCTGGTCGCCGCTGGAGTCTGAGACGCTCCACAGCTCGTCCAGGGCGACGATCGAGGAGTGCGAGATGGCGAGCAGCGACTCGTTCAGTTCGTCGACCGTGATCCCCAGCTCGTCCGCGAGCTCCTGGTCGGTGGGGGCGCGCTGGAGCGTGTGCTCGAGCTTGGCGTTCGCGCGCTCCACTTCGCGGGCGCGCGCGCGCACGCTGCGCGGCACCCAGTCCAGCGAGCGCAGCTCGTCGATGATCGCACCCTTGATGCGCATGATCGCGTAGGTCTCGAACTTGATGTCGCGGGACAAGTCAAAACGCTCTATCGCGGAGATAAGGCCGACGAGGCCGTAGGAGATGAGATCCGCCTCCTCCACGTGCGGCGGCAGGCCCGCGGCGGTGCGCCCGGCGACGTACTTGACCAGCGGCGAGTACGCCACCACCAGCCGCTCGCGCACGCGCTCGTCGCCTTCGGTCTTGTAGCGCCGCCACAGTTCGCGCAGCTCGATCGGCTTGACGTTCGTCTCCAAGGTCAATAATCCCCAGGGCGGTCGGGCGCGTCCATCACGCGCGAGGGTGGCTGCGCGTGTAGGCGCTTCTGAGCCTGGCGGACTCTACCCGAGTATAAATCTGGGTGCTCGACACCGACGCGTGCCCCAGCAGCTCCTGGATCGCGCGCAGGTCGGCGCCGCCGTCCAGCAGGTGCGTGGCGAAGCTGTGCCGCAGCGCGTGCGGCGTCGCGCCGTCGCCCATGCCCACACGGCGGATCCACGCGCGCAGCCGCCGGCGCACGTCGCCCGTGCCGAGCGTGCGTCCGGTCTTGCTGAGCAGCAGCGTGTCCGTGGCGCCCGCGCCCTGCGTGAGCGCTGGGCGTGCCCGCTCGAGGTACGCGTGCACGGCCGCCATCGCCTGCTCGCCCACCGGCACGAAGCGCGTCTTGCGGCCCTTGCCCTCCACCCGCAGCTGCTCGCCGTCGAAGTCCACGTCCGCGAGGCGCAGCGACACGAGCTCCTCCGCGCGCAGGCCGCACGCGTACGCGAGCTCGAACATCGCCCGGTCGCGTAGCTCCAGCGGAGCGGACGCCGCGATGCCGTCCAGCAGCCCGGCGGCCTCGCGCGCGCTGAGCACGCGCGGCAAATGCGAAGCCCTGCGCGGCGTGGAGATCAGGTCAGCGGGGTTCTGCGCGATCAAGCCGTGCTCGCGCTGGCTGGCAAACAGCGCGCGCAACGCCGCCAGCTTGCGCGCCGAGCTGCTCGCCGCGATGCCGCGCTCTGACAGGCCCGCCACGTAGCGGCGCACCGCCTTGGCGTCGATTTGCGCCGGCACGAGCCCCTGGTCGCTCGCCCAGCGCGCAAACTGACCGACGTCCGCGCCGTACGCGCGGCGCGTGCGCGGCGCAGCGTCGCGCCGGCGCAGGTCCTCCTCCAGCAGCGCCGCCGCGCGCGCCCACGCCTCGTAGCGCTCCGCCGGCTCAGCTCGAGGGGCCGCCTGTGCCTGTGTTGTCATCCGTGCCAACCTCGCGATCTTCTCACCCTCGGCTGTAGTTCGCCGCCTCCCGTGCTCCGCCTGCCTTCCCCCCTACGCTCGCACACTGCAAGCGACATGCGGATGCTCCCCGTTCACGAGCGGCCGTCTCGATCTGTGCAGATATCTGGTACTGGAACGTTACTCCTGTCCAGAGTAGATTGAACGCGTGAGCAATCAGGCGAGCGTGCCTGCATCAGCCGAGCGCACTGGATCCGGGCAGCCTGCTGAGGGCCAGCCTGCTGACCCTGACGGTTCGCTTGGGTTTGCGGGTGGGGCCGGACCCTACGGGCCGGTCGGTCGCTCCGCGTGGCTCGACGTGGACTGGCGCACACACCAACGCTGGGTGGTGGTGGACGGCCAGCCGGTGAACGTCATCGAGCTCCCGGGGGTCTCGCCACCGGCTGGCGAGGCGGCCGGAGAGGGGGACGGCGCGCCATCCGCAGCACTCGACAGGCAGCCGCTCGTGTTCGTGCACGGCCTGTCGGGGTCGTGGCCCAACTGGCTCGAACAGCTGCCCGTGTTCGGCGCCGAGCGGCGCGTCATCGCCATGGACCTGCCCGGCTTCGGGCACTCGCCGATGCCCGAGCGAGAGATCTCCATCTCCGGCTACGCCCGCCTGCTCGACGGCCTGCTGGGAGAGCTCGCGATCGACGCGGCAGCTGTGGTGGGCAACTCGATGGGCGGCTTCATCGCCGCCGAGCTCGCGATCGCCTTCCCCCAGCGCGTCGAGCGCCTGGTGCTGGTGTCGGCGGCCGGCGTGTCCACCACCAACCATCCCGGCGTGCTGCGCGTGTTGCCCACCATGCAGCGTCTGCAGTCCGCGCTGGCCGACGGCGGTGGGTGGGTGGCGTCGCACTCAGACACGCTCGCCCGCCGTGCGCGCATGCGCGACGCGCTGATGCACGTCGTGGCGCGCCACCCCGACCGTCTGCCGCCGGCGCTCGTGGCCGAGCAGCTGCGCGGCGCGGGCAAGCCCGGCTTCATGCAGGCGCTGGAGGCGGTGCTCGACTACGACGTGCGCGAGCGCCTGCCGGAGATCGCGTGCCCAACGCTGATCGTGTGGGGCGCCGAAGACCACCTGATCAGCGTGCGCGACGCGGATGTGTTCGCCCAGCTGATCCCCAACTCGCGCAAGGTGATCTTCGCGGACACCGGGCACATGGCGATGCTCGAGCGCCCAGTGGCTTTCAACCGGCTGCTCACGGATTTCCTCGCCGAGTAAGCAGCGATCCCCGCGTCGGCTAGGGAGCCGCGCCGCGCCAGCGGCCTCCTAGCGCGCGATCGCGCCCTCGGCGGCGCTGCCGACGAGCTTCGCGTACTTGGCGATCGCCACCTCCATCGGCTGCAGGGTGTGCGGCGGCGGCCGGTAGCCGGCCACGCGGGCGGCGATCTCCTCGTCGCCGAGCGCCACGTCGAGCTTGCGGGTGTCCGCGTCGATCGTCAGCTCGTCGCCGTCGTGGATCGCGGCGATCGGCCCGCCGCGGACCGCCTCGGGCGCGACATGGGCGGCCATGAAGCCGTGGGTCGCGCCGGAGAAGCGCCCGTCGGTGATCAGCGCGACCTGCTCGCCGAGGCCCTCGCCGACGATTGCGGCGGTGACGGCGAGCATCTCGCGCATGCCCGGCCCGCCGGCGGGCCCCTCACCGCGGATGACGACCACGTCGCCCGCCTGGATCTGATGGGCGAGCACCGCGGCCATCGCCGCCTCCTCGCCGTCGAACACACGCGCCGGCCCCACGTGCTTGCGCCGCTCGTGCCCCGAGAGCTTCACCACGCAGCCGTCTGGGGCGACGTTGCCGCGCAGGATCGCAAAGCCGCCGGTCGCTTTGATGGGTTCTGAGAGCGGACGCACCACGCGCTGCCCGTCACGCTCGTTGGCTTCCGCGGCGTGCTGGCCGATGCTCTTGCCGGTGACGGTGAGCGCGTCGGCGTTGAGGATGCCCGCCTCCTGCAGGCGGGCGAGCACGAGTGGCACGCCGCCGGCTTCGTAGAGCTCGGTGGCCACGTACTGGCCGCCGGGCTGCAGATCGCACAGCAGCGGCGTGCGCTCGGAGATCGCCTCGAACTCGTCCAGCTCCAGCGGCACGCCCATTTCACGGGCGACGGCCATCAGGTGCAGCACCCCGTTGGTGGAGCCGCCGCTGGTGGCCACCGCGGCGATCGCGTTTTCGAGCGCCGGCTTGGTGATCACGTCGCTCGGCTTGCGCCCGGCGCGGAGGATCTCCAGCACCAGTTCACCGCACTGCTTGGCCACCTCCAGCTTGCGGCCATCTTCAGCTGGCACCATCGCCGTGCCGGCCGGCGAGATGCCGAGCGCCTCGAAGGCCATCGCCATGGTGTTGGCGGTGAACTGCCCGCCGCACGCGCCCGCGCCGGGCGAAGCGGCGTCCTCGAGCTCGTGCAGCTCCTGCTCTGTGATCTTGCCCGACGCATACTCGCCGACGGCCTCGAACACCTGTTGGATGGTCACCTCTGCGCCCTTGTAGTGACCGGGCTTGATCGAGCCGCCGTAGAGCATCAGGCCGGGGATGTCCAGGCGCGCCAGCGCCATCACGGTCCCAGGGATCGTCTTGTCGCAGCCGGAGATCGCGACCAGCGCGTCGAACTGGTGGGCGGAGGCAACCAGCTCGATCGAATCGGCGATCAGCTCGCGGGAGACGAGTGAGGCGCGCATCCCTGGGGTGCCCATGGTGATGCCGTCGGAGATGGCGATCGTGTTGAGCTCCATCGGCGTGCCGCCCGCGGCGCGGATCCCCTCCTTGACCTTGGCGGCGAGCACACGGTTGTTGAAGTTGCAGGGCATCGTCTCGATCCACGAGTGCGCGACACCGACGATCGGCTTCTCCAGGTCCTCGGCGGAGTAGCCGATGCCGTGCAGGTAGGCGCGTGCGGCGGCGCGCTCCGGCCCGTGTGTGAGGGAGCGACTGCGGTGCTTTACGTCGAAGGTTCCGTTGCTGCTCACGCGGCGCGCACGTTATCGCGCTCCAGCTCCCAACGCCGCAGACGCGCCAGGTCGCGGCGCACCCTGTCAGGATCGATCTGCCGTCCCGGCAGGTGCATGTTGGCCTCGCCCACCAGGCGTCGCTCGTCGCCGGTGAGCGCCATCCACTTGGCGAGCACGTCGTCGGAGTCGGGCAGGCGCGCGCTGCCGTACGGCTTGGAGTGGTCGGGGAACGCCACGCAGTACTCGTTGAGCAGCTCGCCCGTGGCGGGCACGTAGGCGACGATCGGCTTGTGCGGGTAGATCAGGTAGGCGTACGGGACGCCCTCCCGTTCGCTGCTCACGCCCAACGCGCCCCACACGCGCAGGAAGCCGAGGTCCCGGTACATCGCCCAGTCGTGCGCGGACACGCACGAGCGCAGCAGCTCGCGCGCCCGCTGCTCGGCGCGGCGCTCGCGTCCGGGGTCGTAGCCGGCGAGCGGGTTCGCGCGCCCGCGTGCGCGCCACAGCTGGCGCCCACGCACGAGCGCGCGTTTGAGCGTCGGGCGCGCGAGCTCCCACAGCAGCACCACGAGCACGATCGCCGCGGTGCCGAGCGCCAGCCCCACGGCGGCTAGCGGGTGGACGTGTGGGCGCCGCCGGCGGCCCGTGGAAAGAAGATCACGCGCTCGGCGTCGCGCGGCACATCGTCGAAGCTCTTCACGAGCTCCGCCTCGCGGCGCCCGCCCGGCGCCTGTGTCGGCACCGCCGCCCACATGCCGGCGTCGAGCTCGCGGCGGAACGCTTCGATCAGCTCCTGCTCCTGCTCCGGCACCTCGACGTCGCCCTCAGCCAGCACGATCTCACCATGTCCGGGCTTCATGCGCAGTAGCCTCATCGTCCAACCGATTATGGCAAACCGCGCGGGTGTGGACGTCAGTACGTGCGCATCCGCTGGAGGTCGAGAACATCGACCGGTCCCGCGCCGGCGCCGATGTCGCGCAAGCCGTGCGCGACCGCCTCGCCCGCCAGGCGCCGGGCGACCCGCGCCGCCTGCAGCGGGGTGAGCCCGAGCGCGAGCTGCGCGGCGAGCACCGAGGCGTGCGTGCAGCCAGAGCCGTGGGCCGCACCATCGGGATGGCGTGCGCCTGCGATGCTCACCACCTCGCCGTCGCCGGCGCTGTCGAGGAACAGGTCGACCGCGTGCTCGCGGTGCCCGCCGGTGAGCACGACGCTGCGCGGACCCAGCGCCAGCACGGCTCTGGCGAGCGCCTGCGCCTGCGCGTCCTCGTCGCCGGCCGCCGGCGCGGTCTGCTCGCCGGCCGCCGGCGCGGTCTGCTCGCCGGCCGCCGGCGCGGTCTGCCAGCCGACGAGCGCGCGCGCCTCGGGGATGTTGGGTGTGAGCACGGTCGCGCGCGGCAGGATCTGCTCGACGAGCGCGCGCTGGGCGTCGGGCGCGAGCAGCCGCGCACCGGACTCGGAGACCATCACCGGGTCGACCACCACCGGCGTGCCGGCGGGCAGCTCGTCGAGCATGCCGGCCACCGCCAGCGCGATCTCGGCGCTGCCGAGCATGCCCACCTTCACGGCGTCGGCGCCGATGTCGGCGAGCACCGCCCGCACCTGTGCGCGTACGATCTCGACCGGCAGCTGGTGGACGACGCTCACGCCGAGCGTGTTCTGGGCGGTGATCGCGGTGATCGCGCTCGTCCCGTGCACTCCGCAGCGCGCGAACGCCTTCAGGTCGGCCTGGATGCCGGCGCCCCCGCCGGAGTCCGAGCCGGCGATCGTGAGGACCGTGGGAGTCAGGGCTCGCGCTCGCTAGGGGTGCCGGCGCCCGCCTGCCCGCGAGCGTCCTCGAGCGTGCGTTCCAGCGGGTGCTCGGCAACGGGCAGCGTGCGCCTGGAGGAGCGCGCGGGGAAGATGCCGTAGCTGCCGATCGCCGTGACCAGCAGGCGTCCGTCCTCGTGGTGGACCTCGCTGCGCAGCACCGCCGTGGTGCGGTTTCGGCGGTCGAGCGTCGTACGGCACACGACCTCGCCTTCGGTCGCCGTCTGGATGTAGTTGATGGCGATCGAGATCGTCGCGATGTGCTCCTCGCGCGTCGTCTGCGCCCACAGCGTGGAGCCCATGCAGTAGTCGACCATCGCGTACGTCGCCACGCCGGAGAGCAGCCCGCCGCCGTTGATCAGCTCGCGGCGAATCGTCATGCGCACGGTCTGCGCGTCCTCCCAGCGCAGGCCCATGAAGCTGCTGACGCCGTCCAGGGAGCGTAGACCGCCGTCCCGGCTCGCGTCGCCGTCGGCCTCCGATGCGGCTGCGCCGTTCTGGTTGCGCAAGTCCTGCGCAGCCAGCTTGCTTGAGTTCTCGCTCACACCCGTCAGGCTACGCGAGAGCGCCCAAGCTCGTCAGAACGCGCTCGCGCCGCCGACCTGCGCCCGCTGACTGCCTGAGCTGCCCCGCGCCGATCTCAGCCGTCTCAGGCCCCAGCGGTGTTGATCTCGACCGCTTCTTCGCCGACCAGCGTCAGCCACCCGGTCAGGCCGAGCGGTTCGGAGGGTTCGCCGCCGAGCGATGCGCTCAGCACGTCGTTGGGTTCGCCTTCGAGCTGTTCCGGCTTCTGCTTGCCATCGCTCAACGTGTATTTCAGCGGGGATGCCACCCGCATCTGGTCCGTCTTCACGGGCGCGAGGACCGAGCCGCGGACCGTTGTGAGCGCCCCGCCGGCACACTGGTATTCCATCAGCGGTCCGGTATTCCCGAGCGGGTAGAGGTCGAGCGCGACCTTGAGCTCTGACCTGTCTTCCCAGCCGAGCACGCCTTCGAGCGACTTGGTTTCAAGATCGCCCGTGGACAGCCCAGCTGTCGTGCACGCATGGCCCGCAGCTGCGCAGCCCGAGAGAATGAGGACGACGTTCTTGACCGCTCTGGCACCAGAGTATTCGCCGTAGCCGCTCTCAGCGTCACATCTCACTTTTGCTTTGGCCGCGCGGAGTGTCACTGCGCCGCCCCGCAGGGTGATCGCGAAGCGTGCTTTCGCGACCGCGGCATACCATTCGTACCTTCCGTCCAGTGTGGCAGAGCGCAACTGACAAGCGGCACCGGTGAAATGGCCACGGTGGGCGCCGACTTTGACGCACCTGCCGAATTCCGGCGGACCAGCAGGCGCCAGGCGTCCTAGCTGCCCCGATTCCTCGGTGAACCAGATGTCGCCTTCCGCGCCTACGGTGATCCCCACCGGGGCGCTGTCGATTCCTTCCGAGAACTCGGTCACGGCGCCTTCCGGGGTGATCCTGCCGATCGCGTGGGCGCCCGGCTCGGTGAACCAGATGTCGCCTTCCGCGCCTGTGACGATCGCCTCGGGGCTGCTCGTGATGCCCTGTGAGAAGCGCGTGAGCACGCCTTCCGGCGTCAGCCGCCCGATCTCGTTGGCTTCAGGATCGCTGAACCACAAGTCGTCGCCCGGACCGACGGTCATCGCGGACACGCCGGTGCCGACCGGATATTGCCGCGCGACACCGGCCGCAGTCGCGCGCAGCACGCCCGTGCCATCCCACGACATCCACAGGTCGTCGTCAGCTCCCGTCGCCATCGAGCTAACCCCGCCAATCAACCTATGCACTTCAGGCAAGCCAACAGAACAACAAGGCTCACCCGTGCCCTGGAGAGCAGCGCGTTCGCTGTACACATCGTAATAAGAAAACCACAAGCAGCCTTCTGGTCCACCGGTGATTGCTTCCAACGTGTTGTACGCGTGCGCCAGCGTCGGAGGCCTTTCTGTCACTGTCCCTTCAGGGGTGATGAGGAAGAGCAAGCTGGCGGCATTGGCGAACCACGCATCGCCGTCGGACGCCGGGGCAAGTTTTGTGACATCTGTGAGGGTGTGGGTGAACAGCGTGAGCGCCCCTTCCGGCGTCATCCGTCCTATGCCGTCAGGCACGATGAACCACAAGCTCCCATCTGTCGCGGTGACGATTTCGCCAAGCGTGCTGGCACCCGTGGAGACGTTCGTGATGCTGGCATAGCCGAAATGATCGCCGCCACTCGTGGGAGTCGCTCCACGTGGAGTGCTCACCGTCACATCGACTGTGTCCACACCAGGGGGTGACACCGCCGTGATGGAAGTGTCGCTGTTCACCGTGAAGCTCGTGGCGGCGACCGCGCCGAAGTCGACTGCCGTGGCTCCCTCGAAGCCGGCGCCGGTGATGTGCACGGGCGTTCCCCCCGACGGCAGGCCACTGTCAGGGCTCAAGCTCGTGACAGCCGGCCCGTAGCTGAACCGGTCGGCCGTGCTGGTGGTGCTCTCCCCCTGCGCGGTGGTCACGGTGACATCGACGGTGCCTGTGCCTGGCGGGGACACCGCGGTGATCGAGCTTTCCGATCCTACGGTGAAGCTGCGAGCACTCGCCGAGCCGAAGTTGACGGCCGACACGTCGTTGAAGTTCGCGCCCGTGATCCTCACCGTGGTACCACCTTCAGAGGCTCCCGCGGCTGTGTCGAGCGCGATGACCGTGGGACTCGACGCGAACATCCACGCTGCCCCGATGCGCCCGTTGTCTCGGGGATCGCCGATCAGCGCCGTGTTGGCCGCCGAAGCCAACGCAACGCCTGCGCCGAACAGACCTTCGAAGGCTCCGACCTCGTCGCTGCCCTGGAGCTCGGTCCCATGCTGACTCCAGGTCGAACCCGTGCGGGTGAACAACCACGCCGCCCCGAGGCCGGCATCGAGGCCGCCGCCGATCAGCGCCGTGTTCCCGTCGGCTGAGAGCGCGACGCTCGCGCTGTCCCTGCCGAGGTTGATCGTGTGTTCCTGCAGTTCGCCGATGAGCGGCTCTTCGGCCTGTTGCGTCCATGTCGAGCCGGAGCGCGTGTACACCCATCCGGATGCCACGTTTGCTCCGAAGGCAGCGCCGTTGTTGGAGACCCCACCGATCAGCGCGGTGCTGCCATCCGCCGAGAGGGCCACGCCCGTGCCCCACTTCGAGCGTTCGAATACGTTTCCAAAGACGGAGGGCCCGATGATCACGGGACCCTGCTGCGCCCATTCCGTGCCCGAGCGAGCGAACACCCACGCCGCGCCGGTGCGTCTTTCAGCGCCTGGCCCGGGACCACCGACGAGCGCCGTGCTCCCATCTGCCGATAGCGCCACACTGGCGCCGAATTCGCTGCCGGCACCCGCTTCACCACCGGTCAGCTCCGCCTGCTGGCTCCAGGATTCACCCGAGCGTGTGTAGATCCACGCCGCGCCCGCGCCTTCGTCGGTCGCCGGTGCGCCGACCAGCACCGTGTTGCCATCCGCTGAGACGGCGACGCTCACCCCCACGACGAGCGTCGCTTGCTGCGTCCAACTCGAGCCCGAGCGGGTGAACACCAACGTGCCCGCACCAGTCGCAACGAGGGCCGTGTTGCCGTCTGCGGAGAGCGCGAGGCCGCTGCCGGGCGGGAGCGTGGCCTGTTCGCTCCAGCTTGAGCTCGATCCAGTGAACACGTAGGCATGTTCGCCGCTGCCGATCAGCGCCGTTTCACCGTCGCCCGACAGCGCCACGGTGGCGCCGAATTCGCCGGCGCCGATCTCCCCGGTGGTCGTGAGCTTCGAACCCTGCTGGATGAGTTCCTCAGCAAGCGCAGGACCAGGCACCAGCACCGCAGCCACAAGCACCGCCGCCGCCGCAAGCATCGCCGCCATGGGACGACGCTGCGGAGCGACACGTCCGCCATCAAGCGCCACCATTCCACCGCTACACATCGCGTTGGACCCTGCGGTCACAGTTGGCATCCAGCCTTCCCCCTTCCCCGTCAGCCTGGCGTTCCATGCCGTGGCCGACCTCTCCAGCGTAAAAGGGCTCCCGAGTGGTCGGGGAGTGTACCGGATCTCATGCCCTTTTTGGACTGTGCCCACCGCATGCAAACGCAGCGCTCGCGCGGTCCGACGCGTCGCGCCTGTCTCCGCCCCAGCGCAAGCTGCCTTGTCCAGCAACTGGTACAAGCGCAAAACCGACACAACCGCAGCACCGAATCGGCACACTCGTCACACACGCGTCACATTCGGTGGCCTAGCGTGGCGGGCGTGTGCACGGTGCCGCTGCCCTCGCAAGACCCAACCCCCGAGACGGACGAGCGAGTGCGCAGCGTGGACCGGCGCCGCAAGCTCGGGCGCTTCGGCGAGCAGCTAGCAGCGGCGCACCTCGAACGCCTGGGTTACACGATCCTCGCGCGCAACGTCCGCACCCGCCATGGCGAGATCGACCTGATCGGGCACGGCCAGCATGCGGTTGTCGTCGTGGAGGTCAAGACTCGCTGTGTGCGATCGCGCACGACACGCATCCGGGCGGAGCAGGAACCGCTGCAGTGGCTGCATCCTCGACAGCGCGCACGCCTGCGCCGGCTCGCAGTCGCCTGGCTGGCCCAAACCTCCGGCGAGCGGCCGAGCGGTGCCTGCATCCGTTTCGACGCGATCGGCGTGCTCGTCGACCCAGGCGGGCGGCTGCTGCGCCTCGATCATGTCGAGGGCGCGTGGTGAGCGGATCAAGCCCGGCTGACGTTTTCGCACGCCCCGCACGCGGCGGACGAGCGCCGCCGGCGCTACAGCGCGAGCTGCTGGTACGCGAGCGACTGGAAGGACATCCTGTGCAACGGTGAGACGCCGTGGCGCAGGATGGCCTCGCGGTGCGAGGGCGTCGAGTAGCCGACGTGCTCGGCGAAATCCCAGCCGGGATGACGGGCGTCGGCGGTGTGCATGAAACGGTCGCGCGTGACCTTGGCGACGATCGACGCGGCGGCGATCGCGGCGCTGGTGGCGTCGCCGTCGACGATCGCGCGCTGGGGATGCTCGAACTCGGCTACCGCGAAGCCGTCCAGCAGGCATATCACCTCCCCGTCGATGCCCGCACAGGCGCCGCGCACGGCGTCACGCAAAGCGGCGAGGTTGGTCTTGTGCAGGCCCCGCGCGTCGATCCCGCGTACGCAGCGCGAGACCACCACGACCTTCGCGGCGCTGCGCATGATCAGCGGGTACAACTGCTCGCGCGCGTCGTGCGTGTGCTGCTTGGAGTCGTTGAGCGCGCTCAACGTGCGCAGCTCGCGCGTGGTCAGCGCCTCGTAGTCGAAGAGCACGCCGGCGGCCACCAGCGGCCCTGCCAGACAGCCACGCCCGGCCTCATCCGCGCCGGCGACCAGCCGGTAGCCCAGACGCTGATCGAACGCGAACAGCCGCCTGCCGCTGGAGTTGCGCCGTGCGCGACGGCGCGCGCGGGCCGAGCTAGCGGAGCGCGGCCGGGTCGCGGTCATGGCGCTGTCCTCGCCCGCCCCGGTTGGCTCAGAAGATGCCGATGCGGTCGGGTGGCCAGTAGGTGGCGACGGCCTGTCCGATGATCCATCCGGTGGGGACGGGCCCCCAGAACCTGCTGTCGTCGGATTCCCCACGGTTGTCGCCCATCATGAACCAGTGACCGGCCGGAATCTTGATCGGGTCGGGGAAGTTGCACTCGGGACTGACGCCGCATTCGCGGATATACGGGTCGTGCTCGCGCACGAAGGTGCTCTTGCCGGCAGCCTTGCGGTAGACGTGTCCTTCCTTGACGTAGATTTCGTCGCCCGGCCCGGCGACGACACGCTTGATGAAGTTTGTGCCCGCATCCTCCTTCGGGACCGGCTGCGAGCAGGGTGCGCCGCCGAGCTTGATCACGTGCGGCGTGGGCCCACACTCCTCCTGCTCGGCGCCTTCCGGTGGATGGAACACGGCGATCTCACCGACGTGCGGTTCGCTGAAGTCCATGCCGATGCGATCGACCAGCACCCGCTGACCGATCGCGAGCGTCGGCTCCATCGAACCCGATGGGATCTTGTAGGGCTTGATGATCCACGCCTGGATGCCGAGTGCGAGACCGAGCGCGACAGCGACGATCACAACCAGCTCCATGAGCGCCCCCGCCGTCGATTTCGAGCGCTTGCCCTTGCTCTTCGCGCTCGGTGCGGCTCCGGCCGCGCCGTTCGCACCCGAGCGTTGAGCCCGTGTCTTGGCCGGCGACTTCACGCCTGCTGGTCGCCGCCGGCAACGCCTCCGTCGGCGTGGCTGGCATCGGAGGAGGTATCGCTCTCGGCCGCCGCCGCAGCGCCGTCCGCAGCGCCAGCCGCGTCCGTCCCGCCTTCCTGCGCGTCAGCGTCGGCGTCGCCGCCAACGTCATCCGCGACAGGCTCGCCCACCTCCGCCTGCTCCTGAGCAGCCCCCTCAACGGCGCTCGCCTCGACGCCCGCGCCGTCCGTGGACGCCGCCACGTCCGTGGCGCCGGCGGTCGCCTCCTGTGCGCTCTCCTGCTGGGCCTCCGCGGTGGGATCGACCAGCAGACCCGGCTCTACCGCCACCTCGGGGCCGGTGTAGCGGCGCTCGCGCACTCGCGCACGCTTGCCCACCCGGTCACGCAGGTAGTAGAGCTTCGCACGCCGAACGTCGCCGCGAGCGGCGAGCTCGATGCGCTCGATCTTGGGCGAGTGCAGCGGGAACATGCGCTCGACGCCAACGCCGAAGGACTGCTTGCGCACGGTGAAGGTCTCCCGCACACCGTGGCCCTGGCGCTTGATGACGACGCCCTCGAACACCTGTACGCGTGTGCGGGCGCCCTCGATCACCTGGAAGTGGACCTTCACGCGGTCGCCCGGCGCAAAGTCGGGAACACGGCGCAGTTGCGCGCGCTCGATGGTTGCGATGACGCTGCTCATGGTCGTTACGGGAGGCGCGCCGAGAAGGACCGGACGGGACTGGACGGAGGCCGCGGCCGGCGCGAGCAGCAATGGTAGCGGACGCTCGCCGCCTGGTCGGCAGTGCAATCAGCGCAACGCCGTGCCGTCGCCGCCCGCGGCGCCACGACCCGGCGCGCCGCCCGCGCCACGTCGGCGGCTCTGCTCGGCGCGCCAGCGCGCGATCTGCTCGTGATGACCTGACAGCAGCACGTCGGGGACGCGCCAGCCACGGTACTCGGCGGGGCGCGTGTAGTGCGGATACTCGGGGTTGCCCTGCAGCTGCGCGCTGAACGACTCCTCGGCGGCAGAGTGCTCGTGCCCGAGCGCGCCGGGCAGCTTGCGCAGGACCGCGTCGCAGAGCACCATCGCGGCGAGCTCGCCGCCGCTGAGCACGTAGCGTCCGATCGAGACCGCGTCGCTGGCGAAGTGCTCGACGATGCGCTCGTCGAAGCCCTCGTAGCGCCCGCACAGGAGCGTCAGCGCGCCCTCGCCGGCGAGCTCGTCGACCAGGCGGTCGTCGAGCAGCCTGCCGCTGGGCGTGAGCGCGATCACGCGCCGCTCACGGCGCAGCTCCACCGGGTCGACGCCGTAGCGCGCACGCAGGGCGCTGTCGAGCACGTCTACGCGCAACACCATGCCGGCGCCGCCGCCGAACGGCGTGTCGTCCACCTGCCCGCCGCTGAGCGGCGTGTGCTCGCGCGGGTTCACGCACTGCAAACGCGACCCTGCGGCCAGCGCGTTGCGCACGTGGCGCTGGGAGGCGAACCACTCGAACCACTCGGGGAACAGCGTGAACACGTCGATGTTCACGCCGGCGCACCTCCCTCGCGCGCCAGGCCGAGGAACTCCAGGTTGACCTCGATGCGTTTGCGCGCGATCGCCACATCGCGGATCGCGTCTTTGACCAGCGGCACGAGCAGCGGCGCGCCGCCGTCGGTCGGGCGCACCTCGAGCGCCTCGCACGAGGGCAGCTCGAGCAGGCGCGAGACGGTTCCCAGCAGCTGCTCCCCCCCGACGACCACGCAGCCTTCGAGTTCGTGCGCCCACCATTCCTGCTCGCCGAGCACCGGTGCGTGGGCGCTTGGCACCGTCAGCTCGCTGCCACGCAGCTCCTGCGCCGCGGCCCGGTCCTCGATGCCCGCCAGCCGCACGATCGGATGCTGCTCGGTGCCCGCCCGCCGCACGATCACGGCGGTGAGCGCGCCGAGCGTGACCTCGACGCCGAGCTGCAACAGCGGCGAGCGCGCCCGCGTGACGTAGAAGCTGCCATCCAGGCCGTGGGGCCTGCCCACGCGTCCCGCCGGCATGCTCACGGGCGCGCTCGGCGCGCGAGCGTCCTGCGGCTGGGTCAATCGACGATGTCGACGAGCACGTGCGAGCCCTCGCCGGCTGCTGCAGCTTTGACGACCGCGCGCAGCGCGTGGGCGGTGCGCCCGCCGCGGCCGATCACGCGGCCGTAGTCCTCAGCACCCACGCACAGCTCGAGCACGACCGTGCCGTCGTCCTCCTCGAACTGCTCCACCGACACCGCGTCGGGATCGTCCACCAGCCCTTCGGCGAGGTACTCCAACAGGCGTTTCGGGCTCTCGCTGGCCATCTCGCCTATTGGGTCACCCGGCTAGGGACACGCTGGGCAAGCGAGGCAAGGAATTCAAAGCCCGCCCACCCTGCGTGGCGTGCTATGCACGCGAGCGACCGAGGACGCAGCATCGCGCAGCTCAGCGTGGTCCTAGCCTTCGATTCCCTGGATGCGCAGCAGCTTGCGCACCGTGTCCGACGGCTGCGCGCCACGCGCCAGCCAGCTGCGGGCGCGCTCCGCGTCGATCACGATCGTGGAGGGATCGGTCTGCGCGTTGTAGTGGCCGATCGTCTCGATCACGCGACCGTCGCGCGGCGCGCGCTGGTCGGCGACCACCACCCGCCACATCGGGTCCTTCCTGCCGCCCACTCGCGTGAGCCTCAGCCTTACCGACACGTGTTCCTCTCGTTCATCAGTTGATCTCGTCGAATGGGAGAGCTTAGACGGTTCAGCGCGCTCCCCGCATCAGCGCGCCGATGTCGGGCATCTTGCCGCGGCCGACCTGGCGCATCACCTTGCGCATCTGCCCCCACTGCTTGACCAGGCGGTTGACCTGCTGGACGTTGGTGCCCGAGCCGCGCGCGATGCGCAGCCGACGCGAGCCCTTGATCAGCTCGGGGCGGCGGCGCTCCTCGGGGGTCATCGACAGGATGATCGCCTGGATGCGGTCGAGCTCGCGTTCGTCGACTTTCATGTTCTGCAGCTGATGGCCGGCCAAGCCGGGGATCATCCCCAGGATGCTCGTCAGCGGGCCCATTTTGCGGATCATCTTCAGCTGGTCGAGGAAGTCGTCGAGGCCGAACTCGTTGCGGCGCAGCTTGCGTTCCAGCGCCAGCGCCTCGTCCTCGTCGAACTGGCGCTCGGCCTGCTCGATCAGGCTGAGCACGTCGCCCATGCCGAGGATGCGCTGCGCCATGCGGTCGGGGTGGAAGCGCTCGAACTGCTCGAGCTTCTCGCCGGTGGAGGCGAACAGGATCGGCTTGCCGGTGACGGCCTTCACCGACAGCGCCGCGCCACCGCGCGCGTCGCCGTCGAGCTTGCTCATGATCACGCCGTCGAACTGCACCGCCGCGGCGAAGCTCTCCGCGACGTTGACCGCGTCCTGGCCGGTCATCGCGTCGACCACCAGCAGGATGTCGTGGGGTTTGACCGCGTCGCGGATGCGCACGAGCTCGGCCATCAGCTGCTCGTCCACGTGCAGACGCCCGCTGGTGTCGACGATCAGCACGTCCTTGCCGTCCTGCTTGGCGCGCCCCAGCGCCCAGGCGGCGATCTGCACCGGGTCCTTGTCGGTGCCTTGCTCGTACACCTCCGCGCCCGCCTGCGCGCCCACCTTCACGAGCTGCTCCACTGCCGCCGGGCGATACACGTCGCACGCAGCGAGCGCCACCGAGGAGCCGTTCTCCTCGTGTAGATGGCGCGCGAGCTTGGCGGTGGCGGTGGTCTTGCCCGAGCCCTGCAGGCCGGCCATCAGGATCACGGTGGGCGGTCGTGGCGAGAAGCTCAGGCCGGCGGCCTGCCCACCCATCAAATCGGTCAGCTCCTCGGCGACGATCTTCACCACCTGGTGGCCGGGGTTCAGCGCGCCGATCACATCCGCGCCCATGCAGCGTCCCTTGAGCTCGGAGGTGAACTGCCGCACGACCTTGAAGTTCACGTCCGCCTCCAGCAGGGCGAGGCGGATCTCGCGCATGGCCGCGTCGACGTCCTGCTCGCTCAGCGTGCCCCGCTGGCGCACGTCGGCGAGGGTGGCCTGGAGTTTCTCGCCTAGGGAGTCGAACATGATCGCCTGATTCTCGCAGCCGCAGACACGCTCGCCTGCTCAGCGCCCCACGGGATGGGCGCGCCGTCGGCGCCGTGGGTCAGGCGTCGTCGTCGTGCGGCGGTGGCACCTGACGGCGGTGCGGGGCGGAGGGAACGGCCGGGGGCCCATCGCCGGCGGGGCCGTTCGTGTGCGGGCGCCCTTTGAGCACCTCGCCGATGCCGCCGAACGCCTCCGCGAACTCGGACGGCACGACGAACACCTTGTTGGCTTCGCCTTCAGCCAGTTCGGGCAGCATCTTCAGGTATTCGTAGCTGAGCAGCGCCCGGTCGGGCTTGCCCTCGTGGATGGCTTTGAAGACCGTGTCGATCGCCTTCGCTTCGCCCTCCGCACGCAGGATCGCCGACTGGCGCTCACCCTCGGCGCTGAGCACCGCCGCCTGCTTGGCGCCCTCCGCGCTGAGTATCGCGGCGCGCTGGGAGCCTTCGGCGGTGAGAATCGCCGACTGCTTCTCGCCTTCTGCAGTGAGGATCGCCGCGCGACGGTCGCGCTCGGCGCGCATCTGCTTCTCCATCGCCGTCCTGATGTCCGGCGGCGGGTCCACGGACTTGATCTCCACGCGGTTGATGCGGATGCCCCACTTGCCGGTGGCCTCGTCGAGCACCGTGCGCAGCTCCGCGTTGACGTTCTCGCGCGCGGTCAGCGTCGCCTCCAGCGTGAGCCCGCCGATCACGTTGCGCAGCGTGGTCACCGTCAGCTGCTCGATCGCCTGCAGCGGGTTGGCGACCTCGTAGGTGGCAGATCGGGGGTCGGTGATCGTGAAGTACAGGACGGTCTCGATCGCCACCACCACGTTGTCGTCTGTGATCACCGACTGGGGCGAGAAATTGACCACCTGCTCGCGCAGGTCCACCAGCGGCCTGACGCGCTCGATGAACGGCGTCACGAGCGTGAGCCCTGGCTCGAGCGTGCGGCTGTAGCGCCCCAGGCGCTCCACCACGCCCGCGCGCGCCTGCGGGATCACACGGATCGTCCGCGCGGCGACCGCGAGCGCGAAGATGACAAGCACGACGACGACGATCAGCAGGGCCATGGGCTTCCTTTCAATGCATCACGAGCGCCGTGGCGCCCCTTATCTCAACGACCTCCACGCGCTCACCCGCGTCGATCACCTCATCGTCGTCATAGCTGCGCGCGGTCCACACCTCGCCGTTGTCGATCTTCACGCAGCCGACGCCTTCGTCGTTGGCGATCCGCTCGAGCACCATCGCGCGATGGCCCACCAGCGCCGCAGCGCCGGTGCGGATCGCAGGGGGCAGGTGGCGGTGGCGGCGCGCGATTGGGCGCAGCGCTCCGAACACCAGCACGGAGGCGAGCGCGAACACGACGACCGCGAGCGGCGTCCCCACCCCGGCGACGCTCACCGCCGCCGCCAGTCCCGCGCCGACCGCGAAGGGGAGCAGGTAAAGGCCACCCGTGTGCATCTCGCCCACACCTAGGACGCAGGCCGCAACCACCCACAAGATCCAATCCATGTGTTCAGGTTACTCCGCCGCGATCAGTGCGCGCGCAAATTCTGTGGCGTCGAACGGCCGCAGGTCCTCGACCGACTCGCCGACGCCGATCAGCTTCACCGGCAGCTGCAGCTCGCGCGCGATCGCCAGCGCGATCCCGCCACGGGCGGTCCCGTCAAGCTTCGTCAACACCACGCCGCTGACGGCCGCCGCCTGGGCGAACAGCCGCGCCTGGCGCAGCCCGTTCTGACCGGTGGTCGCGTCGATCGTCAGCAGCGTCTCGTGCGGGGCGCCCTCCAGCTGACGCGCGATCACGCGCCTGACCTTCGCCAGCTCGCCCATCAGGTCGTCCTGTGTGTGCAGCCGCCCGGCGGTGTCGACGATCACCACGTCGATGCCGCGCGCACGCGCCTGGGCGATCGCGTCGAAGGCCACCGCGCCGGGGTCCGAGCCGGCGGGCGCGGTGACGATCTCCGCGCCCGCGCGCTCTGCCCAGCCCTCCAGCTGCTCGCCGGCTGCCGCCCGGAACGTGTCGGCGGCGCCCAGCAGCACGCTGGCGCCCATGTTCTCGCGCAGGTGCCACGCGAGCTTGCCGATCGTCGTCGTCTTGCCGGTGCCGTTGACTCCCACGGCCATGATCACCGTCGGCTTGGCGCGCATGTCGATACGCGCGTCCCCGGCGCTGGCGCCTGCGGCGAGCAGCTCGATCAGCCGATCGCTGAGCGCCTGTCCGCCCTCCAGCTGGCCCGCCTGCGCCTCGGCCTCCAGCTCGGCCACCACCGCAGCCGTCGTGCTGGCGCCGACGTCGGCCATGATCAGCGCCTCCTCCAGGCGTTCCCACGTGTGCTCGTCGAGCTCTCCGAACAGCGTCGCGTGGATCTCCGAGCCGAGCGCCTGGCGCGTCTTGGCCATGCTCTCGCGCAGCCTGCGGAACAGCCCGCCGCGCTGGCGCTTTCCCGCCTGCTCACCCGCGTCGTCGCGCGGCCCCTCCGGCGACGCGCGCTCGGCGGTGATGAACAGTTCACTCCACTCGCGAGCCACGGGGCGCGCGAGGATAGCAGCGCCCCTGTCGGGGGGCGGGCGCCGTCAGGCTACCTCGGCGACCTGCGCCACCTCGTCTGCCGGCGCCTGCTCCCCATCCCCCTCGGGGAGCGCGTCGTCATCCAGCTCCGATGACGACGCGGAGGTGGATGCGGCGGGCAGCCGCCGCGAGAGCACCTTGGAGACCCCGTCCTGGCCCATTGACACGCCGTACAGCCAGTCGGCGGCCTCCATCGTGCGCTGCTGGTGGGTGATGACGATGAACTGCGCACGATCGGCGTAGCGGCGCAGCAGCGTCAGGAAGCGCTCGAGGTTGAGATCGTCGAGCGCCGCCTCGACCTCGTCGAGGATGTAGAACGGGCATGGACGCGCGAGGAACACGGCGAACAGGAACGCCAGCGCGGTCATCGACTTCTCGCCGCCGGAGAGCAGGCTGAGGCGCTTGGTCGCCTTGCCCGCCGGCGTGATTTCGATCTCTACACCGGGGAGCTGCTCCTCTTCGCCGCCGCGCCCGGCTTCGCCCTCCGCCTGCGCCGCCGCCTCCCACTCCCCCTCCTGGGTGGATGCCGCGGCGTCGTCCTGCTCGCCGTGCGCCAGCGGCTGGCCACCGAGGACCGGGCGTGGCGTCTGCTCGTCCTTGACCAACCGCAGCCGCCCGGAGCCGCCGGGGAAGACCTCGCCGACGAGCTCCTCGAAGTTGCGCGCGGCGGCCGTGAAGGTCTGCTCGAATGTCTCCTGTATCTGCCGGTCGGTTTCGCGGATCAGCGAGCGCAGCTCGCGCAGCGCCGTCTCCAGGTCTGTCCGCTGGCCCTCGAGCTCCTCCACGTGCGCCACCGCCTCCGCGTACTCGTCCTGGGCGAGCGGGTTCACCGGCCCGAGCTGCTCGCGCCGGCGGCTGAGCCGCTCCACCCGCGCGCGCAGCGCCTGCAGCTCCTCCTCCCCGAGCGGCTCCTGGGCGCTCGCGGGCGGCTGATCGTGTGCGTCCACCTTCGCGTCGTCAGCGAAGGTGGATGACGACGCCGCGGCTGCCTGCGCGGGCGTCTCGGCAGGCGTCTCGGCCACGGGTGAAGCCGCGGGCTCTCCGGCGCCGGGTGCCGCTGAGATGTCCAGCTGCGCGGCGATGCTCGCGCACTCCAGCTCGACCTCCGCCGCGCGGTCGCGCTGGCGCTGGGCTGCGACCTCCGCCTCGGTGACCTGCTCACCGGCTGCGCGCAGCCGCGTCTGGATCTGCTCCTCCTCAGCCGCGCACGCGCGCAACGCGCCCGCCATCTCCTCGCCGGCCACGCGGTCGGCGGCGAGCTCCGCCTCGAGCGCTTGCACGCGCTCGCGCACCGCCGCGCCGGCGCCCTCCAGCGCGAGCGCCAGCCGCTGCGCGCGAGGGTCGGCGGCCGCGTCAGCGTCCTGCTGGGCGCGTAGGCGCGCGATGCGCGCCAGGCGCTCCAGGCGTTCGCGCTCGCGGCGCTCGCGTCCGCGGCGCTCGGCGGCGAGCTCGCCCTCGATCTCCGCTCGGCGCACCGCCAGCGCGCCCTGCGCGGGCGCCACGCGACGCTGCTCCATCAGCCACTCGCTCTGGCGGCGCTGCTCGCCCACCTCGGCGCGACGGCGCTCGACGTCGCGCAGCTTGGCCTCCGCCTGGGCGCGCGCCGCGTCGGCCGCGCGCAACTGCCCGAGCGCGCGCTCGCATGCGTCGCCGCGCGCGTGCTCGGCCTGCGCTGCGTGCTCGGTCTCGGCCACCAGGCGGTCGCGCTCGTTGCGGCGCGCGAGCACACGCTCGCTGCCGCCCTCCGCCAGCTGGCGCACCTCTCCCCAGGCCGCAAACCACACGCGTCCCTGGCGGGTGGCGGCGATGCCGGTGAAGTCCCGTGGCAGCTCCTCCAGGCGCTCGACCACCCACGCGTCCGCCAGCAGGCGCGCGGCCAGCGCGAGCACCGCGGGCGGCCCACTCAACAGCTCCAGCAGCCGCCGCGCCCCCGGCGCCGGTGCCTGCGACGCGCTGCCCGGCGCGCCTGCATCGGCGGCGTGCGTGCGCGCGCGGGCGTCGGCGAGCAGCGCCGAGCCGCCGTCCGGCCCGGCGCGGTCGAGCAGCGCCTCGGCGCCCGGCACGTCCTCGACCAGCGCCGCGTCAAGCCGTCCGCCGAGCGCGGCCGCCAGCGCCAGCTCGTAGCCGTCCTGCACGCGCAGCTGCTCACTGAGCGCCTTCGGCGCGTCCGCGTGCTCGACACCTACGCGGGCGTGCGAGCGCAGAAACTGGTTGGCTGCCGCCAGCTCCGCGCCCACGCGCGCGGACTCGCGCCGCGCGTCCTGCAGCTCGTGCTCGGCTGCGGTCAGGTGCGCGCGGGCCTGCTCGAGCAGCTCGTCGGCGCGCTCGCGCTCGCTGCGCGCCGCAGCCGCCTCGGTGTCGCACCGGGCGAGCAGCGCGAGCTGCTGCTCGTGGGCGCTGGCCAGCGCCGCCAGCTCGCGCTCGATCTCCTGCTCGCGGTCGGCCTCCAGCTCGGCCAGCTGCGCCTCCAGCTGCGCGATGCGATCTTCGCTCGCCGCCGCCGGCGCGTGCTCCTCTTCGCCTGCTCCCTGAGTGAGCGCTTGCAGCTCCAGCGCCACGCGCTCGCCGCGTCGCGCGAGCGCCGCCGCGCTCGAGCTGACCTGCTCGCCACGCAGCAGCAGGCGCTCGTGCGCCGAGCGCGCCGCGTACAGCACCCCCGAGAGGGCGTCGTGGCGCTCCGCGCGTTCGGCCAGCGCGCGCTCGGCGGCGCCGCGACGCTCGACCGTCTGCGCCAGCAGCTGCTCGATCTGCGTGCGCTGCGCGCGCGCCTGCGCGACCCGCGTCTCGGCGTCCGCCAGCGCCGCCTGGCAGCTGCGCAGCGCATCGCGCACGAGCTCCCAGCGCGCCTGCAGGATCTGCCGCTGCAAACGCTCGTGCAGCTCTGCCGCTTCGGCTTGGCGCTTGAGCGGGCGCAGGCGGCTGCGCGCCTCGCGCTCGACGTCCAGGGCACGGTCGAGGTTCTCTTGCGTGCGCTCGAGCTTCAGCTGTGCGCGCCGGCGGCGCTTGCGATGCTTGCCGAGCCCCGCCGCCTCCTCGATCAACAGCCGCCGCTCGCGCGGCTTGGAGCTGACGATCGCCTCCACGCGCCCTTGCGAGATGACCGAATGCGTCTCCTTGCCCAAGCCGGTGTCCGACAGCGCCTCCAGCACGTCGGTCAGGCGGCAGCGGGCGCCGTTGAGCCGATAGCCGCCTTCGCCGTTGCGATCCAGACGGCGCACGATCGAGATCTCCGTGAGCGGCAGATCGACGCCGCCGTCGGAGTTGTCGAGCACGATCTCCACCTCCGCCGCGCTGCGCGGCTGCACCCCGCGCCCGCCACCGAAGATCACATCCTGCATCGATTGGCCGCGCACCGCCAGCGGCGACTGCTCGCCCATCGCCCACAGCACCGCGTCGGTGACGTTCGACTTGCCCGAGCCGTTCGGGCCGACGATCACGCTCACCCCCGGACCGAAGTCCAGGCGTGTGCGGTTGGGGAACGACTTGAAGCCGCTCAGCGATACCGACTTCAGGCGCATGCCCGGCTCACGCTCAATCGTCTGACAGCTCCTCGACCGCCATCCGCGCGGCCTCCTGCTCGGCGTGCTTCTTGCTGCGGCCGCTGCCCCGCCCGAGCTCGTTCCCGTCGACCCGCGCGACGACCGCATAGGTGCGCTCGTGTGGCGGACCGTCCTCGCCGACGACCTCGTAGCTGACCTCCGAGCCGCGTCGCGCGAGCAGCTCCTGGAGCGCCGACTTGAAGTCCACCGGGTGCTCCAACGCGTCCTCGATCTCCGGAGCGAACGCCTCGACGACGGCCCCCGCCGTGCGCTCGTAGCCGGCGTGCAGGTAGCACGCGCCGATCACCGCCTCGATCACCGACGCCAGCACACGCTCGGTCTCGACCAGCGCAGCCGCGTTCTCGCGCACCCCAGCCGGCGCCGCCGCGTGCAGCCGCGCCGGCAGCCCGAGACGCTCGGCCACCGCCCGGCAAGAGACCCCGGAGACAGCCTGCGCGCGGATCTTGGTGAGCCGTCCCGCGCCGTAGCGGTCGGCCTCCAGACGTGGATACAGGTAGGCGGTGACCGCCAGCCCCAGCACGCTGTCGCCGAGGAACGCCAGCCGCGTGTAGGAATCGCTGCGACGCTCGCTCCAGGACGCGTGCGTGAACACCTGACGCACGAGATCCTCGGGCAGCTCGTCCAACAGCTCGCCGAGCAGCATCAGCCCTCCGCATTTGCGATCCCGCTGGGACTGTGCTCGAGCACGAAATCCACGGCCGCCCCGACGGTCAAGATGTGCGCGGCCTGCTCGTCGGACATGCGCACGCCGTAGGTGTCCTCGAGCTCCTGCACGAGCGTGTACAGGTCGAGCGAGTCGGCCTCCAAATCCTCCTTGAAGCGGGTGCCCTCGTCGATCGCCTGCGGCTCGACGTCGAGCTCGTCGGCGAGGTGCTCGCGGATCAGGGTCAGAACTTGCTCGCGGGTCATGGTGCGTGGCGCAGGCTAGCGGCCGACGCGGCGTCGTCATCCACCGTCGATGCCGACGCGAAGGTGGACACGGGCGAGCGCCGCAGCGCCCCTGCTCGCTCGAGCGCGGCGTGCGTCTGAGCGACGATGTCCTCGCGCGCGCCGCGCTGTGCGCGCAGGATCGCCTGGGCGAAGCCGGCGCGCGTGAAGCGGCCGTGCGGCACGACTCCCAGGCTGCGCAGCCCGAGCAGGTAGGCGCCGCCGTTGGCTTCCGGGTCGATCTCGTCGCGAAATCCCCTGAGCGCTCCCCGCAGCAGCAGGCCGCCGAGCTTCGCCGTCGGCGAGGACAGTGCCGCCTCGCGGATCGCCCCGAGCATCGCCTGCGAGACGCCCTCCATCAGCTTCAGCGCGACGTTGCCGGTGAAGCCGTCGGTGACGATCACGTCGGCGCGGCCCGACACGACGTCGCCGCCCTCGACGTTGCCCACGAACTCGAACGTATCGAGGCCCTCCGGGGCATCCAGCGTGCGCTGGCGCAGCTCGGCGTGGGTCTCCAGCACCAGTGCGCTGCCGCGCGCGTCCTCCTCGCCGTTGGACAGCAGCCCCACACGCGGCGTGTCGAGGCCGAGCACGGTGCGCGCGAGCGCGGCGCCCATGAACGCGAACTGCACCAGGTGCTCGCTGCGTGCGTCCGCGCTCGCGCCCACGTCGAGCAGCGTCACCTGACGATGATCCCGCCCCCCCACCGGCAGCGGGATCGCGAGCGCCGGGCGGTAGATGCCACGCGCGCGCTTGATGTTGAACATCCCCGCCGCCAGCGCCGCGCCCGTCGCGCCCGCGCACACCAGCGCGTCGGCGCGCCCCTGCGCGACCGCCGCGGCGGCCTGCACGATCGAGGCCTGCGGCGTGCTGCGCACGGCGAGCACCGGGTCGGGCGCCTTGGCGATCGACACGGGCGCGTCCACGAGCTCGACGCCTGCGGGCGGCTCGCCGAGCTCGCGCGCGGGGCCGAACAGCAGCACGCGCGCGCCCGCCTGCGCCGCGAGCGCCGCGCCGGCGGCGACCTCCGCCGGGCCGAGGTCCGCACCGTTGCAGTCGACCGCCACAACCGGCGAGCTGCGCTCGTCGTGCAGCGCCGCCGACCGGGAGGACGGGGCCACCGGCGTCACCGCGGGCTAGCCGTGATCGTGCTCGTGCTCGTGCTCGCCCGGCGCGACGATCTCGCGGCCCGCGTAGGTGCCGCACACCGGGCACACGCGGTGGGGTCGGCGCGGGCTGTGGCAACGCGGGCACGCGTTGACCGCGGGCGTAGCGATCTTGTGCTGCGCGCGGCGCTTGGCGGTACGGCTGTGCGATTGCTTTTTCTTGGGGACGGCCATGAGCGTGAGAAGGCTACCAGCACTCGCCTCGCCTACCCGAATTTGAGCTCGCGCAGCTTCGCCCAGCGCGGGTCGCCGGTCGTCTCGTGACGGTGCTCAGGACCGGCCTCGTTGAGATCGGCCGCACACACCGGGCATACCCTGGAGGGCACAGGCAGCCCAGCGCAGTCCTCGCGGCACAGGACCTGCGTGGGCAGCGCCAGCGCGAACGCGTCGCGCGCCCAGCCCGCCAGGTCGAGCGTCTCCGCGTGCACGTACGGGCTGTCGAGATCCTCGCCGCCGCCCGGCGCATCCACCTCGCGGGCCTCCACCTCGACCTGCGGGCTGGCCTCCTTCAGGCAGCGCATGCACGCTCCACGCACGGCCGCGCTGAAACGCAGGCGCAGCGCGTAGCCCCCGCCGCTCATGCGTGAGACCTCCAGCGCCACCGGCACGCGCTGGGGCTGCGCCGTGTAGCGCTCGCTGCCCAGCAGCAGCGGCTCGATCGATGTCTCGAGCGCCAGCCTGCGCCCCTCGCCCGCGCTCAGCCGCAGGCTCGCCAGGTCGAGCTCACGGGTCTCGGATGCCATTCCCCCAGGCTAGCGAGGCGACGGTCAGCGGCCGTCTAGGACCTGGCCTGCAGCTCGCGCTTGAGCACCTTGCCGGTGGCGTTGCGCGGCAGTTCCTCGACGAACACCACATCGCGCGGGACCTTGTAGCGGGCGAGGTTTTCCTTCACGTAGGCCTGCACCACCTCGACGGTCAGCTCGGTGCCGTTGCGCGGCACGACGAACGCCTTCAGGCGCTGGCCGAACTCGCGGTCTTCCACGCCGACGACCGCCACCTCTTCGATCTGGCCGTGGTCGGCGAGCAGGTCCTCGACCTCGCGCGGGAACACGTTCTCGCCGCCTGAGATGATCATTTCGTCGTCGCGTCCGTCCACGAACAGCCGCCCGGCGGAGTCGAAGTGCCCGACGTCGCCGGTGCTCATCAGCCCACCCACGATCTCCTTGCTGCCGCCGCCGGTGTAGCCCTCGAACATCATCTCGTTGCCGACGAAGATGCGCCCGCCCTCGCCGGGGGCGACCTCCTTGCCGTCGGCGTCGAGCAGCTTGACGACGGTGCCGATCGGCGGGCGCCCGGCGGTGCCGGGCGCGGCGCGCAGGTCCTCGGGGGTGGCGATCGTCGCCCACGCGACCTCGGTGGAGCCGTACAGGTTGTAGAGGACGTCGCCGAACAGGTCCATCGCGCGCGTGGCGAGCTCGCCGGGCAGCACCGAGCCGCTGAGCGCCATCACCTTCAGGCAGCTGACGTCATAGCGTTCGATCACCTCCGGTCCGAGCTCCAGCATCCGCTGCAGCATCACCGGCACCAGCGCCAGCGCGCTCGCACGATGGCGCGCCACCGCCTTGAGCGTCTCCTCCGGATCGAACTTGCGCGCCAGCACGAGCGTGGAGGCGAGCGGCAGCGCGAGCGTGAAGTGGGCGAAGCCCCAGGAGTGGAACATCGGCGCGGCGATCACCGTCGTCTCGCGCGCGCGCAGCGGGATCTTGGAGAACATCGCCGCCATCGGCTCGATCGAGTCGGGCTCCTTGCGCGCGGCGCCCTTCGGGGCGCCGGTGGTCCCGGAGGTGAGGATCACCACCCGTCCGCGGTCGGCGGGCGGGCGCAGGTCGGTTTGCGGGCCGCTGGCGATCAGGTCCTCGATCAGCGGGATCGGCGTGCCGGCGGCGTCGGCCGGCCCGTTGCCCGGCTCGCGCCAGGCGATGAAGCTCTTGCGCCTGGCGCCCGCCTCGCCGATCAGCCCGGCGAACTCCTCGTCGTAGATCGCCGCCACCGGCCCCTCGCGGTCGAGCACTTCGGCGATCTGCGGCCCGGCGAAGGCGGTGTTGAGGTACAGCACGCTGGCGCCGAGCTTGGAGCAGGCGACCGTCGCGTCGATGAAGCCGCGGTGGTTGCGGCACATGATCGCCACGCCGTCGCCTTCGCCGATGCCGGCGCTGCGCAGTTCGTGCGCGAGCGCGTTGGTGCGGGCGTGCGCTTCCTGGAAGGTCACGGTGCCGCGCTCGTCGACGATCGCCGTGCGCTGGGGAAAGCGCGCGGCGGCGCCCGTGTAGGCAGCCGCGGGCGTCGGGCCCCAGCGTTGCAGCGCCGACAGCGAGCGCAGCGTGCGGTCGGGACGCGACGGACGCAGCATCCCCGTGTCCAGCAGCGTGCGCGCCACCTGCAGCTTGTACCTGGCGCGTGCGGCGCGGTCGGTGCTCTGCGCGCTCACCGCACGACCTTACCCGAAAGTGACGATCCGCACGCGCGTTTGCGTGGCCATCGCGCTAGCTGACTTCGGCGGGTTCGTCCTTGCCCTGCAGGCGCTCGCGGCCGCGCTGCACGGCGGCGATGAACTTCGACAGGTTGACCTCGAGCGTGTTGAGGATCTCATCCGCGTAGTCCTCGGCGCCGAGCCTGATCTCGCGCTCGCGCGCGCGGGCGTCCTCGACGATGTCCTCGGCCGCCCGCTCCGCCTGCTTGGTGACCTCCTCCTCGCCGACCAGTCGCTCCTGGCGCTCGCGCGCCTCCTTGATGATCCGCTCGGCCTCCTTCTTGGCCTCGGCGAGCATCTCCTGGCGCTCCTTGACGATCCAGCGCGCCTGCTTGATCTCCTCGGGGATCGTCGCGCGCATCTGGTCGAGGATGTCGTAGATCTCCTCCTTGTCAACCCGTACGGAGTCGCTCAGCGGAATCGTCTTGGCGTTGTGCACCAAGTCGTCGAGCTTGTCTATGAGAACGAGGACATCCATGCGCGCTTAGCCTTCACAGCCTACTGGGTAGCCGGCCAGTCAGTTCGTCAGCGTCTGAGCTCTTCCTGCAAGCGCCGGGCGACCTCGTCGGGGACGAGATCGTCGATCTTGCCGCCAAACGTCGCCAGCTCCTTGACTCCACTAGACGACAGGAAGCTGTACTGCGGCGAGGCCATCAGGTACACGGACTCGATCTCCGGGTCCTGGCGGCGGTTGAGCTGGTTCATCTCCAGCTCGTACTCGAAGTCGGAGATCGCGCGCAGCCCCTTGACGATCGCCCGTGCGCCGAGGCTCCTGGCGAAGTCGACCACCAGCGTCGAGAACGGCTCGACGCGCACGTTCGCAAGGTCGGCCACGGCGTGCTCGATGAACGCCACGCGCTCGTCGGCGTTGAACAGCGAGCTGGACTTGCGCACCGAGCGGTTGACGACGGCGACGACCACTTCGTCATACAGGCCCGCCGCGCGGCGGATGACGTCGAGGTGGCCGTTGGTGACCGGGTCATACGAGCCCGGGCACACGGCGACCGACTTGCGTGGTTGTGTCATTGCTGGCGGTGGATTGTGATCGCGGTGTCCCCATAGCGCCTGGAGCGCTCGAGCGCGAGCGCGAGCTCCAGCGGGGCTCGGCGGTCGCTCTCGACGACGACGCGCGCACCTGGGCTCAGCAGCGCCGGCAGGTTCGCCGACAGCCGTGGGCCCCACCGCTCGGCCGCCGGCGTGGCCGGCGCCTGCGACGTGGGACGCGCCCGCGCGTAGGGGGGGTCGATGAAGACGAGATCGTATGTCTCTTGGCGCGCGCTTGCGTCGCGCAGCGCGTCGAGCGCGTCGCAGCGACGCACCTGCACGGCGTCGCCGGCGATGCCGAGCGCGGCGAGATTGGCGGCGAGCACGCGTGCGGCGTCGGCGTCGTGCTCGACGAACACCGCGCTGTGCGCGCCCCGCGACAGCGCCTCGATGCCGAGCGCGCCGGTGCCCGCGAACAGGTCGAGCACGCGTGCCCCGCGCACGTCGCCGAGGAGCGCGAACACCGCCTCGCGGACGCGATCGGAGGTCGGCCGCGTGTCCCTGCCCGGCGGCGCCTGCAGGCGCCGCCCGCGGAGCTCCCCTGCGATCACCCGCATCCGCCAACCGTAACGCGGGGCGCGCACCCGCGACGGTGTGGAACCGATGCCGGATGAACACGCGCGAGCGCTACGCGGGGATCGGCGTAGCGCCCACACTGCCGTGGGCGTGCGCGAGCGCCACGGCGAGCAGCGTGTGCTCGGGCTCGCGCAGCTCGGGATCGTGCGCGAGGATCGCCCGCGCGCGCTCGCGGGCGAGCTCCAGCAGCTGCGCGTCCTGCGGCAGTTGTGCGACGCCGAAGCGCCGGAGGCCGGACTGCCGGGTGCCGATCAGCTCGCCCTCCTTGCGCATCGCCAGGTCGATCTCCGCCAGGCGAAAGCCGTCGCTGTAGCGCGCCAGCGCGCGCAGGCGCCCGGAGGGCACGTGTCGTCCCGCCGCCCCCTCCCCCGTCGCCTGCTCCCCCGTCGCCGTTGCCTCCTCCAGCTCCGGGGAGGGTGCGCCGCCGGCCACCAGGTAGCAGCGCGCGCGATGCTCGCCGCGTCCCACCCGTCCGCGCAGCTGGTGCAGCTGGGAGATGCCGAAGCGCTCCGCGTTCTCGATCAGCATGGCGGTCGCGTTGGGCACGTCGATGCCGACCTCGATCACGGTGGTGGACACGAGCACCTGTGCTTCACCGCCGGCGAACGCGGCCATCGCCGCCTGCTTCTCGCGTGCGGGCATGCCGCCGTGCATGAGCGTCAGCCGATGACCTGCCAGCTCGCCCTCGCGCAGCCGGTGCAGCTCGGCGGTGGCGGCGCGCAACCCTCCCTGTACGCTCGCCCCTGCCTGCGCCGCACGCTGCTCCTGTGCGGCGGCGTCGGCGTCCCGCGCGCGTCCGTCGGCGACGCTCGCACCGTCCTGCTCGTCGTCACCCCGTTCGGTGCACTCCGCGATCAACGGGCACACGACGTAGGCCTGGCGGCCGGCGGCGAGCTCGGCGCGCACCTGCTCGTAGGCCTGGGCGCGCTGTTGTGAGCCGCACACGAGCAGCGTCTCGATCGGCTGGCGGCCGCGCGGGAGCTCGCGCAGCGTGCTCGTGTCGAGATCCCCGTAGCGCGCGAGGGCGAGCGTGCGGGGGATCGGCGTGGCGGTCATGTGCAGCGTGTGCGGCAGCTGGGTGGTGGCCTGCGCCGGCGCGAGGGGAGCGGGCTCGACGCCTTCGCCACCTTCCAGCGCAGCGCGCTGGCGGACGCCGAAGCGGTGCTGCTCGTCGATCACCGCGACCGCCAGCCGCGCGAAGTTGACGTCTGGCTCGATCAGCGCGTGCGTGCCGACGATCAGCGACAGCTGGCCGCTGGAGAGCTTGCCGAGGATGTCCGCTCGCCGGCGGGCGGGGGTCGAGCCGGTGAGCAGCGCCGCGCTCACCGGCTGCTCGCCGAGCAAGGCCTGGATGGTGGCGAAATGCTGTTCGGCGAGCGTCTCCGTCGGCGCCATCAGCGCGGCCTGGCAGCCGTGCCCGACGGCCTGCAGCATCGCGTACAGCGCGACCACCGTCTTGCCCGAGCCGACCTCCCCGAGCAGCAGCCGCTGCATCGGCGCGGCACACGCGAGGTCCGCGGCGATCTCGTCGACCGCCCGGCGCTGATCGCCGGTCAGCGCGAACGGCAGTCCCTGCTCCAGCCAACGCTCGCCGAGCGATCCCCGCTGCGTGAGCGCGACGGCGCCGCTGCGCGCCCGGCGCGCGGCGCGGCGGCGCAGGAACACGAGCTGCGCGAGCAGCAGCTCCTCGAATGCGAGCCGCCGCCGTCCCTCCTTGAGATCGTCGGGCGCGCGCGGGAAGTGCATGGCCGCGAGCGCGCTCGCACGGTCGGGCAGGGCGGCTGCGACGCGCGTGCTGGCAGGCAACGACTCCACGACGTCGTGGAGCGCGTCACCCACGCTGTGCACGAGCGTGAGGATCTGGGTCGAGCTGACACCGTCGGCCGCCGGGTAGTGCGCGACGCTCGCGCTCGCGCGCGTGCTCGCGGAGCCCGCGCCGGCGCCGGCGCCCGCCGCGAGGCCAGCGCCCGCGCCATCGCCGTGTTCCCAGGATGGGGCACCGCGTGCCCCGGATGGGGTGCCGCGCGCCCCGGATGCGGTGCTGCCGGCCCCGGATGGGGTGTCGAGCGCGTGGTGGGACACCGTGAAGCCCCCGCGTGCGCTCGCCTTGCCGTGCAGCAGCAGACGGGTGCCCGGCGGGTAGCGCTCGACGAGCCACGGCTGGTTGAAGAACGTGGCGCGCATCGCACCGGTGGCGTCGAACACCGTCGCCTCCACCAGCGGGCGCATCCGCCGCCGGCGCACCGGGCGGGCGCGGATGTCGCGCACCTCGACCGCCACCGTCGCCTGCTCGCCGGTGCGCAGCGCGGCGACCGTGCGCGCCTCGCGGCGGTCGCTCGGCAGGTGCTCGAGCAGCTCGCCGACGGTCCGCAGGCCCAGCGCCTGCATGCCGGCAGCCATGCGCGGGCTGGGGAGCTCCAGCTCGGCCGCCAGGCGCGAGGGTCGCGGCCAGCGCACCGGGGCGGCGAGCAGCTCTCGGCGGGTCAGCGTGCGCGTCGAAGCGAACGCCCGCTGTGCGCTGCGCCCCCGCGCGACTGCGGACGCCGGCGACGCGGCTAGCGTCTGCGGCTCATTGGCCACGGGCATGAGCTGCGCATGATGATCGTCAGGGCGGTCGTAAAGTGCAGGCTACTCAGCGGCGAGCAGCCACCAGTAGGCCGGCTGCCCGCCGTGGCGGAGCTCCAGCTCGACGCCGCCGTTGACCATCCCCTCGAGCTCCTGCAGCGCCAGGGGGGCGTCTTCGCCGTCGAGCACGCTGATCAGCTCCGTGGGCCCGCCTCCGTTGCCGCCGTCGGCGAGCGCGTGCACGACGGCCTCGAGCGTCTGGCGCGGCTCACCCCACGCGCACACCTCCTCGCCCACGAAACCCACGGCGTCGCCGCGCCTGAAGCGCCCTTGCGCGTCGTCGCGCGCGGCCGGCGCGACCGCGCCCGTGCGCACGCGTGCGAGCGTCTGCGCGAGCGTCTGTGCGTTCTCCTCCAGCGAGCGCTCGGGGGCGAACACCACGGCGGCGGCCAAGCCCGCCTGCTGGCTGGTGGTGGGCGCGACGTGCACCTCCTTGTCTGACAGGCGGGCGGCGTGCTCCGCCGCCATGATCACGTTCGCACTGTTGGCCAGCAGCACGACCTCCTCGCTCGGCGCCTCGTGAATGCCCGCCAGCAGCTGGTAGGTGGAGGGGTTGAGCGTGGGTCCGCCGTCGATCGTGTGCACGCCGAGCCCCGCATACAGCTCGCGCAGGCCATCGCCGCTGACGACCGCGACGGCCGCGCAGCGCGGCGGGCCACCAGCGCGCTCGCCGCCCGCGCTCGCCCCCGCCTGTGCAGGCTCCGCGGCTGCGATCGCCTGTCCGCTGAGACGGCTGTCGCGTTCGGCCACCTGCGCGTGCATGTCCGCGACGTCCACCTGCGAGACCTCACCGGCCGGCGCGAACACGGCGGTGGCGCGCTCTGGGTGATCGGTGTGCAGGTGCGCCTTCAGCGTGTTCGCGTCGCCCACCACCAGCACCGAGTCGCCGAGCGCTTCGAGCGCCGGGATGAACGCCGCCGCGCGCAGGTCGCTGCCGGTCACGGCGAAGTTCGTGCAGAAGCGGTAGGTGCCGGAGCTGTGCTCGGGGTGGGTGATGCGCGCGGGCGCATGGTGCTCGAGCGGCGGCGGCTCGTCGCCGCGCAGGGCGGCGACGACGCCGGCGAAGATGATCGTCAGCCCGTAGCCGCCCGCATCCACCACGCCCGCCTCGCGCAGCGCCGCCAGCAGCTCGGGGCCGCGCTTGACCGACTCCTGCCCGGCCTCCACCGCGCGTTCGAGCGCCGCCGCGATCGCCCTGTCCTGCTCCTGCGGCTCGGTGGCCGGCCCCAGGCGCGGGCTCACGGGGCTGTGCGCCAGGTCGGCGACCACCTTGCGCGCCATCTCGCGCGCCACCGTGAGGATCGTTCCCTCGGCCGGTTCGCGCACGGACGAGTACGCGCGGTCGGCCGCGTTGGCCAGCGCGGCGCCGACCAGGGTCGCGTCGATCAGCTGTCCGGGCCGCGACACGAGCTCCTCGGCGGCGCCGCGAATCAGCTGCGAGAGGATCACGCCCGAGTTGCCGCGCGCCCCCAGCAGCGCGGCGCGGGCGACCGACTGGACGATCTCCTCGCGCCCGATCTCGTCGATCGTGCGGTGCTCGCCATCGCCCTGCAGGCGATCGAGCTCCGCCAGCACGGCGCGCAGCGTGAGCGCCATGTTGTCGCCGGTGTCGCCGTCGGCGACGGGGAACACGTTCAGGTCGTTGACCTCCTCCCGGCGCGATTCCAGATGCGCCAGCGCACCCGCCACGGCAGCGCGAAAACGGACCAAATTCGTATCGGTCACGGCCACAGGTGTATCAGCTTCGCCGGGCTGCCCGCCAGGCGCCCGGACTGCGTTCGTGCGCTCAGAGCGCCTTCGTTACCTTGCCGGCTTTGAGACACCGCGTGCAGACGTAGACGCGTCGCGGCGCCTTGCCGACGAGGATCCGCACCTTCTGCAGGTTCGGGTCGAAGCGTCGCTTGGTGGCGACCATCGAGTGGCTGCGGCTCTGGCCGAAGGACGGACCCTTGCCGCAGCTGTGACACACCTTCGCCATCGGCGGCAGTCTAGCGATGTTCGTCCGCCGGCCACCGGCCGCCCGCGGCGCCGCTCAGGCAAGCTCTGCGCGCAACGCCGCCATCTGCAGCACCGCCTCGGCGGCGTGGCGGCCCTGGTCGCGCCTCTCGCCGCCGGCGCGCGCGAGCGCCTGCGCCATGCTCGCGCAGGTGAGCACGCCGAACGCGCACGGCACGCCGGTGTCGAGCTGCACGCGCATGACGCCCGCGGCGGCCTGCGCGCACACGAAGTCGTAGTGGTCGGTCTCGCCGCGGATGACCGCTCCCAGGCATGCGACGCCCGCGAAGCCGCTGTCGGCCGCGTAGCGTGCGCCCAGCGGCAACTCGAACGCGCCGGGCACGTCGAACACCTCCACGTCGGGGTGACCGTGCTCGGCGAACGCGGCCCGCGCGCCCGCGAGCAGCCGCTCGGCGAGATCCTCATAGAAGCGGGCGACGACGATCGCGAAGATCGCGCCCGCGCCCTGCGCGCTCATGACTTGCGCCGCTCCGTTTTGCGCCGCTCGCCGTGCAGCAGCTCCGCGTCGACGTTCAGCCCTTGGTGGTGCAGGGTGTGGCCCATGCGCTCGGCCTTCGTGCGCAGGTAGGCGGCGTTGTGCTCGTTGGGCGCGTGCTCGATCGGGATCTGCGCGCTGACCGACAGGCCGTAGCCCTCCAGCCCCCTGATCTTCTTGGGGTTGTTGGTGAGGATGCGAATCGTCGAGAGGCCGAGATCGACGAGGATTTGGGCGCCGATGCCGTAGTCGCGCAGGTCCGCCGGCAGCCCCAGGCGCTCGTTTGCCTCTACCGTGTCCAGGCCGTCCTCCTGCAGGCGATACGCGCGCAGCTTGTTGAGCAGGCCGATGCCGCGGCCCTCTTGGGAGAGGTACAGCAACACCCCCTGGCCCTCGCGCTCGATCATCGACAATGCCGATTCGAGCTGCTCGCCACAGTCGCAGCGCAGCGAGTGAAAGACGTCGCCGGTGAGGCACTCGGAGTGCACGCGCACGAGCACGTCCTGCTCGCCGGCGACCTCGCCCTTCACCAGCGCCACGTGGTGCTTGTCGTCCACCAGCGAGCGGTAGCCGATCGCCTGGAAGTCGCCGAACGCGGTCGGCAGGCGCGTGGCGACGACGCGCTCGACGAGCTTGTCGTGACGGCGCCGGTAGGCGATCAGGTCGGCGACCGTGATCATGCTCAGCCCGTGGCGCGCGCAGTACTTGACCAGGTCGGGCACGCGCGCCATCGTGCCGTCGTCGTTCATCACCTCGCAGATCACACCCGCGGGGTTCAGGCCGGCCAGGCGCGCGAGATCGACCGCCGCCTCCGTCTGCCCGGCGCGCTCGAGCACACCCCCCGAGCGGCTCTTCAGCGGGAACACGTGCCCCGGCTGCACCAGGTCCACCGGTCGGCTGGCGGGGTCGATCGCGACCTGGATCGTGTGCGCGCGGTCATGCGCGGAGATGCCGGTGGTGACGCCGTCGCGCGCCTCGACGGACACGGTGAACGGGGTTTCAAACGGCGACTCGTTCTTCGCGGCCATCAGGTCCAGGCCGAGCTCGTCGCAGCGCTCGGAGGTGAGCGACAGGCAGATCAGCCCGCGTCCTTCCTTAGCCATGAAGTTGATCGCCTCGGGCGTGGCGAACTGGGCGGCGAGCGTCAGATCGCCCTCGTTCTCGCGGTCCTCGTCGTCGCACACCACGACCATCTTGCCCTGGCGGATGTCCTCGATCGCCTGCTCGATCGTGGCGAACGGGGTGGCTGTGGATGTCGGGCTCATACGCGTTCCCCCTGAGAGTAGTGCGCGTCCAGCAGTCGCTCCACGTGCTTGGCGAGGATGTCCACCTCGACGTTGACCACGGCGCCCCGCGCGATCGCGCCGAGGTTCGTGCGCTCGAGCGTCTCGGGAATCAGCGACACCGCGAACCCCTCCTCGTCGAGGGCGCTGACGGTGAGGCTGACGCCATCCACCGCCACCGATCCCTTCTCCACGACATACCGCGCGAGCGACGGCGCGACGGCGATGTTCAGCACGCGCGAGAAGCCTTCGTCCCGCGCCGCGGCGACGGTGCCGGTGCCGTCGACGTGGCCCTGGACGATGTGCCCGCCGAGACGCTCGCCGGCGCGCAGCGGCAGCTCGAGGTTCACGCGCGCGCCGCCCTGCAACTCGCCAAGCGACGAGCGCTCGAGCGTCTCCGCGATTGCCTGCGCGCGAAAGCCATCGTCGAGCACCTCGGTCGCGGTGAGGCACACGCCGTTGACGGCGACGGAATCGCCCACGCGCAGCTCGCCCGCGAGCGCGCTTTCGATCTCCAGCGTCGCTCCCTCGCGGTCGCGTTCGACGCCTGCCACGACGCCGAGATCGGCAATCAGACCGGTGAACATCGCGTCAACTCGTCCTCTCGATCGGCGCTCGCGGTCTTACCACTCGCGCAGGCGCGCCGATATCAGCAGGTCGCCGCCGACCGACTCGCACTCGAAGCTGAGCGCGCGCAGCGCCTCGGAGATGCGCTCGACGCCTTCGCCCTCGAGCGGGTCGCGTGCCGCGCTGCCGCCGAGCAGCAGCGGCGCGAGGAACAGGCGCAGTTCGTCGATCTCGCCGGCGTCCAGGAATGCGCCCGCGAGATGCGGCCCGCCCTCCAGCAGCACGGAGGCGACGCCCAGCGAGCCCAGCTGGTCGAGCGCCGAGCGTACGCGCGCAGGCTCGTTTTCGCCGGTCGCCACCAGCACCTGCACGCCGGCCGCTTCCAAGGCGTCGGTGTCGGCGCGCGCGGCGGCGCGCGAGACGACGAGCGTGAGTGGAACCTCGGCGACGGCAGCCACCAGCTGGGAGCTGGGCGGCAGCCGGGCGAGCGAGTCGAATACCACGCGGCGCGGTTGGCACGCGGGCTCGGCCGGCAGGCCTTCCGGACGGGCGGTCAGCTGCGGGTCGTCGGCGAGCGCGGTGCCGATGCCGACGACGACGGCGTCGACCGACGCGCGCCAGCGATGCGCGAGGTCGCGACTCTGCTCGCCGCTGATCCACTTCGAGTCGCCGGTGCGCGTGGCGACCTTGCCGTCGAGCGTCATCGCCGACTTGAACAGCACCCACGGGCGCCCCACCCGCGCGTGCTTGCGAAACGCCTGGTTGAGCAGCCGCGCGCCGGCGGCGAGCTCGCCGTCGGCGAGCACCACCTCGACGCCCTCGTCGCGCAGGATGCCCAGGCCGCGCCCGGCGGCCTTCTCGGTGGGGTCGTCGGAGGCGACGACCACGCGTTCGATCCCCGCCTGCAGGATCGCGTCGGTGCACGGCGGCGTCTTGCCCTCGTGGCAGCACGGCTCCAGCGACACGTACAGCGTCGCGCCGGTGAGGTCGGCCATGCCGCACGCCTCGATCGCGTTGACCTCGGCGTGCGCGCCACCGTATTCCTGGTGCCAGCCCTCGCCCAGCACCTCGCCGTCGCGCGCGATCACCGCGCCGACCACCGGGTTCGGCTTCACGGCGCCGGCGCCGTTGCGTGCCAGCTCGATCGCCCGCGCGAGGTGCAGCTTGTCGGTCGCGGTGCAGCTCGGCATGGCCCGACCCCAGGATAACTCCCGCGCGGGCACAAGCCCGCGCGGGCCACACGACGCAGGGCTGCTGAGCCCGCGCGGGCGCAAGCCTGCGTCGGTCACAGAGCGTGGGGCGGCTCAGCGTGCATTCGCGCAGCCCCCGCCATGCAGCCGGTAGATCGTCATCAGCGGCCCCGGCCGGGTGTAGGCGAGCGGGTAGTAGTCGAAGCTCCAGTCGAAGTTGAAAGCCACCGCTTCCCGCCCGTCGTGCCCGCCGGCGTACGGGGAGGCGCGGTAGACGACCTCGCCCTGGCGGGACAGCGCCCGGTAGTAGGCGATCGCCTGCGGCACCATGCGCGGGCCTGCGAAGGCACGCCCGGCCTCGGTCGAGCCGGTGATGACCCAGCAGAACCCCTGCTGCTCGTAGAAGTCGATCAGCTGCGGGTACAGGGTCGTCTCGTAGTCCTCGAGGCCGACTTCCGGCTTGATGTATGCGGGCGCGATCCTGCCGTCGGGCAGGATGCGCCGGTACAGCGCGGGATACAGCTCCCAGCGCGGCGGGTTGGTGCTCGTGGCGGTGCCCGCTCTCACTTCGTTCGCCCATTCCTCGGGCTCCACCGGCTCGGCCACGATCTTCGCGCCGACCGGTATGTGCGCGAGCATCCACGCGCGCGCCAGGTTGCGGGTGTCCGCGCGCGAGAGCACGAGGCCGGAGTGCACGCTGTAGACGAGGCCCTGGGCGAGCAGCGCGGCCACCAGCACGCCGGCGAGCGCGCCCCACGCGATGCGCCTGCCGTGCAGCAGCCGCCTCGCGCACAGCGCAAGCTGCCACACGAAGAACGCGCCGAGCAGGCACGCGATCGGGAAGATCGGCAGCAGCCAGCGCCCAAAATAGCGGCCCTCGGTGCCCATGAACGCCAGGAACAGCACCGCCGCCGGCACGAGCATCCAACCCAGGCGCCGCTCGTGGCGCCACACGGCGATCGCGCCGCCTAGCGCCGCCAGCGATGGCACCCAGCCGAGCCCCCATGTGAACGACCACAGGTAGTAGATCAGCCCGCCCTCTTTGGGCGCGCCGAGCTTGCCCTGGGCTTCCGCCGACAGCGTCGACTGGTGCGCCAGTTCGGCGTGAAAGCGGCTGTAGTCGAGCAGCGCGTAGGGGTTCGCGAGGAGGAACGCGAGCAGCGCGCCCGTACCCCCGAGCAGCAGCCCGGTGAGCATCCGCCGGTCGCCTTTGTGCAGGCGCGCTCCGGCGGCTGCGAGCAGCGGCAGGAGCACGATCCCGGCGGTGTACTTGCTGGCGCACGCGAGCCCTAGCCCCACGCCGGCGAGCAGGTAGTCGCGCCGGCGCCCTTTCCTCAGCACGCCGGCGCTGCCGAGCAGCGACAGCGTGGCGGGCGCGAGCGTGGGGGCGTCGTTGAGCGCCAGGTGCGCGTAGAAGACGGGCAGGAACGCGACCGCCTGGATCGCCGCCGCGAGCAGGCCGACGGCGCGGTTCCACAGCCGTGCACCGACGAGATACAACAGCCACAGGGCGACCGTCCCGAGCACCGCGGCGGTGACGCGCGCGAGCGTGTACACGGCTTGGGGGTGCAGCTGGTAGGCCCGCACCGCGCCCTGTGCACCGCCGTACCAGACTGCATACAGCACGTGCAGCAGGTACGTGAACGCCGGCGGGTTGGCGAAGTATTCGGGGTTGAGCGTGCCGCGCTCGAACATCGCGATGGCGTGCGGCACGAAGTGGTCGGCCTCGTCGACGTTGTACGCGTACGGCAGCCCCTGGCGCACCCCCCACAGCCGCAGCACAAGGCCGCCGCCGAGCACGACGGCCAGCGCGAGCCACGCCCAGCGACGACTCGACTCGCGCTTGCTCGCCCGCTGCTGCGCGACCGGCGCGCCCTCAGCAGTTGCCATACACGCCGTAGAAACGGTTGGTGTATATGCGCCGGAAGCCCGTGAGCGGGATCTGGTCGCGCGGGTCGTCGCCGGGGTCGACGATCGCGTCGACGAAGATCGCGCTGCCGAGGGGATACACGGCGACGCTGCCCGCGTGGATGCGCTGCTCGAGCGCGGGGTCGCCGTGTTCGGCGTCGGCGCGCGCCTCGCTGCGGGCGACGATGTCCTTCTGGTTGACGCTGTCGAGGATCCAGCGGGCGTCGGGGATCAGCTTGTTGTCGGGCAGCGAGAGCAGCGGACAGCGGCGCAGTTCGCGCTGCACGCTCGGGCTGTGCAGCGCGACGGCGAGTTCCTTGTGGAAGTCCTCGTGCTCGGCGAGGGTGGTGCGCAGCCCGGAGAGGCTGATCGCGCTGGCGGCCGACAGCGCCCCGTATGCGACGAGCCCGACGGCCGCGACGATCCACACCCTGCGCACCCAGCTGCCGCGTTCGAGCATCGCCCACCCGCCGACGGTGACGGCGGTGAACGGCAACAGCGCGGTGGCGGCGCCCAGCAGGTAGCGATCGACCACCGACGCCCCGACCGCACCCTCGGCGACGTACACGCCGAGCGCCAGCACGAAGGTGGCGAGCGGGATGAGCGCGCGTCGCGGCGTCATCAGCACCGCCAGGCCGATGCCGACGATGCCGCCGAGCAGCACCGGCAGGTGGTCGATGCGCACGCCGTAGCTCCACACCGAGCCGAGCACGCTGCCGAAGCCCTGCGTGCGTTCGAGTTCGGAGGCGAGCCCGGCGGTGGAGTTCAGCGAGTACAGCGGGTTGCCGGTGACGACCCAGTCGGTGGCGCACCACACGAGCGGCGCGAGCGCGGCGAGCGCGAGGTACTTGGCGCGGGTGGCGTTCTTGGCGCGCCACGAGCACCACAGCCAGTAGGCGCCGCTCAGCACCCACGCGTCCGGGCGCAGCAGCCCGGCGGCGGCGAGCGCGAGGAACACCGGCCAGCCGCGGCGCGGGCGTTCGAGCTCGAACACGACCGCCCACACGACGAGCGCCACGTAGGAGATGTCCAGGTACCCCTGCGCGGCGAGGTTCTCGATGAAGAAGCGGCTGAGCAGCAACAGCGCCGCGACCAGCCCGACGAGCGGGCCGAACGCCAGGCGCCCGAGCCGGTACATGCCGGCGACGGCAGCGACGAACGACGCGATCGAGCCGAGCACCATCAGCCGCGCGCCGCCCTGGCCGAACAGCGCGCACAGCATGCCGAAGGCGATCGCCAGCGGGTGCTCGGTCGGCCCGCGGTACACGCGGAAGTCGGGCAGGTGCCCGTGCAGCAGGTTGCGCCCCCACAACAGCGCGTAGAACGAGTCGTAGGTGGGGTACGTGGGGAAGGCGAGGTAGCCGACCAGCGCGGCCACGCTCATCGCCACGAGGCCGATCAGCGCCCAGGTGCTGGCTGGAGCGGCGCGCAGGCGCGCCAGCCGGGTCGAGCCCGGCATGCGCCGGGTGAGCATCGCGCTTTCCATCTAGCCTTGGTCTGGGCAAACCAGCATATGCGCCGGCGATGCGCTTGGCGCCAAGACCGTGACCACGCTTTGGGATACTGCGGGAAGGCCAGTCTAGGCAATCGCGTACATGAAGCTCATCATCCAGATCCCCTGCTTCAACGAGGCTGAGCAGCTGCCGCAGACGCTCGCGGAGTTGCCGCGCGAGGTCGCGGGGTTCGACGAGGTGCAGTGGCTGGTGATCGACGACGGCTCGACGGACGCCACGGTCGAGGTGGCGCGCGCGCACGGCGTCGACCATCTCGTGCGCCTGACCAACAACAAGGGCTTGGCGGCCGGCTTTCAGGCGGGCATCGACACGGCGCTGAAGCTCGGCGCGGACGTGATCGTGAACACGGACGCCGACAACCAGTACTACGGCCCGGACGTCGCCCGCCTGGTGCGCCCGATCGTGGAGGGGCGTGCGGACATGGTGGTGGGCGACCGCGAGGTGAGCGAGATCGCACACTTCTCGCCGCTGAAGAAGACGCTGCAGCGGCTGGGCTCGTGGGTGGTGCGCCAGGCCTCGGCGACGAGCGTGCCGGACACGACCTCGGGCTTTCGCGCGTACAACCGCGAGGCGGCCATGCAGATCATGGTGGTCTCGAAGTTCACGTACACGCTCGAGACGATCATCCAGGCGGGCAAGATGCTGGTGGCGATCGACCACGTGCCGGTCCGCACGAACCCGCAGACGCGCGAGTCGCGCCTGTTCCCGTCGATGAGCGCGTACGTGCGGCGCAACGCGGTGTCGATCTTCCGCATCTACGCGCAGTACGAGCCGCTGCGGGTGTTCTGGAGCCTCGCGCTGGTGATCGGCCTGGCGGCGCTCGGCGTGTGGATCCGCTTTGCGGTCGCTTACGCGGAAGGCGGCGGCAAGGGCCATGTGCAGTCGTTGATCCTCGGCGCGGTGCTGTTCATCGCCGCGGTGGTGCTGTGGGCGTTGGGCGTGATCGGCGACCTGCTGGCCGCGCAGCGGGTGATGACGCAGCGGACCTACGAGCGGGTGCGGCGCATCGAGCTGCAGCTGGGCGTCGCGCCTTCGCACTACGAGGCGGGCGGGCCGGAGCGCGCGGGCGGCGCGCCGGCTGACGCGAAGGCGCGTGCGAGCGGCCCGCTCGCGGACCGGCGGGCCGGTGACGCGGCGTCGGCGGAGCGCGAGACGGTGCGCTTGTGAGCGGCGTAACGGTCTCCGAGCAGGGGGTCGTCACCGGCAACACCTACGACAAGTACGGCTCCGCCAACCCGCTCGTGCGCCGCCTGATGGCCGGCTTCGAGCGCGACCTCGACGCGCTGCTGGGGCTGGCGGCGCCGCGTTCGATCCTCGACGTTGGCTGCGGCGAGGGCGTGCTCGCCCAGCGTTGGGCACAGCGCCTGGGCGAGGCGCGCGTGGTGGGGATCGACCTGGAGGAGGAGTCGATCCAGGCGGGCTGGGCCGAGCATCGGGCGCCCAACCTGGAATATCGCGTGATGGAGGCCGCGAACCTGCCGTTCGCGGAGCACGAGTTCGAGCTGGCGAGCGCGATCGAGGTGCTCGAGCACCTGCCCGATCCCGAGCACACGCTCGCGGAGATGGCCCGCTGCGCGCAGCGCCACCTGCTCGTGTCGGTGCCGCGGGAGCCGCTGTGGCGGATGCTGAACATGGCGCGTGGGGCATACCTGTCGGCGCTGGGCAACACCCCTGGGCACCTCAACCACTGGTCCAGGCGCTCATTCGTGCAGCTGCTGGCACGCCACGGTCAGGTGGCGGAGCTCCGCTCGCCGTTCCCCTGGACGATGGTGCTTGTCCGCCTCTGACGCCTCAAGTGCCCGCCCGCCCGACGCGAGCGCGCACGCGAGCGGTCCCGACGGGCGGCGAGAGCTTGCCGGCAGCCGCTCATACGGCGCGGGCGCGCGCATCCTGTCGCTCGGGATCGCCTCGACGGGCCTGCTGACGTTCGCGTACTTCTCGATCGCCAGCCACGTGCTGGGCGAAAGCTCGGCCAAGCTGCTGGACCTGTTGTGGTCGGTGATGTTCGTGATCATCTCGGTGATCTACCGGCCGATCGAACAGCTGCTTTCGCGCACGATCGCCGGGCAGCGCGCACGCGGGCGCGAGGCGCACACGCTGCGCGTGCCGATGCTGATCCAGGCGAGCTTCGCGCTGACGTTCCTGGCGGTGGCGCTGGCGTTGCACGGCGAGCTCGTGCACCACGTGTTCGAAGGCCAGCACGCGCTGTACGACGTGCTGGTGGTGGGCACGCTGGCGTACGCAGCTAGCTATTTCGCGCGCGGCTGGCTGGCGGGGCACCAGCGTTTCGGCCTGTTCGGGGGGCTGGTGTTGATGGAGTCCAGCTCGCGGATCTGCTTCGCGATTGCCGTGGCCGTGGGGATCGCCAGCGGGCAGACGGCGGTGGCCCTGGGAATCGCGGCCGCGCCGCTGGTCTCGCTGGTGGTGGTGCCGGCGGCGTTCGCGCGCACACGGCGCGAACGCACGGTGGTGAGCGCACCGATGGAGGCCGCGCTCGCCGGCTCGGCGGGCGGTCCGGCGGACGCCGGGATCACTGTCGAGGAGGTCGACGAAGCGGATGCGGCACTCGCGGGGGCGGCGCGCGCGGCGCGCGCGGGGGCGGGCGGGGAGCCGACCCCGGCAGTCCACGAGGCGCGCGCTGACGAGGAGCTGTCGCTGCGCCGCGGCGGCGGCTTCGCGGGCTGGGTGTCGAGCATCATGCTCTCTGAGCAGACGCTGCTGAACGCGGCGGTGTTGACGGTCGACGCGACCTCCTCCTCGCGGACGCTGGCGGGGATCGTGTTCAACGTGCTGCTGATCGCCCGCGCGCCGCTGCAGCTGTTCCAGGCGATCCAGACGTCGCTGCTGCCGCACCTGACGGGCTTGGAGGCGACGGCGGGACACGACAGCTTTGCGCGCGCGATCCGCCTGACGGTGCAGGCGATCGCGGGTTTCGCCGTGCTGGTCACGTTGGGCCTTTTGGCGCTCGGCCCGTTCGCGCTGAAGGACGTGTTCTTCGGCCAGACGTTCACGTACAACCGCTTCGGCCTGGCGCTGATCGGCGTGGGCATGGGCCTGCACCTGACCTCGGGCGCGCTCAACCAGGCGGCGCTCGCCCGCGACCGCGCGCGGGCGGCGGCGCTGTGCTGGCTGACGGCGGCGGCCGTGTTCGTGGCGTGGATGCTCACGCCGCTGATCGGCGAACAGCTGCTGCGTGCGGAGATCGGGTACGCGGGCGCGACCGCGCTGCTGGCGACGCTGCTTACGGGGCTCTACCGTCGCGGTGGGCGCGACAGCGTGCCCCCCGCGAGGGCGTAGCGCCCCGCTGCGGGCCGCGCCCGATCGCGCTCGTCCGACCCCGGCCGATCAAGGGTTGTCGCATCCTTCACGCCCGCAGCGAGCGGTGCCTCAGATGACGTCTACGGGCGTGCCCAGCGTCACTCGTGGCCCCAGCCAGGCGATGTCCGGGGCGAGCATGCGGATGCAGCCGTGCGAGGGGTCGCCTGGGATCTTCTGGGGTTCGCCGTAGGGGCCGTGGATGCCCACGACGCCTTCGCCGGGCCAGTCGGGCAGCGTCGAGTAATCGGAGGTGCCGAGCGCGTAGGGCCAGTAGGGGTTGCTCGGGTTGCTGAGCTTGAAGCGCTCGTCTATCCAGAAGTGCCCGGCGGGTGTCGGCGTGCTCGGCTTGCCGACGCCCACCGGGAAGACCCGCAGCACGCGTCCGGCGTAGTAGACGGTCATGTGGCGCTCCTCGCGGTTGACCACGATCCGCCAGCGCGTCTGGTGAAAGGCGCCGAGGTCTTCGCGCGGCAGCCAGCCGGTACGTCCGTTGGGGCGCCCTGGGATGCGGACTTCGATCCACGTGCGGCCATCGCCGTCCACATAGCTGGCGAGCAGCACGTACACCTCGGGAAAGCCGTCTGGGGTGAACAGGCTGATCCTTGCCACGCGGCGCCCGTTCGGTTGCGGGCGCGCACGGATCCATTCTCGCGCTTCCGGATGCGCCCAGCTGGTAAGCGTCGTTTCGTTGGACAGTGGCTCGACGGCAGGACTGGCGGCCGTGGAGGGAGTAGGCCCGCCCGGAGCGGTCACGGCCGGGGCGGGCGCCTGGCCGGCTTCGCCCGGAGCCGGCGCGCCCCCGGCCGTCGCTGCCGCCGCACTGCTCACGACGAGCTCACTGCCGGCGCCGAGCGCTGCGAGCGCAGCTCCAAGGGCCAGCGTCAAACGTAGGCGCCCCATCGCGCTGCCTACGCCACCTGCCGGCGGGTTGCCGCTGCCTGGCAGCGGCAACCCTGCGCACCGGCGCTCCCTTCAAGCCCGCTCAGCCGGTGAATGTCGGGGTTTTCACCGGGTGGGCAACAGCACATCGCGCCAGTGTCTTCGTGATCGTCTCACTGCGGTTGCTAGTCGCCGCAGTGAACGCCACATGGATCGAGAGATGCTCGACCTTGCCAGCCTTGACCGCGATGCGCAACGCGTACGCCCCGTGTGCATTGGCTTTGGTCAGCGTCTCGAGCTTGTGACCGTCGAGCGTGAACGTCACCGAGGCGACGTCTTTCCCGCTCACCGAGGCCAGATAGCCGCTGCTCGCGACGCACGCACGCGAGGATGCCAGGTGTGCTTCCCCGAACCCGAGGACGGCGCTTTTGGCGACTGGCGGCGGAGTAGAGGCCGAGGTCGTTGTCGTCGGCGTCGTCTGAGTCGAAGTCGTGCTCGTCGTCTGAGTCGAAGTCGTGGTTGTCGTCTGAGTCGGAGTCGTGGTTGTCGTTTCCGTGGGGGCCGTTTCCGTTTCAGGCGCAGGCGTCCATTCCTCGGTCGCGGTCGCGTGCTGCGCTTTGCCTTCCAGTGAGACGTTCGCGTTGATCGTGTCCGAGCCGGCGCCGTTGCCGTCGCTGTAGGTGAAGCGCACGCTCCCGCTTGCATCGGTTTCGCATGTCGGGTCAGGCGCGCCGGAGCTCGTCGTGCAAGTCCCGCTCACACCAGCATTCGTACCGGTGACGAGGAAGCTGACGACCGTGCCCGGCACGGCCTTGGCTTCTTTGACCACTGTTGCGGTGACGGTGTGTGTGCCGCCGGCCGGGTCGCTGCCCGTCTTGGGTTCAAGCGAGAGGTTCGGCGCTTCGGCCACGATGCCCTCGCCCGCGACGAGCACGTAGGCCTCGCCGCAGACTTCTTCCTTGGTGTCGGGATCTATCCCGCACGTCGGCAGGTGTTCCGTTTCCCTGGTCACGGCGAGTGCATTCCAGTCGACCGGGAAATGCGTGAAGGCGACGTGCGTCGAGCACTCCCATCCCTGGATGTTTTCGTCTGTGAGCTTTGTCGGCCCGGAGTCGAAGGTTGGGTTTTCAGCGATCTGCGCGACTTCTCCGCCGCAGGGAACGTCGTCGCTCTCCGTCCATTCTCCGGCGGGCGCGTCCGTGAGTCGTTCGAGGACGCTGAGGTCGCCGTTTTCGGTGGGAGCGGAGCCTTCGGGCGTGGGGTTGGGGTCGTAGCAGCTTGTGTCGAAGTAGACACCGGTTGCTCCGGAGACGCCTCCGGCGTAGCCGATGGCGTCCTGCTCGAGGTGCTCCGCTCCGGCGGTCGTCGGTTCCGTCGCGCTTTCCGGTTGTGCGTGGCCCTCGCCGTTGAGGTAGTGGTACTCCGGATCGGTGCCGACCACGGCACGGTTGCCAACGAGGGGGTTGAGGCCGGACGTGCCCATCACCACGGGTGCCCACGTGGCCGCGGATTGGATCGCTGAGATCGCTGTGGCACTGCAGATCGGATCGCCGACGATCAGCAGCTGGTATTTGGCGAATTCCGCCGCGCTCATGGCTTCCCATTCCGAGCCGTCCACGACGGTGACGGTGTAGCCGTCCTGTTCGGCCGCATATTGCTCCAGGCTGATGGGTTCGCCGCCGCCGTTGAGGATGCCGTCGTCGGTCGTGACCGACGCGCCGTCGAGCAGCGCCGTTTTGGGGTTGCTCGTGGAGGCGCCGGAGGCCGGTAGTGCGACCACCACGATCGCTGCTGTGGCGGCGCAGAGGGCCGCAATCCAAAGAACGCTCCGCAGCTTGCCGATCTTCCCGATCGACGAGCCGCGCAGCACGCGCACGACATGAGCCAGTCGCATCTGTCTACATCCCCCCTGTTGAGTAAGCATCCTTGTGCTGTTGCTTAAGGCGATGAAGATTACACGATTCGCACGAGCCTGCAAGATCGCGCCCCTGCTCCCATCGTCCCACCGCTTGTGCGCGCGCATGTGGGCGAGTACGCTCTCGGCATGAGCTCTTGGGGGGAAGGGGGGCTGAGCGATGGGCACCAATAGCGTGCGCGTCGGCTCGGCCAGCGTGGGCGCAGCCGACGCAGGCGAGGTTTCTGGGCGCCTTCGGTGGTACTTCGCCGCCGATCGACGCAGGGCGGTGCAGAGCGCCCTGGGCGCCATCTGGCTGCTCGACGGCGGGCTCCAGTTCCAGTCGTTCATGTACTCGCACGGCTTCATCGCGATGCTCACCGGGAACGCCGCAGGCCAGCCCGGCTGGCTCTCGAGCAGCATCGACTGGGGGGCGCACCTGGCTCAGCACAACCTCGCCTTCTGGAACACCCTGTTCGGGCTGACGCAGGTCCTGATCGGGCTGGGGATGCTCTACCGCCCGACCGTCAAGGCGGCGCTTGCGGGATCGCTCGTGTGGGCGCTGGTCGTGTGGTGGTTCGGAGAGGGGTTCGGGATGATGTTCATGAACATGGCCAACCCCCTGACCGGGGCCCCTGGCGCGGTGCTCCTGTACGCCCTGACCGCCCTGCTCGTGTGGCCCAACGACCGTCCTGGCGGGCTGCTCGGCGTGCGCGGCGCAAAGACCATGTGGGCGGCTCTGTGGCTGGTGATGACGTGGCTGTGGCTGCTTGGCCCCAACAGCAGCGCCCACGCCACGAGCGAAGCGATCACCGCCGCGCCGTCGGGCATGAGCTGGTTGAGCAGCGTGCAGGACTGGGTCGCCAAGGCGGCGGGCGGCAACGGCCTTCCGATCGCGCTCGTGCTCGCCGCCCTGTCGGTGACAGTGGGGATCGCGGTTGCGATCGACTGGCGGCCGCGGCAGTTCCTCGCGCTCGCGATCGCGTTGAACCTCGCCTACTGGGTGCTCGGCCAGGGATTTGGCGGCATCTTCGAAGGTGGTGCGACCGACCCCAACGCAGGCCTGCCGTTCGTCCTGCTGGCGTGCGCGCTGTACACGGTGCTACCTGCGCGACGATCCCCCGCGGGCGAGCTTGGCGGCTCTCAGGCACCTGGCCTGCAGCGATCGGCGCTCGCGCGATGAGCACCGCCGCCAAGCGAGCGACGCGACCGGTCGCGCTGGCGCTGGTGGCCCTGCTCGTCAGCGGCTGCGCGGCCGCAGACAAGCACGCGTCGGCGACCGGCAGCTCGAGCTCGGCGGGCGCTGCCAGCGCGTCGATGAGCACGGGCGGCATGGACATGTCCTCAGCCTCCGGCGCCGGTTCGGCCTCCGGCGGCGCCGCGAGCGCTGGCGGCACATCGCCAGGGGGCATCAAACCGGTTCCCATGCAGGTGCTCGGAACGGCCACGTGGCAGGGCATGAAGATCACCGCGCAGGCCATGACCGCAGTCCCCTTCGTCGTCTATGACGGCTCGACGGAGAAAATGGTCAAGCCGCCGGGCGCGAGCTCGAGCCTGCATCTGATGGTGATGCTCAATGACGCCTACACGGACGTGCCGATCCCCTATGCGGGCGTGTGGGCGACGATCACGAAGGATGGGAAGGTCGTCTTCGACGAGCGCCAGTGGCCGATGATCTCCCGCTACATGGGCCCGCACTACGGCAACGACGTCGTCCTCCCCGGCGCGGGCACCTACCAGCTCAGCCTGCTGATCAGCCCGCCCGTCTCGGCACGCCACGTCGAATATGCGGACGTGTGGCTAAAGCCGCATCGCGTCACCTTCACCTTCCCGTGGAAGCCGAGCTCCTGAGCGCGAGACTCGTTTGAGCAGATGGCGACGCTGACGCGCAGGCGCCTGCTGATTCGCGCGGGGGCGCTCGTGGCCGGAGGCGCAGCCGTCGCGGCAGGACTCGATCGCGTGCTGGGCAGCTCGAATGCCCTGCCGGCCGTCACACTCGGCGCCCAGCCGGCCGGGTTGCCCGCACGCCAGCACGCGTGGACGAGCACCCTGGCTCGTGACGTGTACGGCAACTCGATCCCGCCCCGCTACGACAGGCTGCTGTTCTTCGACGTTCGCGCCGATCCGACGCCTGGCCATGCGCGAGTGCTCGAGGCCGCCCTGCGCACGCTCGAGCGGACCTTCAGCTGGGGTCCCGCCGGGCTGCTGTTCACCGTCGGCTGGGGGCCGGGCTATTTCGAACGCTCGCTGAGGACCGCCTCCCCGATCCCGCCGGCGAAGGCGCTGTCGCTGTTCGAGCTGCCCGCCATCGACGACTATGACCTGTGCCTGCACCTCGCTTGCGACGACGAGCAGCGCCTGGCCGGCGTCGAGGTCGCGCTACGGGGCGGCGACCGGCTTCCCGGCGCCGACGGGCCGCTCGACGTGAGCTCGGTGCTGCGCTGGCGCGAGACGCGCACGGGGTTCGTCGGCGCGGGGTTGCCGGCAGCGCATCAGGACGTCGGCGGCATCCCCGCAGGCCACCCGGTCCCGAGGCGCTCGCCGTTGTTCATGGGCTTCAAGTCGAGCCTGCGCAAGAACCAGGCCAGTGAGGATCGGGTGACGATCCCCGCGGGAGCGTTTGCGAACGGGACGACGATGCAGGTCAGCTACATGCGTCTGCGTCTGGACAGCTGGTACGGACAGCTCGACCAGCGCGAACGCGTGGCGCTCATGTATGCGCCGCAGGTCACACCGCAGCAGGTCGAACACTTCACCACCGACGCCGCGGGCGATCCCTCGCTGCTCGGGCAGGCGATCAATCGCTACGGGGTGGTCGGCCACGCGCAGACCTCGGCGCAGGCTCGTCGTGATGGCAGCCCGCTGATCCTGCGCCGCGACTTCAACACCGTCGATGGCGGGCAGGCGGGGCTTCACTTCGTCTCCGTCCAGCGCACGATCGAGGACTTCGTCAAGACGCGCGAAGCGATGAACGCGACCTCCGCCCAGCTCGAGAACCCCGCCATCACCGACACCGTCAACAACGGCATAAACGCCTTCATGTTCGTCCTCAGGCGCGCCAACTACATCCTGCCCGCGAGGGCGCAGCGCTCCTTCCCGTCGCTGCCGGGCGCGCAGGCCGCACTGAGCTGACACGCAATCCCACGCCGGCTCCGCGAGGCGCTCGTCGAGGAGCCCATCTCAGGAGTCGGGCGGCTGTGTCGGGGCAAAGACGTAGGAGCGGTGGGGTGGCACGTACTGTCCCACCTCCAACACGATCTCCTCACCGGCTCGCAGCGGCACGCTCCCCGGAGCGCCGACCCAGCGTCTGCCGTCTACGTATGCGCTCACCTGTGCGCCGCGTCCCGCGCGGAAGGACGCCACGCGAGACGGGGACAGTGGCTGGCCCCAGGCGCGGAACAGCGCGGCGAGCCGCAGGTGCGCGCGCGGGCGAACGAGCACGACTCCGGTGGGTTCGAGCGTCACGACGTCGCCATAGCAGCGCGCGTGGGTCAGGCGGCCATCGGCCAGTGCCCTGGGGCGAGCGGCGCCGATTCCCGCCGCCACGATCACCACGCGGTCGGCGGCGAACAACTCCACGTGCACCTCGCTACGGACTCCGAGGGTGGGCGTGCAACGACCTGCCGTCGGCCCGATCGCGGGTGGACGAAAGCGCGCGCCCGCACCGATCGGGCGGGCCTCGCGCAGCAGCGCGCTGGGCACTCTCGCGCTGGGAGACGCGCCGGCGGCGCACCCGGACACGAGCGCTGAAAGGACGATCGCCGCCGCGAGTGTGGAGCGACGGGCTCGCCCGGCCGGCAGGGAGAGGGCTGTCGAGCCCGCCCGTCCTCGCACCTAGACGCCCTCGAGGCGCCGCAGGTTGACCTCGAGCTCCCTGGTGCTGTACGGCCAGCCGAAGAGCATGCGCTCATAGCCCTTCGGATCGATCAGGTAGGCCATCTTCGAGTGCACGACCGACCGCACCGCGACTCCGGCGACCGTCCTGGTGGTCACGTGCACCTCCGCGAAATAGCTGTCCCACACCGCCGCCAGCTGCGCCGGGGGCCCCACCGCCCAGCGCCACTGTGGCGGCAGGTGCCAGCTCGTGAGGTCTCCGCTCAGGGTTGCCGGCGCATCGCCGTACACGTCGGCGCTGACCGCGAGTATCTCCGGTCGCTTCGAGGGCGGCAGGGCGCGCTCGGCTGCGGCGAGCACCTTCGCCGTGGGTCCGTCGCGGGTGCCCGCGAGCGGGTCGACGAACGTCAGCAGCACCCAGTGCCCCCGGTAGGCGCCGAGCGAGACCGGCCGGTCGTGCTGATCTCGCAGCAGGAAGTCCGGCGCCCGCGTGCGATCGGCCGGGAAGATCGATGGTGGGTTTTCCAGGCGATCGGCGGAGGGGTGTGCTCGCGGGCGTGACTTCGGTGCGAGCGCCCGCACGATCACCACGCCGGCCACCGCAATCGCGACCAGCGGGACGGCCCATCCCAGCCATGCGCGCACGGCGCCCGGGCTGACCGGGAAACGCCTACCCGCCCGTGTCGCCTCGCCGCCGCCCCGCCGCCTGCCGATGGCCACGGCGACGAACGCCACGAGCGCGGCGATGGCCACCGCCACGAGCACTTCGAGCAGGTCGCTGCCGCCGCTCGCCCTGGCGGCTGGCGTGGTGCTCGCGCCGGAGCCGGACGCGAGCTCGCGGACGGCCGTCTGCACGGTGTCGAGTAGGCCTTCGCCGCCCGATCCGACATGGATCTTGGCCAGCAGGCGATCCGCTGCAGCCGTGTCGTGCCCGGCCCAGTAGAAGCCGAACCCATCGGGCATGACCACCAGCAGCGGGCCGTTGTACACGAGCGAGAGCTCGATGCCGAGGAACGGCGCGTAGGCTGCCGGCTTCAACCACAATTCGGTGATCGCGCCCAGGTCGAAGGCGCTCGGGATGATCGCGACACGAATTGGGTGGTGAGCCCGTTCGGCGCTGCTCAGGAGCGTCGCGAGCCTGGACCGCTGGGCGTCGCTGAAGCCTGCGTCCACAGGTACGAAGAACGCCTGGCCGACGAGCACGTCGCTGGCAGGATCGCCATCCGCGCGTGCCTGACGCGGGGACGCCGCGCCTGTGGCGATCGCCCCCGCGAGCACGAGCCCAAGCGCGCACAGGCCGCGTCTGCTCATGCAGCGCTCACAGCATCAACGTCTCGGTCGGCTGCCCGAGCAGGACCCGCCCGGTGAGCTCCCACGTGGTGGGGTTGACCTGGAAGTGCGCGGTGGCGGTGTGCGCGTCGCGAAAGCGCCGCTGCAGCGGGGAGTCCGCGTAGATCGCCGAGCCGCCGCCAAGGTCGTACATGTCGCGTGCGACGTCCGCCGCCGTGCGCACGGCGTGCGTGGCCGCGAGGCGCAGGCCGGTGCGCAGCTCCACCGACACGGGCTCCCCCTGCGGGGAGGATGCCGAGGACTGTGCGGCCTGCCACGCCGCGTCGATCGCCTGGTAGTAGAACGCGCGCGCTGCCCGCAGGGCGGCCTCGGCCTGGGCGACGGCGCTCCAGGTGGCGGCGCGCTGGGCGAGCGTGCGGCTGGAACCCTGCCCGACCTTGACCTTGGCGAGCTCGCTGAAGTCGTCGATCGCGCCGCGGGCGTTGCCGAGCGCGGCGGCGGCGATCGACAGCGCGAAGAAGGCGAAGACCGGGAACCTGTAGAGCGCGGCCTCAGAGGTGGGCGCCTCGAGCAGCGACAGGGTGCGGCTGGCGGGCACGAACAGGTCCTCGGCGACGGCGTCGTGGCTGCCGGTGCCGCGCAGGCCGCTGGTGTGCCAGGTGTCGAGGATCTCCAGCTCGCTGGTGGGCATGCCGAGCGTGCGCATCGTCGGCTCCCCCGCGCCGTCGGGCTCGACGATGCAGCCGGCGAACAGGTAGTCGGAGTGCCTGATCCCGCTGCAGTACGCCCAGCGCCCGGACACGCGGTAGCCGCCGTCCACCGCGCGGGCGCGCCCGCGGGGGGTGAAGATCCCGGCGGCGACCGTGTTCGGGTCGGCGAACGTCTCGGCCAGGCCCTCCGCCGGCAGCCAGCCGGCGAGCAGGCTGCTGGTGGCAGCGATCGACACGCACCATCCGGCGGAGGCGTCGCCGCGGGCGAGCGCCTCGGCGGATCGCAGCGTGACCGCCGGCGGCGCCTCGGGCGCGCCGACGGCGCCGGGTGCGCCGGCGCGCAGCAGGCCGCCGGCGCGCAGCCTGCCGACGAGCTCCTCGGGGAGCCGCCGGTTGGCCTCGGTTTCGCCCGCGAGCTCGCGGGCGAGCGAGGCGAGCGCCTCGGCCTCGCGTTCGAGCGCGTCCTGGATCTGCTCACTCATACGACGAGCGCGCTCATGCGACGTGCGCGCTCATGCCGCGCCGACGGACGTGGCGAGCGCCCGGTAGGCCTCGCCGGGGTTTGCGCTGGTGAAGATGGCGGAGCCGGCGACGAACACGCTGGCGCCCGCCTCCAGGCACGCGGGCGCGGTGTGCGGCTCGATGCCGCCGTCGACCTCCACCGCCACGCCGTCGCCGGCGAGCGCGCGCACGCGCGGGAGCTTCTCCAGCGAGTGCGCGATGAACGGCTGCCCGCCCCAGCCGGGGTTGACGGTCATGCACAGCGCGAGGTCGAGCGTGTCGGTGATCTCGGCGAGCGCGCCCACGGCGGTGGCGGGGTTGATCGCCACCCCGACGCCGACGCCGCTCTCGCGGATCAAGCTGGCGGCGTAGGCGACGTGCGGCGTGGCCTCGGCGTGGAAGGTGATCGAGTCCACCCCCGCGCGCACGAACTCCTGGACGTGGCGCTCGGGACGCTCGACCATCAGGTGCGCCTCCAGCATCCCCCCCGCCTCGTGCACGACGTCTGCGAGCGAACCGGCGACCAGCGGGCCGACGGTGATGGGCGGCACGAAATGCCCGTCCATCACATCCACGTGGATCACGCGCGCGCCCGCGTCGAGCACTTCGCGCACCTGCTCGCGCAGGCGGCCGAAGTCGGCGGACAGGATGGACGGCGCCACGCGCACGTCGCGCAGCAGTCTGCGTGCCGCTTCGCTCACGTTCGCGTTCGCCCGCGGCGAGCGTGCGCCATCGTCATGCGGCAAACGCCAGAGAAGTATCTACCCACACCGCCCACCGTGCGCCATCGTCATACGGCAAACGCCAGAGAAGTATCTACCCACGCCACCCACCGTGCGCCATCGTCATACGGCAAACGCCAGAGAAGTATCTACCCACACCGCCCACCGTGCACCATCGTCATACGGCCTGGAGCATGGAGTCCCCGCAGGCGTTGCACTTGAGGATGGCGGTGGAGGACATCCTGACGATGGTGGAGTGCTCGCCGCAGTTGGGGCACACGGAGGTGAGCTCGAAACGGTGCAGGCAGTAGACGCAGCGGTAGCGGCCGGGAAGGTTGGTGGGGCGCAGCCACGGCTCGCCGCAGTGCGGGCACTGCGGCCCGAGGTCGATGTTGGCCCGCGCGGGGGTGTGGCGTTCGCCCTCCACGTTCAGCTCCTGCGCAGGCGGGCGACGAAGAACCCGGCGGTGTGGTGGCGGTGCGGCAACGTGAGCAGCGCGCCGGACCCGTGCAACCCGTGCGCCTCCAGGCGGCCCGGCCCGTCGAGGGTGAAATCGGGGTGGGAGTCCAGGAAGGCGGCGATCAGGCGCTCATTCTCAATCGTGGAGATCGTGCACGTAGAGTAGACAAGCACGCCGCCCGGACGAAGGGCGCGGGCGCCGGCGGCAAGGATCCTTGCTTGCACGCCGGCGAGCTCGGCGAGCGACTGGGGCGTGACGCGCCAGCGCAGGTCGGCGCGCGCCTGCAGCGTGCCGAGCCCGGAGCACGGCGGGTCGACGAGCACGCGGTCAAAGCCGACTGCCTGCGGGCGCTCCGCCAGCGGGCGCTCCCCCGGCGGGCGCTCCCCCGGCGGGCGCTCCCCCGGCGGGCGCTCCCCCGGCGGGCGCTCCCCCGGCGGGCGCTCCCCCGGCGGGCGCTCCCCCGGCGGGCGCTCCCCCTGCGGGCGCTCCCCCGGCGGGACGGCTGCGGCGTCGGCGATGCGCACGTGGACGTTGGCGGCGTGCAGCCGCTGCGCGGTGCGCGCGAGGCGGGCGGCGCGTGCGGGGTTGCGCTCGACGGCGAGCACTTCGCCGTGGCCGTGCATGAGCGCGGCGATGTGGGTGCTCTTGCCGCCGGGTGCGGCGCACAGGTCGAGCACGCGCTCGCCGGGGCGGGGGTCGAGCGCGTGGGCGACGAGCATGGCGGCGCGCGACTGGGCGTGGAAGGCGCCCTGCTGCCACAGCGGCGAGCTGTGCGCGTCGAAGGGCTCCTCGAGCACGACGGCCTCGGCGATGGCGGGGTCGCGGTGCGTGCGCACGGGCAGCTGCCGGGCGAGGGCGGGCGCGTCCATCACGAGCGTGTTGGCGCGCAGCGCGACCTCGGAGGGCTGGTTGTCGGCGGCCATCAGCGCGCGTGCGTCCTCGGCGCCGAGCTCCTGCCACCACAGCTGGGCGAGCCACAGCGGGTGCGAGTGCTTGACGGCGGCGTGCTCGGGCGTGCGGTCGTCGAGGCCCGCGAGCAGCGTGTCGGGCCCTTCGCGGATGGCGCGGCGCAGCACGGCGTTGACGAGGCCGTGGCCGGCGCGCGCGTGCGCCTTGGCGAGCTGGACGGCGTCGGCGACGATCGCGTAGTGGGGGGCGCCGCGCGTGTAGAGCAGCTCGTAGGCGCCGAGCCGCAGCGCGGCGAGCAGCGGCGCGTCGAGCGTGGCGGCGGGGCGTTCGGCGAGCGCCCCGATGAGGTGGTCGAGGGTGCCGGCGCGTTGCACGGCGCCGTAGGCGAGGCGCATGGCGAGCGCGCGGTCGCGCGCGTTCAGCGCGGCGGCCGCGGCGGCGAACGCGCGGTCGGCGTAGGCGCCGTCGTCGAACACGCGGCGCAGCACGGCGTAGGCGCAGCGTCGCGCCGGCGCGACGCCGGCGTCGGCGCGTTGTGGCGCGTGTGGCTTGCGCGGGGGCTGGGAGGACACGACGGGGCGCTATCCGCTGCGGCTGAGGGCGCTGGGGGCGAGGGTGTCGGCGATGTCGCCGGCCAGCCTCCGGGCCTCTGCCTGGGTGAGGGTGGCGGTGGTGACGCGCACGCCGGGCGCGGAGCCGGGCAGGCGGTAGGGCGCGCCGGGGGCGAGCACCCACCCGCGCTGTAGCAGCGCGGCGACGGCGCCGGCTTCGTCGGGCACGGGGACCCAGACGTTCAGGCCGGAGGCGCCGTGCGCGGCGACGGAGTGCGCGTGCAGTGCTGAGAGCAGGTGCTGGCGGCGCTGCGCGTAGGCGGCGCCGGCGCGGGCGACGAGCGCCCGCACGTCGGCGTCGCGCCACAGGGCGAGCACGAGCGACTGCAGGATGTGGCTGACCCAGCCGGGCCCACACTGTTGGCGTCCTTGCACGCGTGCGACGGTGGCGGCGTCGCCGGCGAGCACGGCGAGGCGCAGGTCGGGCCCGAGCGCCTTGGCGACCGAGCGGGTGGCGGCCCAGCGTTCGCGGTGGACGACAAGCGGGTGCAGGGGCACGCCGGCGAGCGCGCCGAGGTGGTCGTCTTCGATCAGCAGCGCGCGGGGGTAGGCGTCGAGCACCGCACGCAGCTCGCGTGCGCGCCGGCGGTCGATGGCGGCGCCGGTGGGGTTCTGCCCGCGCGGCGTGATGACGACTGCGCGCGCGCCACGCGCCAGCGCGCCGTGCAGCTCCTCGGGCGCCATCCCCCGGTCATCGACGGCGACCGGCTCGAGCGCGAGCGAGTGGGCGCGCAGCAGGTGGTAGAGCGCGGCGTAGCCGGGGTTCTCCACGGCGACGCGGTCGCCGGGGCGCAGGTGCGCGTGCAGCACGCGCTCGATGGCGTCCATGGCGCCGCTGAGCACGCACAGGTGCTCGCCGGGGACGCCGTCGGCGCGCAGCTGCAGGCGGGCGCGCTCTATCAGCTCGGCGAGCGCGGGCGCCTGGCCGTACAGCCGCACGGGCTGCGGGCAGCGCGCGAGCGCGGCTGCGAGGTCGGGGAGCAGCGCGGGGTCGGGGTTGCCGAGCGAGAGGTCGCGCGCGCCGGCGGGCACGGGCAGCGGCGCGCGCGCGGCGGCGATCGGTGGGGCGGCGCCGATGCGGGTGCCCCGCCTGGGCTCGCTGAGCACGACCCCGCGCCGGCGCAACTCGGCGAGCGCGGCGGCGACGGTGACGGGGCTGAGCCCGACCTGCAGGGCGAGGCGTCGCACGGAGGGCAGCGGCTGTCCGGGGGCGAGCGCGCCGCTGGCGACCCCCGCCTCGATGCAGCTGACGAGCTCCGCCGCACTGGCAGCCTGCATCCGGTACTGTTTCATGGCAGACATTACTCTGTACTATCACAGATTTTAATATTAATGTCTTTTAGAGAGGAGTTCGCAGTGCCGCCACCATCGCAGGCTGCCGAGCAAGCGGCGTCGCCCCCCTCCGAGCGCGTGCGACTGCGGCGCAAGCGCGAGCGCGGCAGCTACGCGCGCGAGCTGATCGAGGCGATTCTGGATGAGGCGTTGATCGCGCACCTGGGGATCGTGGACGAGCACGGCCAGCCGTTCGTGATCCCCACGCTGCACGCGCGCGCGGGCGACGTGGTGTACTGCCACGGCTCGGCCGGGAGCCGCACGCTGCGTGCGCTGGCGGCGGGCGGGCAGGCGTGCTTGACGGTGTCGCTGATCGACGGGCTGGTGCTGGCGCGCTCGGCGATGCACCATTCGGCGAACTACCGCTCCGCGATGCTGCTGGGCCGGGCGCGTGTCGTGTCGGACGCGCGGGAGAAGCGCGCGGCGCTGCGGGCGATCGTCGAGCACATCGTGCCCGGCCGCTGGGAGGACGTGCGGGCACCGACTGACAACGAGATGCAGGCGACCGCGGTGCTGGCGCTGGGGATCGACGAGGCCTCGGCGAAGGTGCGCACGGGCCCGCCGGTGGACGACGAGGAGGACTACGCGCTGCCCGCGTGGGCGGGCGTGATCCCACTGGCGAGCCGGCCGCTGGCGCCCGAGCCCGACCCTCAGCTGCGCGCGGGGATCGCGCTGCCGGAGTACGTGCGCGCCTACCGGCGGCCAGGAAGCCAGGCGCGGGCGTAGCGAACCGTGCGCCGGCGAGGCAGCACGCTCGCCGGCGAGGCAGCACCGCTCGCCGGCGAGGCAGCACGCTCGACGGTCTACGCGCCCCCCGGCAGGCCGCGCCCGCGCAGGTAGGCGGCGGCGTCCATCGCGCGCCCGCCGGGTGGCTGCACCACGAGCAGCTCGAGCGTGCCCGGCGTGCACGCCAACAGCAAGCGTCCTTCGCTGACGTGCAGTCCGCCTCCAGCGCGTGTGCCCTCCTCGCCCGCGTCGGCGGTCGCGGGACGATCGACGAGCGCGGCGCGGTGCACGCCGAGCATGCTGGCGTCGGCGAGCTGCACGCGCGCGCCGATGTGCGGGTGCAGCGCGCGCACGAGGCGCTCGAGCTCGACGGCGGGCCTGCCGGGATCGAGCAGACGGTCGGCGGCGGTGAGCTTCTCCGCGTAGGTTACGCCGTCCTCGGGCTGCTCGAGGAACGGCGGTCGCTCGTCGAGCGCGCGCACGAGCAGCTCGCCGGCGAGCGCCTGCAGGCGCGCCGCGAGCGTGCCGTAGCTGTCGTCGGCGTGGATGGGCTCAACGCCTGTGAGGCACACGGGGCCGCTGTCGAGGCCGGCGGTGAGGCGCATGATGGACACGCCGGTGCGCTCGTCGCCGGCCATGATCGCCCGCTCGATCGGCGCGGCGCCGCGCCAGCGCGGCAGCAGCGAGGGGTGCACGTTGAGCAGCTCGTGCTCGGACAGCAGCGGCTCCTTGATGAGCGCGCCGAACGCGCACACGACGACCGCGCCGGTGGGGTCGTGTGCGAGCGCGCGGTCGATGAGGCCCCTGGCGTGCTCGTCGTTGACGCTGGGCGGCTGCTCGAGTGTGACGGCGAGCGCGCGGGCCGCGCGTGCGACGGGCGGGGAGCTGAGCCGCCGGCCGCGGCCGGCGGGGCGGTCGGGCCTGGTGATGACGAGCGCCGGGCGTTGGCGCTCGCTGCGCGCGAGGCGTTCGAGCACGGCGGCGGCGAAGTCGGAGGTGCCGATGAAGACGGTGCTCAACGCGGCTGGCTCCGCGCAGCGACGCTTATGCGCCGTCCGTGGAGTGGTGCGCGTGCCCGTCGCGCACGGCGTGCCTGCGCGCGGTCGGCGCGCCCTCGCCCGCGTCCTGCGCTTCGCGCATCGCGCGCATCGCCTCCTTGCGCGCCTCGCGCGAGATGCGATCGAGGATCAGCGTGCCGTCCAGGTGGTCGATCTCGTGTTGGATCACGCGCGCCTCCAGCCCCTCGGCGTCGATCCGCAGCGGCTTGCCGGTCTCGTCCTGGGCGCGCACGCGCACCTGCGCGGGGCGCTCGACCTCGACGTGCACGCCGGGCAGGCTGAGGCAGCCCTCCTCGGCGGCTTCGAGCTCCTCGCTGGACCACTCGATCTCGGGGTTGACGAGCGCGGCGAGCGGGTCATCGACGTACGCTTTGTAGACCAGCACACGGTGCAGCGCACCCAGCTGGGTGGCGGCCAGCCCGACGCCGAGCGCATCGTGCATCAGCTCGCCCATGCGCGCGACCTCCGCCCGCAGCTCGTCGTCGAAGCGCTCGACGGGCAGCGCGGTGGCGCGCAGCACGGGGTCGCCGAACTTGCGCACATACCGCAGCGCAGCGTCGCGGCGTTCGCGCGTCTCGGGATCGAGCTCCGCGGGAGCGTCCTGCTCGAGCTCGACCTCGACGTCGCCCTCCTCGGAGTCGGGGGTGGGGAGCTCGAGTGAGTCGTCCTCGTGGTGCTCAGAGCCCAGTTCGGCGAGCTCGGGGGGACTGTTCTCAGCCATCGTCTGCTCTGAGTTTATGAGGCGGCGAGGCACGTCGCGGCCTCCCGCATGTGCGTGCGTTGTCGAGATTGTGCGCGCGCATCCTCCGCGCAGCCCGCCGTTCACGCCTTCGCGTGCGTGGGTCGGGGCGCTACAGTCGGATGTAGTCGGCCAGCGTAGGCGTGACGGCCAGGAGGGCAGCGCTATCGCATACGGGGTTTGCCACAGCGTACGAGGACCGCGAGCGAGTTGAGACGAACGCCATGAGCTTGCGCACGCGTCACACAACGCGCCGCGCACGTCTGGGCAGCACGGTGGCGATGGCGCTCGCCCTGATGCTCGCGGGTGTACAGGGCGCGGCGGCGCAAACCGGGCACGCCACGGCGGTGCTGCGCCGCACGCAGGCGCTCCAGCGCGTGCAAGACGCTGCACGGGCGACGTGCGGACGCCGGACGGGCGGATGGGCGCGGTGCCTGGCGATGGAGCTCGTTCCACGCGGCAGTTCGGCTGGCTATCTGACGCGTGTGACGACCGCGCAGACGCAGCAGGCGACGCCGGCGCGCTCGGCCGCGGCCGGCGAATTCGGGCTGCGCCCGCAGGACCTGCACAGCGCCTACCAGCTGCCGACGAGTGCGGTGGGCAGCCAGACGATCGCGCTGGTGGACGCGTACAACGACCCGGACGCGGAAGCCGACCTAGCGAGCTACTCAAAGGAATTCGGCCTGCCCGAATGTACGGCCGCCAACGAATGCTTCGAGCAGCTCAACCAGGAGGGCGCGAGTGGCGACCCGCCGTTCCCGAAAACGGTGAAAGAACTTGAATCGGCGCTGAAAGGCAGCAAACGGGTGGAGGCGGAAGAAGCGAGCGGATGGTCGGTGGAGATCTCACTCGACATCGAGACCGCCCACGCGGTGTGCGAGAGCTGCCACATCGCGCTGGTGGAGGCCAACACGCCCTCCTACGGAAACCTCGAGGCTGCCGAGAACGCGGCGGCGAGCGCAGGCGCGGAGGAGATCTCCAACTCGTGGGGCGGCTCGGAAAGCGGAGAGAGCAGCTCGGCGTTCAACCATCCGGGACTGGTGATCACGGCGGCGGCGGGCGATGAAGGCTATCTCGACTGGCTGGAACCCTCGGGTCCGTCGGAAACGGACTTCCCGGCCAGTTCGCCCCAGGTGGTGGCGGTGGGCGGCACGCGCCTGGCAATCGGAGCAGAAGGCGAATGGGCGGGGGAGACTGTGTGGAACGACGGGGGTGAGGACGAAGGCGAAAAGGAAGGCGTGGGCGCAACCGGCGGCGGGTGTAGCGCGCAGTTCACGGCGCCCGCGTGGCAGCAGGCGGTGGCGGATTGGTCACAGGTAGGCTGCGGGGACAAACGCGCCGTCTCCGACGTGTCCGCCGACGCCGACCCATACAGCGGTGTGGCGGTCTACGACTCGCTGGAAGAGTGCGGGTACTTCGAAGGCAGAGCGGTGCGCTACTCGCACTGGTGCACGATCGGCGGCACGAGCCTGGCGACACCCCTGATCGCCGCGACGTTTGCGCTCGCGGGTGGGGCGGCGGGCGTGGAATACCCCGCGCGGACGGTGTACGAAAATGTGGCTAGCACACCTGGGTCGCTACACGACGTGACGACCGGGTCGAACGGCGAATGCGCGAAGCCCTTCGACGAAGCAACAGGCGAATCTGGCTGCACGGCGGCTGAAGAGGCTGCAAGCTGCGCCGCCCATGCGATCTGCCTCGCGCGCAGTGGCTACGACGGCCCGACCGGGTTGGGGACGCCCGACGGGTTGAGCGCGTTCCTGCGTGACCGCAGGCCGACGGTGAGCACCGGCGCGGCGAGCGCCAGGACGCAGACCACGGCGCAGCTGAACGCGAGCGTGAACCCAAACGGACTTGCGGTGAGCGCGTGCAGGTTCGAATATGGCACGGCGAGCGTCTCGGAAGCAAGCGCTCCGTGTGAACCCATGCCCGGCGCTGGCGGCAACGCGGAAGCGGTCAGCGCGCAGCTGGGTGCGCTGAGCGTGAACACGACCTACCGCTTCCGTGTGGTGGCAACGAACGCCGACGGGACAGGCACAGGTGAAACGCAGACGTTCGCCACGCTCCCCTACGCACCGACCGTGGAAGCGGGCGGCGAGGCGGCCGTGCAGGAGACGTCGGCGACCGTGTACGCGAGCGTGAACCCGCACGGTGGCGAGCTGAGCGAATGCGTGTTCCAGTACGGCGTGGCAAGCACGCCGAGCGACGGGTATGAAGCGAGTGTCCCGTGCAGCCCGGCGCCGGGCGCGGCAAGCGACGCGGTGGCCGTGAGCGGCTCCCTCGCTGGCCTGCAGCCAAACACGAGCTATCGCTATCGCGTGCTGGCCCGCAACGGCGGGGGCCTCGGCGAGGACGGCGAACAGGCTTTCACCACGCTCGCCGCACCACCGGCGGTGTCCACCGGCACCGCGTCGGAAGTCACACAGACCTCCGCCACGCTCGCCGCGTCGGTGAATCCCAACGGAGAGCAGGTGACCGCGTGCGCGATCGAATATGGCAGGAGCACCGAATACGGACTGTCGGCGCCCTGCACCCCGTCGCCGGGCGCCGGCAGCAGCGCGATCGCAGTGAGCGCGCCGGTCGCGGAACTGGCCGCCGGCACCGAGTACTACTTCCGCGTGAGCGCCACGAACACGACGGGCACCGCATACGGCGATGCGGGCACGTTCACCACTGATCTGCCCACCACGCTGGCCCATCTGCCGTTGAGCCAGGAACCCGCATCATCCTCGCCGCAGGCTTCCAGCTCGACCCAGGGGTCTGGCGCGAGCTCCGGGGGGTCACCGGCCTCGACGTCCACCAGCCGTCCCGCGCCGGTTCCCGACGCGCAGCTTACGGCGAGCACGTTGGTAGCGACCGCCAAGGGGGTGGTGAGCGTGACCGTCCGCTGCCCGGCAGACGTGCCCAGCTGCACGGGCACGGTCGTCCTGCGCACGATGAGCGCCGTCCTCGTCACTACCCACGGCGGGCAGCGCAAAGCCCAGGTGCTGACGCTGGCAAGCGAGCGTTTCACCGTAGCGGGCGGGAAGACAACCACGGTGCGCCTGCGCCTATCGGCGAGCGGGCGCGCGCTCGTCAACCAAGAGCGCGCGCTGCAGACCCGCGCGACTGTATTCGCCCGCGACCCTGCGGGAACCACGCACACCTGGCGGGCGCCTGTGACAATTCGTGCCACCAGGTCTGGCTAGCGATCGCCCTGCGCCAGATCCCTGCCGCAGCGCAGCGGGCGCAGGGACCGCGGCTCAGTCTTTGTGGCGGCCGGCCCGCTTTGAGTGCAAAGCCAAGATCGCCTGTCCGCTGTGCGTTCCACCGGTTGGGTTGTGGGCAACGATTGTCGCACGCACGGATAGCGTGTGAAGGTGTGCCAGTAGTGCGCGACCAGTGGCGGTGAGATGCAGGACGACCGTCTTGGTGGCGCCCCCCGCGATGTCGAAGGAAGTACTCGCGAGCGTGAGCACCTTCGGCTTGTGCTGGCCGGCGTTCGCCGCCTTGATTGCGTGCAGGGTGCGTAGGGTGACGGTGCCCGCACAGCTGATCTCGCCTGCGGGGCACGTGATCTTCAGCTCGAGCATGCCCGCAGCGCTGACCGTCGCCGACTTGCCGGCGATAGTCGCATCGGGCGCGCTTTCTTTCGCGCCGAGCACTCCGCCTTTGGCGTCGTTGGCTTCTTTTTCTTGCTTTTCCCTCGCTTCAAGTCGTTCTTTGAGTTCTTTGAGTTCTTTTTTTTCCTGAGCTTCCTGGTGTTCCCGTGCTTCTATTGCGGCCGCTTCGACCGTCCCGGTAACAGTCTCTGTCGACCCGCTCCTGTGGTAGCTGATACGCATCGTCTGCGAGGTCTTCGGGCATCCTTCACCCGCTTCGATCTGGAGTTCGGGACCACCTTCGGGCGCATCTGAGAACGAGCCAGACAGCGGGCCGCTGGCCGAGAGGAAGGTGAACGTCTGCCCTTGGGTGAAGGTTGGGCAGGCAGCGCCTTGCTTCGGCGGGAACACGACGACGTGCAGATAAGCTCCGCCCAGCTGTGCTTCTCCATCGGAGACTAGTGGTTCGTCTGTGAAGTTCGTTGGTGGTTGAAGGGGTGTCGTAGTCTTTGCCGAACTCGTCGCTGGTTGGGTCCAGCGATGATGGAGGTTCGGTATGCCTGCGTTGGCGAAGAGCGTTGAGA